>Ga0247778_1000116_pt1 | contig 139227 bp, 149 predicted proteins | sample UWRJL049202B5_FD_179939 | JGI IMG/M metagenome (GOLD analysis project Ga0247778, IMG submission 179939) | Plant litter microbial communities from Arlington Agricultural Research Station in Wisconsin, United States - UWRJ-L049-202B-5 | ecosystem: Environmental > Terrestrial > Plant litter >... | reverse complement strand
AACCACCAACGGCCCCACAAGTCCCTTCCCCAACCTCGCAGTCCCAAAAATCTGCCACTCGCTCACGAAATGTGCCCACGCAACCGCATACGTCAAGAACGCCATCTGATATATTTGCGGATTATCAATATTATACGCCGCATACAATCTAACCACACTCTGAATCAGCGTCCATGTTCCGAAGGTGCGAGATTGCAGGGGTGTAGCGGGACTATTGGGCGCGGGGTTGTAGGCTGTTGCTGGCTTTGAGGGGTTGGCCGGGCCGAGATAGACTTGTGCGGTGTAGGAGAGGGTTAGGTAGGCTTGGATTGAGTTTCCGACGGAGAGGATGGAGACCTTTACTGGCGTTAGTAGGTGTTGGTGTTGGTTAGAAGGGGAGGTGTAAGCTTACGAATAGGAGCCATTTTGGGAGGAGGCCTTCGTGTGCGGGGAGGTAGGAGGTTAGGAGGGAGGTGATTGAATCCATGTTTTGTTTGCGGGTTGAAGTTTCAATGAGTTGACTTGATGTGGTTTGGATGTCAATAGATTGGGTTGATGAAAATTGGGGGAAGTCGCGTTTGCGCCGGGAGATGACCCGCGTCTGAGAAAGCACGAGCCAAAAAGTTCAAGCTTCAGCTCAGCGTCGTCTCAACCGAAACTCAACAATCCCCGACGACGGTATCGCACGCAATGGATTTCAACGCCCTCCTGGCAAAGGTGCCAAATAGCCTCCTAGTTGGCTTCGCAGCAATAGGACTTCTTGCAGTTTCTAGCAAAGTCATAAATTACACCCGTCTTCTTCTCAGCCTCTTCGTTCTCAGCGGAAAGAACGTGCGTACCTCAATGTCCCCGGTCCTTCCAAACGTACTGATTTATTTTGATAGTTGCGGGCATACGGTAAAAAAGGTACCTGGGCAGTAATCACCGGCGCCTCCGACGGAATTGGCAAAGAATATGCCATCCAACTCGCCCAAAAAGGGTTCAATATCCTCCTCGTTTCCCGCACTCAATCGAAACTCGATACCTTAGCCCAGGAAATCGAACACAAATATGCGGGCTCAGCAATCAAGGTCAAGACTCTTGCTATGGATTTCTCCAAGGATGACGAGAAGGATTATGCGGCGTTGAAGAAAGCTGTCGATGAGCTTGAGGTTGCGATTTTGATCAATAATGTTGGGCTGAGCCATGATATTCCTGTGCCGTTTATCCAGACTCCTGATAAGGAGATCAAGGATATTATTGGAATCAACTGCACTGCTACGCTTAAGGTCACGAAGCTTGTTGCGCCTGGTATGGTGAAGCGGAAGAAGGGGCTCATCCTCACGATGGGCTCGTTCGGCGGCTGGATGCCTACACCTTTACTGGCTACCTACTCCGGCTCCAAAGCATTCTTACAACAATGGTCCACAGCTCTAGGAGGCGAATTGAAGGGAACTGGTGTTGATGTTGAGCTGGTGCTCAGCTATCTTGTTACTACGGCTATGAGCAAGATCCGCCGACCAAGCGCTATGATTCCCAATCCTAGACAGTTCGTCCGGGCTGCTTTGGGAAAGATTGGACGCAGTGGGGGAGCCCAAAATATGGCGTACACGACCACACCGGTTTGGAGCCACGCGTTGATGCAGTGGTGGGTGGAGAATACGGTGGGCTTGGGTAGTGCAATTGGATTGGGAGTCAATAGGAGTATGCACGAGAGCATTCGGGCTAGAGCGCTGAAGAAAGCCGAGAGACTTGCAAAGAAGGCTTAGAGATTATGAGATGCATGATTTTGGATGAGGCGTAAGGACTTTGCTCTGCGAGGTGGTAGCTGTTAGTACTGGAGCGTACTGAAAGTGAGGGATGAACATATGTCGAAAAGCAAGTGAGACGAGAAGGCTTGCGTTGGCTGAAAACATGTATAAAACTCGAATAGAAGAGAAGGGGAAATGCAGATGTTCGTTAATAATAAAATTATCCAAATCATTCTTGCTAGATGTTCCAAATTGAGTTCAGCTGGAAACATGGTTCCGAAGAAAGAGCCGTCGAGAACTTCTAAAACAAACAATAGCAGTCCGATTTCTGCAAGCACTATTATACATCCTCTTCATGAACAAGATTCTATTCAATTAACTCGAATTCTACCATTCACAGTCTACCGGTTCAATTCCATTATTCTTTGCGCTCGAGTCACGTGTCGAGGAGGCTGGGAAATATTTCTCGATCAACGCGTCCGTCTTCGAGGCGCATCCAGAGCTTGCAAGTGTTTACCGCACCTCCAAGTCAACACCACCGCACCACCCACGCTCGCTGTCGCGCAACCTTCGAACTTCCTCAAAGTCAATGTTTTGCAATAGCTCCTAATGTCCTTCTTCTGACCAGACTTTCAACCCACCCCGGTAGCGCCAGGAACGACGCAGCAGCGCCCTCGACAAGATGTCTTATCCCGTGCTGCAGACACCTCAAAGACCTCTACCAGGCGCATTCTTTAATACACCTGCAGCCTCGAGATATCCCCCTCCTCGACAGCCCGTTTTTCAGCCTGGCGGCGCGCCCCAAAACCCTGCGAATCCCCAGCCTGGCCAGCCTTCTACCCCAGGGAACAACCCCCCGTCTTTACAACCCATTCAACGAGCCTCTAGGACCATAAACGAGGTGTTACAGAGGGAGGCAGGCTTCCCAGATCTTGATAGCTATGTTAGACGTAAGTGAGCTCTCGAAAGTTGGATGTTCAAAGCTAATAGATTCGCAGAGGGCATTTCTTCCGACTATGACCTTCCCAATGGTGTCTCCGAGGCGGCTTGGGCGCCCTTTCAACGAACACAAAAATACGACATCCCTCAATCAATTTATGAGCAGTACAACAATGCGCAGGTTACCACGATGATGGGGCTTTTTGCCGAAATCAACCATGCCTGGGTCTCGATCGATAATGCACTATATCTATGGGACTACACGGCGCCCAATCCAGATATAATAGGTTTTGAGGAGCAGACGAATGGCATTACAGCGGTCAAGCTTGTGAGGCCAAGGAAAGGCGTCTTCGTTCCGACTATCACCCATCTTTTGGTCGTTGCGACAACTGCGGATATCATATTGCTTGGTCTTGCCGCTGATTTGACTGGTCCCGGCGTGTGGAGCGTTAATTTGTTCCAAACGAAGATGTCGCTGTCTATGAGGGGAGTCAATGTTCAAGTTATTGAGGGTTCCGCGGACACGGGTCGCATATTTTTCGCTGGAGAAGCAGATAATGATGTCTACGAGCTCACATACCAGCAAGAGGAGAAGTGGTTTGCCAGCCGTTGCGGGAAACTGAATCATACGAGTCCCGGGTACACATCAATTGTGCCTACTATATGGGGCAATAAGTCGACCGAGCATGTCATCCAAATGGTCATCGATGACTCGAGGCGGCTTGTATATACTCTTTCATCCGAATCCGCCATCCGCACATTCCACATGGATTCAGCGGCAACCCTCCAAGTGGTCATTGAGAAGAAACGACAGGAATTTTTGAGAGATATTAGCCATATGGTCTCGTCACCTCTTCTCACCTCCCAGTTGAAAATCGTCTCGATCAGCCCTGTATCCGCACGGGAAGGCTCCAGACTCCATTTGATGGCCACCACTACAACTGGATGTCGATTATTCCTGAGTGCGACTCGAGGCTATGGCTATCTCACCTCGGGGGGAGCGCCTCAAAGCATGCAAGTTCAGCATATCAAATTCCCGCCTTCATTTGGAGCCAACCCGCCCGGAAACCCTTCTTACCAAGGCGGCGCCGAGCCAGCTACCGACTTGCAATCTACATCATTATCTTTTACTCGAGTAGGCTTCCGATTCCCTCCTGGCTTTTTCTTGTGTTTCGTCGCGAAAACCCTACTGCCAAATGAAGACGCCTTGTTCGTTTCTGCTCCTGATACTGGAAGGATAGCAACCGAAGCACGCGCTTTGACCGCTCAAGCTTCCAAGTACCACGAGCAGGGCTGTTGGATTAAAATTGATGGTCGTGTGGAGGCGGTTGGGTTGGCAACTCCACCTTTTGCTGCTTCGAACCAACCTCTTGGTTTCGGCAATGAGCTTGCGATGCAGTACGATGCGATACCAACTGAGGTTGCGGTGTTGACAAATGACGGAGTCCATTTGCTCAGACGAAGACGGTTGGTCGATATTTTTGCTGCTGCAATTAGGAGTACCAGCGGTGATGACGCATTAAAAACTGAGGCCGAAAAATTCATCCAGCAATATGGGCGACCTGAGACGACAGCTACTGCGCTGGCCGTGGCTTGTGGGCAAGGGAACGATGTTGTTCCTGGGGATAATCGAATCGCCAGAATTAGCGACCCGGAAACGTTGAGGTTAAGCCGGAAAGTATTTGTGGAATATGGAGGGAAAGCGACAGTTAATGAGAACAATATTGGAGGGGCCGCGAATGCTGCGGATAATGTGCGGCCTTCGCCACGACATGAGGGACTGTCATTATACATGGGTCGCCTGGTTCGATCCCTGTGGAAAGCGTCGGTGATCAAGGAGGATATCCCACCAAACGGCGCTGTTTCCATCAAGTCTACAATCAAGGTGGACAAATTAATCAGTGTTCAAGAGGATCTTATCAAGCTTCAGCGATTTTTGGACGACAACAGCTCTTTCATCGAAGGTCTTGATGGACCAGAGAGCCTTTTGAGAGTGACCAACCCAGCTGAACAAATCGCTCTTCAAGGCGAGCATCAAGCACTGCATTCGCTTCAAAGATTGAATCACAGCATCATCGAGGGAATCTCTTTCGTCCAAATGCTATTCGAGGAAAGAGTGGACCAGATCTGGAGTACTCTCGACGACACACTAAAGCAACGGCTTCGCGATCTTACCTTCGAGCTTCTATTTTCGACAGACCAAGGCAAGGATCTTGCCAAGGTTCTGGTAAAAGCCATCGTCAACCGGAACATAGCAAATGGATCGAATGTTGACACTGTCGCTGATGCGTTGAGAAGACGATGCGGCAGTTTCTGCAGCGCCGACGATGTCATTATCTTCAAATCCCAAGAGCAGCTCAAGAAAGCTTCGGAATCTGGGGTGAGCAAGGAAATGTCCCGAAACCTGCTCAATGAGAGTCTTCGACTTTTCGAGCAAGTCGCAGGGTCGCTCTCGTTCGAGAACCTACAAAGTGCAATGCAACAATATTCAGCGCTTCACTTTTACGCTGGCGCTATTAAACTTGCGCTCAAGGTTGCTCAGGAATCAGACCGAGGGAATACTGCTCTGGCCTGGGTTAATGAGAAGAAGCCTGTAAATGATGCTAGGATTCCTGCGTACAACTTCCGGAAGCAGTGTTATGATCTCGTTCACCATACCTTGGTCGCAAGTGACGATGCCGCCGCGTTAGAACCTGAGGAGATTGACGGCCGGGCGACTCTTATTCACACGATCCGCGCCGAAGCCTATACTGTGGTAAATAATTCCGAGGACGAATTGTTCCAATATGATTTGTACGAATGGTACCTTGCCCAACAATGGGTGGATCGACTCCTTGCGACAAATTCACCATTTGTTCAACAATTCTTAACTCACTCTGCCACTACGGACGTTACTAAAGCAGATCTGCTCTGGAAATTTTATGTCCATTGGCAGCGCTACTACGACGCTGCGGCAGTCCTGCTTGACCTGGCAAAGAGCGACTTTAACATCAACCTTTCGAAGCGGATTGAATATCTGAGTAGAGCTAAAGCCAACGCCTCGACGACAAGTACTGGAATTGGGAGACAAGCTCGACAAGTTTTGCTTTATGAAATTGACGAGCTTCTCGATGTGGCCAATATTCAGGACGAGCTGCTTGGTCGGCTGCGTGACGACACCAGAGTGCCAGACACCAGAAAACCGGAAGTCATTCAAGCCCTTGATGGTCGGGTTGTGCCTTTGAGCGATGTGAGTATTTTCCCTTTCATTTCAATGCCGTTGCTAACATCCTCCATAGCTGTACAACGGGTACGCAGATCAAGCAAGTTATTTCGACATCTGCTTAATGATCTACGAGTCCGCCAACCATCACAACGATGCCGACGTTAGCGCCACTTGGCAGCAACTCATCGACACCACCCACATCAGAGTCGAAAGCGACCCCAACGCCGGCCAACAACCATGGGAAGCCATCATCACCATGATGAGGGACATGGCGGAACGTCTCAACCACTCAGAAAACACCTTCAACCCCAACATCCTCATCCCCATGATCGAACGCTACGCTCTCGAGCGCCAACAAGGCGTTGGCGCCCGCCACTGGGTCCCAGACTTACTGCTTGAAGTCGGCTACCCCCACGAGATCATCGTAACTGTGCTTCAAGGCATGTGGTACAACAACATCCCGCCCTTCAACGACCGCCGCCGGAGAGTGCTCGCTGAGCACATCGTCTATGTCTGCAACCAGTGGTACGAAGAATGCGTGCGGTCCAACACGCGCCTGTACGGCAGCGACGACAATGCTCAAGAAATGAGCGAGCTACTGGGACTCTTGTCCGCGGACCTTCTGCCGGTAGATCAGGATACGGTGGCGCAATTGAGGAGGAAGATCCAGAGAAGTTTCCGGGTATGAAGGAGGGCAATTTGAGGGAGATGATGAGAGAGATATTGGAAAGATCTTGGGTTTGCATATTGCTGGCGTTTGGAGGCGTGTGAGATGCAGATGCGCAAACGGCATGTGTATTAGGGCTAGCGACTACGATGGATGGAGATAAAAGCAAGCATGAGCATACTTGTAATTCTTGTGCATATGTACTTTAGACGGAGAAAGAGAGTTTTGATACCAATTTATGTGAGGTTGTTTCTTCTCAGCCGGTGGCTTGCTCTCTCGCTGGTCGTTTCGTGTCAAGGGAAGGTGAGTGAGTCGAACCTGAGAGTGAGTTAAGGCAGTTAGCTCACTGTGGATGCAAAAGGCGGCACTGAAATTTGCAGACTTTTCCATGCGGCCTAGGGCATTCAAACCTAGTGCCTCCTCTTTTTTTTTTGTCCACGATGAGGTTTGAAATCGGGCTAACGTAACAGTTTAGGCACTCGAGGTCACTCGGGACCGTAAAAAACTCGTTTTCAGGCTACGATTTTACTTGCTTAATTTTAGAAAGGTTTTCCCAGCGATTCGCTGATGTGCCTTCTTTCTTGGTAGCAAGCCCTTTCTTTCCTCTTGGCGGATTCATGCGTGGCCAGGGTGGTAGGAGTTTTGTTGTTCAATTCGAGGGTCAAAAGACTATAGGCCAAGGATCGAAATATTGCGCCCCAGAGATCCTGCTGCAGATGAGACACGGGTGAGGAAAAGCAATTCTCCAATATCTCACTGCTTTGCGGCTGGGCGCAAGCGCCCTCAACGCCCATATCGACAAGGTTCTTCGGCACCTGCCTTAGTTATCAGCCGAACCAGGAATATATCTGCTTTTTCCCTTGGGAAAAGGTGTGTACGCAAATACATTTGACGAATTGTGACTGCAGGATACGATTTCGGTTGACAAATGATCAATGGACAATTTTCAAACGCGCCATCGACACGGCCGAGTGACTTCACAGCCCCAGCCTCATGCTGCCCCCTGGCTGTTCGTGTAACGATGGTATCAGGGGAAGCCCGATGCGCGATGATAGCTACTATTTAATTCAGCTCGAGTTCCTACTCCGATCTTGCAGCCTCAACATACTGAGTCTTGGAGCAAACTTATACTTACCCTCCAAATATTTTATTGCCATATCCTCTCTTCCAAACACTAGATAAAATCGAGCACCATCTATCCCTACAATATGGCGACAAACACTCTTCCAGACCCCAGTATCATATATAAGGGCCTCCAACTAAGCGCCCAAGTACCGCAGACGAGGTTTTTTACTTTGGAGAAAGGCGAGTGGGACGACGATATACGTTGTACCTTGATAAAAGAAGGGCTTTCGAAGCGGCCGGTTTATGATGCGATATCATACGCTTGGGGGGAAACGGCTGGCGACAACGGTCCACCTGCCAGAGAAACCATCATGATCAATAATTACGGGTTTGAAATAAGTGTCAACCTGGCGTCGGCTCTTCGATTTTTCAGGAAGTCCTACCCTGGGAGACTGCTCTGGGCGGATGCCATCAGCCACAATCAAAAGGATACCGACGAGATGAACAGACAAGTTGGCCGGATGCGAGAGATATACCAAGAAAGTCAAGCAGTACGCATCTGGCTTGGGAAGGAGTCCAAATTGGGTCATCCGGCCGCTAAAACTACCGCGGAAAGTCAAGCCTCTCCCTACGTCTGGTCTTCCAGCTATTTGGAGCCGGATCCCGAAAATGAAGAAGACAAGAAGAATGTCAAACGGTACAAGCAGCACTTCTACAATTTTTACAACCTTCCGACGGCACTGCAGCACAATGGGACTCAAGACTTCAGAATGGGATCATTTTGTCTCCTCCATGTGCTTGCAAGGGGCGACCATTTAAATCATCAGGACTTGGCCTTTATACAGCATCTGTCTTCCCGTGATGGTGTATTCGAGGCTTTAGCGGAAATGATGGAGAGAACGTGGTGGACCAGGCAGTGGGTTATACAAGAGACCGTTCTCGCCAAGGTTGCTACGATTCATTACGGGAGGTTTACAATACCTTGGGATATGCTGACACTGGCTTTGAAGACTTTTCAGATCCACCGTCGAAAAGCATGTTGTACGGCAGAGTATGCAAAGTTGCGAACCTCGGACTTAAATACCTTGCATCACTTTGCCCAGACTGTCCGTGATATTGACACTTGGCGCTCGATCTGGTTCGGTCAGCCTGGTGCGCGCATACGATTGCTTCCGCTCCTATGGCAATTTCGACAGCGCGAGACAGGACGCTTACCAGATAAAATATATGCACTTCTTCCGCTTGTCAAGGACTGGGGTACCCAACTCCCGATCGGGGTGCATTACGACTGGGATCCGGCCCACATCTACGCTGATCTTATCCGTCACCTTGTCGATGTCCACGATTCTCTTCTGCCTCTTATGGGGACAGCCCGCAAGTCTCCAATGCTGGCTTCTTCTATTCCATCGTGGGCCCCCGATTGGTCTGTTCAGCCAGATGCGTATGAGCTGGCGCGCCTGGAGCGTACCTTGCTGTACCATTCCTGCGGAGAGAAAGTTGACAAGAATGGGAACACTATCATAGACGAAGAATACCAAGCATTGCCCAAATTCAAAGTCAGACCTACTGTTAAGTTCTACGAGGCCCCGGGAGAGGAACGATTTCAATTTTTGGAACTCCGAGGCAAGTTTCACGATACTATTCGCGAGGTCGGTCCAGTAATGCCACAAAATTCTGATGGGGCTGTACGTGAGACGTTCGCCCGGTGGTCCCATATTGCACTCGCTGGAGCTGATCAAGACCCCGAGTATGTTACAAAGAAGCATACAAAAGCGGAGGCTTACTGGCGCACGCTATGTATGGATACCGAACACCTCGGAAGAGAGACTGATGAAGACAACCTACCGTTGCAAAAGCAAGAGTATCAGCGGGCCGGGCAATACTATGCCATGGATCATGTCGACAAGATCAGATTTATGCGCGAAACCGAAGATAGCGATCAAATATCGGAAGATGATACAGCAATTCCAAGGCTGAATTCAAAATCGAAGGCTGTGACATGGCAAGAACCTCCCAGTCCGAGTCGGGAGAGCGCCCCTTTTGGTGGTCCAAGACCCAGCGGCCCAGTGCGTCGAACATCGACCATGAAAAGCGATGACGAAATAGATGAGATCAAGAAGATAAATGAGACTATACAATCGGCAACCACAGACCGAAAGTTCTTCATGACTGCGCAGGGTTTTATGGGCCTAGGTCCGAAGGAGATGGAAGTGGGCGACGAGGTTGCGGTTCTGGTCGGGGGACATACGCCGTTCATCCTTCGACGTGGTGGCGAAAAGGTTATTGACACAGGGGTTGGTAGCAAGCAGTGCTACACACTCGTTGGGGACACTTACGTGCACGGCGTTATGGACGGAGAAGCGTTTGCGGATATTGACGACGTCATGCAACTGGAGCAAATTTATCTGGAATAATGGCAGAAGGTTACAAGTGCCTGATGGGTCTTTCCGTTTACCTTGTTATTATTTCTTGGATGTGCGATTAGAATGTCACTTTGATTGCATTGTAACAAGCTATACAAACTTCTTGACGTGACTTAAATTACACAGTAAATTTAAAGCTCTGGTTGTAAAAAGGGACATTAGTATTTGAGCTCGGCGAAGGAGGCGCAGCTGATAATAGGCCCCTGAAAAGCTTCACTAGAAAGTCCATAGCCTGCGGAAGCCAGCAACGGGCTTCACAGAGGTAACCCAAGAGTAACCTTGCTAACTCGCAACATGCTTGGATCAATGGTAACTCGGGGTTCAAAGTGGTAGCAGTGGCCTCCAATCTCACGCCTCATAATTCTGGTTTCAATGGTCATAGCCGAACTACCTGGTCTAGGTAGAAGTCAGATAGAGAGTGGAGTAATGTGGTCACCTGGAATTGTGGTACGCTCGCAGTTGTGAGCTCTAGTGCTGTGACGGTCACTAGAAATAGTTTGGAGGGGCGGTAAGTTGCTGCCTATGAGTGAAGCTGTGACTGGAGTAGCTGATTACTGGTAGTGTTGCGAGGCAGCTACTCTAGGCCGTGATGTACCGGAAGTTATGGCGCGTTCTATGAATGTATTGGTGCTGGTTTATTTTTGAAAATCCTTGACCCAAGAATTATTTTACCAGGAAAGCCAAAATCTGGAAATGGTACATCAAAGGTGTGAGACCTAAGGGTCTGTCAGACACGTTCACGTTCATGTTCCACTGAGCTCCAGATCGACGCTCAGGGCCACATGTTTTAAAGCGGATGTCGCTCGTCTATCATTCAAACCCAAAGCTAGATTAAACCAGCCATTTTAAAGACTCTGTCTCGTGGTAAAATTATTCGAGCTGAGTACTCTATCAATAGTAATGGAAGAACAAGCTAACTCCGGAAAGGTGATGATTGACGAAATATTATTGAGACTCGCGTTCCATAAAAGCCTGGACTTGAAACACACTTCTATTAGTGCCTACATCTTTTCGTCTATACTTGCGTCGTTCAATAAGGAGCTGGACCTGTAATAGCCTAATATTGCTATTTTCTGAGCTTTGGTGGGGAAGTGTTTAGGGCCCATGTTGTTCAATGTGGGGTAAAGGGGGCGGGGTCGTGTTAAGCGAGGAATTAGGGAGGTGACACATGAGCTAAGCCCGGCAGTCTCCCTACCCGTAGACAGCGTGACTATCTTATCGAAAGCTTGTATCTGAATAGGATGGCATAAACGAGTTTATTGTACCACAAGCTTTGAGATTAGGAGAAGGCAGCAAAGTCTCGAATAGTGGATTGTGGTGGCAACAACATTGTCACTCCGAGTATCCAGATATGGCTTCATCAACCTCGAGGTAAAGGAAATGCCTCATACATTTCAGTCGATCTGGTGATCAAAGCCACTAAGGACTGTTGCTTCGTCAGTGCGATTATGGTAAGAAGTGACGGGTCCAATCTCTCTGCCTATCAACGCTATCGTCAATTTCTCCTCAACACGGTAAGCATCTTGAGCGTGTAGAAGAAAAATAGAAGCAAAACATACAGAACAGTAAGTCAAAAATCTATAAAGAGTCCTTCATCTCCCTCCGAATTTCACTTTCATCATCATCATCATCAAACATCTCTTCTCTTCACTGCAACAAGCTTCAAACAAAACCCAACAACCACACATTACACAACAACTTTTTTTCAAACACCTCAACAATTCAAAATGAAGGCCACTTTTTACACCGGTAAAATCTCTACAGTTTCCATCTTTTTATCAGACGTTCCAACTAGCTAATACATACTCCAGCACTTTTCCTCATCGCCGCCCCATTCATCACAGCTGCTCCCGCAGTTGAGATCGTGGAAAGGCAGAACCAGATCGATTGCACTCGTCTCGATACAGCTCTCGGTCTCGGTCTTCTCTCAGGCATAACTTCATCGGTTATTTGCCTCGAGGAGGGCTATCACTGCTCCAACGGCGTGGTTGTCACTGGTATTCTGGGACCTGTTGGTTCTCTTGGCTTGTGTGATTATTTCTGCCGATGTGCCTAGGAGCATATGTATTGAGGGGTTTGGGAGTTTTGGGAGAATGAGGGTTGATGTTTGGGATTTTTTTTTTGGCTTTGGCGTTCAGTTGGCGGATTGGTCGAATTGGACAGGTGGAGAGTATACCTTTTTCCCCATTGGGTTTTACCGGTGCTCTCGAGTGTTTGGGATTTAGTTATTATTGTCTCTTTTGGAATTGATATTGTGATTTTGGATTCGTTATTCTAAATTTCAAGCGTGACAATGTACAGGAGGCAATCCCTATGCCAGCTTTTGGCATGAGTGAACTACAACGGTGAACCATCGAACGACGATGTTCAAACACTTGTCACTCATCGAAGATTTGCTATTGAATACTGAATGGGTAGTAGTTTCCTAACTCGTCTCCTGATTCGTTGATCGGAATCCATTCACATAAAAATAGGGTAATTAGGAAGACTAGCTTTGGTTCAATGTAATCTTGAGACTATTAAAGACGTCCTGATTAGCAGCTGGGGAGCCCCAACTTATCAATAAAACCTCAAGCACCAGAATATCTCTAGATCTCTTTTCTAGCGATTCCTGTCTACGAGTCGCTGTTAGAGGCTTGACCACCTAGCATCATAGCATAGATGTGCCAACGAAAAATCATTTTGGCTAAATATGGCTACAAGCTTCAAGAAAAGCTGGCGAAATGCACCGATAACCTAAATGGATCCATGAGCGAGTGTCCCAAAGGCGTCTCTGAAGTCAAGGAGGAGAAAAATCAAATATGTGGCAAATGTATGGCGTCGAGGACCTTTTCGACTTGAAAGCTCGATGAGATGGAAATACGGTTTATCCTGGGAGTGCAGTTTCATAGATTATGGGGGGACATCTCGAATAGGTATTGAGTCTTCGTCCCACTTGAGGCAATCGTCCCCAGCAGGAAGGCCTCATCCTGCACTGGCATCACCAGCCGGCTGCAATGCTACGGTACAGAAGTCCATAGCCTCGTTCCCCTCTGACAAATACATAAGTGTTGCTTGGTCGAAATCCCAATTCCGGAAAAGAAAATATATATATATTGTTCCACAAAATCTCATGATTTACATATCCGAGCCTACCACAATTCCTTCAACCCGGCATTCGCTACTAAATGCTTTGCTTAAACTTTGACTTGGCCAAGGCCTCTGCTTGCGGGACTGCGTTGCAGCTTCCCGTTCAAGACTCATGTTGAAGATCACGCTTAGACACCGCTTGGGAAGTGATGATTCCCAATCGAATTTTGAAGCGAACGCTGGCACATGTACAACCTCAAAAACTTCAAAATACGTGTTGCGCCCCGCTTCAAGACTACACGAGCATTAAAAATCTCATCATCTCTTTCAAAATGACAGAATCCAAACCCCTCATACTATACGACATCTCTTCGCCCAGACGGCCCCGCTCCTACGCGCCCAATCCTTCCAAAGCCCGTCTCGCGCTCAGCTTCAAACGCGTGACCTTCACGACGAACTGGGTTGATATTACAGAGATCTCTAATATCCGAAAGGGGCTCGTCTGCCCGGCGACCCGTAAGCTAGATGACGGATCCGACTACTACACATTACCGATGGTGCAGGACCCGGCCTCGGGTAGGGTCGTCGGCGACTCGTTCGACATTGCCAACTATCTCGAGGACACGTTCCCGAACTCAGGCGGCAACCTTTTCCCTCAAGACTCTACCCGCACCGGACTCGATTATGAGAGCCCGCAGAAGGACACAGTGTTTTTCGCGCCAATCACGACCAACCAGGGGTCCAAAAATGAGGCTTACGCAAATTTTAATTTGCATGTCGACACGACCTTCTCCGCCCATATGCTGCTCGTCGCTCAATTCCTCCCCTTCAACCCCGAGACGGCCGAGGCTGCAAAGGCACTCTTCGTCAAGCGCGCGCACCTGAGATCGTGGGATGATCTCACGGTTCAGGGCGAGGCAAGAGAGCAAATCAAAGCTGCGTTCAAGGTGGCGTTGACATCACTGGCTCAGCTGTTTATGGTCCACAAAACCGGGCCGTATCTCGAGGGGGAGAAAGCTAATTATGCCGATCTGATTGTGGGCGGATGGCTGAACATGTTCTCCGCTACCATGCCTGAGGAGGAGTGGAAGGAGTTCAGGACGTGGCATGGTGGAGTATTTGCACGACTGCATGATGCTTTGCAGGAAAATTATTTCGAGTGCAAGTAGAGGAAGAGGAAATATGCTTTCGGTCGAAGAAGGACGGAGTCCAAAGGGTTGATGTTGCCCCTGGACCCTGAGCCTCATTATTGCGCAATTGCCTACTGCACTTTTGCCCCCACCTCAGGCCACGAAACACATGCTTAAACTGCCGTCTTATCTTTTTTGATATGCCTTTACTAGAATGCAGCCCAAGGGGCTCGTTCTCACGTTTCTGAGACGATTTACATTCTCAAGTAAGCTGAATTCACTCAGGATATCGGTGCTGGAACGATATTGCCAAGATCAACAGACGGTCATTGATACTGGGAGTCCGATGTTCACGATCGAAGCCGAATCATCCTCCAAGAGCTAGCTTTGATTACTTTCGTGTTGAGCAACCAAAATTGCAGACTGGGATGAAAAGTAAGGTTTTAAGATCAGGGGTCAAGAGCAAGGTGGCTGAGATTTAGCGACCTCAGCCCCTGAAGCGACCCCTGAACTTTCCCCGGATTTTGGCGCTTACCCGAGACCTCGGTTCATTAATTCCCCGCGAATTTGATAAGTAATCTTTGAACCTCACTTCACCTCACTCTCACTTACTCTTCTCGTATTTCCACTATATACGCCCTCACACAACTCAATTGCATGTCTAAACTCCTCTCCGACCCAGCCTTCAAAGACTACACCCTCGTCCGGGGCATACTCCCCGTCCTCTCCTTCAACACTCCGTCCAAAATGTTCTCCCCAACCTTCAACCCCCCACCCCCGAAACCACAAGACTCCCTGATTTCCTTCCCCGCTCCATCAATTCTCCTTATAACCCTCAACCGCCCGAAAGACCTGAACTGCATCAATAACACCGGCCACCACGACCTCGAAGCCCTCTACAAATGGTTCGACAATGAACCCTCTCTGGCATGCGCCATTCTCACCGGACAAGGCCGGGCTTTCTGCGCGGGCGCTGATTTGAAGGAATGGAATAGCGATAACAATACCAGTACCAATAAGCCCGCGAGAAACGAACGCACACCAGCCTCTGGCTTTGGCGCTCTGAGCAGGAGAGGAGGCAAAAAGCCAGTGATTTGTGCTGTAAATGGTATTTGTTTCGGCGGCGGCTGCGAGATGATTATCAATGCAGATATGGTAGTTGCAGACGAGACCGCTGCTTTCGGATTGCCGGAAGTTAAAATCGGAGTTGTGGCTCTAGCGGGGCTTTGACCAGGCTGGTGCGGACGGTGGGGAAGCAGAGGGCGATGGAGATGGTGCTTACAGGGAGGACGTTGAGCGCGGGGGAGGCGAGGGAATGGGGGCTTGTGAATAAGGTTGTGAAGAAGGGGACATGTGTGCAGAAGGCGATTGAGATGGCGAAGCTGGTGGCGGCGAATAGTCCGGATAGTATTATTGTTAGTAGGGAGGGGGTGAAGATGGGGTGGGAGGGTGTGGGGGCTGAGGAGGGGACGAGGTTGGTGTTGGAGAATTGGTATGCGAGGATTGATAAGGGGGAGAATATGAAGGAGGGGGTGAAGAGTTTTGTGGAGAAGAGAAAGCCGCGGTGGGTGCCTAGTAAATTGTAGTGAGGAATGAAAGAGAAGTAGATATTCAAGTGAAGGGGTGCCGCATGGGAAAATGTCAATCCTGGTGAAGCATTGAAAAATGCAGCTAACTACCATCCAACTAGACAAGTGTCCAAGTCAACTACAATATCAACTTTTCAAAGACCCATGATCATCGCCAACATCAACGCCAACGCCAAAGCAAGCTACCATACCCTTGTGACCATCGAGCACCCAGACTCCGAAAACAATGGAAACCAAATAAGCATTCAGGTCCCAGGGCTCCAATCCGTTACAAGCACCCCCAATCAGCAATCTCTGGCAATGATATTATAGTGATCAGTATCAAACTCCTGGCCACCAACACGCCATACTGGTCCATTCTTGACCGTGCAATAATTGACCAGGTCTTGTGCATAGGATGCAAGGTAGCCCTTGTTGGGAGAGATGGCATAGTTGTTCTAGAATAAAAAACACAGCTAGTCAGCAAAGACATATTCTGTAAACAGAAATATGGGGAAGAGGAGCGAGACTCACATCATTGCAAAGCTCAATACCGGAACGCATAAAACAAGTGATTAGCTCGCAGCGACGAGGGTAGATCGTGAAAGAGTGCGCAGCGTTGCCCCGAAGCATCGTGATACCGGCGTTGATACCGTCGTAGGTGCCGTATCCCCAACCTTGACCTGGGACCGGGTTGCAGATCAAGCCGTACTGAGAAGAAGCCATGTGTGTCAGTTCGGGGGAAATGGAATCAGGGAAGCATGATGATTGATTACCTTGTTGCGAGCTTGTAGTTCCGTCTGAGAACGAGTAAAGAGCTCTTGCTCCTCGGTCATGGTGGTGTTTGCCTCCAAGCCGGGGTACAGAGCCTCAAGTTGAGCATAGACTTCCTGTTTGTTGTTAGAGGAGACAATGAAAGCTGTCTGCAGGAATGGGCTGCTTACCTGGATGGTGCCCTTGAGCTCGAAGTCATGACCATGGTAGTTACCCTTGACGATTGGACCATCACCCTTGATATAACCCTCAGAGCGAGGGGCGACGGCATCGCAAGTGGCTGAGGTGGGAATTGCGGATGCAGTGACGAGGGTCTAATGGTAACGTGTGTTAGCGAAAATTGGGATTGGATTTTTGTTCCGAGGAGAATTTACCAATTGAGAGGTAGCCAAGAGAATGGCGCTGACGATGGTGGATATCCACATGGTTGTAGTTGGAGGATGTCAAGGATGATTTGACAAGGGAGCGAAGGTATGCGACTGGTTCTGGTATGGGCAAACTTGAGCGCTGGTAATTCAAGAGAGGCGTTGTGGTGTGTTTTAAAAGTGTGTCAAGAGGGAGTAAATACTCCTTTTATAGAGAAAACCATTCGTCGGAGTCTCGGGTCCGGAAGATGTTTGCAGAGAGAACAAGTTAACCAAGAGTGAATGTTCTCAAAAGTGAATAAGCTGGGCATTTGTTTCAACATGTTGAAGTGTATTCCGTGACTGCGTTTCCCACTGCAGTGTAGTCTAAGATTTAGCCCTTGAAAATGGCCGAAATAATATGTGATAGAGAGCTTAAGTTAGGCATGACGAGAAGAAGAAATCTGTGTTGGAGTTTGCCAAATTATGATTGATGGTGAACCTGTGATGACTATTCACGGGAAGTGATCGTCCCGAAGAGAGTTTGGTAGAGCGAACAAACTTTCCAAGTGAATTACCTCCTCTTGAACTGGAAGAAGAGCCTGTACGGATGTGCTACAAGCTGAACCCCCATGTCGTTCAATGACTCCGTACCACTCTCGCGGACTGGACATCGTATATGGGATCTTTGATAATTTTTGCTACAGCCAGCAGTGAGGAACTCATCATCATTCTGTGTCTGAACCTTCCTCTTGCTCATCTCGTAGTCTAGGTACTCTTCTTTGGCGCCGCAGTCTTTGATTGAGAGTACTACTTGAGCCTTGGCTTGGCCCACAGATGAAACTCGAGGAGAGTTGCGCTTGTGCCGAAGGTCTCTGATGCGTATCCATGCTTTCCGCAGCCCTAATTAGTTCTAGTCCCGCAAGTTCCCGATTGATATCAGACAGTTGTTGTCGTAAGTCGATGCTCTTCCTAATTACTCGGGGATGGTGGCCCATCCGATGCCTGAAAAGGTCATCTGGTCTCGAGAAACGGCTGCTGCAGCCTAGAAATTCGCAGGCAACTGATTGAACATTGGTATGCGTCTGAATTCCTACAAAAGCTACCAGAGGTCCAGTAGTGGTCGTTTGTTGTGCTGCCATAGTTGGCTGCGGTCGATTTGTTGAAATAGGGAGTAGTGGTAAATCTGTTGAAGTGTCCATAATTTCCTCAGAGTCGGATGTCTGGCTTTGAAGCACCCCGCTAGAATATTGGTAGTCTAGATCGCAGTCGGCTTGGCTCACTGTCACCATCTCAGATTCTCTGTGCATGTTCCTCGTATTCGTGGGCCCATTAAGTTGAGAACGAGAGGGTTGGGTATGAAGATTTTGTTCAACAGGAGTGCTGAGCATACTAGGATTCTGAGGGTCCATGGAATGCTGTGCTGGCCTAGTCATCATTCCATTCGTGTCCTCGTTAACACGAGCAGGAGCAAGAGCCCGCTCGGAATCTCGAAGGCCATCTCTGGTGGGAGTAGCATTTGATATGTCAAGATCAAGAACGTCGCGACTATTTGGCTCTGGTACAGGGAGGTGGGAGTTAAGAGGCTCTGACTGGGTTGCATAATAGGACTGGTAAGCACGCTCTGCTTCGTAACATGGAATAGGGGCTCTCATTATTGTGTTGGATGTGCGAAGTTCCTCGGGATGTCTGAACTGTGGGTGCGGTGCTAGAGGTTTCTCCCAGTGATGATGATAGTACATCGGTGTATCATTGTAAAAGATCGTGTTATGAGGCGACCATGGGGTCTGCAGTGTATCGACATCCCGACATGGGACTGGGTATGACCTGGGATCTTGGGCACGTTGCAACCTGTTGAATAATGGAATCGGTATTGGATCGACCTCGGTAGACAACAAGCTGCCCACAAGGGGCGGAACAACGTATTTTCGAGAAGTGAACCACCGCCTCCCACTTCGCTTCATCAGCCGTTCCAGATGCCGGGCTCGCTCGGGAAGCAATTTTCCAAAGGCTTCCCTGATCATTGATCCCACGGCGGAATTCCTGTTGGCTTTCGGATTGCCGTTGTGGTTAATGAACTCTTCTATTACTAGCGCCCAATGTTCCAAGCATCGTCTTTTCTCTGTTATAGTATCGTTTTGAGACGCCTCCACTGCTTCGGAAAGGACGATTTCAATTGCGTTCACCGAGTTGTAGTATTTATTGGGATCAGCCCCTCTTTTCAAGAGAAAACTGATGAATGACAGTCGTGGGACCCGGCATCCAACCCATTCGCACACGCCAGCGTTCTTCTGAAAGTCTCTCACAACATGAAAGAGGCAACGGTGGATATCTGGGTCGCTATCGCCAGTCTCCTTCAAGCCTGATTTGATGGTGTGCAAGATGTATAGGGGCATGTCGTACTTGGCTGCAAGATCAACGAAGCTGCTCGAGTCGTTACTATCGCGACTGGTCGCTGTCCAATGAGTACTATCATTTAAACTCGATCTCGAATTTTGTTCTTCTCTAGAATCAGGTACTTCGTTCATTGATACAACTGTCACAATCTCATCCAATTTCTGAAGAAGACGTGTCTGGGGCATTCCTGACCAGGATTCGCACTCTGCCGCGTATTCCAGACTGTTTTCGATGTGCTCCCAGAGCTTAGGTTGATTGTAATGGTTTACGGGCCCTTGAAAAGTGTTCAAAGAGAGGATAGAAGAGTGAAAGAGTGGGAAAAAGGGGCAGAATGATTTCTTGGCCCCCATTTGGATTTGTTGCTTCATCTTTGGGGTGTGAAGAAAATCTCGTGCTGTCCTATGCAAATACGACACTTTCACATCAGCTGGAGACCATGGCAGCACATCCGCTGTTTGGGTGTTGACAGTGCCAGTGCTACTTTGGGAATTAGCCAGGCTGGTATCCACTTGCAGCCGCATATCTGGCACGCGGTCCTCCATGACCGTATCTAGTTGCTCATGTGTTTCTGGAACACCGTCTTCCGTAATCCAAGTTGGGATCTCAAGGAATCCTTTGCAGCGACTGTTGAGACGTCTTTTGGTAGCTTCGTATCGTTCTTGTTTCTCTTCTGGACTGAGTGGAGCTGTGGGCATGCTCAGTTGAGCATCGAAATCCTCCTCGTCGGCAAAGGAAAGTTCGACTACTGTCAGTCTACCTTTCGCCTCACCAACAATTTGAAGCAACTGGCATGCATGCTCGAAGTAGAAGTCTTCGATACTTTCGAACATCTTCTCATAAAACGTCTCAAGATCAGGAGGGATGTCATTGATTCTTCGCTGCAGGTCAGACATGCGATCATGGTTCGATAATCCCGATAACAATGATCGAACTGCCAGATCGACCCAGAGAAATACTCCAGCAGCTCGTGTTGTGATTGCGTCGATCAGGGCAGCACTGCGATCAGGATCTCGGGCTTGGATGCGCAGAAATTGCCGATTTGAATGGAACGATGCATGCGTGAATCGTCGAACATCCGGATAGGTAAGATCGTGAAGTTGAAGATTTGCTTTCTGGCTAAAGGCATCTTCGAAGACAACCCATGGTCGACTTGACAAGCAAGCCTTCACATTCGGATAGGACACCACCTCCTTGAAGAGCTCGACCAGTTTATCGTGGCTTCCACTAAACTCATCCAAGCCATCTACGAACATGCATAGCTTGAACGAGCTCTCACAGCACTTTAGTACTGTTTTGAACGCTTTCGTGAGCTCAGAAAGAGTCCACGCCCGAGTATCCTGACCCAGTAATTTAGAAATACGCCACCTTTGGGGAAACGCTTTCGATACCAGGTGAGGCATCTTTCGTAGAATATCATGAAGCAAGGAACGTAGCAGGCCCATCTGGGACATTTGAGAGACACTGCCTGAGTTCCAGAAGTAAAACCTCGCAATGACAAGAGGCATACGTCCGCCCCACTGCTTTAGATGATATAACGCTCGGGGTTCTCTGCTCAAGAACTTGACGAATGTTGACTTTCCGGATCCGGGTTTTCCAGTGATCCAATAGATATCTTGGTCGCCTTCCAGCCACGCCCCAATATCTGACCATGACTTGGAGTGAGTTCCGCGGCCTTGTTCGAACACCCAGCGAAAGGTCTCTTGATGAGCTTCGCAAATTCGGAACTCTCTTTCTTCTTTATCTTCAAATAAGAGAGCGCTGACAACGCGCTCAGATAACTTGTGGTCTGTCTGTTCCTCATTCCAGTTGGTTAATCTTGCGGAAAAAGTTTGGAGATCTCGGGTGGCGACTCGTCCATTTGGGTTTAAATTCATGTTCCTCGCCATATCGACAAGCCCATCAAGCTGCTCTCCACTTAAGAAGCTGTTTCGAAGCCGCCTGTATGAGATTGACTCGCGTCCATGAGAAGACGCTGAGTTCTCATTTACTTGTTCCCTATGTCACGTTATCAGTTGTCGAATTGGAGAGCTAGCCATCTCAACACAGACCTGAGGGCTACCAGGAGAGTGGTATCAAGAATTCCTCGATAGCTCTCGAGTCTAGCTTTGAGGTTGTTGACTTTTTGCTGACCACAGATACTCTTGAATGCCTGCCGCGTGCTCCTCCATTTGCTCCGTCTGCCATGCAAGCGCAACCTCTCCAATACGTCAATGAGCTCTGATGCTACTGTAGAACATTCTCGACAGATCCCTCGGAGCCTTTGGTCTGTTGGCGACGGATTTTGCGACGAATCCAGCGTCCGAAGTGAGCTGCTAACGTGCTTGCTCAAGTCAACTAGATGGGTCGCCGTTGCCGAGAGGTCGACATGATCGATCAGGGCACCGTTCTTGGATTCGCTGATTTTACGGCCTTTGGAGACGAGTTGAGCCGCGAATTGGATGAATTGGATGATGTTTCCTGTCAACGAGATGATGGACATAGGGTCCATGATTCCTAGGTGGCGGGCGAGGCTGCTGCCTCCAGCTCATCGCAGCCTCGACAATTTTGGGATCTCGAAATGACGCTGATCGATTTTACGGAACTTTTATCCGATACGAGGTTGGCAAAATGTATTATTTCTCGAGTATGGTGTTCGTGGGCGCATATAATAGCCTTGTGAGCACTGATGAATCGTCGTGGCGTGCGACACAGAGAGGTTTTCAGCTCGTTTGGAGTTCCTGGAATCGCAACCAACCAATCTTCACCCCGCGATACTTGGCAGACATACTGCCGGGAAACTTCACGAGGCATCCAGTCAGAGTCACTGTGTGTCCACAGCCTCGTTACCTTGCCTCAGCCTCCACGAAACTTGCTTTTGAGCGCAGGTCTTTTTATGACAAAGACGACTGTCTGATAACTTCACAACAAATTAAGCCGGAAACAGATCTCTCATGGGTACGGCATTACTTCACGAATACGGATGAGCATGGAGCCATATTAAGTACAAATGATAGTGTTTGTATGTTTTATTCCCATGAGGCTTCATGAAAATATTCAAATTCAGCCATTCAAAAAGCAACAACGACCACTACCGATATGACATTTGATCCTTGGCCGGCCATTTCCTAGTTTTAATTTTTCAATCAGCACCACGCTCCAATCTTTGGGTTTCCTTAATCAAGTCTGCCGCCTTCTCCGCAACAGCGTAGACGGTAGATTGCGTGTTACCACGAGAAATAAGCGGCATGATACTCGCATCAACCACCCTCAAGTTTGTTGTCCCATAAACAACGAGCCTATCATCCACAACTCCTCCTTTGTCTCTTGGTAACATAGCACATGTACCCACTGGATGCCAGCCGGATGTTGTAGTATGCCGGAGATATTCCTTGGCTGAATCTAGATCAGAGAATTGGCCATATGATGGAAGTCTTTTACCGCCGGGCTTCAACAATGGTGCTAGAGGCTCTGCGGAAATAATCTTCTCCATGAATAGCGCTTGGCGCGCCAAGATTTCGACATCGAGCGAATTACGCAGGTATCCAGGATCGAACTTAGGCGGATCGGTTGGTGATGAGGAGCTGATGTGAGAGCTCCCCCGAGATAAGGGATAAGAAATCTCGCAGACGATAGTGATGAAGTTTGCAGGGTCCGCCGCTTCCGTCATACCTGTGGTTGAGTCGGCCCCGAAATTGCCCTGGGCGCTGTATACGAAGTAAAGTCCGGAACTCTGATCTGCACTTGAATAGACAGATCTGAGCATATCGTACTGTATACTCGGAGCCTCCATTTCATGATCCTTTAGAAGTTTCTCTAAGGTGGCTTTCCCATCAGCTGACTGGAATTCATCGACAGGCGTGAAAGCAAAAGAATTGACAGCACCAGCGCTAAAAGGCCCAGTCCTCGAATTCTGATAAGCTTCCATAGCTGTACCAACAGCCTGTGGCTCTTGTCGAGTTAAATCATCTAATGTCGAGGTATGATCAGCGACTTCATAACTCATACCTGTCATTGGGTGATCGTGGAAGTTCTCGCCGACGTTGGGATGATCGATAATCAAATCCACGCCTTTTGATAGAAGCAAGTCCTTTCCACCGATACCAGAGAGCTCCAACAGCTTAGGAGAGTTGAAAGTCCCCGCAGCAAGTATGACTTCTTTTCTAGCATCGATTGTTTGGAGGGTAGTCTTGTTGTTTCTAACCAATCGTACGCCAGTTGCAACGGCGGAAGGACCGCTTGTGTCGAATAGTATTTTCTCCACAACAACACCCGTCAACACATGCAAATTTGGGCGCTTTTGTGCAGGCTTGTAGTAAGCTGAAGCAGAGTAGCTTCGTTCTTTGGTAACACCGTTGACAGTCGTAGCGTTGAGGAACGCACCCGTTGCCCCTCCAGCGGATAAATCAGTGCCGGTCTGGTAACCCAACCTCTTGAAGGACTCAATCCAGGCTCTTGCAAGGGTCATCTCCCGTGGCTCGGAATAGGCATAAGATGTACTCAGGGGACCACTAGTTGCTTTATAATGAGGACTCTCAAGTTCTTCAAGACCTAATTGTGCAACCAAATCGCTTGGGGGCAGTTCAGTAGTATGAGTTTCCCGATAGTAAGGAGCCATAGCTTTCCAATCCCACCCTTTGTTGCCGAATTTGCTCCAGGCGTCGATACCAACGGCCGAAGGTGGGACGAAAACTTGGAGGTTTAAAGCGCTCGAGCCTCCTAGTACACGGCCATGGGGAATGCTGATGACGCGTCCGCCGAGTTGAGGCTGTGAAACTTTTTGTTAGTTGTATTCTTTATCTCCTGGGAACATTGTGTGTCCTTACTTGAGGAACAGAGGTAAAATTCCAGTCAAGTTCTGTACCCAGTAAAGATGGCCATAGAGCTGGAATCTTAATCCTGGGATCTTCGAGATGATTTTCGCCGGCTTCCAAAACAAGAACTTGAGCCGTGGGGTCTTCTGAGAGCCGGGTAGCGACAACAAGGCCTGAGGTTCCCCCGCCAATGACGACATAATCGTATTCTGAAAGCACAGGCATCATCGTAGTTGCAAGTATTGTAGGTAGTAGAGGCGAGTGCGGTGAAACTAGATCGGTGCTGAGTCTGGGTTTGAGATTTGCCTATGATGCGTGGAGGTAAACCAGACGAGATGTCGCCAGTGTTGGTTCCAGTCCTCTGTAATCCTTGCACCAACATCAAACAAGGTGCTGATGAGACAGAATCACAAACCAACTTCCCTGCATAAGGCCCAACCCAACTCGCATGCCATACCAATTTATGAGGGCAAAATCCCCCTTGTCTGTCGGTAAGATTCGACTACACTTGAAAATAGTCTCTGCCTATTTGGCACTGCTACACCAACCCCTGTTACAACCCTGCTGGGAATACCCCATCTATTCTAGTCATGGTATGGGATAAGGATAAAGCCCCGATGGGAAAGAAAGTACGATGAGAATTGAGATTCGTAGCAGAATAAGTATCCCAAAGCCAAATATTCAGCCAAAGAGCTTACAGTGATAGTAATATTAAGGCACAAAAGACTATCAGCAGGTCGAAAGCCGACTTGGCAAATCCATCAAGCCTAAGACAGCATCAATCCTAATATCCGCTCACTCCTCATCTTCACGCTCCTCCCAATCCCTCGTAGGACTAACAGCCGGACTTGTCTTGATCTTCGGGCGACTCTTAAACACACTATCATAATCCGGATCGCCCTCAATCAACTCCACTGCCGTCGCATCAGGCGTCACAGCTTCCTCCTCGACTTTGGGGAAGTATGTCGACTCCCTTTGCTTCTTCTTGGCGTCCTTCATGCTCCGCCTCCGCTCTAGCTGTACTTTCTTTTGGACGGCCTCAAAGCCAGCCATGCTTTTGCGGGTGCGTTCGAGGAGACCTTCATGAGCTGATGGCTCGGACTCCGCGGGCGTCTTTAATGTTGGTGCCATAGAAGCTCGCGGTTTGATCGAGACGCGCGCGTGTTCGAAGTCATCATCCGAGCTGTAAGGAATTTGAGTTAGGTGAATTCTTGAGGAGATTTGGAAAATGATGTAGGTCTAGGGATAAGGATCTAAGTATTTTGACGAAGAAGACTTACGAGTGTTGAGATGAAGGGTGCCGGGCCATAGAAAGCCGAGTCCGCTCAGCTAAAGAGAGAGTATGACGTGGCTTCTTGGGAGACGGTGAAGCAGCTGACATAGAGTTCAATATCTCATCCGCAAGGTCAGATTCAGTAGGCTTGGGAGGTCGCTGCGGGGATGGTGTTCGTGTCGGGGGTAGCGGCGAAGGTGAGCGTTCTTTTCTTGGAGACGGTGGCATCATAGAGCGTCTGGGAGCTTCTTCTACTATAGGCTTCATAGCTTCCTTATCAGGGAGTTTTCCTGCTGGAGAGGTAGTCTCCGCGACTTCGGGCTCTGATGGTGGAGTGCGTGATATTGACTTTGAGGCGAGACTAGTGAACTCAGGTGAAGGTTCCTCAGTCTCGCTGGCTGAAACAGAAGACCATTCCTCGTCTTCGGCGGTAACTGAGTCTTCCTGTTGCTGTGGTACAAGTAAGGACCGTCGCTTCTGGAACGTCAAGCTTTGTCGTGGACGAGTGCTTCGCGTTCTGGGATTTCGAACAGCTGCCATTTCGGATCTCATGTTCTCGATCATGCGGTTATACTCTTCCACCGATGCACTATAGTTGCATTAGCATTAGACAGAGAAGATTAACGAATCTAAGGGATATAAGAGAGTCTCCTGTAACTTACCTATTTGCTCCTGTAGTTTCCCCGGCGCTTCGACCAATCTGCAAATTCTCGTGGCGATTAAAGCCAAGATCAATCATTTTGCTTTGCACCGAGGTCGAGTCTTTTTGAGGAGACGAGGTCATTTTATTTTTGGACAGAGTCTTGCCAAAATCTTGCCATCTGGCCAAGCGATTCTCCTGGTCCTTCACCCGCGCATCCAACTGTTCCAAAAGACCGACTCGGGCTTTGCTTTCTACCTCGCCAATGCTTCCGTTCTCCACGTACTTCCACACTCTATCGAATCGTGTTGCCAGAAGGCCATCTTCACCAACTTTGCTGTCGCCATAGAGTACAGCTCCCAGCCACTGCTCGTTACCGGACCAGTTCTTTTGAAACAGCTCTTGAATATCCCTGACTTCTCGTGAAGACATATGGTCATATGAACCACGCTCTGCAAGAACCTCCTTCAACTGTTCATGGCGACGAGCAATACGCCGTTCGTTCAGCTTAAGAAGATCCGAGAAATCCTGGTATCTTGCTCGTGCATTCTCCTTCTCCCGCAAATGCTTGCTCAGCGACGCCTTGTGTGCCAATATCAATGCCGAAAGAACAGTGCGTTCTCCTGAGTATGAGAAATTTTCGAAGGCAAGATCTTTTGCGATTGCTGGGTGTTCCAAGGGCTCCTCGAGTAGGACTTTCTTAAGAACAACATTCGAGAACACTGCTAAGACCTCTTCTAGTCTTTCTCCCTTGCATTCGTCCAGCATAGTCTTTCGAAGCACGGTGTCCCGTCCTAGCACGCCATTCTTTTTTGCTTGGTCAAGACAACGGAAAAGTGCGCCGCGGAGATTGAGAGATTGTAAGGGTTCGAGGGGAGGGAAGAAGGGTTGGAGTTTCTAGGATATTTTTTAGTCTGATGAAAGTTGATGGCGCGTAAGAACGTACATTCTGAGCTTCTTCGGGGTCCCAAAGAGCAAATAGTTGATACAGAGCCCATTCAACACAGTGGATCCGTTTTTTCTGGTTCTGTTGTGCATCTTTCGTAGAAAACGTCTTAGCCGTGATATCCGGCCAGTCTTTCTGTAGATCCAGGTCAAGGAGACGTAAGTTTGTCAGGAACAAGGAAACATTGGATATTCCCTGCGAGGATTGGGCGTTTGTTGTAGATGTCGGTATGGGTTTTAAGTTGAGGGCTGGAGGGACTCGCAGACTTCGTGTCCTCGCCGCAGAGGAACTGCTGGTCGATGCCGACATGCTGGAATAGGAGGGGTGATATGGCAAAGCAATGGTAACATGGTCCTATTCCTTGATGTGTATTTCGTTGACGAAGCGGTCTGGAGAGACGTGGGGCATCGCGGAGTAAACAATCGCGAAAATCTTGATCACGTGTGCCCTTCAAACTTCAAAAGGATCCGCCTCTTGGCATCTTGGCATACCAACCTTAAGTTCACCTCTTTTCCTGACGTCTGACTTCTCATCTCTCATCTTCAAAGTGGAAGTTGTTGTAAGATGTACTTTACTCAAGTGAGAGGCGGACGAGACTCGAAAAACACAGGAAGGGAAGATAACTTTCGTACTTCGTACCTACCAAATCTCCCCGGACAAGTGTCGCAGTGTCACAGGCCGAACACTTCTACAACCACCGCAGCAAGGCTGTAAATCTACGGCTTGGTACTTCATGGTACGCCTGGAGGTGAATTAAAGAGTTGAGGACAAAGTGAAACCTCAGTCTTGGGCCTGCACAGTTTCGTGAATATTATGGATGGAACAGATGATATTTCTAGCTTCCAGAATCCCAGGGGATTACTCGTTGTGGAGCTGGATTTTCTCATAGAAAAACTCAGCGAAATGAATTGTTTTTCAGGATCTCCGGGCTGGAGATTGACGGCTAAATTCGCGCACCGGAGTTCCACAACGTTGTTTTTGATTTCGGGCCTTGATTTCAACCCTGATAGTTTTATTGATGAATTGCTTCGTTCCTTCTATATTAGCTTACTGCTCATCCAACCATGCTGTTTTCAGGACTCACAGTCTAGATCGTGGGGACGGCACGGTTGTCCAATTAATTGTAGAACCCCTGACGGAGTTCCATTAGGTCTGCCCTCGAGCCGCTATGGATTACACTCGGCACTTAGCTACGGATCTAAAGCACTAGAGCTATTGACGATTTGCTACGGGCGTACCGGCGCATTCTGTTGGGGCTGTGTTCCGAATATGCGAAAGCTAAAATTGTGGAACGTTTATATCTTCGTGTCTGGTTTTGCTTGTTGAGTGTAACGAATTGTTGACAATCTTCCTCAAATATCTCACTCAAAACGCTGGCCTCCTCAAATCTTACTTCTCCATTTGACTTGTGAGCAGCCTCTCTTTTGGGAGCTCCTTCGCACTTTGAATGTCTTAAAACCCTCGTCAAACAACACGTGATCGACATTGACTAGGCTTGGCAGGGGTTCACTGCCGTCTCCACCACGTTAGTTGAAGGATAACTCGGATCGCCGCCACAGCGTGACGCGTAACAATTTAGGAGTTCCCCTAAAAAGCTTGTCTCTCGCCTCTAAATTTAATTTCTGTCCATCTCCCCTTGTCGTCTGCCAAGGACTCCAACATTCGTTATTTTCATTCGTTTTCTTTCCGCAAACATTGAGGTCGAGCGCGCGCTTCTTCTCGTTTCTTCAACACTCATTTACATATAATTATACTTATCTACTTTTTTTTTTCAAGATGAAGACCAGTAATTTGGCCCTTGCGGCAGCTGCCCTTTCAGTGTCGGGAGTCGCTGCAGCTGGAACTCCAGTCTTGGCTGCTCGAGCCTCCGGAACTGTGACACCTATCACTGTCACGGGAAACGGTAGGGAATTATAAAGTGTATGTTATGGGAGTCGTATTGACAAGTCGCACAGCGTTCTACCAAGGCAACGACCGATTCTACATCCGTGGTGTGGATTACCAACCGGGTCAGTAAATATGTCCGTGGCAATCTTCAAAGACTTATCTTCATTTCCAGGCGGAGGATCTGGTAAAGTTTCCGACCCAATTGCCGATTCTGCCGGGTGCTCTCGAGACATTCCGTACTTCACCAAGCTCGGAATCAATACTATTCGTGTTTATGCCGTCGACAACACCGCCAACCACGACGAGTGTATGAATGCTCTCGCGGCTGCTGGAATCTATCTTGTCCTGGACACCGACACGCCCAAATATTCCCTCAACAGAGCTGATCCCGCTCCATCATACAACAGTGTCTATCTCCAGAGCGTGTTCGCTACCATTGACGCATTTGCCAATTACACCAATACCCTTGCTTTCCTCTCAGGCAATGAAGTCATTAATAATGTCACCAACACAGACTGTGCTCCGTACGTCAAGGCTGTCACTCGCGACATGAAGCAGTATATTGGAAACCGGGGTTACCGAAAAATCCCAGTTGGATACTCTGCAGCGGACGTTGATGCCAACCAGCAGATCATGGCCGAGTACATGAACTGTGGATCCGATGACCAACGCAGCGATTTTTACGCCATCAATGACTACTCCTGGTGTGATCCATCATCATTCACTACATCAGGATGGGATACGTTGGTCAAGAACTACACCGGATACTCCATTCCTCTTTTGTAAGTCCCCAGCTGCAATTGATCCCCCATGACCTGCCTGTCTCGTCATGCTAACAAGCATAATCAGCATGTCTGAGTACGGCTGCATCACAAACAAGCGCACCTTCCAAGAAGTAGGCGCCCTCTACTCCCCCGAAATGACCTCCGTGTTCTCCGGCGGTCTCGTCTACGAGTACTCCGAAGAAGGAAACGGCTACGGTCTCGTCAGAATCTCCGGCAGCACCGTAACACCCAACGACCAATTCCAAGACCTAGTAAACGCCTACGCGAACACCACGAACCCCTCTGGAAACGGCGGCGCTAGCACAAGCGGCAGTGCGTCAACTTGCCCTTCCTCTAGCTCGAATTGGACCCCATCGAACGATGACCTGCCGGCTATTCCGAGTGCCGCGTTCAAGATGGACAGTACTGGTGCTGGCACCGGTCCTGGTTTTGTGGGTGCTGGATCGCAGGATGCGGGGTCCACTGAGAATGAGAGTACGGGGACTGCTATTGCGGGCAGTGGGGCTGCGACTGAGACTGCTAGCGGCTCTAGCTCTAGCTCTACATCGCACAAGAAGAGTGCTGGTGTAAGAGCGCCAGCTTTGGACGTGAAGGCTTTCTCGGTTGTGTTGGTTGTGATGCTGGGTATGGTCAGTGGTATGGCTTTGTTGTAGACGCTTTGTTGTATATGGGGGTAGAATTGCGGGAGTATAGTATGTTAAATCTTTATTTGTAATCTCTTAGAATTGTGTTCAGTAATGTTATGTTCGGTTCAAGTCAGCCTATGAGTTTTGACTAGTTCATCACGCGAGTGTATCAGTTATCTCCTTATTCATCGTCTCCGAGTCGCCGGCAAGACCTTCAGTGGGGAAGTGAATTTTATAGGCCTGCAGTGTTGGTCACGTTTGCATACTCAAAATGGCCCCACAATGAGCTTTAAAACGGTCTAGACAATAACAGTTATATCATTTCCGAAAAGTATGGACCGCTTCCACGCTGCTATTAGAAAGGGCCGAGAAAACTTAGTTCTCTATCATACTCGCCGACTAAAACTCCCCAAAATCCCCCGGCAACAGAAAAAGGCGTATCAGTATCGCCCCAAAACCCTCCTCGTGCAGCCGCGTATTCTGGACCAATTTTTACGACCCCGTCTCGATCATCTCAATGTATTTTTTCCCAATGGAAGGTTGCCTGCCGTAACACCGGCAGCCTCCATATACTTTGAAGATTTGTCCCGACTTCAAAGTAGCCGTTTCAAAATGCTGCTTGCCCTCGCACCGCGGATGATCAGGTCTGATAACGAGGACAGCTTCTTTCAGACAGGGCAGTCTCAGAAGCTGCTTGATGAACTTCTTAACACGCGTTAAGTCTAGATTCTGAAGTCTGCGTTCATCCGGAAGATCCGTGATAAAGAGCCTAGTGATTTCATCCCATTCTGCAAGACCTGGAGGGTAAATGGTCCCCCACCTATGACTATTTGAAAGATCGTCCAAATTGAAAGTAGTATCGCTGAAAGAGAAAGCAGCGACGTCGTTTGTGTGTCGCAGTCATAGGGTCCGGCCAGTCACTCCATGGGGTGTTGAGCTTTGTGAAGCGCTTCAGCGCTATTTGGCGGGCTTCGAAATTGACAGAGAGGGCCACGGGATTTGTGCCGGCAATAGGAAGCTTGTTGAATGCTTGCAGGCTTCTTAAATATTTGGCATATTCAGCGGACCAAGAGTCTCCGAAGATGCGAGGACCGGGAAGTGTTGCCTCCCAGATCTTGATTCTGAGCTCTGGGGGAAACTCTTTGAACAGCGTGAAATGCATTTTGATTTTGTGTGTGGTATCGAATGTTGAAGAAAAAGGCAACGGTTTCGAAAAGATTTGACGTCTACTTAAAGAATATTTTGAAAGTTGCTAGTTGTGGTGGGAGCTAGACTTAGTATGGAGTGTTAGTGCACCATTACGTGGGGGCCTTTTCTTGGGGACCCAACAGGAAGTATGAGAGATAAGACTGTTTGAAATCCTTCTTTAAAGAATACTGAGGCGAAAAATGAAAGGCCTCAAAGTTCAGTCTAGTCTTGCAGGTACAGTTGGCATGGGTGACTGCTGACAGAGTGAAAAGGTTGTGGCATAATCGACGGGTGGTTTGTACGACGTAACTAAGGCACTTGCGTCATAGTCTAAAATAAGAGAAAGAAGAATGGGAAATTCTCCAAGAAATAAGCCGCTCACGCAGCAGTACTTTGTAGTTCTGAGTTCCGATATGGACCCATCGCATTCATGTGCTGCGACGATGAAGTTGTCGAGTCAGAGGAAAGGAAGCTTTGTGGGATAGTTTGGACCTTCGTGTTGTATTTCGAAAGTAACGTGGGGCTCCAGGAATTGATGCGCGTTGATCAGAAAAAATGATGTGGAAGTGCTATATTTGAAAATCAACTTATCAAGAAGTCTGCCGGAACGAAGAGAGATTATTGAAAGACAATTTTTAGACTTATTTGCAGGGTACTTTTGACTGAGCTGGGGTCTTGCCAATCCCGGCAATAATGGTAGCTGATGAAACTTTGCTCAAAACGGCGTGGAGAAAGAAGGGAACGAGATGTTTTCCATTCGTATGAAGTCAGCCTGGAAGTTTTGGTGATATTAAATAGTGCGAGCTAGCCAATTGAAAGGCGAAATTCATTTTAGATTACATGCTATAGAATGAATTCAAAGCTGAAGGTTGCACCTTCACTCTTACAAGGTGGCCCGATAGGAAGACTACGGCTAATGGTTGCTCTTCTGGTCGCACAGCGGCACGGGCCCAAGGGAAGTGGCTCCGCGTAAAAGGGCTTGGGCGGGAAGCTGTCAGATTTTGCCAAGGAACTAATCGCGCCGACGGTGCGCGATGTACCGCCAAACGTGGTAAAGAGTCATAAATTTAGCCTAGCTAGGGGTCTCGCGGCAGGGAATTGAGTCTTGGAGCTTTCCAATATCCGACGGGGCCTTGCAAATTGATTTCTTGCATGCTTTTTTAAACTTCTCTTAGGTTTTGGGAGAGTGCGTAAGGGGAAGCCAATGGCTAACCAAAATAGGGACGATGCCAGACATCAATTCCATTTGACTTACAGTAAGCGAGGTCAAGATTCGTCACAGATTATAGTAAGGCAATTGATGAAGAGGGGAAAGGCTGTGCGCACGGGACCATGCGCCCGTAACGTAAGGCTCTTTTCCCAGGCAGACTGGGGAGCCAGCAAAAGCAAAAAGATTTCAAACTCAAACTCAAAATCTTCATTTTCTTTTTGTTCGGTCTTTCGCAAGCCTCCGTTGTACGGCTACATCGAAACGGCCTCTTGAGCTGTGCGATCACGCCATGTCGGTAGAGCAAAGCGCTAAGCGTCGTCGTCTTGATCAATCTTTGTGTTTACAAATTCGAGATCCAGAGGCTGCCGCAGATTTTCCTGCATTCGACAATGTACTTCCTGATGCTCACACCCCCGACCCATTAGAGCTAGAAATTACACGGCTCCAGATACCTTCTCCTATATGTCAAATTTGCCAATTGGATCTTTGGCCGATGTTTGCACAAGACGCCTCAGGGGTATCAGCTGGAAGGCTCTCGAAGTATACGGGCCATTCTTGTCCCTTTGCGGACATCGTTCAAGAGGTGATGCGTCTTCGTTGTGACTCGTCTTGGGCTACTGGGATAATCAGTTCTGATCCTGACAGTAGCCCTGGTCTTTTGTTAAAGAGTAGGGGATGGGTATTCGCTCATGTACCAGGCATGATAAATAGGTACGGGAAGGTTATTCGACAGGTCAAGAATCATTTTCCACGCGTTATTCTGGCAATTGATGAGCGACCACCTGGGGTGGAATCGACCCAAACTCGGAAGAAACTCGTTGATAGCGTGAATACTCCGTATATCATAGCAGAGTTGGAGCTTGTGGACAAAGTATTAGTGCATGAGTCAGGAATGTCCCAAGCATTATCATCTCCATCACGCCGCCGAGTCGAAAAATATTTCGACTGCAACCAGGCTTTCCAGTGGTTGGAGAGATGCAAAGACCACAAAGCCTGCCAGAAAGATGAAAATATTTTTCAAAAAGCTTTGTTTTGGCAGCATCCTGGATTTCGTCTTATCGATATCCATCAACAATGTTTAGTGCAGCAGACAGAGCCTTGCAGCTACGTTGCACTCTCATATGTGTGGGGGAAATCAGCCGAGTCGTCCCTTCGTACTGAAACATCCAATGTCGATGTTCTTAGTGTTGTTGGAGCCCTGGATCTGAATGACCCTCTGGGACACAACGGCCGAAAAGTGTCTCGTACAGTTAGAGATGCTATGCAGCTCGCCCAGAGACTCAAGTATCGATTCTTGTGGGTCGATGCCCTGTGTATTATACAAAACGATCCTGAAGAGAAGAAACGCCTGATCCACGGGATGGATCGCGTTTACGAACATGCAAGTCTTACGATCATTTGTGCTGCAGGGATGGATGCAGATGCGGGCCTGCGCGGAGTTAGCCCCCGAGAGACGCTTCTATACAATTCTGAATTTACACTGTTCAGCGAACAGCGTACGAGTTACAAGGTAGCAATATCCAGGCCATCTCTCGTCCATCATATTCGAAAATGTCATTGGAACAAGCGAGGATGGACTTACCAGGAGCATTGCTTATCACAAAGGTGTCTGTACTTCTGCGCTGATGAAGTATTCTTCTCATGCAAGCAGGCCCAGTGGAGGGAAGGTTATGCTTTGGAACAGTTCCCTTCTCCAAAAGTCGAAAATATATCTTTCAGGACAGGACCGCCCTGGTGGAGTGACCGGATCCAAAAAGACCCGGATCCTTCGCCACATCAATGCCTGATAGGTTATTCTCGGACAGTGACCTTTGAAAAATACCAGATGGTTGTCCAAGAGTACTGCCGGCGGAAACTGAGTCATCCAAAAGACATCCTGAATGCTTTTCAAGGCATCTTCAACCGATTCTGTGGTTTGCCGGCATCTGAGAATCGATGGGCCGGCCACGCACAAGGAATTCCACCTAGATTCTTACCACAAGCTCTTCTATGGTATCCTCTCGAAGGCACAACCCACCGTGCCTGTGACCTAGAGGGAAGTGGATTGGACGAAAAGTTTTCATCCTGGTCGTGGGCCTCATGGAGTGGTCCTGTCGACTTCGTATACTCCAGAAACTCTGGTCTAGATAGTACATGGGACTCCCAAGGTTTTACCATGGGACATTACATTCGGTCGTTGATTGTTGACTGGCATTTTCCACCACCTGTATCTTCGGCATGGAATCAAGCTCAAGTACCCAAACAAGATCAGATGGCACTTCTGCGAGAAAAGTTTCACTCAGACTTTGAGGCTATCGAAAATGTTCGCACCTGTCTTCCAATACCAGACACAGGGCTGTCGAATGGGGTAATGGAATTTTCTGCCCCAGTACTCCTTTCAAAATTTAAGTCTTCACATTGGAAGGAAAATATTTTCAACCTCGACATTGACATTTCCCCGAGCTATCGGCGGAGTCACAGGAGTGAAGCTACTAGAGGGAGATTTAGATCCGACCGTCCTAAGGGAAAAGTGGAAATTGAAGATTTAGCATTTATTGCTATCATGATGTCGCCTGGAGTTATTAGCGTCATTGGTGCTGCTAGAAAGGATGAGATAACCTTTGTTCGTGCCGGTATTGGGTCGATATTTTATCCCGGCCGGTATATTCCCGATAATATTGCGTTATGCGAGAATTTAGTGACTGGGGAAAGTAACCCAACGCGTTGGGAAATTCGTCTTGTTAGGATATGCTGAGATAGGACAGCTTATTACAATCTCCGGTCTTGCTAGCCGTATCAAAGGTGCTAATACTTCAAGAAGCTACTTTGCGGGCTTGTAGTGTGATGAAAAGGACCTGGACGGTTAAGCTTTTAGAGCAGCTGCTTTAGTCTCCTAGAGAAATTACCTCTTCTAGTGTAGCCGTTTATCTGGCGCCGACTTGTCTTAGGCTTGTACAAGTTGAAGGAAGCCACCCAAAGCACCATCGACACCATAGAAGACAAAAAGCGCCGACAAAATGACAGGAACAAGGCTCGAAACGAGGCTTCCGTCAAAGTCGCCAGGGAGTACATTAAAGACGTGGAGCATTTCACAGACAAGATTAAAAAGTAGAAGGCAAACTTGAGTGACAAGTCCTGGCTCTACCGACAATCTCCAGCGAAGGCATATGCTCACGCAGCAGTAATAGTCTCCCGCGCACACATCGAGTATCTGCCATTCGTCCAACGCGAAGAAGCTCTAGCTAAGGTTGAGGCGGAAACCAAATCCATCTTTCAACGGCTCGACCGCGAATATCAGGATCGAAAAATGATAGCCCAGGTCACGGCTCATACGCACAAGGCCGCCGGCATGCTGGAGGGAGTTCATCGATACAAAGAGAAGCTCAAGTATGCTCGCAATTTGACTCGAGTCAAAGTCGCCGCGCAGTTCATCACCAACAAGAGCAAATATCGGAAGATGATAGACAAAAAGGATATGACTCGAGAGGGACGAAAGAATGCGGAGATACAATATGCTAAGGGTATTATCAGTGGTCTTGATCCGCAGCAGAAACGCGTGGGATTGGAGGAAATTGATAAATTGGCTTTGGATTATATGCGGTAAGTCACCCAATAGCACTTTCAGAGAAGACCACTGACTTCATGCCCTCCACAGGCAGCGGTATGCGAAGGATCACAATCATGATTATCTCATCGACAGACGTGACATCGGCACGGCGCCCGAAAGTGATGAAGAAATCCTCTAGGATTCTACAGATGAAGATGCCTCAGGGAGCGAATTCGGAGATGGTCGCAAAGCTTATGAAGCAAGCGCATCCAGCGCCAACAAAGGCTCCGAAGCCAACGTCCCAGAAGCCCCTGACACCTCGAAAGCAACGCGAAAGAGTCTCCGTATCCAACAGCAAGCGGGGCAGAAGCGTAAGCGGACACAGAAAGGCGCAGAGTCGAAAGCGGAAGGAACTTCGTCCATGAAGTCGGCTCATGCATTCGAGATGTAAACTGAGCTTTCAGTCGAGCCGGGGTGGGCATTTGTGGATGGAATATGACGATTGAGGGCGGAATGCAATTTTATCCATCTGAAGCAATTGCAGCCGTGTTCATCTGAATGCTCAACCTGGAAATTCTGTTCTCCCAAACCGTATATCTATTGACGGCGATGTTCCTTTGGATTACCTATGCAGCATCTCTTTTGCTCGCTCTGTTCAATCTTTCAGATCCCGAACGATTCAACGGTAAAATACCAAGAAGGTCAATCAAACCAGTTATGAATTCTCTTAGTTAAGATACCACTTGTTTTAGCCAACATACAAATTATCAACTATAGCCCGAGAATTATTGCAGCTGAATATCAGTGTCATTTATCGGTGAGGAGACGCGGCTTCAAGCTTGATGTATGCGATCATTTGGTGTTCCCAATCCTTTGCGTCGCGCCGCCCGTAACTTTGTTTTCAGTTACGCGTACAATAGAAGGTGCACCCCATCCTTGCGCTATCTCTTGAATCGCTTGCTCTTCGGATTGGTTGCCGTGCGAAGTGAGTTCACCTTGGCCATTACTAGACCCGGATGCTTGCTCACTCGATTCCCTCCTCTTATTTTCATATACAATCAAATTCGAGGTTGTTACCTGCTTAAAGATTGCCGTCAGCTTTACTCAGCATTGTCGACTCGGCTCAGAATTTACGTACCTCTGGAATATCTTTCTCTTTCTTGGAACCCCTTTTACTTTTAGGCGGCATGTCTCTCTGAATTTGATGCAAAAGTCCAAGGCTTTCGTGTGACATGTGAAGTTGGAGAAGATCTCTTTTCCTATTCAATGATTCAAAAGCAGCGGCAATGGTCTCGCCCTTGGTGAATGAGACCCAATTGAAACCGAAGATTCCTTTCTGTTCGAGTAGGTTTATGATTTTGTGAACAGAGTCGGTGACCTGGGCAAAGAGCAGTACAATGGACTCGTCCTTGGAAGAGGTTCGCTTGCAAATTTTCTCAGTGATAATCAACAAGAGACGGATGTTAAATTTATGTTCCTGAAACTCAGCAGGTCCGCTCTGAATGGCTTTATACAACTTTATAAGGCTCTTCGTAACCGAGCAGCCTGTATGAAGGAGCTGGCTGATGCTGGCTACACCACCGATCAGATCCATATTTATTTTTGAAGAAGGATCGAATGCCGGGTCACGCTGTGAACAAGTAAGCAACGATCCCTAAGGAGGGGACCACGCCACAGTGATGCTGCGTTATCCGGGAAAAAAAAGCTGACTGCATGAGCAGAGCCTCGAATGGCGCCTCCCAATCGCCCGGCCAGGGAATTGGTGCTCCCATCTAGATTGGGACACCGAAAAAAATTCTGTCCACAACAAATCCCACAAAATGTGTGCTAGATGTGTTCAAAAGTCATTCTGGCTACAATTGCACGATAGCAAGGCCCGAGTCTTAGAAGCATGGGTTTCAATTAACGCTTGTATTTCGAGGCAACTGTAGTTATACCTGGGGAATACTAGACATAGACCGTTCAGACATCGGCTTCACACACTCGTTCTCTCCCAGTGCAGGTCTCCGCCTGATATTCTATCAGGTTAAGGCCCAGGCCCCAAAAAAGGAAGAGGCGGTTCAATCTGCACGAAGAAAGAGTTTTATAGTGTCCAGCCTCACTCCCTCCTGCAATGATACCCAACCCGGGCGCAACATGCATAGAGGATGCCACACCTGTTGATGTAATGGCGTGAGACCTGTCCAGAAACAGCCCACTTACGGACGATCCCCAATTACGCAGGGCATACATCAAAGTATGTATTGACATGCGGACAGACATGTGGTTCCTGTGGATTTGCCAGCCTTGCCAAAAGTGCGAAACTTTTGTCGTGTCAGAGACTGCCACTGATTCGCAAGTTTTGAGCAATTGACGCCACTATTGCATTTAATGTCTAGTGACGGGGCTATATCTTTGAACAAGTTGGAGGTAAATGGAAACAATGTAGGGGAACAAGGACATCAGTCAATTGGAAACAAGACAGGAAACCACCACCTCACCACTTTCGTCAGCAACATCATCCCTCACAACTCGTGGAGTAAATTGATTGTGATCTTTGGAGTCATCACGTTTCTACTTGCTGTTACTATTGGGGTGATACTGGGTGTCTTACATTTTGGAAAATCGACTTCCCCAGCGGTAGGAAATCCCCCTTTACCATCATCGGATAAGTCTGACTGACACTTCACTCTAGAATAGTACATCTTGGCCTCAAAGCTTTTCTTCACCCACCTATATTTTATCTAGCTCTTATTCGGCAAGCTCTTCTCCATCTACCTCTTCTTCGATTAGCTCTTCGTCGACCACTTCTTCCTCAATTAGCTCTTCCACAATCAGTTATTCCCTAATTGACTCTTCCCCAACCAGCTATACCTCACCAGCCTCATCAACACCAGCACCAACCTCTACTCAAATCAACTTTTCACCAACACCTCAAGCCATACAATTCAATGCCCCGACACCAGCAGCCTCAACAACGCACATCATAACAACACAATTCGAAACTCTTACTCCAACAACCCTGGCTAAGCTACCACCAGGCGCATCTTGCACAGCCAACGACCAATGCATTGCTCCCAACGTATGCTACACAGACAAGGTTAGCACGACAACAACCTGCTGTGGTACCACCATTCCGGGCTGTCCTGGTTATCCATGCAATGATTTTAATGGCTGCAAGGATCCGTACGGGTGTGTGATTGAAGCGAAGACATGCTGTGGCTGGGGAACTACTACCATATTATCAGGAACGACGTGTTGGGCAGGTAGCTAGTGTTTCAAGTTGAATGGCGGGATAGAGGCTAGAAAAGGATTTTGTAGTTGCGACGTTTGTGTGGATAGATCTGTAGACGTACTTCGGGAAACATGGAGTTATAGATTGGGGGTGGATAATGTAACAAGTATTCCGGATCCGGTGTTTCTTTTTGAGAAGCAATACCAGAAAATAAAATCCGATTCCCTTCAAAGACACCTCAAAGTACTTAAGAAGTATGTGAACTTACCATCAGAGGTAAAAGTGGAAGCAAGGCTATCAAGGCGATCCAGGAGCATGGGTGTAGCCTTGTATGCTGCCCTCTCGGCTTCCCGAGCATGAACAAGAGTTTGGAATGCCAACTGTAGATGCCGTGACTGTCTCCGTGTTTGCCAGTTGATGCATATGCGGAGAACTAAAATCTTAATAAGAGATAGTTCTGTGTTGAACGCAGATGGCGACGTTCGTGCTATCAAAAGCCGCCAAACGTGTGACCGCGTGATGTACTCTTGCACTGTCCGGTGAAGATATTGTATCTCTGATTTGGGACTTGGACTCTTCGGATGCCATACCTGGAGTAATCTTCCGCAGCGAGCAGTCAAATGGACTTCGATGTCCTCACAACGATTTAAATCACTTGTGATGTCCACCCCTGAATAAGTGCATTGTCATCCGTATCCAATGAAAGATGAAGATCTAACATGGTGAAGGCTTTCGCAAAATTGTATCGCACACCAAAGGCTTCAAAAGCAGCCTCACCGAAACGCTTGAATCCATTGTGGTGCGCTTTCATTGTCTGAAATGCTTTGGATGGCCATTCAAGATACTCAGGCTCAATGAGTTTCAGCAGGTATCTTAGGTGATTGATTACAGTACGCCTAAAAGGTAACCTGCATAAGCGTACAATATTTTCAGCGAGGCTCTCGACGAGGCTCCCGACTCGGAGATAGCGAAATAAACCCCTGATGTCTATAAGTGAGTAGACCTGAGTAAACGTGAGCCGAAGGTGAGCCACGCCAGAGCCAGCTTGAGCAAAGGCGGCGTGAGATCACGTGGACTTGATGGTCGAGATTCTGGTCAGGAAACACTTAAGTTTGCTACAATTTTGACTACAAAACTCTTCTCCTCAACAAACAGATCTTTCCTACTATCCTCTCGCTTTGATGAGATCCGCAGCCTTTTCAGCAACTGCATACATCGTCGCTTGCAACCCTGCACCCGTGATCAATGGAAGTATAGAGGCATCCACAATGGACAAACTTTTGACTCCGTATACTTGAAGCTCTGGTGACACACATCCACCAAGCTCCTCCGGAATCATAGCACAAGTGCCACTTGGATGAGCGAAAGTCGGAGCCAACACTCCATTCTTTGTGATCACAGATAAAATCTCAGCGTCAGTCTGATACTGTGTGCCTGGTGCGATTTCGATGGGCCCAAGGGGTGCGAGTTTTGGATTTGCCCAAAACGCCCGCTGGCGCTTGATTATGGCGAGGAGCACTTCGGTATCGATGGGGTTCATAAGGGTATTGAACTGGATGACTGGCTCTCCCCAAGGGTTGGTCTGATTAAGCGTGATGGTACCGCGGGAAAGTGGACTCAACAATGCGGAAGGAGATAGCCCAATACCGCGGAAGGAAGAGAAGGAGATCGGGTCACTACTTGAAGTGAGCTTCCTAGCTAAAATCTTGCGCTGAGCTTCAAACCCCCGCAGAAGAGGCTCGAAGTTATAGATGCTTGGAAGAAAATGACTGGCGTTTTGGGCGGTGAGCTTGGCGGCGATCGAAGCAGTTGAATTTGAAAGTTGAGGAAACGAAAGAAACGCCCCAAAGCTGTTTCTGCCTGCAGCTATGGGACCGGTGCGATTGACAGAATACTCATTCCAGACAGTGGCGTTGTAGGTTTCGTTTGTTGATATTGTATTTGGATTCGGGAACGACGGAGACGTTATGTTGAACATCATTGAGACAATTGGATTGTCCTGGAAATTGGCACCAACCGCAGGCACGTCCTTCTTGACTTCAATACCAGCAGACTTTAGTACATCTTTTGGACCAATGCCGCTGACTTGAAGCAATTGAGGTGTCTTAACTGCACCAGCTGCAAGGATTATTTCTTTCTTTGCGAAGCTCTCCGATGTGCAGTTATTTGCACTGGAAACCATCCGGACTCCCGAAGCTGTGAGATTCTGAAACAAAATTTCGATCACAGTTTGACCAGTCAGAAGATGCAAGTTCGGACGTTTTGAGTACACTGGATCATAATATTCCTTGCGGGCACTCGCTCGAGTCTCGTCCCGTCGGTCAATAGTAGAAGGGGACCAGTATATCCCGGGTCCAGATCCAGCACTTATGTCCGTTTGTAGATCGACGCCACTCTCCGAATTCCAGGCATTACGAAAGTAAGCCACATCTGGATATTGAAAATCGGGGATGGTGATATGCACTGGGCCGTTATCGTAGACTGACGGGTTCCATGTCATGTTCCATTCTTTTGCGGCCCCAGGCGATGGAGGCATAAACGTCGAGCTTTTACGGAAATACGGTAAGAGTCCATCCCAGCCCCACTGCAGAGAATTAGAACATTTTTAATAGAGGAGAAGGACTTTAAGAGAGGGAAAATGGTCATGAAAGCGCAAAATCTTAACACCAAGGAAGTAAAACATAAGGAAAAGATTGGCATACACCCGGATTGCCAAGCTCCTCCCAAGAATCGTAGTCTCCTTTACTCCCTCTATAGTAACCCATACCATTGACGACTGAGCCTCCGCCAACAACAGCTGCCACAGAGACAAGAAATGAGGCATTGTTGAGATTCGAGACCGGTGCGGATAAAGGTCGCATCATTACGCTCGTATCAAGTGCGTTTGCCCAATAAGGAATAGTTGCTTTAGGACTATTATCAAAGCCACCACGCTCAATCACCAGCACTGTAACTGTATGAAGTCAGTGGTGATGAAATATCTGTAAATGTAATAGTCAGAACTTACTTCGGTCATCTTCAGTCAAACGGTTCGCTACAACCAGACCAGTGATTCCACCGCCTACGATTATATAATCATATGAATTATCTTGAACATCATTCTTTGAACATTCTGACCCTGGATCACTCGCAATGCCCATAGAGGATTGAAATATGAAAACGATAAGTCTGACTGCAAAAGCCAGATGAAATGAAGGAGCCATTTTAATTCCAATATTGAGTGAAATTCAATAGAAAACGGCAGCAGAATGGCGGTCAGATGAAGAGGTTATAACAAAGATTGATAGTCAGTTCCCCTCTTTCGCGCCGATCCGGCTATTTGGAGCAAAGAAGGCGCCACTGAATTCATGACTAAGTTACATGACCTTCTCTTGTTCGCCCCGCATCTAATGCAGTGAGCCGACATTGCATGTCAGCTTAGCATAGCCGCGATTCGCTAGCTTACAGCCTTAATTCAAGATGCCACAACATGCTTCTAGATTCGGTAGTTGTGTCAACTACAAGAAAATTATAGTTGTGGCGGTCTTGAAGCTGGAAAATATGACTCTCAATCCAAAGAAAAATGGCCAACTTGGATGAGAGCATCTCTGCCTGAAGACATTCAACCCCCTCTCTCTAGATACTGCCATTTGGTTGCTATTCAAGAGTTCAATATATAAGAATACCAAGTTAAAGACGTGCACTCACATCTTGCCTCCGATTGCAAAGATTTTCTACGTCAAATTAATCAAACCCGCGCTGGATTTTCAGAACTTCTCGATGTCTCAGACTAAATGAGGCATTGATGATCTTCGAAACCTGATATAAAATGCTATTACCAAGCTCACATTCAACTATATTTATATCAGTCGAGTGGATCAATGTCGGTCTTGAAAATTCCGATCTTTCAATCAATATCGGTATTGAACGTACTCTGCTCCTGCCATTCCAGCCCAGTACGATACAGCTTCTCATCTCGCAACCTCCATGTCACCTTTAGCAGCTCCAAAATTTGATCCAAATCGCAAAGTGACGAATTCCGAAGTCCTTGTAAACACTGGAATGTTACTGACCGATCATGAGCATTCACGGCCTCACACCCTGCAATCACAAGCGGCAATATCAGGGCTGCAAAAGATCCAGAACCTAGACCCATGGTATGAGAGGCAGATACAACCCGTGACACTTGCTGTCGGACAGCATGGACGTGAAAGGAAGATTTCGTAAACGTCCGTAAAAGAGGAGGAATGCTGTGGCGTACATGGCTTCGTTCAAAGTGCGAGACTCGGCGTTATCGACGCAGCCTGCGCTGAGGTCCTGGAGGTCTGCTTCCTCCGCTTCTAAGAGAGCTTCTTCAACCTGATTGAGCTCGTCAGACTCCGTGGAAGGAGGACCGTTGGACCGAGTACCTTGAGATTCGAGAGGGGTGCGGGGTTTCCGTGTAGACTTAGACTTTTGTATACACTGTCCTATTTTAAGAAGTGGGCTTGCCAGTCAAGGAGAGAACGATAACAGGGGGTCGACAACAAATCGACTGGTGCTTCCATGGCCAAGAGGTTTGAGAAGAGAGTAATTTTGCTGCTGAGATATTTCCGACGTGGGTTCCCCTGAACCGAGTTGAGATGACCCGAATGAAAGCATAGAAGCTATATCCAAGTATTTTTGAATTGTGAGTAGAAAGTAAACCAGCCCTTCGTCATACACGACGCGGTCCTGATGCTTTGAGATTCGAGAAGCGAGAGTTTGTGACGCCTTGAGATTGGAGATCCAAATGCTTGAATCTCTGGATCGCATATGGCAGAGACATAGTATTTCGGAAGTGGCCAGTGCCGCTAACATGCCTTCAAAGTCTCACGTACACCGGGCCAGACGGCTGAGTAAGTCTTGCTCAATTTGAAAGATTAAGCGGTCGCATAGTGGTATAAAATGATTTAACACTTTCTGTCGGTCATAGTGTACTCCTGATACCGCTAATACCGCATGAAACAAACATGGGTATCTGAAAGCAAGGTGCGGAATGCGCGTGATAAAAGGATTCCGATAGTTGAGATCTATGTTCGGGAGGCCTGTGTCGAAGCATACGAGATCTCCTGCGGCCTGCGTGATGTAATGGTGCCATAAATATACCTCAATAGACGGAACATAGGGTCCATCGATTAATCGCGGTATTGCGGTTCCCACATCTCGTGGTACCCACTGACCCTCGATTGATTGGAATCCAGAAGGTCTTCTCGTAGCTACGAAGTGCTAGATCTGGGGTAAATCCGCGTCCATCCCATCAAAATGGCCTATAAAGTCATCCCGTAGACATTCAACAGAAAACTTCAATGAATCTATTTGTCCTAGGGCTAATTGATGTGAGTTATGACTGGGCGCTCTTCCAAGATTTGTTTCAAACATATTTTCAACATCACCGTAGACCAACAGGTCTGTATGATCTCTTTCGACGGCGTATTGTCGTCTTGGACTTTCTTGTACTTCTATGGAATCATAAATAGGTGGTGCGCCGGACTTTTGATATGTTGTGAAGGCGCTGGTCGTGAGATTTCTCCTCGCTCCTGGATCCTGGCCCTCACCATCATTTCTTTGCACTTGAATCAAATCAGACAAGGCTTCCGAGGTCTGCGCTTAGGGCTAGGCGATTCGACCTTGCTCTGCCGAAAAAGAACTCGCAGGTGTCAATCTAGACCGGTTTTGCTTCTTGGTTCTCACATTTTGGGACCCTATCTAGATCAGCCTCGAAAGCTCCAGGAATGGTAAAGTGGGCGCATGACAAAGAATCAGATTTCATGGGCCGCGAGTCTTAAACTCTAGAATACGTCTTGAAAGTCTCTCCCCTTGATCTGAGCGCTTTTCGCGCAGCTTAGGCTTGCTCCTCCAAGATCTAAAGAGTTGGAGTTCGCATGATACGCCTTGCTTCTTGCATTGGCTACACGCTGGTTTTTTCTGCTCGCACTGCAATCATGGTCAGAAACGCAAGGCATCAGTACGATATTAAAACCCGCTTTACGTTTGTCTAGATAGCATTTAGTACAGACTCCTCTTTTACGTGCTCCAGGTACACTGGGGTCCTCAAACTGGAAAGTGGCAAACATGAGGAATTATCTTCTTCGTTTCCTCAGGTCTGCGCTGTCGACATTGTTGTTGTCAAACTACGACGGACTCGACTCCAGGAAACATTTTTCTGGGTGCAGAATATATTGATAGGAGGCCGAGTGGGGCAGCGGCGCTGCTCCCGATGGGCGGGTCAGGTTATCGGGTGGGCGTCTTTAAGTGGAGCCCGGGTCAGGCGTGGGTCGGGGGTCTCGAAGACCTGTCGGGTATGGGTCAAGTTTTTATTAATTTATAGGCACCTGCTGGGTGCTTGTAAACTTTTTTTTAGAAGGGGGGTTTTGTAGTAAAATAAAATAAAATTCCAAGATTAAGGATAAAAACGGGGGTAGATCCAAAATGAAATATAAAAATAGGGATTTGGTTTATTAAAATGAATCTCTAAATTCTATAATTAATATATAGGCGGTCGTAAGTAAATCTGCCAAGAGACCTGACCTGACCCATTGAAAGGTAGGTCAGGTCAGGTCAGACCCTCAAAAGACGCCTGACCCGCCCATCGAGAGCACTGGGCAGCGCATCTCTAGAGCCTTGTATGTAAATTGCGGCAATATTCCCTAATTGACATTACCCTATCCATGAACCTGCAGATTCTGAAAAGAGAAAGCTGGTAAACGTCACTGGAATAACTAATAGTCAAATCTCAAAACATTTGGACTCATGGTATCCTATCTCATCCCATCCCATCCTACCTGCCACTCGCACTTCGACGCTAGTCTCTGGCGACCCAACAAGAAGACAGAACAGGCCAGGGTCAAAGTCACGTGGCGATTTTACATCCAGCGTCAATCCCGTGTAAGGCGCATGCTTATATCTCCCTTAATCTCCAACTTCGGTCGCGTAAGCTCTGGTTATCGTTGTAAGCATTGCATCGGCCAAGGAAATCCAGATTCAAAAGTTTAAACGGATTAGCTTCATCAGTATCTTTCACTGAGGCGTCGGACCACTGTTAAGTCATTGTAGCCTTCCCCTGTAAGCGCTGAAACAAGTCTATATCTGACTGGCCATAATTTCAGTAACGGTAGGACGCGGTCTCATTTAGTCACACTAGAAAGCCCCCTTAGTGGTGAGGCCAGATTTAAGCGACCCCCTGAGAGTTTCCGCCTAGCGGGAACCGAGAGAAAAGAAGTCAAACGAGGGACACAATACTATTATTATGATATGTAGCAGAATGAGATTGCATGAGCTAATTTATCTTTCAGAGACCAATTTGTGCAATTGATAACTTTCTATACAATTTGGAACTCTGAGGCAAATATTTTTAAGGAAATAACTGCCATATGGCTCGTTGAAATACTATCCGAACTTCTCCTCCCAATGGCGACAATTTTTGTTTTTATGACTCAGTGTCTTGTTGTCTATGCAATGGGTCGTTCAAATACTGCTCAAGTCTTTTGAGTGAGTGCAAATCCTTCCTCTGGTCTGAAAATGGAGTAAAAACACTCCAAAACCTATCCAGAATACTTTTGAACAGCGGTTCTCTTTCTTTTGCGCAAGCATCAAAATCAATGAGAACAGCAGTACCATCCTCTTTCAACATTATGTTCCAGGGATTAATGTCATTGTGGGCAAAGCCAAGCGAGTGTAGATGATGCATGGCGGCTGAGATTTCGCTGTGAATCTTCTTTGCAATAATTGGTCTTGTACCGTCTTCGATCCGCTCTGCCAGCGTTTCGTAAAGCCCAGGAAAAGCCAATGCAACAACACGTCCATCGCGCACCACACATCCTTCGTACTGAAGGATGTTAGGTTGGGGTGATTTTCGAAAAGCTTCATAGATGATTGCTTCGGCCAAGAGAGGATTAGTGTCAGAATGGGTAATATTCTTGATGTTTGCCGGGGCACTGAAATCTCTATTTGCTATATAATTTCCTAAGTCCAAAGATTTAATATGACAATTCTGAAATACGGTGTCCTGTGCTTGAAGAAATGTCCCAGGACACAATGGATATACTTTTGAAAAGGGTATCGGCTTGAGGTGTGGTCGCACTGTCTCCTCCTCTAAGTCTTCCACTTCAAATCTTTGAATTCGTAACTTTCGTTTATAAATGCTAATTGATCCAGGAACTACCTTTACTTCTCCATAACAAGGTAACCAGTTGGAGTCTATTTCAAAAACAGCAGTGTAAGTATAGACCAAGTCCCCGTTTTCTTTGCTTGAGCTGATGTTCGCGGTCCCGAAATACATTTCGATGGTTGTAATGTTGCTCTGGTGAAGAGAATGAAACGACACTTCTTAGGTGGGGGAGTTACTTTAAGTGAAGCATTCTACAACAAAGCGAAAAGTTGCTGGAGCACTCTACCCGGCTACGAATTGGGATTTGTTGACGCAAAGGAGACAAAGAAGACAAAGGAGAGTAGAAGACCACCAAGACCAAATTACTATATTGAAAGGGGGGATCCAAGTAAAGAACCGTGTAGTCGCATACGAGAACAGTATTTCAGCGTTCTCTACATGAGCTGCATGATAGGGCCAAGTAAATGACCATTCGGTAACGAGACTTCAGAATGGTAATTTGGCCAGGCTCTTCAGGTTTGTGAATGCCCCAAGTGCAGTAAAGTGGAACTCGCTAATATTACAGGGCAGCTCACACGAAACGTCCAGGGGGTGGCTGCGCTTGGCATCACACCCCACCCCGGAAAGCGACGTTCCCCTCATGAACTCAATTTTCTTCGCCTTCTCACCTTCACAAGTTCACGGATCAAAGATCTTTAGTACAACTTATATTTCTCTGTGCGGTACAATTTTTCATCTCATTTCTCTTTCTCATCTTGCTTCTCTTCGTCTCTACCAATAATATGCAATCTGACCTTAATCATCCACCATACCTGAAACAGGGTTGCGGTAAGCATGCAAAACGCTGCTATCTCCACACGGCCGCGGCGCCTGGTGATCTCAATTCGAATCTCAGTGTATAATATCTTGAGACTTTTATCACGCCACTGGGAAGTTATGGAAAGGATGTTATGAGTATAATAGTGTGGAGGCTCAATATCGCCGCAAAAACGCGAAGGATCGTTTGTAAAATTTCAAACCAACCCCGCGTTTCGTCTCCATCTCAAGCTGGCATGACACAGACGCCACCATCCCAATGTTCCCCCTGACTGATGGAATCATCTGTACCATCATCGATTTGTGGTTTCACCTGCAGTTTTCGCCGCATGCCCAGTCTTTAGCGGGCCCTTTGACACATGCAGCGTAGCGCTGCGTCAAATAATTCCAAAGAAGGGGCCCCAAATCCAGGAAACTGCAGCCGTAAGGCTGAAATTGTCACAGGGGGCATGTATTGCGATGTGGAATCAGTAGATGACCGCCGTGGTATAACATGAGGATATTCTCAGTTGATAGCTCACACTTTCAAATATTCATCTCCATCTTCATTCCCATCTTCTGTGTTCTATTGCATTCATCTATTCTTTTCATCGCAACTTATATCGGCAGGGCATCCGATCCAACTCAATTTACTCCACCAAATTCATTCATTAAACCAAATACCGCCTGCTCATTTACTTTTACATTCTTTCGAGATGCTTTATTCATATGTTGCGATAGCTCTGCTCGGATCGGCTGGTCTTGTCAACGCAGCAGCTCTGGACATGCCGCTAAGAAGGCAGGCCGGAGGGAACCAAAATCAAGGCGCCTCACCCACTTGCCTAGCAGCCAATGCCCTCCAGAGCGCTAGTGACCTGACAGGTCAGGAATCGGGAACAGATGGAATCAAGCCAGGGCAAGCACCATCTGCAACGTAGGTTAATCCCATGCGAAAGATTGCGTACATACTAACAAATGTCTCCTAGTGATCCTGCAAACTTCATCAATTTCTGCTCTGGACAGCAAATTACCAATGGTATGCAGATTACTGCTGGTTCCTGCAATGGTATCCCTATGGGAAAAATCCCTGCCACCAAAAACATGATCTCAGCAATGATCGCAAATCCTCTTTCGGGGGCCACTATTCCCTCAGGTACCACTTTCAATATCTCGGTTCAGACCGCCCATCTCGATGCAGGCTTCTTCGTCAATCCTACGACCAACTACTATACAGCACCTCAAGATCTGAATAATAATGGAGATATCATTGGCCACTGCCACGTCACGATACAAGACATCGGATCAATTCAATCCACTACCCCGCCTGACCCAACCACATTTGCTTTCTTCAAAGGAATCGACGATGCCGGGAATGGGAAAGGACTTTTGCAAGCGGTAGTCACAGGTGGTCTTCCAGTTGGTTCCTACAGAGTATGCACTATGATCGCAGCCAGGAATCATCAGCCAGTCAACATGCCAGTTGCGCAACGTGGGGCTCAGGATGACTGTAACAAGTTTCAGGTTGTTGATTCTGGAAAGGGGGATACGGGAGCTGGCAACAATGCGAAGAATGGAAATGGTGCTCAAAATCAGGCCGAGGAAGGCGTCACAACAGACGATGGGAAACTGTCTCCAGGAGGAGCCAAGAAGGCAGGAGCTGCTTCGTCATCGGCTGCTGCTCCAGCACAGGCATCAGCATCGGCGGTTGCCGGCAGCGGCAAATCTTCTAATGGTACTGCAACTGCTGGGGCAAAGAATGGCGGCGGGAACAAAAATGGCAACGCTAATGGAAATGCAAATGCGAACAACAGAGGAGGTGCGAATCAAAGCTCTTAATGAAGAGACTGTGTACTAGTTGGATATGTGCAGGCACATGATGTAGACGGTGGGGTGACATTTGTTCTTTTAGTTTCTTGGGCGTAAACTTTTGGTGGAGGTCAAATATTGTATATAAACTTGTTCATTAGTAATTATTAGAATATCCAAATTAGAGGACGAAGTTAAAGAAAATTTTTTAGTGATCTTCATGCATCTATAAGAGGTCTAAGTGCCAAGGTCTTCGATCTTCCTGTTTGTGCCTTAGATAGGCTTTCAAACTGCGTTGCCGTTTTCGATATCCTGCAGTGCCGTGCTGGAAGGAGAGCCACCTCCTGATGTCTTTCTCGCATTTTTGATCATCGTCAATCAACAATTCACCTGCTGCGTACGCATGGGAGTATTCTGCGAAAGTTTGTGGGTTTCCGTGAAAGTTAGAGGCAATAAACCCACGGAACATTCGCTCTTGTTCAAACATTGAGTAGTGCTCTGCAAATCCCGCGGTATATGCTTTCTCGAATTCTTCGATGTCGCCTTCAAACTCGGCATGGCAAGCTGCGTTGAATCTTATTTGGAGCTTTTCATCTTCCGTCAAGTCTTCTCTCCACCAAATATCTAGCCCACGCAACCCACCCATTGGCCCATTCGGCGCTGAGTCGTTCGCGCATCTGTAACATAGTAACTCATCTTCGTTACAGAATCCGTCGTCGAACATCGGGTTCAGCACTCTTTTGTAATGGGGTTTACTATCACCCACTGGCAAATGTTAGTGTCAATTACAACAAAACAGAGCTATCTTGGGGCCAAAACCAATCCGCTAGAGATTACTCACATTCTCTGACGGTTGACCTCATCCCATCTCCATCGCCCACAAACACGGCAAGATGCCCTACCGGACGATTTTGAAGGCCCTCCACAAAATTAGGAAGGTTACAGAAAGCCGAGAAAAGAAAGGTGTTGCGGCCAACAAGTCCGAATGCAGCGGGGGTCTGAACAATGCGACACCCATTATTTTCGAAAAGTGCTCTCCACTCCGGTGTCATTTTTGGCTCTTGGATAACAATTTTGCCTAAAAATAATGAGGGATTCCTAAGTCAGTAATGCTTCTCAAACCCTTAGAGGACAAGAGAGATCGAGAACGCCAAACTTACCTGACAACTCTAGCCAAGATATACAGAGCTGAGCGACGATTTGAGAGAACACTACGAATCGCTGCACGTCGTGGACTTCATTCCTGCCTCCCACTGCGAGACAAACAACGTTGGAGATAGGTCTTCCTTTTGGGGCTTTAATTATTCGATCTACCGTAGTGGCGAGCCTTCGGGGGTATTGCGTCGATAACCAGAGTTGTTTGAATTGAAGAAGTCTTTGCTCCATGAATGGCAGTTTTAATTTCAGATCATGAGAAAGCGTGTCGGTCGGAGTTTTGGTCTTTAAAAATGGATATTTTGTCGGCTGATGTCCCTTTCCAATCGTTGGAGTGATCTCAGCCTGCTTTGCAATCGTCTGGATCTTGCGTTGTCGGTTTTCGTACTGAGGTACAAGGTTAGGTAGCTCTCTGCGTATCAGATCTTGTAATTCTATCTTGCTTTTAGCTTCTTCTTTCAGAACCGCAAGTTCTGCTCTGGTATTCGCTGGCCTCTTTGGCGTACTGTATCTCGGATTAGAAGAAGGCCATTGCAATATTCTCCACGCTAAATACAACAGGACAGATATTAGTACAATCAACATCGAGTCACCCATGTTTAAGACCGAAAGTTCTGTATTGTAAGTTTGAGACCTGGTCATCATCGCTATGGAAGCTGCATCGTTGATACAGACAAAGAGTTCATTGACAGCGACACTTGACTGGAGATCGACAAAGGAAAGTTTGTGCAGGAAACAAAGAACATCTAACGAGCTCGATACCCAGTAACTTGCTTTCATTTGGTGAGCTTAAAGAAACAACGTGTCTTCTGACAAACCGAAAGCTTGGAAGTCTCAAATCTTTCCTCTATCCAGGTTAGATTTCTTGACATTGCCGCCAGTTCTCAGTGTGTGCCGTGATACTCGAGTAAAGAATCGAAGCCATTCAAAGCACGCAATGGGTCACAAAGAAACAGAGCAGAAATTGGGAGGATTCTGAGGTAAAACCATGTATTGATTAAGACGGCTACGTGTCTTCGATGTAGAAAAAAGAAGACCCAACGATATTCCAAGTGAAGCGCGTCTTGTAACCAGTACCAGCCAAAGAGAATGAGATCTGCCCATCATGCACCAACTTCGGTCAGAAGCTCAGAAAGTCCAGCCCAAGACAATAGACACCGCTCTGATACCGAGTCCAAAAAACCCCCATAGAAGAGGAATCTGGGGAGAAGACAGTCGCCAATTGAGTGAATGCGATCCAAAAGGGGCATCGCCAGGCTGAAATGAATCTAGTCGGTCGTGGTTTGATTGAAGTGCCGAGCTAGGATCTCAGCAAGGGCTGGGTCGGCTGGGAGTCCTGGATAGGACTTTTGAGGAATCAGAAGGTGCGGATCAGGAGCGGGGATGCCCATTGCGAAGCGGTTCTCGAGACCAACTTGTACAACCAGATTTTCGTTAGTCGTTGTGTGAGACTTGGCTGCGTTGTTTGGGTCGCTGGGAAGGTATGCATCATCGCAAGGGAATCTATAACAGCCAACACTGTAAAGAGCAAAACATTAGCCCAGGACGGGAAAGGCGGAATCATATTATGTAAAAGAAGTTCCACTAATTTCCGAATATGTCAAAAGAATATCTTACTTGTAGCCATTGATGTCTTTGGGCCAAATGCGGTGAACGCCATCGTTATAATTTGGTGCGTGAATAGCGCTAACATCGTAGGACATGAGCCAAGGTTGCTCCGGGTAGTGAAAGTGGAATTCAGCAAGGACAGTGCCACCATAGTACTTTGCCCAGGCGTCTTCGCCGGGAAAGATGGTGAAAACAGCGCCGTTCCATTCATAATCCATGTTGGTGGAGACGGTTTGTCCCGCGGGTACGTAAACTCCATCGTGTACCCTGTGGTTGGGTGTAGGGACTATGAATCCACCATGTAAGTATAAGAGCCTAGGGAGAATGGTGGGAGCCGAAGAACAGAGCTGACAAAAATAGTTCCATTCTCAACACGTTGAGAATAAGGGTAGAACAAGACTTACCGAAACACATAATAAGGTCAAATACATCCTTATTAAAGAACGTGAGACTTGCTGCTTGTGCCAAAGCAACAAAACCGAGGACGGTAAGGACAGTGCTAATGAATCGCATGATGGAACTCAAGAAAGGAATGGGCAGATGTTCGATTCAGTGTACGGCAGAATAAAGAAGAGAAGGGTATTGCAGTAACGAATTGAACAGAAGGGTAAAAGGTTGGGGATGGAAGCGGCCTTTATATAGAGAAAGAAGCCAACGACTGAAAGACAGTCTCCCCGAAGATTCACTAAGATCTCTAATAGTTGAGCCAAGCGGTTTTCAAATTCATTTCAATTGTAGTGGAAATCATAGCATATTCACCCAAGTCCTCACACTTTCCGAGCATATTGCCTCAAGATAATGGTGGCCTCCAAGCTAGATTGAATTCGCCTCACTGACCATCAATTGCGCGATCAAAAAAGTTCTTCGGGATGCAAGCAGTCCGATCCAAAGCAGTCAGTTTGCATGGTAAAGTTAATGCCGAAAGTTTAGTCCAGAGGCTCCTGAAGCTCTAAATGCGGGCTGAGTACCTCGCGTCATATAACGCGACGAATACAGGTGGCCTGGGGGGTTAAAGATTCGTGGGTTTGCTTTGTGATTTGAAGTCCCTGATCATGACAAGGTCATAGTCATTATACTAGTGTGTGGACCATTACAAATCTACCACGCTACTGCAGTGGCTGATGCCACTGCAGTAGCCCTATTTAATTCTAGGGACACCTTGCACGAGTGCACGTTCCTCTTCGCCATTACTGTATTTGCACCTCGTGTTTTCCCGGGTCAAAGTTCACAAGGTAGAGGATTTAGTTCAGCCGGTGGACGATTTATTTCCTGATTTGGAAAAGCGGATCATCTGGTATTGAACCCTTGGACATATGCTCAGTATATGCAGACCATATGGTTAGAGGTAGGGGGTTAGAGTTAGTGGTTAGGGTTAGTTCCGGGGTTGAGGGGGCGGTGGGAGCCCCCCAAGGTTTTTATTTTTATTTTTTTACAACGTACTATACTAGCATATGCTTTGCATATGCTACAATATAATTTCGCTTAACCCTGTAAGAACCCTGTTGAAGGATCCTCCACCCTGTGAACTAAAAACCCGTGTTTTCCTTCTACCTTCGTACAGAACACAGAACACCACACATCAAACGTCACACAAGCTTTTGATTGCCCACTTCACCATGAATTCGTCCTCTCCATCTAATAAGGAGCTCTCTTGGCGGTTGTTATTAAGCAGTGATGATTCCATCCTCACCTTGCACGGGTTAAATTGCTTGTGCTTTTGAAAGACGAGTATTCTTGGACTCTCAGCGAAAATCGTCTGAAGAAATGTCTTCAAGAACACAATCTTAAGGCACCTGAGATTGATTCTACAGCACCCTCAAAGAATTTTCCAGACCAAGAAGATATCAACACCGAGAACGAAGCCGGAGATCTCCCACGAGACCACACCTTTCAAGCCATCCTCAAGGCTGCCTTTAACGACTTCAAAATCGGGGGGAGGAATTTTCTCCTCGGAATGTCCAGGGCGCAGAGCCTGAAAGCAATCAATGGTAAATATTCGGATTCAATGTTTTCAGCATCCCACCAACGTCACCATTTCGAAGTCCTGCTCGTCTTGAAAGAAATCAAACCTTGTGCCCTCGTTGCGAGCTATGTAGTCCAAGAAATATTCACTGAAATGGTGCATACTTGCTTGAAGCCAGTGTTTGAGCAGTATAAGCCCGAATAATATGGGTTTTGTCTTCAGCAAATTACGCACCGAATGCTCACGACCATTCACGACGGATTTCAGAATGGCTGAATATTTGCAGACGTGAGATCCCTCTCTGGCACGAGGTCGAAAAGCTTTTTCTTATCCCAAACAATGGAAAAGCCGACGAGAAGCGCATTGGAGTGGCTTTAGGTATCCAGTACCATATGGCGACGCAGAGGTCTGTGCTGTTGACCATACGGAGATGAATGAAATGAGAAGTGCGACTGGGCGAGATGTCTGCTGCGTTACGGCCTTCGAATTTACCTGTGATACCAGTCCTGCACACTATGAAAATATTCTAGCGCACTACGATCGATGCCAACGTGCTGCAAAAGATGTTGGAACGGACATCAAGCTGGATTTAGATGGACATGGCGGGTTAAGTAGGTGGATGGCGCGAATGGGAGCCTGATGTGCCTCACATGATACATCATGTCGAGCGGATTGGAGTTGGCGATTGGATTTTCGTGACGTCATTGTCTACTCGATTTTTTATTGCAGGCCGCCCCTGTGTGCGGAATGGGGGTTGGAAGCTGATTGGGAATAGACTCTGTAGGGTTTGATGTGGAGGAGCTTGGAAAATATGAAGTTTTGGGGACAGGAGACTCGGTCTCTCGTTAGGCATTGAAAGGTTGCTACAGGGGAAGAATATCGTGTTTTCTCAAGCTCTCTAGTCGTTTTCAATACTCTCTTTCTTAAACACAGGCTGGTGGTGTAACAATCGCAAATCCTTTCCCATTATCACATGTTGCCTGGCTTCTCAAACAGGTAATGCGATGTAGCCCAAGTATCTCCTCCTTCGTAAGCAAAGAATTCAGTGCCTACCGTAAGATAAGTCTGCCACCTATGAAACCATGCTGTGGCATTTTCTTTCCCATAATTCTCTATCAGGTGGGGCCAAACTTCAGCTTTGCTGCGATTCCATTTTGTCAGAAAATCCTAAATAAATTAGCGTTCACCAATCACTAGAGCTCAGCCTATGTACCTCCATCGTTCGAGAATAATGATTCCCTGAAATCCACCATTGATTGCTCACTTGCAGATCCTTTTGAAAATAGAGGAACAGATCCGCAGACGGCATAGTGCCGCCGGTGAAGAAGTGCGTTGTCATCCAACCTTCTTCGAAGTCATACGGCGTATCTCTGTGGCACAGTATTTGAACGAAAAGTTTGCCATTTGCCTTCAACGCCCGAGAAACCTTGGCGAAGAGAAGCTCGTAATTCTTTAAGTGCTTGAACATCTAGACAGATCAGCAATGCTCATTAACCGACTAGGCTACAAGGATACTACCTCAATGGATACAATGCGATCGAATGTCTCTCCTTCAAACTCATAGTCGACTATATCTCCAGTAATGGTAGTGATATTTTTAGGTTCTTTCTCCGTTGCCAGGGAGTCAATATACTGCTTTTGCGTTGACGAATTCGAGAAACCAATGATTTGCGAAGTTGGAAACATCTCAGCAAAGTAGAAGATGGCAGAGCCCCATCCACAACTTATATGTATTAGCAAAATAAAATCGGGTATCAAGTGTACTATTAGTAAGGGCTTACCCAAGATCCAAGATACTCATTCCGTCCTTCAACTGTGCTCGTGTCACACTATAAAGACCCAAATTAGACCTGAAACTACATCAAGCACATTCTTGCTATGAAAATTGGTATGCCATCATTCTTTTTATAAAGAACCAGAGCGGTAATTAGGAAACAGAATCTTAGAAGAGGGAGAAACTTCATACTATAGCTCCAACATAGCAATCTCAGCCTGAGCCAATGTTTCCTTGCCCGTCGGATACAAACAAGCAGAATACTTCATCCTCGGTTCCATGAAAGCAGCCATAACGTTCGTGCCAACTTCATAATGTTGCTCATTATGCAAATCGGTTGTAGTCCCCGAAGCTATAGGTCGGCTGCGTAGGAATGAAACAAAGTCCATTTTGCGCTTGTAGGCTTCTTCCAGCGACTTCGACTTTATAATATTAAGTCGGGTGGCTAGCTGTTGCCTGATCCCTATCCGAAGTATGAATTGGGGAAGGTAGCCTCCGTCTATGATCCAATCTGGGGGTAGTTAGTTAAGAAGCTGGTGTAGAATGGGTGCCGGCAAAGCTTTATTAGTACCATAATTCATGTCAAGGACGAGGTCAGATGCCTGAAGTGTAATACTCGACTTTCAAGGTAAGTCGCAGCAATGCTTCAACTGTTGGGCGTGTGCCACTAATGTACATGTTGTCGGCTCGGTTGGGTTGGTTAGGTCGAGATGCTGACCCAACTAACTAATCCAATCTGGGTAATAGACCGGAATAAATGATAGGCATGCCTTCAGCCAACTTGTTGGTGCAAGGGGGCAAATATATGCGGGTCTGGGTGCCTATTGGGTGATTTCTGGTATATAATACGAGAGACTTCCGGTGACATTCAACATGTTGGCTGGTTGGTTGGTTAAGTCAAAATACTACAGACTAGGGTTACCCCACAATTTTCGGCTCCCAAAACCAGGGATCGGATGATTCGTGAGCGACTTACTTCTGCGAAGTGTTAGTGCCAGCTACTCGAGGCCCCAACGACTAATTTAAGATAACTCGCAAGTTCAATATCGAGTTCTCTCCTCGACAAAACAGAGAACCTTGTTCAGCTTCACAAGTCCTACTTCCCTTTTATACCCACCAAAAGCGGCAGCTGCACTTTGTTGGCCGTTATTCAACATGTGGCTCAAAGCCACGAGTCTCACCAGTTCTGCATTGAAACCTCGTCGGAGTTACCACAAAACTACAAACCCCAGGCTCCGTCACGACTTTCTTCGAGTTCCTCCAAGAGTATTCAGCGACTGCTATACTTGAACGCTCACTATACTGCTGTAGGTGATCATTTATTAGCTGTAGGACAAGGAACCATGATAAAAACAGTGCGGGTTCCGACTTTTATTTATCTCACTATTGCATTTTCTGATAGGCCACCACGGTGAAGATGAGCAGTAACGGAGTGCGTCAACAGCAGACAATGCACTCACAGCCGAGAAGGTGAGTAGTGCGAACAACCTCCCCACTATTATGTTTTGAGCACGCCTCCCAATAAGTCAGCCAGTCAGTCATCAGTTAAGGGTATTTGGCCAACTGGCTGACTGATCTACTTGAAGCTATTCAATTGATTGAATTGCTCTAAATCAGTTAAGCCCATCAGTCGCTGATAAGTTGAAAATATATTATATATAATATATTTGATCACATGTTTCACCTCCTCCTTTGGGGAGTTTCTCCAAGTTCTTTCTTACCTCAAATTCTATTATTCTAATCCTTTCTAAACCTAAGAAACTTTTTTTTGTAATAAAATATATTTTTAGGCATTTTACCCCCAAATAGCCCTAAAAATGACCCCAGAATTGAAATATTTTACTACTATTAACTGATCAGCGACTGATCAGGAATTCTTCAACTGACTGATTTGTCAGAAGTAGGGTCTCCAACTGACTGACTGAAGCCGGAACCTCCAACTGATGAAGTGGCTTAATAGCGACTGACTTAATGGGCAGCCTGGTTTTGAGGATGCGAAGACTGACAATAGACTCCTACCCAGACTACCAGGCGGATGGATATGTCTCCAGCAAGTGGGGATCCAATTGAACCCTGCATGATGAATGGCGACACAGGAATTAGCAATAGCAAAGCGGATCTTTGAAGCCGTTCTCCTCAAGTACGACTATAATTAACAACCCCCAAAATTTGAGAGCTCTTAAATTTTCGATGGATTTATCCCGCGACTGTCAGTCTGTCGTCATCATGTTAGCCCCACCGCCCCACTACTTACTTCTGTTAAAAGGTATATATATAAGCCACTTCTCTCTAGGCCTGTCAATCTTGGCTTTTTTTGAGCAAAATTCTTTGAGTCTTACAAATTTACTTCAAAAGCACAAATGACAGAAGTAGTCGAAATGCTAGTCTGCCCCCAGAAGGGGTCCGACTACGCACTCCAAAAAGTAACAATCGACTCAACTCCCCAAGAAAACGAGCTACTAGTCCGAATGATTGCCACTGGCGTCTGTCACACCGATTTCAAAACAACTAGTGTGCGCTCTAATTCCTCTTCTGTGGTCACCCTTGCGGAAATTAACATCAGCTCAGGGACATCTACCAATCGGCTTCCCCTTCGTCGGCGGCCATGAAGGTAGTGGGGTCGTCGAGAAAATCGGCCCAAGCGTACAGCACGTAAAGCCCGGAGATCACGTTCTGCTAACTTTCAGCACATGTCGAAACTGCGAGGCATGTCGGAGAGGAATAGATCCGTACTGTCTGAACCTATTTTCGACGAACTTCAATGGTTTCCGTCCAGATGGAACACGGCCGTATAGCTCTACAAACGGGGAAAGGATATGCTCGTTTTTCTTTGGGCAATCATCCTTTGCGAAAAAGGCTATCGTAAATGCCAGTTCTGCAGTCGTAGTCCCGTCGGACTTGCCGCTAGATATATTATGTCCGCTAGGTTGCGGCATCCAAACAGGCGCTGGTACAGTTCTCAACGTGCTGAAGCCAGAAGCTGGGCATACACTTGCTATCTTCGGCGCCGGCGCTGTCGGAATGGCTGCTGTTATGGCGGCTGCAATTACACCAGCGTCAAAAATTATAGCAGTTGATATTGTGGACACGAAGTTAGAGCTGGCGAAGAGCCTTGGAGCTACTCATGTTATTAATGGAGCGAGAAGCGAAAATGTTATAGCAGAGATTAAAGCGTTGACCAAAGGGATGGGAGTCGACAGGGCAATGGACACTACAGGCAATATTGGGATCATTCAGGATACGATGCTGAATTGCGTCGCGCCTGGAGGAATAGCTGCCACTGTTGGGACTGCATCACCAGATGAAACAGTGAGTATTTCTCCTGGGAAGTGGGTTGCGAAAGGGGTGAGCTATGTGGGGGTTCATCAGGGCTCGTCGGTTCCGAAAATGGTATGATAATGAACAATTCTATGCGTCTTGGGGAATAGGAGCTCGAGATCTGATTCTGCGTTGTAGTTCATACCATATCTTGTCCAACTCTGGAGGGATGGTCGATTACCGATTGAAAAATTGATTCGGCAATACTCATATAAGGATATTTCCAAAGTGAAGGAAGATATTGAACGGGGAGAGTGCATCAAGGCAGTGCTTATGTGGGAGGAATAATGTGCGACAACCATTTTCCGAGACCATTTACAGGAGCACCAACATGGCGGCAAGTTAGGTCACAATAAGTTTACGGGATCAGAATAAAAATACTGGTAAGTAGCGCAATGGTTATTATCAAGCAATTCCATCTCACCTCACAAAGACAATCCATCAGACTCCAAAAGTCATTCCATACCAATTCATGTTCGACTCAAGGGAAGTAGCAACCCAACCCAACTCCTCACAACACATACCGAAACTGCATATTCTCAAATTCAGTCTTATCTTGCATCCCCGCTTCATCACTCTCCTCCTTCCGCGCCTTCCCATATTTCCTATCCCGATACCTATTCGAGAAAAATAGGTACGCTAGCAACTCATCAACCACACATCCTCCAATCTTCATCTTAAATCTGATAAAAGGAAACATACCCAAAAGCAGCAAATGGCAAACCATCTTTATTGAATACCCCACCAGCAGTCCAATAGCCGCACCATGATATGCCGGCGCCTGGGATTCTTTGACTACGAACGGTCCGGAGAAATTTCCCCAGCAGTGTCCTGTGCTATTTTGAATTTCGTTAGATATTATAGATTCAAGGAGGGGACTGGGGAAAACTTACAATATCATAGCACTAGCAATAGACCGATGCGTATACCCGCCCATATTCGAAGATATAGTAGTAAGTGAAATCATAAACCCCACAGACTGCGAATTCACAAGCCAGAAACAAACTAATCGTCCCCATGTATTCGATCGCGGCAGATAAGCCAGAAGTGCTGCAGAGACAGTGCAGAGGATGTTGGCTACGGTAGCAGTGAGGAGGCGGGCTGGAGAGGTTGTTTGTTAGTGGAGTGAGAATCTTCAAGGGGGAGATGGAGGAGAGGGCTTGCAGTTTGGAACATTCAAGACTATGGTACCGCCTATAAAGAGGGCGATGATTTGGATTGCGTCGCCGACGGATTTCATCTGTGTGGTTTTGGTGGTGCTGAAGCCCATATCACGGATGATGATTGTGGAGAAGGAGGTTATTGCTCCGTTTGGGATTGCACTGTTCGTTTCGTGCGAATATGAGGAACTAGCTCTGTTTGGAAAGTGGGTATATTTACGTACGCTGCGGCTACAGAAGTGAAAAGCAAGAGGGATTTCGGATCGTAGAAGCCGAGAAGAGCTTGTGATTTGTTGAAGGATTTGTTCTTGATGCCGGTTTCGTTGCTGGAGACGCGTTTCACGGCTATTAAACGCTGTCGGGGGGTTAAGAACTTTGCGTTGACCGGTGTATCGGAGAGTAGGAAGAAGACTACGAAGGACCAGAGGCAGGTTGCTCCACCGAGCTTTTGTAGAAGTTGTAAGCCGGAGGTACTTATTGGGGTTACTAATGGGGGTAAAAGAACTCACGATGAAGAAAATCAGTTCCCACTTCTCTGGCTTGAAATCTGCTGGGAGGTAGGAAACTCCCATGGAGATGTAAGATCCTATCTAAAAACCCCATGTTAATTGAACTCGGGTTCCAGCAATATGCAATACTCACAATGCCACCCCAGCCAAGCGCCGAGCTGAAATCAATAAATCAGCACAAGTTTCTTGGTGGAGATGATGTGTGAACTCACAACCAAATACACTGCCTTAACGGTATTTCCCTCCTCGTATACCAAAATCCCGTCATAAGAGTAAGACCCCTACCACCCCCACAAAATCAGTTCATACCACCACAACAACAGAAACACCTACGGCGTAACAGCGGCCTCAAAAAGTCCCATCAAGACTATACGCCCACAATCAGTATTCACAATAAAATATCAAATAGCAACCTCAAAACCTACATCTCACCGCCACTCAAACACATCACCTTGTCAGCAAAAACCCATCCCTTACTTTCTCTCAAAAAACTCACAAGCACTAGAAAACCCCCTACACCTCGTCATAACCAACACCATAGCCCCCCAAAAAAAACAATTTACCCCAATAACCTTTTGCGCCGGAAATCGTCCGATGAGCCAGCCGCAGGGATATTGGCCGAAGAAATAACCTGCGTAGACCACTGATTTCTCATCAACACCCCATTCCATTCCCCTTTTTCAATTTTTTAAGGCGAAAGAGAAAGGGGGGAGGCACATACTAGCACTCAAATAATTAAACTCCTGCCCCCTCAACCCCAACGCCTTCTTATAGCCGAATAAATTCGCGTAGTTTAGGGCGGTGCGGTCCATGAATTGTAGGGCTTGGGTTATGAGGAATATGGGGAGGATTACGAGGTCGATTTTTAGGCGGACGAGACGTTCCTTTTTGGGGCGAAGTTAGGGTGAAGTTTTTTGGGAGGAGGGGAGGGGGGGAGGGGGACGAACTTCTTTGGGGGAGAAGGTGAGGTTGAGGGATTCTTTGTATTCGGCGTAACCGACGGCGTTTTTCTGTCGGTTGTTAATGGATAAGTTAGATGTTTGGGGGGGTTGGATGAGAGGTGAGTTTACCTCGTTGGTTGGTTCTGTTGGTGCCATTGTGGTTGAATTCGTTCTTGGTTTGTTTGATTCTCCTCTTCGGAGAGAGACCTAAGATTTCAAACCCAGTGGCTGGGTGGGAAGACAGTGTTTAAAGGAACAGGGAAGTGTTTACTCTATACGTTATATGAGTTGATTACAGAAAACAAAAACATAGGTGAAGTATCAAATATATTTCACAGTATTTACATTTACAGCAGTATGCGGAGAACCATTCATTTGTGACTTCCTTAGATAGCCTCACCGACAGAGAACCATAATATCTGGTGATGGTGGGTCATTGGAGTCAACTCTCTTACCATGTAGCCAGGATAGTATGGCAACGTTTAATAGATTGCATCAGTTGATGTATTCGAGGAGCCAATGAAAGTTGATTTGACTCACAAGATTATGAGTGGACCAGAAAACGTTCGCAGTGGCGTAGTACAGAACATGCAGACTTTATTAACCGGCATTCAGGTTCGAAAGAGAAAGGAAACAGTTGATCATGCGCATGTCAGGAAGATGCCGTGTAACGCAAGAAACCTCAGGGGTTCGCCTACTCCCCTGCACCATCGCCCCACTTTCAGCTTCCCCGGATGTCGTTTGAGAGCGGGGTAAAATTCCTAAAAGTACACTGTTTCATAGCCATATTTTACAGCCAGCGATCTTAAATCTGAACCTGAAGATGGACGATTTTGTCTTGGCTGCAATGATGCGACTAAAACCCCAGTCACAACTTTAAATCTAAACCAATCTATCTGGCCATCCTAGCGACGACGTTGAGAAGTGGCGGCCTCCGCTGCTTCCTGGATCTGCTACTGGTGTCCCCTTTTTTGTTTCTAGACTTCCAAAACTTGTACAGTTTTTTGGTCTCCTGGGGGCACAGACCAGTAAAGTCAAACTTCTCGTATTCCTCTGACTCGAATTCCCTAAAGAATTCCCCTCGTTCAAAACATGCCATATGGTAGTCGTCGAATATAGCATTACTCTGCCATTGATAATCCCGGGGATCAGCTCCAAGAATTCTCCATATGGTAACGTACATAACCTGAGCCCGCGATTTATAAGGTTGGAAATCGATTCGAATCTCTGTGAAGCAGTTTCGGCATCGCACGGGGCCCGGACTGGTTTCAGGACGGTCGAATCCACATTCCTGCTGTTTGTATTACGAGAATTGTTGAGCCGATCGAAAAGTGAGATGAGGACATATAATAATAGATTCCCAATCAGGAAATTCATTCCCCCCGTTCCATGCTGTAGTTTGCCGGTCATAAACGTATACCATCTGGTCGCGCTGCAGCATTTCGCCGCGAACAATACGTGCCGAGCTCGTGTGCGCGTGTGCGTGATGTTCTCGAAGCTCCCGTGTGTAAGACAGCATTTTCAAGAGCTTCGAAGGATCTTGGTTCTGGCGATGGGCTTCAATTGCCATACGAAAAATTATTGAGAAGTGATCTGGTACCGCCCCCCAGACGTACTGTGGATAGGGTCCGGGTGCGCGGTCGCGGGTTACCCAGCTCGAGTGCGACTCTGAGTATGTCACGATATCGATCGAGAAGGTCGAGAATGGCATGATCTGGGTGTGAGAAGAGCGTCCGTAGTAAGGATGATACCGAGCTGCCTTTTTGATCGCGTGGAGTCTTCTGCACAAGTCATAGGCTACGTGTCCTGGCCAGTCATGCTCCAGGATAGCCAAGAACTCATATCTAGCCTCATCATCGTTTCGAAATGCTTCAAGTAAGGTTGTTCCAATGGTGTTCCAGAGTGATGTACAGGTAAGAGACAGTAGGATAATTGACTTGGACGGTAAGAACTCGATGATGCAGAGGACAAGGTCAATGGACAGTTTTCCGAGAGGTGATGCTTCAAGAGCCGTAGGCCGATCTAGGCGTCGTTTCCGAAATAGAGGGGCCAGAAAGTTGGAGATAGCCGTCTCGAGGCAACCGTTCTGTTATGAACAACACAGTGAGGCGGTCGCAAAGTAAAGAAGAGGTAGGAAAGTTAGCCACGATGCAAAAATATTTGGGAGGTTGTTGAAAAAACATACGTCAAGCTCCCGCATCTAGTTTCAACCGGGTTGATTTCCCCAACTTCTCGTTCGGGGTAGTGGGGAGGAATGGCATGGCTGGGTCAGCTTGAGTCAAGACTAGTATAGCGTAGTCTAGGTCGATAAAGCTGATCGGAGAAGGTGCCCAAAAATGACTGCAGAGCAGTAAGCTGTGGCCCAAATGCGGAGTGGATGTTAACGAAAAGAACATGCAGAGGACGGAGTGCAGCGAAGTTAAATTTACCAAGCTAGTTGGAAACAACGATCATGGGAGACAAGCAAAGAGAAGGAAATAGAGCAGCGGCCCGGGGGTGAGCCATCCATTTGCCTGCAGAAGGCGCTAAGCACTCCCTTCAACCAGCACCCACAAGGCAAAAGCTAACAGCAGGAACTCCAGGAACTATTCTCGCCATCGCCCGGCCTTAACATGACGTGCTTGAACTTTGATCAGGAGGAACCGAATATAAAGCAGACCAAGTTTGACAAGACGAAAACAAGTAAAATGTAATACCGCAGTCAAGCCCGACCTCGAGGAAAGTCAAACAATTCCTTACCAGTCCAAGCAAATTCACGTCTCACAGCTCCTCACCGCTATCATCAAACATCGCATTCTATTCCTCTCAAAAGTCCCTATAAACACTATATCCCAAATCTACATTCCCTCCACTCACAACTTCCCCCTCCCCTTCCCCCCGTCAACCAACTCCGCCGCCGCCCCACTGATAGCCAACTTCCCCGTCTCCTTAACCTTAACCTGAAACACTACCTTCCGCCCCTCCTTCCACATCTCCGTAACCAGCGTCTGCCCCGGTATAACGGTGCCTGCAAACCTAACCTTAATATTCTTAAACTCTCCAAACTGCTGATAGATAGCTTTGCCTGCGATGCCGAAGAAGCATAGGCCGTGCAGGATGGGGGCTTTGAAGCCGCCCATTTTGGCGAATGAGGGGTCGATGTGCAGGGGGTTGTAGTCGCCCGACAGACGGTAGATGGCGGCTTGTTCCTCGGTGGTTTTTTCTTCGGCTACGACGTCTGCGGCGCGTTTGGGTGGGCTATATACTGCGGTGCTGGCACCCCGATCTTGGGATTTCTTGACACCGCCAAAGCCTCCAGAGCCTCTGAGGAAAATGGTGGATTCGTTGTAGAATAGTGGCCTGCCTGTATCTTTGTTGATGGTTGTGACGCCGGATACGACGACGGCGGATTTGCCTTTGTCGACGACTTCGAGGAGTTTGGGGTAGGAGACCAGGGTAGCGGAGGTTGGGATGGGATATTCGAGAATTTCGAGGTATTGTTCGCCGTGGAGGAGCATCATGGGGGAGAAGTTGGGCACGATGTCAGAGACGTTGAAGGGAGTTTCGGCGGAGAAGAAGGGGATTACACCGAATGTGGGGAGGGATTGGAAATTTTCGTTTCCTTCGCTGGGGGGCTGTTAGATTGGTACTGTAGAAGAGGGGGAAAAGCAAATCGTACAAAACATATGGTAGATCAGTTCGCTTGGCTCCGATGCCCAAGTTGTAGAGAATGATATCTTTCTCTTCATACTTGAACTCGGTTCCTTTCGATTCAGCTTTCTTCGCTTTCTCAATATTGGCCAGAATTTCTTCATCAACTTCACCAGAATCACTCTGCTGTGGGCGCAAGTAGGTCAATAATGCTCAATTTTCAGTACAACTACAAATGTACAGGCCACACCGGGAGGTAGAGAAGGATCATACCTTGCTCGCACCGCCCTTTCTGTTGTTCATGTTCGCCATAATACTCTTCAATCCATCTTGACCATCTTCAGGGTGGTCTGCTCGTCCATCATTAAAGTCGGTGATTCTCTTCCAGTTCTTGACAACCTCTTCAGGCGTAAGCTGAACGTCAACTGGGAATCCATGACCGCCAGTTCGTTGCCATCTTGTTCGTCCAACCCATCCACTGCCGACTTCGAAAAGACCGCCAGTTGGTGGCTTGGGGACCTTGTCGGAGCAGAGTGCAACGACTAAAGGCGCTATGTAGTCTGGCTTGAATGCTTGAACCATTTCTTCTGGCATAATGGTTCTGGTCATTGCAGTACCAGCATTTGGCGCGATCGTGTTGACATAAATGTTGTATTTAGCCCCCTCACGTGCCAGGGCTCGGGAGAAACCAAGAATACCGCATTTCTACACGTGTCAGCCACGTCACGTCGATCAGAAGATAGGTACTTACAGCTGCAGCATAATTGGCCTGTCCAAAATTACCGTAGATACCACTGGTTGAGGTGGTGTTGACAATTCGTCCGTATTTCTGCTTAAGAAGGTACGGCCACGCTGCCTTGGTGACTTTGTATGTGCCTCGCAAGTGAACAGCAAGGACTTGGTCCCATTGCTTGTCATCCATGTTGGTGAAAGCCTTGTCTCGGAGAATACCAGCATTGTTGATGATGATGTCGATTCTTCCGTAGGCGTCAATTGCAGCCTTAACAACCGCATCTCCGTCCTCAGCGGAAGCCTTAACACCAACAGCCTTGCCGCCAGCCTTTTGAATTTCTTGGACCACAGTATCTGGGTTTACGAGATCGTTGACAACAATTGAAGCGCCGTACTTGGCGAATGCTAAACAGTAGGCGCGGCCGATACTAATTATAGTTAGTCTACCAATTTCTCTCAAATGGGGAATTACTCACCCAGCACCACCACCAGTAACCAAAGCAACCTTGCCCTTGAAATCAAGAGTCTCGCCTTTGTCATTTGGGCCCATCTTCATGGACTTATCAAGTAAGCCCATGAAATCGGCCACACCAGTTGGGTATTCGGCGTTCTTGAAGTCGTTGACTTGGTCCCACTTCTTCAAGATAGCGCCTGGTGTATATGTATCATCTGCCTTCAAAAGAAGACCACTGGAACGCTCCCATCTCAGCTTGGCGACGTGTCCACCGCCAACTTCGAAGATAGCTCCGGTCTCGGTTGAGTTCTTGTGTACGAGGACGGCAACTAGCGGGACGACCCAGTCTGGTTTGAGGGCTGCGAGGGTCTCGGGAGGCATGACGGTTTCGGTCATTCTGCTGGCGGCTAGAAAATTAGCACAATATTACGCTCGTACTGAACGGAAGCTTACCAATTGGCGCAATGACATTGGCGTGAATGTTATATTTCACACCCTCCTTTGCCAATGTCTCTGTGAATCCAACCATCGCCAGCTTGGCGGCAGAGTAGTTACATTGGCCGAAACTTCCAAACAGACCAGCCGCAGAAGCAGTATTAATAACTCGTCCATACTTCTGTTTTCTGAAATGCGGCCAAGCAGCTCTAGAACATTTGTAGGCACCCTTGACATGGACATCCATAATCAAATCCCAGTCCTGGTCCTTCATGTTCTTGAAGCTGATATCCCGCAGGATACCAGCGTTATTGATGAGGATATCGATGCGGCCATAGTTTTGAATGGCGGTCTCGATAATCTTGTCGCCGTCGGTGACGCTGTTGTAGTTGGCTACTGCCTTTCCGCCTGCGGCTTTAATCTCGTCGACGACTATATCTGCGGCCTCGTGGGGAGTTAGCTACATCTGCAGAGGATAGATTCGATACATACCTTGGTCGAATTTCCATCTCCCTTGAATGAACCTCCCAGGTCGTTGACAACGACGCTGGCACCCCTCGAACCAAAGAATAAACTGTATGCCTTTCCGAGCCCTATTGAAATTAGCATATATGATTCAAGACATCGACTCCTCAGACGCCTGAGAAGGCAATGGGGAAATGAGACGAACCCCCTCCAGCTCCAGTCACGACGACAACCTGGCCATCGTATCGTAATTCCGACATTGTGAGTGTTGTAGCTATCCAAAGATCAATAGTACGCAGATGCAGAGGATAAAAAGAAGGAGAAGAAGGAGCTTCGGGTATTGTACGAGAAATAGGAATTGTATTGTGCCTTAACTGTACAGTCTCGGCTGCTTTGATGTTGATCCGGCAGCCAAACGTGCCTCGGTATTATGGTTGCGGAGCGGCACCAAAATGACGCTGAATCCCCGGACAACGCCAAACCCCACATCTTTCACTCTCTTCACATGCTGAGAGTGATCAGCCACCGTCTTTTTTCACTTCACGTGCCCATTTTGAACCAGTCTCACTCCCAATGCAGTCTTGTGGATGGATGCATTGATGTCAGATTTCCCGTCAGCCTCAATCACACTAGTATTTCGAATCCTGGAGAAAGTGCCAACATTTCCATGTGAATGTATACAAATCCAAGCTGCGCTGCCCCCAAGCTCTCCCAAGCGGCGGGGACTTCCCGACGGGCTCTAAACCCACCTTTGTATCCCACCCTCACCAACCTCAAACTTCACCTCAATTCGCAATGTCCTCCTATATAGCCTCTCGAGCTCTAATGGCTCAACACTCGCACAATGGCGACCTCAACAAACGCCCCGCAGAACCTTCATGAGCAGCAATCTCTAACAAACCCCACATCGGAAACTGCAACAGCAGCAGCCCCACCTCGAATCCTCGACGACAAATCTCCCCACTGCATTCCCTTCATCCTGTCGCGTTTGCGCGACTACCAGTCTTCGCTCTCGAAAGATTCGGTCCGGCCATTTGTGATAGGACTCAATGGCGTACAAGGCGCGGGGAAAACCACATTGGTGTCAGCACTCGCGGAAACGCTGAGAGAGAAAGAAGGATTGGAGACGCTGGTTCTGAGTATCGATGATTTATATTTGAAGAGAGAGGATCAGTTACGGTTGGCGGCGGAGCAGAAGGACAATGCTTTGGTGCATTATCGCGGAGAGCCAGGTAAATATTCCCCAGCGAAGGTTGATGATCACGAGAAGCTAATGGTTGAAATAGGAACACACGATATCCCTCTAGCCCGCGCACTTTTCTCCTCCCTCCTCTCCGGCTCCCAAATCTCTATCCCCTCCTACACGAAGGCCCTTCACAATGGTCTAGGCGACCGCGCCGACCCCTCTACATTCAAAACCGTAAATACGTCCGGAAGCCCACCCATAAAAGTCATCATCCTAGAAGGCTGGCTCGTCGGTTTCCGCTCTTTACCCGACGCAGTCATTGCAGAGAAACAAGCCGCGCCTTCGTTGACATTGAAAAAGCACAAGTTGGAGCATCTACTGTTCGTGAATGAGAAATTGAAGGAATACGATTTGCTCACGAATGAGTTCGATGCGTTTATTCATATTGATGCCGCGGAGACAGAATGGGTTTACGAATGGAGGGAAGAACAGGAGGCTGTGCTGAGGACGGAGGGGAAGGGCGGGATGAGTAAGGAAGAGGTTGTGAGGTTTGTGGATGGGTATTTTCCTGCTTATGAGCTTTATGTCGAGGGTGTGCGGAGTGGGGTGTTGAAGGAGAAGGGGGAGAGGAGGCAGTTGAGGTTGATTGTGGGGAGGGATCGGAGGGTTAGGGAGGTTGTTGAGATTTAGGAGAAAGAACTGGTAGATATCCGGGAAGGATGCAGTACGACCCTTCGATACATTTGCAAAGACCACAAGGCAAGGGAAGGAGCTGATTAATCGACATATTTCAGGCTCATCATGTATGGATCCCTCACTAGCTGCTCCGGTTCTTATCCTATATTTTTTTCACACAGATTTCGGTATTCAAATCGCTCCTTCCCACCTACAAAATCCTACTTTTTTCCTCAACAAGTTTCCACGCTATCTCGTTTTTACATTCATATTCGCTTTATCTTCCCACTCATATTGTCTGCTCCCTTTCCATCAACTTCACCACAAGCTCACCTTCACCATAAACGCCCCAACACTTACCACTGAAAGCCAGCCTCTTCGACCGATGGGCACATACGTGCCTCCCTCCCTCGCACCCCCTTCAAACAAAAACAGACAAAACAGCAACCCCCCGCATCTTTCACCCAGTGTTTGGACTCATTTGAAAAGTAAATATTGGAAGGTACGCAGTTCTCAAACTTATCTGTTGATCCAAGTATTTTAACTATCTCTAATCATTGTCTAGCTTTCTTCCGGAGCTGAAACATACGCGTGGCAAATGGAATAAAATCTATGACTCTCCTCCGCGCCAAACTCCTCAAATCCCTCGCATGTTCACGAAGCGCCAACCACAAAGCCTTATGAAAACTCTCACCATTCAAATCCATAGGCAACTCCATATCCGTCTCCGAAAGCTTCCTCGCCTTCTCAAGCTCCATGTCACGAAAAAGTCTCAGCAAAGAGCACGCACAACTACCCGGCATGAGACTGCTACAAACAAAAATGTCAGAGCGAGCCAAGCCTCTGTACTCGCGCGTCTCCTCCAATAACCGAATGAAATCAATACGGTCGTCATCCGAGAGCTGATACCAACGAGGTACTGGCACGCCCGGGACATAAAGCGGAACAAACGACAAGAGAATGCGCTTGAGATTCGGAAACGCCTTAGTGAACGCTCCTAGATTATTCATCTCGATATCCTCGTTATGGTTGCAAGAGTACTCGAAGTCCACCTCCAAGATATACGCCCAATCATAAAGCACGATATTGCGAATGTCGGCCGTTTTACCATATCGACCTAGTCGCTTTGCAACACCATCGCTTGAGCACGCGGGACAGTCTCGGTCTGTAGCAATATCTGCCCTTTGAACGCTACAAACGCAACAATATTGAGAAGAAGATTGAGAAGCAGTGGCAATCAGGCCATTTGATGCGATATGGCCTGTGGTGCCGAAGAAAATGATGTCGACCGATGGTCGGACAACGATACCTGCTGGGAATTCTCGGGTGGTGAAATGTCGGTATCGGCTTTCTTAAGGTCAGAATTGCTTGAATCTCCCAGTCAGCAATTAAACACTCACGCGAAGATACGTCTCCGAGCATCCTGGAATGCGTGGACGAGAGCTGGAGCTGGGGTTGTGGTGATCCAGCTTGGGTCAGAAGTGATATTTATCTCAATAACTCGGCGTGGCAGTGCGAAGTCATAAACCATTTCTCGTACTTCAGGGGGAAGCTTGGAGAAATATGGGAACGCTGTAGGGCCATTAAATACAGGGAGAGGAAAATATTGGACCATTTTACCTCTTTGTTGACTTCCCTGTTTGTTGTGTCAAAAGAAAGTTGACGCGAAACTTCACAATTTTTTTTAAAGAGTGTGGGAAAATGCAATGGAGGACTGAGACGTCAGAATTAAATGGAACGTATAAGACCCAGGCTATTAAAAATACTTTGATATCTCTTGTAAGCGGGAGCTAGTTCACGGGCCAGTCCAGACTTCAAGGACGAACGAATTCTAGTCAGTTTTGACTACATGTCTCACAATGAAAGTAATGGGCACTTTGAGAGCATTTGTTTCATGTTTCAGTATCAAAATCTTGTAATCTTGGAAAGCTGGCGAGATACGTTGAAGTGATATCCCATAATTATGTTGTGGGTGGAGAATGGAGCTATCGACCGACCGTTAGTATAGCGTATCCCCATAAATAAAGCGAAAGACAGGTATCACTAGTGCTTTATGTCGTCAGAGGTCTGAGACGGAGTATTAATAATTGGGCTTTTGGTTGGAGGTAGATGGGGAAAGAGCCAGTTCAAGGGGGTCACGAGCACAAGAGTGGGTGAAAATACAATTTTCTTCTTGCTATCTTGCTATCTTGCTAGCTCTAGCCTACAAGTCCGTCAGAGCAAACTCACTCAAACATTTGAAAGATTTCTGGAGGCTATGGGTCTCCTTTTTGAAATTATTTTACTAAGACTCTTGGGGTTACTAGTTCACTGCAGCTCCATACACCGCATTCTATTACGCAATCACAGTAGCATCGTTATCTCCTTACATACAGCTAGCAACAAGAATAAAAGAGGATCAGAAAATATGATTGTGGAATATAACTCTAGAATTTTGTATGTAAAAAATGGAGGTTGGTTGAAATTGAATAGGTAGGAGGGCGATTCGCTAAGTCCCGAATCTCGCGTAAATTAGTGACTTCACACCCCGCAAAATTTCAAAAACCTAGGCATTGTCGAAGCAAAACATTTATAAAAAAGCATGCCAACCCACTCTAACATCCAAAAGGATAAATATCTCTGGGCTCAACCGGGATTTGAACCCGGGGCCTGTCACATAGAAGTTCTCAAACGAGAGGGAGTGAGGTTTCCCGAAGCGACAATCATACCACTAGACCATTGAGCCAGGTCTGCCCATCGTAAAGACGGGTTTTGCCGGAAAATTGGCTTATTTCGTTACTTACGAGTGTCAGTAAAAGTGGCAAGTTTGCGGGGGTTTGATTGGTGGGTCGGCTATGCTCGCATGATTCACCCCCAGCCCGATGGGTCAAAAGGCGATACTCAAGTCGAGAATATGATTTCATAACGAGAAACGGTATCGAATTATAGCAACATATTATAGAAATCAGTGGCGATCATTAAGATTGGTTCTCAAAGCGCGAAAATCCATACAGTTTGTTTTATTCAAGCAGCGTAGCTATCAGGTTAGTGGAACCACCCGGCTTCAATACTCAGATGAATAGTAGAGATTTTACGATCTCGAAACCTATGGTAAATCTTTGATACTTGTCAATTCAGCGCTTTGGAAAAACTCTAGAGTTGGTTGTTCGATGATTTATTACCCCGCTACCCCGCTTTGCCTTCAACACTTCGAGATTACAAGATGGCGGAATTAATTGACGATTCCCGTTCGAAGCCGACCGGAACAAATCATCGGTGGCTTTGGATGCTACGAAAATTCTATCTCTTAAAAAACTAGCTCTTAGGATGCACTGAAAGTCTTAAATGTTGTGGTAGTTTTAGCATCAAAACTATTTGAAACGGCGATCGTCAGTATTTCAGTATTTCTGGGTACCTCATAATGGCATGTTCCAACTGAAATTAGATTATTGTTAAATGCTTAGTATTGATTATGGTTGTAGGGCGTCCATTTCACATACCGCCAGTCTCCCTAAGGCGACAAAAGAAGGTATTAGCCAATCTGCTTTCCTCGTATAAAACGCAAACACTCCCTTTCTGCAATACAAAATCCTTAACACGCGCGAAGCATTATCAGACCTCCATACCTCTCGTTGATGTGCTTCGAAATTCTCATTTCTTGTCGGCACCCTTCCAAGCTATCTTGACATACTCCTCGACGTCGGCAAGTAGTTCCACGGGTTTCTCCATAGCCTATGCGACGTCAGTAAAAGTCAGGAAAGGATCACACCGGATATGACTCACTGCAAAATGACCACCGCGTTCATGTTGATTGAACGACACTATGTTGCAACTCATCGCGGCCCAACTCTTCGGAATCGGGACGATTTCATGGGCAAAGAGTGAGTAACCGGAGGGCTTCTCGACGTAGGGAAGTTTTATGGCGGTGTATTTAGTGATCTGAAAAAGAGTTAGCTTTTCTTCAAGTCTTTGGAGATTTTTCTGAGCTTGGAAACTTACAATGCTAGACCTCGCCATGTGTGGGGTCTCATCTGGGTAGCCCATCTAGAAAGACAAAAAGTTAGCAAGTCGTTCATTTTATAACAAGAGTTCCGATGACTTACTCCTCGATTGTGATACATGGCTCTTGATATAGTATCAGTCATCCAATACAATGTTACATCTTCAAGTATCTTCTCAAGTGGGGGATCCTGGTCCGTCCATTTCAGAATCTTCTCTCCGATCCTAATGACATGGGTTAGCAATCTGTCAGAGGTACGTTTGAGGATGACTTCACTTACCAGCTAAGCAGTGCTAAAGGACTAGAACTAAGCACAAATCCCATTGTAGCGGTTTTTGTCCCTTGCTGTAAAAGAAACCCAGACTCAGTGTCCATAAACTGGTCAGCCTTTTGCACAGCCTGCTTCTCTAGCTCATCTTTCGGTGGTACATCTGGTGGCATTCCCATCTGGTTCACGTGCATGCCCTTACATGCATCGTACTGCATTGCAAGCACCCTGCTCACAAAACTTCCAAGATCACCACCCTGGGCGAGGTATCCAGAGCCGAATCCCAAGCCGATCATCAGGTTATTCATTGCACCGGCAGCTTCTACAACTCCATAATCCTTATCGACTGGGGGGCCCGAAGAGTATCCGTAGCCTGGAAGTGAGGGGACAATGACGTGGTACGGCAGGTCTTTCGGAGAATATTTTGCTTTGAGTAGGTCGAGGATGTCCAAGAATTCGCAGATGGATCCTGGCCAGCCATGAAAGAAAGCAATGGGCACTGCATCAATCTTCTCGGAGAACAGAGCCAAGAATTGGATCTCGATTGTATCGCCATTATTGTCCTTCACGGCAGCTTTGAAGTTTGGGAAGGAGTTGATTCGATCTTCGTGTTTGCGCCAGTCGAATTCATTGAGCCAAACTTGCTTAGCGTTTACAAGCCAGTCTCTGTCGATTCCAAACTTTCGACCGGCATGGGTATTCTCAAACACTGGAGGGGCAATCGGCGAGAGTTCTAGCAGTTTCTTGAAATGCTGCAGCTTCTCCTCTGAAACGTGGGCTTTGAACGGTTTCACGTCAAGGGTGGCCGCCGCTGGAATTTTTGAATAGTCGGCCATCTTGGGAAGATTCGGGGAAAATAAGGAATTAAAAAAATTGAGTTTGAGGAGATAGATTGGATTGGATAATGAGGTGGATAGGTTGGAATGGGCGCAATGATTTGAATGAACGAAAATACTTAAAGTTGTCTGATATATATATTGATTCAGCAGCGCCAATTTCCCCTTTTGCTTGGAACTTCGAGAACTCACTCGAAAGAACCAGAATATTCTCTTGGCTTGGAATCTTCGAGAATTCAGGAGAAAGGACCAGAGGATTCCCTCCCTTCGTAAGATACTCGCTAAATCTACAGGCTGACATCCTACACTACAGTAGCGTAAATTGCGAGACAAGAAAGAATCGCCGGCGTTGCGGGGTTTATGAGAACCCGATCAACATAAAATTCATTGTGAGACCACACTGGACGACATAATAGGAGCCTTGCATTCCCTTCTAGCACTCTGATTTGAAGATTGATATTCGTGTAGATGCAGTCATCACGATGACTCACCATGACAATCTGACACGAAGGTATCCCCCACCGCCACAAATACGAGAATAACCTATTAATGAAAAGCTGCATTATGAATTCCAGTAATTCTGAGAGTATATCGGAATTTAGGAGATTACAGCGTTCCGAATCCCGTGTGTAAATACGGGTTGAAGCAGTTCCGGCTGGCATAAATATACCCCGCATCTATCCCGCACGAATGAAGAGCCGATAAATAAGCACTATACTTGGAATGTGACATTGATGCTGAGGAAAAGTTATGTTCCATTTACTAAGTAAATATAACGAGAGAGCTTCTAAAATAATGCTGTCCTTTCGTGCTTCGAACTTTCGAGTCATAATAACTAGGTCATCGCCAAATCGCTTGTGGGCTTTGTTCCACAGATCTGCTCACTTGCAACGTGTGACCTAGACAATAGAAATTTCAATCATCAGAAGTCTTGGACGAGTGGTGAGGGACAGACAGCTTGAAGTTGCAATGATGGAAGAGCAGCCAAGAAAGAGACAAACGTTGGACAAACAGACGTTGGTATTAAGCCTCGCGAGAAATCCAGTAGAATGCCCCAGGGTAATACATAAAGCGGTGTGCAATGCAGTCGTTGCTCCGTAACCATCCACTCCTCTCTTCCCCCCGCCGTGTAGAAGCAGATGCCTGGAATTTAGGGGTTTTTCAAGCTCCCAACTGCTTGATCTCGGGGTTCTCTACTAGCCGAGTCTTGCTATCATCCAAGGCGGAAGAGATCAAGGCTCGGGCAAGAACATCTACTTTGACGGACGGTGCCATCCCTTTGATCATGTCACCGATGTTTTGTTCCTTGGCGAGCACAAAACCTGCTCGCAGGATGACGGCCTCCGTGGTGCTGTGATGCTCTTTAGCATGAGTTAAAATCATATTCTCTACTTGTCCCTATTAAGTAATTAGCTTATTGAGTGGTTCATCCGTTGCAGATATTAGGGCAAATGGGCGAAGCATACCCGCATGTGACGATATTCTTGCGAGAACCAAAGCGACTTTGCCTGATCACGTTCTGCAAGTGCGCCGCTGAGATAAATAAAGCGAAACTTTCTGTTGCTATCTTTGACTTTCATTGGAGCCATGACTTTCAATGCAGCATCTGTGTAGTCGAGACATGCCTTCCTCGCTTCATTAATTTCAGTTGACGGTGTTTTTCCCAAGCACCTGGTATTTCGTCAGCTGAGTCAACGAGTCAACAGGAAATTCGACTATTCGGGGGCCAATCTGACCAAATACATGCGTCCGCATCAACAATATCTTCGCGGATAGAATTCGGGTAGGTGAGAAAGTCGTCGAGAATGACGACCTTGAGTTTCGGGTCCGTGGTTGGAAGCTCTGATCTACTGAGCGCAACGATCGCTGATATCTTAGGATTTTTGAGGCACTGGTCAAGAACTTCGCGGCCAACAAAGCCCGTTGAGCCCGCCAAGATGACCTTCATTTCGTCGAGCGTGGTTATCAAAAGTTGATTTTTGGTAGGTTGGAGGTGGAAGGTTGGAAGGTGTAAAAATGTTGGACGAGGCCGGGTAAATATATGGTTAACTCCCTTTGAGATAAACGCGAATCATCGCTACAGTACCTGGGCCAATTGTCATGTTCACAATCCTAGGAAACCGCGCTCAAGGGTGGTGTTTAGCGACACGCTTGCATTTTGACCTTGAAACCTAAGGGGAGTTAATCTTGGTTAGGTTTAGCTTATGTCAGACAGCAGAGCCCACTAGCCGCCTCAAATTACACCCTTTGAATCCTGTTGGTCCTGGGATCGATATCTCTCTCCACGTATTTGCGGGGTTTAAGCGACGATTGCTGGGGTGCCTAGCCATTTCGAATCTCATTTTGGAAAGTCACTACGAGTTGTTAAGCCAGCATATATGGAGGAATGATTGGCTCGGTATTGGCCTGCTTACACGAATGACGAACTGCTAAAAAAATGCCCAACAACTTTATATGCCCTCTTGAAATTTGACGTGGAAGTACCCTGTTTTAGGGTCTATTCCAGGAACAACGACAGCAGGTAACACAGTATCAGAAGGCGCCCCGTACTTTTTGGCCTCTGGAGTCTCCCTCCATTGCATATGGAAATCGATGCTCGCGTACCCAAAAACACCGTAAATGCAAACGGAGTCCGTACCAGAGGCAATGGACTGCGGTACCGCATCAAATACTGCACCGAGTCAGGACTATTAAGAGCAAAGCATAGCCAGAAAGATAACTCACCCCAACCGATGGCTGCACCAGATGCTTTACCAATTTCTTGCACATCTCGAATGACATCTTTAGAGCCTTCGTCACTCTCGGTCCTCGTTGCTTCATCAGGGCGGGTGGGCATCGTCCAAAAGGACACCTCAGTTACTGGTGACCTAAAAGCAGCAGTGGCCCCGTCATTGCCAGTGACAGTAGTAAATACTGCTTTGAATTAGATCCATCTTTTGGAAAGTTGAGAGCAGAGAACCTACACGTGACTGGCGGAGTGCTTTCAAGATCAAAGACTGCACTTAAACCAGCTGTGAAGGAGGCATGATCTTCGGACTTAGAGAATGTAGTATAGAGCTCAAAAGACTCCCAATCTACAGACCAGGCAAAGAGATTCGGATGTTCGACTTCATGGCCCTGTCCAGATGATTGTCAGTGAATGTGCTAGAGCCGAAAACCGGAGGACTTTACCCAAAACTGGCGGACAAAACCTTTCTGGGCCTTGAAAATATTTGTCAACTTGATGAATGCTTGGGCTTTGGGACTCGGACTGCTGGATGTCACATTCTCGAGATTAACGCCTTCTTTGACGCGGAGGACGGTGAGTTGGGCTATCTGCTGAGATGAAGGCATCTTCGCAGATTTTAATCGGCTTTCTGCACACAATAATTCGAGTAGGAGAAATGACTTGGCCTCAACTCAAAATTATTCCTTGCTTGATAGATTTTGGTGTCAGAGGTCGTTGGCTTTGAACTTCATGTAAGAGAGAGTGGGGGCTGGATAAACAAGGTTGCACTACGTAGCGACCTCACGTAATACTGTACATTTGAAAGGCCGAATCAAAAAAAGGGGGGCTTTTGGATTAATGTTTCACCCAGCGGGCATTACCAACCAGTTGAAGCAGAAAAATCCTCCAGGACATCAAAGGGAATTTGATGCTCCGACACTTATCACTAGATTCTTACAACGGCTCAACTAAGATGTCCAAATTCTACGTCTGGCACGCGTTCCAAGAAGAAAACGAAAAGGTCCGTCGATGCAGTTCAACTTATTATGTATTGGTTGATATAAGGCAAGCAGTTCCAATGAATGTTGATGAATAGTGATCCAAAAGCCGGGCGACGAGAATCAAAGACCTCATTTCCCTCTTCATCCCCAAAGCTAACCCCACCATCGATCTCCACCCCACCATCTTGCCTATCATCTTTCCAAATTCATAAGTTATCTACGACACGCTCACGCAAACCCAGTAGTCCGCCCATGCAACCGGGTTCGTCTTGTCGATGTACGAATTCCAGCTTAGGAAATCATCCATTGTGATGCCATTCGCAGCCACAATAGTATCGACTCTGTATCCGCCACCAGCAAGCTCGAATTTCGTGCAGTTCGCAGTGATGGATGGCATGACTGGGACAGGGACGGCGGATGCAGGCACGATGGTGCCCTCAGCGGCTTGAACGGGAGGAACGAAGGTGTACCATGGGGTGTCGATGCAGACTGGGACGAAGGCGCGGAGACCGAAGCAGGTTTGTCCAACGTCACTGGAATGGAATGTTAGATGATTCTGGAGATCAATTGGGAAGTTGTTACGTACGGGTTCCAGTAGTAGAACTGGGAGAGGGTGAAGTTGTTGTAGATGGCCGCAATGCTTTGGCAAGTATCGCCAGACTGGACCAAGTAGGTGGCAGAACCTAGAATTGTTAGCAATTGATGGCACATTGGATAAAGATTACTTACAGTCGGAAGGAGTGTGGTAGCAGACAGTTCCAGCAGAAACACTGGAGTATACGGTGCAGTTGTCTCGGCGTTCCAATTGATTCTCAACAACCAGAGGACTGGCAGCGGCAAGGCCGGCGAAGACAGCGAGTGACAGAAGTGAGAACTGCATTTTGTATTAAGGTGGAAGATGCTGTAGAGACTTGATTAAGCTGCTGCTGCTGCCAAAAACAAGTTGGGCTTTCAAAGCCATTTTATACAAAATCTCTGCTCAGGGGGTGGATCTTCTGCCTGCTTGGAAGAGGACCCCTATGTCATTTTCATCTCTGTTCCTGACAAGTGCGCGGCACAGCGACGTTGTAGCCTTGCAGTTACCCGTCGTCCCGCATCCCGGATGATATGGTGCGTAAGATTTGAGAGACGGTGCTGCCGAAATTACCGGTAGATGACACAGGGGGCGCATTCTACAGTAGAGAGCCGCCCCCAGACGTGCTCTAATCTCGTGTTTCCATGCCAAAAGTGGGGCGAAGTGGGGTTGGAAGCCTATTGTGATCATACGAGAAGATCCTAATAATAACCTTCTTACTACTCGAGCATTATTGTATGAACAGCTTGCCTAAAAAGCTACCAGAATGAGTCATCAATCTCGTATTGCATTGGGTAAGTAGAATTACTTACCAAAGTTGACTTGTGTAGAGAGATGGATCTGACTCTCCCGTCGAAAAAATTTCATATGCAAGCTTTTCGCTGCGGCATTAGCGGGGGAGGCTGTGCCACCCCGCTTCCCTGAAGCTGTTTAGTTTCCAGGCACCGTTCAGGGGCTAGTACGGGATGTGCCACTGAAAGGTCCCTAAAAAATTAACCTCAAATTAACGTTTAGCCCCCAATTCTCAGGGTCACTGCTCCCGAGACTACTGTCGCCGCTGACAGTCATCCATGATCGTATACGATCGGTGGCTTTGAAGTGAGCCCGAACACCAGCGTAACAAGCAGCCGTGCTTGGTTTGAAATTTGTGGCTTCAATTTTCTCAGGAAGTGGCCTGGCAAAAAAACTAATGTCCTGTCGGGAAAGTGCTTGGTCAACTTGACAAATCGAGAAAATTGGAGACATTCAACAATTTTCAATGTATCAAGCTGTTGTATCGAATGTCCAGGCCGAACGAAAGAGTAGAATCTCGCCCCAACTCAGCACTTCACTCATGATCGGTATGAAACTTCCAAACAACTTCTTCCCACCCCTTTCTCCTAGTAAATTTTGCACCGATCTTCGAGCCATCCGCATCAGGCTTCACGACTGCCTCTGCCAAATTGGCCCTCCCAATCTTCGGGACTTTCAACAATCCTCCATCGCTTCCCAAAATATCAAAGCCTAGCACCAAAATCGCGATCGTGCCCAAGTTCTCCGCAAAAGCAAAGTTCCTTCCGGGGCATAAATGTTTGCCTCCCCCAAAAGGATAGAACGCCCTTTTCTGTGTTTTGAATTCTTCCTTCGCTTTCTCATTCATCAACCCTTTCGCTTCAGGTTGCAAAAACCTTCTCGCATCAAAGTCCGACGCGTTAGTTCCCCAATTGGCGGACGACAGATGATTGACTCCGGCAGGCATTTGCACATCAGCTCCTTTTCTGAGGAGGTAAGTGGATTTGCCGTCAGAGATTGTCGTATCTGCCATGACACGACGCGTCACAACCTGGGAATTTGCGAGACGAGTGGCTTCATGGTAAGAAGAAACAAGTAGTGGGCAATGAGCGGCAAATTGTGAAATATTAATGCTGATCTCTCTCTTCGCAGAGTCTGGCAAGGAAGAGATCTTGGCGACAGACTTGAGTTCTTCTCGGATAGAAGCCGTCAGAGTAGCAGATGAAAGAATGGATGTTAGAGTCCAAAAGGCAGTTGGGATCGCATTCGAGGTAGCAACCTGCAGTAATGCGAGCTCCATCTGTCCAATTTCTTGGTCTGTGAAGCCATAGTCACGGCATACTCCGGCACGTACTTTCGTAAGGCGTGCAACATCAGGTTCCAAGTCGTGTTTTGCGCTGTAATATTTCATGAGGGCGGACTGAACGGCTGCTCGGCCATTGTAGGGCTTTGAGGCTAAGGTTGATGCGAAAGGCATGAGCATGATAGAAAGAACCCCACCGTCAAAATCCCTGCCATGCTTCGTTAGCTGAGAGTGAAGACCGGGGGTGAGCAGCTTACCAGAGCGAATCTACAAGACTCGGATCTGACCTCACAGGATTATGAGAGCCGAATAACGAACTGGCCGTAGCTATCGTCATCATGGACCGAAGCCAGAGATAGAGACTTTGGGTCTCGAATTCGCTGCCAATCTTGTTAATTGAGGCGGCAACATCGCCCAAAGCACGTGCATTCATCTTATGGAGATGTTCGCCTATCATCGCAGTGTGCATTGCCGTGATGGCTGCATTTAGAAAACTTGGTCTTTCTTCGATCGCGGGAGTTTTGAAGCGCTGCATCGTCTCATTCGAGAGTCCGAACAGACCCTGCACGAATTCGGTCATGAATGGCTCGAACGAGAGATTTTTGGATCGAAACGCGTTTTGCACGAGCAATGGAGACGTAATGAGATATGTCTTCGCATTGATCATAGGCAGTGTGCATATTGGTGTTGGGGATTTGGCACTGCAAGCTAATCAGCGAATTTACGAGAAGTGAAACGTGCTGAACTGAGTGTACTTCAGCTTGTCAAAATAGCCCGATTGATGTCTGATTATTCCAAGAATATGTCCGATATATGGCACGGTAGGCTTCAAAAGCGGCGGCTCTTGTGGTTCCAATTGTACAGACAAACGTTGCCAGCATAACAGAACTATGGCACCGATCGCGAGCAGAACAGAGGGTATGTAGCCACTAAGCAATGCCGGAAGAGACATGGCTCAGCTCTGATTAATTCCAATGAAGAAGCAAGGAAAGGGAACGAAATACATATATTTTGAAGGAGAGAGAAGACGGGAAGAAATAGCCTTCCCATATATTGACACTCGACGCACACAGCTAGCTCCTTAATAATCCTATTTTCAAGTTAAAATCTCACTTGGCTCGTTCTAAAAGCCAATAAAGCTCAATGCCACGACCAGGGAGGGTCCCAGAAAGGCAAAGCCATGCCGTGCCTTTGAACACTAGTCCAATCACGCCCTCCAGCATTTCCGTACCCTTGAAGTTGGGCGTTCACTTTCGAGGGGATCCTAGTTATTCGAACCAGACGGCTCGAGACGGGATCCAGGAGGAGGCATTATTTATCGTTGATAGATGAGATAATAGAACTGAGAGTCTGAGAGATAATGAAAAGGAGAACGCAGTCACGTGCAAGCATTTTAACGCGTTCGCGTCAACCTCCAAAAGTGAAGCGCAACGCAATCATCGATATTCACAACACCCCCCACCCCAAAAAGAAAACATCCAGAAGGCAGCTCATGACTCGCAAAGATCTCCATCCTCCTCATCCATTGCTGCGTTCGCTATGCCCGCCTCGACTCCAGCTCCTACCCGAAAGCGTAGCAGAGCGCAACTCGCGGACGACGACCTCGATGAATTGTCTCCCCAGAAGGCGAAGGCGACTACCCCGCTGTCTGGGGGACAGAAAAAGAGAAAATTGAATACTCAAGGCGCTTCTCCGGTAGCTGGGGCGTTATCTACCTTGAGCCGCAAAGTTTCAGGATTTCTTGGATTTGGAGGTACAAAGGGAAAGGGGAATCTGCAAGAAGCCGAGGAAGAGGAAGACGAATTGGCAGGCGAGAAAAATGTTCTCGATGTCGAAGTGTCGGAAACTGAAGACTCGGAGCGTATAAATGCTAGTGAGCGAGGTTCGAGAACTGGAAGCCAGAGGAGGAGTGGGCGGCAGAAAAGAGGGGCCCTATCGCCAATCCCTAAAACGTCCACGAAATCATCCACCACGAAGAAGACCACCACCGAGAAACCCAAGATCGATATATATGATGTCGCGGTCTCAGACGAAGAAGGATCGGGGGCTACAGGGAGCAAAGCTCGAGATACGATCGAGCGAACAAAGTCGATTTTGAAAGAGAAGCGTACACCAGGTCGTCCTCGGAAGTCGGATATCTTGAAAAGGGACAAGGCAATTGCAAGAGAAGAAGCACGCAAAAGGATTGCCGAAGAGGAAGAAGACCCAGCCGCCAATGAAAGGGAGGAGGGGGAAACTTCGAAAAGGCGGAAGACGAAATCTCGGGTCGAGGAAAATAGTCTTGACGATGCTGAAGCACTAACGGAGGCTCCGCTGAACACGTCCAAACGAGGAAGACCGAAGAAAATTCCTCAGGAAGACTCAATGCCAATCGCGGCGCCTCCGAAAGGAATTCTCACGCCTAGTAGGGGTAGGCCTGGGAAATCTAGAAAAAGTGTAGCCTTTGAGCACGAGGGTAGTGACATGGATCTGGGCTTTAAGGATCTCCCATTATCTACGGGTACTAAGAAGGCCAATCCCCCGACTGAAGACTTGATTGAGGAGGCCCAGGAAGAAAGTGACTCTGCAGCGGAGGGAATCTCCAGTGAGGAGGAAGACGCAGCGTGCGCAATTTGTTTAAAGCTCAATTCTAGGAAGGGGAATGAAATTCTGTTCTGCGATGGATGTGAGAAAGCGGTACATCAGAAATGCTACGAGGTCCCCGTGATTCCAGATGGGGACTGGTTTTGCAGAGACTGTAAGCCAGATGCAGATGAGGAGATGGGACTGGATGCGAACGAAGTCCTTACTGCTCAGAGCGAGCTCCCAGACATTGAAGGATTTGAAGGTCATCTACGCATTGCTCAACGAATACTGTTAGACAAATTGACTGGCCAGAGGCGTCTAAAGCTATGTGGGCATGATGAGCAAATGCAAAAAGTTCATCAGTTAGTCGAGCAAACGGTTGTGGCTGGAGAGGGCAATTCGATGTTGGTAATTGGTGGAAGGGGCAGTGGAAAGACTACTGTGAGTTATTCCGCCATGTTTTCAATGCTCAGCGCTGAACTTTCGGAAGCTGGTGGAGTCTGTTATATCAGACATCTCTGTTGAGCACAGGGATAACTTTCACGTGGTTCGATTGAACGGATTCATTCACACCGATGACAAGATAGCCCTGAGGGAGATTTGGCGACAGCTTGGCCGTGAAATGGAGGTGGAGGATGATCTGGTCAGCAAGGTAATAATCTAACATGTGTTCAGTATTTATGAGATGCTAATAGACCCAATTAGAGCAATCATGCTGATACACTGGCCTCTTTGTTGGCTCTTTTGTCGCATCCTTCGGAGATAGCCGACTCTCAGGAAGATCAACTAGAGCAAACCACAAAGTCGGTGATATTCGTCCTTGATGAATTCGATCTTTTTACGACGCACGCGCGGCAAACTTTACTCTACAATCTATTTGATATTGCACAAGCAAGGAAAGCTCCAATTGCTGTTCTGGGTCTTACGACGCGGATTGATGTGGTTGAGAGCCTCGAGAAGAGAGTTAAGAGTCGCTTCAGTCATCGATATGTATATCTCTCGCTGCCCCGAAGTCCTCCTGCATTTTGGGAGATCTGCAAAGAGGCTCTAGTCATTGACAGCGATGAATTAAACTCTGGCGACTCTGGTCTTAATGGCCAGGACGAATTCCTTTCTTTATGGCGAGAGATGATTGATGTAAGACGTTCACTCAACCATTCTCAACTGATTAGCTAACAGTCTAGGGCCTCCATGACAAGGATACAATTTTCAAGCATCACATCCAATCCCACTTCTACCGGACGAAGTCGGTCCCCACATTCCTCGCTTCATGCGTCCTGCCAATTGCGGAGCTCTCCTCAAGCAACTTCCCGCTTACTGGCCGGGCATTTGCATTGAATGCCCTGTCGCTGTCACCGCCAGATTCAAAGCTTCACATTCTGCAGGGGCTTTCCGATCTTGAGCTAGCTCTTTTGATATCTGCCGCAAGGCTCGATATCATTCTCGACACCGATACCTGCAACTTTGCCATGGCATACGACGAGTACAGCTCCTTGACATCAAAGCACAAGATCCAAACTTCTAGCACCGGGGTTGCGGCACTTGGTGCGAGCGCAAAGGTTTGGGGGCGAGATGTTGCGCTTGGAGCTTGGGAAAGGCTCGCTGATTACGATCTGTTGGTTCCTGCAGCCATAGGCGGGGGCGGTGGGAGAGATGTTGGAGTGGGAGGACGTATGTGGAAGGTCGACGTGGGGCTAGAAGAGATAACGGGGAGTATCGATGGGCTGAGTGCTGTCATGGCCAAGTGGTGCAGAGAGATTTGAGTATTGAGTTCTTGTTACGGATAAGTATATCAAAGTTCAACCACCTCAGCACAGAACATGGGTATGGATAAGTGTTGTCCCACACCAACCTCGCCCGGTTTCTTAGTCGGGATTTTGGCCCCTTGGCTACGACTCCCTGGTACTGATCATCCCGAGACTTACACCTCATGATTCTATGAGCAAGTTAAATCACAAATGAATCATGAACACGTTCCTTTGTCGTGCAGTGGCTGACTCGATTATAACCGATGAATTCCATGGCCCATCTACCAGCCTCTCGTTCATGGTTGCCCCAAGTGTGGATGGACGGCCGATGCAAGAAATAGTGATGCACGTCCAAGGTCATTCAGCTTCTCTGAGTTGGCAGTTGTGCGGCTCGGATTCTTTGGAGTCCGCAAGGGTGCAAGCAAACCAATGCTGACCGCAGTTATACATCCAATCAATTGCAAGTCCACACTTTCCTGCAAGCCTCTTAGTGCTATTTTCTTCGCCATTTTTCGAATACGATACCGTGCTGTCGGATAGGTCAAGTAATCTATGCCGATGCCGACATTCGAGGTGGCTTTTCGATCTTCCCTTTCAATTGGTTGTGTTGTCTGCAATGCTCGCCTCACTTATTCAAAAAACCTGGATGCGGGGCAAGGCAACCACACCCTCTGCCTAGGGGGGTTGGATGCCTCGAGGCCATTTTAACCGTCCCCCCATTTTATTTCTTTTCTCAATCATTGAGGTATTTACCTTTTCCAACATCTTTCGCCGCAGTGATTTTCACGTGTTGAAGGAGACAGACGAAGCATGAACTCTCACCGAGCGTCCAATGTTGACGCTACCGTAAAAGATGTTGCTGCCTACGGTGGGAAGCTCGCGGCCGTCTTCCACCAGTATGCTCTAAATGCAGACCGACTTCCTTCCGGCTTGGAAGGAGCAACCAACATACTCGATGCGACGGCCTCGGCTCTCAACCAAGTTTCGAACCTTTTTAAGGACGAGGCTGAGGGGCTCAAGATTGGCACTCGGAAAGAGCTGTTCAGCATCGAGGGTGTCCTATACGTTCAGCGCCTTGTAATTGAGTGTGCTAAGACATTGGCGAAGGTTGAGCCTATCGTCGATGATGCCTGCCTTCCCCGCAAGGAGTTTCAGGCCAAAGTAAAACGCGACAAGAAGGAATTAGCAAAGAAAGGCGAACCTGGAGTTAACATCTCCGGATTGAAGCTTGACGAGAAGGCTTTCTTGGATAAGGTCGAAAACGCAAATTGGCGCCTTGCTCAGGATCCGATTGAAGATTGCATGGATAGGCTTCATGATTTGCAGCTACATCTTCATTTGGTCTACCAAGTCGTCACTGTTGGGGCGCTCTCTAAGGATTTGTAAGTCTTCATTACCAGCAGGGTATTTTAACTTACACAAATAGGTCCACTGGCAAAGTAGACATCAAGAGCATCGTCACTTATCATGACCGCATCATTCGCACGGCGGATCTGTTGGGCATTGAAGTACCAAAGACACGGAGAACCCCAGCCAAGAAGACGCGTGATGACTCTTCAAGCAGTAGCGATAGTTTCAGCAGTGACAGTGACAGTGATGTTACTAGCATTGTCCCAATCAAAGCCAATAAAAAGCCCCTTCTAATGGGCGGACCACCTCCTCCGCCTGCTCGTCCTGTCATCGTCATTGAGCCACAGAAAGGGCCCCCTCCTAGAATGCCGACACCACCACCTCCTCCACCAGGGCCCAAAGGCTTATGGGATGTAAGTTTACCGGTGTTCCTAGCAGGATTAAGTTAACACATAAAAGGCCAAACCGCCGTCATATGCTGAAAGCCACAGGCCCGTCACCAGTGGATCTCCTGCTTCGACAAATGCCTCTACTTTGTTAGGCACTGTCTCTCAAGCTTCAGGCTCGACTGCTCCAAGCTCTTCCGTGCCCGATGAGAAATCGAAGTCAGCCGCGACTTTCTCTTACCCGGATGAGAAAACCCCTCTGAAGACTGTCAAAACGGAAGCCGCCAAGGATACTCAGATAATCGAGTAAGTCTCATAATCACTTGACAAAACGACTGCTAACTCTCCAGACCTGCGGTTCTTGAGCCCCACTTGTTCCGTTCGAAAACAAATACGTTCAAATTCAGAATCAAGAGCCTCTTCAACAGCAAGGAAGCTCTTGCTACTGAAATGAGAAGAGCCCTTTGTGGCGCCGACTCTCAGCTGTTGGCTTTTGTGATTCAGAGAAATGATATGAGGCAAGTGCCTCACTCGGCATTCCACTCTCTTGAAGCAACGCATATGAAGACTATTCTGTCACAATTGAATGGCAACTCATGGTATCAAATTTTCACGAGTCTCAATCAAGTCGAGCATTCTGTTTTGCATCGTGCTTTGTATCCTTGGGCCGACGGCAAAGTCCATGAGAGAGAGATGGTTGTTTTGCAGGTCTTGAAGGAAGAGAGCAAACTCAGTACGTCCTGTTTCACAATCATCTGGAGAAGGATCCTTCGAAAGTTCGAAGAGCTTGATCTCCCCGTTCCCGGCAACCCCTTGCGGGCACGTACTGACCTATCTTAGATGCTTGGGTGGCGCTTTTGAAAGAGCTCCTTAATAAGAATCCCTTCCCACCCATCTCCAATGGACGCATACTGCTGGCAATTGTGCGGGAGAAGCTGGTTGATGGGAAGTCTATTGTTGCACCTCATCGTATCAATATGCCACCCCCTCCCCCTATCATGCCAGCTCCCGTTGTCTCAGCCATCCGGCCCCCACCGCTCCCGATTAGTCCTCGCAGGTCTAATATTTCGGACTTGCGTTGCCCACCACCTCCAGTGCCCAATTATCCTCCTCCACCTAATGGACCGCCACGACCAGGACCCGGACTGTTTAGAGCAGGTCCCCCGCCTCCGCCAGCGGCCCATCCCAACTCTATCCGAATCAATGATACCACACCGCTGACAGACCACGATGCCGCGCTTTCCTTAACAAGCTATATTGAGTACACTGTTCGTCCCAGCGAATCCAATGAGCCCCACCTCCCGCGCCCTTGGGTTCGAGCAGCCGTCACCCAGGAGAGCGCTGAGCGACATCTCGTCCAACAGCGCGTGCAGCAGTTCCAACGTAATGGCGGCAACGTCATCGAAGCCAAACTCCGCCTCAGCGAAGACCAAAGCGGACAAGTAACCCGTCTCATGGAAGATCTCAAGTTCAAGGAGCGAGACACCCGCTTCGAATGGTGCTGGGTTGAAATCACGCTCTACAACGCCGCAGGCGAGATCACGGACTTTATTCCCAAGGGACCAGGAAATATCGCTGCGACTGCTACATTGATGCACTTGGTTGCTAAGCGTATGCCGAAACCGCATGTGAAGCCTTTGGATTTGTATGATTCGCTAATGAGAGGTCCTCCTGCTCCTCGCCCGGCTTCACTGGGACCACCAGGACCACCAGGACCGCCAACATTCCACCCGCAGCCGCCCCCGCCCGTGAAGAAATTTGCGAAAAAGAGATATGTCAGTGACAGCAGCGACAGTGATAGCGATACGGATAGTTCTTGGAGTTCAAGTGATAATAGCGTAAGATATGTGACGAGGATGAGGCGAAAGATTAAAGCGAGGAAGAATAATCGTGTTGGGAAGGGGAGGCGGTTCTATAATGACAGTGACTCGGATTCGGATGCCGAGAGTGAGGTGGAGGATGTCATTAAGGTAAAGGTGGAGATGAAGAGGGGTGATGATATTGTCAAGAAGTTGCTTGATTTGTGGACTCCCAGCGAGGATGTCAAGGGGAAAGGCGAGGCTGCTGAGTGACAGCGACCTTGAATTTAGGGGTATGCAGTAGCAATGGGAGTTTGAAGGTTTTCAAGTGCGCGATGTTGTTGTGGATTTAAGCTCAAGGCTTCGTGTGTACAGTTGGGCCGATGCAGCGAAGGTATTGTAATGCTTTGACGAACTTTCTTTCTCGTTTCAATTCTCCCCCTCTGGAACCTTCAAAATATATTAGTAACGATATTATGATACGATAAAGCTCATTAGTCTGAATAAAGCCACGTTCTCCTCATGTCCCGACATCAAGATCCTCTTTAATGTTCCAGTCAGTCCGAGACTTTAAACCAAAACCACAATTTCCCACAAGTTGCCATACGAAAATGGATGTTCAGTTTGGAGACAAATTTAAAAATTCTTCCCGGAGAATTTTTATTAAATGTCGCGGCCCTCCATGAGGCTCTGAAATGAGCACGTCGCACGATGTCCTAGTGTTCCTAGACTCGTGTTCCGCTCTATATCCATATCCGAGCCTCTCCGAAAATGACTCCCACTCCGCACTACAAATTCATCCGATTGAAACACCGGACGCGCAATGCTTCTAATTCATAATTTTGGCATGTTCTCTCGGGGTATATTAATCCCAGTCTCTACCTCTCATCTCACTTCCTCATCGGAATCCAATATCCCGGGGTTCAAGCAAAACAGAACGATAAAATGACTTTCGCATCCACCATCCTCCCACCAATCCATCTCCTCCTCTACTCGACCCTTCTGGGTACACAAATCTATCAATCTTTCATCGTCACTAAGATTACCTATCGGGCATTACCCATTTCTGCTTTTACTAGCCTTCAGAAGAAACTGTTTCCCGCATATTTCCGCACCACTGCGCTACTGGCACTTGGCACGATTGTAGCATGGCCGCACTGGAAGACCGGGGAAGCTTTTAGGGGAAGATTGGCATGGAAAGAAGGAAAAGGATGGGAACTTGGGCTGCTGGGGACGATGGTTGTGATGGCGGGGATTAATTGGGCTTGGCTTGGGGAGGCTGTGCGGGATGTAATGGTTGAGAGGATTCATCAAGGTGAGTTGCTAGTTTTCTTAATCCTATTATCTTCGATTCTGTTCTGGTCTTTCTGGACTTTGGACAAATGGAAACTTGCTAATGAAAGTGCATGTGGTAGAATCCCGGGATGGGAAGAAGTATACCGAGCTCGAGGAACAGAGCGTGACTATGCGGGATTTGAACAGGAGATTTAGAAAGCTGCATGCGGCGAGTATTCATGTCAATCTTGTTGGATTGGCTGCTGCTGTTGTGTATGGGGTTTTCCTTGGCAGCAAATCGGGATGAGGAGTCAAATTTGGAGTCTCCAAAATTGAGAAGTTGTATGAGGAAGGCATTACGTTGAAACCTTTGTATTTGTAATCACTATTTCGATTGGAGAAGTACCGAGAGAAGTCCGTAGCTTCTGGAATGTATCTATGCCCTAGTAGATAGAAAAGGGAGCATTTATTCTGAATGTGACAAACCGAGTGAGACATTCACAGTCTGCCATTACTGGTGCCGCTCTTTGGTCTACCTCCGGCGTGGGTAGAATCTCGTCTTCCGAGTCACCATGGGGAACTGTTGATTGAGCACGAGGACCAAATAAAATGCATCCGAATCTGATATCTTGTGCTTGTTCGAGTTTCCTTATATTCACTGATTGAAATTCCGTTATTCAATACTACCATCTATCTAATTACTCCTGACGGCCTTATGATGACATTCAAACAAATTGTAAGAACTGGGTTGTAAAATACAAGGATCGAGTATCGCTTTCATATCCAAAGAAATCGTCCCAAGTGTCCACACTTAAAAGTTTCTAAATTCCGTGGCCGTTTCTCGTCTTGTGAAAACAAAAGAGAAAAAAATATGAAAAAGGAGACGAAGTTTATTCCGAACATTCCCGGCCGAGGGACCAGTGAAAATGTGAGATAACTCCCACCTCCCAGGAAGGAATCATCTAATGCACGGCCTTGCTCCGAGTAACAGTTTCAGTCACGCCGTTAACGTTGTTCTGGGAAACGTCGCCCGAGCTGACGGCGGTTTTCTCTGGATCGGCAGATTTCTTCGTTCTGAAAGAGAAATCTGAATTGCCCCATAATCCACGGAAGCAGATGCCAGGATGCAAGAGCGTAAGGCAAGCACAAGCAATAGTGACCATGGCACCCTCAAGGATCATAAAAGAGACCTCATTGTTGGCAAGTGAGCCATGGAAGCCCCCGGACAGCTCGGCAACCCGAAATACAGATCGTGTGAAGATGGTGAGAGTAGCGAGAGCGAGACCCCCGAGGAAGGTGCGGAACAACTTGCTCTCATAGAGAACGGAGTTCTCGGTGTTCCAAAACTGAGGGTTTTTGTAGAGGCGGTAGAAGTATTCGAGGGCCATTACGGAGAAGATGAATAGCGATGCGACTTGAGAGGAAAGACCTGCTAACATGATATTGATACCGGTTTGCTGGTCGTCGAATGTCTTTGCACTGGACGTCATGCCGCCTCCAGCAGCTTGGAGCACGAGGGAAAAGAAGTCGCAACCACAGAAGATGAGAGTGTATGTTCGAGGGCGGAAACGAGAGATCTGCTCGCCATACACAACCACGATTCGTCCAAGGCAAAGATAAACTATAAGTTGTCGCAGTCAGCATTGTTTGAGCAACAAGTATACGAACGGTTCGCGAATTGTGAATGCCAGGCTTCAATGTCTCAGAACCCCCAAGACATTCAAGTAGAGATTGAATTTCGTGAAGCATGCAAACAAGGATATGGAAAGCTCTTAGAGTTCACATACTAGCGGCAGATATAAATGCAGGTGCAATAGTGAGGCAGACAATGTAAATGAGGAAGTCATTGCCGGAAGGGTCGAAGGGGTTGTTGTAGAGTAGGATTCGTGCAATGTAACCGATGATTTCCCCTGCGAGTCCAAAGAACATTGCCGCCAGGTATCCCCAAGTTTTGTGTCGAATTCCCAGAAAAATATTCAGAACAAGAAAGACGCCAAAGATAGCAGCGAAAAAGGCATTGCCGCCTAGACTCGGTCTGTAATCGAAGGACGCAAGAGTGAGATCGCAGCTGGCAAGAGTACACAAGTCTTGTTCTCGAAGAAGGGTGATGTTCCCATATGCTGTGTTGTTGTCACGATTCCATCCTGTAAGACCACTGGTCGGGATGAATAACGTTTCTCTTCCCTTCACAAATAGATTGAACGTGCCATCCGGATTTCTGGTGAAGTTCGAGCTGACGTCCCCAGACATTTTGTGAGGTTTTCAGGTTAAGACTGATAGAATTCCGAATGATAGTTTAGAATAAAAATCATACAAAATAAACCCGGATAATAACACGACTAGTTACTGTGAGAATATTGATACGGAGGAGGATACTTGAGCCTCGAATTTGAAGGGGGGATGCGGTATATGACACTCCCTGCTGCGCAATTGCAATCTTCGCCGCGTACATGTTTGTAACGAGGCTTATGCACGTAAGAGAAATTACGACAGCTTACACATGAATCAGGACCATTCAGTGACATTTGTATTACCGTGGTGATGAATCGTGGCTTGGATATCGGAATTTTGGACACCCTGAGCTCCGGGGCTTACGAGGCCGGGCTGAAAGGCTGGCAGGGGTTATGTTCCGGGCTGACCAGACGCACGATCATGGTTTTGGAGAAATAAAAATTCTACGATAATCGCTTCATGGTTATTAACATTGAGTTTCGGACATTCAATTTGCCCGGTGAATAGACTGATATAAACCATTTTTGGAATAAAACAATGCTCAGAAAAACGCCTAATAGTGGAACGAAATTCAAGATTCGCTTATTCTTGTGTGACCTCTTGTCCCGGCCGGGACATGCAGTATTCGCTACCGGCCGGTACTCAGGCAGTCGCTTTTGTCTACCACAATAGGGATATGGAATTAAACATCGTGCGCTTCATTTTGTTACAGCTCGAATATTGTTGCCATTTGTTGTATCAAAATACTCATCATTAACTACCTTGGTATTGCAAGAATGTTGTATATGAATCACAAATATGAGACTCAAACTTCATTCACTTCGTTCGGATCTTGTGAGGTTGTGAATCATCTCTTCACTTTGTGGTCTGCCCAGTCATGTCAAATATCTAGATATCTTCATAAATAGAATTTTGCCCTCGATCAGCAACTATTCTTTCTTCAAACGTCGATATTTTTGATCCCCTCAAGACACTCGCAATCATGAAGCTTCCCGGTCTGAAGTTCCTCCGCAAGAAGAAGCCGTCTCTAGTACAGCCTGCTTCTGAAATACCTGCAGCTGAGAAGTCCCAATTCCCCCGTCCAGTGGACATGCCTTATGAAGTACCTTACTACTTAGGCGCAACCCTTAACACACCAAAACTTTCGGCTTTTTATCGCCATAATTCGCGCGAAACTCGGCACTTTCGAAGATTCGCCTATATCCGGGCTCGTATAGCGGGTCTGTTCACTGACGGCCTAGTCACTAAGCGAAAGCTACTCATGACTAGGTTTCCTTTCCGTATGGTCATCAAATACGGGACCGAGATACAGCTCTCCGAAGCATCGACCCTTCGATTTGTTGCCGAGCAAACGTCCGTTCCGTGACCAAAGTTTACTGCGCGTTTACACACAAGGGCATGAATTACATTCTGACGGAGTATACGAAAGGTAAACGTCTTGATCTTCGTTGGGAAAATGCATCACCAGCGAGGCGAAAGAGCCTTTTACTACAACTCAAGGGGTATTTTGAAGAGCTGCAGAATATTCCTCACCTTTGGCCAGGAGTGATTTGCTCGGCGGATGGAGGACCGCTTTTTGATCGCCGCCTGGAGTTTGACACGCGTGGGTTTGGCCCTTTCGCCAACGAGAGTGATTTCAATAACTTCCTTCGATGCGGCATCACTGATACGCATCCACTCCGAAGCGTCAGTTTTCGATTCATCGGCAGCACAGTACACAACGAGGTTGAAGAAATGATTGCTATTCAGGACAAGATTCAGCACTCAATCCATTTCACCCACGGAGATGCTCATGGTGGAAACTTTCTCGTGAAAGGGAAAAATATTACTGCTGTTATTGATTTCGAGATGGCTGGCTTTTATCCAGAGCATTGGGAATACACGACGGCTATGACGACCGGCCATGGCTTCGTGAACTCCGCGATTCAACGACGGAAACCGGAGCTTAAGAACATCCTGAAGGAATATCCTGAGGAATTGAAGGGAGAAACTATTCGCCAAAAGCGTATTGACGAGGAGATTAGAGCAATGCTTCCGCGAGCCGACATTTAACAATCGCCGAAGTAGACATGCTATGAGCTAGTTTTCACAAAGAAAGAAAAACTATTTAAACCTCTGGTTTATTACAAAGAACAGAATTTGCCAGCCCTTCATGTATAGCAACAAAACATATCTTATAATGCTTGAAAAAGGAAAAACAGAAATCCCATCTCAGACTCTTCTTGTGAGAGATCGAGGAGCTTTGGACTTTTAGCACTTTGAAAGTCAGCAAATAAATGTCTCACTTGAGGTAGGACAATCACCTATATTCAACTCTTAACGAATTCAGATCGAAAACAATAATTATTCATCATGAATACCAAGCGCAAATAGTGAGAGTGATGTAGAATTTGAACAGACATAATTTCAGGCCAGTTTACCAGCCATTAGCAGCAAATTCATAACTTACCTCCCAAGGGCTGAAACTGATCTAGACGAGGGATGAGGAAATTGGTCATAATTTCATTAAAGAGCAAGTTCATCCTCACTATCACCTATCTCATCAGGAAACCCGCCTTCATTCTCCCCACCCCCCTCAGGTTCCTGCTCCTGCTCCTCTTCATCATCATCAGCTTCAATTTCCCCCGGTGGTGGAATCAAGATATCCTCACTCCCCTGCCACTGCGGCGGCATCACAGGCACATCTTCCTCGTCTTCTTCTGCCCATCCGTAATCTTCGTCATCTTCGCCTTCGCTGTCGGGGACTTCGAGGTCTGTGGCTTCGAGTTTGCGTTTTTGGGGGAGGTTGGGCGTTGCTGCTGGTAAGGGGTGGGTTTGGATGGGGTCGAATGTTGGTGGGGATGGGAGTTTTAGTAGTGCTAGGCCGTTCTGAGTAATTGTTAGTTTGATGGGAAAGGGGTTATTAAAAATGGATATAAGACACATACTTCTCCAATCGAGAATCCCACCACCTTCGCTCTCCCTTCAGGTAACGCGACTCCCTCGGCCTTGATAACCTGCGCTAATCTCACATCATCCACCGCTTTTCCATCTTCATCATTCCATCCCCAATCTCGGAACAAAGCAACTCTGCACCCAAGACCTTGCTCCCATGCCGTGGTGCTAACAGCTGGGACGAGGACCGCACCACAGCCAGGACGCATTTTGGTTACACATTGTGAGAAGACTACCACTGCAATATTGCGGGTTGCAGCGAGCTTTTGAAGGGTGTTGGTCAAGTATTGGAGAATTGGAAATTTGCGGGCTGAGGGATTGGGTGCTGATGCTGTCAGCAATGGCCTGCAAACGGGGGTAGAAGCTTACCACCGGGTTTCTTGGGGGTTGCATTGTTATCTACCGTGCGTGGAAAGGCAGTAGTGATGAGTGAGGAGAATGAGTCGATGATGATCAAACTCGTGTTCGGCGTGGGGTGGTTTTGCGTAGTCTGGGAGAAGAGAGCTATGAGATGGGCAAGTGTAGGTGTTGAGGAATGGGTGAGATTTTCGAGCAAATCAGTTGACTTGCGAGGCTCTGAAGAAGATTGAGGTATTATCGGTTGGAATGAACCTATTATTTGAGAGAATCGGGGTCCTGGTACTGGATGTGACGCATCTGTAGCCTTGTCAGTATGCAATCACTTCCAACTCTGACTGCAGAGCCCTTCACTGGACGGCGATTGCGAAAGCCTCGAGAACAGAAGACAAAGCCAATATCCAAAAAGAAATTTTGAACTTATGAAGTGACTGGAAGGACAAAGACACGAAAACCCCCTTCCCTCCTTCCTCCTCCCTCCTTTCTGGACTAAAGAGGGCATTCTAATTTTCAAGAATGAAGGTTGTGGATAAGCCCGTTTCGTGTATGAAAGCCAATTAAAGTGCCAATTCTACTTGAACCAAAAGACATGTGGCGCGCCGTTGGTCAGAAAATACGAGGAAATTAAGTGAACGCACCTACCCATACAACGCCATCACCAGAATGTAATGCACTCGCGGCCAGCTGCATACTAATTGATCCATCAGCAAACCATCGCCATCAATCAAACAGAAGGTCCACCGACCCAAGAGCCGTCTTCCCAACACCAGGAGGGCCATAAATCTCCGTCACCCTCCCTCGTGACACGCCACCATAAAACGGCCCAGTTTCCTGCAATTGCGGCTCTCTATTCTGAAGCGCATAGTCAAGAAGCGGCAACCCAGTAGAGATACATCGCGTTGGCGATGACTTTAGGTCTTCTAGAGCCTGTGCTGCAGAGACGGTGGGCATGCGATCTGTGGTTCTCAGTTGTGGTTCCAACTCGAGGACGAGGAACTTACGGGCAATCGGCGAGGAAAAGTTAGATATTCCTGGGCCGTGCATAGATTCGTAATCCATGATTGCTTCTGCTGCATCTGTGGCAGAGCATGTTTATTGTGGCGCTGGATGTTGTTGATATGTGACAGAATTAAGGCGCGTCGTCGCGGTATCAGGTGCCTCGAGATCCGATGGTTCGGTTCGTGCCCGCCAAGAATTTCAGCATCTTCATCGCAATTCCAGCCTCAAATATTTACAACAACACTTCCCAAGACAAAAAACTTTCGAGCAGCATAATATCTTAAGATCACTAATATTTCTCGCTGTTGCTCCAAGAGCTTCCCGAGTCTTGTTGAATGAACGCTCCGCACTGCATTATTATCTCCTTATCATCGTATTTCCTCTGGAAATTGCATCCAAGCGCGCTCGTATACAGCATCACCCGGCGACGATGCAACCACACCGAAGCCCTGAAATTATCAGATACGGGCATGGCATCGAACCCAGAGCCTCAGATTGGCTGCGGATCTATCTTTAGAATCAGCTTGGCAGGAGCAATTGCCGACCCAGACGAGTGTTCGAGCCGGAAAACAGGATCGTGAAGCTTGCTTCGCTTTACAGCGCGTCAATTTGCATCTTCTCATCACTGTTTCCTCTTGTTTGTATCCTCTCCGCGGCTGTACTCCCAAGATCCACAGGCATGGTTTCAAAATTCAGCCCTGTTGGCCGTTTGTCGCAAAATCGCACTCTCGACACATGGCACAATTCCCTGGCGAGATGCCGTTTTGGCAGCCTGTCGGCGCCCCTTCCGCGATACGAGCCTCGCCTCAAGGCTCGGCGTTTGAGCCTGTGAAGCCAAACATCCTCTGATTGGAAGCGCTTACAGGGACCAGCGTGGGATGACCGCATCCGCAATCAATCCCTGTTTTCATAGTGCTGATGAGCTTTTAGAATCTGAAGATCTCTCATGATCCCCCAGTTAGGAAATACTCTCTTGACCTAAAAATCCTCTAAGATCCACCTCCACTTCTCCAGAAATACCTCGCTCTCTCCCGTCAACACTCCGTTTGCGATTTTCTTACGAATATGAGCATTGGACGATAGCACAAGCTTATCATGAAGAACATTTTTAGATATGCGTCGCTAGCAGCAGCGGGGCATTCAGCAGCCGCGATCAATCTCGATGTTACCAACAAAGGTAGGAGCACCCAGGAGCCATTGTTTATACAGCAGAAAGATGCTTACCAAATTCTTCAGATTCGATCAAGAGTGCAGCTAGCACAATCGCACATGGCATGATGTCGTACTACACGGGCAACATCACGAATAAACCCGAGACTATTGGAGTACTCCCACCACCATATTACTGGTGGGAGGCAGGAGCAATGTGGGGATCGTTGATGGATTACTTTCACTTCACGGGCGACCCTACATACAATAATGTTACGACGCAGGCGTTGCTCAGTCAGGTTGGACCCGACTATGATTATATGGTGCCAGTCCATGCAAAAGACGAAGGAAATGACGATCAAGCATTCTGGGGATTTGCTACAATGTCAGCGGCCGAGAAAGATTATCCTCAGCCGACAACAGGCAATTACTCGTGGGTTCAGCTCACGGAAAATTTGTGGAACACTCAAGTAAGGCGTTGGGATACAACTTCGTGCAATGGAGGATTGAAGTGGCAAATATTCCCATTCAACAACGGATACGACTACAAAAACTCTGTCTCAAATGGAGCTTTTTTCCAACTTTCCGCCCGTCTTGCCCGCTTCACCGGAAACCAGACATATTTGGACTGGGCTGAGAAGTCTTATGAATGGCTCTGGAACGTTGGGTTGATTGAAGACTACCACGTCTTCGATGGCAGTGACGACAAAAAGAACTGTTCAGACGCGAACAAAATCATTTGGACCTACAATGGCGCCATAATGCTCTATGGATCCGCCGTGCTTTACAACTACACCAACGGCTCGGCGCTCTGGGAGTCACGGACTCAAGGTTTCCTAAACGCAACGGCGAATTTCTTCTCGCCATATGATAATTCAACAAATATCATGTACGAGCCAGCCTGCGAAACAGTTAATACCTGCAATACCGACCAGTACTCCTTCAAGGGCTACCTTGCGCGCTTCATGTGGGCCAGCACACTCATGGCACCCTTCACTACTTCCGCCGTCACAACCCTCCTGACCGATTCCTCAAAAGCAGCCGCGGAGGCATGCTCGGGACCTAGCGATGGAGTCACATGTGGCCAGCATTGGTATTATGGTGGCTATGATGGGAACTATGGTGTAGGACAGCAGATGAGTGCTCTGGAGATTATCCAGGGGCTGTTAATTTCGGGGACGGTCCCGCCGTTGCATAGTGGGCAGGTACATTTGATGACGCCGAGTACGACTACTTCTGCGGCGCCGGTGCCTACAAATACCGCTACTGCGACGCCGACGAAGAGAGGGGCTGGAGGCCGCGTCGAACCGAGCTTGTCGATGTGGATAGGGATGGCGGTTCTAATGATGGCGTGTGGGGGAAAGATATGAATGTTTATATTGTGAATATTGCGTGACGATTTATGCATTAGATCGGAGTTTGGGATAGAGGTACACGAAGATACCAATCTCTTTTGGGCATTCAGATATAGATAATAGACCGAGTATATAGAGACTTGAATATATAATGCCAACTACCCTTTTTTCTTCCTCGTTTCTCGTCCTGCCTTTGAACCTCGGATGCACACATTTTTCCTTTTCGTTCTTTTCCCCCCTTTTTCTCTTGTATGCACAACCTCAGCCCTTCCCTCTTCCTTCAGCAACTAAACCTCAACACCCTAAATCTCACCCACGGGCCCAGTGTTTCTTTCTCATCCCGGCCCGCAAGTGAGCACCAAATTACTTCTGCATTTCCAACTCGCATTTCTCCCCCTACTGTATTCTCTAACAATATTTGTGGGATCGACACCACAACTTTGAAGTCGGCAGAGACGTTAGGCAACGGTCCAAGTGGCTTGACCACTGCAATTTTAGCGTCTGTGGTGAGGACGTAAGGCTTGGAGGCTCCCATGCCAAGATTCTGACCGCCGTTACTGCCAGCACTGCAAATTTAGTGTCATCGAAGGGAACTGCCTCATGCTACGTGTAGAGTTGCGGGGGGGATGCACAATGGGCACTGCAATTTTAGCGTCTGCGGAGACGTTGTTCCAGGCTGAGATTCAGGCTACCACATGCCTAAGGGGGCCAAGGCAGCAGCAAGACCGCAGGTTTTAGAGTACTGGAACAAGCTTGTCAGCCTTGCCATCGGAATCTGGGAGCGTAGACCACAAGTGGTCAATATCCAGCGGTAGATGTTTTATGGAACGAGAGGTGAGATCAATGCCTTGATCTGAGCTGGAGCATGTCCGATTCCTGCCTCGATCTTTCCATTTAGCTAGAATGAGAAATCGAAAGCCTCGTCTCTACTTGATACAGTGCCGGTCGACTAGGCACTGCTATTTTAGCGTCTAAAGAGACCCCTCCCAGTGGTCCTACTTGAAGCTCACATATTTTATCGATTGGCTACGGTTAAACGAAGTGGTGTAAGTACTAGGCACTGCAATTTTAGCACCTATGAAGAGAGAAGCGGCAGCCTGTGTCGCAAGGCTGTTTTTGAGCCCTCCTTGGACGCTAAAATTGCAGTGCGTGCCCCATGCTTCCGGGCACCAAATGCGTGGCATGCCAGGGAAGTCATAAACTCTAGCGTACGCCTCTCGTAATTTTTCGTGAATTCCGACCTATCGGGGGCCAAGTACTGCAATTTTAGGGTGGAAGGAGGACTGCTTTGCTGGCAAGGCTCTGTGTCACGGTGGTGCGTCTCTTTCGTGGACGCTAAAATTGCAGTGCTCAGCCATAATCAACCTGAAGGTTCAAGGCTGATTGGGCAATGGCGGCTGAGCAGGTCCCGAGGCCGCAAGTCCTAGGTCCCACTAGAAGTATTTATGAACTTCAAAGCATGTCTATCTTTGCACTACCCGAGTGTATGAGAAGATGGCTGATAAAAGACTAGTATTAAAATTAAATTATGGAGTTTTGGACATGGGCTGTTGTGGTGTTGTTGGAGTGGTTCAACTTCCAAGGGAGATGTTTTTGGCAAATGCCAGCTTTTTTGTCGTCCAGACCTCGGTGATGCTCAAATAGAAATACCCCTCTCTCTTTTCTTTCACAATTTCCAAATTTCACCGCTTCGTTCAAGTAAGTTGACCGAATTTCGCACTCGCAGAATATCTCAAGGGAAAGTGCCTCATCGCTCACCGAGCAAGGCTCCGCATCATCTTCCTCGACGCATACTCTTGTCGGTGCACCAAAATTCTAGCACCCGAAAGTCAGCCGTGAGGCTTTTTGATTTCTTGGGTCCACTAACCGACACTACGATTCTTGCATGGGAAGTTCCAGTGGTTTCATTAGCCGTCTATACTCGTCCTTGCGGCCTTTTGCACTCGGCTGAGGGTAGCCCGATTCCTTTTTGCACTGCAATTTTAGCGTAGAAAAGGGCGATGATTTCGACGCAGCCCTTCTACGCTGAAATTGCAGTGCTGGAGCTCCGTCAAATAGGAATCTGAGTTGATGGAAAGGGGGGGAAGGGGATGAAAGAAGAAATTATGGAGTCAATGTGCGGCGCCCATGCGCTGCAATTGTAGCCTACCTAGGTAGAGGGAGAAGAGTGTTTTGGTTTGTCCCAGGTTGTCCTAAACTTGAAATTTCTCTGCCGAATTAGTGGGCATATCGGATAATAATGTTTGCTTCACATGGATGTTCAGGACGAATACCGAATGATCAACCTCAATTTTTTGTACAGCTATTTCACCCCAGTCGAGCTCTGTCAGAAGAATGTCACGACATTCCAGCTTGGTTGTCAAGTACTGTATTTGTCCCATTGCCAGCAGACCTTTTTCTCAGTACCTATTTCTGGTCCGAACCCAAGCTTCCAGCCGCAAGCATTTCTTTGGTCTCTTTCGCTTGCTCTTTCAGGGCCTCGACGGCACTATCAATCCAAGAGTGAATTCCATCGATCAACGTGGCCCGATTGGCTTCGAACTTGTCCTTTCCCTTCATACGCAGAAGTTCCAGAATCGTCAACGAATGCTTCTTCTCCCAATCTTCCGCCCCCTTCAGCAGGTACCCGCAGGTAATCTTGCTTATGGCGATGGCAGCCCCGGGTAATGATTTGTCCTCCGCGTGCGTTAGCATGGAGCTTTTGGTCGTACCGTACGGACCAGTGGCAGGTTTCATGGTCTTTGTGCAGATATACGACTGCTCGTAATCAGCCGCCGGATGGACAGGATCGAAGAGTCCGTACTGAGCACCAGCGAAATCGAGAATGTAAAATTCATTGGTACCCTTGAGACGGACTTTCAGGACATTGTGTACATCTAATACGCCGATGAGCAGAATGACTTTAGACTTTGGATTTTTGAGTATAAAGTTGAACTCTTCGAAGTGAGAGCATATATCTGTAGTTGTGTTGATTAGAAGGGGTTTCAAGTAACGACAGGGCGAATTGCGCACCTTTAAGGACGTAATGTACCAAATCTTGCATCCAGCCAACAGCATCAGCAGAGGACATGTAGGAGAGGACAGCTTTCTTCTCTTGAGTGTCCGGAACGAGCGCGGCGGGAAAATCGAAGAGGATGTCATCGACAGTGAGAAGTTCTGGGGTTTCATCATAGTGGCCTTCATACAGATATATGTTCCCGTCCCGCTTTTGAACGTCCACGATGAGCTTGTCAAACACCGCCTCGCGGTACACGTAGAAGATGTCTTGGAGTAACGATGCCGCTCGAAACAGGAGTTTGCGCATTTGGAGTCTTTTGCAATCATTCTTGTGAGTTGATCGATCCTTCATCTGGCACTGAGAGCTGCAATAGTAGGTGTTCAGATTCGAGCGTTCGTAGACTGGCGCGTCTCTACACCCTGTGCAGACGAGAGTTGCTGGCTGCTGGCAAGCTCTGCAGCGAGACGCTGGAGTCGTTTGAGGATCCATCTCGAGATGTTAGAGCTGGTGTGGTCTGAAGAGCGAAGAGGGGCGAGTAAGACGGAGGGGTCTTTTCAGGGCCAGCGTGGAGTTCAGTGTACTTTTCAGCGAGTTGAAACCTTCAGGTGTAGAGAAACCCATGTTTTGAAATCGATCTAATGCATCGGCGAGAAGTTCGGAGGTGTTTGCGGCTTGAGAGGTGAATTTATGCAAGCCACTAGAGTTTTCACTTAACCCCACCATAGACAGTTCAAAAGGAAATCATTGCTGTGTGCGACAAGAGTTCAAGGACGGAAGCTTGCCAGATTCCAATTCATTTTGTTTTACATAATTTATACGATGTGATATTACAATGTCTTGAAGAATTCCTGGAGCGTGCAGCACATTCAATCAATTATTTTCAGCTGATTCACTTTCTAGCTCTTTTGAAACTTTCAACTTCACTTCAGAGCTTGAATTTTGATTTATCTCAACCTTGTGGCATACTCTCACCATTGAAATGCCGCTGGGTATTTTGGAAGCCAAAGTTGAAGAGCGCAAGTAATACCTAATATCAAAATAAGTTATAATGATATTTAACTATAGAGAACAGCTAATAACGGAAGCGCCTCCTTCTTTGTCGAGGTTTACAGCTCGATATAGTCTGGGGATAGCGAAGTTTTGCAAGCCCACTAGAGTTCATCGAAGTACCTAGGTATGTTGGTCTTGCAGCAGATCACATCTCGTCATCGTGTCATCTTAAGCTTCTTTAGATGTCACTATTAATACAGAGTCGTCTTCGATGTTAGAGTCGAAAATAGCTACCTTAACTTGCAGGATTGGTGTCTTGGGATGGCAGTGATGACATTGGCGTTTGGCAGGCGACGATGCATAATAAAGAGTAAGGAGCGCCGCTCGGTCTTAATACCCAAGTACTTTTCTCATTCGGCGGCGCATTGTTCTACATCATTGAGGTAAAGATTATATCCATCGTGCAAATGTATTCCTTATTCTGCTAATTACTGACAAACCTCAACATTCCTGCGGGGGGTAGCAAATAGCCTATTTATATCCCTAGGCTGCCACGCCAACAAAACTGCTATCAACCCATTTATTATATCCCGGCAGAATTGTTGAGATGCCGACAGCGCTACGCAGATTCTGAGCCCACGAGACCCGTGGTCCATCTGCGTTAGTGTTAGAATATTCGCCGAGAAGTAGGTTTCTGGTTGATTGTCCGATGGTGTAAGCTGCAACAGTTAGTATTACAAATTCGACTTCGATTCCGTAGTGAGAACATACGTTTCCACCCATCCGAAGTAATTACATCCCCCTCATCACTGTTTTGAAACACGACTCTCGCATAATCGCTCCAGGGCCTCCCCAAAAACACACTACCTTTCGTCCCAGGAGCCGCATTCTTCCCAGGTCTGATCTTTCTATTCCTGTATCAGCAAAGTAATGCTCCCATGCTTGTTTCATAAGCAAACTTACACTTTATCAAAGACAAAGTATCCATCGTCGGTCCCTGTTAATCTTCCCTGGCTGGTAATTGTCCCCTGGGCTTTGACTGGCCCAAGAGTACAGCCTTGAAACCAAGCATTCCCATTTCTCCCATATACGAAGTCCACGGTTCCTTGGATGTAAGAGCGGCCGATGAACGCACTTCCCAGGTGGGCATAAAACGTTCCCTGGTACCCATGGATACCGAGTGCGTAAAACCCGTTGTTTTGCCCGACCGATGAAAGAGCTACAGAGGCGCCGCTCTCACTTGCTGCACCGTTTGTGATGTTCAGATTATAGGCTTTGAAATTAGATGCAGTTACGAGCAAAGTCGCTATTTGAATTTTGAATCAGCATTTGAATCTTAGGAGCGAAAAATGGATGGGTTACCGCTGTGATCATCGTCGATGGTTGTAGATGAGGAAGTAGAGAAGGAGATTGAGGCAGTGTTTTCGGCAGGATTGGTGCTGGGATATGAGCTGCCCTGAAGCGTTATAGAGTCTTTGGATACCACAAGCTTCTCAGCGTAGGTTCCAGGATAGATGAGAATTGTGTCGCCTGCTTTGGCGGCATCGAGTGCTTGTTGTATCTGGAGTTTTATGAGATTGGGTGTTTGTGAAGGAACGGGTTTCTTACAGTGGTGTATTTCGTTTCTGCGGGTGATTTCACTGAAAGTACGGCTCCTTCCGCCAGATTCAATATGTAAAGTGAGAGGGAGAGATGCAAAAGCTTCATGATGGATATTTGGATCTGAAGTTACAAGTAATGAGGTATTCACGATTGGGAGATATGATCCATGTTCAAATAATATATCTTGCAAAAGATTCAGTCTTCGTTTACTGCTAAATATCCGCGGAGCTGAGCACTAATGCAATATATCCTCTCACGGATTTAACCGCCTTGGTAAGCCATTAATCAATCTCGATTAGAGTCTGCGGAAATTAAAACACGTGGCGGGCGGGCCGCAGAATAGGCTAAGTCTTTATCAGGGTATCCTGCTCCATGGAGTAAGACTTCATATACAACGTCGCTGAAGTTGGGAAAGAACCCAATTTGCGGCAACTAGCTCGGCTAGAAAATGATGGGGTGACGTGTGAGGGGGAAAAGCCTGGAACGTGGAGGACCCAGAGAGCCATTCAACCTTATTGCTGGTCTTAAAATAACTACATCATCTGAGCCGGATCTTCATTCCGTGCGATGGATAGATTTCCGAAAATAATATCAAATTAAAAAGGATACTCTAGACTTGGCAGCTCTCACAGGCCCAAATTGAACAGTTCCCAGTCTCAAGGCGTCACGATGGCGAATTAATAGTGACCACACCACCATTCTTTCCACCAAATTGCTCTCTTCAGTAATTTATCTAATGTACGCTGCTCAACACAGTGGTGGTTCCCCCAACGGTTGTAGTCAGGATGAAAGTCTGCACCAGAGTCACTGTGACCTATTCTCATGGTAAATCTCGGGTAATTAATGCAACGTATGATCTGTGACTTACCGATTTCGTCAGGAACGTTGTACTAGATATTGTCCTTGTAGCAGCGGGAGGGGCCCCAAGGGAGGTTGAGAGGACGCAGGCGCAAACACTACTCAACGTATCGCTTGGGATACCTATGAAGAACGTCGGAGTTGGTTCACGGGAGGCAGCATCGTCTCTTGCAAGCATCGCGACTTTCGGCGCTGTGCACCCTGACTAGAAGAGCCGTCAATTTAGAGCAAGGTTTCCCCAAAAGATGATACTCACAGGTGAAAAGTTCTGGCAATCCCTGTCATAGAACGCGTACGGGGACGTCGATCCAGGAATAGTGTTGTTCCCTCCAGCCGTGACATTGTAAAGATTACACAATGGTGTATAAATCGGATCCGAATTATTCGCGAGAACTTGGAAACTTCCACAGGCAGTATTTTTCAAGCAGAGTTGTTGGCAGGCAGGAGGCTCAATCGAAGTTCCTGCATATATGTTGTTTGTAGAATAACCCCATCCACTTAGGGCACATGTCATGCTGGTGCTTGGAATAGGGCAGAGAGCGCTCACGGTTGTTCCTGGACTACCAAATGCAAATGAGGATTTTTTCGAGTATAGTTTGAAGCTTTACTTACAGGACGTTTGTTGAAGTTTTGGTAGTGACACCAGCGGTTGAAACAGTCACAGTGTTTGTACTGGTAAGAAGGACGGTTTTGGTGACAGCACCACCAGTTGGAGCATGTCGAAGGAAATCGGCACAGAATTCAGAAGCGTCGCGGCTGGCGTCAGGCTCTCTGCAGGAATGCTGATCAGCTCTCGATTCTACGAAACTCTCTCTCGTTGGGACTAGTGACTTACGGCCGCACCGTAATGGTTGTTTCGGGAGCGTTTGGGTTCACTGTTATAGTTACCATGGCCGCCGCATCTGTTTTCGCTTCCAAGATCGAATTCACACGATCTCCTCCGTCATCGTAGTCAAGTATGCAGCCTGAACATTGCAGAAGTTAGAAATTTCTTGGTGTAAAAGGGACTCCTCTAGACTATGGTTGGAACTAGAAAAAATTATCTTACTGCTGTAAGCTGGAATGCGGGTGTGGGTGCGCGTTCGTGTTCTTGTGCGAGAATCGACAGATTCGGCCTCTCGTATCTTGAGCGCACGTTCATCGTGTATAAGTTCCTCTCTAATATATATTTTCCCCAATGTCAGTGTTGCTTCCAGGAGCAGAGCTGAGAAAATTATGCACCACTTCATGGTGTAAACAGTCGAATCGAGGATCGGATTTTGAACGACGGTATCTCAAACGACAGCCAAGCGTAATATATACTTAGAATACCATTCAGAAGAACCAGAAGGCAGAAGATGGAGTAAAGGTTTCTATATCCGTAACTCTTGTTTAGAACTAACTATTTCCATCATTTAGGCCGCTTGTGAGTTCCATGTGGCCGTCAGCTTGAAGCTTGGTATTGCAGCTGTGTCGCACAAAACATGGGACCGGAAATCAAATAGCCTGATGGCAATAATCATTACAGAAATTAACTTATATTGAGAGCATGCTTCGATTAATCTAGAACATTCATCCGCCCGACAAAAGCAATAAAAATACGAAGTATTTCAAATGTCAGCAGCAGTTTTGCGACGTTTCTGCGCTTGCTTTCATACGAGACTAGGTGATATCCGCCCCCTTCTCGCTTAATAAAGTCAGGGGATGCCAAGCAAACAAAAGGGGGTAAAGGAACAACAACAAAAGATCTGCCATATATTTGCTCTTTGCTCATAGGGTGGCTATGTACTACTTTTGAATAGTACGGATTCCAGTGCTTTCGTCGCTATCTTAAAGCGGGTGCTCGCTGGAACCCTAAGTAGTAAGTACCATAACCCGCCCTTCTCATGGCCTTCTCAGCCGTTGTTTGTGCCCGTCCTAATGGATTGAATGGTTCCCACTAGGGAAGACTCCACAACTGCTAAAGACTATCTTACGCAACTATCTGGGCCAAATTGTTTTAAATCTCTTGCTCTCACGTGTCTTCAACGAGCAAAAGACGCATTCACCTCTCAGCGGGGCACTACCCTTAAGAAATCGGGTTTCATGTCTATGTACTTTTAAACTATTGGCTAGTCGGACCCGTTCAATCATCTCTATAAGCAAATCGTCCACAAACCGGATATCTGTTTGGTATTCCCTGCGCCAAGTTTCAACCGAGACGAAGTCAAAAAATTCACCAGGCTTCCCACATTTGCGCACCCATTGCTATCAACCGATTGAATAACTCTTCCCGAAGCGCAATTGCAGTCAGTTGCTTTGTATTTCCATCTTTATCAACGATGATCAAGCCGTCGGCAATCTCCCTCGACGTTGCCCATCCGACCACGAGCTTCGTTTTCCATCCCAAGCCCCCGACTTTTTTAATTTCCTTTGTCGAAGTTAGCATGAAATATTTGGTTAATGCGAAAGCCATTGCGAACCTTGACATCTGCAATAGCAATTGAGAACACAGGATCGATGTCTTCTTTCTCAGTTGTCCAACTTAACGCTGGCGTAGTCGCCGTAGTGGTAATATACGCATGGCCTTTCTTACCTTTGTACCGGGCGGGGAACTGAATCGGACCAGTGGGGTTATCGGGACCCGATTTCAATACCCCAATACGGTTCTTTGCGTGCTCTGCGCCTGCAGCGGCCTTGAGTCTGTCTGTTCCGAGAATCGTCTCCACGCCGCCTTTCGTGGCTTGCTTGACAGCTGCAATAATGCGGTGACCATGCTTTTTCTTAGGCTTCTGGCCTGCATCAACGCTTGTCGTTATAGCGGTGTTGGGTTGAATTGCTTCGGCCATTTCATGTTCTGGGACACCTTCTGTGCGTGTCAGTATGCTGCAAATTCAATGGTTCACAGGGTATTTACCGAGGTGCTCGAGATTTTGGCCTGCGGTTTCATGGGCGGCATCTGGGGGAGGGGGTCCTGAATACGGTGGAGGAGGTAGCGGGGCCTTCTTCGCCTCGCCAATTCGGAGAAGTGTGATTGTGAGTTGGGCATTCGTTGGGACACCCTTGAGTAAGGTATTCCTGATTTCCAGAAGTTTTTGCCAGTGAGGAAATTCTCTGTTCAAGTAGGACAGTCCTCGCCATATCAAAGGATCAGCAAAGAATCCTACGCCCACGATAAGACCGTTCATTTTTACGAACATGTAGGAGCTCGTAAAGATCGAGGCCAAAAGCACGGGAACTAGACAGCCAGCGAGTTTGAGCCGAGGTTTATCTTTTGGAAATGGTGCAGTTGGAGACAAAGCATTTGCAAAACGTTCCCAGCCGTCTGTAATATCGGCGATTGTGTGCATCACAGGTCTAGTCTTTGACCACATTGCAGCCGACATTGGCTCTTTGGTTTTGTCGTGTGTTGAATTGGGTTCACCACCAGAGCTTTTGTGTTTGGCATCTGCGGCGCCCACTGCAATCCGCCCTGGATCAGGGGAGGTGTCTTCAAGACCACTCGCTCCTTCCTCAACATTGGATGGGTCACCTTGTGGATGCTTCCCAGCAGCACTACTAATGGCAATCGAAGTGAAGCTGTTGACAAAATTGGCGGCTTCCTGTTCCACGGCCTCCCCTTCGTACTTCTCGGGCGCTCCCGTCAAACTATTGTCACTGCCCAATACACCCGCTGTTGGTTTCTTGACTCCTCCAGTTTTCGAATCGATCAAAGCGATTGGTGCCGGTGGGAAGCAGTATGTTCTTGCCGGTGGATGCACTATTAGCACTATGATAAAGGCGACGATTGTTGGGACGAGCAGATCGATAGCCCAGGCTGTGAAATATACTGCCGCGAAGGCGATAGTCCGGTTGCGTTCTCTCCATGATCTCAACCGCGCGATATGTTTCCAAAAACTGACCACTCCAACAATCACTGTCATATACAATCTCTCAATGTTTGCTCGCAGCTTATCGGGAGAGAATTCTTCTTCGTCTGCAATATTGAGGTCGAGTCCTCCAAGCGGGGGTTCGGGCAGGGCTTTGACATGGTACATTTGCTACCAATGCATTTAGTAATTTGATGAAAGAATTGTCACCCAGCCATACCTTATTGAAGCGTCTGACCAGGGTCCATAACTCCTCGTTTGGTAGTCCTCCAACTAGTGGAGTCGGAACGTCTGTCGGATGATCATTCCACCCAAGATCTCTCACTTCAGTCTGCCCGTGATCAATCTGAACAGCTCCTTTCTCCTCGTGATCAGCATTTGCAAGTTCATGGCTGATTGTTGGCAATTCTTCCTCCGCAGCCTCGACTGTTTCTGGTTCTTCGTCGACTTGGGTTGCTCGAGGCGTCTGAACCGGTCCTGTCACCGGGGTTCTGTCAATTGTCGACATCGCACCAGAACGCAGCAATCTTCTACCAAAGCAAATTTTTCAAAATGCGTGATTTAAGAATGCAAAACACAAAGAACAATTTACTCGAAAGTGGCGCTGGAAGATTACATCCTGTTGACATTTAAAATGTTGAAATCGACCTACGTCATAGGGGCGGCTGGACTGACTGGCGAGGCGCGAAAGTTGTGACATACGCGACTCAATGACTTTCGATATATGCTTCATTTCCAATTTATCCCCTATTGAAATTAAACTTCAGAGAACGTAACACCGATGATCGATTGATGTCAAACCGATGGTTGAAATTAACATTAAAGGCGTTGCTTGCGCAAAGCATCGAGTCTCGAAGACGACAGTGTCAAGGAAAACGTGCAACGACTCTGGACGCCTTACCATCCATCCAGGTTCTTCTTCAAATACATCATATCGGACTAACAGAGAAAGATATGAGAACTTCAATTGCAAACACACGCAATATGTATTGCAGATGACAGGTTGGCGCCATGTTATTCCGCAAGGCACATTGATGGCTCAAAAATGGTGGCCGAAGAACATTACAGTATCTAAAGACTCATGAGACAAGAAGGACCGTGTGCCGTAGGTAATGATCAGTTGTGAGAAGGACGGAGAAGGACTCCCGTTGATGTTGAAACTCAGAATAATGGGAAATTCAAGGACAAATGCTCAGGATTCAACTAGCCAGCAGCCTTGTCTCGAGACCAGGGTCAGAGCAAGGCTTCGATTGGAACGGATTGCCGAGACAACGCGGGGCTGACAACGACTTGACTTCGTGAGAACTCGAGATGATGAAGCTCCAAGCAACAGCCAGATTTGCCCGCTACTTCATGCAACAATTCCCCATCTGCAGTGCCAACCATAGACAGAAGTGTTCCAATTGACTTCAATCTTTTCCCTTCCGCGGCTCCCACCATCCCGTTAGAGATGTCGCGAACGTTCATCGATCATGTCAGTTCTATCCGAGGAGGCATACGAAGCATTGTCAGGGATAGCATGGTCTGTCAATGGAGAGGAGTGTGATTGGGCAACTCTGAGGGAATCTTTGAGGAAAGTTGGAATTGATACAGCGATGCTCACTACGAATGAATGGATGGCCAAATACAGCAGAATATGCGAAGATAATTTCTTTCGAAAGGCGAATCCGCCCAGAAAACTTCCGAATGCAGCTACCCGGTCCCCCGATTTCGACGAATCTCATACACCAAATATCTTGTGGGGGAAAGTGGAAGACTCGAAGGCAAATCTTGGGGACAAACTGAATTATAAACAGGGCGAGGGCCAATCAACACAGACCGCGTCCGATACTACCAGAAAAAAGTCTCCAGGAAGTCGCGAGGGAGTTCTGAAAGATGGAGGGGATCAATCTATTGAGAAGATGACCAACCTCACTCGAATCGATACCAAAAGGATTGTTCCGGCTGAAGTGGTGGTTTCTCAGCGCAAGGATGCTAGGTCCTTTCAAGTGGTGAAAGATGACGAGATTCCCAATCCAGTACTATCTCAAATGGCATTGGAACAGCTTCTTGAAGTCGATTTTACGGATGTTGAAGACCAGCCAACTCGGAGAAAGGGCAAAATTGTTTCTTTAGGGCGCTTCCGTTGCGAACACCCCAGTTGCTGGGATGAGAACGACAAATTTCGGTTCAGGATATTTGCAGATCTAGCTCGTCATTACAAGGATGCCCATCCTGACCTCATACAAAACGACTTTTTTCCTTGCGACTATAGCAATTGTAGGAGAGCAGCACTAGAAGATGCGTTCACACGAAAGGATGCATATCGAGACCACCTCAGAGAATATCATATGGAAGACATGGCGAAACGACATAGAAATCCAAAGCGAGAGCAGGAGTGGCTAGCAAGCAGGATCGTGTCATCAGCATGGTGGAGATGTGTAAAGTGTTTGATTCGGATCGATGTTGCCTCAGGTGGGTGGGTGTGCCCAAGCTGTAAACAGTCCTGTGAACCCGAGCGATTAGAATGGCGGAAAACATCAGTGTGGAGATATAATGGAAGTGCCCCAGAAATTGAGAGACAGAAAACGCCCACTCTATCTCAGCACAGCATAATATCCTTCGACGACTTTCGACAATCGAGGAGCCTCTCGTATCGAACTCAAACCTCCGACCAAGACGAACTGGAACAGCCACTATCATCAAGTCAAACCATAAGGCCCATGGTCAACGAACAAACCGGTCGGGGTCTTTCCAATGAGACGGAAAATCTCAATACTAGTGGGCCTGAAGCATCAAGCACCGCTGTAGCGCCCAAGATTTCTCCGGGTGATCGTGAGACTCATCAACATCCTCCCATTGAATTCACGCACATCGAATACAAGAGCCATAAGATCGTTCCCTTCGTCACTATCAAACAGCTCGGTCATGGTTCGTTGGGGAGTGTCGATGCTGTCCGTCGAGTGGGTGAAGAAGAGGGCGTTATTCTAGCCCGCAAAGTTGTCCGAATTCCGAACATGTCCAGGAAAAGACTGCTCCCTTTGATCCAACAGGAAGTAGCTGTCCTTCGAGATTTATCTCACAGGCACATTGTTAAAGTTGTCAGCACCTATGAGACCACCTCTGTGCCACGACAATTCGGCATCCTCATTTCGCCGGCGGGCGATGAAGATCTCAGCCATTTCCTGGAAAGAGTTGGCGAAAACGAGTTCCCGGAAGAAGACCTACAGCGGCTAAGGAAGTGGCAATATTGCCTTGCATCAGCGGTGGCATATATTCACTCACACAATATCAGACATAAAGACATCAAACCAAGCAACGCTATTTGCAAAGGTGACGAAATATACCTCACAGACTTCGGTTCGGCGCACCAATTCAGCTCCGGTCTCACGAGTTCTACCGAAGGGTACGCCGTTGGGGTCACGAAAATGTACAGTGCGCCAGAGGTTGTGCACGAGGATCGAAGAGGCAGGCCGGCGGACATATATTCCCTGGGTTGCGTCTTTTCCGAAATGGTTACAGTGATCAATAAACGAGGAATAGAAGATTTCCACGATTTTAGGAGCGAACCCGTTCCTGATGAGCCTGACAGAATGACTCTTTGCTATCATGCTACAGCTCATAAGATGGCAGACTGGTTCGGAACACTGGAAGATTCAACTGTGTTCCTTTTGATAGCACAAATGATGGCCCAGGAGCAAAAGCTTCGACCGACTGCGGACAACGTCTTGGCATCAATCGCACAGCATGCGGGATATTTGAGGTGCAATTGCTCACCCCAAACTACCAACATCAACGGCACCTCAATCGATCTTAGTGCAGATGACCAAGTTCCCCAAGGGCTCATTCACGCAAGAAGTGGTGAGAGTAGTCCCACAGCAATAAGGAGAGACTCTCATGAGATGCCACAATCAGCTGGAACAACAAGCCCCGACCCCCAAAATCATCGAAGCCCAACTTTGGTTGATTCGCAAGATAATTACAGCTTCTACTGCATAGCGCCACGCAATGGATATGAAGGGAACGCCCCCATAAAACCCTTGTCTGAATGTGACAAATGCTCTGTTGGATACCCTTGGGAGTCCTTTGATGGGGCTATATATCACCTTCGAGCAGAACATTTTGCTGCCGATGTGTGGGAGGGTGCAATGGGATACCTGGTTACTAGGTATATTAGGAAATTGGAGAGAGCACCATGAAAGCTTTTCAGCAAAGACTACCGCGAGGATCGTTCTCTGGAGCACCGAGTCATTCTGTATAGATCGTAGGAGGTGTAGCATTTACCTACACTTCGGGGCCACCACATTCTGAGAAACTCAATTGCTTCGCCACCGTTGTTGCCCTGGAGGGGGTTTGATACTCGAAGACCGAGATGGTTAGACTCTTCGCAGGGTAAATATCACGGCAACCGTCCTGATCTCAGATAAATCTTGCCTCAAGCCACTGAGTCCACAAGGCTTCTTATTTGTCCTAAGGATCAACGATTTAATTGCCAATCCTACAGGCGCAAGCCACTCTACAGGCACGACCCACACTTATCGGAGGTCATATCGCAAGATGCAGATCGATAATTATCTCCGCAATCTTACAATTAAAGCATTGCCAAAGCCTTCGGTTGCCACCCTTCCACAAGAACTATCAGACCATTGTGCTCCCCAATTCCAAATTCTTGCCCTACTGTGAGGGTGTAGGGCTTGGTGTTGTATTTTACAGCTTCAAGCAAAGCAAGGCCTTTGCCCAGCAGGCGACGAATGTAGTGCGTAGAGTGACATTCTTTTCCAGAATGACAGAACTATCCGCATGCAGACGTGCAGTTCTCTGGGAGCCAAACGACAGGAACTGGATCAATATAGACTCTTGGAACCTGTGCGTCTCTCCTGAGTGGTGGAAAAATACTGAGTGCATACACTTGCAACAGTGCAGGAAATGCAATTGGCAAAACGCCACGAGATGGACAGCTTTTGCTGCCTGGAGCGTTGGTAGCTGTGTTCCAAGTCAACACTACAAGCCTCAATAACATTTGGAGAAAGCTCAAGGATCAATCTCGCCGAAAGCAGCCAGATCCCCGCACAAGGGAAATATACAGCAAATTCAACCAGTTTGAGAAGAACAAGCAAGAGCTGGAACTACTGGCCGGTCTGGACCTACGCCCTGAGACGCGCCAGGTTTTGAATCTATTTGAGTGAAATTTTCGTCCAGGCTAGAGGCTATACTGGCCCGAGAACTCCGAGGATGAAGCCTTCCTCGAAGTGTAGAAGTACCTCCGAATTGAAATCGACGATACTTCATATTCTCTTAAGTATCACCAAGAACATATTCCGATCAAGCGAAAACAATAGATGATCGTTGAGAGTGGAAGCTGGATTCAAGGCGGCCCGTCCACTTAGACATGCGATCACTTTCCCGTTTCAGCATTTTCTATATTCTAACTACTTTCATCCCACTGAAAACCCTCTCGGCGTAAATACGAAGTTCTTGTCACTTGAGGATTTGAGGCGTCACCAGCGTGCGTCACTCGAATACGCCTCATATTAGCCTAAAATAGCCTCCTCATTCATCCCCTCAGTCAGCCTCTATTGAACCAATAACACCTTATCTACCATTCAAATTGGTTCCATCTACTAGGACACGCAGCCTTATCTTCAAATTCTTCACCCCACACCGTAAGCATCCCACGCCCCGTACCAGCGTAACATCGTTCGTCCCCAGAAATGCCCTCTCGCTGCCCACGTGTCGCTGCCGTCTTCGCCACCGCGCTGTCACTTCTCATTTTCATCTCACGTCTGCCCTTGTCTTGCGTGCTTGCCAAGTTGACTGCCATAGTGTCTCACCGCCGTGCCATGCTATGCGTCCTTATCATGCTGCATGTGGGATGTTGGAATATATTGCCACCGCCGTATTCTCCCATAAGCGAAGGGTTATTTTCAGCACGGGGAAAGCAAGAACCAATATACATGCAGCTATCTAGATAAGATAGGGAGAAGTGCGGATCGGAGGAAACCCACTTTTCATCGGCGTAATAAAGCTGAGGTGCATATACACTTCCAGCGGTGAAATACGATATACGATATGTTGCGTACACGACAACACCGAAAAAATTATCACGCCAGAATGGATCACGACGTGTGTCGTTCGTATCTGTCAGTCAACCTTTGTTTCATCAAAGTCGAACGAAAGCCAAGACTTGGCCAAGTACGGAGATGAATTCGTCCGTTATTCCAAGCCGTGTCTACTTCGACTTCCCCGCTTTGTTCTGACCCTTCTCGGTCACTAGGTCCGTCCATTGCGAGGGGAAAGAGGTTCACGGCCTCGTGTATTTTAGTCATTGCGTCACTTTATCATCGAGTATCCTTTTGTTTAATCTAGACTCCGTTCCAGATGCAACATGCAGGAAGGTTATAGGTTCTTAACGGGGAAATAGAGTCATTTGTGTGCCGCTATCAACGATTGATCGTCTGCAGATCTGCTCTGATCTCGCGCTTCGAGACTAGACGACCTATTCATCAGCTGTGTCATTATATACAAAATACCTTGTTGTACAAGAAGCCTAGGAGGGAGTGAGGCGTAGATGAGTAAATTGGGTGCAGGAGCGGGGAAACTGAGAGGCGTGAGATCAAGCACGGTGAGGGATGACATGGTGAGCCCGAAGATCAAGTAGATGCTAAGGGCCAGGCGCAGGCTTGATACCTACCCATAACTTACGATCCTGTATGGATGTATGTACGTCGTATGAAAGCTGTTGGGGAGCGAGACGTTGAGGGTTGAATTCACTATATTGTCCCTCGTGTTACCGTCCGGCTGGCTCGTTCGTCTGTTATGTACCTTAATACTCGGAGAGTAGATTCTAGTATAAATTATAGTATTGCTCTAATATACCATTGCCGAGATGCAGAAGCTCCGGCGTAGCACAAGGAGCAAGCAAGCTCGTGTGAAACAAGTCTAAGACGACACTTCAGAGTTCTTCGATGTATCTTTACTTCTCGCTACTTCTCCAATTCTCAGCTGCCGTTGCCCCAGTACCCCAGATTTTCAGATTCTCATGTGAGATTTGCCAGTTGCTGGTGTACTGATCCAGATCTCGCCCGGGATCTCGGACCGGCCAAAACGAGATGAGATATCCACATCTCTTCCCTGCGACCTTCCTCTTCCCGCCCCCGCGTCCGGACATTTCTTACCCACCTCTTGTCACCGCTGTCAGATGAGAAGAAAAAATAACAACTCAAACATCATCGAACGTAGCATTGTGCGGCGTAGCACTATTCTCCCACCGCTCTAGTACCGATTCCGAACACCCGTCCCACCCGTTACACAGGGCTGAGCCCCGCATGCTAGTCAATATACGGCCGCAATTAACAATTTACTTGCTCCGGGGGCGTAGAGTAGGCGTACCACTCTTCCTTCCCCTCCGGTTCCTGCGTTCCGGAACAAATGGGCCAAGAGAGTGAAAGGGCCGGATCGAGTAATTCAGGCAGCGCAAGGCCGTCTTCCCCATATGAGGCGCGCTGCAATACACTGCACTGACCTGGTTGATCCTGGGAACGCTTTGGGGATCCTTGGAGGGGCAAATCGTGAGAGCGATCTGGCTGTGCCGTCGAGTTGCTGGACCTAGAAGCAAGAAGCAGCTCGTCAACATCCATCAGGAGACATTCCCGCTCTTTTGCACGGATCGCCGGGATGCACGTAGGTGAGCACAGCAGTAGTTCTTCTGTAAAAGCCTCAGCTTGTTTCAAGATGTGCAGCTCAGGATGGCCTGCTGCCTGCGTTCGGATCTGCACTCGGTACTTCCTCACTTGTAGATTGAAGTTGCGAGATGCTTTTGGGAGGTGGGTGGGTGCTGGGAGATGCTGGTGGATGTCACCCCGCAATCTGTTCCACCGCCGGGACTCCCCGCCATGATTTTCGTCACCGCTAGTCGACCCCAGTCTCTCCCCTTTTGTGTTACGTTGCGACTGTGTACCCCACGATAAGAGAATTTTTATGGTTTTTGGGGCGGCGAGCAAATTGTGGCTTGCCTAAGCCCCCTTTTTTTCTTCTTCCCGCTATCAGCAACATATTGATGTCTCCGTATTACGGAAAGAAAACGAATTTCGTGCATTGTGTGGATTTGCTTTTTGGCCAGGGTAGCACGTGTAGTGATGTCTGGTGAGATGATGAGGTGATATCACGACTCAGATTCTCAACCGTTGCGCTACGGAGTAAATATTGTTCTTACATCATTTCCTTTTCCCATTACTCATTCTCGATAGCAATGGCTTCACAATTCAGCGGTCAAGATCCAAGAAAATGACCAAAGGAGTAGTGGGAGGAAACATTTTCCGGGCGGGAATCTAGACTACGCGATGCGACGTAAAGATAGGGTGAATTCCGCGCCGAAAATAGACCGGACTTCTTGTGGCTTGAAGAAAGATAGGCTGCTTGGAAGCGGAAGTTTCAAAGGCTGCCTTTCTTCCTTTTTGGTGTCGTAGTCCGGGAATTTGAAATGATGACGCGAGGATACCTTTTGCTAGCTTTGCTAGCAGCACAACATCGGTGTACGAAAGTCCAGCACGCCATTTGAATCCAACATTTCAACAGGGGCTATATCCTGACTAGGAGATTGTAAGCTTGTCGCAAGTTCGTTTTGGGAACTTGGTAGGCTGGGTCTTGTCAAGTTACCCCGTACTTTCTCGTAACAATACCCCACGCTAACCCCCAGTTTGTGGGGAAACCGCTCCCAGCCCCCAGATACCACCACTCACCTACTCCCCGAAAACACGCTAAAGACAAACCAATTTCTAGGTGACCTTCGTCAGAGATACCTTGCCGTTCTTTAGTTGTTCCGTCCTGACAATCATATTATCTGATAATGCCACCCTGAGAAAATGATGGCAACGGCTGCCTATCATCACTATCTTCCTCCGTCGTCAAAAGCAGGATATCCAACCGCGCTCGTCTCCTCCCCGAGCATAAGCAAATGAAAAGGCTACCCTCCCACGAATGAGATGAACGATGCAGCGGTGACACGTGGAGCTGATAAGAAGCAGATTGAGATAGGATGAAATCCGAACTCGATGACGAATCGTTCTTCATGCATCTCATGGTTATAATTAGAACCTGACCTACCACCGCTAGAGCCAGTCTTCGGAGACAGGTTTCGGCAACACGAGCCTATCTAGTTAGGCGTTCAAAGCTTACCGGGTTCCAGACGATTTTGGTCTGAGGGACGATGCGAATGCAATGTGCGGAGTAAGCGGCATGATCGGAAAACTTTGTACGAGTTTGATAAGGATGCTGGTGTCTATGTCTGGTTATTGATGTCTAGTCTACCTAGGTAAGTAGTGGAGTGATGGTAGAGCGTCCCTAGGCTGTTCTTTCTTTTTAGATGTCCTTTGGGTTGGAACTAGGGCTTCAAACCGGAGTTCACTTCAAATTTCGGAAACATGGGCCGAGAGTGAAGGCCTAATGGATGAAGTCATCTCGTTTTTCTCTTTTTTTCTCTCGTTACCCTGTTATTGATCCTGAACATAGCAGTTGGTGAAACTTTAGTAGCCTCGCGAACGAGAGGGGGTTAAGCTTCGTGATCAAAATCATTATTGGATCATGCGATTTTCATTCAACAAATGCAAGGTGTTAATAAATACCCTTCGAATTCAACTGCGGAGAAATGTTGGTTTGACTCATGCAGCAGACGACCCGCCCCTCGAGGGTTTCCTCGGCGCAGTCTCCCGAGTATATTGTTTAGGAAATAAGTTTATTCCCAAGCTCTCAACTATTATCTGAACGACCAAACAATTAGGATTTCAATGTCCCTTAATTATACTGCCATGGAAAATATGACCTGTACCCCTCACCACTGCCTGAAACGGCCCTCCCGTCTCCATGTGTAACCCCTTCGGTACCCAAGTCGATTGCGTGGCTGCTGCAAGAACGGGAGGATCCCATCCCACCGCAATCTGTAACGGGATCGTCTTATTCGGCGTCGGAGAATCATATGCTATTCTTTTTCAGACCTTACGAAGTTATGCCCAGCTTCATTTCGATGAACGAATTATGAGTGGTGAGCAGATCGGAGACACCCCCCCTTAATCTGGGGTTCGAGTACAGACGAAAGGGAAAGCTACCCCTCTCTCTACCGAGTTTTGATCGTACCTGGTTATAAGAGTAAGCACGTATATACGTATTCAAAGTTCATGCACGCACATATCAAACTCGAGCGTTTTAATTTGGCATTTGGTATCCAAATATGCTGCCATCTCTCCCCGGAATTGGAAAAACGTGGCTCTGGTTTTGGTTGAATGCAATGCCCTTGTTCCCCTGTTATGAAGTTACATTATACGAAGTATTTGAAACTCGGTGCTTACTTGTTGATTGCGTATTTAGAATTTTTGCCAAATGTATTTAGAATCTGCTTACAAATGCAATCTCGACTTTGAAGCCAAGGATTCAAATCTGCAAGCCGTTCCCCAAACTCGTCCTTCCGGAACTCCCTCCACAACACCTGCATTTAATTCTGCTCCAATGTCCTATTGCTTTGCTAACAGCACACCTCGTACATTCGCCTGCACTGTACCTCCGCCTTTCATCTCGAATTGTTCAAGACCCAGACCCCTTCGTGTATACACATTCGCCACAGCCGTGCCACTCGCGGGCATCGAACCCCCATTCGACGGGGCCCTAGACCAACGCATCTTACACAGAGCATCGTAACGTAACACAACACCAACACCCCTCATCTCCATCTTCCGAATTCCGAAAGCAAACGAGTAGAATCCCCAATCTCGTCTGTCTCACCTGACCTCATTACACATCGTACAGAAGGATCGCTAGTGCACCTTCCCCTTCTTTCCGGTCTCCGAAATGCCTGCCATACCATCCCATACCATCCATCGAAGAAGCCTCGCCTCGCCTCAGCCACCAACCCACCAACGCAAATCAGCCGCAACTTTGTTCTGATCACCTCATCAAGAATTTACGACTTCAGCCTCATTAAGACGTACGTGTCACGACATGGATGATCGGTGATCGAATAGGTCCGTCTCTTCCTACCGAAGGCCAGATAAAAGATGTACATCAAAGGAGTATTCATCTGGCTATAGCCCTGACACTATACCATATCTCCTCTTCCGGCTATAATATCAATGTCTCTTCTCTCAGACGCCCACCAGCCACTTTCCTTCAATCACAGCCGCCAGCGCGTCAGTGGGGCCAAATAAATCGCTGATCGCCTGCACTACAACATCAACACGCGACACCTCTTTTCAAAAAAGCACAGTAGCTCGATACAGTAGCGATCCAAGACGAGCGCAGACTTGGTTCGGATGAACGGCCGCTGCACTTCCTTGATTGAATTGATTGATCCGTTGAATCGAAACCCTCCTGCCTCTCTCCTTTGAAACAAACGCGCGTACGCATGCACGAACAAACTTAGGCACTTCCCCCCCGAACTCCATAACACTAACAAAAACAAAACAACCAAACGAAGTAAAAAAAAACTCTTATCTTGCAATTCTGCCTTCTTAGCTGGCCTGGCCTCATTCTCATGCACGACATACCCAAAGGTTAAGCTCACACCTTGCTTGCGCCTTGTATTTAGGCACTTATCTACCGAGCCGAATATATATTGCATTCAGTCTCCACTGGCCCACAATATCGAATTTTGATATTGGATTCCACCAATGCACTTCCTGCGCTCAATTCCCAGAAGATGGATCGAGAGAGGGGGAAAAAAAATTTCAATCTCTCAGATGAACACATGAAAACGAAACAGATTGATGCAAGCGAAGTCGAAAGAGGGAAACAAAACATGCCACCTGCAAACCGCCTGCATTTTCCCCCTCCTGACTAAACACTCAACTTACGTAGACCAGACATGCAAGAAAGCAGAAGAAGAAAAGAGCCCCTCACGCCACTGACGGGAAACTAATGCATGCACCTCATAAGGCAGAAAAAGCAATTGCAAAATCCTACCGTCCCTCTTGCCCCTAACCTCCCTCTTCCCCCCGTCCTCCTCCTCAGATCCCCCGATCCTCTCCATCCATCCATGTACAGCGGCAGCGGCAGCGGCTGAACTCCCCCGTCCCCTGCCCCTTCCCCCTTGGTTCCCCACAAAACTGTAAAGTAAAGTAAAAGTAAAGTAAACACACACGCACTCACTCACTCTATCTACAAGCGATGCGTGCTAGGGAGGCAGTATACTATGGAAGCACTACCGGCGCACATACCGCACTCCGCATTGCATGTATTGGATTGGATTGGATTTGTAGATGCTTGCTTTGGTGTCTGTGGGTATGAGTGAATGCGGGAAAGCTTGCGAGCCGAGTGAGTAAATGTAAACTTTTTTACATGTGAATGAAGAGATTATTTTTGAGGAACGAAATGCAAGAGGACAAGAGAGGGAGATAGGGGGAAGGAGAAATATCAGACCACCAGATAAAAGCCATGGAATGAATGAACTTAGGTTAAGGTTTCGATGCAGGGGTTGAGGGGAAAGGGGAAGGGCATCCGGCATGTGGAAGCGGAAGCGGAAGCAGAAGCGGAAGTGGCTTGGTTAGGGCAAGGCGAGGCAGTCAGTCAGTCAGGAGTATCATGTGCAAAAAGATACATTGTGACTTGTGACTTGTTAGCAGATAAACAAAGGGAACTAAGACAGTTCATATGCGCCCCTCACGTCACGAGTACATCTCACAAATCACGTGCCAGCTTACAAGCCACGAGAATAGGGTTTTTGAAATCTTTTCATTCAGTCAAGCAAAGATGAAAGAGGCGTAGCTAACAAGCATCAAGGCAAGCTGCGCTCTAACGCATCGCGTACTCCATATTTCCCCTTCCATTCCCCACAAAAAGTGCAGTTTGCAAGTCCCAGAAAGTCCAAAGTCCCCAGCCTATCTATAAATGAGGTTTGTTCGCGACGCTGAAAATAACAAGACAAGACAAGTGGAAATCAAATCAAGCTTCATCAGAGACATAAATGCCCTTCTCCCCTTCCCGCCCCAAATCGTAAAAAAAGGAAATGTAAAAAGCAAAAGTCTATATCGCGCGCTGTTCTATGTGTACACCTTTCGTAACAAAGCAAAAGATCATTGAGTAGTGAGGAGCTCGGAGTCCTATTAATCGAGTATCGACTCTGTGACATCGTCGAGTATATTAGAGGATAATAGTGTTATGTCGTGTTGAGTTGTGAAGGAGAAACGCCTCGTTGCCGTCAGGCGATCCGCGTAGCCCATTCTATGCATGTCCGTTTTCCCAGTGAGTTGCAATCAAAATCGGTCCGTTAAATTGTCTCCTGCAACGCTACCGGTCGTACTGCTCTGACCACTCGAATTGAAGCCATTGTCTCCTGAGCTCAGCAAATCCTGCACTGCGACCTTCGGGACCTGAGGAACTGGTAGTTTCCTTTGCGTGCCGTCCGTCCTCTCCATAATGTCGCTAATCGTGAGACCACTTCTTGGCGCGGAGGTTGCTGGATTGGAGTTGTGATATTGGCCGTCGAGATGTTGGGGCTCCATGGGAGCAAGGGCGGGCGTGTGTTGTAACGACAGGTTGCGGATGCCGGGCAAGTCATATCCACCACCATATGGTCTCAGACGGGGCGAATGCGCGGGAGTGGCAAGAGGAGTGTGGTCGGGCGTGGGAGACAAGGAGTCGTGGGAGAATGTAGGTGAGGATGGAGCCGTGCTGTTGGGCGAATTAGGTCTCGATCTTTTGACTCGATGCGAGTAATGGTCATCGTCCTCGTGGGAATGCGATCTCGACATGGCATACGCAGACAACGAAGGGAGGTGGTTTCGACTAGAATGACTGCTGTGGCTGTAATATGGGTGATGTCTTGAGCTGTGATGTGGGTGATGTGTCGCCAAGGTGCTTTCTCTCTCGACTTGTGTAGCAGCGGTGGCGAGCAGATTGATGTCGAGATTTTGCCCATTGTTTGGGCTTCCACCCAGACTCCGGCCGTAGGGATTGAGATTCGACGGGATGGCAGTAGAGTATGAGGCGTATGAGTGAGGAGGGGAGACGTTGGGCGAGCCGATCGCAGACGCAGGCGCTGATCTCGACATGGTATTCTTTGGGGGCGGCATCATGGTCGCCATAGCTCCTCCGTGATCCATTCCATTCTGCACTGCCTGTTGGACCGCTTGCTGGGTCTTGTTACTCCTTCTCGAGTTGGGGTTGTTGTGTATCCTCGAGTGTCGAGTCAGCTCGTCGGATCGCGAGAAACGTTTTGTGCAGCCCGGGAATTGGCAGGCGTGAGGCTTCTCGCCGGTGTGCGTACGGATATGCCTTGTCTGATGCTCGAGACGGTGGAATGCCTTATCGCACAAGGGGCATTTGTAGGGGCGAGGTAAGTCCTGGCGATCGTCTCCGTGCTGCCCTCCGATCAAGGGTGGCATCATGCTCACGGCGGCCATTTCTGCTTCTTGCTGCTGTCTCTGGATCTCGGCCAGCTTCTTTCGCGCGGCCTCCTGCTCTCGCTCCTGTTGTGTCTGTGGATTCAGCAGACTTCCAAAATCTACTGCAGAAGATGCGCGTTGCATGTGATCGCCGCCGCAGCGAAACTCGTCACTTTTTTATTTCTGCCGGGGGGGGAGCGACGGGGCTGCAACGTGTTTTGGTGATGATTTTTTTGTGGAGTGGGAAGAATTAGTTTTTCTTGGTCGATTAAGTACGGGCACCAGCAGATGGAATTATTTTGCTGGTATAGCGGTGTTCGAATAATGCGGACGAACGAGGGCGGTGGCGATGGTATTGGTGAGTGTTGAGTGTTGATTGTTGATGGGGGAAGTAGTCTGGTACAGTCCTGTAGAGTGTTTGGTGGTAGACTGGGTAGACGGGGTAGACTGGTATAGTAATAATGACGGGGCAGCAGACGGAGGAGAAGATGTGCCGAGGGGGGTGGGTGTCTTATACGGAAAGGGCCACTACTCAGTGCGAGAGACTAACGAGTAAAGAGTAACTGTGGAGTCGTCGTAGACTTATGGGTAGTGGTAGCGGTAGCGGTAGCGGTATGTTGGACGGGTTTGCCTTGTGCTGGGCTTTTGGCTTCTCCCTCCCTGGTCTCCCTGGTCTCTCTGGCTTTTGTAGCGCGCTTCGAACTGTGGGCGGGCGCGGGCGCAGGACGTGGGTGGAGAAGGGTGTGTCAAGATAGTGTGGGTGTGAAAGACGGTTCAAGGCCGGGGGGGTAGGAATAGTACGAAGGTAGCAGGGCAGGTACGGTAAGGTAAGGTATGTATTGAATATCTTTACGGAGAGACTCCGCGATCGAGATGAATGGAATTCCGGGAGAGATGGAGATGGAGATGGAGATTGAGATGGAGATTGAGCACAGTCTTGGTAACCACTTTATCAACCCTTGGTATTCTTAATATCTTGCAGTCCTCTTTTGCTGCTTCTTTTTTCTGGTGGAGGTCTACGTGTGGTCGGTACGGCCTGCAGGGCTTGCTGGGCTGGCGGGGCGGTGGAGAGGAGGGCGTGGTCCTGCAGTGCCCGCTGCAATGCTGTAATGCTGCAATGCTGAGAGATGATGAAAAATACTTGGCCCCCTTGAGTCGTTGGGGTTGCTCCTAGGTTGCTCCTACTGATGGGGAAGAATGGAGTGAGAATGTCAGAAATGAGTCCACGCCCGAGTCAGCGAGAATGTACTTGTACGAAGTAATTACAATTATTGTCCCGATTCTTGATTTAGCTGCACAGTAGTAGTAGTAGTAGTAGCAATAATAATCTGTAGTTTTCAGATTTATTATCTCTAGGCTGTCTCTAGTACACGGATATCGAATATCGAATATCTCTAGCCTCCTGTGGCTATCCGGGAACGGGGCTTTTTGGGGCTTTTTGCTTTTCGTACTCGCCCGCCAGCCCTTTTTTCTTCGTGGGCGAGCAGAAAGTGGGGAGAAGCAGCCCCCGGCCGAGAGAATCCAGGGGCAGTCTAGGCTTCATGGGGTAATATCGTGGAAAAGCATTTTTGTAGCCTGAGCCTATGCCTGTGCCTGTGCCTGCTCTTGCAGTCTGCACAAGAGATGAAATGCGTGAGATCTCTCTCGGACGGAATGCTGGCTGGCCATGGGCTGAGATAGAGAGCAGCTGAAGTAGATCGGTGAAAGATCGGTGAAAGCATCACATCTACAACATTTCATTATTCCTCAATCTACTGTGTAGACATCTAAAAAGAGGCTCGGGCAGAGTAACTCGAAGAGGCATCTGGACATTTCTCCACCTTCTCCAAAGTCCCTTTCATGCACCCCAGCACCTTACTCACCACATCCAAGTATCGCATCACATCACATCACACCTTCGTCGTCTCTCGTATGTCGTCTTCCTCAAAAGGTACAGTAACCTCCTGCGGATCCTCGGAAAGTCTGTCTGACAAAGACTGCTCCTCCTGTTGATTCCTCTATTTGCCCCCTCACCGTTTCTATTTCCCCGCTGACTCCTCCTTTTCAGGGCTGAATAATATGACTGCAGATACACGCGTTGCCCAGGCTCTGATTCCAACTAGGCTTCCAAAGAGGCAACTCCAAGTCGGTGAAGACGATGGAAACCCTGGTCAGCCACACCAAGTCGGGGGTTGCAGGCTGCCGGAGTCGTGCGAAACGTGGGGAATTGGGGGTCCTGGTTCTTGGTGGGTTGGCGGGCTGTCACACGTTGCGTTGCCGCTCACCGAAAATAAACATGATCAAGATTTTATTAAAACAGCAATACGAATTATGTCTAAGCATACTTCTCAAACAGGTCTCTACGACGCTGGAGGATTAAACGAATTATGATATGCTGACTCTTATACGCACAAATAATCTCGCGTCTCGAAGCAGGAAGCGCCAGGAGTCATGGCCCAAGTCCCAGCTGAAAACAACAGTGAACATTTACACCCAGCCAGCCAGCTAGAAACCAGAGCGTAGCGCTCACAGTTTCCGTGCCCTAATTCCTCATAATTGCACGAGAACCTATGAAACCTCCGTATCTTTTTTCAGAAATATGTCAGGGAGGCGCAGTCGACTCCGTGGGGGATTGGCTTCCCCGGATCTTTCCCAGTTGGTTGGAAGGAATGCATCCCTTCCCCAGCATTCCTCCTTATCCCGCCAAATAAATCACGAATACTACCTGTCGCTTTTGGCCCTGCAACCCCGGGGCTGTCAGCACGCGACACCCGGCAAGGAATTCAAAGACAAGGCCTGAGACTTAAAGATCGACGAGTCATCCAGTGGTATTTTGAAGTCAGCTTGGCAGCGAGCGGTGGTTTTGTAAAATTGTCAATTTTGGCCCAGCAGCTTGGCATATACAATTGAACTTGACTCGTGAGGTTTGTGCTTCTACGTCAAGTGTTTTGACCTCTTTTCCATCACATTTTCTTCAAACGCCGCGAATCGGAACCTTCGTTTGCGCATCAACACTACAGGGAGATGGGACTCCAAATGGGGATCACATCATGCAACAAACGAGTCGTGAGATATGCCGTCTACCAAACCGGTATTATCCTCAAACCTTCTCCGCGTTTGTACCAGTAGCTCTAACTTTCAAGCTTCGGCAGAGAGTCGGGAGATCTGCCATTGCACATAGCAGAAATCTGGGGTAGTAGCTCTCCTGATCAGCTCCTGATCAGCTCCCTTACATCACCCGATTCCGTCATTTCACAGCTTCTTGAATCATGAGAGCACGCAAGACCGCGCAATTGCGAGACGAGGCGCCGTCAAGAGTTCTGTTTTCGTACTGTACGTTGAGGGACAACACCCAGTAAGAGCAAGCGGCAAGCCCTAATGAGGCTGAGTTTTGACGTTCTCGTACGTCTCAAAACCGGGGATACTTCCCCACTTTCTTCCATGTCATCTAGAATGCTAGGTAGTTTCTCAAGTGTTTTGAACAAGGAGGCTCTGTTTTTTGAAACTGCTTCACTATCGTATCGGCAGTCCGCAAGCGAAATACTCTCACTCTCACCCACATCGTTCAACAGAACAAGTTGTTCAGAACATCAGCCACACATCACGAAATGTCTCCGGGATATCAGAAAGTGGAAATACGCCGGCGTCTTGATAAGCCTCAGTTCTGCCCCACAACTCCAGATCCAAACATGCCAGATCTGGCGCCATCAAGATTCCCAGCCGGGCCTGACTCGCGCGCTTGTATCCGTCCTGCTTCCTTCCCCAAGGGAAAAGATATCAGACTGTCGTCATCACTCGATACCCATAAGGTTTGTCTTCCCCACCAAAGTCAAAAGATCCACCTACCTACTGTATCAGAAACCGAGGGGTGTGGACATAGACCTACAAAATTCTCCTCCAAAAAAAACTTCTAAAAAGCTAGAAGAGACTTACATGTGTCCGTTCCCCAATTATCTTTCTCAATTTCCAAACTTCATTTAAAGGTACGGCCGAACGGTGTTGCAAATTTTTCGCACAGAGTCGGACCGTATCTGGGGCAAAGCCGCAAAGGGGCACGAAGAGAAAAAAGAGGGTTGGTGGAGCCTCAATGGCGAAGAGTGGAGAAGGGGAGCTACTCGGGGTGTTACGGAGGGCGGTTCCGAAACATCTTCGTTGGAGGTTTGTGAGTATTGGCGGGGACATCATCAAGTACCGGTTCTTGCCTGGATGCTTTTGGCTTGTGCTTGGAATTGTGGGAGATGAGCTTGTGGGGAGGAAGCTCAGCTCTTTGCCAGACCAGCTGGTATTATTGCCTCTGAGTAGTTCGATAACGTGATGACTCAAGCAATTGAGGAAATTAGATACGATGAAAACTGTCCTCAACAATTCAGCGCTGCTACTGTACTGCATATGGACTCGGACACTCAATAGTAAGAAAGAAGCCGATAATTTCAGCGCGCGGGAGCCCCAAATGCCAATAGTTCCTCTTCACCCCTTAACACAAACAGAAACCTGTACGTGCGTATTTCAAACTGCCCAGAAAGGCCAGTCCGAGTACTATACAATACAACTATCCCCAAGCCCATTCATTCATTCATTCATTTCACACCAAAGCCTTGGCCAAACATCCTTCCTCCCATCATGCCCCCAAAATCTCGGCATCTAGCGGAGCGGGGTCACGGGCACCTTCTCTGGCCCTTCTAGAAGGGCCCCCAGGGATACGCCCGGTAATTGGTGGCATCGGAGTTTCGCCGAAGTAAAGGCATTCCGCATTTAGGAACACAATCCACATTAGACATCCCTGCGTGCGATCATCTCAATTCGCGAACCCCGGGCTCTGCCGGCTTTCTGTTTGGGGCATAGGCGATAGGGAGGTTAATTTACCCCCTTTCTTTTTGCTTTCTCTTATCTTTTGAGCGAGCAGCGTGGGGAAAAAAGGGGGATGGATGGAGTGGAATGATCGTCGAGTCTGACAGCGGCCCCATAAAAGGGTTCAAACCTCCTGCGATGGAATGCTGACTCGTATTATGCCCCAGAATCCCTTAAACCCAAATATTATTCTGTCTGATTCCAATGCTTGGTTCCGACCACTCGGGGGTCTGCGGAACGAACGAACGTGCCTCGTCGTGTCAGACAGGATTCGCATTTCGCATTTTCAGCATCATTTCATCTTTTTTGTGCGCTGGGGCTGGGGGCTGAGTCCCGACGCCACATCGCTACAGAATGTGATTTGTGGTGATTATGCGTACTCGTGGACGTATCAAAGCAGATCGCCAGACTGGAACTGGAACAGGGCATTTATTGGCAGGGCATGGCAGCTCTCGTCGCATCCGGTTCGACGACTCCACGAAGACGAGAGACAAGCGGCGTGGGGGTCGCTGATGCGGTGAGCGGAAAGCCTGGGGAAGTCTGGAATGGTCGCTTTGTGGGGTTTCAAGACCTGGGCGGCCCGGTTTGTCCTGTTACCCTTGTTTGATTTCCAAGGTTTGCTTCTTTTTTGGTATTAGGCTTTCCGGTGAAGAAGGAATTGAACAAGTCATCAGTTTTGCGATGTGATCTTCACGATAGTACTGTAGGAATGGGTACTGGTACTGGTGGTAGGAGAATTGAATATGCATCAAACGAATGATCAGCCTGCAGTGCAGCCAGCGGGCGTCGGAACAAGAATGCCTAAGCACGCAACAGGCTACAGCTACAGCCACAGGTACTGTACGCTTTGGTACGTACTGCACTGGAGATCACTGCAAATGCACTCCAATGGAAAAACTACTTTCCTGTTCGTCCGTTCGCTCGTAACCTGGGTAGGTACTTTCGTACCTTGTACCTCCGTACCCTACTTAGGCGAGCATATCCTTCCTTCCCCTGAAGTGAGGAGACATTTCTCCGTTCGCAATAATGCGTGGGATGCCCAAAGAGGCGTGAGGAGTGGACGAGAAGCCTCTGAAACAGGAAATGGTCTCTAAGAACCCGTCTCCGCATTTGAGGGGCCCTGCAGATGTGATGGATTGTGGAGTACTTGTATGTAAATTTACCAGGATTACTTTCTGTGTTCGGGTGGATGAATGTCTTAAGTGGTAATGCGAGATAACATACAGTAGTACCCCTTTTTTTTATTGTTTTACGCTAAGAATAATACATCTGCCGTTTACTTTGCTTTAAAAGTTCAGCCTTCTGACTGAGGATTTGGAGAATAAGATTACATGCTGAAACCCCAGCCGGAAAACTTCCCCGCAAAGAACCAATACGCCAACGCCATCCGTGTACGAGGGGGCGTGGGGGCAGCGGCTCGGGGACAGGGTTTCGGCTTCCTGAAATCAAAAAGGGGGATTGATATCGCGCACGTGGATACATTATTCGAATATCATTCTGCAACTATCAATTTCGATTCGCTCGTTCCCTTTTCCCCTTACTGATAAAGCATCTCAGGGGCTCCCACGTGAGAGTCTAGGACAAAGATCTTCCACGTGCTACGCACCGGATATCCTCTCCGTAGCCTCAAACCCAAACCCTTCCGAATTTACCCGGTCCTGGATATGGAGATGGATATTCTCCCTTTGGTGCGCTTGCTCGGATCATGGCACAGGAATGTATCAGGTACTTCAGCCGCCCGCATAAATTCGCTGACCCCGCATGTACCGTGTACCTGACACCTCAAACCCCCTTAGTCTCGCATGTGAAGACGACTTGGACTCGCTTAGATTTCATCTCATCGCAACCCCATCTTTGATTCGAAGCACTCCACAACTACTTTCGGTCTTGCCGAAACACGTGTATTTTTTTTCTCTGACTTCCAAGTTCTTGGGCCAAAAATAGCGGGTGCAGATACTAGTAGTTCTAGTTGTTACTTATCTCGGAATTTTCCCACTTACTGTTGGCTAAGGAAAGGGAGCTGGAATGGTGACATCACCTTCCCCGAGTTTTCCATCGCGAGAGATATCATACGTGAATGCGATGATCACGTCAAGTCGCGCCAAAAGTTGCAAAGGAAATGATAGTAAGTTCACGTCAAAACGATCCACGATCGCGAGATCTAGAGCTATCGCCAGCGCCGCCGCTTCAGCCGTTGGGACCGAGGCGGGGCGGGTTTATCTAGACTTTTACATACCACAGTACTTCCCCAGATATCACACGTGAACGTCTTTTGTTCCTTTTAGTTGGGAATGGAACTTTTATTGCTGTCATTATCAATCTTCAAAGAGAATTTCTTAAGCCTCAATCTCCTAGGCCCCGCTGTCCGGCAGGCTCAAATATCATTTTGAGCCCGCTGACGAGGGCCTCGCGAGAAAGTGGATTCTGATAAGAAAAGAAGCCAGATATCCAACAAAAGAGAAAGATAAGGCGAGCCGATACCGAGTTAAATGTGATCACGCACTAATGTCAGGGCATGACCGGCTCCCCTTTAGCGGCGGTCATTTTGCGGAGAGAGAAGAGAAAAATTAGGAGGGTGAGTGGGTTCTAAGAGCGCCTAGCGGCGTAGCCTCGGTTTTACGCCGGTAGGAATGCATTTGGGACGAGAAAAGGACCGCACGTGGGCCGAGGGTTTGCGGTAGTGATTGTGATTATGATATGATTGAAAAGGGAGCGGTTGTGTTCGGGCTTTCGGAGGAGAGAGTTTGGATGGGAGATAGAGGGAGATCCGAGATGCCGTCACGTGTGCCGGGGTCCGAGGTTGGAGCTATTGCGTGTTGCGTGGCGTGTTGGAGGAGAGCGAGTGGAAATGGGGTGTGGGGATAGTATTTGCTTTCGATATGACTTCAAAGTTGGAGTCATAAGAAAGATTCTCAGAACAAAGCAGGGACAATATCAGCCAAGTGGCTGCGCACCGGGGCGTCATGAACATGACGAAAAGTTATACATCAGAAATCTTGATTTATATCAGCTCCTGAAAGTTTAGAAGTCAAATTCCCATATCTCAATTCAGGAATAGGGTAATTATGAGTCTACTAATCCGGAAGATCTATTACTACTTCATATTTGTATATACGAGTCGTGTAATGTTGCTTTTTATTTTCTTCTTCCTCCTGATTTCATACCTACAACTACACCGACTTCGGCTTCCCAAATTCGGGTTTCCAAGTTCCAAGAATGGGGGAAGAAGTCTCTACCGTGTCCGTGGGGTATGGCGGCTGCAGCGCCATGGGGGATTGCATGAGTCGTGAAAGCTTGAATTACTGGTTTGTGGTGTCTTGGGGATGATGTTATGAGCGTTGGCATTGTGGGGTACTGATCATTTTTTGTTTGTGGAGTACTGGGGCAGATCTTCAGTGACGTACCCCTCTGGTAAGCGGGCGCTGACGATAAGAAAGGAATTTTTTGAAGTTGGGATGTGGTATCTGGATCTGGTTATGCGCTGGCATTGTGGGGTTGCTTTAGCTGAAGCAGTTTTGCTTCTAAAACTGGGAGGATTGTGCGGGAATATTTCCATTTTGAGGCTTCTTGACTGAGAAGTGCTTTGGGGGAATTTCTCTTACTGAGCCACTCGGACGTGTAGAATTTTAAAAGAAACTTACACCAAGTGGTCTAGTTTGATCTGGCTAAGTGGCTTGGTTAGTCTCGTCTTGTGCTTGTAAAATGGCAACTAGGCAAGTCAGCACTTGTTTGGATGCAAAGAAATTGCTTTTATCAGACAATTTTCTACCTGAATTTGTATCTCAATCTCATTTGTCTTCAGTTCATCATGGTAGGTTCGATCACATAAGTACCTGTAACGAGCCCGGTGCCTAAAGTCCGTGTTTTTAGGGAACTTTGTATACAAAGTCAAAATGAGAAAAAATCGAATTTCAAAATTTTAATAATCGAATAAAAAGATTCTTGGATCGTTTCATTTTTACCGAATATCAATTATTTATTATTTATTATTGTTCAGTAATATTAATATAAATCGGAATTTGAAGCCCTTGAAACAGGATTGGCAAGGCTCGCTAAACCCTGAAAACCCCTTAAAAACACGGACTTTAGGCACTGGGCTCGTAAGCTGGCATTCCACGTTTCTCGCTTTTCACCCTGAACGGGCGTCATTTTGGTTTTGTGGCACTGAGATAATGGTGCTGTATAGAAATTACAGTACCACAACATTTATTCTTATACCAAATTGATGCACATCCAGTCATTGTAGTCCAACTGTCTACTTCAAGATCGCTGGTTCCTGAAGAGTCTCACCTTTATATTGGTATGCATGGAGGATTCTTTGCAAAATTTAAAATTCGGAAGCATCTGATTGGACTGTGTTTGAGTTATTTGATTGTTTATTGCTGTTGAGCTTCTCTTCAGCTCTCGGTGCCCAGCTTGTTTGGTTTCGGATTCGGTAGGCACCTAGCTGGTGCAGGTACATACCAATATTCAACAATCTGCCTATCTTGACTGGAACAGTACTCGATAACATGTCTTAAAAATTGTTCAATTACATTTTCCCAATTTGGTAGTCTTCACTCTTGCGCGCGCAAGCAAAAAGAACCTTGGCCTGACACACGTGATCGCAGCTGCCTAAAGCAAATCAAACTCGTTTGCATCAACTCATCCTTCTTCAACCTCACAGGTTGCGAGTCTATTGTATTGCAAATATTGCGCCACAGCTTTCACTATGTCCTTTGACGTCTTATCAACAGAGATCGCTCTCGAAATAATCCGCCTCATAAACAGCGCAGACCTCAAGAACCTTTCTGTCTGCTCCCGACGCTTGTATAACCTCACTCAGCCACTTCTATATGAGACTTTCCAACAAACAGGGATAGAACTATACCAAACATCATACGATCTATCATCAGAAAACCCCATCTCGCTGGGTACGTCAAGAATCTGGAGTTCGTCCTCCTGACCCAACATGAAAAGAAGATTGATATCGATGTTTCTTTCTTCTCTCGGGAAGACCGAGCATTTGTGCAATCACATCTGAACAAGATATCAGCCAGGTTCTGGGAGTTCTACAGGACGGGTATTTACAACAAAATTATGAGTGGCAAAGACAACTGGGAGGCTTTACTCGCTTTGCTATCGATTCTTTGTGCTGCTAATCTCGAGTCAATTACGTTTCAGTGTCAGACTTACCAGCCGAAATACATTTTGAATCTCCTCGACCTCGCAGCGAACAAGGAGCGAGGTTACTTTCCCAAGCTTCGCCGTGTCATTTTGATGCCAGATCCACATGCGCAATTTGCTCTCACGCTTCATGGAAACGCTTGCTTCAACACACTATTGTCGCATACTTTGCGAATTCGCCATTTGCCAGGACTCCATCTTAAACATTTATTCAGCTCGTGTGTCGTGAATTTTGTTAGAGACGGAAAATCCCAGACTGGGACCCAGACTGGGAGCCTGGAAACATTTGCTATTAAAGTGTTATCTATCACCGACAGCCACCTAGCTTCTGCAATTTTGAGGGATACTCTCACACGTTTTGACTCTCTCACCCACTTCAAGCTCCAACACCCGATAACAGCCATAAACGCATTTGATTTAGTTCCCATAATGATCGAGGACGGACTGCTTAATTCTCGCTATGACCTAGAAGAGCTGGTTCTTGAAGGAGCAGACGCTGACGACAGCTCTCGTAACGGAAGAGTTTTTAGTCCTCTGAAAAACATGGAATCCTTCAAGAAGCTGAAGGTCATCAAAGTACAAGCTACAAGACTTTTAGGTCACGAACCTGCCGGAAACAGCTCGCTCCCTCACTATACGAAACAGTGTACAGACTTTGCAAACCGTCTCCCTCCATCATTAGAACATCTCACACTCACCGACTGCCGGCTTTCTATCTACAATCCCATTAGCGAGCTGCTTCTTTCTCCCAAGATGCCGCCAAATCTGAAATCTATTGAGATAAGTTTTGATATGCATCAGTTGCTCACCCACGTATTCGGTGATCTGACAATAACAATGTGGCTCTAGTTGATAACACGTAAAACGACCTGGGCTGCCCATCAAAGAGAGGTTAGGAAGTGGGAAATTTGTTCAGCTCTTGCCGTGGAAAAGGGTGTTTTGCGGGATGATGGAATATTTCATTGGTGAAGGTACCACTTGGGTTCTGCGGTGTGATCTATAAAGGCACAGAATAGAATGTAGTCCAGAGAGATATCGAAGGTCAAGCTCTGAATTGCTTGATTGGTCCAAATGGGTTTGTCTCAAAAAAGGTGTTTTCAATCCTTATACAGCCTGAATTTTCAAAATTCATCAGGTTTGCTCTGTTCTAAATGAAGCGCCTGAAAAATTCGCCGTTGAAAAACGTAGATCTCAGTCTGCGAAGGGCCGCCGGCACAGGCAGGTTGTCAAAAGACTCAAAACTCTTAGGCGCAGCCCACGATAATTCTCAGGCTAATTTGTCCACCTCAAGACTGTTCTCGATAATGCACCTTGATAGGTCGAGAGTCACATGCATACCTCTCGATTCGGAGATGTCCTCGTTTTGTCGCAAGTCGCAACTCGTTGCGGCCCTTTTTCTCGTTGGTGCGGCCCCGCCAGAAATAGGCCGCAATTCTACGATTGGCTTCGGATCAGCTGTTCATGTCTGTCTGACTTTGGTTTCGTCGTTATTGGATATTTGTTTCTTATCATATTTCATCGGACTAGAGAGTATTAGGGGGTTGGGGTAAGTGTCAATTTTATGCTAGCTGTAGTAAAGGTTGTGGAGCCTGAAAGTTGTATGGAAAGGTCTCTCGGTGTGAGGGAAATCCCAAGCAATCTTTCTTGCTCCTGGCCTAACTGTCGTGGTTGATCATTCATAGAACAGAGCCAACGCAAAGAATTGGATATTTAGGGAAACTTTCATTTGCTACAACCTACTGAAAATCGATCAAGATTGAAGTGTCCCATCCCTAAATTTCTCCACCAGGACATCTAATTTTGATGGCTTCTTTGGAGCTGTTGAAGTATCGTAAGTTCAGAATGCGGGGTACAATGCGGGGTACAATGCGGGGTTGATGGCCGCTAGGTTCTAGTGGCCATACGCTGAAATTGCAGGCATCTCAAGCGCTGGGAAAGAACTTTAATACCACGAACTCCTAGAATTCTCAGAACATCTTGATTCCATAGCCAGTACGCAGGAACAAGGATCTGGATGAAACGAAGAAATCTCAAAGCTAAGTCAATCATCGAAGATAAAGTGCATTATAGGGCGGACTCCCGAAAGATTTCAGCTACTCCCAACAGTGAATTGAGATTTCCATTGTCGTGAAGTATTTAAGAGAAGACTGCGCATGTATCACAGCTCTTCAAAGTCAAAGGAAACCCCCCTCGTTTGCGATTGTATCTGCTGCCTCGGACAAGTCATCCCTCACGAGTTCTGAGATCTCATACTCATACCGCATTCCAAAGTCAGCAAGATGAAACTTGAACAAGGAATGACTCTTCAACTTTGAATATACCCCCCCGACTTCAAGTGACAGCAACAATTACCCCGACAGGAACTTTATCCATCTCCCTAAGAACGAAACTCTCGTTGCGGATTGCCACCTTTTAACCGCACTGGACAACTCATTCCTCACAAGTATACTCAACAAGTTCTCATACCCCTCAAAGGGAATTCCGTTCGATTCTGAAGGTCTATGCCAATTACCTTCATCAACCTCAGTTCAGTCACCAATCCATGGCGGGGCTCCACATAGAATGCTCGATCGCTGAGCTTTTGCATCGTGTAGGTGGATTCTCTTGATGCTCAATGGATTCTTATGGACGACACAATGAAAAGCAAGTGACCTATCACATGGAATTTCCAATGTTCCTCTCCGAGCTCTGAGTGAATGTGTGCCCCATTCACATTTGCATACTAATCTACCACCACATTCATGACTTAGGAGGGTTTGAGCTTTTCTATCAAGCTCTCGATCTTGGGGGTTTCAATTTTAATTGCAACGAGCCCGGGTCGCGATCCTTCTGAGACTCGTAACAAAAGACTTGCTCATCATATTCATAAACTAGTGAATATACCCGGGGGACGCAATAGCCGAATCGAGCGCCTTATTTAAATCTTATGCTGGGACCCAAACCAGACCCCGCAGATTCCACCCTCGACACTATTGCGCAACTACCGGTGTGTTGAGCGCCAATACATATCCCTGAAACCTAGGCAAGAACGAGATCATATCCACTTGAATTTTAAGAATAACTTGTTGAAAGTCAAACCGAAGAACTCCAAGATAATGAATGAACGAATGAACGTGAATGACAGTAATTTAAAACCTGACAGTAACTCTTCGAATGTACAACTGAACGTGTATAAAAAAAATGAGGGGCTTGCTCCTCGGTCGTCCTATTGTGTCAAAACTCCTGCGGTGTGTTTAGAATCTCTCTCTACGCAAAGCGCGCCAAATGAATCCATCTGTGAGAGAGTTGTAGTTACTACTGACCAGATGGATGCTTGGGAAAGTCTTCTTATGTAAGTACTTGAACCCGAGCGGAAGTGAGCACAGAAACCCAGATGATTCACTTCAACAAACACACCTACTTGACAATGAGATATTCTATATCTAAACTCGATGCGAAAGCAGAGGTAAAGGTAAGGTTCACTTGCCACCAAACATCCATGCCTCGTATGGTGTGGCGGAGCCAAAAAGCTTCGAGCAAGCATTAGAGTACCGCAGCAAAGTATGTCCTGCCCCGAGAGAGAAAAACGCAATAGTTAGTGAAAGGAAAGTATGAGTCTCACTAGATGAATGAATGAATGAGCAGCCAGCCATGACGGCAAATTCAAACTTGACAGCAACATTGCGTCGAGGGTGCGCCGTGATCTACCCCGTGTCATGTCAGCCAAGCCTTCGAGGAGCGAATGCCTTCTCAACTTCAAGGGACTGGTATGTATGTCGATATATATGCAGGTAAGCTTTTGGACATTGTTGTGCTTTATTTACCTTGTGGAGGTGTAGAATTTGAAAGGCCCCGATACTTAAATACTGTTATCTGCAGACCTAAAATGAATTTCTTTCACCTACATGCGGTTCCAGTATTCACCTGACTGCTCTAGTTGACTTGAAGTTCAATAGAATTATTTCCATGGGTATAAAATTATCGAGTATGCCGTCGATGCCGTCGATTGAACATTCAAGTCTTTTGCCTGCTATCAGGGAGATGAAATGGCTGAGGCGACTCGCAAGCAAAGGAGCCCACAAATGCAACGAGCTTCAACTCATGATGTATTACCAAAGAAACCCCTAAAGAATAGGGAAGTGTTACTACATAGCTACTACTGCTTTGAGTTTTGTATTTCTTGATAGCAATAGTTCCACCGACTGCAAATATGAAAGCTCGCGCTGTTCCCAAATTACTCCTCTCATCTGCTCTAGAGCTAATCCGCAAGACAATTTCTTGGACCGAGAGTTGATCAAGCTTCAGCGGTGGCTTTAAATGACCGGCCATTTGTAGTTCTGTACACCCTCAAAGTCCTCTCATGATGCATGGAGTCTGTCGACCCCCGGTCTTTAAATGCCAGTTCTCATCCAAGTGAAGGTAGGGGATCGTGAGGCTACTGCAAGAGGAGCTAAAAGTAGCCTGAGGATAGGATAAGGTGTTGAAGTGGTGACGAAAAGCAAAGCATGCCGTGCTAAGCAAATTCGAAAAGCAATATGAAGTAGAAAAATGCCGCTGGGCCGGCTGGGAATAGCGAGATCGCTAGAATTATATGAAGGAAAATGCATCTTAATGGGATTCGTATATTCCGCGATGAAACAAGATTCGTAGCAACATAATGGTATATACACCCAACAACTCCTATATCCCAGCGCCAGTCCCATTCCCAAGCCCAAACTCAATCACTCCAACCCCATCTCCTCATCCTCACTATCACCCCCCGCACCACCCCCCTCATCCTCCTCCCTCTCCCGTCTCGCCGCCTCCCTACTAGCCCCCAACTTCCTCAACCCATCCATAACACCAACAATAAACTCCCTCCCCTCCGCAACCTCCATAGCCCCCACACCCCTCAAACTACTCACACCCCCACCCTCAAGTTCCTTCGTCGAAGCCCTCATCTTCGCCCTTCTAACCTCC
>Ga0247778_1000115_pt1 | contig 139325 bp, 157 predicted proteins | sample UWRJL049202B5_FD_179939 | JGI IMG/M metagenome (GOLD analysis project Ga0247778, IMG submission 179939) | Plant litter microbial communities from Arlington Agricultural Research Station in Wisconsin, United States - UWRJ-L049-202B-5 | ecosystem: Environmental > Terrestrial > Plant litter >... | reverse complement strand
GGGGGGGGGGGGGGTGGGGGGGTGGGGGGGGGGGGGTGGGTGGGGGGGGGGGGGGGGGGGGGGAGGGGGGGGGGGGTGGGCGATGCTATTTGGGTGGTTGTCATGTTGGTGAAGGCTGTGGGTGATGTTTGTTTTGTTTTGATGAGATTTTGAGGGCCCCAAGGATTCGAAGTCGTGGGGTTTATGTCGCGCAGAGTGGGTTTGGAGTTTTCAACCGGGATACAATCATCGGAAGAGAAGGATTTGAGACATCTGGCCTTGACGATAGAAGGAAGGTTGGTGTTGAAGGTTGTCTCCTGATCACGGAAGGCTGCAGCAAGAAAACAAGGGTCCACCTGCCCTGCTTATCGGGAAAAGTCAACAAAGCTCCGATAAGGGTCTTTTGAATGCGGAAGCCAATGTCACCACTCCATGCATTTGCTAAGAAAGTCGAATTTTCCATTCAGAGCCTACAAACTCCTAGATCCATCCATCAAGCTACCGTTACGGTACATAAAGTTCAAAGCTTCTATTCTAAGGCTCTACGGTACGTGGCGGCTGTTCTGGTGGAGATCGGACCTAAGCCTGCCAAAGTCATGGGAATACAAGTGAGAAATAAATTTCCAGGACGCTATCAGGGCGCCATACGGAGGAATCCCCCATATTACTAGCAGTCATCGGATTTAGCTTACCCAATGATCGGTCTAGAGGTTCTCGGAAGCCTTTTGATACATGATACCCTGGAAGATATTTTTTCTCAAACGATATTATTTTCAGAACTGGTATATGATCTCACTGCTATTTATTGTTCTATTGAAGAAATCTATAAGGAATATTACATAGCTCTGTCCACAACATTAGAGTAGAAAGCCTTAAGAAATTGAACTAAACCGCTGCCAAATCTATAGGCCATTGATACATAGGGCTATATGAACAGTAGCGGTACCTTATACTGAGAGAAAAGATATCTGGATAATCTTAACGGGGATCTAAATATGAGAACAGCAAAGCATTTTCAAGCCCAGTATCAATAAAGACTCTTAAGTCTGAGCCTGGGGCCCTCGAAAAATAAGGACCTTTGAGTCCACGCAACTTCACTTTGGCTTCGTTGATGGCCTAGTAGTCTAGCTTTGACTTTCAGCGTAGGATAAACAAACTACTCCATATCATGCTGATGCTGAGCCCAGTTCGGCCTCGGCCCCAAAACTTCCTCTAAGCTGATAACCCCTAAAACTCCAATCGCGTCCAAGAGTTCGCGCATTTCGACAAACCACCGTAAGGAGAGTGCTCTGATCGGATTTGGCATGAGCTGTATCATCCATGGCGGGCGTTTAATCCCTAAGGGTATCTTGTGTACGGTCGAAAAATAGTGAGCTAGTGGATGTCGCATTCTGGGAACTTGGATCTAGGCTGCTGCCTGGTTAGCATAATCGGACTGGTGAGACATGAATACTCACTTAGCCTCAAGCCCTAGGTTTACTTGGGTGTTTAATAATGATATGAGTCACAAACTCTCCCGGAGCGTTACTGTACCTAGGGTTCAACATACATTTGTCTATATCGCGTGCCCCGCATAACAAATCTCACACTTGTTTAGGCTTTTGTCCAAAGTCTTCAATTGTCTTCCTCCTCCAAAACCACTCCACCAGTCCCAGACTCGTCTAGCAATTGCTCCTCCAGTCCCTCGACTTCCTTCTCCATAGTCTCGCCATTCCCCGACCGCTTTGCCGTCTCAAAATCAACAAGAAAGGCGCCCTTTTCCGAAATCAAAAAGTTATGCTTATTCAAATCCCCATGAAGTATTTTCAAGCCATGCAACTTTCTGACGATAACCTTGCAGGCAGGAAGGTCTGAAATGGTAGCGTGGTGGCCTTCAATATATTCGATAAGGAATCCGATGACCCGACCAGCTTCAGTTAAGTACCCCAAGAACTCTGGGCCGATATTGTGGCCCTCTATCCATGAATATACTTGAGTCTCTGCGATGTAGTACCCGATCTCCCAGTGGAATCTTGCGAATTTGGCAACTATTGGCTTCTCGAATTGTGGAGAAGATGCCATGTAGACGTTTGATCTAAGTCGGTCTCCGATTTGAAAAGATAGGTACTCATAAGACTTCGGATGCCATAGAGGATTGATTGAGGGAAGAGTCTTCTTGAGAGTCTCTGAGAAGAATGGCGTTGGATTTCCCGGTGCTTGCGAGATGCGGCCACAGTTCCAGTCGCCTTCCGGAAATGGCGGCAGCTTTTCCACCAGGATTGGCGGGAAGCATAGATCATCGACTTCGTATATTCCCGGATCGATAGTGATATATTTGAAGTGCTTTCTGTTCACCAGAATTCTGTAATAGCTGGGTGTCTTATTCTCGGGATCAATTTCTTGATTCAAGATCTCGACCTGGGTAGGATACATAGCTTTGATGGGAGTGGTGCTTGAACACACCAAAGAGGTTTTTGATAATAAGACTTGACTTGACTTGTGGGAAACTGTCAACCAGAGCACGAGCGCGCCAGCTAATAGCTCTGGAATTCGTCAGACTTTGCAAGTCAAGTATGTTGAAAACCGAATGGATGATCTCGATTGGGAAGGCTTCTAAATCCCCGATGTTAGAAGGAGAAGCAGTGCATTTCGCCTCAAAAACTGTGCTTTGCTGGAGTCGGCCATTGTCGAGTGGACAATGTCTTTGGAGAGATTGAACTTGAATTGTCATTCGGGTCAATTCAGGGCGCGACCAGGTCAAAAGGCGAAATTCGTCCGGAGTCAAGCTTGGAGGCGAAGCCATATGTATAGTAGATTCTGAGGAGGTGTTGGATCTGCAGTGAGATAGAGATCTGTTTAGTCGAGGAGGATGAAGTGCGCGACTTGTATGAACGCGTTGAGAGCGGTAGCCAGCCCGTGCATGGAAAGCACCGCGACTGAGAAAGAATATGCTTTTAAAGAGCTTTCACATGTTTCGAAGCTGGACGTGGGTGTGACGAAGAGCCTCCACGTCTGGTCTTTGAGCAAAAGATGCAGCCACTTCCACTTCCAGATCTTCGTCGGGCGAATTCCGGTTGATTCTGAAATCAGAAAACAATTGAGGTCTCACCCGTCGCCTGCACTACCATCGCGCCAAGAGCTGGCTCTCTTATCGGGCAAAGTCAACAAAGCTCCGATAAGGAGAGACCTTTTGACCTTTTTGACCTCAACCGAGCATTGCTGACATCTTGTGAATCTTTAAATCCTACAGCTTCATCTATCTGCACCTCCTTCATCCAAGAAGAGCTTCTCGATACCATCACCTAGCATAATAGTTCACAAACCTTCTTTCTGATTTGGAGAATCATTTCCCAATTCTTCACAATGGCCACTCGACCACCCCTCATCATCCCCGCAGTCAAGAAGCACACAGCAACCGTCATCATGGCTCATGGCCTTGGTGACTCCGGTGCTGGATGGGTATCTCTAGCAGAGAACTGGCGCCGACGACAAAAGTTCGATGAAGTCAAATTCATATGTCCGTTGATCTCCTCAATCCCCAAACCCACCATCTAACCCCTCTCTAGTCCCCAACGCTCCAAACATCCCCATCACAGTCGTATGTAGCCTCCCCCCCAGCTCAAATACATCTTCTAACATCCCCAGAACTTCGGAATGCAAATGCCAGGCTGGTACGACATTGTAAGACAACGAGTCCGTTCAACCACCTCCCCAAACCACAACTGACACTAAATCCCCAGACCTCATTCTCCGACCTCGTTGCCGACGTCCACGACGAAACCGGCATCCTGCGCACCCAAAAGCATTTCCACTCCCTAATCGCCTCCGAAATCGAATCCGGCATCCCTTCCTCCCGCATCGTTCTCGGCGGATTTTCCCAAGGCGGTGCCATGTCCATTTTCTCCGGTCTAACCTGCCCAACAAAGCTGGGAGGCATATTTGGGCTGAGTTGTTATTTGGTGATGCATAATAAGTTCAAGGAATTCATACCAAAGGATAATCCGAATAAGGATACGCCTATTTTGATGGGACATGGGGATAGTGATCCGTTGGTGAAGCCGGATTGGGGAACTAAGACGGCGGAGTTCCTGAGGAAGGATGGGTTTGGGGTTGAGTTGAAGTTTTATAAGGGGATGGAGCATTCGGCGTGTCCGGAGGAGATTGATGATGTGGAGAAGTATTTGAATGAGAGGATTCCGGAGGTGGGGGATAAGCCTACCTTGTGACTAGATGAGGGGCAGAATTTGGGATATGATTATGGCAATGTCGTGCTGCTTGTGGGGATTATATTACTAGCTGTGCTTGGATGGCGTTGGTTAAGGGGGTACAAGATGCAAATGGCGGGAAATGGGCAGCGGACGAATAGAGATCATGTGGAGTGATCATAGGTACTGAAAATACATAACGGTGCGTTTACTTAGATAGAACCCCGCGAATTGCGATCCTTCTAGCAGAATGGGCTACAGCTAAGCAAGAAAAATCGAGCCAATGGTCTTTGATAGTACGGAAATGGAAGTGTTGTCCTCGAGTCTCGAGAACCAGCAAGTGCATTGCGAGGAACTCCAGCCGGGGCCAGCCATCGTTCCTTCCTCCCAAATTCCGAACTAGTGCGCTTGTGGTATTTCTTTCCCTTCCCTCACGCTCAACTCTTCGTCTCCCCCCAAGGATTTTGTTCTATTTATTCTCAATCAAACCCAAATTCCGACCATGAACTCTCTATCTCCTTGCCGAAGTCACCTGCAGTCCTTGCTTCTGTTTTCTCCTGCATTCAAACTCCGTAGCCTTGATGCCTATTGTTTCTGGCCCCCGGAAACGTTTTAAGAGCCTTCGCTGCTTCCTTCCCATCCAGAATCTTCATATAACTCCTCTATCAAGATCCCACATGTCAGCAGCAGTCCTGAACCCAATTTCTTCTCAATCCGTAACTTCCACACCTCGATCACGAACTTCCATTCTGACAATATCCACCTACTACTCCCATATTTCAACTTCCCTGGGGTAGCTCTGCTGTCTCTGCTCTTGCAACGTCTTGTGCTCTCCTATTTTCTGTGGTCTCGACGCTGATGGACGAGCGTAAGCTGCAGCCGTGAAAGCCATCAGAGCTCAATCGCGTCTTGTTGACTTGCTCGATGCTGGTGTATTTTGTGCCTTTTGTCTAGTTGTACCACTAGCCTTTGCGAAAAATCAATGATAGTTCTGGGAAGCACTTGGCTGTCTGATACGTTCATAGCTGTCTTTCATTCTCCCGGGTCCTGTTTCGCGTTGTAAGTTGCATCGCTAGGGACCTTCCCCGAGAAGCTTACGAGCCTAATATTTTAAATCTGTGCTTTCAGAGCATTTTGTACCAAAACCGAAAATGAGAATAATAATAAATTCGAATATTTAGTAATGAGAAGAATCTTTACTTCGCATTCTCTATATTGACGAATTCAATAAGATTCCTCTTTTGTTGTTGTCTAATAATATCCAAGAATTATATTAATTCTTAGTTTTCTAGAGCCTGAAACGGGGTTTGGTAAGCGCTGAAAATGCCCTGAAAGCACAGACTTAAAATATTAGGCTCGTTAGGTGCTGTTGTGCTCTGATACCCGGTATCCAGCAATTTCGAAGTATAATGGTCCGTCCTAACCATATACTTCAGCGCTCGCAAGGCTCCAGGTGCCGCTTCATCGCAACTCGAAGATCTCGGCATTCGAGACATTCCCATCAAAATCATCCACTGCTTCACCTTTCATGATGCCATGAACATAGCATTCCCCGATGAACTGCCAGTGGCTTCCCATGTCCCTAAGGACGTATGGTACTCGTCCACCAAAGAGAATGCATACAACATCTCCTGCGCGCATGTCACAAGGGCCCAGTCCGAGATACCCTTTATATGTAGTGAAAACACGCCTGTTCATGCATAGTGAGGCCATGAGATATTCAAGAGCCTCGGGATCACCCTCCAGGTCATTTATAGCTTCCTTCCAGGACTGCAACCTAGTTGATGGCTCCCTCCCGCTCGCTTCTGCAGCATGGGCAAGCTTCTTTTCATATGCCGATATACTGGCCCAGTGTGTCCTATCCCAACTAGCAGATGTTCGAGGAACTGTTTTACCGACAGTCATTGTCATATAAAATGCCGATATACGATCCCAACCTTCCGTGTATGCATGAGCCTTGGCACCCATGCTATCCCATATGTCACAAAACAATTGCCCGTTGAACTGGAGATACAATTCACGGTCGTCAGAACTTACGGCAGACCTATCGATCCGATCGACTCCTATGAGGTCAAATCGTATGCCGCGGAGCACCAAAGCATTCTCTTCTACCTGGGGAATGACTGGTTGAAGCATTCGATTACTGGCTTTGTATATTCGATTTTCATTGAACTCAATGTGCAAACCTCCGTACGGCTGATCCAGACGCGGTACCCACGTTGGGAGGAAATGGTTTTCATCCAAAGCGCGTTTGCTCCCCTGAACCATCGACAAGACTTTCAAATCATTACTCGATTCGATAATATAGCGAACTGCGTCGATATACACCTGGGCCATCGACTTTGAGTAATCTGGCAGCAACCTGCAGGTAGATGTAAGTAAACCGAATCCTCTCTAATGGCGTAGCTCACTGACCGAGAATCCCGACATGCGATTGCTTCGGTTGCTATCCCAAGGATGGCATACACTTTATCCCTCGGGTCCGTTGTAGCTTGGTTTCTCGTTACTCTCAATAGCCCAAGCAGATTTTGGGCCCTCTGGCGTTCGAAAAAGCCATGATTGCACGAGCGGGTCTTGCCAATGCCACCCATATATGTCATGTCGATCTTCAAGAAATACATCTTATGAGCAAGCCAACGAGTTGCATTTTGCAAGTCGTCCCAAGCCATCTGAAACTCCCCGCACAGGGCCAGGCCTTCACGCGCGAGTCGTACCTCTTGAACGACCCACGCCCTCTGAAAGTACGGTCTGCCATAAAATGAACTAAGCTGCACCCACTCCGTGGATTCGAAAGCAGGTAGTCCCATTTCTTCATTTCTCTGCGCCGAGATCGCCTCTGTTTTCACATCTCGAAACAGTTCTGTTTCTCTTTGGCGCTGAGCAAGAATTTTGCTTACCAGCTTCCAAGCAGTTGGCACTTCGTCACTACTCGGACCGAGCCATATCAAGACTCGAGTCGCGTTTGAATATATCATCCGCATCAGCGCGACCTGACGCGACCTCTCGTCGGTATTTTCCTGGTTAATACAGACAGCATCTGCCCATAGGACTCTGGTCGCAGACTCAAGACGCACCCGATGCAAGGCGCCGTATAGGCTGGGCGTGATGCCCATCCTGTCATCATCGGTGCAGAGCTCACATGTGAAAACGGGTTCACCCCAAGCGTAGGATATAGCCTCGTATGCTGGCAGATGATCTAGACTGACTGTCTTGAGCTGGCAGCGAAGTGGGGAGTCGGCAGCTCCTGGTTCAAGGTAGATCAGGCGGATTGAGTTTGTGTCTGGTAATGCGGTATATTGGTAGAAGTCGGCCATCTTGGGACTACCTACGGATCATGGCGCAAAACAATAGTTACTGCAAAACATGAAATGTGAGGATAAGGAAACGAATCAGGAAGATTTTCTTGCGACGTTGATAAGACGGCCCTAAGGCGGGGTACACAACATTGCGGCTGATGACCGGGGTACAATACAGTATCTTGCAGCCCATATCTTGGCTGTTTCAAAACAAATGGTACCATAAGAGCACATGGCGAACTAAATAATGTGTTCCTCAATTGTGATTCAACAAAGCAAGATAATTTGGATCATTAACCAACTTTCCACCCGCCGATGTTCAAAATTCATAGCTCAATGTATACTAGAGCTTAGAACCATTAGGACTATATGTTGCACTTGCGAGTGTCATGGTCTTTGATTCTTAGAATCATTTGGTTTTAGGAAAGGGCGGCTTGAGGGGAAGGAATTGCTTGGAGAAGCCCGCCAATTGCAAGGTCTCGTGGATAATTAGCAAGCCCCGAAAAACGCAGTCAAAATCGCAGATTCCAATTGCCAACTCAGGCGAGCACTGTCACTGTTGTTCAAGAGAAAGAGTCCGGAATTCACCACGAAACCCTCAAGAGTCTTCTCGCACTCGCACTTACACTCCTACATTCCCAAACCCAAAAATGTCATGATTGTACCGCTCTTGTATTGATCAGCTATCATTCAGAATCCCGCGTTTGTCGCCCAAAACGCATCAGCGGAGAAACCCATTTGTTTTCCATCCCAAAGCAACAAACCAAGCAAGGTACACGCCAATCCATTCATTCCCCTCAGATCCATGCATCATCCCCTCCTTAACGGCTCGTAGCCTGGACCTTCTTAGGAGCACCCTTTGCACCCTGCTTGCTCGTAACTCTCGCAGTCTGTCCCTTGGCGGCACCAGCAGCGCTCTTCGCCTTCTCGGCCTTCTTTGCGCTCGCGGCGGCGGCTCGCTTCTCCTTGCCTTCCTTGATAGCTTGCTGGCGGGCGGCGGAGCGGGCTTCGGGGCGCATGGAGCGGCGCTCTTTGATTACGTCGAGGGAGGCGCCGACGATGGCTCGTTGGGATTTGACGGTGCGGCGGGAGCGCTTCTTCGCTACTTCCTGTTGGGGGGTTTCTTGTCAGCTCTAATATTATACTCGTGGCTCCTCCGAATCGGGTTGTGTTTCTGGTTTGTTGATGGGATATAGTTTGGTGAGGGGGGAAATTACCTCAGAGATACCCTTCTTGTGTTGTCTTCGGAACAGAACGGTCCATGCGATACGGCGGGGGTTCTTGCGTTGGAGGAAGAGGGATTCGGTCTTGCCATTTTGGAAACGGAAGATCTTGCTGTCTCCACGGACGTAGAGCTTGCCCTGTTTGTCACCACCGTCAGCCTCGAATTCCTAGTATCATTCTTTCTCCAGCATTTCTCATTCCCACATCTCCATGGCCAGCGCCGTCAATTCAATCCTTTGTCCTCGCCGCCACCACATCTTCTTCCAACTCTGACGTCGCGGCGCGAAGGGGTTTATCGTGATGGGGGTTATGTACCTTTCCAGGGTAGATCTTCTCGCCGGAAAAGGTATCGTCGTAGGTACGCATATTTGCTAGTCGACGGTAGTGGTGTTGTTGCCGAGATGCGTTTGTCGTCGTCTTTTTCTTGATCTTGAAATGATCGCGAATTCCTGAGTGCGGACTAAAGCTCGCTTACTATTCTGGGTTTAGCGTGGCCCTAAATATTTTGCATGCAATTTTCAACATAGAAACGTCTTCAGCCTCATTTTCATATGCTGTCAACGACAACATGGAAGCATCATTGAAGATGGCTTGCGATTCCAATTGAAAGAGAAAATAATTCCGCTGCTGTGATTGCAACCAGAGGGCCCTTCAAATTCCCGAAACAACAGTCACGTGATATCAAGGTCTCAGCAACGCGATTTGCAAATGGGAGGCTTCATCTTCGTTTGGCTCATTATTTTCGTGTTGGTCGGAAACTCCTCCAAGCAATGGTATTTACGCCGGAGCCGTCAACGCCAGGCTCTCCCCCGGAGTTGAAGGAGACCTCCGGAGCAACATGGACACCTCTCTTCAAGCACGACTGCTCTTTCCCGCCAGAAATATTCAGAGAAGTCATGTTGAATCTCATAAGAAACCCCAATATCAACTCAAATCACCTGTTTCGCGCAGATGTATCGCTCGATGCCCCTTTCGTCGAGGACCTCCAGATTGAGTCGGAAATTCCACCACGAGTCGCTCACTTCTTGGACTTCGATCTGAAGACTGTCATGGTCCGGACTATGATTCCAAGAAATCCTCTTCTTGATAAGCCATTAGATCAGACATGTATATTCTACGAGCAGAAGCATGAGGAAGAGATTCTGTCACTTGTCATCTATGTACCTCACATTTCTTGTGCAGAGGAAACTCCCTTCTATCATCCTGCCGTCAGAGGGATTGGGTTTCTTCACAAGTACAATCAAACAGATGAAAAAGGAGTCATATCTATACACTACTCATTCTTCGACTCGGATCCTCGATCGACTAAACTTGAACGAACAGCTCAGCATTTGTTAGCGGTATTGCACAAGCATGGACGAGGAAAAGCTGCTGGATATGTCAAAAGAGTTCAACATGATGTGGTATTACCTCAAGCCGTAGTCCAGAATACCTATGCGAAGCTCAAGGCAAAATACGCGAAAGGCTTGTGCACAGGATGGGTCGAAAGCACAGATCCAACGAAGCATGTCTTCGAAGATCTTGGAATAGCTGCATTCTTGATCGAGCTATGGTCTGAGATGTACAAAGAAAAGCCACTTCCGGGGTTTGTAGACATTGGATGCGGCAATGGACTACTCGTTCACATCCTGCTCGAAGAAGGCTACTCTGGTTGGGGATTCGATGCGCGAGCCCGCAAGTCATGGTTAACATGGTCACAAAAAGCGCAAGACAATCTGAAGGAGTTGGTTCTAATACCTTCTATGGTACAAACAAGTCGATCCCAAAACACAAATTCCAATATTCAAGGCGGTGCCATCCGGCAACCTGAATCAGAAACAGAAATCCAACATATTGAACAAGTTGGGATACACGATGGCACCTTCCCAACAGGCACATTTATAATATCCAATCACGCCGATGAACTCACACCCTGGACCCCCATTCTCGCGGCTCTCTCTTCCTCCCCTTTCCTCATGATCCCCTGCTGTAGCCACGCGCTCTCAGGCGCCAGATTCCGAGCCCCTCCACCGAAAAACGCGAGTGCTTCAACATCAGCATTCGCATCGCTCGTGGCGTGGGTGGCGAAAATTGCAGAAGACTGTGGATTCGAAGTCGAGAAGGAGATGTTGCGGATACCTAGCACAAGAAACACGGCTTTGATTGGACGACGACGGATAGTTGGCGAAGATACGGTTGATGTAATGGAGATTGTGAAGCAGTATGGCGGTGCGGCGGGGTGGGAGGAGAACTCTTTGAAACTGGTCAAGGGGGCCACACGGGGGCATTAAAGAAGGTCGGACAGGCTAGGAATTGTCAAGGTGGATGGGTTGCGCAATGCTTCGACTTCCTAGTGACTTAGCCTTCAGGACTTGGTGAGTTGCTTCTCTGTCGTCTCCGAATCATATCCCTTCTCCGCTGCCATACTGCTCGTCGCCTGTCTCTTCTGTTCTTTCCATCACTCGCATTTGTGCGTTCTCGCTGTGCAAGCTCAGCTTTCACGTCACGCAACTGCTCTTGAAACCTCTCGAGCTCCGACTGGACATCGTCAACTCTTGAGGTCAAGCGTATAACAGCTGCTGCCATTCCTCCAGGTGCTTCGCTCGCTGCCCGGAGAGCATTGCTTTCTTCCTGAATGCGACGGATTTGATCTCGCTGTCTATCGCGTTCTTCCTGCAGACGAAGCATTTCATTGTCCTGGGCTTCGACTTCCCCGCGAAGACGTTCGACTTTTTGATCTTGAAGTTGGAGTTGCCCCCAAGTATACATCAGTATTTGGCGCCAGGTTTCACTTTCGAACCTTTCTTGTTTGAGGTTGGCGAGCATCGTCTGATTAGCTGCTGCAAGCGCTTGCGCATTTGGTCTTTGCTCGAAGACCACGTCGAGCGCTCTATTGAGCAGCCCCCGCATGTGTTGAATGTCCTGGAAATACGCTCTATTAGCGTTTGTGAGGTCATCAACCTCATACCTGAGACTGTTGTTCTCAGTCTCAAGTTGGTCGACTTGTTGTCGAAGCTGAATGTTGTCGTCAAATTGACGAGCCAAATCTTCTCTTTCCTCTAGATTGTTCTTAGCACGCTCGAGAAGCTCTTCTTTGTCCCGGAGCCTTTCGTTGGTCTCCTCAAGCTCCTGCGTCAGTCTTCGATTCTTGTCCTTCTCCATATCAAGTTGATGGCGGGTCTCTTGCTGAACTCCCCGTACAGACGACATATAGCTGTGGGCCCAATGTCTTTCACCCAATACTTGGCCAATACCTGCCTCCATGCGAGCGATGTGTTCAGATGCGGGCTCCGCCGCGTCCGAAAGGGTAGTAGATGAGGAGTCTGACATGCTACTGTTCCGTGTTTGCGAAAATTGATTTGGGCGAACAGAGAATGGCCCAGTTTCCGAATCTTGTGTCTGTGTTGAAGCGTCCATCGTGTCTTTAGACGTGTAGCTTGTAGGTATTGTGGATTGTGGTAGTGGAGCAGGTGTGATAGCTCGGTGGTGGTGCAAGTTAATCAGAGATATATGAGTATCCGATATCCAAAAACTGGAATATTTGATTTGTATTCTGATGTTGAAAAGGAAGATTACGGGGTGTGGGGGCGAGATATTTATGGATTCATTCAGTCAATATCTCAATCCTCTACTTTAGGGCCCGTAGAACTACAGTCCATATCCCAATAGACTATCCCCACATCATTGCTCTAGTGGGCTAGAATCTCGTCAAATGTTAGTCAACTTTACAATTTTTCAATTTAGTGTACCGAATTCTCAATGGTTCTTCAAAAACTTTGTTCTGCTGTGTTTTCAAAACTTCTAGCGCCGAGCACATGACCCACGATTTTGAATACACTCTCCCATAGCATCAGGGTCCTCACAATGAAGGCATTTTGGGGTCAAACCTGTAATCCAGAATTTCTCACTGCGGCAGAAATGTGATTTACAAAAAATTCAATTTCATTTAACTAAATACAAAAGAAATCCCACTCAATCTATAATCCCCGCAAAGACACTTTCAAGCAACCCTTTTTCCTTGAAATTCCAGCCCATGAGGTAGCAACTAGATATTGATTCCAACTCGATGGCATCTTGAGAGGGTCCAATTTTGTCTTGAGTTTGTTCCCTGCTCATGGGGTCTCATCCGTTGAGTTGTTGCGGGAATTTTCTGCCGAATTGTCTGCAGAAGTGCCGGGCGAAGTGTTGTCCGAAGCGTTGGTGTACTCGCAGACTTTAATCCGCAGCTGTTTGATGTGCTTCTTCAGACCTTCGATCTCCCTCTCCATCTTTGCCTTTTCCTCGGCACGTTCTTTCATGAGGCCACCCAATTCCATACCCAGATGGGTATTTCGAAACTCGACCTTATCCGATTCGCGCATTTGCTTAAGCCACATCTCACGTTCCTCCAGAAGCATATCCGCGATTGCCTCAACTAACTCTACAGGCGTGCTGCTGGAAACTTTAGGCAAACCGACAAATTTCGTGGAGAGCCTCTTGGAGACCCCAATCAATTTGTTGCACAGATATCGGTAGCTCTGCTCCACTGGAGCGGCATCCTTGCGAAAGCCGAACCGCAGCTCCAAAGTTCGCTCTTCCTCCTCGGTGGGCTCCCGGTCCGTAGGCAACCAGCGTTTTGGCTGTGGCGGTGTAGCAATGAGTGGTTGAAGCGGCTGTTTCGGTGGCCGAGGCTGGGGATCAGGGACGCCAGTGCCGGCGATGGGCTGCAGGATTTTTTCCTCCTCGTTGGAGGGGGCCGGGACTGATTGCTGTTCTGGCTTTTGCGAAAAGATACCAGACCACCGAGAGACTTTTAAATGTCCCACTGTTTGTGGGTCATTTTGCCGTGAAAGAAAAGATGGGTTGGGGCGCAATTGCTGTTTTGGCTGTTCCGAAGAGAGACCCGACACTGGAACAGCTGGTGATTGTCTCACTGTCTGTGGGACATTCTGCAAAGGAAAAATAGGTTGGTTGGCGGGCCTTGGGACGAAGGTCTGGGAACTTGCCGCTAGAATACCTTGAAATTGTCCCACTGTTTGCGGGACATTCTGCGATTGAAAGGTTGGTTGGTTGGCAGGCCTTGGGGCCGGGACGAAGGGTTGGGAAGTAGCCCTAAGGGCCACCGGAGTTGAGGGGGTGTGTGCAGGAACAGCAGCATGGTTTGGTATACCCATTGCTGCACGTCTAGCCTGTACATTTGTATCAAGTCTGTAACTAAGAGGCTGTACGCTTGTTGATGGAGCGTTATGGTATGCCTCTGTCTGCTCGAACCTAACTCTCCTTGTACGTCCTGGGTTCCTTGGACCCGTGGGTGGTCGAGAGGAGTTAGACATCTTGAGATGTTTTATTTTGAGCTTCTCAAAAGTCAGCTTATTGTTAACGAAATCGTTACTTGCTATGGACTTACAAGTCTTGAGGAGGTTGTTGGAAGATTGAAATTGCAATCCGATCTGAAGATGTAAGATATAACTGGGAGAAAGAAGAAGCATAGAAAGCCAGAACGAGACCACTTTTTTATAAGCTTGCTCTCAGTTCAAATGCCAATTTTATGAGCTAATTGAACTGAATGCTTTCTAGCATAGTAAATTGGGAAATGAACTAGCTAGAAGCCAAAGGTCTCATACTTCGACCTTCTCTATACTAGATTTGCTTAGCAAAAAGATCGGGCCCATGGATTCTCTTGCTTTGAGTCATATTTTAAAACATTTGTATGGTAGGATTGTGATGTTGACTGAGTATTTTCATGGTTATGGATGGTTTTGGCGTGGTCTGGCTTACTAGCTTGGTTCCTGGCAACCCAAGCCCGTAGTTCCCCTGAAATTAGAATGAAAATTAATCCGCAGAAACGTCATATTATCTAGCAATGAACTAACTGCAGCCGTCAATGGAATGATATCATTCCATACATGAGTTTGATACAAAAACTTCAGCGCGCTGGTCCCGGGCCGCATGTTTAAGGTACAGCGAAGACATCAGTTCTGAATTTTCAGAACACGGCAAAATGAAGGTCAGATATTAAAAATTTAGCGCCTCTTAATCATTTTTCCAATACTTAATTTCACTGTTAGTGAAACGATTCTGCTCAAATTATCCTTTGCAAGGCACTAATTTCTCAGACCTCGACGACATTGCTTAGACAAGCACTCGCTGCGAATACAACAACTATTTCGATATACTCAAAAGTACAGCTAGATTTACAATTCTGTTCAGTCACGAGAGGACTTTCAACATTCTCAGGTGCCGTTATCCATTCGTGTTCTAGATTCACGGCAGCCATTGGAGACAGAGATATATTTGTTGACGGTGAACACACCCGGTGAGCCGAATAAGCCATGGCTGTCCCTCATTGATGCACTACGCTAAATTTCTGCTAGTAATTATTTCTTTGAACCCGCATAGATAAAGCAAGACAAAGACCGGAGGAGAATAGTGAAGCGCGAATTTCCATGCTTGGTTAGCGAACCCAACCCCGTGCTCCACCAAAATATTCTAGTCAGGGCGAAAGTTCAGGATACTAAAAGAAGCTTCTAACCGCCGGGGGATAATCTAGCCATTCTGAGCCAGGGCTAATTTTGGTAATCATTGCGATTTGCAACAAAATCTTCACAAATACAGTCTTGGGAGCTAGTGTTTGTTAAGGTATAAAGATTTCTCAAATTTCTTAGCGGACTAAACACCAAGCTCTGAGCCGGCGTGGAGGCTACATACACCACAGAAGATTACATGGGGATTTTGAAAGGCCCTACGCCCGCAATTTGGAAAAAACTTTCGGGGTTGCATCTCTCACTGACAGCTCGCAAATGCGGCTTGCTTTCAAGCCCGTATGAGCTGATGGCATCCTGACCAGGGAAAGCGTACTTCATATACCGGTAAGACGCAGATACGCCCTTGCTCTGTGCCTCCTTCTCGATAGCCCCGAGGGCCTCCTTATTGACGTCGTAACCCTTCTCGTCGTGACTAGGACTGTCCCAGGAAGTGTAGAGCAGTACCACGACAAGAGTACCATCTGACGGCTTCAACCCCAGGGAATTCCCGCCGCGAGCAATTGACTGCTCCATTATGGATACTGGTAATGGCTCAAAAGTGATTGAGAAAATGAGGTTTTCTATCCCTTTCAATCTTTCGTATGATTTGCGGTAGGTTTTCATAGCATACTGAAGAATCCCAGCGTCCGCTTTGACAGTAGTGGACATCTTAACTACTCTTGGAATTAGCACGTTCACAGCGGGCAAAGACTGGTCGTATACTAACCTATTTGAAGCTGCCCCAGTAAACCCTTCGTCAATGAAGTTTCGTAGATTATCGACACGTAAAGTTTTCATCTGTTCAATCTGCGGTTCGATATCCGCAAACGGTTCAAGCGCTTTTGGCTTTTTGGCTCTTGAGCAGAAGATGCCATTCATGCACACAATGTCACCTATCCGAGACTGACGCAGATATGTACATCGACATCTGCATTTGGGGTATGCAGATAATCGACGAGACTTTGTATCTGGCCAGAGAAACTAGGTTGGAAGTAGAAGAGCTTGCCTCCCCACAGATTGCCCTGCTCGAAGACGCTGAATTTGAATCGAGTGACGATGCCAAAGTTAATTCCACCGCCCTTAAGCGCAACCCACAAGTCACTGTTGGTTTCCGCATTAGCATTTATGATCTCACCGCTTGCGAGGACAATTTCGTAGTCAAAAATATAGTCGCAAATGAAACCCCTAGCATAATAGAAGTACGATAAGCCGCCTGAAATAGTCAGAAAGTGATTCACCTTTAAGCTATCGGAACTCGCCTTGAACAGCACCTCCTCCGATCCCACCGCTCGAGTGTCGATTTCCCAAAACGCCGCGCCCCGCGGCTATCACATGGTCGTACACACTGCCCATTTGTTCTCCGGCCCCGATCGAGACATATTTTCTGTCCGCACTGATCTCGATTCCTCGGAGGTTTCTCAGATGAATCGTGAGACCGCTGCGAACGTTCGCCACCGGAGGTGTGGCCTGTTAACCCGCGCCGCAGATTGCAACTTTACCTTTCAAACTCTTGAAAGGCTTTACAGCTTTCACTATTTCGGCGACTTCCAGCGATGAACGCGGGGTTAGGAAGCAAGCAGGTTTCAATTCACGTTCCAGCTCTGAAAAGTACGATTCTATGATTTCGTCGTATTCTTTGCTATCGGGGAGGACCACCCTGGAGCTCGAGGTCCTTTCAACTGCTTCGATGGCGTCTCTGATTGACATTACAGCAAGATATGAAGAGAAACAAAGATTGGAGGCTGGAAGGAGCCAGTCTTTGGACATTATGAGGAATGCAATCAAAAGGTGTGTAAAAGCAGCAATGGGTAGGGAAAACTTGGGGGATACCAGTTGGTAAAGATGTTGGTTTTGCAGGATCGTGGTCTCGTGATCGTAGACCACGTGAGAAATGACATGTGACCGATTTCCGATTTCGGTCGTGTTTCCAGAAAGCCAAAAGAACTGTCCATCAAAATCATAGAAAGATGAACTTACCAAATATCACCCACCCGTTCAAGTTTCATACATCCACAAGCACGCAATGGGAGGACTGAAAGGCGCTGTATGATTTTGTACAAGCAAGCAACCCTAGACTACCGAAAAAACTCGCCGTGTCATGCTAGCAGCCGTAATCGCCCTAGAGCCAGAGCAGAAACCCTCAATTCAACTGTAATTGTTGGAAATATCAATGCTCCCCTCCCCATCCCGAACAAAAAATCAGACTTTTCATTCAACCTTGTCCTCGAAGTTCTCTCCTGCAACCAGATCTGGGATGTCGTCGTCATCATCGTCGCCTTCCTTCTTGTCGCCAGCCTCCTTCTGCATGGACTGGTAGCTCTCGGCGAGCTTGCGGAGCGAGGCTAGGGAGTCGGGGCCGAGCTGGTTGAGGATGCCGGGGACGAGTTCGGTGAGCTCTTTGTCTTCGCCATTGCCGTAGATGGCAAAGGTGTTGGATGGGACTGCGGCATGGACTGTAGATCGAAACAATTAGCTCAGAATCTTAATCATATCGATCCGAATAATCCATGCTGTGATGCAAGGTGGGAGATCTGCCTAGCCGTACCTTTGGGAGCCGCAAAGTGGATAACATTGCCGTCCTGCTTGAACATGTTGACCTCCTCAATGGCCTGAATAGGTTGGACATTAAGCTTCTTCAGGGTTGTCTGCAGCTTCTTGTCGTCGGCTCCTGCGTTCTTGTGCACCTTCTTGACCTTTCTTCTTGGTGTGCCCTTTCCACTGCGTGTAATCTGTCAGCATCTCTGTATCTTCGATTCGACCTTCCATTCTCGATCCAATTATAGCTATATCATTCGAGCTCGGGGTTTGCAGGACAGAAAATTACGTACCCTATTGAATGATGTTAGCAAAAGCCCTGCTTGACCCATGATTGGTAGCCTCAAGCTTATCCCTGGTCATGAAGTTCCTGGAGAGCTTGAAAGCTGTAGAAAAGAATCGACTCACCAATTCGCACCGACTGCTGCATCTTCTTCAGCTTTTCCAAATCCATGATGGCGGTAGTAAGACCTTCGTCGAGGAATACGTGAGAAGGTGGGTGTGAGGAGATGGATTCGCGGTTCTGCGGTAGGGCCTGCCTGTCAGCAATTTGGCCCTTTGAAGATATCTAGAGTCGCGACACGGAGCTTCGAGTCAGGACAGATATACGCACCGGTGTGGATGTGGATGTTGAGGATCTTCCTGTTGCGATGTTGATGCAGGCGTCGAGATTTTGTGCGGATGCCAAAATTAGCCGAGCTGTGGGGAAGATCTCGACAACGTCAGGCCTTCACCGCAAGAACGGAATAATACAGCAATTGGAGTCGCATTAATTTATGGCTGCCATAATTATAATGCAAGTGCATGAAAATCTTGAAGAGTTATAGGGAGCAGGTCTCGAACTCTTCATAGCTGTAGTTGTTTGTTTTCTCCACTTTCTTCTTATGATGCCATGATATCTACATGCAAGAAACTTCGTTTCAAGTCGAACTGATCAAAACACTATGCTCATTTTCCCGATTCACTTAGGGAGTCAGTGGTTGAATTTAACGTACTCTCATTTCAATTTTGGCATATGGCCCTAAATCTTTATCTTTGTCTATCTAATTATTTCAACCCCTCCAGCGGAAAGCCCCATGCCACCTCAGCAAGCCTTTCAATTCTGGCCATGCTTCACGGTGGTCTCCGGGCTCTGGCGCCCAGTCCCATGTCCTCTCCCAAGTTTGAAGCCTCTTCTAGCGGCATATCGGTCTTCTGAATCGCAGGTTTCACGCTCGATGCCATAGTCCTAATCGCGCCAAGTCAACCTCGGATATATAGGTGGTGGCAAACGAAGTCCCCCATGATAATCCCTCCACCTATAAGTACCTTCTTCGCTTTCCTCAAACCCCAGACCGAGTTGCCAAGCAATGGAACGCCCGATACTGCCTTCCTCATTGGCCATCCACTTCCACGAACCCCAAACCTCGTCCGTATCATGCCATACACGAACACAAGTGCAATAAGCGAAGTCGAACATAACGGCCTGATATCCACCTTCTTTCGTCCTTCGCATAATCATATTTCTAGGGTCCATGTCGTGAATTATTACAGGATAGCTGGCTATCTGGTTGACGGTGTCGACTGCGCTTTGTAAAGTCTTCGCCCATTGCCGTCCATCGTTTAGAAGGCAGCCCGGAAATGCGTTCAACAAATTCACGCCCTTAATAAACTCCATCAGAATGCCTGGGATCGAGAAGAATTCTTTTGCTTCCGGTGTCGCGTTCTCGGGAATATCGGTCCAAGGTGAGTGCTGAAGTTGGACGGTGGAGTATAATCTGGGGACTCTGGTACCCTGCAGAGGCTTGAGGAGTCTGTAAGCCTCAACTTCTCTTTCGTAGTCCTCCAGGCAAAAGATTTGAACATTCCGCATCATTTTGATTGTCCCCGATGCTTCCGCGGCAGGATGTTCATCATGGTTGTTGTCGCTGCCCGGGTGCTCTTCCGTATCATCAGTTTCATATCCGCCAGACCTTTCGTCAACTTCCCGGCGTGTTGTGTCCGTCGAAGATTCGGCGTTCGCCTCTATTTTCTGTCTGGTCTTGGAGTTCGGTTCAATATCGAAAATAGATTCGGTATCGGTCTCATCGTCGCTGTCTGTATCCTTGACCTCATCCCGTTTACACTTCTCAGGAATATGTACAAAAGGTGGATCTTCCAGCAAATCTTCCCTGTATAATTGCTCCAGGAGAGGCCTATGCAATGGAACATTATACATCCGCCGTAACGTATTCGCACATCGACGATCGAATAGCTTAATGACCGCGGTCGAGTTTTTGAGATATTTCAACCGGCCCGGAACATCTTCGCAGTTGACTTGGAGGACCACATAATCATTATTATGGGACAGTATCTGCTCAATCTTGAGTGTACAGAGCTCGTTGGTGCCGGATGTGACGTGGAGCGTCGCGCCGATGTAGTATTGAAAATCTGTGTGTGGAAAATCCATGATAGTTTGGAATATTATGAACAATTCTGGGGTTGTCGTTGTATGGGAATAGTTTTATATTTGTCACAAGAAAATTGGGACTTGGAGTTTTGATATTTACGTTGAAAAATGGACGGAACCAAGTCACGGGGCAGTTCGAATATGGACTGAACTAGCACCTCATAATTAGAGGAGTGCACCCCGGTCTAAGAACCTAATTTGATCGGCCCAAACTTTCTTCAGTGAGTGAGGCAGAAAATCCCAGTTCGCAACTTGATTCATCATTTCTTGGTCTTTTTCAACCAGCGCTGATTGTAAGTCAAATATGCCAGCTTCAGAAATGCCGAGAGAGCTATATTAGTACTCTCAGTCAAGTACTTCTGTGGTCTTCAGAGGCGTGTGTTGTGTGCCAAAGCGGTCCGGGCCGTAAGCGACAGCACTGGACCGACGCTATTATAAGTTATCTGCCAGGAGAAGTTAATACAGCTTATTGATTATCATGAAAATTTCGATTGTGAACAATGAGTCATTTCGCCTCGGCTTTTCGAGATAATCTGCAGACTCCTTCGACCGAAAGGTGTAACCGATCTTCATTATTCGATGCTAAAGGCTTTACTTTCCGTCAAAGTATCTCTCATTGCCACACATTAGCTCTTAACCTTCTCCATGTCTTCGTCGGAGCTGAAACCTTCCTCTGCACCTTCTGAGCGATCTTCATCGTCATCCGACCCTCTGTACAGTCTCACAGCAATCACTTGCCCATTTTCCTCCGCAAGTGCGACCACAGGTGGACCGCCAACTTCATCCTGCCCGACTAGTAAAAGTCAGATTCCCATTTAGTGCCTGAGCCTTCGATAGATTAAAAACACGTACAATTCATCCCTCCAATTGTGAACCGTTCATTCGCACCTGCACTCATCTCCCAGCCATTCAAAGTCAACGTCTCAGTGTAGAACCCAAAGTCAATTTCCTCTTCTTCCCCTTCCGCTCCAAACATTATCTTCTTCGCAGCATCTTTCGTCAAGTACTCAGTAGAAATCACAGAGCATACCCCACCATCATCATAATACGACCCCGCTTTCCGCCACTTCGTCCCCTTCGGAACAATCTCCGACATCTTCACTTCCAAATCCTTCTCCCTGGTTTCTTTCTCATATGCTTCCCAATCTTTCACCGGCTGTGAGATGTCGATAGTTCCGGCCTCTACCCAACGAAGGATGCACTCCACTGAAAAGTCATCTCCTGGTTCTCCAACTTGCCGAGTCATCGATGTCCAAATTCCGGGCTTGCAGCTCTTGATTCCGTCTCGCTGGCGGAAGAATTGAGAGCCAGTGTCGTCGACTTCTTCTTCGTTCACGTGTCCGCACAAAACTAGGCCGACGCCGTAAGGTGGGTTGGCTATCATGTGGAAACGACGAGGGGTTAGAGCTGTGAGGCGGTCAAATCTATCGGTCGCCATTTTTGTTGAAGAATCGAAACCTTCCGCCTTGTTTTCCTTTCTGGGTGACTTGAAGACTCTTCCTCTTTTTCTGAGCCATCAATTAGTGATTAGTCATAAGCTTCGTGGCTGCTTACCCGGGTATGCAAAACGGTTGATAATCACAAAATTAGGGCTGAAGATCAAGAGAAGATCTTTGCACCTAGGAGATCTCTTTTTCGGTACAAACGACATAAAAGATGTTGGAGGAAACAATTTTCGTGGGGGTAGCCATTCCGTAATCTCGTGTTGTTTGAAACCGAACGCTTCTGCTATTGACCTCCTCTTGAAATAAAAATATTGATTTTGAGTAAAATAACGACTCTATCAAGCAGTCAGCTCCCTGCACGCGAGAGATGTCGGCGCAGGTAATCATCGATTTACCGTTAAACGAGAACCACCGGCTGTTCGATTATATCGTACATCGGCACAGTATCTCTCATCAAGCCATGCACATAACAGTCTGCAATGAGCTTATAGTCTCCGTTATGAGGTCGCAATAAAATTGGGACATTGGCTCCTCCAATAACAGCAACCAGATCACCAGGTTGGGCACCTTTGGAAGCCAGACCCATGTATCCATTTTTGGTTGTGAAAAATAACCTTCCGTTTGTCTCAAACAAAATCCTCTGTAGATGATGAGAGCTGATAGCCTCGGGAAGAAACCTAATACCTTCCCATTGCGATGATCTAATATCATGAAGAAAATCAAATGCGTGGTAGTATATTTCTCGATCCTCGCGAGATGCAGTTCTGTAGATATCACCAGCCGGTACTCTGTTAGCTATTATAGTGGCCTTGAAGGCATCCATCGTTGAGCCTCCGGTCGGGTAAGGTCTTGGAAGTTGAGCTGCTCGGGATCTTGCAGCTTCAAACCAGTCCGCGACAGAATCTTGCAGTCGCATTGCTCCACTCAATTTATCGTACTCTAATGCAGTTGTTGTGCTAACAATACGATCTAGAATTCTAGCATAGACCTGGAGCTTATTCCCATCAAGGACTTCGATTGTTCCGACAAACTTTCCGCCGGCTTGATGTCCCAGTCTCATATCTTTCCAAAAGGACTCGCTCACCGAATTGACACTCCAGTCTGGTACCCAAGACGGCAGACCCAAACGTTGATTGGAAAGGCCGGCCGACAGAATTATTCCCATACCAGCTCTCCAGTGCTTATTGCTGAGCGAATACCCATTGGTAGTGTTTGGAAGCGTTTTAGTGATGATTCGAGTAGCTGTATCTATGTATATATCCTCAACTTTCATCAAATAGTCGGGTGTGATATCAATAGCTTGGTCTCCCATTCCCAATAAACCATAGACTTTGTCCTTTGGATCCGATGATTGGGACGATTTAAATTTAATTAAAAGGTCTGCCAGGGACTCTCTTTGCCCATTTTTCCATGACTTTCGGCATTGGTCCAACCCCAAGATATGGCGGACAGCGGGAGGGGTTGACGTCTCACTCTTCCCGATTGCCTTCAAATTCGGAGTAAAAGGAATAGTTCGAATCAACCTAGAAAAGCGATTCCAGTCTAATTCATCATCCCCACACATGATTATTGCTCGGGCTGCCATAACGGTCTCCTGGATTGTCCATGTTCGGCGAAACCAATCTTTGCCTAGCAGGCTCCCTAGATCACCCCAATCAGAATGGCTCCAATGCGGTAATCGTAGTCGGTCCAGATTGTCGGGGCTCATTTCGATCTCCGGATGGGCTTCCGATATTTCCAGGACGCGCCTTGCAAGATCCAGAGCATTCCGACTGCTCTTATTCCCAACTCCCAGCCAAATGAGGACCTTTCGAGCGCGTCCAAAAATCTCTCCCATCAGTTGTACTTGAGCGCTTCTTTCGGCAACATTATCTTGATCAATGGAAATTTGATCCGTCCACAATTTTACTACCGAAGAGCGTCGACGAAGATTCCGAAGTACGGTATGAAGCTCATCCGTGACGTGGAGTTGGCTCCCGTTGCAATCAATCGATCTGGTCCTTTTCGATGACCCCCAGCAGTAAGAGACTGCCTCGTAATTTGGGCTCTCATCGAGAGATGAATGAGAAATATTACATCTTATCGACTCGAATCCGTAACCCGGTAAAAGGGTCACTAGTCTGACTTCTCTTGCATGTGTGAGCTGGCGGTACTGGAAACGAGAAAGTCTCAGGAAGCCGAGCATAACTGCGAATAGCGCACATATAAGGATCAATGTGCTTTCGTCTCCTTATCTGAAAGTTTTCTCCCGCCATAGTGGTGGGTGGCACAATGATTAGTAATGATATCAGCCATTAATTTCCTTTTTGGGTCTTCTGGATTCTTGAGAATCCCTCTTCTTAAACGTAGGTATATTCGCACTAGCATTACGATGAAGAGCACTAAAAAAACGCATTTGGTCATAATTCCCAGCAGCCCCTCCTCAAAGTTCACGTATCGCAAACTCCCTTCGCATGTAAGGTCTATGTGGAGAAGAAAATGAGTGTTGCGGCCAGTTTTAGCCACGACGCGCAATTTGGTGGCGCATTTCGTTTGGGGGCTCATCAGGGGGTCGGAGCGCAACCCCGTTTTTGAGGATTTGAATACTTGTGACTCCCGTGATAATCATTCCTAACAAGTGTCGTTACGAGATATAAAACCTTCAGTTTATTTGTAATTGGGGAAGAAATATAGTATTTTCGCTGAGAACATGGGATTCTGCGATCATTGTTAGTTGTTAGCTCTCTCGGTAGAACGCGGACGATGTTTAAGAGTCCTACCAATTTCTTAAAGAATCTCGGAAGTTAAGCCTATACAAAGTCTTTAGAAACGCGCAAAGTTCAAAGTTTTGGCCATTGATACTGAGTGCGAACTACATGTGGGACCGGGCCCTAGTTGCAGGTTCGATTCACTTGCAACTTGACGCCCAGCTTGCTGCTTAGAAGGACCCTTCTTGGAGCACTTTCATCATGTCTCGAAGCCGCATTTCCCCGGTTTTCAGTCGCATCTCTGCAAAAAAAAGAAACAACACACAAAGATGTGTATGTTTTCTCATGAAGATAATTGTTTCAAGGGTATATGCTGATGACTGGTGACAGCTTACAATCATGCCGAAAATCCACTTAGCGTTGAAGACCGCCAGTACAACGCTCTTGACCGCGAAGAATTAGAAACGTGCCGCCTGAAGCTTCTGGAAGATGAAAAGGAAATCATTGAATATGGTATGCCGCTGTGCTTGTTCTGAGATGCTCTTCTGATATCTTCTTTCAGCAGCGAAACGTGAAGCCAAGATCGAGAGAAAGCTAGAGAGAAACAAAGTGTCTTGTAAATTCCCAGGTCTGGAATTTGACGCCGTCATAGCTAAATAAATACATCGCAGATGAAGAGTGGACCAAAGAGCAGACGAAAGAGATATCCAGGTTGGAAGCCGAACTTCATGCTGCTCGGGAAGAAAAAGAAGCTGCAAAAGCCGCGTATGAAAATGGAAACGAGACTGGCAAGAAGCCCCCCACTCTCTTTTTATCAATTATTCACTGATTCAATTACAGTCAAACATCAGCGCTTTTCAGAGCAGGAGGGCTACCGAAGCCAGCTCTTGGAATTGAGGAAAAGGCGAAAGGAAGTGGAAAGTCTTCTCAAGTCAAAAGAAGGCGAGCAGATCTGGAACTCCAGTTGCAGTCCCGCAGAATTTCCATCTACCAGCAGCGGATCTTCAGTTCAAATCCAGGAAAGTGAATCTGATGGCCAGCAACAAATTGAACACGGGCACAGGCAACCACCAGGAGCATACTGGGATGATCTTTAACTTTTCCACCTCAGCTTGTAACACAAACTGCAGCTAGAAATGCATCTTCAGTAAATAATCCTCGGCGGAGGGCACAGATTGGAAGGAATATTACAAAGATAAAGACACATTCTGGAATTCTACATATCTGCCCCGATGCACGTGAAAATACTAGTTACTATATAAAATTCAAAACGAAGTAGCTGTATTGAGTGCATTCAGGAAGCGTGTATCCCGCAGTACTGCACCAATTCTGCAATTTCATTACTTCCATATAGCTAACTCCCAGAATTCATATCACACTGACACCGCTGGATCAACTCCAAAGTTAGTGTAGTCGGCAGGTGCTGTGATATATTTGTCCAACGCTTCCTTGGATGGGGTAAAGAAGTATTCGCCCCCTCTTTGAATGACCCAGCTATCAAGATCTATACGGGCCGAGGACTGCTCTTTGCCATCAGGAAGTCCGAAGGTACCACGTGTGGATCCTTTCTTTTGTTGACCCACGATAGCATCAAGACCTGGACCATCATCTCCCACGAACTTGTGCTTGCCTGTTGGGAAGTGATTGTCGCTCGCCCAGCCTAAAAATTATTAGAACATATGTTGACGACGAACTTTTCGGGCAAATAAGGAACGCTTACGGGTGGTTAGGAAATTGAAGCCATTGCGTATGTCACTTTGATAGCACACAAAGAGTGGCCCACGTCTATTTTCGGGGTCAGACTGCCTATTACGAAGCTCGTCGTCTGTCACAGGGTCTCCGTAGGATATGCCACGACGAATAATAACCGCGTGATCGTTTTTGAGATCCCCTCTAGGCCTCATTTTCCGGGTATGTGCAGCAAAAGGGCATTTCTTATGCTCATTGACAGGCTCGTAGTCGAAATCGTTTGATGTATGGTAAGCTTCTTCCAAATGTTTATCATCGTGAGGACTAATATCAATCGGGGTCCCTAGTAGTAGACGGTTCTATTAGTAAACAAACATAAGCTTATACAGCGCGAGTATAATTAAAACTTACCATTTTTCCATCTGCCCATAAGGTATGCGGCAAGTTTGCCTTTTGCGTCTTTGGGACTGTGCCGTCGGCGTCTTTAGGGGCTTTGTGAGCATTCTTTTCCAGGAAGCTAGTAAAAGGCGCCGTCAATATCTATTCCCCTAAATAAAAAGGGAAAAAAAGATAGGCAATTTAACTTTTCAAATTCAGGAACAAGTTGTTCAAGGTCGCGGATAACAAGGAAGCTGCCATCTTGCGTCCACGAAGGCTGGTGCATAGTGTCGTCGTCGTACCCGGAAAGTATCATTCTACAGGCCAAGAAATTAGTCCAGGGACCTAATAACCACTCATTGCAACAATTTAATCTTACCCTGGCTCAACAGCTTTTGGTTTCCTGGACGGTTTTTCATCCCGGTGTTCAATATCTAGGCCTTTAATCGATGGCTGGCTGATAGCGTCCCTGAATCCGAAGCTGAATAGAGATTAGCCAAAGATGAACGCACGGTAATGAAATAACATGTGCTTACTGTTCTTTTTTGTCATCAAGGGTCTTTCCCTGTCTGATAAGAGGGAAATCAATGGCAGGATCGCTATCGAAAACGCCAATTGCGCTGCCAGGCTCTCCTTGGAAATGGTGTTTCACGAACTCAACCTTTTTTTTTCAACGCTTCTTCAATTTTGGAAGTCACTATGATCACTCTATGAATTAGCCGATCATCATTGCGTCCGTTGTTTCCGGCAATCAGCGGCATGCCATTGACAATTGGCCTAAATTCATCAAGGATTTCGTCTGGGTTATCCAGGCCCTCATAAACTAGATCCGCATACATTCCTTTCTTGTACAACCCACCAACAAGCTGATTTTCCTTATAAGCATCGTACCGGACATCATCCTCCTCAACTTCAGCCGGTTGTTGGGAACCTTGGGGGCTTGGGTTGGCAGTTGAGAACCAACCCCGAATTAGGTGAAGTTTTCCTGGGCATCTTTACAAACAACAAAAGATTCCATCACCTCTTCATTCAGATCAGACGCAGATAACTTGGGCAAAGGTCATCTTCTGCTTGTCGCATGGAGCAACAGTTGCTGCTTTCCCTGGAAGTCGGCCGTAGATAATAGAGAATTTAACTCTTCCATGGCCAATCAACTTAATGACCACAAATTGTTTGTGCGTTCATAATCTCGCATGTGTTCCCAGACAGCGATGATATGACTCTATTCTGACTGACAACCATAGTAGCCCTGATGTAAACCGAAACAAAATGACCAACTTCATCTGTTTGTTTTTTTTTACAAGACGGACAATAGTTCAAGAATCTCTAGTCACAAATTTGATTTAAAGTTATGTTTAGAATTCCTCTAAAGAATTCTTGTCTCTGAAGCAAAATTCAAAAGAGGCTAGCTCTCTTGTATTTACAAATTGAACAAACCAATTCGACATGTATTCATCGTTGCTTCTTCTTACATTCTTCTAGCCAATTAAGAATCCCTTCGTGCCACCAGACATAAGTTTCCGGGTCCGGCATCGCCCGATGACGATCATCATCTGTGGCCAATCTACTTTCAGTCTTACGTGGACGAAGAATAGAAGTAACGCCTTCCTGATGCCTGTTTACTAGAACTGCAAACTCATACCAGGGATATGGCTCCAAACCAGCCCAAATCTCACCATCACCCTCATCGCAGAAACAATTATCGAAAATTTCCCCTCGATAGCTCATCAGGTATTCATACTGAGGATCTCGAGAGATATAAGACTCTTCTGCGAAAACGAGGTCTGTCCTCAGATCGGGTGTGTGCTGATTATCCACGAAAGTAAATCTTTCCAGCTTGTGGAAGACGCGGTAAATGTCCTTCATGTTCGATATTTTAGCCGTGCTCCAAGGAGGATCTGAACCCAAATTCCAGAATCCGCTGATGGCAAGGTCTTTGACCTTTGTGATGTCCTCCTTAAGATCCTTGACAAAGTACCCACGAAGTTGCTTATCTGATATATAGTCGAAGCGATCAGTGTTTGTTTCTGCGCCCAATAGACCTGCATAGCAGAAATCTTTGGATATATATAGCATGTCCTTGTCGAAATCAATCCAAATTTCCGCCGGCATATCTGAAGTGCCAAAGGCTTTGGAATAAGCCCTCTGTGCGATACTTCTAGACTCTCGGCATGCGTATATAACTGTCGGTGCCGGGGCTCTTGATTTAAAGCCCACGATATGCTTCGCCGGTGATACAGATTGGCGGTATTCTCGTAGATCCACTATCCGTGCTGGGTAGTCTTGGACACTGATCTCCCAGACACGATTACGTATTTCAGGCGGGAACCGCGAAAAGTGGGGGAAGGAATAGCCCTTGAAAAGTTCTTCTTGCATCGACGAAACCATATTTGCAGTGTTATGAACGAATAGGTTGAGGAGGTGATTGAGTTGATGTTCCTTCTTAATCACTGCCAGGTTCCAAAATGTGATTGAAATGGAAGTGAAACAAATTAGCTAGTGTGGAGAGTGACGACATTATTACGACACGGCGGGCCGGCTTTCGAATTATGGATTTAGCTCAATTAGAAGCATCCCTATGCACTAAATTTAAACGAAAAGACCGGGGAGAAATATAGCAAATAGTATTTTGCCAATATTTCAAAGGTTTTAAAGTTTACATTTTCTTCACTCCGTCGTGACTTGGGTTTCAAAGGCAGTAGATTTGTTTTATTTAGATTTTGATCTTTCAATGTAAATTTCTGGTTGAGAGGAGCTCCGCTTTTCGAGCTACTAGTATCTATAATACATTATTACGGCAAAGAATTTGAGATTGTTCATAGTCCGCCAAGAGTACCCGTGCGATCAGGAAAAAGGGGCATAAGCGAGAAGTCTTGGGAAACCAGGAGTATGCGGATAAATGGATTCCGAGCACAAATCGAAACCGGAGTATGTTATGTGATTGAAAAAATTCAAGCTGTAATGCTCGGAACAGAATTCAATACATTCCATATTCACATGAAGGTCGTTCAATTTAAGCTTGAATCATTGGTGAATCTGAAAAGAGTTCAAGAGATATAAGGAGGATATTAAGGCTGCTTTTAAGAGCAAGCTTCAGATATTGATTAAGTCGATGTTTTTAGCCATGGATTAGGTGTTTTTTAACTTACGAATTGTTGGTTAATCAACTTCAAAACAATGGCTTTGCGTGGTGACATTCACTGGAGCACTTTCTGGAGGTAGAATATTGAATATTGAACACTTCGCTGCTTCCTATTGTGGGCTTTGATTCACTATTATCAAATTTACCAAATCTATATCTTCTGCTTCGCTGTAACCTTTTGCTCTCCATCCCCGTCATCAACAACCTCAAGATACAACAATGGCGATCGAAGATTACCAAGAGAAACTCCTCAACAAGGCACACTCTGCTGAGTGGCTTGAAAGCTTCGACGACTGGACCAAGATTGGGGCTCTAGAAGCACAGCCAACATTCGAGAACTATCTTGTCACCTCAACCAATTTATCAGCACAACTTGCCTGGAACGAGAAGTCTGGAATCCTGGCTGGAGATGAGCTGGAAAATACCAAGAAGGGAGATCTCAGGACGAGTCTTTCGGAGTTGGTAAGTATTTCATTTTGAATCCAGTAACTCTCGTCACAGAAGAAACATCGCAACTCAATTTCGTTTTGATTTTCGAAATGCTTGCTGTCCAAAACTTTTCATCAGCAAAATTTCAGAGCATTGCTAATTTGTGCTTCCAAATAGATCAAAGAGTTTTGCCGTCGTCGATCCTTGACACCCAAATTCTTTATCATGACGAATATTGTCGAAGATGGCGATGATGCTGGCGTCAAGAAGGAGGACCGGAAGCACAACGGTACTTGGCAGAAGCTCTCCCTGATGAAAACCGATGGACTGCTGTTACCGAGCGATCCTGGATATCAAATGATCATCGAGGAAAGAATTGGCAAGCTAGCGTGCAGGATAGGAGACGTCAAGGCATTTTATGCAACTGAACTTGAGAAGGCACACGGAAAAGTGGAGGAGAAATACGAGGGCCCAACTCTGATATTTATCTACACTGATCTGCCGAAAAAGAATATAAAGAAGGGAGGATTTATTATGAACGACAAGACTGCTAGAGGGGTCTAGATGCAGAATCACGGAGAGAGCATTTGAGGAAAGCGAGACACCTGTGTAAACTTTGAATGGCATAGCATCTTGCAACTTTGCATCCTCAATACAACGTTGATCCTCTCGTCTTTAAAACCTATAAAAAGTCGCATCTTGAATGCAAGGACGTAACCCCAAGTTCTTCGGGTCACAATGGTGTTGAGGAAGACTTCGTGGGTTTGCGAAAAGTGGCGAGTACATCAGTATGTCCCCCCACACTTCATATAAAAATACAAGCTAATGCTACACAGAGCTTGTTACCACAATATTCCATCAACAGATAAAACTGGAGGATGACCCTTACGTTATTACATGACTTGCGATTTTACCTGGGGCAGATATACATACAGGAGAGCGTTGGATCTGCCTTGCAAATCAACTCGCTGGTGGATACACGCAAGGCCCCCGATTCATAACACTTTAAATTCTCATCAATATACATAATTTCCCCCACCACCCAACCACTCCACTCTCTCCTTCTAAAGACGCGGCGCCCTCCTCGCCATCGTAGCATTCCCCCCAACCATAAACGTACTCCCAATATCCCCACTCTTAACATTCGAAAACGTCACCGCAGCATCCGGATACTTCTCCTGAATCATCGCCGAGTCCCCACTATCCGCCGAACAAGGACCCCTCACGCTCCCTGCACCCGTCCCAGATGTCCCATCAAGCCACAGCATCCCACTCCCCGCATCATCCCAAATACTGAAAATGAGAACCATACCCTTGCCCAACGCCTTACCTATCTGCGCCATCCCGCCTTTACGAGCGAAATCGTCGTTTGCGCCGAAGGCTTTCTTTTGAGACGTGCAGTAGCTGTCGTCCATGCCGTTGACGGGCGAGAGACCCGTGATGTTGACGTTGGAGTTTTGGTAGACTTTTCCGTCTTGTACGTATACTCTTCTGATCTCCTTGAGGGTCCCGGTAGTCGTGTTATCGCTCGTCAAAAACTGCGTCACGACGGTGAATTTCTTGTTCGTATCGATCGTTTTGCCCGGTCCATAGAAATCAGGCGCTCCGTTGCGATAGGCGTTATAATCGCAGCCGTCCTTGTCGCAGACGCCCCCATAGCGGTCTGCGTTTCCGCAGTCGGGCTCGGTGCAGGCGTAGACGCCGGTGGTGTTGCACGGGTGAGGTGTGTAGGCGTTGGCGGCGTTGTTAGCTTCCCAGAGATCCATTTCTGAGCAGCAGGCGCCGAGGGTACCGTTGAAGTTTGCCTATGTATGTTAGATGGAGGAACGGGCAAGAAGGGAAAGGGGACGTACCACGCCGTTGATGTAATTCTGGGTCGGGCATTGGGCGTCACAGTAGCCGGTGCCGTATTTTGCGCCGGCTGGGTTAAGTGCTCCTGCATTTCCTGTGGGCTCCATTTCGGAGAGGTAGAGGGCACCGTTGATGCCACAGGCTACTTTTGAGAGATCGACGTCGAAGGCGATTTCCTGGTTTAGGAGGCTGAGCATGTCATATGTGGTCTCGTTGGCGAGGAGGTAAACACGGGGAGATGACATGGATGTCACGTTGTTCTCGTTCTTGAACAGATTCAGGGTCAAGGAATCTCCCGAAGTCTTGATACCGTAGCTTGCGTAATCCACGCCTTCCAGTGCGCAGTTCTTGCTGCAGGATTCTGCATCGGCGCAAAGGCTCTTGTTGAAGCCATTAACGACGCAGTTCTGGTACCCGCCTACGTTATGGAGCCAGCGGTAACCGGCATCGAGCACAACGGATGTGTTGACAGTTTTGCAGCCTCCTGATGTGGTGCATTGTTGTGATAACATAGTGGGATGCACTTCTGGGGTATAAGCTCCAGGTTGTTGCGCGGAAACAGATGCAACGAGAAGTGATGCCACAAGGCCAAAAATCATCGGGGACGCCATTTTTCAGTTCTCAGCTCGGGGCTTGAAATGGATGAAGGACGCTGGAAACAGAAAACGCCATTAGGAATGGGTCGAAGCGCCTTTATAAATTCAGAAAAATTGTAGATCACAATGCCCCAGCCTGGTTATTCCGGGTTTAAGGTACCATCTCAAAAAATATATGAAAATATCTATGTGAAACTGTTTATCCGGCGGCAGATAGATCTTCGTTCCGAAAGAGGAAACGCGGGGTACAAACCCAGTACATTATGAGAAAAATAAAGTGCGAATAATTAGTATTTGCGTATATGGGACGTGACATCTGGCCTTTCGATATTCTGCATTGGCAGATGAACTGGATTAAGCTAGGTATCGCGCGCCGGAACCCGTTGTATGCAGGTCCCGTCGGGGAGGATTAGCAAATGTGAAGTTTATCCGGTGTTGTAAATTTCAGATTGGAAAGCTAATTGCACTTTGGAATGGCATTAATATTCAATACTTACCGTCCTCTCTCGCATCGGAAGAATCAGTGAGTGTCGTTTTCCAGATAAGAATCCTTCTGCTAAATGGAACCGACGAATAGATCCGGACTTTGCTACCGGCATTTCCGAAAGAAACCATCTCCATTTGTTACGTTCAGATAAGATTAACGGGCTGCGTGCAAGGACTACTAGTCTGGGCACTTTTAGGGCCGGAAAAACGAATGTGGGGGATGACCGTCTGAAACAACTTCGGGAAGTGCGGTGCCTAGATAATACAATTTTGACATGAATTAATCTTGCCTTCCTAGAACTATCTAGGACGCCAAAAAGAGATGCACTACGCTTCTCACTACGGCAACGTAACTCCACCCGCCTTTATCTTGCTCCAGTCTTTCTCGAAGCCACTCTCGATATTCGGGATCGGGCCCAGCGGAGTAATTGCCTTTGGATTGATGTCGTAGTGGCTTTTCGTATACTACAAAGCTGGTCAGTATTGCTCGGCGAACGAATTCTAGAGGATTTGAATGGGGCCTACGTTTTCCTTGATATGCCTGAAATCCGTTGTCTCTTTAAATCCAGGAACGTTCCAGTACAGATTCTTCATCCACTCATTCAACAACGGATAATCATGCCTTATCGTCCCTAGATTGCATTTAAAATGCTGGACATATACCGTGTCGAATCTGATGAGGGTAGGAAAGAGCCTCAAATCTAGCTCTGTGATCTCGGAGCCAAGGACATAGGGACCTCCATTCTTGGAAAGCATCTCCTCCAATCTATTGAGCGCTTTGAACACCACAACAACGTTCTTGTCGTATGTCTGCTGGTCCGGGGCAAACCCCGCTTTGTAAACTCCGGTATTGAGGTCGGATTGCATCCATTGCCCCACCTCATCAATCTCCTTCCGCAAATGTTCGGGGTAGAAGTCGCTTTTCTTGTATTCTTCAGAGATAATGGAATCAAACCCCGTATTAAAGTTCCGCAAGATCTCCAAGCTCTCGTTATTGACCAATCGATTCGTCTTCTTGTCCCATATGACGGGAACAGAGTATCTCCCTTCGTAATCCTTCTTGTCTTTGAAGTATACTTCGTGCAGATATTTGCTCCCAAACAACTGATCAGGCGTGGAGCCTTCGTATGGATCGTCTTCAGTAGGGAACTTCCATCCCGGCCAGCCCTTGTCGTCGCCTTTCGGGTAGGGTTTCACGTTCGAGATGTCGATTATTTCGGTCAAGCCTTTGAGATGGCGGATGAGGTTTACGCGGTGTGCAAAGGGGCAGAAGAGGCCTGGGTTTAAGCATTAGTGTGACCAAGACTTGGAGATGAAAGAATACTGTACCAATGTATAAATGATAACGTCCTTTCTCTGGAGGGAATTGTCCTCCGGCCTCAACTTTGCCGTGCCACGCACCATCCTTGAATGTTGACATAGAGCCCATACTGAAATGTTTGCGAACTTGTGCTGCTCGAATCATGAAACTATGTGTCGCTCTTTTGAATGTCGGCGTCCGAATATGTATGTTGCACGATGATATTGACGTGTTGTGGTGAGGGGAGGGGGAGGCACGGATCACTCGGAGCGGGGATCGCGCCATTGTCAGCCTTCCTGCAAGGCTACCCTTCTCAATAGAAACGTGAGATCTGGGGACGAAATCTGACAGTTCTCATAGATTATTGGAATAGAGAGAACAAGCGAAACCTCGAGATTGGATAACATCACAGAAAGAGACAGGGAAACTGGTAGACATTCTTTCTTTCTGCTATAGCTTCTCTTATCGGTGCTTTGGAATTTGATCTTTTCATTTCTCACAACAGAATATATTCCATACCTATACCTATAGAGAAGAGAACATGTAATGACTAGACAGTTTCAAATTCAAGTTATGTTTATTTCGGTTCAATTTACCGGCCACCCATTCGGGTGACTGTTTCCAGCTCGGACCTCGCGGGGCCACCAGGGCCCCGCTTTTACAGGCTACGTCACTGTTCCGATTCGCGTGTGCTTATCAAAATATAGCAAAATATAGCACTACTTATGGACTACGGAAATAGACAACAACACACAATTCCACGTCAATGGTGATACGTACCTAGGTATCCTTTCACTTACCGCCCTTTTCTTTTCTCTCTCTCTCTTGACTTTTCATTATTATGCTCACTGTCTTCCCATATTCCCGTTACCTCTCTTCCAGCTCAAAGATGACTTCCCCGCTGGTCAACGCGACTATCCAGTCTTGTGCTCTGGCAGCTATCAGCAATCTCACCGCACAAATAATAAGGGCATACAAAACAGATGTACGACCTCTCTCTGCCTCTCCATGGATTATACTAATGTTTTCAAGGCTGCATACACAATTAACTTCACCCCGATCCTCCAATTCATATTGTTCAACGCCCTCAATACACCCCCAAACTTCTTATGGTCAGTATCCCCCTTCCCCCTCTCCGCAGTCACTTACAAAAATCTCCCAGGCAATCCTTCCTTGAAGCCACCTTCCCCTCTCACTACCTCGTGCCCTCCCCCTCCGCCGTCTCCGCTGCCTCAAGCAACAACGAGAAAGAGCTCGACCGCGAAGAGAAAACCGACGAATTGCTCGAATCCAAACTCTCCTGGTCCAACACTGCCATAAAGTTCTTGTTTGATCAAAGCATAGGCGCTGCCGTTAATACACTGGCGTTTTCGTTGGCTATTGCGGGATTCAGGGGCGCAACTTTTGAACAGGCGGTACAAGCTGCGAGGGGAGAGTTCTGGCCGATTATGAGCGCGGGGTGGAAGTTGTGGCCGCTGGTCAGTCTGGTCAATTACAGTTTTATCAAGAGTGTGGAGGGTAGGACTCTGTTAGGGAGTTTGGCGGGGATGGGGTGGGGGGTTTATTTGAGCTTGGTTTCTAGCTGAATGGGAATAATAGGCGGGGATATGGAGAGAGATCAGGCATGGAAGGTTTTGTGATGTGATATTATGATTTGTTTAGAGAGGTCTGGCACGGAGTTCGGGTTTGGTCATGTCGATATCAAGGCTTATGAAAGCTGGGCAGAACTTAGGTCGTTTTCCATGAAGCCCTCGGCATAAATTCCCGTCGAATGGTTCTTGGGCAGGTGAGGATTTGGGCCCACTCGCAACTTACAAAGAATTGTGCTGCAGACCAAGCGCGAAAGCAAAGCCAATAGTTCTAGTGGTTCCGGGTAAAGAAAGTACGATCGTCTTTCCGAGAAACAACACTTCTTTCAGGACACAATGCGATTGTTCTATCACGACTCTATCATCGAGTTGTTCCTAATTTTGCTACTGTTCAGCAGAGGAAACATGAGAACAGAGCTACTCGTGGAACCATAAAGGCAACTTAATCCACATTTCACTTTCACTCCCGATCAACCATTCCAGGATCTATTCAACGCTCCAAACGATACAACAATCGATATCACATCCACAGACACCTTTTTTCGATAGTTTTCAAACCTTTCTAGCAGCCTTCAAGATGCATCGCCCTCTCTTCAACAAAATCGCGTTCCGCCATCTGCCAAAACACGTCAACACCTACCTCTCGAAAATGCCTATTGGCCCGGCAGATGGTAACAATTTTCTTTCCTTTGTCGCCATGTCGGCTCGCGATTACAAGCTCTTCCGGAGAAACAACTCTCGTAGAGCCCGAGCCCTCCTTGCCGATTATCCTTGTTTCGACCTAGACACCGGCGACATGATCCTCGACGCCAGAGAAGACACCGTCCCTCGGACCTTCACTTCTTACCCTCTGAGTACCATAGCTGAGTATGACCCCCACTTCTTTAAAGCCTACAACTTCGAATGGAATCGCAAAAGCGATGTTCTTGTAGGTCTCAATAATGCCCAGTTCAAACATTGGTGCCTGGAATGTCGACCAGAGACCAAAAGTCCACTCACGGACCGTCGGACCTGGAGGGCGAAACTTTCGCGTACGTTGGTGGGTAGGCGAGGATATTTCAAGGGCCCAAAAGTAAACTCGCGGCCCCAGATGGTGATTGAAGACACGCCATGGCGTCAATACCCTTTTGTCCCTTCCAATAGGCTCTGCCATGCAGATTTTCTTCCCCGTTGCGACTGCGGTTGTGAGGGAGAGGAAGACACGATGGTAGATGAATACGAATCATACGAGAACAGTGACCTTGCAGACTCTCTCACGTCCGGAGACTCGACCGGGGAACTTGAGGAAGGTTTGGAAGCAGCCCGAGAATCTTCCGCCCACTTGGATTTGACTGAAGCAGAGCTGGCAAAACGCTCAATCGATCTTCTTCAGCACGCATTATCCATGGATATGTTCTCCGCAACAAACGAAGACGACGAAGCATCCGGCGACTGGTGGGTTGAAATCGAGCAAGCACCCCTTCCGATCCAAACAAACAGGGCCATTGTCACGACCCCCCTTTCGGAACGCGGTTCCATGCCGGGGTCTCGGTATGTTCCAAAGCGAAGCAGCCCGCTCAGAAATTGTCTTGATCCTGAGGATTTTGAATTGGTGGACGAGAGTGATGCTTCTGAGGAGCAAGTCGTCAACTATTGGTTTTGAGAAATCTTGGGCAAGTGCCTTCAGGTAAGAGTTTGTAAGAGCAGTTTCTTATCGTGTTTGAATAAATAAAACAGGATTTCCTACTACAATGTGCATGCTATTGTGACCCTTTTTTTTCTTTTTTGATCTTTTTTTTTTTTTTTTGAATTCTTTTGTGATTTTGATTCGGACCGCTGCAGAGCATGACCACTGTGAACTGAGATAATGGCACAACAGGACGACATCCTGGATTGTCAGTGTGTTCTACTGAGTTTGCTGCTTTGATTGTAACTTAATGGTACACTACCGGCTCCGATTATTTCACGGTCTATACTAACATTACAAGAGAGGAAAACCGCCCATAAAATCCGAAGAATCAAAAACATCATCTTCATTGAGCTGGCCATTGATAATCTCCCATTGCCGGCTTCTTCTCTGAAAATCCTATCTTCGCAGCCGCAAGCATCGCCAGTCTGTCAATTCTCAACCCAAGCATGACCCGCATGAAGGTGTTCCTGATCGCAATGCCCCACGACGTCTGCGGATTCAGCATCTGCATTGCATATTCGCCAATCACCCCGCCCTGCGAGTCCTTAACGAACGGCATCATGATATCCTCATAACACTTTGCAGCCTTCTTGACGTCGCCCTCGTTCCTCAGCAGCTCTCCAGCAAGCACGTAACCGCCAATAATAGCGAGACTGGTGCCAAAGCCTGGTGTAGCGTACCCAGCATCTCCTAGCAGAATCACGCGGCCATCCTGGATCTTGGGGGCTCGAGTCTGCCCGAACAGGGAGCAGTAGAAATCGTCGCTCTCCCGCATTCCCTTCAATATTTCCGGTGTCAGCCAGCCCACATCCCGATACATCTCTTCCATCAGCGTCATGTAGCTCTCATTGCCCTCCTTGAGAGCTTTATTCAGCCTGTCCTTCGTCTCGACATCTCCTTTCGTCGTGATATTCATAAACATAGCTCTCGTCCGGCCTTCAGGATGCGGATCAGGTCGTATCATAACGCAGCGTCCGCCGGTATCGCTATACCCCTTCGCCAATTTGCAGCCCTTCAACAAATCATTCTTAATCGTGAAATAAGCCACATGCACACCCTCATCATAAATGTGCTCCGATGGCTTCACACCCAACATCTTGCCCCTCAACTTCGAATTCAACCCATCAGCCGCCACAAGCATATCAAACTTCTCCATCTCCCCACTCTTCCTAAACGTAACCACAACCCCATCATCCACCTGCTCATAATCCCCCACCATCTCATCAAAAACCACCCTCACCCGTCCCTCCACCCTCCCCAAAAAAATCCCCGCCAACTCCCCCCTAAAAATCTCAAACTCACTAGTAATACTCTGCACATCCTCCCTCCCACTCGCCCTCAACGTAGCAAAGCCCCTCCCCCGCACATCCACAAACTGCATCCCTTCCTCATTCGTCCCCGCTGCCCTAATCGCCTTCTCACAGTCCATCCATTTGATGATGTCGACGGCTGAGCTGCGGATGTCGACGCTGGCGCCTGTTAGACGCAGCGAGGGGTCGCGTTCTATGAGCGTTATGGAGGCGTTGGGGTAGGCGCGCAGGGCCCAGAAGGCGAAGACGGAGCCGGCTATGCCGGCGCCTGAGATGAGGATTTTGGGGGATGAGGGGGACATTATTGGGTGTGTGGTTTTGAGAACTTGAGATGTCTTTAGGAGTTGGACGGTTTTGAGACGTTGTGTGGTTTTGAGCATTTGTTGCTTTTGATGGGGGATTTGGAGCGGAATTTATATTTCACGACATCTTCATGAGAGGGGACTTGGCGGGGGTATTTATATAATGATGCCATGACTCTGCAGACGGGTTGATGGAAGGGAATTTTGTTCTATTCGGGTCGTAGGTAAAGCCCGAATTTGAGACTGAGGATACCACAGCTCGGGTTGTAGCTAAAGCCCGAAGAATAGCGGGCTTTAGGGGCTGTCATTGGCGGAGACTGGATCCAAAGGTGCTACGCGAGTGGACGGTGGACCTCCATGATGGGATTGCACTAAGAAAATTCATGGACTTCGGAATTATTAAATGTATGATTTATTCTCGTTTTATTTTCCAATTTGCTGTGTCCTCACAGATCAAAAATCTCCGCTGACTGCAGGACCCAGGAACCGGGTTTCTGGGATGCGGCATGAGCTGAGGCTCACCCCTTATTCGGTTCATCCTCGTATAATCTAGCAAACGAAATACGAGGAATCGACATCCCTGTTACAACTTCCATAATGAAATTATTGATCTTTGTTTTTTGATTATTCCAAGTCTACAAATCCAAGAGTTGTCTGCATTGCTCAGATCTTAGAAATCTAGAATCCACGGGACAAAGAACCTTCCTCATCCAGAATCTAACAATAGAACGAAGTTCCTTTGAGAAACAGATTCGCTCCATATCGGTACCGAACAGCACTTGAGAATTACATACATCAACGCAGCTCAGCTCCTTCCTTCTCACCATCAAATCTCTCATTACACTTAAAACACACATAAAAATCACAAAAACAATCATAAACATGGCCCACGGAAAGAAAACTTGGGTGACAACCCGCAAAGAGTCCAAGAACTCGAAAAGCAAATTCGATAACATGGCTTCCGAGGAAGCAGGCGAGGTAGAGATCGATCTTGATGCGGTTAAACCTAAGAAGAAGAACAAGAAGAAGGTTGTTGAACAGACCGTCGCCGTGAAGGCACGAGATCTGGATGAGAAGGTTAAGGAAGATATTCCCGAGAGTTGGGATGATGAAGTTTGAGTCTTTCCTGAAGAGAGGAAGATGAGATAATATGAATTTATTTGTCTTTGATATTTTGACTTTGATGCGTAAAAACCTAAGCTATGCATTGTGAGGAATAGGCGTTATAATCGTGAAACTTGAGGGGACTTTGTAATTGCAGTAGAAACCCCTAGTGAGACATCCCATGACTCGAGTGATTAACAATAGGGCGCTCTCTTTCTGTCTTGATGTGTGAGCCGAACATGATGGCTCAGAAGCACTTGATTTCTTTGTTCCTAGACAATCATTTGTTCAGTCACACAAACATATTTCAAAATCTTGAAACAGGAAAGAATCATAGAGATGAACAAGGAAACACTACTGTCCTCGAGGAATCAGAGACAAAACATCTAAGCTTCAAATCCTTAACAAGATGTGAACCCGGGGCATAAAATCCCACGCCTCCTCATACTCCTCACTTCTTTATCAACGAAACATCCTCCCATCGTCACCAACAGCAATCATGTTCAACTGTTTCAGGCAACGCAAACTTACCGTTACCGGCCCGCCGACTCCCGATTCAACTGTTCCTAAGCGAACTAGGGTCTCAAAGTATAACTACTGGCAAAGGTGGCGAGCTGACCGGTGCAACAAGAAAGAATGGGAAGCATATCACCAACGGATCGCAAATGAGGAAACCATCGCCGCATTTCTGGCTAAGGAGGCTGAACCTGAAGCCGAAGCTCGAGCAGTGGAACTTACTTTTTGCGAGCAGTTCACTGCAGAGCCAGGTCAGTATGTGAGGGAAGGAGCCGAGGAGGGGACCTTAAGAGGAATGGGAATGGGCAGCTCACTATGATACTGTCGTAGTGATGGATGCGGGCCCTTTTTCGCGACCAGATACTGAGGATATGTTTCTGAGCAACAGGAAGGCATATCGCGGTGTCTGAATGCTGCCGGTCAGCGATTAATCTGTTCTTTTGGTTGTTCTGCAACAAATACATTCTCTTTAACTTGGATACTAGCATTATTTTGGCATCTGTGACTTGACAATAAAATGCCCTTGTTCTGACTGGTCAAAAAATAACAATCACATTGAACAACATCTTAAAAGACTCATATAACACTCGTGAATTCTAACCTTTTTGACTCTCCAACCAAACCATTAGTCCTACATTGACCCTCAAATATTTGAACTCTAACCAAAGAATCAATCAGGCCGTCATCATGGGGTTCATAGCAACCGGCAAAAGCTGGTTCCAGAAACAAGTGGGAGCCGTCCAGGAAGCATACCAGAAGAAAGCGGAAGCAGTTCGAAAAGAGTTCCAGAAAAAAGTTGACGCGGCATCATTTAAAGCCCTGGAAGCGCGCACCGCCGCCGAAGTCAGACGTCTTCGGCAAATATTCGAAGCTGATCCCAAGATGAACCCTAGCGATGATGCTGATTGGAATACCAATCTTTCCAGCCTGCCATCCGAAAGATTAGAGGAGACTCGGACCCAATTCATGTGCTCCACTTGCAAGTGCGTGTGTTGCAAAGTCATCACCGGTGACGACACCAGTTTTCGAGGTCATTGCATGTTCTGGTGGCCAGAAGCACTTCACGACGAAGTTCGGAGAGAGAAAGAAGCTGCCAGGAAAGCCAAAATCGAAAGTACTGCCGCGCAGGACACAGCTTCCGACGTCTTGCTTCGAACTGACCGCGGATTCGAAATGGTTCAGGGGCGGGGTGGGCTCGATACTCTTAACTCTGGGTTCCCAGATGGTCCGCCAATAGCTGGTCCTATGCTTTCTCGGGAGTCGATTGACTTTGGTGCTCCAGATATGCAGTCATATATCCCCGCAGAGGCGGAAACCATTGCAGCAGCGGAAACGCCAGCCCTTGTCATGGACGAGTCACCTGGTGAGGACTCAGTGTCCTCGCAAGAGGATCAAGCATATATACCGCCAACCATGCGGCGGATCAGCGAGTTGCGCACTAGCCTAAATTTGGCATTACATAGAGAAGAGCCCGAAGATGAGCTGTTGTTCGGGTAATTTAATTACGGAAGGTGGGACGCTGGACGACTTCATGGATATAAGATCGTACTTTGAAAGTGTAAATATAATTAATCAAGAACAAATAAGTTGGTTTAAAAGGCAAATAAATTGTAAAATAGAGGGAGATTTGAGTGTGACGTGGTAAATGAAGCCTACCAGCTTCCATTCAATATATAATAGCTTGAGATTTCAGACAACACTGACTCTGATTTTGATTATAGCATGACTGGACGAACCAGACCCAACCAGCAGCATTGAATAAGCCAATCTTCGCCACCCGCGACAGGAGACGAGTTCTTGATAAGAATACTACCTGGGGCTATAAATGGCAACAGGAACAGCGTCAGAGCATCGAGAATGGAGAGGGCCTCGAAAGCAAACTTCCACTCGAGATGCAAGCCTCTTTGGCAAGTGCAATTTAACTTCTGGAGCCCTCTAAGAAAGTACATAAGACGGTGCGTGGATCCTGTGACAGTAGAGATTCGAAGGAAACAAAGAGAATCTCCTTTTCGTCATGAGCCATCGGCCGAGAGGCATCCCTCCGCCTTGGTGGCGGCGGAAAACCGACGACACAACAGCAGGCACGAATTCTTCCTGCGCCGAGAATTAAAGAGGTTCTCGGTGGCCCACCGGATAACACAGCAAGGTCAGCAGCCGATAGAGGACGAAGATGTCAGGGATCATGGGGGATATGGGTGTATGTGTTTGTTCGTATTGAAATGTGACTTCTAGAGGATGGATTAAGGGTTGGCAGGGGGTGATGAGATTCGAGTCACTGAACAAAGATTCAACAGACGACACAATTGGGCTCCGGGCTTAGACAAGCACAAACCGACAAAGAAAACTAGCCTCAACAGTACCACCTCAATGAAAGACAAAGTATGATTGAGAGTAGAATCTCGGCGATGCTGCGAATAGTGAAAATCGTATTTCGTACGAATAGTGTAGGAAAAGACTCACATTAATAGCTTAATCAGAGTCTTCGCCCTCAAGAATTAATAAAGATGAAAGCATTTCTCACCAATGTTCTCTCGCGAGCCGCTGCATACCTCGGCCTCAAGGATGAAATATCGCCAAGTATCAGCCACCTCGTCTCACCTGGATCGCCAGTCGAAGAGTATGTCGTTGACATACTTCTCGGCCACGGAAAAACCCACGCCAATCCGTGCAAGAGCTGCGGCTGTGACTGCTGTCGTGTGTTGAATGGAGAAGATCCCAGATATGAGGGCCATTGTGACGAGTGGCGAGATTGTAGACGATGGATCGAGGAGATGTATGCTGAGCTTCAGGCGGCGCAAGCTGAGGAAGGGTCTGTGGTTTGAGGATGTTGAAAACTAAAATTCATTGACAGAAATGCGGTTCATTTGAGAACGTCATGCCAAAGTGTCAAGGAAGAGAGTATCAGATTGAACGGCGAAAGCTCATAGTCAAGGCGATATTCAATTCACGACAAAGGGGGAGTTGGGAAATATCCGTCCTGTCTCGGTTTGCCTCCCTGGCCAGTCCGGCAATGAAAATTCTCCACCACTGCCGGATTTGATATCAAAATGCGTCTGGAGTAGTAGAGACATGGCCTCGTCACAACAGTAATGAAAGACGGCTCAACGAAATAATTATTCGCGCGAGCCCCAGCCTCGAACGAAAATGTTGAATTGAGCTCCGGAGGTCTCATCCGTCCTTTGCCATTATTGACCATCCGTTCCTTCGAGCCAAAGGACACAATCACATGGTGGGGTGAAAACCGAGGTCAAAAACATGATTAAAGGGAAACAAGGAGTGGAGGTTTATATCAAATAACTAAAGTCTGTCGGCGGCTGTCCAGTGTCAACTAAGTTCCGCTCTTCCCAGAACTTGGCATAGCCCGCGAACCGCATCAACATCTGTTTGTAAATAATCGTATTCCGTATTACTCTGATCCAATTGTTGAGAAGGACTACCCCGACGGGCAAGTTCTAACGACTGACGCTATCTTGTCTGCGCGTAGAGATCGAAGCGGACATGATCGATCTATAATTGAAAACTTCCCACTATAAATGGACGGCAGAATGACTGAAGCTTGTGGTCATTAACAACAGCTTATGCTGTCCACATACACGGCGCCTGCCGTTCGGAAATCTACCAGTGTACTGCCAAACAGTGGCGGGGTAGGTTTAATGCAGAACGCTAGAAGCAATTGAGAAGGTCCGAACTCAGAACACCATGAAAATACTGCACAGCTGCCTTTTGAGGCATTACTAGAACCCCCCCCCAAAAAAAAAGACGAGTAAGAATAATGAAGCGACTTCAAAGCCTAAACTTTCCCATCTAGATTGTTCAAATTGACATGGCGCCATGCATTCTGAGCGTTCTTTTGAGCTTGTAAGCCCAGCACTCGGCACGCGTAGGACACGAAGAAATTTCGAACATGAGTAGGGTCAGAGAGGGAAAGAAGATGCGGATCGGAACTTACCAACTTGGGACCCAGAGTGAGATCTAAATCTAAGAAGACAGGTCACACAGCTCAACGCTTTGGCCGTCTGCTTACCCCACGGAATCTCATTCGCTTTGAGAACATGGCTGCTTTTCTTTGACTTTCTCATGGTTGTCATACGTGGAATGACGCAGATGGCGTTAAGATTCTTACTCGCGAATAATGAGGCAGTATATTTTGACGGTCGTCGAGAAGTGAATATTCTGATGCCTCACTGCCTCAACAAAAAACCTCCATCCGGTACCCAGAAACTTCTACCGGAATTCGAATGGACCCTCGAAACATCGAGCCGAATAGCATGTGTAAGTTCTCAAGATTAATAATAACAATGAATGTGCTCTGATTCGTTGGTTGAGTAACAAATATCGTGATCGTGCTGTCATGCCAGATCGTTGCCCATATCCCAAGATTACAAGATTGCCACTTGCGTAGGATTTAGGAAGTGACGTTCCGATCTTGTGAGCCTAGGGCAAAGGTGGAGATTGTCCCTCGGGACCCCGCATGTCTAGTTGTCGATCACTACCAAAACCCTTGCGGCTATCCCAGATCAAGAATAACCTTAAAGATTCCGAATCGAGCTAAGTTACTAATAATTGCACCCCGGGCCACTCGCATTTCATTGAGTCAGTCTCCGCATTGCACGCCATCTTCAAAGGCGGAAGCCCCAGATCTTGTTCTCGACCTCAACTGCCCGCGCTAGAGTGTATATTCGTCATATGCCGTGCCTCAATCACAGTAAGGGAAGCCCCTTTCGCGGAGAGGTATTTCTGCTTTTGCTCTCAGATACAGTCCCAGAAATCACAGGCAGGTGGCGCAAGCAAAGACATAATTCTGTAGATTATTGGATGCTCGGGGCACCTCCTGTGAAACCTGCTAACTACGGAGGTAGGTACCGGAGATTTGTTGGCTTGGGCCCTCTGACAAGATGTGAACATGCCTCGGCACCCTCAAGCGATTCTTGCAAGTGATTGGCTGACTCTGAGCATAGGGTCTAGCTCGACCGTAACATTCGCCCCAAGTCACAGGGGGTAAGCTAGCGGTCGATCCTCCAGCCACAAAGGACGGCAGCAGTTCACGAGGCAAAGGTTCCTGACCATCAGCGGCGTTTGCATTGGCCAACGTTGTGAAATGTCCCAGGGGTTGGTAGACATAGAATGAGGAGAACCCCTCCATTGTCTGTGGCGCCATCTCCACTTCGCTCTTGGGGGCATCCTCGGCAGCCATTTGGCCAATGGCGAACGGGTGGTCGTCATTATTGGGTCTCAATTCAATTCAAGCGCGCAGGGTACCGAGGAGCGCCAGTGGAGAGTCTCCATACTCCTATGGGACGCCGTTTAGTGTTTGTGGAGAAAAAAAAGTGGTCTATCGGTATTTCCAAGTGAGAACTGGGATTGAGCAGAAAGTATATAGATCTGAAGATCTCCTCCTGAACCGATCCTGTACTTCATAGAGAATCATCTTCGAGGACCAAATCAGATTCGATTAAACACACAAGATGCAGTACAGACTTCTCGCTGTTGCCCTCGCGGCTAACTCTGCCGTCGCATTCCCATTCGTTGCCAACGCTCCTGGCATCGACTCCAGCCTGTTGAGACGACAACAATCAGGAGGAAGTAACCCTGGTGGTCCACAATCTTGCAAAGGCAATAACGTGCCAGCGGGCTACGTCCACGTCCCAGCTGTTGGAATCTCAGACGAGTACCCCTATAACTATGCCAAGAACGGTCAGCAAGGAAGAGGGAAAGGAGGTTATCAGGTCCCAGCCCCAGGCGACACTGCTCATGAGTTCCGAGCTCCCGGAGAATACGATATCCGTGGACCTTGCCCTGGTTTGAACGCCGCCGCCAACCACGGTTTCCTCGCCCGCGACGGTATTGTCACCTTCAACGAGCTCGTCGACGCCCAGCAGAACTTGTACAACGTTGGCTACGACTTGGCTCAGACTCTTGCTCTTCTTGGCTTGACCACCACTGATGGTGATATTGCCACTGAGAGACTGTCCATCGGATGTGATGCCACATCTCGGACTTCAGTCAACCCCGTTTTGACCGGCAACGAGCCAGGTCTCGATGGCCACAATAAATTCGAAGCCGATACCTCGTTGACACGCAACGACTTCTTCACGCACGGAGGTGACAACTTCAAATTCAACGGTACTCTCTTCAAGATGATGACCGACACCACCGGCGGTCTTTACAATCGTGACAATCTGGCCAAGTACCGCTACCAACGATACCAACAATCTCTTGCAGAGAACCCCAACTTTTACTTTGGTCCCCTGTCCCTTCTCCTCTTTGGTGCCTCTTCTTTCTTGTACGAGTTGATGCCTTCCGGTCCCGACTACATCCCTGACAAGGCGACCATCTCCTCCTTCTTCGGTGCCGAGGAACAATCAGATGGATCTTATATCTTCAACAACCAGGAGAAGATTCCCGCCAACTGGACCAACCGTGTCGAGCCTTACACCAACCCTGATGTCGTATCGGAAATTCTTGCCCAGTATGCTGAGTATCCAGTCCTCTTCGGTGGCTCTACTGGAAATGGCGGTTTCGATCTTGTCAACTTCGGAAGCATTAAGAATGGTTCTCTCATTGCCACCCCAGGCGCTCCAGAGACTAGCTGTCTGCTCTACCAGCTTCTCACTGAGAGAGTCCCATCCTCCCTCAACTCTGTCGTCACCCCAACCGTTGACGCGCTTTCTCTCGTACTTAGCAAGCTCGACCCAGAGCTTAAGAACCTTGGCTGCCCTATCCCCCTTACCAAGTAGGGTGAATTTTGATGATCAAGGAATGATTGGATAAAGCAGCGGTTTGCCGAGTGAGGCTGAGACATATTGATAATTAGCGAGTATGGAAGGGCGTAAATTTTGCGAGGTATTTACCTGTATATATTTCGATTCCTAAAATGAAAAGTCTGCAGTACTTTGAGAATACGAGTTCTAAATTCAGTCTGTCATGTGAACCATCCAGAATCTATAAATTACGTCCCTGTCGTGTAGTCACTCGTAGTTGAAGTGTCGTGCCAAGGCGGGATGTGAATAAACTTTGAGGCGCTGTCAGAGCCCGCATGTGACTCGTGCGTCAACATCGCTGCAATTTGCTGCGCTGCCTGAGCCTGGAGCACTGGATTGTTCGTCGACCTCCAAATGGATCCATATGATTGTTGCAAACATTGTGCGAAGATGTTGTTACTTAATTTAACGCTTGACATAAATTGTTTGACATGAATTGAAGATGCGTGGACAACTGTCGGCCCATCAGGTCCCTGCTCGGAGGTCTAATTAGGTTAGCGTGAATCACCGGCAAGCCACACCCGCCACCTCCTTTCTGTTTCAACTCCATGGCCTTTCATTTTTTCTTGAAATTATCCAACAGAAGCTAGATATCTCTCTCTTCTCAAGACTGATATCGAGCTCAAGGATAGGTATGATGGACATTTGCTCTTGGTCTTGCACTCGAAATTTCGAGTCGAACATACCTGGGTATTCTGTCGTTTTTGTGCTCCTTCCCTATTTCTGAATTGATTTTGAAGTATTACATTCGCGATGCATTTTAATCATGATTCGTGTTGGGCTTTAATATTGCACTATTCCTATGAAATATATCACAGGCACGAGAAGATGTTCATTCCCAATTTTCAGCTATGTAATTGACCGAGTGTCTTCCCGCGTCTCAATGAACGCCGAGTGGTGTTGATGTGATGAGATAAATAGGAAATCGCATGGTCAACCCGGGCGGCCTGAGTGCCGATTTCTCAATTTGTTTAAAATTATCTATTAGGAGAAATCCCACCGGAAGCATTGCTCAGGATCAATTCGCACGAGTTCGGACAGTTCGGAAGATAAGGTGATTGAGGCTGCATGTGCCGTGAGCCACCATCTTTTGAACGCCTATCTAGTGGAGGCATTATTCCCTAGCTATAAGTGACCAAATTACAATGACGACAAATGACAAACCTCTGTCAGCAACTTAATGGCAAAATTGCGCTTTCCAAAAGTTTGAGTTGTCCAAAACGAAGTGCGACAGAAGTTTTCGGTCCGTGTCGGTGAGGCCGAGGAGGATGTCACCCCTGTGTTCCGCCGCAATGCGCCTCCCGTCTAATTTATTTGCATTCTCCCTTGCCTCGTGGCTTGTAGTCCTCGGGTTTTAAAGCCACAGATGTAAGTATAAAGACTGCTTCCGATACTCTGTTGTTCCTCGGGTCGTATTTCCTCCACAGCTGTTTTAGGTACCCATCGTCCAATTTCAAATCTAGATTTATCAAACGAATCTCAGTTCAGCATCCAAACCATAAAATCTGAAAACCATTCATACGCCAAGATTCACCGTGCACCGGCGCCCACATTCCAGAAATCCGTCACTGATACCGCAAGAATGGCAACCACAATGAGCAATCTCTCACTCTTCGCTGTTCCAGCTTACTGGATCCTCAGCCTCGCCCCGCACAACTACGCCATCGCCATCATGAAAAAAGCCAACAATGGCATGTGGGACAACACCAGCCCGCGATCCTCCAACTGGGATGCCAAGTTGAAAAAATCAGTGCCAGCCGAAATTTTCGCCAAATACGAGCGAGCGGAAGCCGCGCAGAAGAATGGCTTCGAGAACTTTCCTATTTTCGTTGGAGCCATATTGGCTGGAAATCTTGCCAAGCTTGGGAGCCCGTTGCTCAATAGTTTCGTTGGGATTTATCTTGGGATGCGAGTTTTATACACGGTTGTTTATGTCTCGGTGAGCAGCAATAAGTATAGTTTCTTCAGGACTGCTATTTGGGGTGTCAGCACATTGATGTGCATGGGGATCTATGTCAAAAGTGGACTTGCTCTTGGTTAGGGAAATCACCTTTTCATTTTCATGTAAAGCTGTGATTCAATGATAAGAGGTCAAACCCATGGCTGTTCTCAGAGTTGGATGCCTGCTACTAACGAGAAACCAGGGGAAAGGAATTGGCGCATCACAAAGGTCTTGTGAATGATATTTTTCGTGTAAATGCTTTTTATGGCACTTTTTCAAGTCTTTTGTCATCCGGACTCCCCTCCGCCTAATTAGAGCATGTATCCCACTCACCCCACCCAAATGACTTATTCGTTTTGTTGTGCAGGATATTCAATAGGCGTAGTGATGGTCTGTAGCTGCTTCCTCGTATGTCTCTGCAGATTTTCATCGTTGGTGATTCAATATCCTTTGTTCTTCGTTTGACAGGGGTTTGTGGAAGCAAACGGATTCCCCCCACCAACCGCACGCTGTACCAGAAGCAACCATAGGATCCGGAAGATCTCGACTTACTCATTGAAACACCCTTCCACTTGCAACTGTTCTCTTTTTGCAAACCTTTCAACTTGCAAACTCGAAAATCTCAACTTCCCATCACGTCTGTCAAGATGGACAATCAAAGTAACGAGAATGCATCTGGTTCTTCGTCTTCCAGTCAGAATCTCGATCCTTTTAACAGGCTTACCTCAGTAGCTAACAAGACCATAGACCCACCAGCTCCAGGCGGAACCCAGACTCCTAGCTGGCTGAGCATCCCGGCCCAAGCCGACGGAAAGTACAGTCTGCAAGCCCTCGTCGACGCCATGGCTACCCAGTACCCCGATCTCCCTCAGCCAACCGTCCAGGAGCTCCTTGACATCGGCCGTTCACTTGGATTTGTCAATCCCGACGGCTCCATTAATCACAACGCTCCGATTCCCGCTGGTCAGCCTTCGGTCCCGACAGTACCCTATGACAATACAGGCGCCACTTTCGACGAGCAGCTTATCGAGACCCTTGGTGGCGATGACAATGGCTTTCACGCAATTATCAACGGCATGAGATCCCAAATGCCTCAGCATGAGCCGCCTACTCTAGCTGAGCTTCGTGAAATTGCGCGTTCTCTTGGCCTGGGACATCCCCTTGAAGATTTCGACTTGGCTGCTGTTTTGGAAGCTTGGGGAAAGAAGAAGGGACTTGAATTGAACCTTGGCGTTAAGACTGGAAGAAATGAATAGGGTGAGATTGGGGGGATTTGAGTTGGGCTTCTGGAGTTAGGATCGGGAAAATCAGGGCAGTGGCGCTTGCAGCGTCTTTTGGAGTGAAGCAAACGATGAAGTTATGGGACCGGTTGACTGGTCAAGGCATAGGCTAAGCCCGATGCAAAACACTCCCCATGAAAACCGTAGACTGCTTTACGGTGACCAGAAATAATATTTTTTATGACCTCGACTTATTCTTGGTGAGTTGTTCTCAAGTTAGCAAAGTTGCTCCTGACTTTAGTTCCCCATTTTCCGACCATCCTCGAAGTCCACCACCAAAGCAGAATCAAGATAGATAATGGAACCCAAGACGCCCAAAAGATCCAAAACTTTGCTTGCCCTGGTGCAAAGTCGCCACCCATACTCAGAACCCCAGAAGTGATTGTCAGTGGACCAAGAATAGCAGCGAAGTACTGCAGTCGATTCAGAGCCTTGGTATCAGCTTCCTCTCGCTTCGAATCGGCTGCGGACCGCTTGCTATCAAGTGCTTGCAAGAAACGGAGTTCGTTATAAATCAGCTCATCCGTGTCATTCTTCCAATTTTGTAACTCCAAGTAAAGAAACGCCCAGTCGCAATTGGTCTCCTGCTCGGGATACTCTGGCTTGTCTTTCCAGCGTGAAAAGTACAATTCTTCGTTCGGCGCGATTCCGAGATTGACGAGATTTCTTCGGACAGAAGTACGGCATTTCGCAATAAGATTTCGGGACGAGACAATCTCGGTAAGCAATCTATCAATGTCTTCTGGAGATGCGTTCTCATCCGCGAATTGATTCAGTCGAAGGGCATCATAATCGCGTCTGAGAAAGGCCAAAGTCAACATCCAGTCTGAAAGGGCTATCTTCTGGACAATTATATCGGTTCTTTCCCAGGGCTTTTTGTCGTCTTGAAGTGGGAACGAGTCTTTCCAGTAATAGAAGACGTCGTGACCCATGCATTGATTGGCAGCCGGGTTGACGTGTGGCATTTGCCGAACCCTGGTCCAAGGACGAAAGTCAACGTATCCGCCACCATAGCATCTCCAATTCAAAGATCGTAATTCTTTCGTGTCCGGTGAGAGTTCGCTGGAGAAGTGGAATGGGGTTGGTATTGCTGGATCGGTTAGCAGCACCCCTGAAAGTGACGATTAGCAAAACCCCTGACTCTCGGATACTGAGCGTCAACTTACCAACCCAGCTGTTATTATTGGTGTAGACACGGTTCCAGTAGCATACCATCCTAGTTACCAACCCAATAGTAAACTCATCAACATTTGAGTTTTGTCGTTTCACATGCCTCAAAGTCATTCGCCGCAACACGTTGAAGTCTCTCATCTCAGTTTTATTTAGGCCACATTCAGATTCAAGAAGAATGGGTTTAAAATACGAGAGAACCGTGAAGTTCCTTCGCCGCCTCGCCGAAGGTAGAGCAGGAGCGTTTGTCTTGTTGTTGTTGTGTTCATACTCCGAACTCCGCAAATGATTCGCAAAGAAATGTGGGTCGATGTCCAGAAGAGAGCCAAAATATTCGATCCACCCCGTGGACAAGTCTTCCAGAACAAATAGAGTTTGAGATGGGCTTTCTTCAGGATTGAAATCTTGCAAAATTCGTCCGAATTCTGGGTTTCCCTCCGGGGTTTTGATCAACCTTTTATTGTCCATTGAGATTTGTAAAATCGTGCAGTTGGGATGACCCCGGGATTGTTTGTCATCCGCATCATTCATGAACTCCTTTAAGTAACGGAGGTTGGGGTAAGATGCCTCCGCCATCTCTTCAATTTTCAATTGGTAAGGACCCTTTGGTTTTTTTGGCTCGGGAGAAGGCGATTGATAGTAATGCCGACGGTGGTGATGATGAGGCATGATTGATCGGGTAAAGGATACACAAATCCAGGGAAATGATTTTGGAAGCTAGAATTAACCTTGCAGGTCTGATTGTGCCAGGTTACCATTGATTTGTATGCAAAATTGTGGGTTTGAATGCGGACCCACCCGCTGTGATATAGCGGGGCTCTCCAGAAGATCGGAACACCTTACGGCCATGGTGTTTCAAAGCCCTGTGACCATCATAAGATAGAAGCATCGCGCAATAGGTCAGCCCCAGATTTAGATATTGATCGCGTGTTGAGAGCATGTCGAGGCTTGAAAAGAATTGATGTGGTGGCTCGGTCATTGGCTCACGAAACGCCACATCAGGAGATGCCCACAATGGAAGTTACACAAGGCACTCTTCGACCATGCACACTGTTCTAGAACAGCAACTTTTAGGGGGCACTTGGACTCAAAAAGTTTTTCATCTTTGAGCTCGGTGGTGCAATAACAGTATTGGACAAAGTGAGCATGACAATTGAAACACTCGTTCTCACAAGACACAGCCCCATCAGAAATGACTTAAACTAAACAGCGAATTGAACAATAGCATTTAATAAATATAAATTTAATCATCTCGAACCATAATTCTACCCTCCCCAAGATACAACTTCCGCAGAGGTGAAAGAGCACTGCGTCAACAAACGCCTTCCTTAGACGCAACCTATGGTGAAGAAAAGCCGCAGAAGTGAGAGTGCGCTGCGTGAAGAAATGCTTTCCGGTGAGGGAACCACCGTAAGCAAACCCGCTGAGCTCACTGCGTGAAAAAAGCAAATACATGATTTGTATGAAAATAAAAATTCCATTCGATGAATGATTTAATATAAAGTTCTTTTGAATACGAAGTACAGATTAGGCCAATGCTTTGTGCGTGATGCCGTGACATTAGAAGCGTTGGGGCGCAACGGGACAAGAGCAGATAATAACTTAATTATGGCGACTTGATAATAGTAGATAGTTTAGAGTTTCTAACTATTGCAAGTAAATAGGGAACAAAAATAAAATTCAAAAATGCCAAATAAAAGGTACGGAGGGAAGGGGGTGAGCTTCGGGGATTAATGTTTCAGGGAGTTGTTCATTGAACCTTCAATAAATCTTGGTAATCCTGAAAGACAGTAATCTAGCAGCCCGTTCTTGTGTCCTTAATCCATTTTTCTGAACAGACAGACCTTGCTGGGAGGCAAGCTCGAGTCTGAGAATCCTGACGCTGAAGTGCTGAAATTTGTCACGACTCGGCCGCGTTCAGGAAATGAAATTGCAGCACAGTAAGCATCGCATTTCAGAACAGACTAAATAGGTTACTGATAATAAGCGCATTGCCAATCTCTTTCAGTCTCACCCGCAGTTGTTGTTGTCTCAAGTTTACGAAAGAGAAACGAACGCAACTCCACCGCGGGGGAATTCCTTGGCCCTGGTGCCCCGCCCAAGCTCAAGCTGCCTCTCCTGCACGTCCACCTTCGGGGAGGTTCTCGGGATCAGTAATTACGTTGCGTTCTACCCTCATTACAAACCAAATAATATTCTCTTTTAGCCCTGCATATTTATCTCTCATCCAACTCCATTTCTGCTCTCAGTTCCCTCACGACTTCATTCGCAATCCTGCTGCAAATTACCCCGCATCAACCCCACCATCGCAAGCTTCAGCCTTCGACATTTGAGCTCCCAAACTAGACGCAAAGGAGAATAATAAGAGGAAGCCACCAAAATGGTAGGAGGCAGAGTAATCCGCGTAACGATGTTCAAAATCACATCTTCGCGACATATCCCGACGTTTATAGAGAATTATCGTATTTTGTCGCAAACGGCCGTCAAGGTAATTCCTTCCATTTTCCAGCTCTCCCCCGTTACCTTTCAACCCAGCACAACTTTCTTCTCTTCCCTTGGGACCTTCCTCCACGAGCCATAAATATTAGCTAACGCCATTATAGGACGGCAAGCCCTACATCCTCTCCCTCCACGCCGGCCCCACGAAAGACGACCAACGCAACCAAGGCTACACATTCGCAGCGAAATCGGAGTTCAGCAATATGGACGACATGAAGTATTATGATACGGAGTGTGTGGCACATCAGGAGTTTAAAGATAAGGCGAAGGGATTGTTTGAAGGGATCATGACGATATTTTACGAGCCGGAGGTTGTATCTGTTTTGCAGGAGGCGGACAAGACGGATGCTTGAACTACCACGAATATGATGCAGGGCACACCGGAAAATGTAACTATTTGTTGGATTTTATTTCTAGGGTTATGTTCTACAAAAGAATGATTACTTTATAGCTTGGCGATACTTGTGCCATCATGTCTAGCTCCGACGCAAGGCATCAGTTCATGCCTGTCCCATCCCATTCTCGAATGGGACTTACAAGTACTTGGCAAAGAACTCCAACAGCGTCTTATATCCACGAATATACTCGCTCTTGACCCTCTCATCACTCAAATCAGCTCTGGCAGCCATCCACTATATCAAACATCAGCATTGCCCTTATCGCCCTTTCCCAGGTGTGAAGGGGAAAGATAGACTTACCCCATGAACTTGATCCCCGAAAATCTCCACATGTTTCTCCCCCTTCAAATTTGCCTCAAAAGCCTTAACATCCTTCTCCGGCTCATCCTTACTAGCCAACATCGCAAGCGGAATCTTAATCCCCTCCGCCTCACTCGGATCCACCATCGCCGGATGGCACTCCGCGCCCGCCTTGAACGGCGTATCCGGACTGCTAGTAGTTATACTCACAATTTTGCCTCCCCAACAGAACCCCACTACTCCAATACTCTTAATATTCGGGTTGTGTGCCTTGATAGCTTTCACGATATCGGGGATACGAGCAGCGGCTTTTGGGGGCGCGCCGGTCGTTTGGAAGAAGTTTCCGAGCTTTTGTCCTTTCTCGTCGGTGTCGGGTGGATACCAGGAGATGTCTGCTGGCGAACCTTCGAAGAAATCGGGGATGAAGACTTGATATTTGTTGGAGTCGTCGGAGGTGGCGAGGATGTCGGCGCCTTGGATGGATTGGGGGAAGTAGCCGAAGATGTCGTAGATGTAGAGGAGGGCTTTGCTTGCGTCGGACGGACCGGTAACATCTGGAGAATCAAGGCTGTTAGTATGTGTATTGCAATTGAGTATTTGGGAAGGAGAAATACAAGTCTTGAGGTCAGCGATCTTGGTGTAGTCGCCTTTCTGCTTGTAGCCGCTTGAGACAACGGGAGGGATGCTGCAGCATGCCGCGCTGTGTCCGTGTTGTGCCATTGCGACTGTTGTTTTAGGTCTTTGAATTCCTTTGAAGAAGGCTCTTATCGTAACTTCAGGGACTGATCTTAAATATTGGGGTTGCATGAACTGAGGGAGCTTTGGGAGGTGATTTGGCTGTGGAGTGATTGCGGGGTCGACTTTTCTGCAGGGTCGAGTCGGTGATGTCAGGGCATTCGGAGATAAGGCGGGATTTGGAATTCTGGCAAAATATGAAATCATAGCTTGGGGCTGGTATACTGTAAAAAGGAAATATGATTAACATATCTGCCAGAGGAGTGTTGATCTCTGAGTTTCGGAGAAGTTTGTTTTGGCAAATGAGAAGGCCCCGGGCCAAGCCCCCCCCATGCCACTTACAACAACTCCGGATGACTACTACTACTAACTATGTATCACAGATTACCAACTTGAGCGCATTCGTAGGATAGCATCGGGCCAACTAATTTCGTTATCACTGTCATCGAGTAATACTTGGTCATATTTGTGATGATACGGGACATTGATGTTTTCTAAATACTGCAGGAGTCCTGCAGATATCTCGAAACTCGACTTCGAAATAATGATTGTAAATGAGCGTGGCTTGAAAGGGAAACAGCCTGGTGATACGAGCAAATTCTGTGCGAAGACTGAAAGGAAAATAGGAGAAGTGAGTCTCGGCTATAAGTGACAGTGTTCAATAATCGTCACCTCGGCTGATCACTTCTTTGCCGCCACTGTGAAGCAGAATTGTCTGAAGTAAGTATTAGCTTTGAAACTTCATTTCTATAAGATTTACTCGTACGTGTTCAAATTGGGCCGTGTAAGAGCCTTTCACATCAACGAGCGGCGCATAAGAGTCGACAATTCCATGATCGATCAGCTTCCTCATCTAACCAACTGTCAGCAAATATCTCACAGCACATAAGGCGTTCAAAGTGCTTACTCCAAGGAAATAGTTCTTGACGCCCAGACGCTCAAGGTATCTACGGGAGAATACCAGGGTGCCAAAATTGGTGTCGATTGTCTTGAGCAAAGCTTTGGCGGAGGCAAGATGTAGGTTTGCACCGGAGACATCTGCATTTCGTCCATAGCCATAAATTCCAACCTACTCAAGTTAGGGTAAAGATACAGGAAAAATGAAAGAGAAATGAAACAGTTTTTACATCATCGTTCAAGACTCCTCTGCCAGTGCTCCCGAAGGTCTCAATGGCGAAGACTTCTCCCTCCTCCATTTTGTCTCGACTGTTGTTCTTGATAAACGGGATCGACTTGCCGCCGTGGATACGGTATTGAAGAATGTTATGACCAGTAATATTTCGGATCGCTTTCACAGGAAAGGTCTTTCCACCAATCTCGACTTCGTAGCTTTCCATCGTCTCCTGGATCGCGGCACTGATGTCCTTGATTCTGGCATCAACGCCTGCATGCTGCTCAATTACACCTTTGTCAGTTCCACATTTCTTCGTACCACATAAGCAACTCTGTCAAGATATCTTGGACTTACAGCAATTCCAGTGTTGGTCGCGTCTTTCACAGCAGTCAAGAGATTATCGTATGTGGGGTCGTATGAAACCGTGAAAGCGGAATCCACAATGCGGCCATTAATCTGGACCCCAAAATCGACCTTTAAAACATCACTTTTCTGCAGGATGACTTCTTTGCCGCCGGGGTTGGGCGTCCAATGGGCGGCAATGTTGTTCAAGCACAGGCCAGTTGGGAATCCCATGCTCGCTTTCAGACCATCGCCAGGTTTCAGTCCCTGGTGGCCAGACAGTGCACGAACACCGTCTTCGATGCCATCAGCAATCGACGAAAGAGTTGCTCCTGGCTTGATGAGTTCTTTTTGAGCATACTTGCGGACTTGGCGATGGATCTCTGCACCCTGACGATATTCGGCGAGAAAGCCTTCGTCCCAGAGACGGGAATCGTAACGAGTCTCCTCATCGGTGGTGCGGGATGTGTTTTCGTACGGGACAAGTTCTCCGGTTGAATATCCAGATGGAAATAGGTCCGAGACCAGCACATTCGGCGGGCTCGTTTGCTTGAGCTCAGCTGCCGGCAAAGTTCCGTCCTTAGTCTTCTTCTTCTTGGACCTTTTGCGCTTCTTTTTCTTTTCTGTCAAGAACATATTTAGCAAGATTATTGGCCAAAGACAACTAAGATTACAACCTACCAACGTTAGAAGGGATGTTACTTATCCCGGCGGCTTCATTAGCATCATCGTCGTCGTCGTCGTCACTGACAACCCCGCGATCCAAATCAGCGGAGCTCGAGCCGCATTGAGAGATTTTAGGATCGGGATTGGCTGGCTTGAGCTCAACAGAGTTGGATCCTGGATTTCATGGTTAAATAAACAAGATTGGCGGGTTTACTCTTAACTGGAATTCATACCATCAGGAGTCTGTTGGTGTTCATCTGGGCTTTTTGATCCCATATTTGTATGCTAGACCGGAGTATTGGCATGAATGTGTGAAAAGATGATGTTGATGTTAAGAGAAGGAAAATTGCGCGCAATCGAATATGAAGTTGCGCCTCGCGCCTTTCGATTGACAGCTTACCTAATTCAGATGCCAAGGTCTCCAGTTGTGGCCCGTGCTTTTGAGGCTATTCCCATCCTTCATTTGCGACAGTCCTGTTCGCCTTGTCATAGATATTGTACTCTTGCGCGACCAAGGCTTGAAGCTCTGAGAGGGAGACCATTGAATCGACCCAAACCCCCACGGCTTTCTAATGATGACAATATGCCCTCACTTCACGACGATATTGATGCACGTACAGAGCGAATCAATGAATACAGGCCAGAGCCAAGATCTTGCTCCAGAACATCACGGCGATCGATGCGGCTGAGTGTACGATCGTCCCGCAATTGCTTTACAACCGCAGCCGCGATTACTCGCAGCTGGCCTGATTTTTGATCAATTTGAGACGAGAGATCTTCGTACCTAGGTTGGCAAGTTGTACGTAAGTACCCCGCGTCTCCGAACTCACCTCTGGCGGGGCGAAAAGGCCCGATACCTAACCTTAAGTACTTGCAGTTGAGGTAAAGTACTTTCACTATGTCTGGACACGATACCCTTGACAATAATGGACATACAATACGTTGCAGCCCGGGGTTGCATCCAGCATGGTTCTTTCCTTGATACTCATGAGTCGTTGGCGGTTGGGTTGCACTCGGTGCAGTAGTTCTGCTGATCCGCACCTTCCCTCACACAAAATCTATCGGAAGTTGCATGTTAAGTTTCTTTAATTCTCAGCTATCTCGATCCCTCCGCGACTTCCGCTGCGTATTGGGGGTAGCTCATAATGAGGTGCATTTTCTAGCTGTTCCTGAATTCCAATCTAAAAATATTCACCAATATTATATCGTTCGCCTCTACATCCTGCAGGTTGCCTGAACTCCAATTAATTACCTTCGCATCGCCAACGAGACGTTTACGGAACAGACATCCCCTAGAGGCTGAAGACGTATGATGCTCTCAAAGATGGCTTTCTCCCGTCTCTCATCGTTTCTTTCATATCTGTTGCTCTCACTGGCGACTATTCATAGCGTGACCGGTCTGGGTCTGACAAAAAGGTCGTGTACAACATGCCGCCAAAGTCAAGCCCAATTACTTCGTCGAGACTTGGAAAATGCGACCTCATCGTTGCCAGCGATGGTCAATGCCCTCGAAGTAATGCAATCTCAATTCTGGAGTTCGGCAACCTCAACGTGGCCAACTGGAATTGATTGGACTCGAGCTACATTCAATACCAATGTCGCCACAGCCTTGAGCGTTCTAGCGACATACCAAGCCTCTGGATATGAGGATGAAATCTTAAAATATTTCTCCGAAGTCTCAGCGTTTTATGGAGGAGAGAATGCTACCTCTCTTCGCACTCAAAAGTATGATGATCAGCAATGGGTGATTCTGGAATGGCTGGAGGCGATCAAATTCGTCAATCTTTATGAAAGCATCAACCAGGACTTCGATGGCCAGAAATACATACCAGAATTCGCACATAGAGCTCGGATCTTTTGGGATCTTGCCTCACAAGGATATAACACCACACTCTGCGGTGGAGGCATGCTGTGGACGGATGACCTCGCTCCGTACAAGAATGCTATTACGAATCAACTCTTCATCTCCTCCAGCATAGGAATGTACCTTTATTTCCCCGGTGACTCGAACCCAAACCCCTCTTCAGTTCCAAACAGTACATACGACTCCTCGCAAGCACTTCCACCAATCCAGGCGCACGACCAGAGATATCTCGACGCTGCAATCAAAGAGTACAATTGGCTGTCCACGAGTAACATGACCAATTCACAAGGACTATACATTGACGGATTTCACATCACAAATTGGACTAGCAGCACCTCCATCGGGACCGGAAAATGTGACGCGCGAGACGAGTCGGTTTACACATATAACCAAGGCGTTCTTCTCTCCGGTCTCCGTGGTCTCTGGGACGCAACCGGAGATCAAAAATATCTCAATGACGGATATGCTCAGATGAAAAGTGTTATCAATGCCACTGGTTGGCAATCTTTGCCAGGCGGAGTATGGGCCGGCCTGGGATCAGACGGCATACTTCAAGACCTTTGCGATGTTGATGGCAGCTGCAGTCAAGACGCACAGAACTTCAAGGGGATATTCTTCCACCACCTTACTTTATTCTGCGAGCCTTTGACCATGGATGAAAGCCAGCAAAAAGGTCAGAACACCAGTGTTATCTTCAACGCAAGTCCTGCTCAAGCAGAGGCCCATCAATCACAGTGTGATAGCTATACGCCCTGGATCTTGCACAACGCTCAGTATGCATATACGACAAGAGATTCAGAAGGTGTTTATGGAGGGTGGTGGGATGCCAATTATACGACCCCAAAGGGCTACACGGCAACTCCAGCTGGGGCAGATGTCGAAAACAAAGGGATTCCCCAAGATCGGTTCTGGAGACTCCCAAGCAATCCCGCTGTATCAGAAGCTGGTATGACGCCCGTAGTTAATGGCTCGGCTTCCGATCCAAATTCTAGAGGAAGGGGTCGCACAGTGGAGACACAGAGCGGAGGCTTGGCTCTGATGACTTGTTTGGTCAACGCTCAAGAAAATTGATATACGAAAGTGACACATTGGAAGTATTACACGAAGTGGCATAGAGTTACACCGATGAATACTAGATTCAATAGATCCTTTTAATTGACACAGTGTTGCAGCGATATTGAATTTTCTTCCTCCCGGTCGATCTAAAATCTTTCAGTGAGCTAGACTTCACGTCCGCTTATACCCGAAACCGACTCAGGCCAGTACATGCTATGAAATGAAATCCAATAGAAGATACGTTGTGAGCGTGATATTGACGCTGAAATATATCCTGAAGAAATAGATGCAGATCAAAATAGGAGCGCTAAGCGAGCGACGAAAAAGGGGGCCCAGGATTTCCCCTGTCATCTAATAACCATTATTAGCTTTCAATGTCATGTTACCACCCATGGAGCGTGCGCTGTTGAGCTTCAGAGATGAAATGATACAATCAACACCGCCGTGGGGAAGCTCACGCTAAACGTCTTATAGCCTGCCTTTAGCACATCTTGATCTACTGCCGAGGATCCAGCAGCACGGTAGTGGAATGAGGCTTCACTGGGCAGAATTATGACGCCATATCCTCTTATCCGGTCTTAAAACCTCTCGAGCAGCTTCCAGGCTGTTTACTCAATCGAATTGTGCTTTTCAAATTGATACCTGCAAAAATGTCTTCCAATTCTCTCCTCGATGGCGTGTAAGTCCCTGCCTCCACCAATACCTTCAAATAGAGACTCATAATCGGCAGCGAAAATCCAAATGGCCTCCTCATGGCGGCCGCCGGGCCCGTGTTTCTTGCCTTGGTTCCAGTCACAACCGCTGTAACGGCTCCTAACTCCTTTGTTCAAAAAGCAGTCGAGACACTGCTTGCTCTAATCCCGGGGAGCTCCTCGATTCCTAAAGACAGAGCCATTCCAGCTCTGTCTGCGTTTTATATTTTCTGGACGTTTGCGGCGACGGGTGCGGCATCTGCTGCAGGTTTAGGAGCTAGTAGGAAAGAGGGGCTAGACAACAACCGTACGTGCAATTTCAAATTCTCGGGACAGCGTCAGCCTTGAGAGCCATACGAGCTGGAAAGTATTTGCAATTGACTGAACTGACTTTATGTATCCAGATCCAAGAAAAGATGTCAGTGCCCTTCGCGGCCTGCCTCTCCGCCTCCGCAGCGCCCATTACAACACCTTGGAAATGTTCCCTGTACTTATCCCTCTCCCCCTCATCAACTTGAACAAGCGATAATAACTCGGCCAAGGGTTTCGCACTCGCAGCTGCTCTAGCCCAAGTCGTGGCTCCCGCCAACCAAAACATCATCAACCTACTCGGTCTCCATGTCTTGTTGAAGACGTTCGTGTACTACCCCTCGTATCTGTTGGATATTGCCCCGTTGAGGAGTCTCGCTCATTTTGGTGCTACGGCCAGCGTCATCAACGTCGCTTGGAAGTTGGCTACTGGGGCTCTGTAAGTTCGAATGGAAAAGTGTAGAACGAGACGAGTGGGTGTGCTGGGGCAGTTCAAAATGCCTAGATCGTTTAGAAAATGATGAGTTTATGAGTGTATGATATGGTTCAAACTTGGTTAGCTGTATTGAATAGAGTTTCCCATTTTGTTGATAATACAGAAGATATTGTGCTGAGAAAGAAATCACTATCGCTGGACTTCGCAGAAGACTACTCCAAAATCTATACATGGCAGGTTTGAAAGCCCACCAAGCATGACGAATAAGCTCTCCATGGCCCCGGTCCTCTTCGGTTTATAGTCGATCATGAGTTCTTCCCCTCCTTTGACGTCCTTGCGAACGTAAAACACCATCTCTTTTTTTTTTTTTGATTTTTTTTGAGAACTGTCTCACCCTTAACAACATTTGGACAATCCAGTGGCTCAACAGCGACCGTTGAAGGAGCAACACCCACATACACCAACATTCATAATCCTGAGCAGCAGTAAATATGTTCTCAGACTGGAGAGAGTACTTTTGAAGTTTTCGCCTGGTCTCGAGTCATGAACCAAAATGATTCGTCACAATCTTGCCTACAAACGTAACCAGACGTGTCCCTACATAAAAGACCATGGGTAATGACAAACTCGACCTACTATCAATATCTTCACCCTGCAATACGCTTTCTATATACCTTTATAAGTATAATATGGTTCGAAGAGTTTAGTAAGCCAAATGTTCGGATTTTAACGAAAGCATTGAACGATTCTCGGCAAAATCCCTTCATTTCTATCTTCTAAATCTAAAGATCTCTCCTTTCTGGTGGATCATACTACTCCCATCTTATATTGATTGTTTAATCTCTAGTAGTTGGTGTCTGGGCCAGTAGGGCTGTACTTATATCCCGGGAAGTCGTTGAAAATTCCCGGTGTTTGCTTGGCGAGTTGTGGGCAATTTAAGCCACCGACGAGTGGACCGACGTACTAGGTATCATGTCAGCATATGATCACTTGAGAGGTCAAGAGTCAAGATTAGTACATACCTTGTTAACCAAGCTTGTGACGGGAGTAAGATCGACAAGAGCAGTGCTCAAGAAGTCAGGGATGCCTTGCTGCAGCACAGAGTAGGAGAAGCAAGCAAGATTATCCCCCTTGAACAGATCCTCAGCGTTGTAGACGCCACCAGTCAGGTTGGCGACGTTGAGACCAACGAAGGAGTTGGGGCTGCCGGTATTACCTCCAAATTTCAAGGTTTTGGGGTATGCAGCATATCCGATTGCAACATCCTCGAATACATCAGGAGCGGTGTATTGGTTGCTTGTAGGGCGACGGTACTTCTTTGAGTCAGTAATATCCCTAAAGGGAGGCTCTTCTATTACTTACCCAGTTTTCTGGCACTTTCTCTTGACCACGCTGCCACACAAAGCTGCCTGGCTCACCAGTGACACCAAAGAAGCTCTTGAAGTTGTAGCCGTCTAGGTACCCGCTTGGTTCCTCCTTGGTGCGATTGGACATGAAGTTGATGACGAAGTTGTATGCGGCAGGTACGACAACGACAGTTGAGAAAGCGCCTGTGAAATAATATGGGTTGTTTGCGATCGACTCATCCTGCACCTCTTCGAATCGGGCTCGGAATTTGTCAAGAGTGTATCTATCCTCTTCTCCACCAGTGGCGAAGACCCTTTCGAACTTGGTGATATTCAAGGAGTGAGCGTCACCGTGATTGAGGTAAGCGTCGTTACGTCCGATGGAGGAATCACCCTAGGAACTATGAGTTAACGTGTGAGGCAGTGGTTATTTTCTTGACTCACTTCGTAAGAGTTGTGGCTGTATGAAAGCCCTTGACCAGTACCTAACAGGCCATCGGTAATGTAGTCCGCGGGGAGAGGACCACCAATCGACCATACACCCTCAGCAACATTGCCGTCAGTGGCCACAGCGTAAGCTGCGAGAGCGGCACCAAGCAAGGGGTTCATGTTATAAAGAGCTTGGAGACCAGACACAGTCTGCTCAATTGAGGCAATACTACAGCAGGGTCAATATTTCTTTCGAATATCTCATGGAGAGGAGCTGAAACCCCTCCATAGAAACGTACCCATTCCGTGGCAAGTATCCATGATTAGCGGCAGCATTAAGACCGGGGCATGGACCACGGATATCAGATGCAGCGGGACTCTGATACACATTCTGGCCAGTAACTGAAACCAATTGGTCTTTGGGGTCCCATGTTAAACATGGAGTAGGGCTTTATAAGTTGTCAGCTCCTCTAAAAGTTCCATGGGCGTCAGAAAGCTTACCCGCAGTTGGTCTGCGCTTTACTAATACCGAGGGGATCTTGCGAAAGATCTCGTTGGGCTGCTCGAACTTGATATTGTTCCATGAGCTCACGAGCCATCTTGGATGTTTCAGGGCTATCCATGACGGGGAAAGCTGAGGCAGAGCCCGCAATAGTGGCCAAAAGTAGAGTGACCTTCATATTGGATATAAAAGATTCAATAGGAAATAACAACAGCTATGAGGTTGGATGTTGTTGATTAGGCAGATATTACTTCAGAAGGAATGCGAGACCTTTATATATTGTCTTGATCCAAGTGTTTCAACAGCCTCGGCAGTATTGAGGTTTTGGAGTATTGACTTGTTGTTGTCAACATGCAATATAATTGCGAATCTGTACCGGACACAAAATTTTCATATCTTACAAGTATTTAGGCCGCTCCAAGTGGCGCGGAGATATCTCAATTCGACGATGATCGCCAATGAGCAAAGTATAGCGCCCATAGTATGATCTGCGGAAAGGGTTCAGCTAAGACCCCTTCTCTAGCTGCAGGGCATCTTTCGTCTTTATTACTTGCCGGCCGCGTGTACCCACTAGGAACCCCGTTCCGATACACGACACTCAAGGTGTTGAGTAGTGCCAAAACTATTTTCAAATTCTTGTTTTCCCTGCGACCTGTGGCGAGTGTTGCTAGAGGACTCGTTGGGACAGTATTAAAATACTGTGGTGTATTGGAAGACTCCATCTAGAAGTATTACACATATTCAAACTAAAATCAGAGAGTTTTTCGCTTAGATATACTATTTACCTGTAACAAATGACGCATAATTATAACTCAATCCTTAGATAATGTTGGCGGCCTGGAGAGTTCTTGCTTGAAAATACTTCGAAGTTGTCGTTGACTCTTGTCCCTCACCCCCACACTACTACTTTTCGTAGCGGCGACAGTAGTTGAGAGAAGTGAGAAGATGTAAAGCAACCAATAGAAACATGCCTATTATTCCTCCCAAGACCAAGCTTTGCGCTAATAATTAAGCTTAATGCATGTGGTAGATTAACGGTAGGTTGGCGCTGATCTAGCGTCCGCGTGCTGGGAGTTCTATATTGCGACATCTTAGGGCGCCGAAAAATGAACATGGCGATTCAGAATCCCAACATTGAGCGAATGGTACACCTCTCAGGGCAGTCAATGCTCCATAGATCAAGTTACAGACCGAGGCTTAGAGGCTCAGGCTAACCTATTAAAATGTCCCCGCATCGGCTTTGGCGGAATCGTGGGATTTATGGCTTTTGAGGTTAGAAATAGAGAGTCCTAATGCGGGGCTTCGTCATTTTTTCGACGGAAGCTGCTTTATCCATAGTTGGGGAGATGTGGGTGCTCTTGGTGGAGGTTTGGAGAGGAGGCAAGGCGCCAGCCGTTTGGCGCTTTGTCATCTTATGGCACTTCACTACTATACGAGGATAAGGGGTCTTGGGCACTACTCTGACCGTACTGTGAGCGCTTTCCTGAACCGGGAGAGCACTTCAGAAGGTATATGTTCCAAAAGTCGTACGGTCGGAAATGTGCGTATAGGTGACGGGCTTGGCCTCAACGTGCCCGAGTCGCCCCTATCGAGCGAAGTAAATACATAATTTAAGGGTGTATCTTGGGACTTCGCCAAGTTTGCCACTTAAGTTCGAGGTGATTGACCCTTTACGGCGGTTGGTTCAAAAGAGCTTGTTAACAATCTGCCTGCATGACTACCCGCGGTAGAGCGAAAGGTGTGGCAAATCCCGCCTTGAGTATAGAGAAATGAAATACGACCAGCGCAATCAAGTACAAATACCGTTAGAAGGCTGCAATGCTACCAGGTCTCGACGGCTTTACTAACCAGGGTGTCATGTCTCCGGCGACTGGGTAGCCGGGTAGCCTGCGTCCCAAAAGGTTCGGGAGTAGAATAGGCCTCCGAAAACCGAAGAAGGTCCGATAGAGCATGATCATTATCCACTGACATAAGAGTAAATGTGGAACCGGTTGATTTGCTTGCACAGCTGCCTTGGCCTAAGTTCAATTCGCGGATTTCGTGGTCTACCGTCGCGTCTATGCTTACATTCTATACGCACTACATCCTTCAACCCTAATCTGCAAGGTCACAATCCCCTGGATGCATATCTAGGTTTAAGGTCTTCTGCCTGTCGAAGTTGTAAAGTATGTCTTCGTTCAAAATGAGGTGGAATGTGGATGTCTGGTCTGAACCAGAGACTTGGGTGGCCCGTGCGTTTGAAATTCGAGGGTCAATACAAACACTTTCAAATAATCTCACATTGATCATTGAGATAACATTTTAAAGATTCTTGGCGCACAATTCAACAGTCAGGCAAGAGCTCCTGGATCAAATTGGAATGATTTGCGCCGTTTTCGGATTTTCCTTTCCAAATTTCAGCGTCATACGAAAGCGGGCCATCCTAGTCTAGAATTGCAAGACAAAGACACTTCTTTCACCACTCCAGGCCCAATGCAGGGTCATGGATGATTAGACTCATTGAAGTGCCATTGTGAAAGAACTTTCAAAGGACCTCGAAGAATTTACAATAAAGGGTAAGAGATTGCAATCATTAGTTGAATTCAGCCGTCTCTGTCCTTTTCTGTCTTCTTTGTTATCAATGCTTTCAACGAATGATTTATGAATCATGTATCACAACAAGCAGATGTAAAGTATCAGCTAAATCTTTTGACAAAATGTCGTGGGTGACTATGCCTGGAGGGGCGCAGGTCCCTCTAAATCGAGTTTACCAATCACCCGTCGCACATCCTTACATCGACCCAGACACCTTTAATCTTGACTTAATTAGGTACACTGCCCTCAACGGTGCGGAAGTTTTCGAGATACCCCATCTCGGATATACACTATTTCAGGTTGCGGATAAGGATATGCGAAGCAGGCTCAGCAACCATCAAATACAGTGAGTACAGTTTTGGGATTGAGGCCCGTTGGCTTGCTTGGGCCCGCGGGCCACTCCTATGAAATCTCTCCCAGATACCACTGGCCCACTGCAGCAAATTTGCCAGATGCTTCTCAACACTTGAAACTAACCGTGCAAATCTAACTTCTAGGATTCTTCAAGCTCCTATTCCAGACTGTCTCGACGATGACGATGCTCTGCGCGTCCTCGTGGAACAATGGTTCGATATCTTCAATTCGGCCTTTTTCGGCAAAGCATTTACAGGTGGAAACCTGCGTCTTGTGGTCACACGCGGAATTGCGGGCCCCCAGGGGCAGCAGAATGACGGTAGAGTCGCGGGGATTTATTCACCCACCAGCAGAACAATCGAAGTCAATTTAGATGCGGATTTTGTCAATTTGGGATTTTTAGGAAGCATTGAGCATATGCACATTGCAACCGTGCTTCATGAAATGGTTCATGTAAGTCTAGAATTATATTTTCTCCCTGATCATACTTTCACTCTGCCCTCGAGCATTCTTTTTCAAACAGTAACAACCTAACGCCTTAACTTCATGAGTAGGCATTTTTTAATCTCTATGGATGTAAGTGTCCTAGGTGTGGTATGAATTGGGATGCGAAAAGTGGCGGCCAAGGGTGGGGGGGTCATGGCCCCCCATGGGCAAATGGCACACATTACACAGCGGAATCGCTAGCCAGCCAAACTCAATGGCCAATAAATATCAACGTTAACAGTAGTGTCAACAGTGAAATGATAAGCAGCGGTTGGATACCAACAGAGGCGGAAGCAGCTACATGGGGATTACACTGGTCGCCGTACTGGGTACCGCTAATCCGAGAACAGTGGAGAGTCTACATGCCAGCTCAGCCTCTGATCCCTCAGCAGGATATCGTCAGAGATGCCTTGGATCAACTGCTAAGATCAGGAATGCCTAGGCCCCAAACTCCTGTCAACCAGGTAGACCACGCCGCTGTCGTCGACGACGACGACAACGACGACGCGATCGACGCGCGGAATCAAGAACTAATGGCTAAAGTCATCCAATGGAATCAGGACCATGGAGTTGGGTGCATAAACAGCCCCGTTCTGGGAGGACAAGCTAGAATGAATATGAGAGGCCCCGGAGACAATGGACTAGCTCAAGAAAACGCGAATACAGAGCGGATGCAACGCCAAATGGGTGGCTTTTGAGTACCGTGTTGAGGTCTTATTTCACTCAAAGCCATGGAACCCCCCAATAAATCATCTTGCGTAGGTACTTGTGTTGGATGTACGCGTAGTATTTACATCTGTTTGATCATGTCATTTATCAAGAAGTTGGCCAACTTAGGGAGAAGGAATAGTCGCTAGAGCTTGTAGGCAGAAGATACACTTTATTACCCTCAGTCTTGATATCATGCTAGCAAAGTTGAATCTGCGATTGTGATAGCACGGCACCCTCTTTGACTGAGAAGCGAAGGCGGGGCGGGGCGAGTAAAGGGGGGCGCATCATGTGATAAGTGCGGCGCAGCAGTCGCTTCCTGGATCCAGGCCCCAGATCTTGCCCACCTTCGCATCTTCATTGAGTCAACCCAAGAATGCCAAAGAACACAGTTACTAAACCCGCATCGCCAATAGGGGAAGACAAGACTTCTTCGACTCTCACTCTGCCAGATGGTCGAAAACTAGGCTATGCGCAATATGGCGACCTGACAGGAGTACCTGTCGTTCTTCACCATGGGCTGGCAGGGTCCCGCTTCGGCGCTGCCGCTTTCCATGAAGTTGGTAAACAGTTGGGCGCCCGCATTATTGGCGTTGACAGGCCAGGAATGGGATTGAGCTCAGCGCATCCATCGCGAACCTTGCTCGGCTTTGCCAAGGATGTGGAAAATCTCACAGATCACTTGAAGCTGGAGAAATATAGCGTAATGGTATAAGTATTTTTCTTTGTTGAGAGACCTGCTGACAAATGATAGGGAATATCTGGCGGCGGTCCATCTACCTTGGCCTGCGCGAAAGCATTGCCATCAACAAAGCTCAAATCTGTTGCCATGGTGGTGGCTTTTGGCCCCCCAGACATTGGCATGAGCGGTGCTAGACTCGTCAACCGTATCGGTTTCCCGTATGGTTTCCGGTATTGCCCCTCATTTTTGAATCGCTGGTTCTGGCAGCGGGACGTTATTGGTCGTTTGGACTTGAGCGATGAACAGCGTTTAGAAATGGCACTACAACAGGTTGAGAATTCCAAGCCGAGCATGTCAGAGCAGGAGCTGGCCGTTATGAGCGACCCTGAATTTCATCTTGAATATTTGGAGTCGACACGAGAAGGGTTTGCGCAAGGATTTGACGGAACTCTGCTGGATGCTAAGCTATGCTGCCTTGATTTTGGCTTCAAAGTGGAGGATATTAGACCCGATCTACCTGTACAGCTGTGGTATGGAAAGCGTGATGTTTTTGTTCCGCCAAATCATGGGGTCCAGCTAGCAAAGCGATTGGGGGACAGAGCTGATCTCAGGCTCGAGGATGAGACACATGCGTGTCTTCCTGTAACTCATAAGAAGGAGATAATACGAAGTCTGATCGATGCGATGTAAAGAATGCTGATCATCTATGAAAATACCTGGAGACTTCCGCTGGAGGTGGATTTTGGATGGAGAGAAGATACATTTTAGTGATCCCGCAGTGGAATTGCACTCCCCTCAACAAATAAAATGGGCGCTACTTTCACATACCCCCAAAGGGATTTTATATGATTCTGCGTTATTTGGATCCCGAAATCCCCGCAAATAGCCCATCGCATTATGGAGCATGATTTTTATTCCGGCTTCCGTCTTTCCCTTGCGCAGGTTGCTGCGGTGATCCTTTATGGTTCTCAGATGCGGCATGAAGCTCGAATTGGAACATCTGGGATTCACTAGTAACCTCCAAAGAACGAATGCACCACTCGTTTGACTGCATTCGTGTTCCGACAGCAAACCGATTCTGAAGCTTCACAGAATTCATTTTTCGACAAGAAAGGTTTCGCTGAAAAGGAATACAGTACTGAAGGATATAATGAGATGCAGTCGAGCCAGGCCCCACGACCAAATCCACATCAACTCGGATGATCCAGTTTTGCCAGTCCTCGATACTTTTGACCCAACTTTCAGACGCTTACATGTAGATCTTAAATAGTCCCAGGTTGAGTAACTGCTCCGCAATAAGCAGCAGGGCTTTCGGGAAAATCTGAGATTCTTGCAAAAATTATTGCAGTCAAATGAGAAGCATGAAATAACCCCACCACCTTGGTTCCATAGAAATACACAACAACAGCCGTCTCCAGGTGATGGTCATGATTGCGTTGCTGTGGCAGATCACTATCGCTGCACCGAGGAAACTGAAGCAAGAATGTTCGATGAAAGTAGGTGTAAGCAGAAAGTGAATGAAAGGGGAAAGCTTTAAGAATTCATTGACAGCATACTCCTTCACGAAATCAAAGTAACCACAAGAAAATTAAAACTCTATGATAATTTGACCACAAATAGGTCTTGACAGTAGAAACCCTTAGATAGTAATTGGAAATAACCCCCAAATCTTGAAACAGAAAACTTTTCTGCGGGACGACCAGAGATTTCCTTGTGGAATCAAGCAGCATGATGATGATAAACAGGCAGGAACATCAGACGCTGGAGGCAGTCCGAGTTTTTTGGAGATAGAGGAGCATCATGGGGGAAAGAACTATCTTGAAAGTACACAACGAATCCGACTTCGGAAAAATTCATCATGGAATGAAAGCGGGAGGAAATATAGGAGGTACAAGGCAGAGTCGAAAATATGTCTATTCATTGGTATTGTACTCTGAGAGGACCCCAATTCTCAACATCAGGCATGCAATCTTTCTACACTGCCGCCGTAATCAACCTAAATTACCAACCCACCCAATTCATAACCTCAATTTTCATGTGGCAAGGACCGTATTGAAAAGTAAGACCTCATCCTGATCCAACCATGCCAACGCCAGAAATGACCCCAAGAATCGTGAGTGAGGGAGGGATTCTTAGAAAATCGAATTGACGATATTCCCACCAATCGTAGCACCAGCACCGAAAATTGCCGCGTTACCCAGTTTCTTTCCAAACTTCTTGCCCATTTCTCCGCCCTTGCCTGGCTGCTTCTGCTCTCCTGATCCCTGAGCGACAGCCATTGGTGGTACAGCGGAATTGTATGGGTTGCTTGGGCCGGGAGGAGGTGGACCCTGTGACTGCACTGGTGACTGTACCATGCCTGGATATCCATTATTGTTGACTTTCTCGTTGTTGTAGTGGGAGGCAGGGGCGGTGGGAGTTTGGTGGTTTGACTGGACTTGGACGTAGTTGACGGGGAATACGCCCTCCTTGCCTGTGCGGATGTTCTTGCCGAGCCACCAGTCTGCATTCATATATTCGTAGACCGAGATCTGGTCACCGACCTCGAAGTTGCAGTCTTCGGGCTCTGTATAGCGGTATAGGGCCGTAGCACGCGCGATCTCAGGCTTGGAGGGGGTTTGACGGTTTGGGAGGGAGGGAGGTGTGGGGGTGCTGTAGGCTGGTGGGGGTGGGTCGTTGTTGATGCGCATATTATTGAGGGCTGCCGTTGGAGCTGGTGCGGGAGAAGGTGCCGCGTTCGAGCGAGCGGGGGCATTGAGAGAAGATTCGGAGGGGAGGATGCTCATAATCTGGTCGTAGACATCGTCGGCGATGCAGCCGTTCTCGGCAAGATTCTCAAGCTCCTGGGGATGGCATTAGAAGGGTACGTGAATTGGGGCCGCTGTTCAACTTACGTTCTTGATGTTGCGCAGAGAGCGGTTGTTATTAATGATCTTCTGACGCTCCTCCGGGGGCATGGTGGTAGGCATGGCTTGGTTCTCTAATTTGGAATACTCAATCGCTCGACAGTCGGTGCAGTTCTCGTGCTTCTCACAGCCGTAGCCTTGCTCTCTGCTGTTGACTATTGCCTGGATAGCAATATTCTCCTCTTCGGTGAAATAGATGAATCGATCACGAGTAGATGTAGTGTTCCGTTTCGATCTCTTGACGATGGTTGGACTCTCGTTCGATGGGACCTGATACACTCGGTGGCCGTAGTTGCGAGGAGATCCAGGCGCGGGGCTCTTAATTGCGTATGGTTCAAGAATGACGCGGCCGCTAGGAGTACGATTTCCTTTGTTGAGTGAATTTCCGACGGAGGCACTTCGTTGTGATGCTGCAAAGGAGGTTGCAGAGCGTGTTGGTGTTTCGTACGATCCTTCCGGGGCTGGTGATGTTGCTGTTGCGCCAAGTGTGGCGGAGCGGGAAGGCGTGGGTCGAGCCAGTGGAGACGATGCGGATGTCGATCTTGACAGGGATCGCAGCGACGACGACCGACTGCTTGCGCTGATAAACGTCTCTGCTTGCCCGCGATAATTATCCTCCAGTAGCTGGTCAATCAGTTTGATGCTATCGGTGCCAGCTGGAATGGGAGTTCTCCTGAAATAAACGGACTCTTTCTCTTCTGCTGGCTGCTCGCATGGGGCCTTCCAATCTGTGATATAATCGTCCAGAATGTCATTCTCATGGACTCCTCTTGCAAATGTATCCGTACTCTCTGCGACGGAAAGCGGACGCTCTGTTGCTTCGCTAATGCTGCTCAATACATCGTCGGATTCCCCCTCAGAATCTTCCACGTTCAGAATACCCAGTCCGACTTGGTCCCTAACTTTAGAGGGTCCAATTTTCGTGGCATATTCTGCTGACTTATTGTGCTGGTTGGTCGTCGGTGAGCCCTGTATTGGAGATAATGCTAGAGGCTTCGGTTCTGGCGAGGGTTCTGATAACTTTGTAGGGGAGGGCGGCCTGGAGTTATCCGCGGAGGCTGACCTCGGGGTGGGAAGTGGTGTATTGGATTGAGAACCAACAGGCTTCGTTGGAGAAGAGGGCCTTGACTTGCTACCTGAAGCGGCTCTTGCAGATCTTGTATTCGACTCGGACTGGAAAGATCGCTGTGGAGCAGAACCAAAGGCTCCAAAATAACTATCATTCAAGGAGGGGTTAGCTGAGAAGTTCAAATTGATATTCCAGAGGCAATAGGATGTTCTCGGCTCGAATAAATCCCAGAAAATTGCCAGGGAAACCCTAATATAATCCGCGATTCTCTTACCTGCTGAAGGAAGGTCCTGTCAATGATGTTGGGGTCGGGGGCTGTGAAGTCGGCTGGAAGACGAATGTCCTTGGGGGAAATGATGATCCAGAGGAAGTTCCCGACGAGTCTCCTCTGGTCAGACTAGGTATGTTTTTGTTTGAGGGTCCTCTTGTTCTAGATCCTGGGCTTGGGGGCCCCGAATTCGACTCGAACTGAAAACGACGCTCTGCCACGGATGACCCCGCAGAGTTATCTCGACTCAGAACATGCGTGCTGACAAAGGAGCTGTTGGTACTAAGACTCGTCGAAGATTGGTTTGATGAAATTGATGGGGTTGGAGCCTTCGAATTCGACTTGGGCATAGAAGACTGCTCAGAGGAGGAGTTGGAATTGTTTCGAGTACGATCCGGCATGGTGGAGTTGTTGGAGGACATGAACATAGACGTCACCGAGGGTGTTTTCATCGACCGGACTCTGCTAAGTTTTCCAGTTTTGGATTTCTTCTTGGGACTTGGTGATGCTGTTGGATTTGACCTCGAAGAATCGAAACTTCTTCTTGTCTTGTGCATCTCCAGCAGGGAATAGGCGTCCACCTCCATTTTAACAGGTTTGTGATGGATGGCTGGCTACAGCTTTCTGGTGAATTAAGTTTCGATTTCAAGCCCTACGCCCCGATCGTCAGCAGCACGTTCTGTCACGCACGTTTGGCTATTCTCTCTGCATTGACATGAAGAGGATCGAATTTCTATTTCATGATGGCTTACCTCTTACAACTGTCTCTCTTAAAGTCTGGTAATGGCAGTATAGTCGTGTTCTTGGTGACCAGCCCCAGAGGAAGACTGGAGCTCCTCCGTCGTTGATGCAAATGGTCTTGGGAGCTCGCTGGCGAGATGACGCGAATATTTTCTTCGTGGATGCTCTCAGTATCTTTCTTTGAACCAAAGAGGCATTTCAGAAGCTCAAAGCAAGGCATTGATCTTCGTTTGAATGTTGCTGACGTTGTTGTTCTTAAGTGAGGTCGTCGAGATGAGGTTGCGATTTCTAGATCACTGTCTTCCGCTAGGCAAGAATTGAATGTCTCCTGTATTTTTCAAAGTGAATTTGGGACGCTTGAGTGTCGGTCTGAATCCTGTAATGTTTTTGGTGTATGTTTGAGGAGTTTAGCAATGTTTTTACTTCCGGACTTTTCAATTCACATTTGTTCTGAATGTGGCGGGGTCAATGCTTGGCAAATGCTCATACTTTGGGGCAACAACCACCTCAAGCTGAAATTTCAGTTCAAGTTGTCATGTTTAGTTTACAATACTAATGTTCAAAATCACTTTCTCTATTTTTGAGGGGTTTTCTTCGTTGGACTTTCGACTAGTATAATTTCCATACCCCGCAGCGGGAATTCACTCCCAACTTTCCTTTCCGCCACAAGCGTATAAAGGCAACGGCGAAGGTAATTGGAAACATTTGTTTCACTATGACTAGGTGAAGTATACATTGCAAAATTCCAAGAGATACAGTGTTTACAGCATAAGTAGCTCAATCTATCGAGATCTAATTAATCTTCTGAAAAACAAAGTCTTCTAGCTAAACCTCACCTTGAACAGCTTCTAATTGACGTCATTGTAATTTGCTAATAGGTGATGGGCAGATTTCCAGGGAGCGCGTCAAGCCCTATTGGCAATGTGTTAATTTCATCTCACGGGGGATATTGGCACTCCTTTTGGCACTTACATCCTTCAGTCTGTTCTTGAACAACTTTCGATTGCATGCACGCATTCGCAGTCGCAGCACTCTGAGTCTTAAGCGTGGTGCAGGCATCACCAGTGCATCTGGCGTCCAAAGCTTTCTGCAAAACACCCTCCTTCCATCCAAAGAGGTAGTCGCCGTGCCAGCTGTGGCCAGTTCTGTCGAAGTCATCAATCCCTGTTAGTTGAAGAGGAATATCGAAGAACTTACGGGTCACCGGTGCTGTAGACGAAAGGTTGCGACCCATCCGTGGGCCAAATGCTTTTGTCATTGAATTCCCTGGTATCCCACATCACTTCGTACATGATCTGTGGCAGCTTGACGGGGTGAGTCGATGGGCAAGCTCCCCCGGACTCGAACGATCCGCTACTTGGGTACGCAACGTGAGACTTGTGATCTGGGCTATCGACATTCTTTCCATCCCAGCAACTACAATATCACATTAGTTTCGGTTACGGAAGAGAATCTGAGAGAAATACTCACGTGGGGAAAGTAATAGTTGCACGGATACCCCCGCCGCATGTTGAGTTGGGCAACGCTGTCGTGTCATCTCCGGTACATGGAGCGCCTCCGAACGGGTCTTGGGCGATGTTAGGCGTGCAGCGGTGGCAAAGTTGCTTTTGTTCACGGGTGCCAGTTCGAAGCATTGGGTCGCCGACGATCATACGGAAGCCCTATCTTTAAATCAGACCCGAAATTGACCCTCACATACAATGGAACCGGGGCCCAGTCTACTTACCGGGGGAGGGGCCGTGACCTTAGTCACTCCGTCATATGGCGGGATATAGTAGACCGTTATCCCACCATTTTTCCCCTGCAGACCCAGATTCGTCAATTGCGGGACCCGCTTGAAAGTTCCATTGCGGGCCTTGAAGTACAAGCTCGCAGTCCAATAATTCGAGAAATCCTCAGAATAGGTGCAAGTTGTGCAGGTAGATTCCTTGGAAGGATCGAATTCCTTTGGCGTCATCGACGCATTGAACGAATTGCCGCCAACAATTTGATGCAGATGGGTTGACGGAGTTGTTCCAGGCTGAACCAAGGGATCGAGGCGCTCGATGACAAGCTGCGAGCATTCGAAACGCATCATGGCTGCTGTGGCACAGCATTGGCGCTTGGTAAGGTCGTCAGAGGTCAGTTCTGCGGGCATCGAGTACACACTTTGCGCCGAGAGGGCGAACAGGAGAGCAAATGACCAATACATCCTGAACTTGTTCTTTGGAATCGAGAGTTAAGAAAGTGTGAACTATGAGGATGGGGCTTTTAAGAGAATCGAGTCGATAATGATATCGCATTCTTAAAACAGAACCTCGATAGATGAACACAGGTACATCAGTGCCGAAACCTTTATCCGAGCCAAGTCAAACTTGCGTTCCGGATATGAAAGCGATAAGATTTTACTCGCTGTGAATTATCTTCATATTGCCAACCGGGATTTTAATTTGCGGCGGGTCGGGAATATTTTAGGCAAAGCTTCTGGCTCAATAAGGCAGAGGCTCAATACATGATCAGATGAATTCTCGAGTCTCAGCCATGCGGCGTCAATATTCCATGGAACATGCTTAATCTATGCCACTATACAAAGGAAAGGATCTTTAGGAGAATCTCTGATTACTTGTTAGCTTTAGGGGTTTGCTGCATTAGTCGTCACTTTTTAGGCAGTTTTAGGCGAGTCCACATCCGGGCCCCCTTTTCGTCTGCATCAGTAATGCGCGTTAGACTTCACGAACTCGAGATGAAGTATTGCCAATTACCTTACGATGGCCTGTTCAACATGAAAGTCTGACTGGGGTCACTTTGCACTCCACTTTTAGTTTATTGAGGATACACTGTATAAGACGCGTCGAAATGTCATTTACCGGCATCAAAGGCACTGATGTTGTCGCTATACATCTTGACCAAAAGAGTTTTGCATATTAGATTCACAGAATAAAAATAATTTTTGTCACTTAGCATGATATGGGAGATCAAAAATTGAACCAAATGCGTCAAAAGGGTCAATATCTCGCTCTGCCGTCAAAAACTAGTAGTTCCTCCATGTTTCCAAGTCATCCCCTCCAAGCAACCTATTGCTTCTTATCCAACTACCCCTTTCCTATTGCTGATTGCAATGATCTCTGAGACGACGAGCAGCCTCGCTGTCAACCGCATCCTGCGCATCAGCATGACTCATCCCGGTCATCGTTCTCAACATCTCCTCCTGCTCCTCTTGCTCTTGTTTTCGTGCCTCTCTAACTCTCCTATCTGCCTTCCTAACTTGCTCATATGCATCGCCAAGTGTCTCAGCGCCACTAAAGTACACGCTAATACGAATCTGCTCGTCCTCGATACCTTGAACATAGTAGCTTAGAATAGCTTTCTGAATCAATGACAAGGGCTCGGCAGCTTCATTGAGGGCGTCTTCGTAGTGTGTGTCCTCAAGACCAAGCTGATCCATAATACTCGTAGTCTTCTTGTAATACTCCTGGTGGGACAAGTTCTTTCCTTGGGACAAGTTCTTCAACTGGCTCGCAGGATTCTCTTGTCGTTGCTCCTCTGGAGCTGGGGCATCTCCGGTGACTGCCTCGCCGGTGAATGCCTTGATGACAGTATTGAGGTCGTTTTCGGTGATATTTTCCTCCTTGGCGAGGATTGCTTGCAGAGGTGCTGAGGTCCAGGTAGCGGAAGCATCGCCTGTAGTCTTGGCTTCCATGATCTGGACCATGAGGGCTGGGGGTGGTAAAATAACCATTCCTTCGGGTCCTTGATCATTTCCAGCCCGCAAATGTAGCTTCAGACTACGAAGCCACTGAGGGAAGTTACCGCCGGAGAATGAGGGCAAGCTATCAAGTGCAGGCATCTTGAACGATATGTTGGCGGCGGGGGCTACTTCGGAGCGTTGTTGGACCTGACTAGCAGGAGTCGTCAAAGAAGATTTCGCAGGACCCTTCATGATCGTTGGCCGAAGTAAACAAAGCTTCGGGTATGTTGATAATTTCCAAGGAAGCGGTTGCAGGTTCGTTGATAGAAATAAGTAAATTTGGGTAACTTTTGGGAATTGGTCGAGAAGCGTGGGAGGGCTTGAGCTCGACATCAAATGCGGCTCTTATACCTGCAGATTGCAATTAGGGGCTCAAAGATATGTGAATGGGCTTGTGAATGAGCTCCGTGATTTGGCATATCACATGTTAAGAACGAGATGAATCACAGGTAAACTTCGGCTCTGATGACGAAGCAGTCATTCACAAAGACATACTTCACGACTTTATTTAAAGTAAGAGTAGCGGCCACTGCTCGCCGCCACCTTTAAGCGAGATTGGACCCCTTTTTTATTTCCTATCCTCCAATTTCAAGAATTAATAATAATTCAATTACCAATTATTTTTGCCTTAAATTCAAAATATTAATAAATATCTTATTATTTTTTCTATTTTATATATCCAAAAAAAATTAAAATACCTCTAAATATTTTAGAATATATTAAATATAATAGAACGAAAAAAATTAATTCGATATTTATATCTAATTAAAAATTCCTCGAAATTCTACCAGATCGATTTATAAAAATCTATTAAATAAAATTACGTGCAAAAAGAAGTAATATTATCAAATATTATTTAATAAATATAATATCCGTTAGATTATTCGTTATATTATTTTCAATTATATTATTAAAAAACTGTTTTTTGTAAAGGTCCGCACCTAACTACATCTAATAGTTTTTGTTTGTATTATTCAATACATACTTAAAAAATATAGTTATTAATATTATATCATATACCCTTGATCCTTTATAAGTTTCAATCAGGTTAAAAAACAATTAATTTTTATAATTAAATATTATTAATAGGGGACATCCGAATATGTAATTATTAGGGAAGGAGGAGGGGACTAGCGGAAGATTATATAAAATAATAAAGTTATATTTAATATTAACAAAAATAATAAAGTTTGAGTTATATATAAGATAAATAAAAAATATTATCCGGATTATATAAAATTTATTTATAGGTCCGGAAGATTTTTTTAATGATCTAAGATATTTTAAAGTAAGATTACAAATCTTTATTAATCTTTATAAAGAAACTCCTAAGATAAAAAATATATATTTTAGAATCTACCTAGAGTAGGTATTAGAATTTAGAATTTTTTATTATTTAAGACCCTTGGTTTGGATTATATTTATATTTAAAATATAGAATATATAACTTCAATTAGCCTCCTTTTTCACTTAATCTAAACTTTATTAAGAAAATCTAGAAATGGATGAAAAACCAAAAATTAAAGAGAGATTAATAGAAATAATTTAAAAATTCTAAGATTAAGTAGATTTATATGATTATTGCCATTATATAAAATAATTAACCTATAAAATTAAGGATATTATTCACGTTGACATCTTGATTATTATCAATTAAAATTTTAGTCCTAAAACTTTTAATCTGGATATATAGTGGTGTATTTAAAAATATTAAGGGTTTCGCTTAGGTGGCGGCGAGCAGTGGCCACTACTCTTACGTTTAAGTAACCGAAATGGCGAGGACTTCCATTGAAATCTTGAGAGTTTGAAAGCTGATGACATACCTGGTACATAATTTCTGAAGTCTCTCCAGCCGCTCAATGAGGATTAAGAACCCCTCTTTTACTTCGATTGTCGTCCCAAAACAACTCCTATATGGTCTGAATTATTGTCGTTGGAAAGTGATACGTGAAAGAATTGAAGATTTATACAGACTGAAATCAACTACGTTCAACCTTGCTAGCTTTATAACGTATGGATTACTCAAGGATTCCTCCTACTGGGCTCCAAAATCCATTTCACCACGAGTCAGATGATCACTCAACCGGTATCGGTCGGGTCACGTTGCATATTTACGCAAGTAACAAAGTAGAATCACAGAGAATATAGCCTTCACTCTTAGCTGACTCTTCGACTTCCTCCTTTGGTGCATAGTATCTTGTGGATTCTCTCATTTACTCCCGACGTTCCTCGGGAGGTTGAATTCTTCAGCATAATGACGAAATCGGCAGTTTTACATAGCATTGGTGAGGCAACACTGGGTCACCAACGAGGCTTAAAGGGATAATGGGAGGTGTTTATCTCATATACGTCCCCATAGTAATTGATCCAGGGGGCCTCTTGGCATCCCGAAAATTACGCAAACATGGCGCTAGACGCGGATTTTAAGTGTGCTTTCGCTTAAAAAAGGGGGCTAATCGCTCCAACCACAAGCACTGTGACAACAAAGTATACACTCACTCCTCGCCGAGATGACGTTCGAAAATAGAATACACGATATCTAGAATGACCTTGATTGTCATGCTTTAATACGTTATTCAGACAAATTTTCCAACCTCTTGTTCTTATGTTCACGTCTACTATTCTGGTAAGCAAAGGTCAAGCTGCGCTTACTCAAATCATTTGACATGGTAGGGGGACGGTAGAGAGTTAGACACATATGTAGGATCGGAGAGATGGCCGGTATTGAAGGCTTTGTTGATCGGTTCGGAATGCTCGGGTAAGAAACTAGTTTGTGTAACCTTCTTGAAAGCTTAGCTGAAAGCTTAGCAGAGCTTCATTTCGCTTAAAATGCCCTTTATGCGAAGTCCTTACCAGATCTAGACTCCTTCCGTGCTCGCGAAATAGTCATTTCGTATATTTGGTCACACGAATCGTTGCGAGAGCTGCAAATAGGCACTGTGCCTCCAACCCCGCTGACATGAGCGTTCAGCCGTGTCATCTGAGCTACATCAATGGGGATCTGCAGTATACCATTTGTGGTTGCCTTGCATAAGTTTTTGGCTCATTAGCTAACGATGACTCCCTCGAGCGGTGATCTAAGAACTCCGCTTCAGCTATCCTTAGACATCGGAGCAGAAGCCTACATACATTGACAGAACATCCAATATCAAACATGGAAGCCTAACAGCCGTGATGGAATTCCTAATATGGAAGTCTCACTCGCAACAAGTCACTGGTATTAGGTTACACAGGGCTGATTCTGACGTGAGTTTGCTCAGCTTCCGAAGGCTGATTATCAAGTTACCAACGTGCTGAGCCGCAAAAATCTTCAAAACCGAGACCAATGACGTGATGAATGCAATTATCCTTCGTTAAGGATGCCCAAGTCCAAGTTACAACTCTAATTCGGCCAATTTCAATTAACTTGAACTTTAATTCAGGCGAATATTTAAACTCGGGACCTTAAGATATAAATTGACTTTGCGTAATTAGACATCTTTAACCGGGTCAACCTGGGTTTATCGAGTTAGGTTTGAAATATTTATAATTCTACCCGAGTTACCAACTCTCACTCAGCGTGACCTGACCCGGGTCGGACTCCTACTTGGGCATCCTTGTCCTTCGTAAAGCTTACAATCCTGTGATCAGCAGCTCGGAGATTCGGCCATTTTCTTCTTCAGACTACCCGTTCATGCAGGTCTTCCTGGGTATAAAGGGTGCCTGTCCCATCTGTTGATACTAGATAAAATATCAATTGCTACTCTCTGCGTCCCTTAAAAATATTTTTAAGCCTACTATCAAGAGACAACATGAAAGCCTTTCTTCTCAGTATGCTGGCCGCGGCCATGGGCGGAATCACAACTCTTGCAGCACCTTCAGAGTGCCTCATCGTTTGTTTGGAACCTTCACAGCATGACCCTAAGGTACTCATTTCCAGAAATATTTGAGACAAGCATTTATAACTAATCCCAAATCAGGCTGCAGCGAGCTGCAATTGTGCCGAAAAACACTGCCCTGCTCCACAGGGTCCCGGTGGTCCCAACATTCCTGCTGGATATGTTTGGGGCTGGAATGAGGAAACCAATTCTTGCGGACCGGTTCCCGATGGCGATCAGTGCGCTGGTCTCGACGTGACTTGTGTCTCCCATTACACTTACGGGTGGAATGGGATCGACACCTGCCAGTGTTTACCACTTCTGACTGAGCGCATAAATCCGCCAGTCTGCCGCATAGCGTGTATCCCGCCTTCAACCCATGATCCTAACGCTTTACCAACCAATTGTAACTGCGAGGAGAAACAATGTCCTTATCCTCAAGGTCCTGGTGGTCCCCTTATTGGAGCTGGCGAGACCTGGGCTTACAATGCTACCGCCGAAGCTTGTGGATCAGTTTATGATCCCGATGCAGAGTGTCGGTCTCTTGATGTTAAGTGCACCCCAGGGTACAGCTACGGTTGGTCCGAAACCAATTCCGCGTGTATCTGCACCCCAAATACCTACAGCAAGCGAACCGGACCTATCTGCGACATTGCCTGCATTCTTCCCAGAGCGTACGATCCCCATGCCGTCTCACCAACCTGTAACTGCGCGGAGCGCATATGCTCATCACCTATCAGGTGTCCCCCCAATACTTCATTTGCCTGGGATCAGGATAAAGATACTTGTGGTTGCGTGTCTTCACCTGAAGCTCAATGCGAAGCGACTGGTGTTACTTGCCTTCCAGGATATTTCTATGGATGGAATGCCGCCGAAACAAGATGTAGATGCATGAGCAAGTAAAGGGGGGTATTCCAATTCGGGCTGTATCTCACCGGGGAGGGCTAAATGTTTCTACTATTCATCCTGGGATGTTTGTGAGAGGTCTTTATGTTATTCTTATGTCCATGGCGTTGTAACGCGGGATTTGCAACTTTATTAAGAGTTTCGCCGTCTCAAGTTATCTCTCAACATCTCAAGATCTTCTCAGAGAAGAAAGTGGATCGATCTCACAAGAAAGTCATGTTATGATGCACATGTTACTAAGTCCTATTCCGTTCAATACCAAATCCATAGCCTTTTCTTTCCTTTCGTGATATACACAGGTAACAATCCCTTCCCCAACCCCCGTCTCAGTGCTTAATATTCCGAAAGCAAACCCTGAAGTAATTATTGGACGGATGCTTCCCGTCGATGTTGACTTTCAAATCGCCCTTGTGATGCACATAGTCATTGAATGCTTTCGCATGGCTTTCGCTGTCAAACTCGAAAGTGTAATTGTGGCTAGCGACCGTGTAGTGAGAATTTTTGAGCCCCTTGGGAAACGGAAGGTAGACCCAAGTCTTGTTATGGCCGCCGATGTCAGAATGTGGCGTATGCTCGTGAAAAGAAGCCGCCTGGCTCTCGTGTTCGAAGGCCAGAACTGGCTGCGTATGGGGTCGGATGGCGAGGAATCCGCATCTGGGACTTGGTAAAGATGGCGACATCTTCTGGAGGAAGTCAGTATATTCTCTGGGTAGATATGAAGCGTTTTAGAACAGAACCTTCTTTTTTGAGTGATTTGTAGTTTGAGTCTCGGTGTCTGTGGTGTATGTACGACGGCAGAGTGCGATATCACCTCTTGGAGCTTTGAAGCTCGAAGGATATAATATAATAAAAAGTGGAGCCATAATCAAGTGATTGATATTGCATAGGTGCGACGACTTTGGGTGGGCTGTCAATGATACCGTGTAGCGCATGAGGCGCAATCAACCCACTACCGGTCACACCACCTTCCCGACCTTCTAGAAATACCTCGAGTATCTTCTAGACTTATTCAACTTGGGTCATTGTGAGGTCTCCTGACAAACCTCTCATTATTGGAAGAAATATTGTCAGTTTTGCCTCATGTGGTTCAAATTATCATTAGGTGGTATGTTTGATAGGTTTGAGAGAAGCTCATCAAGCTCATCATTCAGGGCCTTGTCTCGATAGTGAGGGTATATTCGTACAAAGTTGAGCTTTTCTTTGAAATGGCGAAAAATTGACAGGATCTCAAGCGTCGACGCCCAGGAAATATTTGAGCAGCACAGTGATCGCTGACTTGGGGCGTACATGCACTAAGTCATTGATATTTCTCCTGCTTTCAAAAAATTCCTCTCTCCCTCCACAAGAGGTGCTTGCTACTGAGAGATTTGGAGGGTACAAAGCGCTATCTTCTTGGTCGGCGTCCTCGATGTTTTATTACGAGGATCAAACACTGCGGGGCAGGGGCGTGCGCTGGAGCGTACGCTGGAAGTCGCTTATAATTTAGCTCGCCGACCACCGTTATTTTAGTGGGCACTCGCTAAATATTCAGGCTTGCTGGGGCTTATGGCTTCAGGAGTGGAGTGCTGACCTGGGACGCTGCCAACGCTCGATTCAGGTTTGTTTCCCGTCAATCTTGTTTATTCATTACAATACTGTGAGATAAGTTTTGTTACGCCCAATACTAGGTAACTGCCAGTTAGACTAGATTCATCGTAAACGGATGACTGAACTTTCTCTCGTCTTCTCGTATGAAGTTCCCGCCCCTGAGGATCGAGCTCTGAGGGGTCGTATGAAACCTCTTAGGGTAAGTATAGTCGTTATTTCAGCCTTAAAGTCGTATCCCTAAGCGTTTGGGCCTCAAATATCCCTAAATTCTAGTTTCCAAACTCGAATCGTGAAAAACTTACCCTCGACGACATTTCTCCTCGTGACTTTACTCTTAGCGCATTCTTGACTTACACATTGAAGCTTGACGTAGTCAGTCAACAGGATCATCTCAGATGAGAAGTGCACGTGGTTGTTCTAACTTCTAGATCGCACCAAGAAACATCTAGATCCAGACCCGAAGTGGGTGGGCTTCACATTAGCGCTCGCTTAACCCCTATATGGGGCATACCGTACCGAATCACAAGTTTGTTTCGCGCGGCCATATTATCACTAGTAGTTGGCTGTCTGGTAGAGATTGAATCATTAAATAATGCTGCGTTGAACTGTATTCTAAGCTTCTATCTAATTTCACGAACTTGTTCCAAGATAATAGTTCACTATGGTTACGTCAAGTTCAGTACACTTATTCTTTCGGCCGGCCCACCAATTTGCTGTATATAATGCGTTTTGGAGCTCAACTGATTGCTTCTTTTCGAAGACTATTTCACACTTTCAAATATTTGAGAGCACCGAGTATAGACAAATTCTCCGCAAGAATCGAAACTGCCGCGAACGAGACTCGAACTTAGCTTCAAAAAAACGGTGCAATCTTTGAGCATCATATTGAACCGAGCAACTCCCATCGATTATTCACCCGGACAAGATGGCACGATCCTCTCTACTTGCTCTTTATATTTCCTTGGCAGCTTCGGGCGCGGCCAGCGCACTAGGTGTAGCCAAATCCCCTGCCCTCATCCCATTCGCCGATTTCGACGCAGGCGAGCACAGCTACTCTCTGGCCTTCATCATTGATCATGATCCAACCAACGGCTATTCCAAATTTTACAAGAAAATGCATACTGCACCCTTGAAGATCTACGATAGTATTCTCAGTCGCTGCGATCGACTCGGAAACATCACTCCCACTGCAAGCAGGAACACCAATCAGGTAGGTCATGTTGACAAAGGTGGAGCTGGTATGTGCTAATCTGTTGAAAGATGTTAGTCGCGACGAAGTGGCAAAATTGGGGTGTTGATTTCATCTACACAGATTCCATTGACTACAATGACCCGATGCAAGCTTGTATTCAGAATATTGGAAACCCTAGCATGCAAAGAAATTTTGCAACGGCTGCCGCCGCCAAAGTAGAGAGTGATCCCGAAAACGAGGTGGCACAGAGCGTAAAAGAGGAGGCTACTAAGAAGAGCAAAGGGAGTGTTATTCAAGTTGGGCTTTGTCCGGTGGTATGGGCATTTTTGTGTGCTTTCTTCGGCTGGATTATATTTACCTAAGTAATACACCTTTTGAGTTGTTTTACTTGAACCGCAGCATCAACTGAGATCCTAATTAAAGAACTAAGATTATATTCCCCAGTCATCTACCACGGTCCTTCAATTAAAGCACATAACATTTATCAGCCAAAAGTTCTGTCGATCGATCTTGGAATGGAATATATACAGATTAAGAACAAAAATCCATTAAACTTCTATACAGGACATAATTCCATGCCCACGAAAAGTGCTCAGAGTGTAGATAAACACCGCCAGCCTTAGACCCTTTCATAATCCTCAGGTTCTCCTCGGCGACAGCATTGCGAACATCATTCTGCATAGTGGTAGGCCCACATACAAAGACACCGAGAGATTGACCCGCTCCCCTTACATTGGCTGCCTCCTCTTGAGTGATCGGTCGTAACGCAGGACGACCCTCAAATTCTTTTCCTGATACGATGGCATCATGTCCCGCCGAGATGTGGATCTTGTCAGATGATGACGGGGCAGATGTTTCCGAACCTGCTCGAGCCTCGGTGGTCTTGCTCCCTAGATCAACTTCTTCTGCAGCGTGTCCAGTCAAGTATACTTGCACTCGAACGCTGGATGAATCAGATGTTGAGTATTTGGACAAAATCTCGCCTACTGTTCGGAGGAACCAGATACGGCTGCTGATATCTCGAGTTGCCAGGATAACGCGCAGTGAAATAGGCCTAGACAAAGTACCTTGACGCCCATATTTCTTGGAATGACTTTCTTTTCCTCCCTGCTCTTCATCATTTGTCCTTGCGCCATATCTGACAAACCGCTCAATAAATGGCAGACTCCAGCCAGCACCTGATCCGCCCGCGATAAGGAGGAGATGATCACAGTCGTCGTAGTTTTTTAGGTTGATACCGCCGTAGGGCCCGTCGATGATCACCGGTATCGAGGCGCCAGGCCGATCCAAAGCATATTGGTATAGTTTAGCGGTGAAACCACCTTGATGGCGGAGGTAAAAGACGAGTTCAGATTTCTCATTTGGGTGCATTGAAGGCGAGGAGCAGATTGTAAATGGATGAGTCGAGAGAGACTGCAGAATGCCGAAGCCTGTAAATCGTAGAAACAATGCTGTCCGGGGGTCCAGTCGAAATTGGCTGGAATTGTGATGCGAGTGAAGCCATTTTCTTCGACGGAAACTTGCGCTTTCTGATTGACGCCATACTCGAAGCAAGTCCGAAGCCAGGGGTAGACGTAACATGGAACATAGACAGCTGCTGTGGCGATAAAGTAGTCCCTGTGGATGTGTTAAAGTCTATACTATGACATGATTTGGCGGAACAGTCTTACCAGAAGGTGAGAGTATAGTCACAATGCCAAAAGAATGTCATCATGAATATCACAGCAGCGAGGAAATGTGTCATCTTGAAGAACTCATATCCAAGATTTCTATGTGCCAAGTTAGCCATCTCAATACTTTCAGATTTGTCCCGCGCCGCTCACCTAATGACACTGTAAGAAGCAAAGGTAAGCCATGCCTGGGCAATCAATGCAACGATTCCGGTCCAGTAGAATATGAGACTCGAAGAAAAATGTTCTTCCATGTCATGCCATCGGATATGGTATACAATAAACGGGAAAGTGTGCAGCAGGGCAAGTATAAAGAAGGCATAGGAGATCCATCTGTGGAAAACTTGAAGCCTTTCGTGCGAGACCCCCGTGAAAAGAGTGATCCAGTTCGTCTTACTCGCCGTTGCACTAGGCTATATCAGTATACTTTGAACATCTTACGATCCATAAAAACGTACAAGACGAACGGCATACAAGCCAGTGCCATCCATCCCGATCGAGTAGCCAGTGCCGGCGAGTTACCGTATATCTCACTTGGCCAGTAAAAGGTTCCTGGAGCTAGGTCCATGCCTGGCAATTTATCATATCAGTTTCTAGTTTCCAATTCGACATCGAAGAAGAATCTTTCCGATTCCCGACTCACAGAAGAAGAAAACTGTTCCGGCGAGTCCCAGCAGCAAAACTCCCACTGGAGCCGAGCTCCATCGAAGGGCCTTGACGTAAAAGCCACGATAAGACAAGTATCGGACAGCAGCAAGAAGTTTCTGCCATATGGGGGGTCCTCGGAATCTGCGATAGCCAAGCACTTGGGACGATAAAACGTGGCCAATGATGAAGACACCAATAGCGCACATGAAAAATGCTATTGTTGGTAATGCAAATACATAGTCAGCTACGTACCTGGTAGACATTCGTCAGTCAATCAATCAATTTCTCTGCCACCGGTTGTCATACCAATAATGCCAATGTTGCTTATACCAGTCGCACTGTTCGGTGGTGAGAGGGTCGCACTCAAATTCACGGCTAGAATGCAACTGAACGGGTGCAGAGATCCACCCAGCCATTGTGTCTGACCTCTTCGACTGGTTGATTGTCATGCCTGCTACTCACTACCAGATCAAGAGCTTTCCAAGCAATCGATCGTGTTGCCAGATACCGTGTGAAATAGTGATAGAATAATGATAGATAGAAATTCAGAACAAGCCTTAATCCAAAATGCTTGACTGCCCACCATCCGCATTTCAACTAGCATCAGATGCTTATCATTTGACAGGAGACCCCGCAAGCGCCTTCAGTGCTGCATTAACTAGGATCCAGGGTCTGGGATTGGATTCAACATTATCCAAAAGGAGCTCAAAACTCCTCGCATTTATGTTGTAGTTTCGAGCCAGAGCATAATTCATGAACGCTGATTGGTCAGTCTCTGAGCGCATTTGAGCAAATTTCAAGGAACATGGAGTCTGGCCCCAGAATTTGTAAGCCTAGAATACACAATGTGTACCATACTAACCAAGGATATGCAAACTATCCGTGTTTGGATGTGTTGCACGATGCCAAGATGGGGAAAATCTCCGCACATCCCACGCAATGGCGGTCCCGTCGCCGGGACGAGATCGCCGAGAGAATTATTATTACTACTCTTTCACTTCTGACGCTCAATCGTCAACTTCCTCCGGCTTTTTGAACTTGAACTCCCCAAATTATTTTACTCACTCTATCAGTATTGGCGTACACCTTCAGCTTTATAACTGATATTCCTATTTTTGTTCATCCGAGCAAGTTCTTCAAAACATCAAGATGGACGGCATGTCCATGTCAGGTATGACAATGTCAATGTCCGGATCTCCATCGAGTACCATATCTGGAATGTCAATGGCCAGCTCGACAGCCAGCTCGTCATCCGATGGAATGGCGATGGGTACGATGATGGGTATGGACTCAATGTCCATGACCTTCTTCACCTCAACAAGCACGCCCCTCTTCTCTTCGTCCTGGACTCCCAACTCGATAGGCCAGTATGCTGGAACTTGCATTTTTCTGATAGCGTTCGCGACCATTTTCCGGGCTTTGCTGGCGGTTCGGATTAACTTCTTCGAGGTTCTGGCCTTGGTCAAATCTAGACACAGCAAAGAGATGAGATATGCGTTGAATTTTGACGATAAATCGAGGATTCGACCGTGGAGAGCCAATGAAGCTATAACTTTGGGGTTTATGGATGTCGTTCTTGCAGGGATCGGGTATTTATTGTGAGTGTGAATTAACAGATTGTAATCGTAGGGAGCCGCTGACTGATTGCGGTAGGATGGTTGCTGTGATGACGATGAATGTTGGCTATTTCATGTCGATTCTGGCGGGTGTATTCCTGGGAAGCGTAGCTTTTGGCCGTTTTATGGCTCACTCGGGATCTCATTAAAGTATGCCCAGCCTGCTGTCAGAAACGTGGGACGGAGTTGTTCACTAGCCTCGACTGTCGGGGGCAACCTTCCCTAGATACTATCAAAGACAAAGCTATTCACGTAGTCTATTCAATTTCCGTGTGAGACCACATCTGTGGTTGGGAATTTTTGCACATCGCAGCACCCAAGTTTCTTTGCACTCACGGGTCAAAAGAGCAAAACGCACCCAGTTCTTGGGTTTGGAGCGAGACGCTGTCACATATCAGTAGTCTGATATATGTTTTGTCGAAATTATTTTGCTTATTTCAATACATAGCCTACAACCGTCGAGATGCCGAAGAAATGCCTTGGACCCGCGTTGAGTTGAGAGGCTATTCACACTTTGATGCGAAGTCTAGACATAAATACAAAAGGATGATTCGATGATTCACTTCAAACACGAATTCGAAGCAGAAAGATTCACCTATAAATAACGATAGTTCTTGGCTGCACATTTGTAACCCAAGGATGGTCATGGTGATTATAGGAGCGGAACAGCTTTTCACGTTAGCCACCAGGAACTCGAATCCGGTTTCTACATCAGGAATATGCGAGGGAATCTTACTAGGCAACTTGGTCTTGAATCGCACACTAGAAGGTTCAGTGAACAAAAATTCAGTCGCCAAAATTCCTGCTGTCAAGAATTACTACAGTAACAAAAGGTCTTCGGTGACGAGAAACTCTTCGGTAGCTAGAGCATCTGCTTACGTTAAGTTATTGAAGATTTTAACAAATCGTTTCTAAATGAAGCTCACGAAACAATCACAGCAGTCACAGAGACATAAAGTACGGCAGGTACCATTTCGTGGTTCTTGCTCGAGTCTTCGAGGAATGTGATTTGAATTTATACCTTGCTCACATATAAGCTATGGATTTGATTCGTATCAAGCCCGTGGGAATTTTGACTTCTGCACCCTTACAAGCCCCCAGAGAGAGAGAAGCGTCACTCGCGAAACCGCTATATAAACTCATTAACGTTTCAAAATATGATAGTATGCATGATCTAGCCGGATTACAAGCTCGCTTGTCAGATTTGTTATTACTTTTCAACTTCGGTCTTTCCCCGCAAGTGAGATGCTATTGATGATATGCTTTCTCCGAAAACGTCAGAGAGTTCGATGGGTCTAGCACGACTCCAATTCGTTCAGTGAACACATTTCTGTCGGCCTCAATATACTGTCACGAATATCCGGCCGTTCGGGTTCGAGACGTTTGGTGTGCCCGAAGCCACGAGACACTCGTGCTCGTGCGCCAGATGAAGATAATTATTGCTACGAAGTAGGTCGTCTAGTCGTAAATTGGGGCCGGTCCTTGGCTGGCTTTCTGGTGGCTTGTGTGCGGAATTGGTTCTTCTCATTTCGTGAAACGCGTGTTTATATACTTAACTAAACGGAAAAAACGAAGTAGGGTCGTGGTGGAAAGTTTTCTTACGGTGAATGCGGAATACTTGTCTTTTCCGCATATTCCCGCAAGAACTACAGTTACCTCGACTTTAGTATTTAAGTCAGTGTTCACGCTCATTCAAACGCCATCAAACAGCTCAGTAGCTGTTGCACACTTGATGCCTAGCGCAGATGGCACGAGCTATTCCTCAGTTTCCTCATCCAGTTTTCCTGAAGTTACCCATGCAAGTTACGATTAACACCGTAATACAACTTTGTTTCATAACCAGAGAGTCCTACTCGTTCGTTCATTCATTCATCTGCTGTCAAATCTTAGCTTGCAGTCAACCTTCCCCAATTTAGTTCATACTTCCACGATCCTGCTCATCCAACAGACACATCAGATCTAACCGATATCCTCACCTATTTGCCTCCCTTTAATATCGGAACCTTGGCTTCACAGACACAAATAAGCATCCAGCTTGAATTTATCTTTTACTGGGAGAGATCAGCTTTGTCAAGTCTTCAATTTAAATATTAAAACATATCCTACAAGGAAGTGCGGAGGTCGATGAATCACATTCAAAAATTGAGTCGAAGCTTGGAAATTCTGGTCATCTATATTAATACGTGAAAAGCAGTCTTTCTGATGCTAATACCAAAATGTCAATGCTGGTGCACCAAGACAGAGACAAGGCTATTGGCCAGCGGTCCACTACAATTCAGTATTCCCCCGCATGCTGCCGAAGTGATTTTCTCTATTGCATATATACTGGGTTTGCGAATGTGTATGCACTTCTTTGGTTGACTAGTTCGTTCATTTAGTCGGTTAATTGCTGTCAAACGTAACATACTGTCATAGTTGAGAACTTCGTTCGCGAATTTCAATTACTTAGTAGCGCGAGGCGGAGATATGGAGGAAGTCAATAGGTACGCAGCTAGCATTTTTTCATTTACCTTCTCGCTTCCCCCCATGAGAGACGCGGCAGGACTGTTGAATTGTTCGTACTGGTAGAGCAATGTACGAGGTAAAATGGCTCTTTCATACTCGACGGGATGAGGCCGCCCCGGCATTCTACCCAGACAAGAACTGGCAGCACTTCAATTTCAAGCCCTCGAAAGACACCCATTCACATGAAACCTAAAGGACAAGAACAACGCAATTTAGCTATCTACACTTCCTCCAACTTTTACCACCCATCCATCTATTGGACAAATTTACTATCCTTGCTAACATACAAATCCACATACTCATCCACAGCCATCGCCTCCAGCTTCCTCGCATCATTTCCAAGATCCACAAGCTCCTTAACCTTAGCCTCACTATAATGCGGTCCCAAATGCCTCTTATACTTCGCCAAAATCTCCGGCTTGGCCTCCTCTCGTCTCAACTTATGTCCAAGCGGCGCCTCAACCACGACCTCCTCCAAAACGGTTCCATCGTTCAGCGTAACGGTCAACGCATTAGGAATCGTGCGCATGTTCTCATTGTGGTAGTCCAGTGTAAATTGAGGGTCCTCTACACACTTAATCTTCTGGCGCAGGCTCTCGACGAGAGGTGAAGTAGCTGCCTCGCCGCCATCGGTGTAATCGGTGGCTTCTAGACGGCCGTAGACGAGCATGACGGCTGCCATGTATTGGATGCAGTGGTCGCGGTCGGCGAAGTTGTCCATGGGCTTGAATTGTTTGTCGATGATGCGGATGCAGGCTTCGTGGGTGCGGCAGGTGATTTCTTTGATGTCGGCGGCGGAATTGCCTTGGTCAGCGAGGGTCTTGTGGATTCGTTTTGCGGCTTCGATTGCGGTTTGGGAGTGGAATTCGGCTGAAATGACTTGATTAGACTTTTAAGACCTGGGGGACAATTGGGGGACAAACCTGGGTATGAAACCTTAAACAGAACGTTCTCCATAACGTAGCTGCCGTATGGACGCTGGAATTCGAACTTGTTGCCCTTGAACAGAACATCATAGAAACCCCAGACTGGGGCAGAAAGGACGGTGGGGACACCGGGTTCGCCCTTCATGACCTTGAGAACGAGGTTAACAGCACGCTGGCATGCATCACCTGCAGCCCAGGATTTTCTCGACATGGTGTTGGGAGAGTGTCTGTATGTTCTCAAGCTCTGACCATCAACCCAAGCTTGTGACACCGCATCTGCAGTCTGCTTCTCTGACAGGCCCAGCAATTTCGAAACAACAGCAGCACTAGCAACCTTGACCAACACAACGTGATCCAGTCCAACCTTGTTGTAGGAGTTAAGGAGTGCCAAGCAGCCCTGGATTTCGTGTGCCTTGATCATAGCCTCCAAGACCTCCTTGATTGTAATGACCTTTCCATTGCCCAAGTTTCCTCCAGCACGGTTTGTACGCGAGATCCAGTCTGCGACAGCCAAAATGGCACCCAAGTTGTCAGAAGGGTGGCCCCATTCTGCAGCCAGCCAGCAGTCATTGTAGTCCAGCCATCTGATCATAGCACCAATGTTGAAAGCTCCATTAACAGGGTCGAGTTGGAACGGTGTGCCGGGCACCTTGGTGCCATTTGGGACGTCGGTCCCTGGGACGATTGGGCCGAGCAATTTCGTGCACTCTTTGAAGCGGAGACCTTCGAGACCGCAGCCAAGAGTGTCGAGGAAGACGAATCGTGCTGTATCGAACTGTGCGGAGCTTCAATTAGCTATTTTCACCTGGGGAAGGGCGGGGCCAGCTCACAGCCAGATCCGAGTTTATAGGTGTATGGTGAACGTAGGACGCAATGTCCTTGATCTCAGGGTCATATTCGCGTGCTTGTGGTGGAGGAGGAGCTCCGGATTGCAGTGGTGACATGGTGGAGAATTGCTTGAGAGCTGGTGTTGTAGTGGCAGCTAAAATGCGCGGTGACGCTCGGGTTGTGAGAGGGGCAACAACTCGCAGCCTGGCGGGGAAAGGCGCGCGAAGGTTTTTGTTTGCTACCGTGCGAAGACTGCGGTTGATGGCTGACATTGTTGTCAATTGAAAAAGGATAGTGAGTCTAGAGCCTCAAATATTGGAATTGAAGCCCGCAATAGGAATTTATGGGGTGTGATTTTGAGAGGTGAAGCTATGTATATCGGTTCATGGTCCGGTGTAAAATCCGATTCAGGACTTTGACCTGCCGCAGTTAGCCGAGGCTCAACCTGCCGAAAAATACATGGGCTGGGTCCACCGGGTCTGGTCACGTCACATCGGCCAGAAAGTTTTGATACAAAAGACTCCAAGAGTCATAGTTTGGTAAGAAATCTGGCTTCGCACTCTATACTGTATCTGAATTCGATATCGCCGAGTCTTCCAAACGTTTAAACAGCACGTGATAAGACCCCCTTCCCAAACAGAGTGCCTCCTCTTCGATGTTCGCTTACATCATCTCTATTTAGTTCGTGAAGTTTCTATACTATAATCGTTACTATCCTTTGGGGCTCTAGTCTTCTTACTCGTTCACTTGATTTACTACTGTTCAGCACTCCTAATTTCATTATTGATCTGAACTAGAGCTCTGGCAAGTGGCAACTACAGGAATATTCCAGCTATGCATCTCTACTTGACCCTGTTAGTGATATCTCTAGCTACATATATCTGACCGTATAAGTCCACGGTGCTGATAAACGTCTGTAAAGCTCTCCATTTCACTTCACCTCTCTTGGAATTCCTCAACTCAGCACCTAGTTTACTACTAACATGATCCAAACACTCACGCTCATACTCGGCGATAGCGAACAAATCCTGTTTCATGGCTTTCTCGTCCCTCAATTCGTCGCCGGCCACCCTCTCCTTCATCCACAAATCATTTTGCTCATGAAACTCCGGGAAATTCAAGCTGTTGAGATTTCCCTCCAAACGATCCCTAGCCACAGACCCAAAGTCGTTATATTGACGACAAAGATTCGCAAGGTGCCTCGACAAAGCGCTGGATAAGTAATGCTGGCGAGTACCATGAAAGAAAGGCTCGCCTCTCGCCGGCGCCGCCAGACAGGAGAAATAAACGAAGGTAAAGGGGCTGTGCGTGTTGTCTGCCGATGTGTTTCTCACCCAGGAGTAGTACGTGCCTCGTGGGGAGCTAAAAGGGATGATGTTGGAGCTAGTTCGTGAATGGGCAGATGCGGCGTCGAGTTTTTCACGTCGCTGGATGGCAAAACGGGCGTTGTCTTGTTCGTGATCTATGTGCGCTAGCATACAGGTTTCTAGCTCTTGATGGAGTTGCCGACGTATGTGGGCTGGTGACTGGGTGACTTTGGGGTGTTGGAAGATATGTGATGTGAAGCGAGATAAGACGGTCTCGACTTTTTTTAGTACTGCAACATGTTTGTTCCCTTGAACTTTGTTAGTTTTCTTCAGAGGTGAGTTTGAAAATACTCTTACGGTTTCCATTTGTCAGATGAACAGTAGAAGCATCATTCGGATATACATCATAGCTGATTTCAGAGCTGTGTCCAGATCCGTGAAGGTTAGAGATGTGGCCATTGGGTTTGAGTCCGGAGTACTCGAGAGACGGAAATCTGCAATAAAATCTCACAATAGACCTGACGGCCTCAAAGGTCTGCAATCCTGCGTCCTGATCGAAAATTGTCTCCATAAACTCGTCAAGCTGATAGTCCAGCAGAGCAATCATCATAGTCTCCCAGAGAAGATCGTTAGACAGAGGATATCCGTTTTGTCGATTGGTCGCAATCCAGGTGAAGGGGATATACTCCAGATACTTATAATTGGACTTTTCTTGGCGGGTTGGGAATACATCTGAACTGGCCCGTATAAGCCTCGGTAGAAAAAAGGACCCCATTAGTACGTCTGCTTCGAGTCGCCACCGTTCATCATTGGTGAATAAAGGTAGCAGAGAAAAGAATTTCCCTAGCTTAACCATGTTCTCTTTCGGCATTGTCACCAGATTTGTGACTCTCTCCTTCCATTGAACAGGGGCTCTGATCGTCAATGCGGCGATACAAAAAGCCCGAGAGAGGCGCGGGAGCGCATAGGTGACTTTCTCAATCCATAAATGCTCTGGGGTATCCCATTCATCGTGGCACATGGCGAGAAACATCGAGCCTTGTCTGATCGATTTCAGCATTCGCGATTCGAAGTGTGCGAGCCAAGGAAGTGAACATCCTTCTCTCAGTGTTAAAATTGCATATGCAGTAACCTCCCGTGACGGGATTCTGATCCCCCACGATCCATCTGAAGACTGGCTTTCTAAAGTAGAAATGCAAATCTGGAAGAGCACTAACGGAATTTGATCATGAATCAAATCTGGCGGTATACTTGACAGGTGGTAGCTATCCCAGACCCGTAGAAGTTTGACAAGGGTCTGGGATACAAGCATCATGGAGTACTGATTAGACAGATTCTGCGGATATCATGTCAGCTAGATTCCGAGGGCTGCATATTGGAGACAAACCCATTTATCTTGAGGATTTCCGGCGCACCATGTCTTGCAGAGGAATCGCGTGAGTTTATAGATTTGCTCTGAATACTCGCTTGGATTTGGCGAGTGAAGAATAGCATCGAGAGCGTTGCAATTAGCACTGAGCGACGGATTTTGCTCCCTCTTATAAGTACAGAAATGATCTGCTGTTTCGAATTCGTTAATCATTCTACGAGGACTTTGTGGTAGTCCAAGTAGATTTAATGTAACGAGACTTTTTGCTGTGTCGTCCACATCGGCCAAAAGTCCAGAATCTGTCTTGTGGTCAGTAAATAAAGATAGTTTAGTTAGGAATAGCATACCAAATCCGACGACTCCTCCATGTGTTTTTAACTGCGACTCAAGAAATCCACCAATTTTGCTTACTCCTTCTAAGCCGAGTGCCTCGGGAGTCAGCCCAGCCTTGAGGAATGTCGAAGCTATCTTTTCAGGCAAATCAGTTATCGATGTTATGGTCAATGTAGTGTGCACTTACCCATGATGTTTCAAATATTGAAGATGGAAAAGCGCTAGGCACTCCACCAGTACCATTGCCACTGCCGATGGTAATCAGGTTCTCTAAGTACTTTTCGGCAGCCTCGTCCCACTCAGAACAATATATCAAGTATGCCGCTGTTGCCGCTGGAGAAGCCATCATTGAACCGTGCTCGTCAAGATGCTGGGCAACTTTATCGAAATCAATCTTGCCAACAAAAGCCTCCAAAGAGTGCAACAGAGTCGTTTTCTGTTTTCCATACAACGTCTCAGGGCAAAATTTTTGTAATTTGGAATGATTTCGATCCATAAGTTGCTGGCGTTCAGGAAATTCAAATTTCTCAAAACTGTGCTCCAAAAGTCCCAGGAGAGCCGGCACGAGAATTTCGAAACCGACATGGACACAAGCAGCAACATCCCATTGATTCAATTTAGCTCTCAAATAGTGCTCTGCTGCGAGTATTCGTGACTGAAGTAGGTCATTGGTGCATGAGGTAGGGCGGATCTCTGGCATCTCCTCACACTTCCTTAGGGCGATTGTGGCTGCCATAGTATTCAAAATCCCGTCTGTGTCAGAGGCATACTCTGGCCATCCACCATTGTCGTCCTGGGTGCTGAGTAGGTAGAGCCAACAAACTGGAAAACGCATGCTTGGATTGCCGTTGTCAGTTTTGACGATCATGGCTAACCATGCAGTGTCGTATACTGAAGGCGAGAATGAACCTACGGGCTCTTTATTCTCAAGCTGGCAGCCTAGATCTTTAATCATAGTCTTACCCTCCTGGTAAAAGATATCCGATAGTATGTTCATGATGATACCTTGGTCTTAATTTTGGTGGAGAAGATGAGAAGAGGACGAGCCTAGTTTCGATGGATCATTTAGCGGAACAGAACACAGTCTTATTTACAAATTTAAAAGTCGGTTCTATCTTCTGGTGATCCAAAAGGCGAGATCTACTGTAACAAGCATTCACATCCCCCTCCTACCAGCGGAGGAACACAAATGTCTAGATTGGAGTTGGCACGGCAAGCGTGCTGGGATCACGATAATTGGAGCTATTCGCTATCTGCAAGGACGGCTTACTTTATCGATTCGTAAGTCTACAACTGGTTTCTACACGCTAGCATTGGTGCACAGGTTGGTTCTCATGCAGCATGGTTGTGCTGTCGGTCCGCCTTTTTTATCATCACCTGGCGTGAATGTATAAATGAGCAGACGGTGGGCCAGTCAACTCGGCGTCTCGGATACAAGGGTTCCTGCATAGCCTCGTAGAGAATTGTTAGCTGGGTCGGATGTGGATCTTATCTGAGTGATCGCTGTATCGAATACTGATGGGTAGGGGCAACGAAGAAAATATGCCTTGACTGGAGGGGTTTCAATCGTCTGCCCCGTCGAGACGACTGTATTCGAGTCTTGAATGTTTGGGGCGCTTTTAAACTTACTCCATCACTGAAGCTTTGGCTGCTTTGCTATCTTAGTGGCATGTCGTTTCTCACCTCAATGAGCGTTCTTCTGGGGCTCGGAAACGATTTCAAATCCGCTGCGTCGCTCTTAATTTTAGGCTTCCTGATGGTAAATCTTCAACAGACCTTCAAGGTTTTGCTATCTAACGGTTCAACCTAGTATTCGATTACGATCATCATTTACAATATCTTTTTCCATCCCCTCGCAGGAGTCAAGGGGCCCCTCCTGTGGAGAGCGACTCGACTGGGTTTTATATATTCCTTGGTCGCCGGAAATCTTGTGGTCGATGTGAAGAAACTGCACGAGATCTACGGCGACGTTGTAAGAACAGCACCAGATGAAGTTTCCTTTGCACGAGAGGAAGCGTGGCATGATGTCTTCAGCAGCTACAAGCAGTTTCCTCGCAATCAGACGTTTTTCAAAGCACCTCCTGGCCAACCAGATAATCTCATTACCACCGTCGACCAAAAGAAAAACACGCGGATGCGTCAAGTGGTCATGCCAGCTTTCACTGAGCGTGCCCTTGCAAAGCAAGAGCCAGTCATCCAGTCATACGCTAGGTTGATGATTGGTAAGTTGGTAGATCAAGCGGTATCAACAAACAGTGGCGAAACAGGTTCGACAATCAATATTGTGGATTGGTTGAACTGGTTTACATTTGATGTCATTGGTGAACTCACTTTGGGGGAGTCGTTCAACTGTTTGAGAAATGAAACAAACCACCAGTGGGTGAGTCTCATCTTCAACTCAATAAAAAGTGTGTGGGGATTCCATGTGTTACTACCATTGAAACTGTCGCTAACTGACTTAGTGATGGCACTGGCAGCAGCTACCCGCTATTACATTGGATTGGAGCCATTTCTCATTCGGTTACTTCCTCCGAGGATACGCAAAATGCAGAGCGACCATTATGCGACTGCTTTGGGCAAGATACATAGGCGTATGAATCGTTCAACAGCACGGGAGGATTTCATGACACCGATGCTAAATTCGAATAACCCGAACTTCACAAAGATGAGTCTTGAAGAAATCGAGTCGACCACAGCCCTACTCTTAGTGGCAGGTAGCGAAACGACTGGAACTACACTCTGCGGGACGATAAACCTTCTCGTGCAAAACCCAATCGAGTTGAGAAAACTAGAGCATGAGATTCGAAGCAACTACAAACGGGAAGAGGAACTCACATTTCGGACATTACAAACCCTCCCTTTTCTCAATGCGGTCATACATGAGGGCTTACGGTTGTGTAATCCTGTGGCAGGTGGGCTTCTTCGAGTTGCCCCTAAGGGTGGTGCTACAGTTTGCGGGCATTTTTTGCCCGAAGGTGTAAGTGACTGTAACGAGTGTTTATACATACTGCATTCAACTGATGTTGCTTAGACTCATGTTACGGTCAACTCGATAGCCATGGCAATGTCAGAACGCAATTTCCACCGCAACAAGGAGTTCTTGCCTGACCGTTTTCTTCCCGACAATAATCGCCCAGTGAGGTATGAAATGGATCGCCGGAACGTTCTCAAGCCTTTTGGACTTGGGGCACGTGGGTGTCTCGGCAAATCTGTGGCTTTGGCTGAATTACGACTTGTACTGGCGCGGCTCGTTTGGACATTCGACCTCAAGACTGCACCGGGAGAGCAGATCAATTGGCTGGATCTGAAGAACTACGTGGTAGTTCAAAAAAGGCCAATTAAAATCAGAATCAAGTTGAGAAAATTATCTAAGGAAGACTCGACGAGCGGTCAGCCATGATCATTGAAAAGCAACCTGGGGGGCTTGAATAGCTATTTCATTTAGTCAAACAAGTCATCGAGGAAAGGAAAACTGCCCTTTGACGGCCATTGGTTTGCCAGTGTTCTTCTTAAGTTATTGGTTTTTGTACACGAAGTAGACTCAAGGCCAAAATCAAGTTAATATAAGCGTAAACAGTGCAAGAAATGGCTTAAGTTTCTTTTTTGAATATGCCTCTAACCCTGAAACAACTGAAGTCATGACATGCTTGTGCTCAATAAAACGGATAACAAAACAGCTCCAAGTTACCCTTGCTTCAAGCGGCTAAACAACTGCGAGCTAGTAACAGCACTGCATGCCGCTCAAACGGCTAGCTGCTTAAATTCGCCGTCAGCCGTACAGCTAGAGAATCTCCAACGACGAGCTTGCCACCTCGGAGCACCTTTAGTCATGAGCCATTTCACCGGCTTATTGACCGGCGGGAACACTGTATGCCACTGCCCATTCTCGAAATTGACACTTTCCATGTTAAGGAAGAAGACGGGAAGTATATTGAAGAGAAATGATGCATTAACCTGCTTCTTTCCAGCTTCTGCTGCTATTGCCAAAATATCAATTGGTGTCTCAGGAGTGTTGAATCGACCAAGATTCATGATCGTCTGGGGTTCTTCCTTCAAGTGGGTATGCAGTGGCTTTGAAAAGGAGTCCATAATGGCGATCAGTTCTCTAGAGGAAAACTCAGTTCCTGTTTCTTCTAGATACGCCTTGAATCGTTCGAGGCCGTCGTGAAAGGCCGCTATAATTTCATAAGTGAATGATCCATACTCCAAGCCGGAAAGTATTCATACCATGCTGATCCACTGCTCCGTCCATCAAGCCTTTCTTTCGAGCTGCTTTATCGAGCGCTGGGAAAAACTCAGTCTCCTCATAGTGATGATGCTGCACGACGCAGTCAACCCAAGCGAGACAATATCCGACAAAATCCTTCTTATCGGCTGGGAGACTTATACGAGGAGCTTGTTGGTATATGCTATTGAAGCCTCTGATGAAAGCGTTGTGACTTAAGGCCATGTGAGAGGCTTCAATCGTGAAGGGATCTGTCTAACACAGGTGGTTATTATGTGTATACCAAGAGCTTGAGCAAACTTACAAGGCCAGTCTCGAACTTCGGTGTGTTAACAACTGCCAGTGGATAGTCAGTATAGACTGGAGGAGCCATATTGAGAATGTAGGTCCAAAAGTGTAATCGATAGAATTGGAAAGTACCAATGTGACGAGCAGCACCACGAGCCTCATGCCAAAGACTCGATGGACGTCGGCACACTTGGCTCTAGCAGGTCTTTTGTGGTTGGCACTGCTAAGCGAACGCCTTGGAAGGGGGCATTTGAAATCACGCCAGTCCCTAATCAGAAGTGGACACGACGATTGTTTGGCTTACTCGGTACGCAGAGGATGCAGTAATGCAGTTGGTATTACATGCACATCACCCCGCACCATTTGCTTCGGTAATGACAACCAACTGCATAATGGCTCGAATTTACTTATCAATTACCAACTGCATTAATGAAATGGGATTCCAACTGCATTGATTAAATGGGATTCTAACTGCATCAATACTTTTCAGAACGGCACTGCGTTATCACCAACGGGAAATGCTGTCACTTGCGTCGGTTAAATGAACCAGACTGCATCTAAACGAGCCGTAAATACCTACCTAGCAGGTACCAACTGGCGACTGCATACCAACCGCATTAGTACCACCTCAATGTCGAAGAAAACCAATACCAACTGCATCAAGTATGTGAGTTCCAACTGCATCCATGACAAATAATCTTCAGCGAAATCATCCGGATGCGACCCCCTTCACAGAAGGAGAATTGATTTGTCCTCGAGAAGCGAAATACACCAGCTTATTCGTTCACTTCTGACGCAACCCTTAAACCTAGTGGAAAGTATGCAGCAGTCACTAAACTATGAAGGAAGGGTACAGTCACGCTACTGAACATAATGGTCGCCCGCTGGGGGCCAGGGTGCAAACCCAAGTATTTGTAAACAATTTGTAATAAGATACGCTCTATCGATGCTACCACACTTTCTTCAAGACGGCCACACCTCTGATGCATCTCACCGAGTAACATTCGGGTGTTGGATCCCGTAATAGCAAAGGTCATTGCAGAAATGAGGCGAGGTCTAGTAGGTCAGAGAATCCTACGAACCTGGAGTATGAGGCTTACCTGTCATACTTTTGGAGGTAGTAGAGCAGTTCCTAGTCTCAAAGACTTCTATCAAATTATTCCTCAACCCCAGCCTTACTCATTTACAACAATTGCTACGAGTCCTGATTGTTCTGCTGAGCGTTAAACTTCGACAAATTGGTTTACCATCCTCCTGAATGAATAATGGCAGATTCTTTCTCCACGATGGCGGCGGCTCTCCCACCGCCTGGAAAAGAAACAAACTTCATTGATCCTCCCTCACAGCAGGGTGCAATAATTGGGGTTTGCACTGTGATGATAATTCTAACACTTTCAACTGTACTACTAAGGCTCTATTCAAATTTCAAAGTCACAAGAACGCCGGGGGTTGAAGATTGTAAGTATCATAGACTCCTAATGCACCTCAATGAAGTCAACTAATCAGGCATAGACGCTTGCTTGACAGCGATGGTAGATCAAACCGGTTCATTCAAATATTGGCCCTGGTCACTAAGGAAACGACAGATATTTTCATTCATTTATCTTGGCTTTGTGTTACGCTGTAAGGAGAACATTCAGTGCCCTTATCGATTGAGATGTAATACCTTATTTAGTGAGCTACGTAGCTAGACATATGTGGGACGTTCCTGAAATATGGTTCACGGACAATTATTGGAAGGTTTGGCTTGTTGCACTGTATACTGATGGCTTCCTCTTTGCTAACAAACTCTGCTTCTAGATCCGATTTGCCCAAAACATTATCCAGGCGTTCGCCTTCTTTACATCCAGGCTACCAATCTTCCTACTATACCTGCGCCTTTTCGGTCGCAATATACGCCTTCGAATTGCTGTTTACTTCGGAATAACCATCGCTTTCCTTGTTTATATGTCAGAAGTTCCTATAGTTGCGTACTTTTGTACGCCATCCCCCGGCGAGTCCTGGAATGCACTGGCTGTCTTTGCGAAATGCAAAAAGTCAGTTTGGTATGCTATTGTGCAGGGGAGCTGTAACATAGCTGCGGATCTCTACATTTTTGTTCTTCCTTTGGATACCATTCATAGTTTACAAATGGATGCAAGAAAGAAGCTGGGAGTATATCTCATCTTTGGCGTTGGTCTTTTGTATGTCGAGCTTGTGTCCTGGGCACTAGCAGCCACCCATAGCTGACTTCAGATATTCTAGAGCCGTTATTGCTAGTGCCATCAGTCTTTACTTCCGATATCAACTTTCATTTGGAACCGATACGAATTGGAATGAGGGCGCTTACATCGCCACGGCGTAAGGACATACTACAAAGCCAATGAGAGTGTAGCCACTGACAGTGAGACTAGTGCTGTAGAGATCAACATTGCTATTATCTGCAGCTCAATCCCTGCCTGCGCTTCTTTCATCAAACATGTGTCCAAGGACAAGACGCTCTTCTTCTCCTTACGGTCCCTTTTTACCAGCCATTCAAAATTCTCAACAAGCGGCTCCAGTAGCGCACCATATACAATCCGCAATCCACCCGGTCATATTGATAGATCAAAATCCAGTGGTCGCTCAATGGAGTATCCTTTGACGGATAATTGTTATTTAGAGCTACAGGAAACTCATTACCAAGGGTGAAACTGTAGCATCGGTGTTGGGTGGTACATTTGCGATATTGCACGGAACGTCAATGTGTAAATTCCTCAATGCCCGTCACTTATCACAATCGAGACTTAATAGAAAGGCTTGAATAGATTACTCAACGGGATATTAATGTATCTTAGAGGATAGAATGTACAAGACGTTCCTTGGCATATTTGGTAAACAATCTTGTGAATCTTTCACGCTCTTCTCTTTGTGTATTCTTTGGCCCTTGTGACGAAAGTTAGATTTCATGTTTATGAGAATTATTGTTAGTTTTCCTGTCCCGTATCAAATGTTTTGGACTTCGTATTTATAATTCAATCAACTGAAGGGAGATAAACTTGACCAGATTGATGCTCTGGAGAATAACTCTGAGCTCGTTTATTTAGGTATATTGAGAAAAGCCTCATCAAGCGTGTACCCGAGGTCGCAGATTGACCAGCAAGTCCTCTCCCGCACTCATTGCAGCAGCGGATGGCGTATTTTTATCTACAGTCGGCATCCTCTGCGTCTTATTCTGGAGCTCCAACTCGAATCGCCACAAAGTCATAGCTACAAACAAATAAATTTCTCTCTGGGCAAAAAGTCTTCCAGGGCAGTATGTGTGCCCTCCACCAAACGGTGCATATCCCTTAGTCCGTGGAAGCGCCTTGTTCTCTAGAAAACGGCGAGGATTGAAGTTCTGAGCATCCGTGCCAAAGATTCCTCTGTTAAGATGAAATTGTCGAAATGGCCCCAAAACCGTGTCGCCTGTGCGAAGTTTTTTCCCGCCAATAACACAAGGAGCCATGGCCTCTCGGACGGCGGAAGAAGCATTGTACAGGCGGAGTGTTTCATACCAAATGGCGTCAAGATGGGGACATGCTGTTAGGAGCACGTCCATGTCCATGGTGGCGGTGGACGAAGAAAAAGCAGCATCTGTTTCAGCTCTCAGAGCTGCGAGAAATGGTGCATCGTATAGCAGGTGGGCAAAAATCCAGAAAACGATTTTATGCGCGTTATTATTGATGCTAAAAATTCTCAATAACAAGTTAATTTGTGGAATAGTCTAGACTTACGCCCAAATGATGATCATGACAATTCCAGCGACGTCGCGCGGCGGAACTGAGAGATGATGGAGCTCTGCATTCATAGTTTGGAAGAGCCACGAAAGCTCTGATCGCTCTTGTGCTGGCAACGAGAGGTATCTCTCTAGTCCTGCAATGGCTCTTGCTTTGGCCGCATGCGATGATCGTGCGAGGAACATTGGAAGACGATAGAATATCTTCCAACTACCTTCCTCAAACTCTTGATAATTTCGCAAGAACCCAGGATCTACCTGCAAGAGTTTGTTGCCGAAGAATGTGCTTGTGCCGCAATATGATACTGTGTGTCTAGCGAAGAGCTTCAAAGATATAGTCTTGCAGCCGGTGCCCGCCTGTGAGGGTACGATGTACGTTTGAGAGAGGTTTTCCCAAGACAAACAATCCTTCAAAAAGATGGTGTAGCTGTCTTGAAGTCTTTGAAGCCGTTCTGGGGCAAGGAGTTGGGTTTTGAACCAATCGCGCTCAAGGTTCATATAGCATTTCCTCTGGGGGTTCTCCATGATCAGAAGTGACTTGTCCCGTTTTCCCTGGTCAGATATCGCAATTTGCGGATCTGCAAATACTAGGTCCAGTGAAGTTGGAGAGATCCCAAAGGCGTGCATCACCGCCTTCACAAAAGGATCAAAGGATAGATCCATAGTGTTACGCCATACAGCTGCCACGTCTTGCACGTCTCTAATCACCACCGTACTTTTCCCAAGTATTGTAAGAGCGAAAGGAAAGTTATTTCCAAAATACTTGCTGCAGAGAGGTTAATCTTCATTATCTTTCCAAGGAGATTTTCAGGGCTTGCTTACTATCCATTATCAATGAGTGTCTCAGGATTCCGCATGAAAGCATATGCATGGCCTTATAAATGGAGAGTATCAGAAACAGGGTCAAAACTAACGTTGAACAGCGGGAGGCCTTGAAACATTCCATAACTCACCGACTACAGGAATCCAATAAGGCAATGCCTTGGGCTCGTTTGGCCACCATATTGGAGATATTGTGAATCTCCACAGTCGCCATCCAAGGAAGAGCGTACTCAGCCCAGTAAGCCACAGTAGTGCACCTGTGGGCGCTATCAGTGCGTCGCGAGTTATGAAAGCGTCGATTAACATGATAAAAGCGATTAATCAAAGTCTGTGCTCGTGACAATGCAAAAAAAAAAAAGAGAATCGCTTGATTGGAAATAGCGGTGGTATTTCAGCTAGTAACCGTTGGTTTGTTGTTCACCGAAACAAACTGCGATACTGTAGAAATGTATGCAACTCATTTGATTTTGACTCCTATCACCGGAGCCACTGCCGGAGAATCGAAGAGTGATTCACAGTCCAATCAATGAGCTTAGTCCCGTTGGTTCAATTTGCAAACTATGGTCAAGCTGCTGGACGATCATATGCAATGCAGCCAGCCCCTCATCTCTGAAATTCCAGAATCTGCCAACGGCCCCGCCCCGCCCCAATGCCACATGCATGTTCATGATGTAGAACAACAGTCCAACAGGGCAATCTGGATGCCTGCAACGGGCATATGACCTCCGGTTGGTTCTTCTAAAACAGGCCCACTACGGGTTTGTGCCACATCAGAAATTGGTTCAATATCAGCCGGCGAATGGGGGACCTCGAGGAAGCAGAAACTTCGAGTCTATAGCTGTCGATTGTTGGGAGGGGGACATCCACGCCGCTGGTGCTGCCTATCAACGGGGATTGTGAGGCAAGATTTTCGACGTAGTTTTATCAAAAATCCATTTCAAGGTTCCGCGCCACGGGGCAAACTTCACCCACAACAGATTGCTGCATCGGAATGACTGCCCACTCCGACTATCTGCAGCCAACATATCGAAGCCTGTCCAGGTGACCAGCAGCATCAAGCCAGTGAGAGATGTCCATCGTTGTCGAGAACATCGAAAGTCCCTACCCGACTTTACTCGTTTCCCAGCTTTATTCTACAAACAAATAAACCCTTTGAACGTTTTCAATCATATCAACAACAATGACCGAGGAAAATCAGCCTTTCGATTCCATGATAGACAGAGATGTTCCAGCCTCGCTCTCGTCAAAAGTACAACCAAATGTGCTTTCAGAGATACAATCAGAAGAGCCGCAGACTACCTCTGGCCAAGCGGAGTGTCCGGACATACCCTTAGAGTCCCAAGCACCACACACTTCTAAAGATGTACGCTTCTGGCTCATTTTCTTAGGCCTGTGTCTCGTCGGTTTCGTCAGCTCCACGGATAGCACCATCATCTTCACCGCCTTGCCTACTATCACACGAGACTTGAACGGCCAAGAATACTACATCTGGCTCGGAAATGCCTATGTACTTGCGTCGACAGCTGTGCAACCTCTTTACGGTCAAATCTCCAACATATTCGGTCGTCGGCATCCGATGATTTTCTCGGTGGGACTATTTGCGCTCGGGAGCGGAATCGCAGGCGGGTCTAATAAGGCGGCGATGTTCATTGCGGGCCGTCTGGTGCAGGGTGTGGGAGCAGGCGGAATGATCATGCTGATTGATTTGATTGTGTGTGATATTGTTCCTTTGCGGGAACGCAGTACGTATCTCGGTGCTGTGCTAGCTGCGTGTGCGGTTGGAACGTTGATAGGACCGGTCATGGGGGGAGCCATCGTGACGAAAACAACATGGAAGTGGTTGTTCTGGATGAATATTCCAGTCTGTGCGCTCATATTGTGCGTCATTGTGCCCTTCTTGCGCGTTTCATGGGATAAATCTCCAACGTGGAGGAACTCCCTGGGCCGCGTCGATTACCTAGGGAATGCCATTTTCATCGCATCCATAAGCTCAATTCTCATAGGGTTGATTCAAGGAGGTGTTGTACATCCGTGGAGCTCTTGGCGAACGATACTGCCGATTGTTCTTGGATTCCTTGGATGGTTGGCGTTTTTCATACAGCAGGGTTTCTGCGACGAACCCACTATGCCACTTCATCTTTTCGCCCACAGGACTTCAGCCACGGTGTACTTTTTGGATTTTATCATTTCGATCCTCCTCCAGTGGTGTGTCTACGTCCTACCGCTTTTCTTTCAGTCCCAGCTAGGCGCCTCTCCTCTCACATCGGGAATATATATCCTACCAATTAATGCCTTCATGATTCCTAGTGCTGCCGTTGCAGGTGCTCTTCTAACCAAGACTGGCAAGTACAAACCGCTTCACTGGACAGGATTTGCTCTGCTCGCAATCAGCTGCGGTCTTTTCTCTACTTTGACAAACACGTCCGGCAAACCCGCCTGGATACTCTTCCAGATCATTGCAGCAATCGGGATCGGTTTCCCCTTGACAACTCAATTGCCCGCAATCCAGGCAGTGCTACAGGAAAGTGATACCGCTCTCTCAACCAGTACATACGCTTTCATTAGATCTTTTGGCTTCGTGTGGGGTGCAACTATACCTTCAATAGCCTTCAACAGCGCCATAAACGCAGCCCTTGATCGAGTCACAGACTCAGATGTACGGAATTTTCTCGCAAACGGCGGCGCGTATTCTTATGCCAATAATGTCAAGGAGCTAAGAGGCCAAGCACTCACACAAACCTTGGGCGTTTATACAAGTGCATTGCGCATGGTTTGGTTCGTTGGCTTAGCCTTCGCCTTAGTGGGGTTCTTATTTGTTTTTGCGGAGGAACACGTTGATATGAGGGTAACATTGAGCACTGAATTTGGGCTAGAAGAATCTCAGAAGAAAAAATTGGCAAATGATGGACCCGCAAATGAAAAAGCTTGAGACTCGGAACGAAGATTGTTAATCGAGTTTTTATGAACGATACAATACAGGAGCAATCATGTAGCTGCAACGCAACGGTTGTGACAGGGAGGTCTATTCGCGAATTAATGTATTATTTTTAGGGGGTTTTCGGAGTCGATTGGCGCGCGGGCTCGCGCTTCAATGATTGTGATATCCCTAATTCAGAGCTACGATAGAACAATTCAAACTTAAGTAATTTTGCCACACGACTACGATGACGAATTGCATAAATTATCGAGTGCTAATCTGAGGTGATTTGTACCTATATTTATGAGCTTCTTGGTGGCAAGATTGCTTTGAAATCAAAATGGCAAATGAGGTTATTGGCAGCGAACCCGGGGTGACAAATGCTATACTGACAATATCGCCGATTTTCTCTTAATATTGTTGAGCCTTGTGAAAATCTGCTGCCGTGATCTCATTAGAACGGCAAATAAATACGGCAGCCTGTTCAGACTGGTCCAATAAATCAGCCTCTGCGCCCCATTTGCGCTACTTTCATCTTAAGCGTTGTTGAAAGCCAAAGGACACCCAAATGCACCGAGAGCACCTGTGCTGAACAGTGGGTTCAGCTTGCTAGCAGCCCACTGGAAATTAGCAACCGGGGTATCAGTGCCGCCGCCCCCAAGGCTAGATGGAACATTCTCGGTAGCGATTTGGTACAAGAGGCAAGCAGCGCCTTGTGGCGTCCCGCTGAACTTGTTGTTGGAGATATATGGCCCCGCTTCGCCAATGCCGACGAAGGAGTTGGGCTTTCCGGTATTGCCACCGAAAGCAACGGGGTATTTCATGTATTGATAGCCGATTTCTGAGGCGACGTCGGGAATGGTGTAGGGAGTGACACGGGAGTACCATTTGTCGGGGATTTTTTCAGCGAGGAAAAAGGAGTTCATGGTTGCTTGGTCGGGTTTGCCTGCGTCGCCAAGGGAGGGGAATAGCTCGCTTCAAGGACAGTTAGAGCTTCTTTCTTTTCAGACAAAACCGTATTCATGAACAACCTACTAAAGGAAGGAAGCAGCTCCAAAAAGAAGAAGCGACTTGGGGCCAAAATAGAAATTGCCGTTCTCATTTAGGGACTGGTTGTATCTTTGAGCCCTGTACAGCGCCATTGCGTCGCGGTCAAAGTTGTTCCTGCTAACAGCAGACATATAACCATAGAGTGTCGAGTTGAACTTGAAGTTGTCTCCATTCGCTGAATTTCAAAATTTATCAGCATTAATGATTCTTCTGCCAGAAATGATCAGAAGCCTCACCAGTGAAGTAGTCATTTCTCGTCAATGAAGTGTCACCCTCGAACTTGTTGTGGCCATCGAGACCAAGCTCCGCTCCCGTGCCGGTGAGCGCTGTGCGTGAGGTAGCATCGCAGCCAATACTAAGCTTCGTGGTAACTGGGTCGCCGTCAAGACCAACGCCGAGCGTTGCAAGTAAAACGGCAAGGTCGTAGCCGACGCCGTAGACATTCTGCTGGGCGTCTACGAGTTCGGTGAAGTTGGTGATACCATCGTGACTTAGGAAGTTGTGGTTGGCGGCGGTATTGAGACCTATCATAGCAATATATTAGATCAAGCTGGTCTATGAATGTCTGAAAAGCAGATTTCGGAACCATGTCTCTGATATACTCACCAGGGCAGGGTCCACGGATGTCTAGCTTTCCCGGTGGCGTCCAGTAATGAGCCGTATCACCCTAATTCATCAAGTTAACAAACAAAGTCATCATCTAAACCATGTCACTTGACTTACAGCGGCTGGGACAAGGTTGTTAGGGCACGACTGCTTCCCAGGGATTCCACCAACGGCACCGCAATACGGGTACTTTGCACTGATAGGAACAGCGCCCTTGTGGTTAGGATTGTTTAGGCATGTTGCTGCCGAGCCAGGAAGTTGACGAGACTCAAGGGCCCCGCGACGGTCCAAATCGCGTGGGTTGATACCGGTGACATCGGACACAAATGGGTAAGCCGAGGCTTGGCTCACTATGAGCGCAGCAAGTGCGAGACTTGAATGCATTGTTGCTGTAGTTGCGACTTCCACAAGACTAGAATCGAATGCAGATGATAATCTCTAGGAGCAAGTCAACGGAAGACAGTATTTATATACAATGACATTGAAACTCTAGAACCCCTCCTATTCTTCGTAGTGCCGACCGGTACATAGCATCCCAACTTCAAAGGATGCCATAGATCGGCTGATCTTGCGAATCGAAGAGAATAGGTATTGACTAGAACTCACTGTGGCTTGAAAAACTGGTATTAAACCAGGTCCGAGGGATAAAAACAAAAAGACCTCAGAAAGGGGCCGAGGAACTGATTCCAATATCAGCAAGCTGGTTGGTCAGAGAAACCTGGGGAGTGTCGATCACTTGGCGAAACAAGGCCAAAGACACCGAGAACTTCTGGAAACGTTCGACAGAGAAGGTCACAGGATTTATTATCAAGCCTCGACGCCATACGTCTGACTCTAGGTGCGATGTTGTGCAGCTCTAGATGATTGTGATGAAGTAGTGTTCCTGTACCCCAGCGGTGAAGGCACTACCGCCCTAAGTATGCCTAGTATTTTTAAAGTGAAATAGACTCACGTTTCTCTTTAGCGGCGGAATTCCCCGGTTCTATTGTGGCCTTGATCCCATTAGCAGACGCCTGCACGTACCTGGGGCTGTCTGGTCGAAGCCACTTACTATATTAATGGGAAATTCAGAGCCTTGCAAGAGCTCGAGCCCCTACACTCAAACATGGTAGTCCTCTTGAGTAAAGGAATCTCCAGCTGTACACTTACCATAAGACCTTGAGAGTGCGGAAACAATTTGTTGAATGAACTGTGCGAGGAAATCCCATGCCGTCGATGTTCAGGATTCTGAGCCTCGGTCTGTTGTTAGTAATTGTCCACTTTTCATTGAACAGTAAAAATACCCCGCAACATCAGCCATAGGGCTATCTATCATAATTCCCCGAAACCTAAAATTAAGCTATTTTGCGGGGAAGGACCAATTACGCCATACAACGCCCTCGAAAAGGAGTGCTACTCTGGACTGGATTTAGTAGTAGGAAGTAGTAATGCCAGAAGCTTGATTTTTTGCTCAATAGTCGGGACTTCTGACCAAGTGATGACTGCTGCGGCATTTGCGTAAAAGAATATTTAGACTTTGCCGTTCCGTGTCCTTGCTCCAAGTCCGAAACTCTATCACCCGTCTTGACCTGCCATTCGAAGACTCATTGCAGTCACATCGAGAGCCACATAGTCATATGGCTTATGCTCGTATCTAGTATTTTTCATCTGCTGCCCCAGACTTTTGTCGTCGATTCAGAGAAGTTATTGGCTCCAGTCCACGTAATAATCCCAGGCGGTGGGCTAAAAACGGGAGGTGTGCCGCTGCAAGCTCACCCTTAGAATAAGCTCAATTTGACGTGTCTACATTCATTGGCAAGATCTCGATCGAAAAGCCAAAATCTGTACCATCGCCGATGCATTTTCTCCACGTGGAACACCCAGCTGAAAATATGCCGCATCCAGTTGCAATCTTTCGAAAAGACTCGCTATCAAGGAAAATCACTGGGGCTAGCGTAAGGGATAGGCATCGTTATATTTGCGTCTAAGGAGGTCCGCAATTCATGGTGTTGGAGTGTTGATATCGACCTTCCTCTCCGCACGTCATAAGCGTTCAGGGGCGGGCCCCCACTCTCGCCTTCGACGCCAGCCCCTTTTGCGTTCAATTCAATAAATATATTTCCACGGCCCAGTCAGTCGCAAAGCGGGCGGGCACCCCGCAAATTTAAAACATTTAGCCGCTCCACGTCACGTGAGCCTGTGCTAGTCGAAAATTTTGGACCGCCACAAATGTTAGATGCGACCCTTCAACTAGGTTAAAGGAAATCCAGCTAGCATGTGTCGTTTAAGTATCAATTCCCACTTGGATTGCAAAAGAGCTGTGCTTCTCAAATCGACACGCATCAGTCGACACAACGGTTCACCCTTTTGAAAACAACCCGGAACTTCGTGTCAGAATTCACGGAAGCCATATGCCTCATAATGGTACGAGAGGATATCTAGAACCATCAAATTATACGGTTGAACCGTAGGCTATATCATTTGACCCTACGAGCCTTCGGGAGGTTTGACTAAAGCCCTTCAGGTATAGAAGGTCCCGTTCTAGACTCGAAGGATCAAAAACGCATACGAGAGTGCCCAGCCATGATAGTACTCACTTGAGGTTTATGGGCTCGACGATGAGAATCTGAAAACTTCCGACAAAATTAACACAATCACAATTACAAGCAGCAGCAAAGTGCGCTCAAATTCTCACCCATCTCCTGACTGCCATTCTATTCTGTCTACGTTGAAGCTCACCCCGCGTTCCTCCTCCGTTTAGAAAAAGCAGTGACAAGGCGACTACCTCCAGCACTTGCCGGGGGATTCGGCAACGGATACGGAATCCCAATGGCAGTATTCCTCAACCTATGCTTAATGCCCTCCCTCTTCTCCTGAGACACCCGCTTTCTCTCTGCCTTTTGTATCGTTTCCTCTTTAGTTTCTCCCATGAAATAACCAGGTCCATAACTCGTCTTGATCTCCGTCCCAAACTTTATAGGCCTCTTGGTGTTCACAACAATCCTCTGCTTCCCCCCAACGATTTCCGGATAAAACTGCGTGTCAAACGTCTTTTTCGGCCGCGCATCATTCATGAATCGTGCCCATCCACCTCGTAAGCCGGATGCCAGTAGAGATGTCCTGGGTCCGTATCCTCCTTTGATTTTGGGGTCTGGAGGACCGTCGAAATCCATGACATACCAGTCATCACCGCTCAGGTGTTGAAGTTGCAAAGGAATGAAAGTTCCCATATACTCACCGATAACAGCATCTTGTTTAATTTCGCAAAGGGCGCGCACGCCACGGTTTAGACCGCTGAAACCATAGCTGGCGTATTCGATGATCTCCACGATGGGATCGGATAGCCAGTCGGATTTCTGGCATGTACAGAGATCGTTGTCCTTCCGGTAAGCATTGTGGAAGGCTATGTTAGGGACCACAGACCTTTTGCAATGATCGCAGCGATTGAAAGGCTCATTTTCAGATTTCGCCCCGTACTGCGGGTGGAATGGGTAAGGCCATTTTTTTGGCCAAGTCGCGGGTCTACCTGCGCGTTTGAATTCTCGTTCCTCGTATATGTTTTCGGTGATGTCTGCAATAGGGTCGGTAGTCTTGGTACCTTCATTGGTGAACTCGCAGCGTCGGATGTCGCCGCTGGCGGTGAGGTAGACTTCGTGAGGATGAGGAAGGTTGGCCCCGCGGTAAAGGGGGTACGGATCGAGATGGCCAATAGATTCGGCGAACCCAGTTCGATTGTAGTACCATGCGTATTGGACCTTTCTCATCAAGACAAACATTCGTAAACTGTACTTATTCGCTGATACTTTTGCTCGTAGTGCGCTCCAGTCCTCGTCTGTGTCATTGAGCATTGCCTGTTGAAATGAGTCCGCATGCATTGCTACAACAAGAAACTCTAGCCCTATATTATCATCGCGCGCCACTGCAATGAACCGCGCTGTCATTTTCGTTGGCCAGTCTTCAAGGGCTCGATATGGATCTGCCCACTTTGCAGAGCCCGGATAGCGTTGTGCTTTCAGCCAGGTATCATTGATTTCTTTATACATTCCCCGAAGCTTTACTAGCGCTCTGCGTTGAGCCACCAGAGCCATGGTGCCGGTTGGTAATTATCCGATAATACAATTTGATTACAGAATTAAAAGTTGTACATGAAGTATCCCTCGGCGAATATTCCTGAAAATACCAAACGGGAAAGAGGCCTGCACCTGACAAATACAAAGAGAATGATAGAGGCTTTGTGTTCAAATCCAATGGGATTCACAACGGCTCTGATAAAGTTGACGCCGGAAACGGATTAAAGGAATCGGATGCTGAGGACCTAGATTGCTCAAAGACAGCCGGATTTGGGAAATGACAACGCAGGATTGGTACCGGCTCCTAGGTGGATTGCAAGCGCATGGCTTTCCCTCTCCCGTCTGTGTCGCTTACAACCGCCGAGGGTCTTGTACTACTCAATCATCTATGGCAGAAGGAATCAGGCACTGGCCCTTCGATTTTTAAACATCAATTCTGTAAACTCATCGTCTCATAATGTAAATCCCGATGCATGTACCCGTGCCATTTCCAGCGCTCCCGAATGTCCAATGCAAATCCTAACGCCAAGTCCGAGTCCCGATTCCAATCCAATCCCAATTCCAATCCTAGTATGTATATTATTCTTCCTCGCTCTCACTACTCTCATCCGCGCCACCACCCTCAGTCTCTTTAAGAGCTTGCTCCAATTCTGCCTCTAGATCCAGTTCCATTTCCTCGTCGCTCAGGCCACCCGCATTGTTATTTGCAGGGCTCGGTAGCTTCAAATGATCCACATCCTGGTTCCGTTCTTCCACATATTCCTCACCTTCAGCATCAGCATCGCTGTCCTCCTCACTCGCATCCTCGCTCGGGTCTCTTCTGAAGACGGGGGTAGATGTAGCTTGATATTGATATGGTTGCGAACTAGGCCCATCAGGATATTCGATCGTAAAAGGATCATCCGACTCCTCCTCTTCTTCCGGCGAAGGCTCCCTCGGTGGGGGCTTCGGCTTCTTCGCTTTCTCGACCTTCTTGCGCTGCATTTCGGGCTTCGTTACTGCCGCAGCCTTCTTTGTTGTCTTTGAGGGTTTTCTTTGTGGAGGGGCGGCTGCTGCGGGGGTCTTGGACTGCGGGGTCTCTAATTGTTTGTATTTGGATCGTAGAGTAGATGCGTCTTGGGCCCAGGGTGCGCTGACTAGGTTCATGTCGAAGGTAGAGTCTATCCGGTGAAGGACAAAGTGTTCCTTGACGGGGTCGAAGATGAGGACGTATTGACCGTCGCCAGATTTTCGGGCGCCGTGGTAGGAGTATTTGTCCGAGTTGTTCGCGAAGGAGAGGTCATAGCCGCCAGAATCTGAGGAGTCGAGATGCATTGAACTTGAGGAGTCGGAGGAAGGGTCTGGCTTGTGGTTATCTGCATTTTCAGTTAGTTCTTGCTTCAATATATACAAGGTGTCGGCTTGTCTCGTACATCTCACTCCCGTGTAGACTTCCTTTGATGTTTTCCCCAGCAGAGCATCGCTCAAGACGATGGGATATTTTCCCGGCTTGTCGATATCGACGGATCCTGCTGCGACGGCTGCCATGGTGTAGAGGTACCGTATGCGAGGACTCAATTTCGGAAATTTGTTGCGAAGTGAGGCTGGGGAGTGAGTCCCGTCAGCTCACCGTCGTCGGGTTTGAGGTTGTACGAAGGTACATCAGATCGGCCCCGGGATTTCCCCAGGGTGTGCATCTAGCGAAGCTGACACACGACAAGGTCTGCTTCCTCTTCAACTCCTTCCTCCATCTTATAACAACAAAGCAACGAAAACATTCTTCCAAAGTTGCAGCAGAGTCACCACACTATACGAGATTATTCAAACATATTCCATTCTTCATATGAACATGCTTGACGCGCCAGCAACGCGTTCACAAAGCTTCAGTAGTGACCGTGTTAAATGGCCGATTTCCCTTGCACCATCTCAACTAGCCTCAAAACCCCGCATTGCTCCCGCTTTTCGTGTCCACTGAATTCATCTGGATCCTGTTTGCTAGGGAAATTCCTCTCGGCTACGGCTTTGTGAAACTCTTCTGACAAGACAATGAGGGGGTGTGATCATTCTATGACTCGAGGTAGTACACCTCGGGTTGAGGGACTATCGGTACCCCTCACCCACTTGTCTTCAAAGGAGATATAGACTTTAAGAATCATTCCCTCTACAATCATTGGGCCCTATAGTCCGTTTCAGCCATAATAATCGAAAAGTTTCGTTCGCAATGGCTCCCGATATCTCACAGATGTCTCCTTACTCTGCAGAGTCTGCAAATGGGTACAAGATCCCGGATATTACCTTCCGCGACCCAAGAAATCGCAGACTCAAGGTCTTGACCATCGGTGCCGGGGTATCAGGGATCTTGATGGCTTATCAGATCCAAAAGCAGTGCCAAAAGTATGGCTCGATCTTCCTGTTCCAAAACTCCCGAAGCAAAGATATTGACTGAACACCCAGCGTTGAACATGTTATCTACGAGAAGAACGAAGACATTGGTGGAACGTGGTTGGAGAATCGATATCCAGGAGCAGCATGCGATGTTCCGTCACACGCTTATACCTATAACTTTGCTTTGAAGTATGACCCCTCAACCATTTCCAAGACTGTTCTGACAATTTGATGCAGCCCAGATTGGCCCCGCTATGCAAGTCGCTCCCCAGACATCTTCAAATACCTCGACAAGGTCTGCGAGACCTTCGACTTGCGAAAATACATGACGTTTAACACTGAGGTCATTGGTTGCTATTGGGATGAAGATGCAGGAGAGTGGACCGCAAAGCTTCGACAGACCGAGCCCGGGTCGCCTCCTCGAGAATTTGAAGACAAGTGCCACTTGCTTTTGCATGCCACTGGTATTCTCAACAATTTCAAATGGCCTGATATCGAAGGTCTAGACAAGTTCAAGGGAAAGGTTGTCCGTAAGTGGATTACGGTAATCTTTTTTTTTTTTTCAATTGTATCTGACATTTTAGATACCGCACGCTGGCCCAAGGACTACCAAGAGGAGCAGTGGAAAGGCGAGTCAGTAGCCATCATTGGTTCAGGGGCTTCATCCATCCAAACCGTCCCGAATATGCAGCCTTATGCGAAGCACATGGATGTTTACGTACGAACTGCCGTCTGGTTTATTTCAATTGCGGGGAACGACGGGAACGGCAAACCGTACACGGAAGAGGAAAGAAAAGAATTTAGAGAAGATACTACTAAGCTGGTTAAACATGCGAAGTATCTTGAGGATGAAGTCAATGGCTTGTGGGACGTCTTCTTCACTTCTAGTGAAGCGCAAAAAGAAGCGCAAAAACATTTCGGGGACCGGATGAAGGAATTCATCAAGGATGAGCGCCTTCTCAAAGGTTTTACTCCGAAATTTTCCGTTGGATGCCGGAGAATCACTCCAGGTGAGTAGTGGTGCTTCATTCGAGAAATCTTCTGATTGTTATTAGGTGACCCTTACATGCGAGCGATTCAGGAGCCAAATGTCGATGTCCACTTCTCTGCAGTCGACAAGATTACTGAAGACTCCGTGATTGATACCGACGGGGTCGAGAAGAAAGTTGACACTATCGTCTGTGCGACTGGATTTGATGTTTCCTACCGACCTCGATTTCCTATCGTTGGCCAGAACGGCGTGGATCTTGGAGCCAAATGGAAACAATGCCCGGAGGCCTACCTAGGCATTACTGTCCCTGAAATGCCTAACTTCATCACTTTCATTGGCCCGACTTGGCCAATAGAGAATGGTTCTGTTATGGGTCCCTTGGGGGCTGTTGGCGAATATGCCATACAAATTATCAAGAAAATGCAGGACGAGTTCATTCGATCCATAACCCCGAAGCAGGATGTCACAGACCTATTCAATGCCCACACACAAGAGTTCATCAAGCATACCGTATGGTCTTCAAATTGTAGATCATGGTACAGAAGTAAGCAATGGACACCTGACCTGTCACAGTGAAGCTAACTCACGCCTTCACAGATAACGAGACAGGCAGAGTGAATGCAGTCTTTCCAGGTAGTTCGCTCCATTATTGTCAACTCATCGACCACCCTAGATACGAAGATTATAACATCAAGTACCAAAACAGACATAACCAGTAGGTTGAGATATTCCACTTATCACGAATATCTAGTATTGCAAACCCGTGCACTAACGGGGGTTTTCAGATGGGAATTCTTAGGACTTGGATTCGCGATCGAAAATCGCACTCCCGGCATGGACGCTTCTCCATACCTGAATGAAAAGAACTTAGATCCAAAGTGGGTTGACGAGGTAATCAATACAGGCGCTCTCGTGGCAGACCGAGAGATTTAGAGTCAATTTATGGAAGAAATCTTGTGGGTCGAGGAATGCTCACATATCAAATGCCTCCTGCAAGCTGTCATAACTATACCACCTACGGAATTTCTATGATTGGACAGACGAAACTCTGCCTGCAAGGCCCGGCATGCCGTTAAATCGGTGTCTTTCCCTTCCCCAAGGTCTTATTCCCCGCATGACAGGGGTGTAGTGCCGGCGTCTAGGGCTAGTATCCCAGATCAAGAAACGGACGACCTCCCTCCGCGACAAGATTGAACGTATTAGGAGAGAATGTGAACGAAGTTCTCGGAAGAATATGTCATTTTCCAACACTGAAGTGGAAAATATCCTTCTCGACAATACGATGCGCAGGTTTACATCTTAAACCTGGTTGCGGGAAAACATTTCTGCGTCCCACCGCAAATCTCCTTAGCATGTTTCAACTCTCATTCGAGGACAGCAAGCCCATAAAAGTTTATGGCAATTTCTGAATCAATCCCGATTCGGTCCCGTCACTCGCTATCGCGGCTCTCTGCTTGCCGATTGTTTCAAGTTTGAGATGGAACTCCCACTAATCAGGAGCCTCCTGTCCCGCTTCCGGCCCACTTTCTCTATCTCGGCTTGAAATGCCCCTCATCTACTCACGTTGCACGGTGCAGACAGCCGCAATTCAGGTCCCAATTGAAACCCTGCTCTCGATCACAAGGTGCCTTGCTTGCCATGATCGTCCTATCTCTAGGCTTGGTGTTCGAGCCACCGGAATACTATGCCGGAGAAAAGGAGGTTGCTTCAATATTACCATGTAGCGCTACGATTTGGCTAAGCTAGGATGGCGTTGTCCCAGTGGGACAAGATAAAAAATATAAAGAGGGGTGGTCAGCCCAAGTTTTCTCCCGTGTGTGCCCGGCCAGGTTTTGTCAAAGGAATTGAACCACTTACTTTGTCAATATGCGTTTCGGTAGTGTGCTTTTGACGGCCAGCACGGCGGTACTCGCCGTCGCTGCGCCTGCTACTGAGAAGAAGAAGAGAGCCCCGAGTCACCTCCAATGGTTTGGCGTCAATGAATCCGGTGCAGAGTTCGGTCAAACAACCTTACCAGGCAAGCTGGATAAGGACTACACCTTCCCTCCAACGTATGCAGCCCTCTTATTCTTTCTCACAAGCCAATGCTAAACTATTCCAATAGCTCCACAATCGACACCCTCGTTGGAAAGGGCCTCAACATCTTCCGTATGTCTCTCTCTCGTGGCACCATCTCACCATAAACTAACAAAGCCAGGTGTCCCAATCATGATGGAGCGCATTATCCCCACCTCCATGACTGGCACCACCAACGCAACCTACCAAACGCCCCTCGTAAACTACATCAACTACATAACCTCCAAGGGTGCCTACGCCGTCGTCGACCCTCACAATTTCGGCCGCTACTACAACAACATCATCACCGACTACACCGGCTTCCAGGCGTTCTGGAAGACTCTTGCCACCATTTTCAAAGACAACAGCAAAGTGATCTTCGATTGTAATAATGAGCCCCACGATATGGGCTCCGCGAGCGTGCCGAATCTGATGCAAGCTTGCATTAATGGCGTGAGGGCCGCTGGCGCTACGAGCCAGTATATCTTTGTTGAGGGGACGAGTTACAGTGGTGCTTGGACTTGGTAAATCATCCTTTCCATGAAGTTTTCGTTCCAAGGTTACTAATAGAGAGAAATAGGGTTTCAGCAGGTAACACCAACTTAGGCACCCTCACAGATCCCAGCGACAAGATTGTCTACGAAATGCACCAATACCTCGACACCGATGGCTCGGGAACATCAGCCAACTGCGTCTCAGCAACCATCGGCTCCGAGCGTCTGGCTGCTGCTACGGCCTGGCTGAAGGCTAACAAGAAGAAGGCTATTCTGGGCGAGTTTGCAGGTGGTGCAAACTCGCAGTGCAATAGTGCTGTCACGGATATGTTGAAGTATATGGTTAACAACTCGGATGTTTGGACTGGCGCGATTTGGTGGGGTGGTGGACCATGGTGGGGTAACTATATCTATAATATGGAGCCTCCGAGTGGGACCAGTTATACGAGTACTTTGCCATTGATGGTGGCTATTGTTTAGGTAAATGGCGGTTAGAAGGATATGATGCGGAAACTGGAAGTCAAAGGACTAGTGTATATAGGGGGAAAGAGGGTTTGAAAAGGGAGGTGGGATTATTTTCGTTCTATTGTACATACTTCATGAATACAGTCGTTCTCACTCCTAGAGTTTCGATTACCCTGTCCTGTGAGAATCACTTTGACCAAGATCCCGCGAGCCCCAAACTTGACTTTGGAATTCGTCACCTCGCCATCAACTCGGAGAAGTATGTCCGAAGGTGAGGGGCATTCCTGGTTCAAGAACCCCAGTGCTCCAAGTACCATTCATACTTATAGCACTGTCTTCGATAGTAAACCACTCATCCAGTCGGCGGCACGCCATTCCCAATATAGTCCGCCTGTCCCATGCTATCCAACTCCAAGTTGAAATACTGCTCAGTCTGATTCCAGCCCTCCAAATCAAAATTCCCCAACTCACCAGACGTCGCTTCCCAACTATCATCCGTCATATCAAACAGCTGCGGCATCAAGCTAAAGCCTCGATAAGCAGCTATACCCGTACTTCCCGTTTGCGGGATCCTCGCAGTCTCAGCCGGAATATCAAAGGCGAAAAGCTGTTCCTGCAGACGGAGTATGTCCGGCGCCGGCTCATACTGCCCAAGATCTGGCGGTGTCGGTATCGTCTCGCCATTCGAGCTCGAACTGTTCGTAGTCACACCGTGATAATTGTAAGGAGGGCTCTCAGAATCCAAATTACTCGGCGATGTATCGGCAGTGCTCTGCAAAAGCTCATCGACTGTCATGTGATTGTACTCTTCCCACACAGTCCGGACCCGATCTCTGAGTTTCCTCATCGGAAGCCAGAGCTGTCCTGATCGCTGCTCGTTGGGATCATTGCCCCAATCTTTGAATATCCCATTGATGACTCTCCATGCCCGAGCTGCTACACTGAGTACCTGCGGACAGCATTGGCCAGCGAGAATGAATGCCATTGCGTGCCACTGCACGTAAGTTCGAGATTGCCAGGCCCATTTTAGGATCAGAGGTGAGGTCTCAAGAGTCCGGGCGCACTCAATCATTTCGATGGCTTTCTCGAAGAGCATGCCACGGGTTTCGACCGTCAGGCGTATACCGGCCTCCTTTAAACGCAGCGGATGATATATTTGAAGCCAGGCTTTCCCCTGTTACTGTTAGAAGTTTGCATCAACGTGATAATATTGGTGTGCTCACAGCCATGATTTGCATAAGTGTACTCCCCGCTAGAACGCAGTCAGGTTTTGCATTTATGGGAGGGCCGTTTGCCATAAACCCTGCCTTGATACGGTCCTCCGTTTCTTTGATCGCGGCTATTCGCTCTTCGAGATGCAAAGATAAGGTGTCCGAACCCGAATGCACTCTTTTGGTGTTGGCGAGACCTATGCGGGTGAGGAGCTGGGCCATCTGGAGTTTGATGAGACAGAGCGTCATATCTGTCGGCACCAGTAAAGACTTTGGGGTGTTGGTCATATTTGGATGTAAGTCGGTGTCGTTCAAATTTGAGGGTAATTCCATTCTATTCTCCGTGATCATAGGCTCGATGCCGTGGTCCTCGGAGGTACGACAGTCGACAGAGCAAATATTCCACCACAGTCGTCGCCGCATCTCGACATCAAAGGGTGAAACTCCGCAGTCTGGGTCCTCGCGGTGTATTCCTATTGATTCGGCTGATCGGACGAGGACGCCAGTAAGATTCCGAGACATACCACTATCGTTGGGATAGGGAGACCCGAGCTGCGACTATCAATATCTGCTTTGTGTAAAAGTTCCCTCTGGGAGACTCACCAAGAACAGACAAAGTGCTTGCAAAATCATGAAGTTCCTAGTACTGAGAAAATTGGCACGAGCCAGAGCTTGCTCCGTCGCGAATCTGTATCTTGAAAGGAGCACGTTTCTTTCCTCCATGAAGCGTTCTGATACTTCCCGCGGAGTCATACTAACTATCACTGAGTGATATATAGCAAATATAGCTGCCTCTACCGGCTTGCTGAGCTGACTTGTATCCTGTCTCGCGGTCATGATATGGCTGGTGAACGATAATGCATGTATGATCTTAATGACGGGATCTACGTTCGAAACATAAAGTTGCCAGTAAACTCCGATTTGAGCTGATTGCGGGTGGAGAGCACGCATATCCATGGCCAATGAGCTGTATCCGAACATAAAGCCTTGGTGAGGGGCTGCACACCAAGGATTCGCAGCATCGTGTGTTGATGTACGTGATAGGCTTGGGAACTCATTCTCAGACTCGTCAGCCACGACCAACTCTTTTAAGCCATCAATCTAGGAGGACCAGTTCAGCTTTCGGTACAGAATTTTTAGCTCCATATTCAGTGTCTCACCTCTTCCATCAACATCGTAAATAGTGCACTGTCATTTGATACATATCGACTCTTTCCAGAATTGTAGATGAGCGTCCCAGGTTTCTGTATACATTCTGCGCGTGTCTCGGATTTGCTCGGTTCCTTGGTCGGCGCACATTGAGGCTCAGCATGGGCCTGCAAATTCCTACTCCTCATCTCGCGCAAAGTTTGTTCCATCAGTTCCAGACGGCCTTGTAAGTCTTTCTTATGAGCACCAGAAGAATACTTGATTTTGCGTTTTGCTCGACCTGGAGGAGGAAAATGACATCTCGTCCTGTATTTTTTACAGTTGGAACATGGTTCCGTCTTGTCGCATTTGATCTTTTTCTCTGCGCAGTTATCGCAGGATCGTGTTTTGAGAGAGCGGCCAGTCTCCGCTGCCCTCACGGCTTCATCAGGTGATGCCGCCATCTTGCGTTGTGGGGTAGCTATTCCGGGGGTAAGGGGGAGTAGTAATCGTGAAATTGAGATTGAAGCTGGATCCAAGCTCCAGGTAAAAGAAATAGGTAAGCCTAAGGATCGGCACCTAGTCGGCAGTGGACTTTGCCATGCTTATTTCCACTTGGTAAGATCATTGATTTGTAACATCGCGACTGCCTAGGCTACTCTGCTGAGAGTCCTTGAACATTAAAGTTTGGGCGTTGGGGAAGCAAGCCCGGAATAATTTTCTATCCCGGAGTCCCGAGTGGCTGGGGTATGCGGAGCGTATGCTTATGTAAGAATTAAGCATTTCACGTGCTCGGCCGTAAAAGTCTTGTAGCACCCGAAAGCATGTGCTTATAGTGGAATATTCTGTCCTAATTTAGAATACTGCTACCTAATATGGAGAATTATGGACCTTATGGTTCAGTTGCATCAGAATGTGTGTTTGCTGCCAGTCCACGTGCCAGCCCCCCTTTTGAAGGAACCTCGCTAAGCGAGCCCCACGAATAGAGTAGGTGGTCATGACTTAATCTTTCCTCGACGCTAGCATTGTCTTTCAGTGTAGAGCCTTTGAGGGTCCAATTTTTGAGAGCAAGTACAGACATTCAAGTCGCACCGAAAGACCACTAACGAACATGTGGACAGAAGTCCGTGCGTTCAGGGCATCTCGCTCAATTTTCTCAAATTCTATTAAAACAATAGATCTCTCAGATGATTATTATACTTTTAGTATTCATGAATTTACATACAGAATTATAGAAAATTATTTCAAAGGAGTCTTTTGATTTTTGGAAGTGATACCATAAGAGCCTTGGTTTAGGAGGGGCTTTTTAGCGAATAAAATGCCCTGAACGCACGGACTTCTGTCCACATGTTCGTAAGTCCGTGACCCTTCATAGGTCTACACCTTCGGAGGATTTATAAGCTAGATTTCAGAGGTGTTGCCCATCGAGGATAAACACTTCATCTCTAATTAACAGAACACGATACAGTACTTTCTATTAATTTAGTTTCTCGTTAGACCTACCTATCCCATTTTCAGTCGTGCGCACCAAGAAACTCCATCCAAACATCAGGCATCTCTATCTCAACGCTAGACTCTTTCCAACTCACCAATATCCATCATACCCATATCCTCCATATCCTCCATATCCATACCCTCGATACCCTCCAATCCTTGGCTGTCCATACCTCGGACGACGTTGAGGAGACCCTAGCCCAGTCCCCGGCGAAGCCGCCACACCTACAGCTACCACACCATTAACCCCCACCTTTTAGATTCCCTTGGCTACTCCTTGTAGCCATATACCTATTCTTTCTTGCCTTGCTCTTGCATAACCATCCATTCGGGGACGAGGCATGCGTTCATAACGGTTGCCGTAGCTGGTGTAGGACATTGGCCAGATGTTATTGGACCGGCCTTGGAACCAGTCGCGGAGAGGTATTTTTCGGTTTGAATGAGCTTACAGTGGAAAATCAAAAATATTTAGGGAGTTTAAAGTCTGAATAAAGAGTGTCGTTCCAAAGCGAGCGGAAGGGGAAATTTACAAGTGGGCAAATCTCTATATGGGGAATCTAGATTTCTCTGAATCAGGAGTGTCATCAGAATCACGGCTTGAAGTATTTGTTTCTCATAAATAATACAACCCTGGACAAACATAATCCCATTAGTCATCCGGAGGTAAACACTTGCACTTGTGTTATTTAACTTAGTCGACAAATATTTAGAATCCGAGAGTATATTCAAGACTCCCCACCACTTCTGCTTGAAGCCCAATGTTAAGAAACAAAGCTTTGATCAAAATACATACAGACACTCAATAGCTTTATGCCTGGTTCTCGAAGCATATCTCGGCTTGAAATGGGTATAAGGAGTTTTTCAGGGGTTCGCGTATTTCAAAAAATTGGAGGGGTAACTTCGAAAATTCGGTAATTGTTAACCCGACATGTCTAGAATCTCAAAAAGAAATTTGCAGAGAACCTACTCATCCATGAAGCTCGCAGTTATCAATATGTGAAATTGCCACGAATCACGTGGGTGCACACCGGGTAAAACTGCATGAGGTTGCTGCCTTGAGGCACTGCCCCGCCTCATAGTCCAATCAATAGAACCCATGCAATGAGGCTGAGGATGGTCCAGTTGGCAATGCATATATTATATGGCACTGATAAGCGGCCCAAATTATGGACTGACTTCAAATTCTGTCTCCAGACGCTACAGTATGGCAAACCCCTCAGAAACCTCTCCTGCAGTTCATTCGTGCGCATTACCGCCTCAACTTGCCGGATGGCGCTCACTTGTTCAGCGGAGCATAGCCACCTGGGAAAAAGTCTCTACGAACCGCCTTGCTGGGGATACGCTAGCGGAGTTTCATTCGTTGGACTACTTCTTTAAAAGCTTCCATCAAGGCGGGTACATGATGTTCTGGTTCTTTCAACAACGCGACGCTTTCATGTCTCAAAGATGTATGGAGAAATGGTCCCGCGATAGGCTGGATGACTATGTTTTGTTGCCTGCAATGCCAGGCTTTGTCACTCGGAATAACAGCTTCTTCGTCAGCCATTTCTGGCGCACTCGGGATGACCCGGACCCAGGTGGAGAATATCTGCGCCTTCATCAGTCACAGCTTAAAGGTCAAGAATGGCAGTATATTTGGGTCGACTGGACCTGTATGCCTCAAAGCCCACGATCTCGAAGAGAACAAGCATACTTCAATACTTGCCTACGAACAATGTCTGGTATTATCCGCAACTGTGGATTCATATACTTCTATCCTCCTTTCGAGGCGCGCTTATGGATTTTGTACGAGATAACTGAATATGTACTTACCTGCGACGGGGGAGTTGCAAGTATAAAGACACCAGATGTCGAGCCATTTCTCGACCATGTCGATGAGATGCTCAAAGTAGGTGTACAAACCACGCTAGAAAAGCACGGCTATCGTTGCTCTTACGATGGAGATCGGCAATATTTGATGTCCTGGCTGGAACTGATTGTCCTCCTGAAGCAGTTACACTTCGATACTGACTTTATTCGCAAGATTATGGACCACTTGACATGGATCAAAACCGGAGTTCAGCTTTATTCGGGGGTGCCCGTGGTGCATTTGCAAAGGTTTGAAGGAATCTTGGTTGTCGACGGAAAAGTTCATACATTCACGCCGTTTCCGCCCTTAGGTCAGTAAAACGATCCACAAAACAATTCAAGTTTCGTGCCTGCTGAAAAATATCAAGATCATGAATAATCCCTGAGACAATCCACTCTATTTCGTGGCCAAGCAATCGACGGAGTCTAATACGTCAGCTTTGAAGTGTAATCGATTATGTATCGCACTTTTCTAGAAAGATGATTTGATTCGGAGCTGTGAGAGCCGGTCCAAAACGGGCTCGAAGTACTCGAGAAGCAGAGAAGGAGGGAAGAAGTGGTTTCCGGTCTCGTATACAACACGCTGAGGTCACCGAAAATCCTTCATATTCTAAAACTCTGCACATTCACGATGAAGAGCAAGGCTGAAGTCAGGAGCTCAGGACTTGAAATTTAACTCAAATTACCAAATAACTATCTACTTACCATTCTACATATAAACCAAAACGTCATATCAGCTACGAGCGGAAATCAAAATGCTCTTCAGCGGCTCGCTTAACCCAAGCAAGGGGGTTTAAACTATCACAGCCACCATTCTACAAAACTCGACACTCCACAATCCCTCATCTCCAAACTTTCCTACATCATCATATTCCCAAGCCTTCTTACTTTCAAACCCCTGTATCAAAGGGTTTTGTCCAGGTCACCTCGATAACCCACGTAGTCACGTGTGTTTTTGTTTTGTTTTGTGCGGGGTAATCCTCCTGTCTCACTGATGAAATTTTCAACCTTAACTTCACCAGAAATCATCATGAAAAAGTACAGACTAGTCAACTGGCACGCAGAGAATTGTCCAGAAATGTTTCTCCCCGAAGAAATCTACGACATCGTGAGTATGTCTTTTTCTGTGACGAGTCACTCGATGCTGAAGCATTTGCACAGATAACTCTTCATGTAGAGAGGCCAAGATATCGGTTGGAAGGTCGTAACATTCCTGTCTGTAACGAAGAAGATTATGCGGCATCCCGACATCAGCTCGCTGATCTACGTCTGGTCAACAAATCGTTTTGTCGCAGTGCGTCGCATTGTCTCTTTCGGGTGATTCAAGCAAAGTTGACCTTCAATCCATCGATCCCCGAAAAGCACCAACCTCTGGAAAAGTTATTTCAGATTTCATGTAGCCCGCACGCCTCTTCAGTCCGGGAGGTGTATGTTGGCTTTGACTCCACTTTCACTTCTCGGCCTGTGGATGAGGACTACGTGCGAGATCTTGCGTCATTGCTGCCCCTCTGTCTGAGTCGATTTCCAGGTTTAACGGCTTTAAAGTATCTCGGACCGGAATATTACAATAATGACAGGGAGGTAGAAAGTCTTGCAGTCCCAATCCCAGAACACCTCATGCGAACTTTTACAAGACGGTTGGAGGCGAGGGCCCTCGCGGTCGAATTCCCAGAACACCTCATGCGAATTTTTACAAATACAGCCGTCAAGGCTTTAAAATCTGTCTCACTGCCCGCACTTCGAGAGCTAAGCCTATCTCTCCCCGTCACTTACGAATTTGGACAATTTTTTCCCAGTGGTATATCCGGAACACCAATTGAGATAGTTGTACGACGGCTTCGGCACCTTTCTCTTCAAGTGTGCGATAACACGGGCCCCAGTGGTGGGGTGAGGTCTGAAAATATACCGTTATCGGCAGTGAAATCTAAGTTTCCGAACCCGACTTTTGCCTCTCAATTTTTCAAGTTCGTTGAACTTGCAACAAACTTAAAGTCACTTCACATTATCGGCACAGACATCTTGAACATCGATGGGGTCAGCTTCAGGCACATGAACGACCTGGCATATTTGTATCTCTCGAACGTTGCAATCTCGTCCGAGAATTTGCTGTCTCTTGTTGAAAACTGCAAGAACTCGATGATTGGTCTTGCATTTTCCCAAGTTGAGCTTAACAGCGGCAAATGGCAAGACATATTGATTCCAGTCAGCCGGCTCCCATCTCTGTCCTTGTGTCGCCTCATTGGTTGTGGGTATTCAACCACAGGCAAAAGTTCTCACTTAGCTAACCCTGACTTGTCCCCCTTCCCTGCGGAACTTGACACGCTTGACAATCTGGACTTTCACGCACTTGGCAATCTTCAACGACAGGTCAGTGCAAATAGAAGCAAAGCAGGTCTTGAAAAACTCGGTGACTATCGTTACCTCCACTTAGAGCCTCTTGAAACTGTCAAGGATTTGATTGATGATTGAGAATGAGGGCTAGAGCTCGTGCAAGATGAACAGCTGGATACGGCGTGGTCAAATCCTCCCACTCAACGGTTCCTCTTTCTCGGCGTCTCTTATAAACATTTGTCTCACTTGACGACCTGGAAAGGCGAGAGTGATAGTTTGAGGTGCGACTCTAAAAATGTTAAAGTTCTGAGTGCTACAAGACTTTCTTCCTGGATGACACCACAACAAGAATCAGTCAGGTTGGAAAAATGGACGATCTTGATCTAAAAGCGACTGACGGCGAATGAACAACCACATTGGAAGATCAAACCTCGCATCCGCTCTTGACAGTACAGTGAAGATAGTCAAGGAAGCTGAGACCGAACTTCTCAGCAAGTCGTACCCACGATGGTCGATTCAAGAACCGCTGGGCAGAATGTCCGAGGAGACTCCCAGCAACCATGAAAGAACAGGAGCAGAAAAATATCAATCAACAACACTGGATCTTGGACTCATACATACCTCAAGCGGCCCAGCACCCCATCAAATGACCTCGGTCAAATCCCAATACGCCGGATACATCATCGACAGTCGTCCGGCGACAGCATACCGCATGTGCTGACTTTGCTTCGTGATACCCGGCATTGGATGGAAACAAAAGCGCCATGACCCACGAATTTCGATCAAAAGAGCATCTTGCACCCGCGAAAAACCAGCCAAACCGTCCAACCAAGAAATGCTAAAACTTACCCTGCATCACATCACATCTCTCTAATTCCTCCTCCAAACAAAAACACAAAAAAATCAGCTTGCAAACAAATGCCAATCACCCCACCCACACAAAAACCGACGTCGAAGAAACCAACCCCAGAAAAGACGGACACGCGACGAAAAGATGCACCAGGCAGTCACAGCTTGCCCACTGGCGGGATTGCACCGCCAGTCTCGCGGGGAGTGAGGGTGGTTCAGGTACTATGGAGTGGCTTATACTTTGTTGGTTTGTGGAGGCCTCTGGGAAGGGAGTGTGTCTAGAGGTCAAGTGGTGGGTGGGTGGTGATGTGAAGGGTTGATGGGGGAAGAAAGAGGAAGAAGGGTGGGAGGGGAGGTGTTTATGGGGGGTGGGGAAAGGAAAGGGGCGAGGAGGAAATTGTTGAAGGTATGTCTTGATGAGGGGAAGGGACGGAGGTTGCTGGATGGGCTGGGAGTTGGAGGGAGGGAAGGCGCGATGGTTGTTTGTACGGCGGCGAGGGGATTTGAATCAAAAGGGGAGGGACAGAATTCGGAAGTGTAAGGCTACGCGCGATGAGAACATGTCTGGGGAAGGCACGCTTTGCGAAATGTTGAAGCTTTGAGGAGGGCCATAGTAACAGCGAGGGAGAGCACGAAAGCGCGTCAGGGAGTCAGTTTGGTGATGGAGGGAAAGATGATATTGCTATCAAGTACTTCGAGTGTTGAAACGAGGATGGCAGAAAGAAGGAAACAGTTCGCGGTGAAGATAGATAGTCTTCAATGAAGATTCCTTCAGTAATCGCTTCCACCGACGAGCCAAACATCAACAACAATTGAGCGAGTCAACGCGCGACGACTGGCTTGTAAAGAAGGCAATTCTCGACATGAAGAAGTGACGATTATTCCTCGCCTCAACATTTCCAATTCAGGAGGCGGGAAAAAAAAACTTGGGCGTGCACGAAAGATCCGATACGTATGAGAAAAAAGCAATGTTGAAACGGGAACTTCACTCCCGACGGAGACGCACAAACTTGGGTGGCTGGGTCAAACTGCAGATGTGTATTGGCAAGTTGACAAACAAGCGATGAACTTAATCGTAATTCCTGGCCTAGAACATTAAGGTACTTTTCTCCAATAGGGCAGTGAGTATAGAGAAGGGAGTTGGTCCGGATTCATGGGAGTCCGACTCAAGTGCGTAAGCTATGGGAGGCTGATGGTAGCGAGGATGGGATTTGTGGAGAGAAAGGCGGGAGCTGTCGAGATTGGAATGCTGAGGTGAAGTATGGCTGCGAAGGGAAGTGGGGGCCTTCTTCACTTGAGAAGCGACGAGCCGCAAAGGGTATGAAGAGCGGAATGAAATCACGAAAGACTTTTAAAGTATGAACAAATTATATCAGTGAACAGAAGTGCAATTCATACATCTACTAATACTAAATCAAACAGCCATCGAAAAAACGCCAGGCAAGTAGAGTAATACAGCCTCAGCGTCCAACAACCAACGCCTCCAAAAACTGCACAAACAACACTATCAAAACACCAATACAAACTCCAGCACCAAGTGCCTCCTTCTGCCTCACAATCCTCGCAACCTTCGCCTTCGCATCCTCAACCCAAAGCCTCTGCCCCGCATCCCGTCTCGCCGTCCTAAGCCCGGGCAACCCATCCAAACTCCTCAAATTATTCTTCACCCTATACTCCCCCATCTCCCCATTCTCGACCGTCTTCCCCGCCCAATGCCCCAACGTCTCCCTATCCACAAACGCCTCCTCCTCCTTCCCCTTTTCCACATTCATCTCCCCTAATTTCACCCTCGGCACCGCATACCCACAACTAGTCTGCACCTTCCACACATCCAGCACAACCACCGCCCTCGCGCCCTCAACAACCTTCTTCCCCATCCTGCCCACCAGCACCTCAAACTCCTCCCTATCCCACTCCACCACCCTACCCCTACAAAAAAATCGCATAATCCTCGGACTCGTCCCAAAACTGCAAAACATGAGCGTCACACGTCCGTTTTCGTAGATGTGAGAGATGGTTTCAGCGCCGGAGCCCGTCGCGTCGATGTAAGCGCATGAGGTGGGCGAGAATATGGTTAGGGTGGACGAGGGCAGGCCTTTGGGCGAGATGTTGATGTGTTTTCCGACGGTGGGCGCCGAGGCTGTGAAGAAGAGGGGTTGGGCGAGGGCCCAGTCTGCGAGCTCGGGGGAGATGGAGTCGTAGAATTTGGGCATCGTGATGAGTATCGTAATCCTGAAGAAATGATTCTAGTGTTCGGAATAGCGACAGGTGGAAATCAAAATAAATGTCGGGTTCGTGTTGCGATGGGATGGGGTGATAAAGAGGTGGGGTGCAGATCTCCCGTGAGTCAATTCATTCGCAGCGGGGTAAAGGTAAATTTACCCCTCCGATTTTCGCTTGCTGTTGCTTGTGTCGCATACCTTCCTTCCTTCCTCCAAACTTTCCCCCGTATTACTCAACAGGATAAGAATGATAATTCCCATCACTAGAATTATGATGACTGCCGCCACTAGCTCTAGATCCCGCAGTTCTCGCCGCAAAAGTAGGAGCAGTTGAGTAAGCGACCGGCGAGTAAGTAACCGTCGTCGCAGGCGGATAGCTCACATTTGGCTGCTGCGCAGAGCCGCGTTCTGTAAGCGGCGTGAATGGATTCGGCGCTGGAGGAGGCTGCGGCACAACATATGGTCGTCGTCCGCTATCATCGTGATAGCTGCCGCTACTCTGCGACTGCGAATGCGACTGCGACTGCGACGATCGATCATTGTGGGGTCTGTGACTGTGAGGAGGCGTAGTGCGTCTCTCTCTCCCTGAATTCGATGTAATAGCCTTCGCGCCAACTTCCCGCTTTAATTTATCGTGAGCGCGTCTCTCGTCAGCGAGTTCCTTGCCCAGGGATTCCACTTCGTCGAGGAGATCGTGCTTCTCGTCTTTCAGGGCGCGCCTTTCCTTGCTGCTTTCGCGGAGCTCGGACTTGAGTTGCTCTTTGTCTTTTTCTAGCTCGCGAATGCGCTCGTTGGCGGCGTCGAGGGCTTCGGAGAGAGCGGAGGGGTTGTGACGCTGGTATTGGAGGTCTTGAGAGTCGAAGTGGTTGTCGGTGGTGGTGCCGAGAGAGGCTCTGTCTGAGGCGGATGAGGAGCCGACGCCTGAGTCTCGGCTGCTTCTTTTGGACTCCTTGGAGTGCGAGTGTGAGTGAGATGACTTTCCTTTGGTGCTGGATGTGTAGTGCACTTTCTTCTTGTTGGTTGAGGAGGACATTATTGTGGTGATTGGGTAGAGCACGTGAGTGCTGCCCTGTGATATGGAGGTGAGGCGGTAATAGTATTGGAGACGAGCACTCTAGGTATGCCTGCCCAACGTGTGCTGTAAATGGACCTGAAAGCGTTGGTGTACCAATGAATGAAGATATCCAAGGACCAGGCAGTGATTTCGAGGCAATCAAGTGTGATCAAAGTAGAAACTAATGACCCAAAATGTGTTTGCTACGCTGCAAGGCTGTGAAGTTGTACTCGGTCTGCAGTAGAGCAGTGAAAAAATAATATAAAGAGGAACAAGTCCGCCCACACAAGATTTCAAGAACTTAAGAACAGTTGCAAACGTTGGAAAGGAAATCAGATCGACAAGAAGAATCTAGGTGGAAGCTGTGCTGCCTGCCCATATTTACTCACATCTCCAGCCCTTACCTACATTCAGGATCTCGGTGAGTAGTGTATGCCCTCCCCAAAGCCCACGCGCCTCCCCCCCTCCCAAACCACTCACCGAAAGGCCGGCAGGAAGAAAAAGGGAAAAACCTTAACACCCCCCTTGCTAAAGGAGGGTGTCTAAAGCACATGGTTAGTCGATGACTCCTCCGAAGCAGCGCGAAACATCCATAGCCCAGCGCTGGCGTGATTGGCGCGGTGGCAGAGGCTGCCTTGCACTGCCTTCCTGCCTAGCCTGCTACCCGTCTCCAAAATCTGCCTGACCACAGAGCCTCTTCTTTTTTTCCCGCACCCACCACGGACACTTCAGTTTCCTTCATTGGCAATGCCAGGACTGCTGCAGGGCGGGTGCTGCCTATTGGAGAATTGGAAATCATCCCACCTTTCTTTCCCGCATCGGTCATGGTGCGTTGGCCATGTCGCTGACATGCACGCGCGAGGAATAATTACGCGCACCGCACGTGTGAGCGTGTCACGAGATTGCCACTCCTATAATAGAGAAGCTGGAATGCAGAACGCAAGTAGTGAGATTTATTTCTGGAATTCTCATATGCTTGACATGTTGATCCTGTAATTTCGTGTTTTCCTTTCTTCTGGGTTTCTTAAAATATCCCTCTCTCGATTGCTTGCGTGGCCGGCTTGGTACAGACGTAGTGCTGCTCTTGTTCTCCTTCCCCGGCCAACGACTTTTTTTGGCCCCCATGATGCGCATGCGCCGACGGATGCGCGCATGTACAGTATGACTCTCACATGCGTTTTTGGCTTATCACAAGAGCAAGAGTATGAAATCATAACTCCAGGGTTAATTGTCTATTTGCAGAATTCAAGTTTATGCGATGATGTTCAAGTCCTGTGCTGCCTAGTAGCTAGCTGTTGTGTCTCAAAAAACCTCGTCATCTCCAACAGTTGGCTTAAGCCAACCTCTACAACGTTGCGTTTATCTGATAACAAACATAGCGATGCCAAGCCAAAACTAAAAATTCCAATCTAAGTCCGTGGTTGATCTGATGCCGAGACCTGTCAGCGACTGCGGGAGCTGGGATAAGCTAATCAGTAGGATCTTACTAACCAGTCTCATTTGCCACTAAGGCTCTCCTTCCCCTCGCCAAGTCTTTGCAATTCTAGGCGTGAAGTTGCGTCCGGGGGACGGATCGGGTTGTTGAAGTTCGGAGTCGTGCTATCCAAGTCCTGGGTTCTCAAAATTGAAGTCGTCGAACTGTTCCATTTCAACCCTCGACTCTGAAGCCGTGTGCCCGTAAATAATCCTTGAAGTAGGCAATTTTGCTGGATTTGTCTCTGAGTAGCTCATTCTGCTCTCTGAGTTGCTCGTTCTTCTCTCGGAGTAGCTGGTTCTTTTCGGCTATTCTTGCTTCGTCCAATCGAATCAAGTCGTCTCTCTCTGCGAGACGCACTCGCAAGACCTCAACCTCTTGTACCTTCTCTTCATAGGCTCTCTTGTACTCCGAGCTTTCTCTCCTAGACCCAGAGCTGCCGCGTTTAAGGTTCCGGTATTTCTCCTCCAGCTTATCATTCTTCCTCTCCTCGTGATCCAGCAAGTCCTCCAAGCGTCTGACTTCCTGAATCTGAACCTCCAATTGCTGTTGCAGATGATAATTGTCGGCCGTCAGTCTTTCCACCTCTCTTCTTTCGTTCCATTGTTGGCTCTGTTCGAAGCTCAATCGTGTGTGTAGCTGTCCCATTTGCGCTTCGAGAGTCTCAATCTGTGCTCGTGCGGCGTCGAGGAGCTCACTGGTGGCACGCTCGCCGGATGAGGAGCGTCGTCGTTCTCCTCCGCTGAGGACAAAGCGTTCGCGACCATGGCGGTCGCGTTCGACGTAAAATTCCTTGTCTCTTCTGTGAGGCATCTTGCTCGGTTTGTTACCCACAGCGAAAGTTTATTGAGGTTGTTGAAATGTGAAGGTGGTTGTTAACGTATGAAGTGTTGATTCTCTTGGAATGTCAAGAGCCTTTTATCAGGGTTGTGGTTGTGGTTGTGATAGGTGACGCTTTCTGCAAGTGAGATTATCTGCAGTGAAGAGCCTGTATTGGATAGCGCTTTGTGAAAGTGTTGATTGGCAAATGGGAGCAACGTTCCTGCAGGTAATATGTTCTGCAGCAACCGGGCGACAATAGGATGAAGACTGAAGGAAACGGAGCAATAAGAAACAGATGGCTTGAGTATATATGCGCGGCTGCCTGAATAGCAGGCCGTGAAGTTGGCCTTTTGACAGAAAGCCTCGTTTGTTGCACATGATCTGAGGAGACCCGGTGCACTACACCCAACAAAATTCGGTGACCTTGTGCGAGGCTGTGTCTCGGCCGTTGAAGAGAGTAAAGCCCTACCTGGACACCCATAATGTCCATGAATGTCAGTATGTTACATGTTCTGTGTGTAGTGGGATGGTGGTCAGGGAACAAAGATTGTTTCAAGCCTTTACAAAGAATCTCGGAGCACCCGCGTGGCTTAACCTAACAGATGATTTGCTCGGCTACCATGAACCTCCTGGGGAAAAGCACAGATCTGATGGTGCTGCTATGCGCCCTGTGAAACACAGTCTTGGTGATGGACTCCAGGACTCCAGGAATCCAGGGTCTTCAGCTCGACAGGAAAGGCGCTCGGAAACGACCGGCTCGTTAATCGGTGTGGCATCCAATCAGCAGATGAGCATGCCTGCACAGCCTTAATTTAGACTACCTTTTGGGATGTTCAAAATCCATGAGTGTCCCAAAAGGGATTTCAGCCTCGTTGTTGGGGGCTAGAGGCGCGAAGCACAGCCACTTGGCGCAAGAAGCTGATAGGCCAGCGCGTCAATTAGAGGCTTGACTCGGCTCCAACACCCCTTTCAAGACTTTCTTCCCCCTGTTGAATGAGGGTCTGGGGAGATTACTTGGCCATTTATGCTGTCATTCGTATCTATGACTGTGGCGCTCCTTCTGTGGCGCTCCACCCAATTCTATATCACGAACTGTGGCTGGTAACACGATGGCATGGTGTGGATGGTGTCTTGTAAGGCACAGGATAGGGCTGAGTTGGACAATCGATATGACGCGTATACCACCCTTTCCGAAACGGAGGGGGTTGATGTCGGGGACTCGGTGGTGGGTCGGGGACATGACGGGCCGGTTATTTTTGGGTTTGACTGAGTAGCCAGCATTCCGATCTCGCTTCATAAGAATACGGTAATTTGTTACTTCTTGAGTCACATCTTGGCTTGTGATACTTGGAACAGTCAAAGTAGTCAGGTCGGTTTTCGAGGTGATAGCGTTGGTCCTTGGTGTGCGCGCATGGGCGACTGTGCCGCCCAGCGTCCAGGTTGCGCGTCAAGCTTAAACCTCGTGCATCTTTCAGATCCTTCGCAATTTTGAAGTGGGATATACATTCAAGTCTCGCCGGTATCGCTCAGGATCGCAGGTGGAGTAGACGGAGATTGAGAGACCCATTTGGCTTCAAATTGTTGAATGGCGATGCACCAAGGATCCTCAGAAAGTCCATCGCATTGAACCGTTCACCGAAGACAGAAGTAGGTAACCCAGACCGACGACTGTTGAACAATGGCGCCAAGTCATGGCGGCCCCCAAACTTGCGCGTAGCCTTTAATCGCTCCTCAACTGTGTCCCGTATGCAACGTCCCATGAGCCTCGTAAGCAATTATTCTTCAAGCCTGTCAAATCCACCGCTGTATGCCGTTGAAGACGCGGAGCAGACCGTATGATCGATCGCGAAAGGTCCCAAATATGCCCCCAACATCGTGGCTGATCGACCGAGGAGTTCTGCATGGCGCCCCTCCAGCCCCTCCTCCAGTGTGAGCGATTCCGAACAGCAGCCCGTTGAGTCGGTGACATTTCGCATTCGCAGAAGAGAAGTCGAGGACAGCGTGTAGAATTGAGAAGAGGGAGTGATTGAGGTGTATGTAGAATCCAAGGATCAAGAGTTGTCGTTGGAATCTTGTGTCGCTTCTGTGCTGATGCCATCCTAGCCCTTCACTTCTTGCAAGCCAATCCCGACCTCTCAATCAGAGCAGAACCAACACTGCACCATCACCCGCATTAGCATGGAGACGACCATATCCTCCGAACACATACATCCTCCGCTCCAATCGAATATCGAGTTGAGCGCGGGAGCGCTATTCGAAAAATTGGCAAGCTCGCAGACCGACTGTGCGCGGGTTTCGAGCTTGATGCAACTATAATTACTTGCGGCGAAAACCCTAAACCTACTTCCCTCGTCATCAAACAATTTGGCCTGCGCTTGGAGAAGTATTACACAGAGTTAATGGACGGGCTGGCCCTTAATTTCGAGGGGGGAAAGTCACCAGACGGTAAAACACAGATGACGCTTCTCGCCATCAAGCGCACACAATGAAAATTTCTTCTTCGCAAGCCTGGACAAGCCAAAGCACACAATGAAAAAAAGAAGCACCTGTCAGACGTCCATCGACACCCACCCAGTCCCCCAGACCGAAGTCATGGTGAAAAGGGCCAAGATCATCGCCGCTCTCTATACAGCCCGAGCTTGCGCCAGTGCCGCCGTCCTTGCGGACAGTGCGAGAACTTGAAGTCTCACTCTTGGGCATCGAGGATCGATTCATCGTCCAGGATGAGGATCTGCAGCTTTTTTGAGAAGCTCAGAAGAGGACGTTTACTATAGAAAAGATTCTATGCTGGAGGGGTGTTAGTATGGGAATGAGGGTATGAGGAATGCTTGATGATGGGCAAGCTGGGGGTGGGAAACGTACAAGTAAAGTCGACATAAGGAGGAAAGGAAAAGGCAGAGGGAACCTCTTTTTATACACTGGGAAAATTTTCGATTGGCGCTAAGGATTAGAGTGGCGTTAAACCCAAAACGGTATTTTGGTGGGCGGCCAATGCGGGCAGTTTCACAACTTCCAATTGTTGCAGCTTGAGCAAACTCGTCCAAATCAGGTTAGTACTAATGCTTGGCGTTGAACACATCTTTGAGGACCTCAGGATGGACAAAGAAAATCCAACCAAGCATTTGCAACAGTTTCCAAAACCATAGGAAAGGGAAACTTTAACGCAATGCTGGACCAGAAACTGCGAAATATAAAGTATCAAGTTGAAGTTTTGAGACTCAACCTTGGCAGGTTAAAACTGAGAAAGAATACAAATAGATAAGTCACAGCCCAGTATTACAGTCCTGATCCACATGCGCCTTATGATTGAAAGTAATTCTATAGCGAACATTGCGAACATTTCAAATACTCCGTTCTTCATTGTTCGTTCCCTTTGGTGTACATATTGGATTTTCTTCCGTTCTCGTTCGTGGCTTTTCAAAGAAATCATCCACGGGATCACAGTACTTGGCTCAAGTTCCCAAAAAACTATATGGGTTTCGATGCATTCATAATTCCAGATGCTCTGAGACCCGTCGAAATATAAATCGACGATTATTTGGAAGGCACAGGTTCTTTGAAGTCCGCCTTAAAGCAAGTCATGTGATCCGAGATGATATTCATGCTTTCTGTGCATCTCCAGTTCAACTGCAAGCTAGTATTCGTTGTGGCAAGTTCGTCAGTAACGGTATCTTTCGGTGCTTAGATAAATAATGCCCTAGCGAGCAAAGAGAATGGCTACAGCTATTACTGATTCAAGGATCATACCCGAGCTCAACTTTCTTAATTTCAAATTCCATATGAAGTTGCTCCTGGCTCATACTCCACTCCGTACCGTTCGCCGGAGAATATTTAATTGAATCAAAATAACATTTCTTTGGAGATCAGATCTCAATTGAATGTTCAACCTTTGCGGACAGTTGAATACCAAATTTATCAAGCTCCGTTTATTTCTCTGCCTTCTCTCAGCCTTCATCTTCATCTTCAACACCACGACCACCTCATCAACCCCCCAATCTCCCCCCAACCTTTCAAATGTCTTCCCAGTAGCGACCTAGCCACAATCGAAGAGACAACAGCATCAGCCCCTTCCCCCCAACCCAACGCCCCCCCTCCAACCAAGAAAAAGA
>Ga0247778_1000114_pt1 | contig 139431 bp, 126 predicted proteins | sample UWRJL049202B5_FD_179939 | JGI IMG/M metagenome (GOLD analysis project Ga0247778, IMG submission 179939) | Plant litter microbial communities from Arlington Agricultural Research Station in Wisconsin, United States - UWRJ-L049-202B-5 | ecosystem: Environmental > Terrestrial > Plant litter >... | reverse complement strand
ATATATAATATAAATATTAATAATATATAATATAAATATTAATAATATATAATATCGACTCAAAATTATTTTTTTAATATAATTAAATAAAATATTTTGATCAAAATAATTTTAAATATTTAATTAAAATAATTTATAAAATTAATTTCGATTAAATATTATAGATATAATATATTTGCAAAAATTATATTATAAAAATAATATAAAAAATTTTATATAACAAAAAAATTAAATTAAAAATTAACAAATTTGAATTTATTTATTTTAATTTTATTAAATTTATTAATAAAATTAAAAAATATAAAAAATATTATTATTTTAAATATATTTTATATAATAAAACAAAATATAATAAAATAAAATATTTTAAAATAAAAAATTAAATATTTAATTTTTTCAAAAAATTTAAATTATATAATAAATATTCAAATATATAAATTTATTAAATATATTTTAATAAAAAAAATTTAAAATTTTTGAAAATTTTTTATAAATATTATTTCGAATATAAGATCAAATAAAAATTAATAATATTATATAATCTAATATAAAATAAACCGGTTAAATAATATAATTATATTATTTAAAAAAATTTTTTTTTTTTAATATATAGGAAAATTTTATATAAATATTAATTAAAAATAATTTTAATTATAATTTATTTAACAAATCAATTTTTTTATTATACTTTATTTTATTTTATAATATTATATAAAATATAATATAAATACAAATCAGACCTAGATCATTTTTGTATTTTCGATTTTATAATATATAATTTTATTGATTTTTGCAAAAAAAAATTTAAAAATTATATAAAAAAAATTATTTTTTTAGAATATAATAATAATTTGATTTATATTATATTAATTAATAATAAAATTATTCGAAAAAATAATATTTATATTAATAAATTATTTTTTAAAAAATATAAATCTCCAAAAATAAAATTTTTTAAATAAAAATGTTAAATTATTATTAGTAATAATAACTTATGTATTCCTAAATATGGTTTAAACCTAATTAGGAATAGTCTAGAACATTTTAGAAGGTTCCCCGAGATTATCCAAAAAAAATCGAACTAATTTATAGAATAGTTTCTATATAATTCCATAAGATTCTATAACGCGTAATCACAATGGAAACTAGCCCTAAAATAGGCAATAAGCTTTACTAGCTTACATATACAATATATAATACAATATATAATATAATACGTAATACGGAAACTAGTAAAAAACTCTAGAATAAGAGCCTAGGGTATAAATACCCTAAGCTTATCCTGTAATTAGGCTTCTTCTGAATCCAAGCTTTGTTTACTTAATCAATTGACACTAGTACCGATCCGGCAATCCTCACGTGCCCACTCCCCACATTTTCACAAATTACGCGTCGTAGAACCCTATAGAACTATATAGAAACTACCCTGTAAACTAGTTCGGTTTCCCTCGGTTAACCTCGGGGAACCTTCTAGAATGTTCTAGGCTATTCCTAATTAGGTTTAAACCATATTTAGGATTACGTAAGTTATTATTACTAATAATAATTTAACAATTTTAAATATATGATTTAAATTAAAATTTTTATTCTAAAAAATTAATAAACTAATTAATTTTATATTAATTTTCTGGAATTATAATAATTATAATATTAATTTTAAAATTAAGATTTATTAAATATTTCAATTTTTTAATATTAATTATATTAAAAATATTAATAAAAATATATTTTAATAAAAATATATTTTAATAAAAATATATTTTAATAAAAATATATTTTAATAAAAATATATTTTAATAAAAAATTTAAATATTATTTTATATTTTAGATATTAAAATATTTTTTAATTTTTCCAATTTTAATTTTAAATTTTAAATTTTAAATTTATATAATTTATATATATTAAAATTTTATTTCTAATAAACAAACATTTGAAATTTTAATTAAATATATAATTAATAAAGTTTTATTTATAAAAAAAACAAAATATTTGATTTAATTTTTGTTTCGACAAAATTCTAGATTTATAATTTATTGAAAAAGTATATAAAAAATCAAATTGATTATATTATTTAAAGATCTAAGATAGGCGAAGCCTTTATTATATAAACAAAGTATGTAGGTTGGGAGTGACCCACGTGACTTTCAGGTCACATGTTTCAACAAAATATAATATATTTTTTGAACTTATTTTTTCGAAAAATAATATTTTAATATATTTTAAAAATAAAAATTCGAAAATAATTGAAAATTTTTTAATAATTTTATTGAATTTTATATAATATTAAATATGTAATTAATAATATTTTATTTTTCATAGAAAGATTAAATTTTTAATTTTGGAAATCGCCGGGCGTATGATCTATTAGAAAGAATATATATATATATAAATAGAAAATTAAATTTTTGATTCTTTATGAAAAAGGTGGGAGCCTTTATATATACATGAATACACAAATTAGTCGGTCTTGTACATGATCTTTAGTAGATCACTTCAACACTATATTGGTTTTCTCGGAATGGACTATATAACACGAAATATGGAGCCGAAATCGACACGATTATAGGATGAAGATTCATATGCCAATCGAATGCAAGTACCTAGGTAATCAACACAGCATTGCCTCCCTTGATATAAACGGCAGTAGAGTATGACAGCGGTCGTGATAGTCTTATGTAGTTACTCGCGGGGTATAATCTTGGTGATACTACCTAGGTATTATACGTATTCCTGACCATAACAGAGTACATAGGATGGCATTGAGTTGGGTAGGTAGATTGATGCTCAAGAAAACATGATCCCTCGTCATCACTACCAATCTCATATTTTTCAGTTCCCTCTCCAGAATAGTCAAGTCTATATTCAAGCTGGTTTGGGACAGACGGACGAACCCTTCGAAGAGCACCCAATAGTGAGATTGAACGCATAGGAATAAAACACCAACTCAGTAGTAGACCTGTGAAGCATGGTGTCCTCTGGCCGGAGCCCTAAGTGAATATTTGATGCAGCGATTCGCCAAGCTGAGCCTCGACTGGGACAGGCTGAAAAGGGGCGTCGAAAACCCCATTTTCCTAATTCCCTGAAAGAACGCAGCAAGTTCTGAGTTCTGCGGCGTTTTTAGAGGCATTCGCTCCACTTGAACTGCAATTGTTCGACTTATTATTATGCCCCGCAATATACTGCTTCAAGCATCTACAAGTGCCCTTGCAGATCAAGCAAATCCCGTGTGAAAACTACACAGCGATTGAATGCAGAGTGCAATCCCCATACTTTCACAACTAAATTGACTTCAACATAACAGTGGACTTGATATTCAACTATTGTCATTACTTGGGATAAAGCACCGTCTTGGGTATACGTATGGCGCTTCCTAGCGCCAGATATCAAAATATCGCCCTGCTGCTCAGCATCCCTGCTTCATTTGCCACACTGCCGATTTAGCTCTCTCCCTTACGTTCAACTCGGGATCCTGTTCAAGCATCTCCAGTTTGGTAAGGAATCCAAGCTTCTTCAATTCATTTGCTCGTTGCTGGCAGGCCTGAGTATCGGTTGTGTTGTCTACCCAAGTCAGGTTAGTGACCAGCCAGCATAGAGCGTGGCGGACTTCAACCGTTGGATTATTGAATTGTGGGACGAGGAGTTTCAACAATTCTGTCTGTGCTATCACTAGCTGGCGGTGGCGTGGAACACTCGCAGCCATGTGCACAAGGATGTAACCAACAGCGGTGATGATTTCGGACTGGGGTGGTATGACCCGGGGATCAGGTGTAGAGGAGTTCCGTCGACTGAAGGCGTTGACGACTTTTGGCTTCAATTTAGATGCTAGAATCTCGAAGACCCGGTCTTGACCCAGTGCGCTAAAGAGGAAATCGATCATCTCAGTCGTTTCGGATGTATTGCCTTGGCCAGCACCCCCTATCAGATTGCGAATGAAGTCAAGTCCTTGTTCCTGTACTGCTATATCGTCCTTTCTGGCTTTATTTGCTGGATTCGTTTCTGCGTCTCTCAATGCTGCTAGGCGGAGCTCGGCTTGCTGGATAGATTTACTACGACTGCTGCTGGGCCGTGAATTGCTGGACTGACCAAAAGCCCCAGCGAAAGCAGAAGTGACTTGATCTTCAAACTGGTCCATTTCCATGTCTTCGTCAATTTCATCGTACAATTCCGAGTTTGAGCCACCGTCAGCCCTCGCTTTTGAAGATGCAAGGGCCTCATTCTCGGTATCATCACAGATGAGCTGAACCAGCCAACCCTGGCCAAGCTCCTCCACACACGAGCGCTTCATTTCATTGTTGACAGAATGAACGAAGTGTTTCAGGGCCCACACGGCATTGAGCCGTAATTTTGCATTCATAGAATGTGCGTGCTCGCAAAGTATTTTGAGAACACCTGCCTCAGAAATGGCCTGGGCAGCACGATTTAGTAGAATCTCACATCCGCGGGAGTGCATCGAACTTACCTCACGCATAGGACTGACGTCAGTGACCAAATTGCAAACAGTTGCTGTAGCCGCAATTTGGACTTCAACATCAGGATGCTGCAACAGGCGGAAAACCGGCATGGCGACGCCATTATCAATCAACGTGGTTCTTAAGATCCCGACAGAACGAGAGAGTGCACGAATTGCTCCACACGCGGCAATCAATACATCGACAGAATTGAATCCGTACCCTTGTCCGGCCCTGTCATCGCCTGAGCTGTTGATCACTCTCTCGGACTGCTCACTAGTCCTTGGCGACGGCTTGCCTGGATTGGAGCTCATCGACTCGACGATATAAGGTGTCATGCCCTGATCTACAATTGCCTTTCGATACTCATCTTTGAATGGAACAAGTGCAGCAATTGCTTTTAATGAGCTTTCCCTAACTTTGATCTTGTGAACGAGTAATGGCGTTTGACCTTGGTGGTCCAAGCCCGGAGAGTAGCGAGATTCCTCAGCGGCAGTTAGCTTGCTACCATGTGGTGACCATGGATGTGATTTTGAGGTCTCTGCAATAGGATCATACGAAATTTTCAACAGCTTTGACAGCTTGCCCACTAGACCGGCATCGAATGCTGACTTTTGAAGATATTCGCTATCCGTGATGAGCATTGCAAGGACTGCAGGTGCACGTTCTCTGACCATCCAGTCAAGGCGCTGTGCTTCCTCGTCTGCAAGATTGTCCTTCCGTTTTGGTGGGCTAGCAATTTCGTCCAACATTTGAACAAGTAGAGGGACCACCAGGAGGCCAATGGTAGTCTCTCTGGCATTGTTAGTCAAGCCAGCCCTGTAAAGAACTGTCAAGACCGAGGCAGCCATTAATCGTTGGGCGCCACCTCTTGTCCGAAGTATTAATATGAGATATGCAATCAACGGACTTTCAGGTTCCTCCGGGTCGGATAGAGAAACGTCCAGAGGCGTAGGCCCGGATTCGAGGCTAGCATCACCCCAGCTTGGCATCGAACTACTATTATATTTATTCGAACTGGATCGGCCAGTTGGTGCCAGCTGCTCCCTGGAACCGGAAGTACCCAAAGGAGGGAAAGCGGAAGCTTGCGAACCGGCACTCCTGGATTGATGCAGAGGCATAGATGGTAGCAAATAGTCAATAGCGTTCAAGTGACTTTGTCGATTACTTAGACCGGCTGCATTGAATGCGTTCCAGGTAGCACGTGCGTTTTGAGAGGCAACAAAATCTGCTGGCAGAGTGATTGGGAAAATTGCAAGAATAGCTGGGGAGTACAAAAGTTGGGATGCTCGGAACTTAGAGTTAGCTATAACAGCTGAAATGGCTTCCAATATAACTGAAGGGGTCGTGTTTGGCTTGGCGGTGGGAAAGAACTCCTGGAGACCATCCCGCTGGGCGAAAGCATCAGCGCCTGGTATGACAAGACCCTCGGCCACGACAAAGCTTGCCAGCTTTGTTGCAAGTGCATCGAGGACTCCAGAGTTTGCTAGGCCTTGTTGGTGACGCTCCTCTCGGCACAGTCGTCCTATCAAAGACGCCGCAATTGATACCTGACATTGGACGGTTGGCGTAGTTGAGTTCTGGGACAAGATTCGACACAGAGAAGGGCAATGTTGGCGAACAAATAGACTTTCTGAAATGGCGCCTATGTTCAGTGCATTTGTGCTAGTTGCTAGGATGGCCGAGTCTGCTAAGTTGGAGAGACTACGTAGAGACGCGAGGACCAGTTGGGCGGGATTATTTATTGGACAAAGATTGGAAAGGATAGCTGATAAGGCAGATGAAGATTGCAAGAAAGGAAGAAAGGCAGGACCCCCTAATAATATCAAAGGTTAGCTAGATCATATACCTAGAAGCGCACGTAGAATTGGTATATACCCAGCGCGATACTGGCAATCACTTGCAGCCCTTGTAGTCTAACCATCTCTTCTTCAACCAAAGGTTTGGACGCAAAGCTATGATCGTGGGATTTGCCATCTTGCCGGTTGACTGCTTTGTTCGATGCCAAACGTACGACGTGGTCCAGGATTCCAAGGGTCACAACCAGCTCTTTCTTCAACGGGTGGCCGATGATCTCGTTCTTGAGCGTTCGCAAGATGGAAATCTGCTCGGCAGCAGTTTTCGCGTTGCGTATCTGAGAAATCCAAGCTTGCCGGGCCATACTGGGAAATTGATATGTACAGGCGCGGTCAAACGGAGGCGACGGGCAGTGAAAGTGATGCTGCTTTTTTGGCAAGAAGAGGCATAGGGTTTGGGCTCCGAAGACCTGAGGGACTGGAGAAGCAAATGTATAATGTCTGGCCTAGCAGCTATTACTGCAAACTACCGTGAATGTTGAGTGCCTAGGTGGGCTGAGTTGTGAATGTACAATGGGAACATTGGAGTTGTATCTGAAAAAGCAGCTCTGAAATTAACCTTTAGCGAACCTGCGGTGACCTACAGTACGTATACTGTAGTATAGAGAGAATCTCGCGCTCTTTGTTGGCCCTCGCACAATATTACAGCTCTACTAACTCCTCGAATTATTTTCGTTCGCCTTCCCTTGTTCCATTATCCGATCTAGGTGGTCCTGCGATCGCGCCTTGACCAGTTCCTTTACAACCCTGGGTACTGTCGTTGCGCGCGGCTCTACAGTAGCAATAAAAATCTCGTTGAGTCTAGAAGCTCGCCCCCATCGTCCTCATCACTGCTGATACCTACCTCAGTCTCGCAAGACCCAAGAACTTAAGGAATTCTTCTCGATAAGCCCATCTCTCAGTCCAAAGCGCGGGACTCCACAGTTTCCGCTTCTGCGCTCATAAATCACACCCCACTTCCCCTCGTTGCCGGACTACGGACTGCCAGACAACTCCACAAGGCGAGACGAGACGAGACAATTGATCATGACTCCATCTTCAAGATCATGCTGAAATCTTTCTCGCAGCCTCGATCGCCTGCCTCGTCGCCCAAATTTCACTATGCGCCTGCGTCGCAGTCATTGCCACCTTCTCCATTATCACGAAAAGACCCCACGTCCAGATCGCCTGCTCCTTTTCCGCGAACGATAACTCCCCATCGAGTGCAATATGTCGACGCTAGCACACAGTGGAAAAGCCCCGTCATGAAAACAAAGCGGGAAACCGTTCCCCGCGAGGATTATCACCAGAAAGCGGAGCAGGACCAGGACCAGGAGCATATAAGAGCTCTATCTCCTGCTGCTAACGCCGCGCCCCCCTCTCCATCTAAGCCGGCCCTGCAGCCACAGTCCCCTGGAATTAAGAGACGGCAATCTCGAGACGTGCAGCCTTCAGCGACTAGCAGCAGCCATGTTTCCCCGCCAAAGCGTGCGAAATCAGCCCAGGTCCAAGTCAAGACCTTGCCAGCCAAATATGAGTTTTGTGAGGTTGAAGATATGGTGATACTCATTGCCAATATGATTTCGGAGCTGATTCAAACGAATGATGGCCTTCCACTACGTAGTGGGGTTCTCACGCGATTTCATTCAAGGTGAGGGGGATCTCTGCAAATATTTCACGAGCTAACATATCAAAGGACGCCTCCAGGCATCTCCGTGCTTGATTATCTACAAAGGCTCGCAAAACATGCAACCTTGACCCCACCTTTACTTCTCTCGATGGTGTACTACATAGATCGACTCTGCTCTCTCTATCCTGCATTCACAATTACTACTTTAACGGTACATCGCTTCTTAATTACAGCTGCAACAGTAGCTGCGAAAGGCCTTTCCGATTCGTTCTGGAATAACGCTACGTATGCACGAGTGGGGGGAATCAAAATAGCAGAATTAGGCCTGCTTGAGCTCGACTTTCTTTATCGCGTTGACTGGAAAATCGTCCCTAACCCCGAGGTATTGGTAGACTATTATCGAGGACTAGTCGAGCGCGCGGAGGGTTACGAATTGGATAATGATGCCAACTCAACGGAGGATGAAGACGTGGATGACGAGAGCATAGAGAGCAAGGAGGACCTTGACGCCAGACCTGACGATGCTACAGATGTGAAATGGAAAGCTTGGATGGACGATGTTTCCACTCACAAAGCCGGCATTGCAGACGCTGGTAGCAGCAAGGGAACATGAGATTTATGATTGGAAATACCCTGGGGTTTTTTATTTGTGGCATGGCTGCATTGGCAAGAAAATGGCGTTTGGTTTGGGACTCATACGACAACGGTTTACATAGAAGGGGTCGGTCAGGACATGGTTTTTATGATCTGCCCATAGATGATGAGAAATAATGCACCTGAGAACGGAAATTTACTTCTCGGCAGTAATGAATGTGGGAGTATTTCATTGCAACTTTCCCGTGAAATAGTGACCCCTCTTTGATAGAGCCAATAAAAAATTTACGACGAACCAAATCCTAAGAGTACTAATCGCAGTCCTAAAGCAATAATCTGTGAGCCTAAGGCACACACTTACAACATACCTGCGCAAGGCTGACATTTTCAACAGCGCCTGAAATCATCGCAGACATCGCGGTTTAAGATCAATTACCTACTGCAAAGATGAAGTACCCGTATTTTTTCTTTGCACTGTGCGCTCGAGCTATTGGGGCCATCGCCTCCTCAGAATCGACCGATAGCGCTGTCATCTCCATTCAAGCCGTCGGATCCTCATCAATTACCACTCTCGCAGAAATTGGTTACAATCCTTCAACACTATCCGCAGAAATCCTCTCTTTCGACTCGCCAGAGCTCTCTTCAGACGCAAAGCTTCTTCTAATTGGCATCTACGATGCTGCAACTTCAAGCTGGAAGTCATCTACCTCGACAACCTCCGTAGAGAGCTTCGCCAAAGGATACTCACCAACGCTCGTCCTGTCCCTGGACGCACAAGGGGAAGTCATAGGGGTGACTTGCAAGAGCGCAAAGATCGATGCTGGGCAGACTAGGGATTTTGGGCCGAAGGTTATTGTATCGAAGATGGGGAAGGGGAAGCTGCCAGAGCTGAATCGGCCGGTCGTATTATCACCAGAAGGGAAGTTGGAGGAGCCTGTTCCAGAAAAAACAATGTTGCAAAAGTACTGGTGGGTTTTACTGGGAGGAGTTATGCTCTTGATGACTGCTTCTGGCGGTGGAGAATGATTGGATTCTATGAATATAGACGTGTGGTTTACGTGCATATGCGTGGATTGCCTTGGTGTTTCGTTTGCAACTTTAAATTCTATAGCTCTCAATCTTTCAGGGTTCTTTCAGGGTTATGGCGGGAGTTAGAATGTACAATAGCAATAACAAGTCTCAAGGAAACATTGTTATTGTATAGGTATAGGAGGACCAAAGCCTCTGTTACATAAGTACTCTGTAGGACCAAGAAGACTGCCCCCATTAATGGCTTTTTAGAACCTTTCCATATTATATCGCTCGCTTGACCCAAGACATCGTGCTTGCCCAGTGCTAAGGGTATTCCACCGAAATCATCATTATGGTAAATAAGCTAACAAAACCATACCCTCTCAAGACCGTGTGAGGGCTCGGATATCCTTCATGCAAGCGGCATCGCCAGAAAGACTTTCAGGTAATTTTCAATACTCTTCTACTAGAGGCAATTACTTCAGCTTGTACAATACTTATACTTATGTATGTACGAAGTACCTAGCTCGCGGTGGACAGAAAAAGCGGCACTAATTATTGCCCGTTTTGAATGTCCCACTCGCCGCGGCACCTTCAGAATTAGTGCCGCTTTCTTTGTCCGCTTTCTTTGTCCACCAGGCGCCTAGGTATTCGGCTTTGGGATCGCATCAGCTCGCGCTTATCTGTCAACCTTATGCGTTAAGTGGAGAACAGGGGTCGAACACGTTGATTGGTCGCACCAAGGCTACGGCTACCTAGGTACTAGGTACGCTTTTGATTTGCCAGGCGAGACCTCTTGCAGCGCGTTCATAAAATACCACTCGCGTCTCAGCAGAGAGTTTCCTTTCCTTCCCCCCCAAACAACTCCAAACCACAAATTCACACACCCTCTACACAACGATCAAGATGGCCGACCAAAACGGATCAGCTGCTTCCTCTGGCCCAACTTCCGATGCCAAGGGAAAATCAAAGGTGACGCAGTACACTCTGTTATTCGACATTCCGAATTGCTAACAGAATCACACAGGCTGTTGAACCTCAAGATGCCTCCATGGACGTTGATGACAGCTCCAGCGAAGATGAAGTTGTTGACGAAAATGAAGTCGGTACGCAATGAAAGCTGATCTGATCTAAATATTGCCCTTTCGTTAACAAACACTAGTTGAGGAACCGGACGAGGATAACGCAAGCCTCCTGGCCTGATATAAGCCAATGCACCATTGCTAACATGCCTCCAGATGGAGGAAATCGATACCGAGAATATCATTGCTGACGGCCGCCGTACTCGTGGTCGCAAGATTGACTTTGCTAAGGCTGCAGAAGAGCACCCCGAGGAGGACGATGAGGACGAGGACGATGACGACTTTGAGGCTGCTGAGGAGGACGATAAGATGGAGGAATAGATTGACGAACATGGGGTTTGGCCTTACTGAGGGTTGATCCTTGGCTAAACGCTTGCACTGCGTCTTCACCTGAATCCCTTTGTATCGCAAACGCATTTGCGGCATCTTTCATCTGTCAGATCAACAAACTTTTCTTTCCGGGGCATGTTATCAGGAAGGATATGGGCATATGATGGTACGACTAGATGGTTTAACGAGGGAGGTTCACTGAGAATTGCGTGTACTTGAGATGCGGGAATACCAGAAGAAATGAAACTTGTTCTGAAATCATATATCAACTCAACTATCGTCCGTAAAGTGTCTCATAATTGAATAGAATAGTCCTTGTTAGCCTATCAACACCCTAAAAGGTTGCGCAATTGTGCAACAAGGGCAGATTTCTTAGTTGCCTGTGATTGCTCCATCGCGAAGCGACACATCTTCAATTCTCCAAACAATTCAAGCGGCCAAATGCTCAACGCCGAACGTCACTATGGCATCAAGGTTAGCTCCCTATTTTCCCTGCTTGCGTTTCTAGTTCGGTGTCGCGATGCTTGCCTTAGCAAAATAATGCACCGCGACGCATTCGGATTCCACGGCGATGCGCGCCTTTTCTAAGATACCTTGATTCGCAAGCTGGTCCTACAACCGCTAATCTCATTTCCTATAGTAGGTTCGGGGGGTCATCACTCCATCAGCGGGATCCGAGAAGTGCGCTCTTTGAAAACTACAACGGCGGCGCGAATGACAAGACACGAGCTGGCAGCTCAAGCCCGAATCGACCGGGAGGATACGGGGGCGGGTATGGCTATTCTGGCGCCCCAAATGGCTCTGCGGGTCTTGGAGGTGGGTTAGGACTTGACAAACCTGGGTACAGACCTGCTACTCCGAACTCAAGGTATGTTGTGATAAATAAGGGAGCATGACACGTACAGGATGGATCGCTAATCCTTGCGGTAGAGGACAATACAGCGATGCTGTTCTCAACGAATTAGAGAGCCAAAACGATGGCCAGGTAGAGGGCATATTAGGCAAAGTCAGGCAACTCAAGGATGTAAGCAAAACGTTTCTATAGAAGCCAATGTAATCACTGACTTTGCTCTAGATGACTGTCGCTATTGGCGACGAGATCCGCGAATCCTCGGCGCTGGCGGAGAAGATGAACGATTCCTTTGATAGTACAAGATTGCGACTGCGGGGGACAATGAACAGAATGCTAGTCATGGCCGAGAAAACTGGCGTGAGTTGGAAAATCTGGCTGGCTTTCTTCGCAGCTGTGGGGTTCCTCTTTTTTTATGTCTGGGTATTTTGAGACCATGGCTTGTTATTAGACATGGGGTTGCAGGTTTTAGGTGATGGATATCAGAATAGCTTATGCATCAAATCGGGCGTTTGGGATGGCTTGTATGATACGAAATGCTTGCTGGTAGCCACAGACTGCCGTGTTATTACTATTTAGAAGTCTTTGGCAAAATGATCTACGATAATTTGACGAAAAGCACACACATGGGTTCATAGGTCTATGGAAAGTTCACAAACATGGTTACGTTTGCCAAAGTCCCACCCCAAAAGAGTTTGGGGTACGGGGGAATTATTTGGAGATGCTGTCCATCATATCTGCTTGGTTTGATGAACTCGAGGATATTTCATTCGATCGTCTTTCTAGGATAACGTATGATTCCCCAAGCCCCTAGCCCCTAGCCCCGCGCTCGACGGCCAGACCTTTGCCTCGGACTGCTTCCTATTTGGCTACTGCCATTCGACAACATACTGCTTAAGTCCAAGCTATTCTGTGTCCCATCACTCCTAACCATGCTCGCAGCGGGTTGATATCGAGGAGGAAGACCGGCATCGACGCTCTCATCATCATCACTAGTGCTCAGCTCTGCTTCAGTATCCGTATGCTCGTAGCCGCCAGCTTCTGGAATGTCGGCGTCTAGGTCGGCATCCATGTCCATATCCAAGTCTTGCTGTCCAGTAGCTCTTGAATGAACAAGATCTTCTTCCTGAAGCATTTGTGATTCGTCCCCGTCCAGGGTTGAATCACCTTCATCACCGAACCCTGTAGCACCCACCTCCTCGCCTCGAACAAGGGCTTCTCTATAGACGTCATCTGGCAATCTTGACGCGAGTATTCCTCGAGGCACTTCCTCAGCCTCGTCCTGTTCTAGAGGCTCATCGTTTTCCGAATCATCAGGATCGTCTCCCTCTATCTGAGTGGTCTCGGCTTCTGGTACGTCGTCATCCAAATCTCTTCCTTCCTCCATATCGCCATCCATGTCTTCACCTTGCAACAGCGCATCAACGCCCCCAGCTTCAGCCTCAGCGAGCTCTTGGGCCAGAGCCTCGCGCCTTAGCGCTTCTTGGTGTTCCTCCATCTCCCGCTTCTCTTCCCGCAACTGATACAAGGACTTTGGAATGCCGGGAGGCTTGATCCACGAGTTCCCGTAGTTCTGAACATTTTGCTTCCGTCTTTCTAGGTATTCCTCGTCTAGAAGCAGTCGTGCGAGTGGATGGCGGCTGGCTGCGAGATGTTGGGAAGGACGATTCGTTGCAGGATGTTGTGTCGAGGGGCCGGAGGATTCGTTGATTTGAGGGGTAATATTCGATGTGTACCACAATGTGTGAGCATCTTGAGGGGCAAGGCTGGGCAGTGAGAGCATCTTGCCTATATGTTATGTTGTATGTTGTATGTTGAATTGTTAAATTGTTGAAGTGATGGTCGTGCCTTACATTTGTTGTTTACATCTTTTCGCTAAAATCTGGACAGCCTTGCCTGCCAGCCTTGCCGATGAAGATCGAATGTTTCGTCTCCCACCCCCACGCAAGAGTCAATGTTGCGCACCAAATCTAAGTTTGGAGATTGGTTCTCCATGATACATACACTGCACAGTACAGTAGACTCCAAGCGGAGGATGCCGGGTGAGGTTGTGAATTTCTCAGCAAACGGATCCAGCGAAAAGTCAAAGGCATGCTGCCGCCGCGGCGATCTTCATGAATTATTATTGACCGTTACACTACGAGTTCTTCCGTTGTTGGTGCATCTTTCCTTGAAGCAGCGAAGCCGGCCGTTTCTTTTTCTGCTATTTCCTGCCGCTTAGCAATGACAGATCCATGATCATCCTTCAGCGTTTTCTCACCGAGAGGAGGCTACGATTTCGTATGCGAACCACGCCAGTACCGGCAGCACCCCAGAACGAACGACTAGGTGCTTGTAGACTGGAAATCAATAGCCTGCATCTCATTCGTCGCTCGACGTGGGCGCGCAGAGTCGCAGAGTCGCAGACAAGGTTCAGCAAGAGCTTCCCGACAGGGGCGAACCCCTCTTTTCAGCAGCGTGTCTAATCTCAGTACATATCCGACCAGTGTGATTGGACGACGAGAAAAAAGTTGCATCTCAAATGTGTCATTTTTCAACTTTGCCCTTGACTGCGGCCTAGTGCGGGGACCCCTCTGGTTAGGTCTGGTCAGGGCCAACCAGTCAATCCCTCCCACAGCTGCATCCCCTGTAGCATCCTGATGATCCGCTTCCCTCGGCGAGATCCTAACCTCCTAAGCTACTGCATGAAAGGGCGATATCGGCTTTCAATTCGAGAGAAGAAAAAAAAAACCCCCCCAGGTCTTCCTTTTTATGCCTGTCCTCAACCCGTGTGAGGCTACGGAGCCCTTCCCCCATTCGCTGTCCCGGGGTACGTTGCATCGAAGCTTCTGCAGAGGCCTGCGCATCACGACTTATGCAGTTGTAGCTGCAGCCTTTGTGTCTTGCTGGTGTGGGGTGCTTAAAGACCATTAGAAATATCTTGTCCGAGGATCCAGATTCCAGAGCTGTGTCGGCTATTTGCTCCATACAAGTACAAGACAAGTATCTCTCTGCTAAAATGCCAGCGAAATCCAGCATGTCACCACTTTTGTTGATCCTGTGCTAGGCCTGTAGGATGTCCCTCCGTTGGTGGTGGTGGCAGAAGTAGCGGACTCACTGCACGTTGTGGGTGGAAGGCCGGTTGGTGGCTCCAAACAGAGTAGGTAGAATAGTGTATTATGTACCGTACTACTCCGTACATTCGTGCAACAGCACCAAGAACCAGAGGTTACAGTTTCATTCAGATCTCTTGCTGCATACAGCAGCATTAGTAGTAGTAGTAGTAGTATCGAGAGCTTCCGATAGACGCCGGAGTAGGTAGGTTGTGGGTGGATCATAGATTCAGAGGTAGACTAGTGCTTGTAGACCAGCTGCCGTGCATGCAATCCCCATTACCGGAATAAAACCCATTCTTTCCCCTCCGTTCCTCGAAACTTCTCTCTCATTCCCGCGATTGTCCCTCACAAGCTGGTGCTGTGGTACCCGTCCTAGAGCAATGTGAGTACAAAATCTTCATCTGGCTCAGGCCCCGCAAACCGCAAGGTTATGGTGGCTATCGCACCACGCTTCGTCATGCACCAGGCCGTTGACCCCGTTCTACGTGTGCTTTCTGGTTCTGTTACTCTCTTCAATCGCCCGTGCTGGTAGTGAGCAGCACGCCAGTCAAAATGGTATCCTTCTTGACGCTGTGAATTGCAATCCCTGCGCAATTGAATTCTTCGTTCGCCGTCTGACAAAAGCTATTTAGCTAGAAATTTTCCTTCCCCGCACCTCACCCCAAATCTACCTTGCATCCTGCATCTCAACACCGCAAAATCTAAAAAAATCCACGCCTGCTATGGCAGAGTTCGACGACAGACAAATCCAGATTGACGCTGAGAACGAGCCATACCATCCATATGACTATCAGACCGAGGAAAACGGTTCCTGGGCTGGCAACCTTCCCGTGAAGCAAGGGCTGTATGATCCCGATTTGGAGAAAGATGCCTGGTATGTATTACCTACAGAGTGTGGCGATTGCTCTAAAGCTGCTCTCGCAACTCCCAGTCCTTACCAAGCGAATAACGCTGACATTGATAACTTACAGTGGTGTCGGCTTTGCATGGTAATATCTGATCCGGCCATTGTACAATTGCACCGAGAGACTGACATTCGATACAGCCATATAAAGGGCAAGGCAAGCCACAAAATCGTCAGCGATGGTATGCCCCAGCCTTTTGTGTTATCCGGATGCTTTTAACTGACATGTCAAATCTCACAGCACGAAACCTCCTTTGTAACATGACCCATCGAGGTGCGGTGGGTTCGGATGCGCGAGATGGAGACGGGGCGGGTGTTATGACCTCGATCCCCCACAAGTTTTTCATCAAGAACTTCGAACGCGAAACGGACATCAAGCTTCCGCCTTTGGGTCAATACGCAGTGGGCAATCTTTTCTTCAAACCAGATGAGGAGACGTTGCAAGAGTCAAAGAGACAGCTGGAAGAGATCTCAGAGTCACTGGGGTTGAGGGTGTTGGGATGGCGAGAGCCTCCCAAAGATTCTACTCTTCTTGGTCCTGCTGCTGCTTCTCGTGAGCCTATTATTTTGCAGCCATTCGTTGTGCTAGCATCTGCCTATGGCTATGGAAACTCGCCAGAGACCACAGATCCTGATCATTTTGATGAGAAATATTTCGAGAGACAACTTTACGTGCTACGAAAGCGTGCGACCCATACCATTGGTCTTCAAAATTGGTTTTACCTATGTTCCCTTTCTAACAAGAACATTGTTTATAAAGGCCAGCTTGCGCCCGTGCAGGTTTATCAGTACTATTATGATCTGGTAAATGCTGATTACGAAGCCCATTTTGCTCTTGTGCATTCTCGTTTTTCTACCAATACTTTCCCTTCCTGGGATCGTGCTCAGCCCTTGCGATGGGCAGCTCACAATGGTATGGAACTTTGTAGATCCTCGTGCATTGCCTGTACTAACTCCCTTAATTAGGTGAAATCAACACTCTGCGGGGTAACAAGAACTGGATGCGCGCTCGTGAGGGTGTCATGCAATCTGACATCTTTGGCGATGAGCTCGAAATGCTGTACCCCATTGTTGAAGACGGTGGTTCCGATTCAGCTGCGTTCGACAATGTCCTCGAATTGTTGACTATCAATGGTGTCCTGTCATTGCCCGAAGCTGTCATGCTTATGGTACCTGAAGCATGGCAGGACAATGCTGCCATGGATCCGGCCAAAGCTGCGTTCTATGAATGGGCTGCCTGTCAAATGGAACCCTGGGATGGACCCGCCCTCTTCACATTTGCTGATGGAAGATACTGTGGGGCAAACCTTGACAGAAATGGTCTTCGTCCTTGCAGATACTATGTCATGGATGATGACAGAATCATTTGTGCATCAGAAGTCGGAACCATTCAAGTCGATCCCGAGCGTGTCGTTCTCAAAGGCCGACTGCAACCTGGAAAGATGTTGCTAGTCGATACTCTTGCCGGCCGAATCATTGACGATGCTGAACTCAAGAGTACAGTCTCCAACCGCCACGACTTTAGATCATGGCTTCAAAAAGAGCTTATTAGCTTGCCCAAGGTTCATGAGGATCTAGTCACCGACGGCTCCCTAGATCTTGCTGCAAAGCCTGACTCTGCAGCCATTCAAGAAGATGCGATGCTGAGAGCATTTGGATATTCATTTGAACAAGTGAGCTTGCTTCTTGCGCCCATGGCTTCTGATGAGAAGGAAGCTCTGGGGTCCATGGGAAACGACGCTCCGTTGGCATGCCTTGCACAAGCACCTCGTCTGCTCTATGAGTATTTCCGACAACTCTTCGCACAAGTCACCAACCCACCTATCGACCCTATAAGAGAGGCTATTGTCATGTCTTTAGAATGCTATGTTGGTCCACAAGGCAATCTTCTGGAAATGGATCCTTCTCAATGTGGTCGGCTACTCCTGCCGACTCCCGTGCTTTCGATCCCCGAGTTCAATGCCCTGAAGAACATCAGCAAGCTTCACCCTTCCTGGACTGTACGAGTTATCGACTTGACATTCCCGAAATCCGAAGGTGTCAAAGGATATCTCAATCACCTCGACTACATTTGCGACGAAGCCACTGCCGCAATTGAAAACAAGGACCGCATCATCATTCTCTCCGACCGTGCTACCTCGGCCGACCGCGTTCCTGTTTCTGCGCTACTTGCGTCTGGTATGGTCCACCATCATTTAGTCAACAACAAATGGAGATCCCTCGCTGCCTTGGTAGTCGAAACCGCTGAAGCACGTGAAGTCCACCACATGTGCGTGTTGGTCGGCTATGGTGCCGATGCCATCAATCCATACCTCGCCATGGAGTGTATCTTAAAGCTCAATCGTGAGGGGTTGATCAGAAAGAAGCTTAGTGATGATACTCTTATCCGCAACTACAAATACTCTGCAGACGGTGGTATTTTGAAAGTCATGAGCAAGATGGGCATTTCTACTCTGGCCAGTTACAAGGGTGCTCAGATTTTTGAAGCCCTGGGTGTGGATGATACAGTTGTTGATCGATGCTTCAAGGGCACCGCTACGAGAATCAAGGGTATAACTTTCGAGCTTATCGCAGAGGATGCCTTCCGCTTCCATGAGAAAGGATTTCCTTCTCGATACACTGTCAGTATCCCAGGCCTCGTAGAATCTGGCGAATACCATTGGCGTGACGGCGGAGAGCCACATATCAATGACCCTACCTCCATTGCCAATATCCAAGACGCTGTCCGCACCAAGAACGATAAGTCATACGAGGCATACTCACTTGCTGAATACGAGCAAATCAAGGCCTGTACGCTCCGAGGTCTTCTTGACTTTAAATTCGACGAGTGCACACCGGTCCCGATCGACCAAGTTGAGCCATGGACCGAAATCGTGCGGCGATTCTGTACAGGTGCTATGTCATACGGTTCCATCTCGATGGAATCCCACTCTACGCTTGCTGTTGCTATGAACCGCCTTGGAGGCAAGTCCAACACCGGTGAAGGTGGTGAGGATCCAGAGAGATCCGAGAGAATGCCAAACGGTGACACTATGCGATCAGCCATCAAGCAGGTTGCATCAGGTCGATTTGGTGTTACCTCAAACTATTTGGCCGACTCGGACGAGCTCCAGATCAAGATGGCCCAGGGAGCTAAGCCCGGTGAAGGAGGAGAGCTTCCTGGCCACAAAGTCTCCAAGTCGATCGCTAGAACTCGTCACTCCACTCCCGGTGTCGGCCTCATCTCACCACCACCTCATCACGACATTTACTCCATTGAGGATCTGAAACAACTGATCTATGATCTGAAGTGCTCCAACCCACGAGCAAGAGTCTCCGTCAAGCTTGTTTCTGAAACTGGTGTGGGTATTGTTGCGTCCGGGGTCGCCAAAGCGAAAGCCGATCATATCTTGATTTCTGGCCATGATGGAGGAACAGGTGCCTCCAGATGGACTGGTATCAAATATGCTGGTCTACCATGGGAGCTTGGTCTCGCCGAGACCCATCAAACCTTGGTCTTGAATGATCTTCGTGGACGTGTCGTCGTGCAGACTGATGGTCAACTTCGAACTGGTAGAGATGTAGCAATCGCCTGTCTCCTTGGAGCCGAAGAATGGGGGTTTGCCACAACTCCTCTGATTGCCATGGGCTGTATTATGATGCGTAAATGCCACCTCAATACATGCCCGGTTGGCATTGCAACCCAGGATCCCGAACTTCGAAAGAAGTTCCAGGGCACCCCTGAGCATGTTATCAACTTGTAAGCACATCCCCGAACTTTCCATCCCATCATCTGTTCATATTCGTAATTTCAAAAGTCCCAATAATGTGAGATTGGGGCCAATCTCCCACAAAATTTGGGACATTGATCACAAATTGTTATTGTTCAGTAATGCTAACACCGTCGGGCAGTTTCTATTATATTGCCAATGAGCTGCGAGCCATTATGGCCAAGCTTGGTTTCAGAACCATTAATGAGATGGTTGGCCATGCCGAATGCCTAAGAGTACGCGAGGATCTGCGTTCCAACAAGACTCAGAACATCGACTTGTCTTTGATCCTTACCCCGGCACACAAGCTCAGACCTGGTGTTGCTACCTTCAACGTGCGAAAGCAAGACCATCGTCTCTATGTCAGACTGGACAACAAACTGATCTCCGAGGCTGAACTCACCCTCGACAAGGGCTTGCCTTCGAGAATCGAATGTGACATTGTCAACACGGATCGTGCTATGGGCACCTCACTCTCTTACCAGATTTCCAAGAGATACGGCGAAGACGGTCTTCCAATGGACACGGTCCATGTCAACATCAAGGGCTCAGCTGGTCAATCCTTCGGTGCCTTTGTTGCACCGGGTGTCACGCTAGAATTGGAGGGAGATGCTAATGACTACGTCGGAAAGGGCTTGTCCGGTGGTCGGCTGATTATCTATCCACCCCGGGCTTCCGTCTTCAAAGCTGAAGAAAACGTTCTTATCGGTAACGTCTGTTTGTATGGCGCGACCAGTGGAACCTGTTTCTTCCGCGGAGTGGCTGCTGAACGCTTCGCCGTCCGAAACTCCGGTGCTACTGCTGTTGTGGAAGGCGTTGGAGATCACGGCTGTGAGTACATGACTGGAGGTCGTGTCCTCATTCTTGGCAGCACTGGCCGTAACTTTGCAGCTGGTATGTCCGGAGGAATTGCCTACATTCTCGATATTCAGCAAGACTTCTTGTCCAAGCTCAACCCTGAAATGGTTGAAGCTTCCGGTATTGATGATCCTGCTGAAATCGCATTTGTTCGTGGCCTGATTGAGGACCACCACCACTACACTGGCTCTGAACTCGCGGCTCGTATTCTGCTCGACTTCAACAGAGCTCTTCCTCGATTCGTCAAAGTACTTCCAGTTGACTACAAGAGGGTGTTAGAGGAAGAGGCGGCTAAGGCAGCCGAAGCCAAGCGCGCTGAGTATCAGCTTCCTCTACTCCCCGGCAATCCAGTTCGTGAACTCCACGAAAAGAACCTCAAGGAGAAGCACGAGAAGAAATCGGATCTTCAAGACATCGAGGAGACGGTCGGCGACTCAGCGGTTGAGAAGAAGCGCTCTTTGGTCTTGGACAAGACCAAGGGTTTCATGAAATACCAGCGCCGTTCTGAGAAATATCGCTCTGCAAAGACCCGAACTCGCGATTGGGCCGAATTATCCAAGCGACTTGACGAAGATGAGCTGAAGTACCAGGCTGCTCGTTGCATGGACTGCGGTGTCCCCTTCTGCCAGTCTGATTCTGGGTGTCCGATCTCCAACATCATCCCCAAATGGAACGAATTGATTTTCCAGAACCAGTGGAAAGATGCCTTGAACCGCTTGCTCATGACCAATAACTTCCCAGAATTTACTGGACGTGTCTGTCCAGCTCCCTGCGAAGGTGCTTGCGTTCTCGGTATCAATGAAGACCCGGTTGGTATCAAGTCTATTGAGTGTGCTATTATCGACCGTGGATTTGACATGGGCTGGATGATCCCTCAACCACCGAAGGTCCGCACCGGCAAGACAGTTGCAGTTATTGGCTCTGGGCCCGCAGGTCTCGCATGCGCTGACCAGTTGAATAAGGCTGGTCACAAGGTCACGATTTACGAGCGTGCCGATCGCTGCGGTGGTCTTCTAATGTATGGTATCCCCAACATGAAGCTCGACAAGAAGATAGTCAAGCGACGCACAGACTTCATGGCTGCCGAGGGAATCGTTTTCAAAACTGGAGTTGCTGTCGGGCAAGATGTTACCCTGATGGATCTGAAGGCCGAGAACGATGCCGTTGTCATTGCTACCGGCGCAACGGTTGCTCGCGACCTGCCAATCAAGAACCGCAGCCTCGAAGGAATCCATTTCGCTATGCAGTTCTTGCACCGAAACACCAAATCACTCCTTGATTCTGAACTTGCCGATGGCGAGTACATCTCCGCTAAGGACAAGAACGTAGTTGTCATTGGTGGCGGTGACACTGGAAATGATTGTATTGGTACTTCCGTTCGTCACGGTGCCAAGTCAGTCACAAACTTCGAGTTGCTTCCCCAGCCTCCAAATGAGCGTGCTCGCGACAACCCATGGCCACAGTGGCCAAGAATTTACCGTGTTGATTACGGTCACACTGAGGTCAAGCAACACATGGGCAAAGACCCTCGCGAATACTGTGTCATGTCTGAAGAGTTTGTTGACGACGGGTCTGGGAAGGTCAAGGGCATCAACACCATTCGTGTTGAATGGACAAAGTCTGCCACCGGCGGTTGGGACATGAAGAAGGTTGATGGCTCGCAGCAATTCTTCCCTGCTGAGCTTGTCCTCTTGTCTATGGGCTTCCTGGGCCCCGAGGATCGTGTGCTTGGTGATGAAATTGAGAAGGATGCTCGCAAGAACGTCAAGACACCACCAGGCAAATACCACACCAACGTGGAAGGTATATTCGCTGCTGGTGATTGCCGACGTGGACAATCGCTCATTGTTTGGTAAGTCTCTACACTCCGGCCGTAATCTAGGTGACGCTAATAGAGTACATAGGGGTATCAACGAGGGCCGACAGTCTGCTCGTGAAGTCGACCTTTACCTCGAGCGGTCTACAAGTCTCCCAGTCACTGGTGGCATTGTGAAGCGCACCGCACAGGAGATTCTGGGGCGTGCTGGGCGTGCTTCTATTCAGGTCACTGCCGCAGCAAATTGAAGATTGGAGAGATCCATGCAAAGACACAATGCAAGGCTACGAAGTGGGTCATGATGACAACACTGAGACGAAGACGCACGTCTGTGATATACCTGCCCATTCCATTTCGTGGTTGTACTCCTGACACTTATTATTGACAATACCAGTGGGTCTTTCTTGGCAGTTTTTTGGGAGCCGGCGTCCGTTTCTGCTATTCCGTGTAAATAGATTAAAGATGCAACGTACATATGTGTTGAGCCATGATGACTATGATTATAGCAAGTGAAGAAGTGATATAAAATTATCGAGAGTTATGTGGCAGCCTCGCGATGGACAGAAAAAGCGGCACTAATTATTGCCCATTTTGAATGTCCCACTCGGCGAGGCATATTCAGAATTAGTGCCGCTTTTTTGGTCGTCAGCCAATGACGGTTACTCATCAAAAACTTGCTGCGGCTGCGAACCTGCGAACCTGCGAACCCCGCCAATGTTCCACTCCACCCGCAGGTGAAGCAAGGCAAGCTCTATTCCTGAAGAATTTGCGTTTTCCTTTTCACTTTCACCTTCACCTTCACCGTGCCGATGTCGACCTAGGTATTTCATGCTCCGAGTCCGCACTACTTCTTACCGCAGACGCCAATACATCATCGCACTTCCCCTTCTGGTGCAAAGTTGGAGTTGGAGTCGGAGTCGGAGTCGGGGGCTTCGTCATTGTAATAGTGTACGAACCACACAGCACACGCGATACAGCTTGCTTCACCTTGAAACCCAGCGATTGCTGTCAGCCTGCAGCTGCTCACTTTTCCCCCCTTGCAGAACAGAGTTGTCAGCCTCGCGGAATAGTTAATTGAGGCCCGAAACCCGCCCCAGGCTTTCCAACATGCGTTTCGGGAGGAAGTTGCGCAATTCCGTCTACGAGCCATGGAAGGACCAGTACATGGACTATTCCAAGCTCAAGGTAAGCAGTGCTAGAACTCACATTGCCCCATTCGGGCCATTCGGGGGTTTTTGATGTGCAGCCGCTGACAATTCCCCAAGGCTCTATTGCGCGAGGACGAAGATGATCCGACCTGGACTGAGGATGACGAGAACAAATTCTCAGATGCGTTGGTAAACGTCGAGTTAGAGAAAGTTGCTGCATTCCAAGCATCCACATTCAAGAGCCTGGAAGAACGGGCGAACAAGGCTGGCGAGAAGCTCCGAGATCTGGCCCCAGAAGAAGGGGCACCTAAGGGCACCATTACGGAGGGAAGGTTCAAGGAGATAGAAGAGGAACTGGACACCATCACCAACGAAACCAAGGAATTGAAGAAGTACAGCAACATCAACTATACTGGCTTCCTCAAGATCGTTAAGAAACATGACCGCAAGCGGGGAAACAACTACAAAATCAGACCCATGATGCAACAGCGCCTGTCAAGGAGGCAGTTCAATTCCGAACAGGGATATGCTCCATTGCTCAACAGACTGTCAACTATGTATTATGTTGTCCGCCAACAACTAGACGAGACCTCTGAGCCAGCTATTGCATCGTCTGATGCTCAATCGCAGACGCAGAACGGCGAGAGATACATGGCTTATAAATGTGAGTGCTGACGGGGTTTAAAGACAGCTTTAAGAATTCACTGACATCCTATTTAGTCTGGGTTCATTTGGACAACCTTCTCGAAGTGCGAACGTTCATCCTACGTCGACTGCCTGTTCTCGTCTACAGCGAGTTGGCCTCCCAAGGCCTAGATTCTCAGGGCGATCCAACTCTCAATTCCCTTTACTTCGATAGCCCAGATTTCACCTTGTATAACCAAAAAGTTGACCGACAGGTGGATGCATCGTCAATCCGAATTCGATGGGCTGGCCAGTTGAAGTCCGGACCAGAACTTGTCATTGAGCAGAAGATCATCCATGAGAACGGCAGCAGTGAAGAACGACGGTTCCCAATCAAGGAAAAATATGTCCAGGCCTTTATCAAGGGCGACTACAAGATGGAGAAGACAGTGCAGAAGATGGAACGGCAAGGCCAACCGGCAACCAGAGTCGAGGAGTTTAAGAACACTGTCGACAGCATTCAAAAATGTATTCGCGACAACGATCTACAGCCCGTAATGCGAGCAAACTACACTCGCACGGCATTCCAAAAGCCCCAGGATGACAAAGTCAGAATCTCTATCGACACTAATCTTGCATTTGTTCGGGAAGATTCCATAGATCCAGATCGACCCTGCAGAAACCCCGAAAACTGGCATAGACTCGATATCGACAATGGTCCTATGGAGTACCCGTTTCCCAACATTAGTCAAGGCGAGATATCCAGATTCCCTTTTGCCGTCTTGGAGATCAAAGTTAAAGAATACGGGGGGAAGAAACATCCGCAGTGGGTAGATGACTTGATGGCGTCTCACCTGGTACACAAGTCGCCGCGCTTTTCGAAGTTCGCTCACGGTGTTGCTACGCTGTTCGAAGATAATGTAAACAATCTTCCCTTCTGGCTGAGTGAAGTTGAGACGGACATTCGAAAGGACCCGCAGGCCGCATTTGAGGAGGAGGAAGAAAGAAAAGCCAGGAAAGCCGAGGACGAATTGGTCGTGGGAAGCTTTCTCGGAACATCCAAGCCGAGTGCAAGCTTCAAACCAGCTGTCAGCTCACCCTTGAGCAAGTCGTATATGCAGGACAGAATGGCTGCGGAGGAGAGAGCAGGTCGGCGTTCTGATTTCAGTGGGAAGGGAAAGTCTCGAGGTACTGAAAATTCGCAAGGACCTGGCGAAGAGTCAAATGCGCGTGGTGGTTATGGGACCCTTTCTTCTGTCTTTCCGTCTTTCTCGCTGTCGAGGTATGCCCGTTCACGCAGAGAAAAGAGCACTCCGCTTCCTCCCGGAGTTACGAAACCGACACAACTTATCAAGGATTCTGGACCATTGCAAGTTGAGCCAAAGGTGTGGCTGGCTAATGAGCGGACCTATCTCAAGTGGCAACATATCTGTTTCTTGCTGGGCGGCTTTGCAATTACTCTTTACAATGCTGCTGGAGATGACAACCTCAGACTAGGCATGGGCATTGCATATCTAGTTGTTGCTTTCTTTGCCGGAGCTTGGGGCTACTATATGCATCGCACCAGGCGAGACATGATCGTTGCTAGGAGTGGTAAGGATTTCGATAACATGATTGGTCCCATGGTGGTCAGCTTTGCGCTCATGATTGCCTTGATATTAAACTTCATTTTCAAGGTAAGACCCTCGCGCGATATTATCAATACATAAAACTGATTATGGGACAGTATCGAGCAGCCATTGAAAGGCTTGAGACGCCTGACCATGCCAATTCAACAGTCCTCGGGATCGGAGAAGTGGCAAAAATCGAGCTCATGTAATTTGGTGTAGGCGAGAATTGGAGCAGAGTCCAGGTCGGATTTCCACCGAACATATGTATTATATATCGTAGATCCTATTGGCTTTCCCTGGCAGCGATGTTGTGGGAGCAAAAAAGTGGTGAGAGCAAAAAGCTATGAGTCTTGATCTAATCATTACTCGGCCAAGGGAAACCCCGTATGTAGCAGAAATAAGTTCAAGGTTTAAGAAGTTTGCCAAGTCCGCTGGCAAGATTTGCCCCAGGATGTTGAATCATCGCCGACGAGGCTGATGCCAAACTGCACCCGATCAACCCCACATACATGTTTTCGACCTCACATCTATCCGGTGCATGTACATGCGAATCATGGCGTACTGCAAAATTAGAATCATCAAGAATTTCCCATGCAGTGCCTTTGAGACATTATCAATATCAATACAAAGACGCTACTACTGCTACAGCAGCTGCTGAGACGTCAATCACCTCACATTTCGACTCAGCCTCGCGAGAAACGCGGCACACCACCACCTCAGCTAAATGTCGAAGAACGACCGCCACACCACCTCCAAAACATGAATCAGGGATACAGCCATGAGTGAGGCCAAAAGAAAGCTCTTTGGTCTCTTCAGGAGTCGCAGCACATCAGAAAAACCACCAAAGGACTCCAAGAGCGTAAGTTATAGGACAGAGGCATGTGCCTACGCGTCGTTGAGTTTGTGTGCTGATTATGGAACTTGCAACTACAGCACGACAGAGACCACCGGGACCGAAAATCTCGACGGCCATCTCATTCCCATTCCCACTCTCCTCGAAACCGCCCCCCACCAGCTCACACCACGCACTCGCCCGCCGCGGACCCTGGAAGGGATTCAACCCTCAGCCATGCCTCTGCAGCCACCCCTCCTCAACCTCCTGTCTTGACAGAATGGCCACCCACGGGTCTCGCGAGAGACTCGAGTCTGTCTCAGGGAAAGGCGATGGAACTTATTGCCTCTGGCACACCAGTTTTCAAAGGATCTCGACGGCCGGTTCCCCACCTGCCTGATGCTTACAACTTATATGCGACCTGTGAGGGGAATAAGAGTGTAGGAGACGATCGTGCCACACCATTTAATGCTGCGTTTACTGCTTGTTCTTTCCGTCTCCAAGACTCTGATCCTCCACAACATCCATGGGAAACTCTGGAGCAACCCAGTATGTCGTTCTGCTACGGAGCGCGGCCCGGCTCAATCACATTGAACCACTGGGTGAGCTCGTTTGGAACACCGAGCGTATCAGTGGAACTTGTAGAACCAGATGCAAAACCTAGAGAGGTGAAGCTTTCGACGATTCTGGAACGGTTGATCTACCTTGAGGGGGGATTTGAAGAGGATTATGAGGACCTGATGTACAAGAATTTGTACAGGAACCTTCTCCGAGATCCCGATAAAGACCGCAACCCGCATAAGGGTATGGAAACCCAAATCGCAGATCTGATTATTATACTGTCTCGGCCCGAATGGATCGATTTTAGCATCCCTGGAAACCAAGTAGTGGCCAAGTTCTTTGCAAATGCCACTTACACAGACAACGGAGGGTATAAGACATTCTTTCACCAGCTGCTCCTCGGTCTAGAGCTGGACTTCCGCATCCATTCAAAGTATCATGCCGAAGGGCCAAAGCAGAAGCTCCTTTCGCAGCTCCCTCCCTGCATTTCGTGGGACTTGGCGCTCGCTAGAAAGTGGAAGCAGTGTATGAGCATTGAGAAATTCAACATTGGTAGTGATCCAGAGCAGAGTATGTCTATTCTCGTGAGTTAATACTTAGGCTCATTACTTCATAGTTCGCTTCCATCTCAAAGCCAAAAAGTCGCAGGTTAAGGCTCTAAGGAGGTTCGCAAGGGCCATGAAATGGCCAAACCTTGCCAAGGTTGATAATGTCCTTAAGGAACGGGATCCTGATGCTAAGCCTCTGGAAGATCGAAGCTCTGATGCTATGTCCTACTTCACAGGAATGATCATGCCTGGACGAGTTCTACCCTGGTTGATAATGAACACCTTGGTAGACTGTGATGATGACATTGGGCCGAACTCTCTGGCTGCTTTGACACACGTAAGTCATCTGAAAAATATTTTACGCTTTAGTACTCTCTACAAGAAGTGCCACATTCGTTGGTACATAAGATGGCTACAAGCAAACTCAAGACAATGACCAAGGAGGGCATTTGAGGGCTGGCGTATCTAAGTATGACTGTGGCCTTTCTTTGAGGCCCTCTAGGAGGGCAAGATATGTCAATTACTACGGTTGGCACCTCATTCAAAGAGATGGACTTCAGCATTTGAGAACCTCTCATGTTGTTCTTCATGAGTCGTTGCACAGGCAGCCGCCTTCGAGCTCCTAACTGACTCCTACACTGTAGATTCACCCGAATAGCGGCTTCCAATACAAAGGCACAACCTACTGGTCTAGCACCTCGATCGTGGGCAAAGTCCTCGCCCCAGAATGTCAAGAAATAGCAGGATGGATAGGACCAGCACGCCCCGCACCCGACCTCTCCCGCATCCAAGTTGCACGAATCCGTCAACGGCGCCCAAAGCAAGGCCTCCACACGAGCGATGTAGAAAGCATGATGGAGCGGTCTGTCCCTCTCGGCCCACCATCAACTAAGTACCCAGTCTCAGAATACCAGCTCTTGCACCCCGATACGGAGGACATTCTCAACACTGTTCGTATAGAGAAATTGGCTTTGAAACCTGTATCATCGAATAATACCTCGCCTGATAGCCTTGCAAGGCCTTTGAATTATGACGCAGCGGTACAATTCGCCATCGACGGCCGGTCGTGGCCTCTACGCCTTTCCTACGACGTTTCCTTCATCTCCGCTTACCCCTGTTCCCGTGGCCCGCACCCTTTATTCTTCGACTATGTATACAAAGCGGTAAAAGTCGAAGATATACTTACCATTAAGCAGTGGGGAGAGTTGGACGCCAACGCGAGTATTCGAGCTACGTCGAGCACTGGAGCGGGCACGCCTTCTGCGGGGAAGGGGGCGATTGAGGAGGAGGACGAGAATGAGAGTGAGAAGGTGCTGGTTATTGAGGCGTTTGGGGTTAGTGATAACGAGGTATTGGCGAGGGCTTGGTGCAGCCATTGGGGGCTGAGTGCGGTTGTTGCTGATGTTGATAGAACCTGGTCTGTTTACCTGCCTTCTCCATATTTTGAACGGTGCTAATGGGGATTTGTCGACAGTATGGCATGTGCAATCAGGGAGGCTTACGCAGCCTGCGTTAACGTGGCTATTCTGGTCGATGGCGTTCACGATGATAGCGATTCGTGATGGGAAGGAATTCAGAATTCATGAAGCGTTTGGCTTCTAATGATTTATGAGGTGACTAATGACAACATGATGATTTTATGACAGCAATGCAGCGCGGGGCGAGGGAAAGGGGAGGGGGTCACAGGAGCACGGGGAGATAGCGAGTTGACGAGGCTCACCTATCGTTGTAGGCATGGCGCGGAAGGAGGATGGTAGGGAGCATGAAAGAAGACTCTCCATTACTGGATGTCGTCCTTGCTCGATGTATTACTTGATCACTTAGGATTATTGCAAAATTCATGGGCCAAAAGTTGGCAAATCATTCTCAACGTTGACTTTCCATTCCAAGAAATGGGCTATGTGTATTCAATCCATTCACTTACTCTCCTGCGGTATGACCTGACCGCTGTCCCCATTTCTCATTGCCCATATGTAAAACCATTAATTTCATGACCACCAAGCCCCAACGCCGCGCGATGCATGATATGATTTGCGCTTCCTCATGCTAATGTACATGAAAGGGTCGTGTGCTCTCTGACAGTGCAATACGCCGATGCTCGTACCCATGCCGTGAAAATGTCGTATGCTGATGAATGCCATATGTATGCACTTCGATCCATCTAGCCATTATTAATACACCCAATATCTCAAATCTAATCGCTTCTGGAAGCCGCGTCTCCATCGCTCCCACTTCTTTCTCTGCCGAGTTTGGGCGGCCCAGAGCTCTGCTGGGCAATCCACTCGAGAACTGCTTCATAACATAGCACATATTGACGTAGGCTCTGGACCATGCTGAGTCTCTGACCTCTAAAGTCCTCGACTGTTTTCTCGATGAGATCCAGGTTCTGGTCAAAAATCCAATCGCCATCAACCCCTGGTTGTTGACCCTTGCCTTTGCCCTTGCCCATGTAATCCCCTCCACTCGCAGAAGTGATCTCCATGGGAGTAACCCCACTCTTCATCTCCTTGCGTTGGCGCTTCAGCATGTCGACGACAGAATCGATCGTGCAGAACGTTCCTGTACGACCACATCCTGCACTGCAATGGACAAGCATGGGTCGAGGTGATTGGTCCAGTTCCGGCTCATCGGCACGTATTGGCAGAGTTGACGACGAAGAGGAGCGTTGAATTGAATTACTCAGTTCTACAAGGGACAGGAGCTGGCTTGCGTTGGCGGGGGCCCCAAAATCAGGCCAGTTGGAATAATGGATTTGAGTGATCTCTCGCATGTGTATAAAAGGATGAGCGGAATGGCACAGGGTGAACTTTCGGACGATAGCGTGAGGTTGTTCTGGCGATTGAGCTCGCGGGGCCGCTTCGGTGGTAGTATTTGCCCTTCTCCTGCCGGAGTCCTTTCGATCCGAGGGTGAATGATGTCGCCTTGGGTCAAGAGACACTCTCCTCTCCGACAGACTTTTCAACCTAAATGGTCCATATTCCTGGCTTGACCAATATGAGTGGCACTTCAATTGACCGCCTTCCTTCTCGGCCGTTAACATGACTATCACACGAACATCTTGGTCCCAAATAACGCTCCAAAAGTCCTGCAAACATGTTAGTGCAATTCGATGATGGATATTTGGACAGGAAAGTCCACCTCAAAGGTTGTGGGAAGCGGCCCCTGCGATGCGATGTATCGCTTGTTGCTCCGTGATGCTTTGATGTGACTCGCATTGATATAGTCACAGGCACCGTTAGGACGATCCTGAAGTCTGACTCTAGCATGTTCAAATGGCCATATGTTATTGTACCGATTCTTCCCACCTTTCTCGAGGCCAGCAACCTGAACTTTCTTCGCATCTGGTGCCGGCGTACCATATGAGACATCTGATGACAGGGCTTTGGTCATTCTATCTCGTTCAGCCTCCTCCAAATGTAGGAATTTATCTGATATCCTCTTTCCATGGTTCTCTCTAGCAGCAGCCTTAATAAGCCATGCAGGAAGAAACTTTTGTATCTCCTGACTTAAATCATCGGGGATTTTGACGTCCATTTGGCCCACGCCACCAATTAAGTCCTGGTTCTGTCGAATATTACTGAAAAAGGGATTTGCAGCATTTTTCGTTGCAGGCAGGTCAAAACCGCCAGCAACTGGCGCCACTCCTGGAAGCGATGTTCCTAGGGAAAGACTAATTTTCGAATTTTGCGATTCCTGAGTCGACCTACAGTCGATGAGATTTGGGAAAGTTTTGGAGAATTCCGCAAAACCGCTTCTCAGAATATAGCTGGATCCCTTCCAACCCTCATTGGTGAATTTTCTCAAGGTATTGACTGCAGAAAGCGCGTCTTTCTTTTCAGCTGAGAATGAATCATAGACCACAATATATTTAGAAGTTTTCCACTTGGCAAACCTTGCCTTCTCATTCTCGCTGGTAAAAGTATCTTGAAGCTTCTGTAGGTTGAAAGACGCCCTTTTCAACAAGGTAGTGGGGATACAGAGATTTAAAGCTCCGCATATACGGGATGTCGAGAACTGTCGGAACGTACGAAGGTCTAAAAGTAAATAATCACTTGGAGAAAGCTTCATTAACATGTCTCGTAACTCCGCGGGCGACAACATGGTAGGGCTGTCTTCTAAGGCAGATGGGAGGGTATCCGCGCGGGGATGCTGGCCTCGCCGCTGTAAATCCATATGCGGCGATGGAGGATTTGCACTATTTTGAGGTAAAGAAAGCCGCGGGTGCTGGTCATCAAGCTTCGAAAGGGCACTGCGCTGAGTTGGTGGGTTCGGCGAACTCATGTTAGCTGGAGATTCTTGTCGTGGTATGTCGAAAAACGAAGGCGCCCCTGATAATGAATGTTCTGGCATACGTCTTCCGTCTCGGGATGTGGTGCTCATAGGGCTTCTCGATCCGTCAAGATCCATTCGGTCAGGGGTAGTCCCACGATCGGCTGGTAGGCTTTTTGGGGAAGGGTAGTTTAGTGTGTCAGAACGGGTCGACCTTTGCTCTGATCTCGGGTGAACATGACCTCCTTGGGTAGAAGCGAAATGAGAGAGATTTCCATGCCCGAGATTGAAGCCATTCCCTTCTTCTGTCCGCCGCCTGAATGCTTCAAAATCAGGATGCGATTCCAATGAGATGTGTTTCGGTGTAGCCCCTCCAAATGATAATATAGACGAGGTAGGAGGACTCCAGTTGTCTTTCGGGCCAACTCCAGAGTCTCGAGGGTCACCTGTAGGATCCACGACGAGGCCGAAGTAGTTTGGACTCGGGGTTCGAACTTCGACCTGTGGTCCGGGCGATCTTAATAAAGAGGTTGGAGGTAGCGCCTGCCCTACTGAGTGGGGGATTCGGGCTGTAGGACTCAGGGGAGTCGTCGAGGGTCTCGAGGCATTTCGGTGCGAATGTGACAAAGAAGTCGAATGAGAGTGGGAGTGCGAGTGGGAGTGCGAGGAGCGAGGACTCGGCCTCGTGGCAGTCTTTGTAACCATTGTGTTGAGTTCAGCTTTGTCGAGCTTGTGGAGATGGGGTTGGAAGGATCGCGGGGCTATCGATGTCGCATCATCTTTGGGGAGCCATAGCTAATCGTAGGCGCCAGAGCCGGTCGTGATGAAAGAGAGGGTTTAGGGAAGGCTGTTGGTGTTTTAAGATTCGTTGCGGCGGTAGTAAAGGAACAAGAGCAAATATGATGGTCGTTCAGAGGAGCCGATGACGATGAGGGAGACAGGGACGGGGAGGAGGAGGCGAAGATGAGGCAGAGGCAGAGGCAGAGTGCAGAGGCAGGAGATTTCAGGGTTTAGGAGAAGATCGACAAGACGGGGCTGCTTGGCACGCTCTGTCGTGTGAGGCGACTGGCATTCATACAGGGTGCGCACTTTTGAGGATACTGTAGAAGGAGTTGGATAATATTAGGTATAATATTCGGTTAGCAGAGGAGAGGAACATGAAATTAAGGAGATCGTAAGGAGAGAAGGGGAAGGAAAAGGAGAAGGAGAAGGAGAATCAAGAGAGAGCAAAGACGAGTTCGACTGCCGCAGCAGCTGAATAATGCAGGTTATTCTAGGTTGTGACCTACGTGAACGTGAACCCTGAAAAAAAGGCTGGATGGATACCTAGGTATGAGGCGAGGCGAGACCCCGCTGTGCAGCACATCACATCGCTGCCGTCATGACTGCGGCCGTGGGCATGAGAAACAATGATTATGATCATTGAAGTAAATGTAGTCGATAAAATGGATATGATGGATGATAAATGATAAATGATGAATGCTGTATAAATGTATCTCTAGCCTTGTGTAGATGAATAATTATCCCAAATTTCTCTCCCATCTCCCATCCACAGTTGGTCGGCACGAACCGAAGAATCTGGCCCAGCTTCCTGGAAATGTCAACGTCTACGTCATTGGTGAGAAGTTGCTTCGTAGACATTGTGGTTCTCACCTTACCGTACATCTTACAGTTCCCTACATGTGGCCTTGCCGTGATTGTGTTATGTTACCCATTTACATGTAAACAGCCCAGCCGTACGAAGTAGCTTAGCCGAAGACCAGTTAACAACAATGTCATTTTTCTGTCATTTTTCTGTCATTTTTCTGTGTGATTCAGTCTCATACTATCAAACGTTCAAACGCTCTAACGCTCTAACGCTCTAAATCTGGGCTCTTCTCGGGCCACCACATTGTCCACACATCCCCGATGATCCGATGATTCGCCTCCGACCCGTAGTATCTCGTGCAAGTTCGGGAAGTTGGATGCGCGTTGTGGTACTTTGCTCCTCTGCTGCAAGAAACGTACGATAAGGTAGTTCTAGTGGAGTGGCTAGAACCGAGCAGCTTTCGGAGTAGATGACCATTCAACGTCACCTCACCTCACATGGCATCCGCATGGACAATCCTGGTTCAATGGTCTGGTCACGTGTCAGCCATATCTTATTATTAATACTGATCTGTCGTGCCTTGGAGAGATCTTTCATTCTTTCATTCTTGCATTCTTGCATCCAGATCTAGATCTCACTGATCAACCATCTATGACTATGACTCCAGAGCTCCCATGTTTTCCCATATTTTGGATTTTGAATGTCCTATTCGGTATGGTATAGTACATTCAAAATTAATGCCGCTTCTTCTACCCACGAGGGGGTAGGTTGATTATCGATATTTTATGAAGCAGCTCGCTTTGGAGTTATGGAAGCACTTGTCATTCACGTCAAACATGTCTTGTATTTTATGAAATTATAAAATTATGAAATTCAATCTTCCGACCTGTGGTCTACCTCCGGAAATCTCATTCGGGAATCCCGTCGCATCGACATGGCCTGCCCTTGTTTTTTTATCTTTCCCCCGCCACACCGGATGAAATCGCCCAGAACGCTGGCTCGGCGGCCAGGGTCCAGTGCTACATTGCCATGCCCGCCTGCTACTGGACTGCCCGCGGGCCGGCCTCTTTGACTACTGCTCTCCGCAAATCTTATGAGGCGCCTATCAATGGTGGGGTCTCCTCATGCTTGGGATAGGACGTTGGCCCAACCGGACCGAATGTTAACGTTACGACTGCGCTGAGGTGAGGTATGATCGACCATCCGAGAGAAGAAGCCGTCTCGCTGTCAAGATAAGGTTCTTCCGCTTTCATGGGTTGTAGCAATCTTACACCCCGTATTTTCTCGCCCCTTATGTCAAATAACACGCCGGATAAGAGGTCAGAAGGGCGGGGCTAGTAAGAGGCTGCTTTATATCTTCTTCATCTGAACTTCTTCTCCCTTCCAGGCTTCCCCTCTGTCACCGGATCCGCATGTGACGTGAATAACTTTCGCCATTCATCAGTCCAGGCTACTCCACCAGCGCGACACCAACATAAGATCAGCAATTCCGCGGTGCAATAACGCAGAATGAATGTCCATAAAGTCAATACCGCGGGCTCGGATTCTCCGAGGGAGGATCTGGACGATAGCAAAACCCCATATATCGTCACAGATCCGGAACATCAAATAGATACGGAGCACGAACCCGCCTACGTCGTCGACCATCATGCTGAGCGGGCACTTTGCCGCAAGTTCGACTTTCGGCTTTTGCCTATTCTTGCCTTGATGTACTTGTTTAACGCTCTCGACAAGGGCAATCTTGGAAATGCCAAAACCGCCCATTTCGACGAGGACCTACATTTCAAGAAAAATCAGTACAACATCATATTGAGTGTGTTCTACGTGCCATATGTCTTGTTTGCGCCCCCAATTGTAGGTCGAAGAGCATCTACATCTCAGATTCTTACTTCTCACTGTATTCAAAGGCAATGTTGGGAAAGAATTTTGGTCCTGCTAGGGTTCTACCTATGCTGAGTAAGTGCTGCTAGATTGGTCTAAATAAGAGAATCCAGTTCTGACTTGCTTAGTGTTCATTTTTGGCTCTATGACTATCCTTACCGGTAAGTCAAAGTTCCAATACTTTATAACGCTTGAGACCTCTCAAAGTCGAATCATGCCGGGCGGCTTTCAAACCCAATATTCTTGGCCCGGCAATTACGAGCTCGGGACCTATGACCCGCGACAAAAGTTTTGCTTTTGTTCCCTTGTGCTTCAAAGGCAGCACTTTTTCGTGGGAACTGCAAGCTGATTGTTTAGTTACGGTTCAGAATTTTAGCGGAGTGATGGCATTGAGATGGTTCCTTGGTATGGTGCCCCTCTCTTCCTAATGACTCCAAGTTAACACAAGAATACAGGCATGGCGGAGTCTGCATTCTTCCCTCTGGTCATCTACTACCTCACAACATTCTACCGGAGAGGAGAGTTAGCTCGTCGACTTGCAGTATTTTATGCGGCGAGTAACATTGCGAACGCCTTCTCTGGTCTGCTCGCCTTTGGCGTGTTCCATATTAAGAATACACATCTGAAAAATTGGCGCTACCTATTTCTCATCGAAGGATCGCTCACAGTCCTGTTCGCTATTTTCGCCTTCATCTACCTGCCAAAGAATGCTGCTGAAGCTCACTTCCTCAACGAGGAGGAGAAGAAACTCGCATTCCACCGTATTCAGGTCGACTCGTCGTCAGTGGTGAACGAGCAATTCGTCTTCAGAGACGCCATCAAGATCTTCAAGCAGCCAACCACTTACGCCTTTCTCGCTATTGAAATGTGTCTCGGTGTCCCACTTCAATCGGTTTCGCTCTTCATGCCCCAAATCGTGGCCTATCTTGGGTATTCTACTGTCAAAACGAATCTCTATACCGTAGCACCCAACATTTCAGGAGCAGTGATGCTTCTGATTTTGGCATTCTCTTCTGATTATGTGCGGAGAAGAGGCCCGTTCATCGTACTGGGTTTCACCTTCACCTTCATCGGGTTCATCATCTATGCGGCCATCGATGTCCATCAACACCTCCACGTGGCGTATTTTGCAACGTTCATGATGTGTTGGGGAACTTCGGCTCCTTCTGTCTTGTTATCTACATGGTACAACGTGAGTATCTCTCGAATTGAATTTCCTGAATTTGGACGCTAATATTAATCTAAGAACAACATCCCACATGAAGGGCGCAGAATCACTATGACATCTGTCGGTGTTCCACTCGCCAACGCCATGGGTCTAATTTCCAGCAACATTTTCTTCCCCAAATCTGCACCGCATTATACCCCAGCATTGGCCACGACAGCTGCTTTTGGCGCAACGGGAGCATTGATTGCTGCTTCATTGAGTATATTTATGGTACTGGATAATAAGCGAAGGGATAGGAAACTGGGAATGAAACTTGATATTAAGGAGGTTCCAACTGAGATATTGAAGGATGGACCAAGTGTACCGGAGTTTAGGTGGTTCTTGTAGAGGCTTTTGCGAAAAAGGGGGTGGTAGGCTTTTAGGTTAACGGCGAAATTTGCAGATGAAATTCCCACACCGTCCAGGAGTTCTGGGGGCTGAATAATACTAGCGAAAGCTACACTGAAATTTTCACAATATAAATGTCTAATTAGCATTCAATTAGCTGTGGATCACGTCGACGTTCTTCCCATTGAGAATCAGGTTGAAACGTTCCAGCCTCAGGCAAGACTGCTGTACCTAGGTGTTGATCGCGAAGCTTCTTGGTCGCCAAAGAAAATAGCAACCGCGACTGCGTCTCGTTCTTAAAAGGGCTGGCACCACCACTGCACTTTGCCCTCACCCTCCCCGCTCTTTCCGTACAGCCCCTCCGTCACCATGTTTGCCGGCCTAAATAAGCCAACGCCCAACTCAACTGTGCCGCCTCTCGCAGCATCTGGTGGTGGCGGTCTCTTTGGAGCAACAAGCACGGCGCCCTCGTCTGGAGGGCTATTTGGAAGCAGCACAACACAGCCAACGACTGGAGGTGGCGGTCTGTTTGGAAATCCTACAACACAAATAACGGCTGGAGGGGGTGGCTTGTTTGGAAACACTACAACGCAAACAACTACTGGAGGCGGCGGGCTCTTTGGAAACCCCGGGGCAGGTTCTCAGCAACCAGCAAGTACAGGCGCTGGTCTCTTTGGGGGACTTGGAACGAACAACCAAAAACCTCCAAGCACAGGAACCGGTGGTCTGTTTGGGGGGCTGGGATCGAGTAGCCAGCCACAATCAACATCCGCTGGTGGCCTCTTTAGTGGACTGGGAGCTTCAACTACACAACCACAAACACAACCTGGAGGGTTGTTCGGCGCAAGCACCCAACCACAGCAGCAACCGCAAAATGCTGCTAACGCTTCTACAACCCAAAATCCCCTCTCACAGTCCCAACAGAATGGACAAAACCATGCCTACTTTGATACTATATTGGAGAAGAGCCGGAAGAGAATGTATGGCGAGACGGCTGGGGAGGACCTTCCACAACTCCAACTTGGTCTTGGAGATCTCCGCCAGCGGATAAAGCGTATAGGTACTGGTGCGCCAGACAGAAGCGTTGATGGGAAAGCACACTATCTACTCGCGGCATCTGGCGTTGATCCAGGAGCAGCCGTTAGAGATCTGAACCTTTTCACTACAGCAATAGGGAAGGTCGAAAAACACTCTGCTTCAGCGCCTGATACAGATGTGGAGGGGTATCTCGCAAATTTACAAACACAAACTACACTCAGCATGATCTCTGATGGGTTACAACGTTCGATTCGTGACTTCGACACCTTTCTGGAAGATAATGTGGCTATGGAATGGGATGCGCAGCGGAAGAGGATATATGAGCATTTCGGTATCAAACCTAGAGAGGGTGTTGTTGGTGGAGGAAGAGCAGGATTTGCCCAATCTTCTTCAGAAACCCCAGGCGGTGGCGGTGGTGGATTTGGGCGATCTAGGCGAAGCAAGGCAGCATCAATTGCCGGATCAAGAGTTTCTGGAGCACCTGGTGCGAGTACTTTTGGAAGATCGAATCTCCAGAGATCGGCAATCGGAGCTGCCAGCTCAGCAGGAAAGGCTAGTCAACATGCCTTTGCTGATGTGGAGAAGAAGATGGAGTCAGCTGGAACTTCTACAGCTGTTACAACCGATCGATTTCAGCGAGATAAGCAAGCACGATTTGCTGAGAAAGTACAGGATCTGAACAAGGCAAGATTAAAGCAGCAATTCTACCCTCTTTGTCATAACTTCGCGGCCGTCGTTGAGCAAAGTGGCGAGCAGCATGGCTCAGAGCTTGTCAAGGCTTATCAGGCTCTCATTGAAATCGTCTCTGAGAAAGCAGACGTCGTTGAGCTGTCGGATCCTTTGGCCGTGAAGGAGCGCGAATATGCTACGGCCTACTTGGATGAGAATCCGAATTCCGGGAGCAACCTCAGGATCAGAAAAAGAATTCTTGCTGGTGGTACTCGGTGTCTCGAGAAATTGGCATTTGAGAACGTGGAAGCTTTCATCAACAAGAATCCTCGAGAAGCCAACCTGGGTGGTATACCAAATGTGCTGAGCAAAGTCAAGGCATATGTACGGCTATTAGCATCTAAAAAGAGTCTTGTTAAGGACAACATCGATCTCCAGATGCTCGGAGACGACTATGTCTGGGCTTTGATATTCCACCTCCTACGGACTGGTCATATTCAAGAAATCGTCGATTATGTCCGATCCAATCAAGCCGCCTTCCGAGCAATCGATCGGAATTTCTCTTCTTATATCGAGGCTTACAATAACAGTCCCGACAAGCGACTCGATCCGAATCTCCAGGACCGCATCAATAATGAATACACCCAACGTCTGCGCATCGCGCCAGAGAATTCGATCGACCCTTATAGAATGGCGTGCTACAAAGTTATCGGTCGTTGCGACCTGAAGTCTCGTCAACTAGAGGGTATGCTTGATAACAACGTGGAAGACTTTGTTTGGCTTCAGCTTGTCCTTGCGCGGGAGATAAACCGAGTTGATGAGATTGCTAGTGAGGCATACGGCCTGGCAGACCTACAGAAGACCATGAGGGAAATTGGCACACGATTTTTCATCAAGGGGGGTGGTGAGGTTGGATGCTCGTTCGCAACATTCGTCTTCTTCCAGGTTGCATGTGGCATGTTCGAAGAGGCTGTCACCTATCTCTATCCCTATACATACACCGATGCGATACATCTAGCAACTGCCTTGGAGTTCTACGGTCTTCTGCGAGCATCGGATCCGAATACGGCTGGGGAGGATTTGCTCAGCTGGACCACCAGGGAAAGCCCTCAGATCAACTTTGGTCGCATGATGGGCTACTACACTCGAGACTTCAGAGCTGCCAATGTTAGTGCCGCCGTGGACTATCTAGTTCTTATCTGTCTCAATCAAGATTTACCTGGGCAAGCAGGCGCCAACCAGATCATTCTATGCCACGATGCATTACGGGAGCTTGTCCTTGAAAGCAGAGAGTTTGCCCTACTTTTGGGCGATGTCCAAGAAAACGGACAACGTATAAAGGGCCTCGTCGAACAACGAATGAAGCTTATCGCTTTGAACGAGACGGACGACTTCATGCGAACAATCACCATCCAGGCGGCAAGTGCCGCTGATGACAACAGCCGGACGACGGATGCTGTATTACTCTACCACCTTGCTGAAGAGTACGACAATGTTATGGTTGTTGTCAACCGATCACTCAGCGATTACGTTTCCGTTCCCCTGGGTCAAGAATTTTCAAGTCTACAACCTCTTAAGCCCTCCAATGCCGCACAGAATCACAGTCGAAGTCTAAGCCTCATATCTCTCGACAATCCTTTGGAGCTCGCGCAAGCAATGGTATACATATATCGGCAGGATATTATGTTCAAGAACAAGATCAAGGAAATTAACAGGGTGGCCTGCGAAGCTCTGCTAAAGATATCGCATTTGAGGTCCTTGGTCGAGAGTCAGAACTGGACGCAAGCTATGGATGTTAGTGACCCTTACCCGTTTTGCTTGGAGATGTAGCTGACATGTAATTTTCCTTAGGAGCTCAGAGAACTCGATATTCTTCCATTGGAATGCCATGGGAATGCAAGCGATATTCGACGTTATGCTACAAAGTTTTCGTCGCTGCCTCAAGTTGTCGCCAGCACTGTGCCTAATCTTCTGATGTGGGCTATTCTGATCTGCAACAGTCTACGCAATGGGCTTGTGACTGCCAAATTCACCGCGAACCCAGGCGCAAACCAGGCTTTGATTGACGACACGAGACAAAAGAACATGGACTTGACGACCTATACTAGCCAGCTGAGGTACAGATTCCCTGCGCATCTACACGAGGCCTTGGCGAGGGCTCAGTCGGAATGAGAGGAGGATGGAGGAAGATTGACGAGACGATCGAGAGTAATAAAATCATGTAGTAAAAGGCATCCAGAGTGCCTAAAAGCTTTAGTTTATGATACCTAGTTTTGAGATGAAGCGAGAGTTGTTTTCGGCGGCAAATGCGTTTCATGTGAGGTGAGGTGCACGGTATTTGAGAGTTGATATGTAATTGACAACTGTGACGAGCTGGTTTCCTTGGAAGTGCTAAATATATATTCATTGCTATGACGAGATTTTATGTCAAGCCCAGCGATAGTCACCTTGTTATTATCATTATGACATTGGCTTTTGGTACCTGGTTTGCAAAGGATTTATTTACACTTTTCTGTGATTGTTCTAGTTAGGACTACGTGTCTGTAATATACCTATACGATTCGATCGATGGCGAATTTACAAGACTGGCTCATTAAATCTCAGATTCTCAACACTCCGAGGAGATGTCGAGTCCGAGTCATGGAATCTTGAATAGTGGAGCAGCTGCAGTAGGGGGCCCTGGCTAGGCAATGGAAACAGAGGCCGGCGGGTTCTAGCTCGAGATCTAGAGTGCAACAGAGTGTACCGGGCGAGTGCCGCCTGCGTCTGTCTGCGTCTGCGGCAGCTTCACCAGGCTTTATTTGTCTCGATTCCCGCGTCCTGTCCATGTCCATGCGCTCTCCGCCATCTTAATTCTATGTTTCTGACTCCGTATTTCGTACATGTATGTACATGACTCGAAATTTCCCCAGGTCTTTGCCATACATGACTGAGCTGGACCCCCTCCCCCATCCAAGTCACCGCAAACAAATCATTCTCAGTTGCAGTCGCAGTCGCAGTCGCAGTTCGCAGTCGCAATCATCCGCAGTCGCTGCACGCCGCCCAGTGCCCGCATTTATCGGGATCCATGCCATAAGATCTTAAAGGCCCGGCCGGTCCAGTGACGGTTACGCGCAGCCATGCCTGGCGACGTACAAATTCCAAACCAAAGTCATAATCCAAACCACAATCCAGATCACAATCAACAAATCCATAACCAGAACCAAAATCAGCCTCCTCCTTCTCAATCGCAACCCCAAGGTGCTCCCTCCACCAAGCGCGATTTATCTGAGGAAGGAACCACCTCGCCCACCGACCCCAACCACTCGGACTCCAACAAAAAGCGACGAACCACCGGCCCCTCCTCGAGAGGCGTCGCAAACCTCACTCCAGACCAACTCGCCAAGAAGAGAGCAAACGACAGGGAAGCCCAGCGTGCGATAAGAGAGAGAACTCGAAGCACGATCGAAAATCTGGAGAGGAAGATCCGGGAATTGACATCGCAGCAACCTTACCAGGAACTGCAGCATGTACTCCGACAAAAGGAATTCGTGGAGGCAGAGAATGCCGATATTAAGAAGAGGCTGGCCTCGGTATTGTCTTTGATTCAGCCAGTACTTGGGCAAAATGGTCAGTAACTAGTCCGGCGTCTGCCAATGCTTCAATTGACTAATCTCTGTGAGCAGTTCTGGAAGCTCCTAACTATACCCCTCCTGCACCGCCATATGTGCCCAATCGACCTGGTTCAGCACACCGTACTGTGACGACACCCAACAGTGCAACGTCTCCTGCTTCTACTTCAGGGCCATGGCAAGCACCGAATGCTCCAATGGGTCATGATCCTCGAGTTCATGCCCAAGTGCAAAGCGCGCAGACGCAGCAATTGAACCAGCAAAGACATGAAATGGCGCATAATTTGGACATGGGCCCGGAGCGACTGGGCCTCGATTTCCTTCTCGATGGGAGTCAACGGATTAATAAGATCCCAAATGGCATAAATAGGACGCAAGAGCCAGCAAACTTTCAACCGTCAGATAGAGGGAGCCCGGTGCAGCACAGAAGCAATTCTGTAAGCAGTCACAGTAATTACAATTCAGGTCATCCTGGCGTCGATATGACGGGACACGCTGCGCCCATTCGAAATGGCCCTCCAACATGCCCATTAGACAGCCTCCTCCTGGACTTCCTTCATGAACGACAACAGCTAGCAGCTGATGGTGTAGCAACAACGACGCTCGTGGGACCGGCGTATCCCAGCGTTTCTTCCCTTCTCAACCCAGCACGTAGTGCCAAATCGCATCCTCTCTCAAAAGTTTTCACCGACATTTTGGCCACATTCCCGGATCTGTCCACGCTACCTGAAAAGGTAGCAGTTCTTTATTTCATGTTCCTCTTGATGCGGTGGCAAGTTGAGCCCACTCAAGAAAACTACGACCGACTTCCGGATTGGGCTACCCCTCGTGCCTCCCAGCTATTCACACTGCACCCGGCTTGGATAGATCATCTTCCTTTTCCAAAGATGAGGGACCGTCTCGTAAGGGATTACAATCCGAGAGATTATCTTTTCGATAACTTCTTTATACCATTTACCACTACGCTTAGCTTGAACTGGCCATATGAACCAACCGATACGCTGCTGAGCAGTCCCGAAAGTGACGACTTAATGATCAACCCCGTCTTCGAGCGGCATCTACGTCGCCTAGAGAACTGGAGCCTAGGACCTGCTTTTGCAAAGGCATTCCCAGGATTACAAGATACATACCGATTGAAAAATGATGGAGACAGGCGGGTTTGACCTACAGGTTCGGCAAATGACTGTATTATATTCGGTGTTTCGGCTAAAAAGGGGGGGCCAGATGGCGACGGTTTATCTTGGGTGGGTCCTACTTTGTGGGATTTAGAGGGAGGTATCGCCCTTTCGGCGTTTGAAGACGTTTTCGCAGCTAGGTTTATGGCACGATAGGCTTTGTCATTACATGCTATTACATTAATGAAAGTCGAATGTTAGAGTTTACACCTGAGAACTCAAGGTTTTCCTGGTGATATAACGCATGAGGCAATGGAGGTGCTATTACCAAGTATGGCAGAGACGGGTAACTCAAACCAAGTACCACGTCACGAGAATGGGTTCAAATTGGCAGATATTGGGTAAATGCCCTTCCGCTGGACGAAAAAAGCAGCACTGAAAATTGCGGATTTTGGATATTTTACTCCGTGTGGCACATTCAGAGTTTGTGCCGGTTTTTCAAGAGACCTTCAAATACAAGGCCCTATTTCAGATGAATTTTATGAATCTAATCAAAGCTCCAATTATCTATTCTTTATCATTCAGTTCTCATACAATCTAGGCACTAACATCTTTCAAACTCTTCACCAAATCCACAATACTATCTTCGAAGCTTCTAAACTTAATCCCCAGCACATTAACCGTCCTCGAATTATCATACTTATAAAGTCCCTCCTTGGGGAAATCACCACCCTTCACATCAGGCGCAGGCAGCTCCTTCTCATACTCGGGAAAGTTCTTGCGGATGATATCCGCAATCTGCTTATTGCTGAAATAGCCCGCGGTGATGAAGAAACGCTTGTTGGTCGCTTCGGGGACTTCAATGGCTTTGACGTGTGCGAGAGCAAGGTCCCGGACGTCGACCCAGAGAAAGGTGCCGGTGTCGGGGATCTCTTCTTTGTTTTTGCCGGTTATTAGGTTTACGGTTCGTTGATTCGAGGTGTTGATTGCGGAGAGGCTGTTGAGGTAATGAACGATGGGACCTATTTGAACAGATTAATTAGCACATAGTCTTGACAATTCCAGCTTGAGACTACGGAATCATAGCGTACCAATGACCAATGGCGGACACATGGTGCTCAGCGTGAAATTCGGCTTCTCCTTCTCGACAAACTCCCACGCAGCCTTCTCCGCAAACGTCTTACTGGCTCTATACCCATTGGCCGGGCCCTGCAGTGCTTCCTCTTGGGTAATTGGATTCCAGTCTTTTTCACTGTATGTGTGCTCTGTCCAGCTGTTGCCCTTGGAAGCATTGAGAATACTGGCGAAGGAGCTAGTAATGACTACTTGCTTCACTCCCGGGGCGTACTTCTTGATTGCTTTCAGGATGCCAGTGGTGCCAATGATAGCAGGGTCCAGTAAGTCCTTCTTGTTGTCGGTGACGTTGAAATGGAAAGGGCTGGCGGTATGGATCACGGCCTCGAGACCGTCAATCTTGATCGCCTCGTCGAAAGCGCCTTCCTTTGCAATGTCTTCGACGATGCGGAAGTCGAGTTTGGAGGCGGGGGTGTTGGGGTGCGCTTCCTTGATTTTGCTTGCTTTGTCTTGAGAACGAACACTGGTGATTACAGTGTGGCCATGCTCAAGCAAAATATCGAGGACGTGGGCGGCGATGAAACCACTGCCTCCTTTAGGTTTTGTCAGTATGAACTGGGGCTGGTGGGGGTAGTGCGGGGCATTTTGGAAGGCGAGATAAGTACATACCGCTTAGAAAGACCTTCATTGTGTGACAAAAAGTAGTAAAGTAGTAATTTCTTTGAGGAGGTAGAATATAGCTAGTTGGCACAGAATCTCCAGTAGCAACGGGGTTTGAATGCCGAGAAATGGCGATATAGAAAGTCTTTATACATATTCACTTCCTGGCACGTCATCAGTATGAGCCGGGGCCCACATGGCCGAGTTAGGTTAATAGCAGCCAAACACCACTTATCGATTATTTCCAGGGCTATCGGCGAATACATTTACCCCCGAGCGGCAAAACTCCTGGCACAAGAAAGAGAGGTGGTAGATGTGGGCGAAGTGTTGCAAACCCTGAGAGCCAACCCCATCCACCTATATGGAACGCAAAAATATGGGATTTGTATCATAGAGACGTGGGTATTACTGTCCAACTACGGGATCTCGTGCTCATTATTATACATATGGCTCTCTTTCTGGTTGCTCCCCTAAAGTACAGCGCAAACTGCAGCAACTGGTATCTACGAAACATGGGACCTAGTCCTTCCTTAAACGCCTGCGCTCAACTCTGAATATCAACAATAAATGGCTCTGTAAACGCACCCTACCTGGCATGGAAGGCAATACCCGATTGTCTCTTGCCAATAGTCTTGAAGCTACCACCAGCTTCCATGATGTCGAATCGACTCACTCCCATTGCCTCGAGGTCTGTCATCCCAGAAAACCAGAATCCTACAATGACCACGAGGTAGCTCAGGAGAAGGATGGAGCCTTTGAAATAGTTGCTCTTCCCTTCACCGTACATGTAACTGAGGAGGAAAACACACAATATGACAGTCACCATGTCCCATTGAGGGAAGATAAGACTGAAGGTTCGATCAACAACATCAGGCCCTTCTAGCCACTGTCCAGTGATCGCGCTGAACAGTACTAGTGCAGGGATCTGAAGTAAACACACCTGAAGCGCATATGCAGATCCGATCTCCATAGACAAGGCAATGTTCCCATTCATGGCGAAAGAAATAGCATTCTATGGCAAGTTAGTTAGGCGAGCGGGGCCATTACAAACGATGACTTACCAGGAATTCAGTGGTGTTTGGAACCAGCGCAAACAATGTGATCCCAAGGAATTTCTCGTCAATAGCAACGTTCTTCAAAACAACATCAACGGTATTGACTAGAATCTCGGCGATCAGAGCGTAGAGGACTGTAGCACCACATAGAATAACGGAACTCTTCATTCTGCTCCAATTGGGGGCATCATGCCCTCCCCCAGCTGCTCCATGAGCTTCTGCTGTAGCTAGTAGTTCTTCTGGCTCCTGAACGGCACCAGTCCTTAGGGTTAATGGTTTATGAGCGGCGGTGGAAGTTTTCCGAGGAGTACGAGTAGCATCTCGAGCCGCAATGGTTGCTGCCGTTGCGGCCATTTCTGCGACTTCCCTAACGAGCGCCGAATTTTCAGCCTCTGACAGGCCGGGTATTTGAACAGATCTTGCGCTTTCCCCGCTGCTGCTTTTCGGTGGTGGAAGATGGGGGGTTTGGGCGGATCCATTGGGTCCTTGAGGCTCTGGAGCCGAACTGGCCTTGTTCGTATCCTCTCTGGGACCAAGCCCAGCCTGCGTTAAAGACTGGCCCAGGATGCGCTTGTACAGCTGAGAATCGCGAATTTCTGCTCCACGAGCGGCTTCGCTTGCAGCATTTTGTGTGCTACCGTGCCTTTGCAGACGGCCGTGAGGGGGGCCACTTAGTGGCTGTTGAGACCCAGACGGATGGTGGATGTCTTGATTCCGTTTCTCGTCTGCCTCATTGTTCCAAATGACCGCAGCATGGGTCCGCAGGGTAAACCATAGTCCAATTACATATGAGAGAAAGAGGAGAACAGCTGCGAACCAGCAATATGGACGGACAGCCTCCAGATAGAATCGATCATTCAGAGCCGGAACCTGGGAAAAGTAGCACCGTTGACAGTCCCGACTTGGGTCAGCATCATGAGTGTCTACACAACTCAGGCAATTAAGTTCGTGCTAGAAGAGTGGTCAGCGCTGTTTCTCAAGCTCGACTACTGAGAACTTACAGTGCCATAAATCTGATAGAACAGTGTGGGTCCAAACGCTGCGATGACTGCAAACAAGAGCATGGTGGATGTCACCCCAGCTGATCTGGCGTTGAATCTCTGCGTCTTCCGCTTTATAGCCCCGAAGCACATCGATAATCCTGGAAGGAAGAGAATACCTGCGAAAATACTACCGATAATGCTACCTTCAACAAGTTGGCCTTTCCCTTGGTTGAGAGCCACACAGTACAAGAAGACTTCTACCAGCGTAGAGAAGAACGCGTTGATCGCGGCGCCAAGACCCATGGAAGATTGTGCGGAAATCGACGCAACAGCTTGGCCGATAAAGTACGCCAGTGGAATGATCGACAACAAGGCGGCCACAAACAAAAATGCTGGGTGTGTAATAGCGAGATCCATCTCGAAACCCTCGACTAGCACCCAGTAGTCCAAGATGACAAAAAGCACAACCGCCATTAAATTAATGAGGAATATGTTAGTTCCGTCTATCGTGTACTTCCAATATTTCAGTCCCACAGCACGGTAAGTACAGAGCAGTATGGACGAATTTGGACTATTGGCACCTCGAGAGTAGTCAGTGTCGGATTCGAAGGACAACGCCAATGGATGTCTTCGGAGGTGGTAGAACAAAAGCATGGTGACTTTGCCCATGGGTATCCAGAAGACGAGAAACCAACAGATGCCAGAAACAATAAACAGCAGTGGCGTTATGAGTCCATAGAAGAACAGGAAGAAGATAACACGGCCTGTGTTCCATTGACCACGCCCAAAGAGTCTTCTCTTGAAGGGGCGTTCGGAATTTTCCCGTGGTACACCACGTCTGGAGCGGCCCAAGAGACTATCCGTCTCACTGGCAAAAGAATCAATGCTCCTCCTGGATCGCCCAACAATTGAGCGATTTCCATGGGGGCCGAAGAAAAGGCGACCATCCTCGATATCTCCACTTTGCCATTGTTCATATTCTGTGATACTGCGGCCTTCACCTTCATCCTCATGGGCATATGCTTCGTCCTGCTCTAGTCGGACAAACTTCCCAAAGGGGTAGAACAGGTATCCCGCAAGGCCCCACAACACTCGCCCATACTCAACTGCGCTGGGTGCAGCACCAAAGACAAAACATACAACTGCTCCAGCTAACGCTACGAGGCCGAGCCACCAGCCAAAACAGATCGTCCACAGTATATTAAAGAATAATAGCCAGGTATTAACTCTACCACCAGGTGACGAGTGGATATCGCCTTCAGCTGTTTTTTGCACAGATCGGTTCTTCTTGTAAAGGGCTGGCTTCCAGATCCGGATGCCAAATGGATGAGTCTCATTGATCGCCTCCTGCCGGTCCTTCAGGGTAAAACTCTCCGCGTCACTTAAGTCATCATCATCGTCATCTGGAGTTTCGTCATCCACCTCTTGGACAGCCCCGTCTTCGCCAGCTTCTTGAGCGTTCTCTTCTCGTGCTGGTTCGCCCAATAAGCTAGCCCTTTCTACTTCTGCTTCCGCATCGGCCTCGTCCTCACGAGACGAGTCTACCCTGGGGAGAGCCGGTTGCTGCGGGTTTGGACGGCGCCTCAAGGTCGAGGGTTGATGTCTGACGGTGCCAAATCCAGATGTCGCGCTTTGCCGCGCGAGATCTCCTTCCATTTCCGTCACATCGTCGTCCACCGAGAACTCCTGTCCCCGGTGTGGTGCTTGCACATTAGATGAAGCCCGGCGAGGCATTCCGGGTTTCTTTGGTCGCTGTCCTCCGCGTCCACGTTCCGGTCCCAACATGGGAGATCTTATGGGTTGCAGTGTCGACCGCGACGATTCTAACGAGTGGCCTGCCTGCGATGATTCGCTAGTTCGATGCTCAGGGTGATTCTGGGAACCCAACTGCGGTTGAATGGAACCTTCATAGTGAAGTTAGCTCTTGTATATATAAATATATGAAGTCAAATCTCTCGCCAATCTGGGAAAGTCTCATTGTTTGCTTACCATAGGAAATTGGCTCCGGTCTGCGCCGGACAGTGTCCGTGGACTGAAAACTTTCAGAAAGACCGTCATTTTGCTGCGAGATAGATTCCACTCGAGCTAGAGGATGTCTGGTGTCCGTGGGAGAAGTAGGCGTAGACATCTCGACAGGGAGCTCGTTTGTTGCGGCAGGGCCGGTATTAGAGTCGGAATCTGAAGACATGGTTCCTTGGATCTTTGGGGGCCTTTAAAGCCGTATCGGTCGAGACCCAGGTGCCGAAAATGGCATGAGTAGACGGGAGCTTGTTCAGGGAGGACGTAAGCTTGGTAGAGTAGTGTGTTGTCTACTGTGCACTACTATCGTGCCGGTTCTATGTTCTGATGGTTCCGCTGCGGGATTAAGTGCGGTTGAGGCGACGAAGGAAAGGACTGGACGTTTGCAGAAGGCATTCGCGGACGATGGCGAGGTGAAGCTCGAGATAGCTGTAAAGAAGGGAGGGGAGGAAGCGGGAATGGGGATGGGGATGAGAAGTGGTGTTTGATTTTCTTTTTGTGGCAGCGGATGTAGATACGTAGATACAGTACAAGCCACGAGGAAAGGTCATCAACACCACGGACCCATCCCGCGTGATTGTTTGCTTGCTTGCTTGCCTTGCCTTGCGAATCGGGAGGGACCAGATCCCTGTTCGTTCCGTTCAAGATGCAGGGATTTAAAAGCGGCAGTCGTAGTACCGCAGGTTCGGTGGCTTCAGCAGCCAATATCAGTTGCTGCTTTGTCGGTTTATCTTCCGCAATCCTCTTGCCTTAGTTCTAAGGCTTTCTAAGGCTGCTAACTCGGCCTCAGCCTTCCGTTTCCATACAGACGCGTTTCTAAAGTTGCCTTACCTCCGTAAGCTTAAGCTCGCAACAATATCCATCTCAGAGCGACGTCTCCATCACAACTCCCCTTCCCTCTATCATCCCGCAAGCTGCTTCCACGCCATCCGCCTCCATCATGGCGCTCGACAGCTTCTTCCATAACAAGATCGAGGGCATGAAGCTCGAGATCATCCAGGGTCAAGCTGTTCTCCGGAGACTAGAAGCCCAGAGAAATGACTACAACTCCAGAGGTAATTGCGCCAGCAAGTCGCACCCTTTCTCGTTGCTAATACATGTCAGTGCGATTGCTACGAGAAGAGCTGGGGTTATTACAACAGCCCGGGTCCTACGTTGGTGAGGTTGTGAAGGTGATGGGCACGAAGAAGGTTCTGGTGAAGGTCCACCCAGAAGGCAAATATGGTACGAACAGCAATCATTCTCCCAGTGCTCAGAGCTGACTCCGATACAGTCGTCGATATATCTGACAATGTCGACATCGCCAAACTCACCGTTGGAAAGCGAGTCACCCTCCTCTCCGACTCTTACAAACTCGAAAAGATGCTCCCATCCTCCGTCGACCCTCTCGTGTCCCTCATGATGGTGGAGAAAGTTCCCGACAGCACATACGATATGATTGGTGGGCTGGATCAACAGATTAAGGAAATCAAAGAGGTTATCGAGCTCGGTCTCAAGCATCCCGAGCTATTCGAGTCCCTAGGCATAGCACAACCAAAGGGTGTCCTTCTCTATGGCCCTCCCGGAACCGGAAAGACGCTATTAGCAAGAGCAGTAGCACATCACACGGACTGCAAATTCATCAGAGTATCGGGATCCGAGTTGGTGCAGAAATATATTGGCGAGGGTTCGAGAATGGTCCGCGAGCTGTTCGTTATGGCAAGAGAACACGCCCCATCTATTATCTTCATGGACGAAATTGATTCTATTGGATCATCTCGTGTAGAAGGCTCATCTGGTGGCGATTCCGAAGTGCAAAGAACTATGTTGGAATTGTTAAACCAACTTGACGGTTTCGAACCTACGAAGAACATCAAAGTCATTATGGCTACGAATCGACTGGATATCTTGGATCCGGCGCTGTTACGTCCTGGGCGTATTGATCGAAAGATCGAGTTCCCACCGCCGACTGTTGAAGCTAGAGCGGATATTCTTCGAATTCACAGCAGGAGCATGAACTTGACTAGAGGAATTAACTTGACCAAGATTGCAGAGAAGATGAATGGATGCTCTGGAGCCGAGTTGAAAGGTGTGTGCACAGAAGCCGGCATGTACGCGCTGAGGGAGAGGCGAGTACATGTCACACAAGAAGATTTTGACCTGGCAACGGCGAAGGTGCTGAACAAGCACGATGATAAGGAAGTGAGTTTGGGCAAGCTCTGGAAGTAGATGGGCGGACAGATGGATTATGAACAATGTACAACAGCACCAAAGCTTCAGCAATTTTAATGCACACCGGAGTTGCCAGAATAGGATACGATGGGGGTTACTCAGTCACCTGCATTTACCTAAATTTCCATGCTCGGGTGACCTGCACAGCTTTATCACACTGTGAGACTGTGAGCCATGCTAGTCCGGGCTCTTGACCTGCAGGATTGCTACAACCGAGACTTCCTTCTGCTATTTGCTTTTTTTGCTTTTTCGCTTTTAAAAAAGTGTGAGGCTGTAAAAAGTAAATATGTTCTGAGCACTTGGTTCAAACTCTGAATACTTCACGTCGTTTTTGTTGTCACGAGAGGCACTAATAGGTACCTTTTTTCAAAGAAAGTATGCCGGCGGTGAAGTTGCCAATACTGTATTGATGCATGGGAAACATATGCACCTAGCTCTAGACGAGCGCCGGGGCAAGTCCAATTTGTTGAGTTCCCAATTCTCCCATGCGAAGACGGAGAAAAAGGTGGGGATATGACGACGTGGGGGCGCGACGAAGGACGAGGGGTCCAGCAGCTGCTGGATCGTGGGTTTTGCTGATCTGGGTCTTTTCTGGTCAACAAAATCTTTCTCCTGCCCGCCTGCCTCGTGCTTACCTGCAGTTACCTACCGTACCTCTACCTCCTTCTCCTTCCTTCCTCTCTCCAATTTTCTTCGACGAAAACTCAATCCCACGCCCGCCCGAGGAAATCCATGATACCATAAAGTTGAAGCCAAATCATACCACGGAGAAGACCCCGCCATCGATTCAGACTCATCGTATTCAGTGCCTGATCCCACCCTCTTACGACCGTTGCAGCCAGCCACGGACCCGGGATTCCAGTAACTGCACCGTAAGCATCTCCTCCTTGCTTGCTGTTCTCGCCAGGGACAAGAACGACAAGAAAAGCGGCATGGATCTTGGATGTCTCGACTCGAGTGAGATGTCCGAAATCTGCAATATTCAGTGCTGCTTTCTTGAAGCTACCCCTCCTCTTGTCATCCCGTCTACGACATACCCCGCCCACCAATCCTTGCCACAGAAGAGTCCAGAGGATTTTCTTAGAGCAAAACACACCAATTGAGACTATCAGAGCCTTCCAGCTGACCAGGAGCACAGAAAAAAAAAAGGAAATATTGTCACACAGTCGTACAAGATGGCGCAGTCACTCCCCTTCCGACAGAATTTTCGGAAGCCCTCAAGACAGGCGTCTATGGAGTGTGTGCTCCCCTCTTCTGCTTTTCAAGCTCCATCAAATTGACAATGGACAGCCCTCACAATGACCTGAACCCACACATGGATCACTATATCGGTATTGATGTTGGTACTGGCAGTGCCAGAGCTTGTATCATTGACCAATCTGGAGATATCAAAGGCTGTAAGTCGAGTTCTGCCTCGTAGCTGAGGTCCTTGATCCGGGAAATACAAATTGACTCTGAGCACAGTGGCCACGGAGAACATTGGACTGTGGCAGCCCGAGCAAGGATATTATGAGCAATCTACAACAGACATCTGGCGGTGCATCTGCCAATGTGTACACAGAGTGCTGGACCAACACAACATTGATCCTACCACTGTCCGAGGAATTGGCTTTGATGCCACTTGCTCTCTGGCAGTCTTCTCCCACGACACCGATGAGCCCATGACAGTTACCGGCCCTGACTTCAAGAACGACGGAAATGATCGCAACGTCATCCTGTGGCTTGACCACAGACCCGTCGAGGAGACCGCTAAGATCAATGCTACCAACCACAACCTATTACGCTATGTCGGAGGCAAGATGAGCATTGAGATGGAAATTCCCAAAGTGCTATGGTTGAAAAACCACATGTCTCCGGAGCAATTTGCCCGTTGCAAGTTCTACGACTTGGCAGATGCTCTGACCCATCTGGCTACCGGGAACGAGAACCGGAGCTTCTGCAGCACAGTTTGCAAGCAAGGTTATGTCCCCGTCGGGGTGGATGGAAGCGTCAAGGGGTGGCAGGAAGACTTCTACGAGGCAATTGGACTGGGGGACCTCACAAAGGACAACTTTATCCACATGGGAGGAGTTGACGGAGTAGTAAGCCTTTTTCGTCTACTTACGTCTTCCAGTTTGAACATTACGCTAACCTTCAGTAGAACGGAAAGTACATGAGTGCTGGTGAGCTGGTTGGTACTCTCAGTGAGAAAGCCGCCAGCCAGCTTGGTCTTCCTGCTGGTATTGCAGTAGGTAGCGGAGTTATTGACGCCTACGCTGGATGGGTTGGTACTGTTGGCGCGAAGGTCCACTTGGGTGCTGATCAGCTCGATGCCGATCACCCCAAGAACGATATCTCTCAAGCGTTCAGCAGATTGGCTGCTGTCGCTGGAACCTCGACCTGTCACTTGGCCATGTCTAAGGAGCCTGTATTTGTTGACGGTGTTTGGGGGCCTTACAGAGATGTGCTTCTACCGCACTTCTGGATGGCAGAGGGTGGACAATCCGCAACCGGAGAGCTTCTCAAGCACGTCCTTGAGACTCACCCTGCATACAACGAGACTATGTCCATGGCAGAGTCCTTCAACACCAGCATATATGATTACCTAAATTCGCACTTGGAAGAAATGAAGGAGAAGATCGATGCACCTACCATCTCATATCTAGGCCGTCATTTCTTCTTCTACGGTGATCTCTGGGGTAACCGCTCTCCTATTGCCGACCCCACCATGACGGGATCTGTCATTGGTCTCAGCAATGACCGCAGCATGGACGGCCTTGCACTCTACTATTACGCAACTATGGAATTTATAGCCATGCAGACCCGCCAAATTATCGAGACCATGAACGAGTCCGGCCACAGCATCACCAGCATCTTCATGTCTGGCTCTCAATGCCAGAACAAGATTCTCATGGAGTTGATGGCAACCACCTGCGATATGCCCGTCGTCATTCCCCGATATGTGCACGCGGCTGTCGTTCACGGAGCAGCCATGCTAGGAGCCAAGGCCGCAAGCGCCGACAGAGATGGTAAGACCGAGGAGTTGTGGAGCATCATGGACCGGATGAGCAAGCCTGGTAGGGTAACCAAGCCGGGTAAGGTTTCTGGCGAGAAGAAACTGCTTGATGTTAAGTACAAGGTCTTCCTTGAGCAATGCCGGACACAGCAGGAATACAGGAAGAACGTGAACAAGGCCATCGAGGGATGGGGCCCGGAGTAAATAATGACTTTTATGAAATGAGGATTGAAGATATGTATATGACGCTCATTAATGATACATAGTGAGCAAGGAACGGGAAATGTTAGGAAAAGCTATAGAATAGACAGTTTTCTTCCGCGTCTCATGATGTGTGATATATTGTCCGAAACCCGTGGCTCGATTATTTATTCCTGCAGTGATCCTTGTGCCATCGTAAATCACTTACAGCTACTTGAACGTTCTCAATCTCCCCTTCTCTGCAGCGGGTGTGGAAGGTGTATCCTCGAATCCTGCAACGCTGGATCTAGCGACGAGGCAGTCACCGGCAAGGTAACCTCCTCATCAAAACACCAAACCACATAGCCCTCATCCCCAAACAATACAACAAAATCATCATCCCCACGCATCATTCTCGTCTGATCCGAGTGATCAAGATGGTCTGCACCGAGAGACAACCTGGCGTCTTCAGCGAATTGCGCTCCCCCTATCCAGCAAAATGCAGCACCAACGTCCGCCAGCCCAGAATCGTCACGAACTTTATGTACCTGACGATCTTTTGCTCCCAGCTTTCCATACCAGGGGATCTCGGCTGGTCCTTTTCGGATTTTGGAGCATTCGTTAATCGACATTGCGATCATGTCGTCTACCGATGGCGCGGAATTCCGAATTAAGGGGCCGATTCTGTAGACTGGTAGAAGAGCTTGATCTCGCCAGATGAGCGGTTGTTCTAGTTCAACGCCATTATGGAATATTGTAGATGTGCTGTGAGTGGAATCGTCGGGGAGATGGTAAGATCCAGTACTAAATGCGCGCGTGCGAATGTCGAACTTCACGACGATGAGGAGGCCTAGCGTGTCGTTACCTCCTTGTTCGAGATTGATCCAGCGATGCTTGCATGGGTGGGCGGATGGAACAGGTTCTCCCACATGCTCTTTCTTGTTTCCCGGGGTATAGAGAACTTCATCAGCTTCTAGGATTCCAATAGAACCGTCTTCTAAGCTAATAAGGCGATGGTTAGAGTTCACTCCTGGTCGGGAAGAGAACAGGTCGAAACGGTGAAACACATTTTGTGCATTGTCAGTGTGTTCCTACAATGTAAATCAGCATTACCTTCCGAGCAACTACAAAGAGTGTTTGAGAGCAAGTGGGCATTAGGGAGAAGAATGTCTCCTTCTGACCCTGAGAGCTTGAACGCATGTTCTGAAGACACAAGATCCATACGGCGACAATGACAGCTTGCTTCCATAAAAAATGCTCCGCAGGATTACGTATTTTATGAGACGATGGCTGGAAGTTTCTAAGAGGGATCGCTCACCTGGACTACAAGGGTAGTCATGTATGTGCCAGTGGCATTTGGAATGTCCGTCGAAGTTACATGGACCACAAAGCAACGTTGTTCATCCTCTGGAGCGAAAGCTACACCCAGAGTTCTTACCGCATATCCCGGAAACTGTTCTTTCAGTTCTGAAGTGCAAATTGACTTGAGCTGACCCCCAACTTGCCATACTAAAGCTTCATTGGAAGCGGTGATGATTCCTACCTGAGATCGTTGTCCTGAGATCTGTCTGCTCTGGCTTGGTAATCGAATACTATAAGGTTCATCTCCTTCGTGGGCACCCAGGCGCCAGGCAAGAAGTATTACTCTGATTGAGTTAGCATTCATATCTGTTGAACATCTTCGATACGCAGACAATTGATTGGCTATGACTTACGGGTGTTCTAACTGGGCTATAATGAATTGGTCCGTTAAAAGCCACTTTGAAAAAGGAACTCGATTCTGATCTGCAAAGACGATGGCGTGCTCTGTCCGAATGCTCCTGACCATGATGGTGCCATTATCCACCTTGTGAGCTACCCTTCTGTTACAGTACTGGGGCCGATCAAGGTTGTTATGAAATGCCAACGGGCATTGCTTACCCCAGGCGTAACGATATTCAGAAGTGGAATAATAGCGGCCGCGTAGTCTCTTGATTCGCCTCAAAGCCGCATCTGGCAGCCAGTCGTGTATAACTGATTTGCGGATTCGTTGCAGCTCAGGATCTAATCCTTTGTAGGTTGTTTCCCAAATTTGTACAAAGTGTAACTTGACTATGCCCAGGTGAAAATCTGGGCTCGAAAATACTTCATTCCATCGACAGGAAACTGACAAGGCCCTTTTGAGATCTTCGAGCTCAAGAAATTGGGAAACATAAAGCAATAATTCGACGGGAAGATGTCCACAGATATCCTTCTGGAAGGTTTTGGCGTTAAGGTGAGGTCGTAGATGGCGTATTTCATTGTTCGTCAGTGCTTGGATGAGATTATCCAATCTACAGGTAATCAGCATTCAGGCAGAAAATGTTGATTTGGCAGTGCTGAGTGTAGAAATGATGGCACACGAGCCGAGGAAACTTCGCAAATAAGTCGAATACTTTTTGGTTTCCAACCAAGAAAATACCACTCCCTGTCAATACTGCACTATTGAAGCATCAAGAACGAATGTTTTTCGCAATTTCCCCCGAAAAGCACCATTCGCGTGGTCGAAAGCGTTCTATGAGATGCCCACTTTACCTGCACTGGGCGATTTAACAGAACTGTAGCATGTTCACGTGTCCCGGGGTAGAAAGCAGGATGGCACTCGATGAGAAAATGGGTTTAAAAACACTACCCAATTTTTAACATGTCAGAGGAGATTGTCTAACTTACTCGGCTTTCCGGGCCTGCACATCAGGACGGCCATCCTCCAAGCGGAGGGATTCAAGACGATGCGTCAAGGACGTCATGTTGGAATTGCAGGTCGCTTTGACATACCGCGATTCAGAGGAGACTCATCCTACCAAACCCCCCAGCAAATAAGACAATCAAACGAGGAGGAACATATCGATATGGCGTCTTGTTGGCGTTCGAGAATGTCGAGCAGGTGATAGGCCGTACTGTAGGTAGATCCTGCTTGCCCCCTTTCCCTGGAGCTCCTTCTAGAACGGCGGTAGCGACAGCTATGCAGTCATAGCCCTTAAGCTTAATGGGTAGCCTTACCGGTACTTGATCCGGTTGATACCTCAAAGAGCTCCAAGATTACTACTATTCCAAGCACTAAAGCACTCAGCGACCGAACTATCTCATGTCAAGATCTCTTAATATTTTCGATCTCCTCTGGAGTTCTAAAACTATTCTGGTACATGCATACTTTCTACATTCAGGTTTTTTAATAGTGCTCTTACGCTGTAGGTGGTAATAACGAGTAAGGGGCCCAAATCCTTCAGGGTTCGGGTTCGGGCACAGACCAACTGAAACACGGCGCAGCGCTCCCATCTGATTACTGTACAATATTGTACAGTTGAGGAAATGGTGGCACCGTTGCCGTGGCTTCAAGAACAAGAAAAGAACATGCAACCCGACGAGCTTTTTCGTTTTTCCCACCGGGGAAACGAATACGGAGGTATGCTTGTGCACCGGCCAGGAGGATGTATGCTGAAGTCTCTCGCATCGTTAGGATCTGCCTAATTTCTGCCTTTTCCCCTCCCCCCCTTTTTTCACCCATGCCGCCAGGAGAATGGTCCCGCGATCCTCGGCAGGAAAGATTCTTGAGGCTCTCCGGATCTTGCAGAACTCCCAGCATCTAATGTGTGAAATAGCTGTTTCACCTGCATCAGGCTGTATGAGATGCGGGAGGATTGGAAGGCTGCAAGGGTTTATCAATGCCCATGCACTCTCCTCTCCTGGTCTCCACAGGAATTCAAATTGCGCTCAGGCCGTCGACCTGCTCTGCTCTTGAACCCCTTCTGAAGTTCTGCCCCCTTCTCGAACTTTATCCGCAGTTTGGCAATGTTCTGTTTCTGTTCTGCGGGCGCATCCCGTTCGAGCCAGAAGCAGACTCCGCAGACTCCACTCTAGTCCCCGAGGTATTCATGAACTGTATCCCTCCACATCGGAGTTATTTGCGGAACACAGCTGGAGGAGCTGGACGTTGCTGCAATTGCTGGGGCTGGGGCAGCTGGAATCTCACTGAGCTTGTGCCAATCACGTCTCCAAACTGCCCTCAAGCTGTGCTTTTCGCCCCCCTTCAACCCCAAATATTCCCTGATCACCTCAATATTGCCCGGTTGAGGAACGATATACCACCTCAGAGCAATAATAATATTGCACTGCATGGCCAGTAGTTACCGTCAGCCACTGCCCTCGAGTACTTTATACATGTACATCCTGCCCCCTTTTCCTGCACTAATCGGGGCGAGGGGCTCTACTGTAAGCTTTAAGCTCGGCGCAGTGTAGCTCCATCACTCTTCCACTACTACGATTTGCGGCCAGACTGTCGCACGGTTCGCTGATGTACAGCAAGATCCCATTGTGATCTTAAACTCCTCGAGGACTCCTCGACGCATATCTGTCTATCTCGAGACGTGGTCCAGCAGCAATCAGAATCCCCGACGCATCAATCCCATCTTCAACAAACCCAAGCTTCCAATTGCCCAATTGCCCAATCGCTCCAATCGCTCGGTACAGCGAGGCTGAGTGGCACACGGCTACGTGCATGTTCAGTAGCATCGGACAAAGGAGAGCTTTACTCGTCATCAGAAACCGCCGTCCAGAACGAAGCTATCCACACTGCCTGCGATGAGGTACGCTCTACGTTCTGAATTCCACATCCTGCGCTGTGTTCTACTGCCAGCGAGCCAAGCGCCGCGCGCGTTACCGGTGCAGCCAGACGATGCGAAGGTGTACGAGTGACTGAGATAGGGCTAATCATCATCTACAGGTGACGCGAAGATGGATCCTACGGATCAGCGAGCGCAACGGGGCCCTTTCATGAACGAACCAGATCCAGCTCAAACGACAGCTCGAACGGTGCCCATTATCCAGCCTCCGGTTCTGCAGACGTCTGCACCTTCCCCCGGAGATCCAATGGAGGTAACCCCTCCTTCCTCGGCCATGATGGCTCCCCCAGCACGAACCAGTCCGGATAACGAGACAAACGGCGTACATGATCAACAGGTTGGAATGGGCATGGGCGAACAACCAAACACTGGCAGCCTGGCAGGGCCAAACGCTGCGGCGGCGGCTGCTGCAGGTGCACAGCAACCAAAAGTTGTACAGACTGCCTTTATACATAAGCTGTACAAGTGAGTTTCACCGTGGGGGGAGGGGTCTTTTTCAATCTACTTGCTAATATCTCTGTAGTATGTTAGAAGACCAAAGCATACAACATTTGATTTCATGGTCGAATTCGGCCGAGAGCTTCGTTATGTCCCCTTCCAATGACTTCTCAAAAGTTCTTTCGTAAGTCGGGTCCCTCGATTCCGAGAGACTCGCTCACATGTCACAGCCAATACTTCAAGCACACGAATATTTCATCATTTGTGCGACAGCTGAACATGTATGGTTTTCACAAAGGTGTGTACCACCAATCTGACCCCATGAAAAGAGACTTTGTTAATGCCTAGCCAGTCAGTGATGTCTTCCACACTGGCTCTCCCGAGTCTCCCTTGTGGGAATTCAAACATGGCAATGGTAATTTCAAGAGAGGAGACCTCGTTGGTCTTAGAGAGATCAAACGTCGAGCCTCTAGACATGCTCTGGTTCATCGAGACTCATATTCTGCACCGAAGCCGCCCCTCTCCCAGCCTGGTACGCCAGCAGAGCCAATGCATGCGATGCAAGATTCCACCGAATCGAGATTGACTAATCTTGAGCACACTTTGTACGACATGCACGCCAGACTCCAGAGGAGTGAAGACAATTCCCAATTTCTGCATGTGCGGAACCAAATCGTCATGGACGCACTGTCTCGCTCGCTTCAGGTAAGACACATCTCTCTGTCAGCATGGCTGCATGCCGAGCTGTTCGTTTTGAGTTATGAGGTTGGATTGCGACTTACTATTAATAGCTCAATCACGAGATGTCGAGAGCGGTGCAGTCACTTGTACCTAACCCTGACACAGCCCTCCATCAGAACAGTAAGAAACATTGGAACAAGGGACTCGACCATGGCTAATTATGGCACAGTCTCAAACATGCAGGCTGAGATTCAACGGCAAGTGGATACTATCAGATCCATGGAAGAACCGCCTGAGCCTCCGTTTTCAGGAAGCCGGTCATACTTCTCCAACCTCTCACTAGATAATGCGCCGGTCTCGCCGAGGCAAATGCCACAAGACGACCCTCGCCGGCAATCAACTTTAGGTGTGCCACCGAGACAAAACTTTTACAGGCCCCCAGTTCCATCGCATCTTTCTATCACGCCTCGTCGATATGGCTCAATTGGTGCCAATACTTCACAGTCCTCGCCAAGCTCACTTCGATCGCAGGTGCCGCCCCCGCCTCCGCCACCACACCCGCTTGCAGCTGTCCAATCGCCCCCAACGAACCTTCCCCGGCGCCACACCTCAGCTGACATCCGTAACGTGCAAGGCTGGCAAGCAAACGCATCTCCTTTTGGATCTGGCCAGTCATCCTCACAATGGCCATCATCACCGAAGAGAAACGCCGCCACCATGAACGAGGACCAACGTATTCGAGATAGTTTCAGCTCTTATTCTCTCACCAACGCATCTTCCCAAGGCCGAGACATTTCCCGACCCACCACACCCCCTTTCACAAACGGCAATACTGCAGACCACCTCAACAGTTGGTCCTGGGGCGCAGCCCGAGACAAGACGCCTTCGGGCCTTTTGAAGGATAATTCAGGCCCCCCTACGCGGAGAGGCAGCATGGCTCACATATTGAACCCGGCAGAAACAGCGGAGAGAGAGGAAGAGCATGAAGAAGACTTACGAGAAGAAGACCGGAAGCGGAAAAGGCTACAATAGATGAGGATACGAATATCTTCCTAGTTCGACGCTCTAACCAAGGAGTTTTACGGTTTCTATTTTGTTTTTTTATATTTATTGACATCAGGGAGAATGGATTGGGAGGCTTGATTCGAATTCTTGTATCACTGCTGTGGCAGCTTAAAAACACAACATGGGTCTGCGAAGGGGAGCATTTGCATTGTAGACGGTCCTTTTCATTTTTGCTCCCTAATTGGACATTGGGGTTGAGGGTAATGGCAGGATGGCGCAACTGTTTGAGTGGCCGTGACGGGGGCCTTGGAGATCCAAATCTGGACGAGGCATGTACGGAACACCTTATGATTGGATAGGTCTGGTCTCGTCTGGTCTCGTCCGGTCTCGATGGGGATACCCAAAAGCATTATAGTGTATGTATGCTTGACTTTAAGCTTGAATGGACAGGCTTGATGACAAAACTAGACATCGGTTTTCCATGGCCTGGGTGCACAGGTATTGTGTGAAAACAGAACTTAAGGTCTGTCCAATATTCAACAGGAGATACTGTATTCTCTACGCAAGGTCTTGAGTAGTACCAATATGATTTCGCTGAGGAAACGTCATTCGACTGAGTGCAAGGTGGCACGAGACCATCTTTCCGGTACTCTGGCTCTGGGGACCGTAGATCACCGAGATCCCGAATCACAACAGCCACCCGATGCCCTCAAGACATTGTGGAAAGTTAAAATACGAAGTGCAACGAACAATCTCATTTCCTTCTGGCTGCAGATCCACGGTCTTCGGAATATTCAAAGACATTGTGAAATGTTCCTAGTTTGATTTCGCTACAAGGTGAAGTGGTTGAAACTGTTTGGATGGATGAGGAAAGTTGTAATGGGTGTATGAAAACTCCAGAGGACGATCGAAAGTGACTGCATTGTCCCTCCACTTATCCTCTAAGGGATTCCAACTCTTGCTCCACCTTGTTCTTCAAACTGATCACTACCCCCCACACTTCCTTCACGCATTCATCATTCGCTACCTTCTCACCAAATGCGGCTTTCATCTTGTCCGCATGCCATCTCACCTTCTCTAGCTTCAATTGATTTCTTAGCCCATTTAGCTTCTCCACCTTGGTATCCTTAGTTTCCCCCATGCCAAAGCAGATTCCGTGGCCGGAGTCATCTTGGAAATTCCAGATTGGGAGGAGACCGAAGGCATGGCAGAAGAAATTGTGGGCGGTAAATTTGGGGAGGTCATCTGACGATTTCACTTCTGGACTCCTCTCGTAAAGATCTTGACGGGAGAAAGAGGGAGCTGTTGATGGCCAAGGTATACTTGGCGCTGGAGCTCCGGATAGCGTTGGACGTTGCTGAACAAGCGTCCACTCCTTGTTGTAGAGGACCAGCTGCCGCGATGCTTCGATAAAAAGAAGCCCAAAGTCTTGAGGAGGGGCTCGAGATGTGGATTGTGAGTAGGGGCAAGGGATAGACGAGGAATGAAAGGCTTCTTCGTCAAAGCAACGAAGCTCCGAAGGCGAAAAGTCCCACAAGATGCCTCTTTCTCTATGCCAAAGAAGGGCAGCCATGACGGAACTCATAGTTGCTTCACTGAGGTAGCTAGTTTCCGTCTGGTCTTGGATTGAAATGTCTGTAAGTTGCTGAATGTCCAGAGAGTTATACGCTGGATCATCGAAATACGGTTCCGTTTCGAGATCGCGAGAGTACACTATTGGTGGCTCAACTAAATGATGGTCCAGCTGGCTCCCGTAGTTTGAGAACGTGCCGTGGATTCTAAAGTTTTCGAAGTTTTCAAGCGCAGCAACATCGTTCAATCTCATGAACTCAATCTCTGAGAGTGATAGTCGTCCATCCTCGGACTGGTAACGATTCTGAGACCCTGCTTCAACATCCGATGCGTGGAAACATTGGTCCATGTGACATTCGCTACAGTAAGATATGGGCATTCTCGCTGTTTCCCAATCCTCAATGAATTGGTGTGGTGATGAGCTTGTGGGATTGCGTACTGGAGAGGTATTTTCTGCGGAATGAGCCGCTTGCTTCCTGGAGATCTCAGGGGAAGTGGGTAATCGAAAACTCATTTGCTCTGCAGGACTTGGAGGGGGCCTTTTCGCCAGGTTTTGACTATCTCCGTGGCTTTTCGATGATCCGAACAGCTTCCAGCCCGCTGGTTTGGTTCGTTTTGTCGATCTTTGAGTAGCCGCTTGAGGAGTCTCATTTCGTAATTGCTGTGTCCTACCCTGAACAGCTGTGGATCCTGCCACGAATGCATCGCTATTAACTGCTGGTTTTGTCTGCTGGTGATATAGGTAGGTCTCGAAATTAGGTCTGCCGTTCCGAAATGACAACTTCAAACGGTTCGCCGGCTGCGGTTGCTTTCCTTTCCATTTCCGCCCCTCATTCGGCCGGCTCATGTTTCCGTGCAAGAGCTAGTGACTTCGTTAATTGTTGAGATCTGAGGTCAAAAACTAAAGGCAATATTGAGATATTTCGGAGGGTCAAAAGAAGACTCAACACCAGATTTTATTCTTAAAGCATGGTGTTATATCAAGGGGAGTCCACTTGAACTTGCTTGGCTTACTCGCCAAAGGCCATTTGTTTGCTTGACGCAAACAACGACACATCATTAAGCAGAAGGACAGCACACTTGCGTACTAAGATGTGCGGAAGCATGCATAGACGGGTCTGCCAGCCGTGCAGATGACGAAGGTGGTCTTGCACAGCAGCCTTGTATGATGGCTCAGATCACACTAAACAAGCGCTAGGAAAGTCATTGGTACCAACAGTTTTGGAAGAATGGCTGGTGGTAGAGGAAGGTCGCTGTCGATTTTGTGTACTGTAAAGCAGATAGATCTTGAGCGCATGTGCATTTGTGCAATGTAATACGGCATGTGGGTGACATGTTGCTGCAATGCCATTGCCACACTGATCTGTCTCAGCGACTCACTACCTGTGCTGGGAAAATATGGCCGATAGGCAAGGATACACCAAGTTTTTGGGGATTGTTGGACGAAATCATGATTACTTTAGGAGGCAAATCTATCGAAAAAATCTGGTGGCCTCGACTTGGCCTCGCTTAATTCCCAGAAAGAAAAGGGGTCGAATTGGCTACCTTGGTATTGCCAAACACTCAAGAATATAGAGGACACATTTAATGCACATTTTAGAGAATGTCGAGGACAGTGTATCTATTGTTAGCATCACTGCCATAAAGAGGCCATGACTAACTCATGTTTCCTCGCTTGAGGACTGTGGAAATCAAAGACAAAAGCTTGCACTTTGGAGATGGCCTAGCTTGGACTGTGAAGGGAGAAATTTGACCTGAAAATTATCCCTCAGTCACTCACTAAGACTAACGAGCAGTCGAACAAATCTGCCTTATATCTTGTTACGATATCAGAAAATGCCAACCCAAGCCAGCCTAAGCCTTCGATGCAGAACCTGCCGCCTCCGCCTCTGCCTGTAGACGTTTCTTCTTCTCTCTCTTCAGCTTTTTCTTCAGCCGCCGCTTCGCCTCCTTCGGGTCGACCTCCTCATACTTCTCGGTCACCATATCAGCGTCTGATTTTGTCTCTTCGGCCTGGCTCTCAACGTTTAAAGCCGTACTATCTTCCCTTTCCTCTTGTTTCTCCGGTTCCTTATTCGCAACGATTTCTTGCTCTTCTCGCTTTGACTTCTTTACCGCTTCCTCCAGAATAGCCTGCGCCTTTCGCTTTTTTGACTTTTCCGAGAGACATGTACCGTCTTCTGCTGGACTGCTATCTATCTCCATCTGGCTCTTTTTGGGGCCTACATTTTCACCCAGTACACCCCCGGGACCTTGATATCCCTGCTTGACGGCCACTGACTTGACAGGTTCTGGAATTCTGGATTGTGATCTTGGCTTCTTCGTCTTGCCCAACCCAGATCTGCCCTCTTCATCGTCGCTGCTCTCTTCTCTTAAAGCCCTCTTCGCACTCGCAGCCTTTTCCTCCGCGTCCCTTCTCTTGCTTGCTTTCAGAGTCTTCGATGGAAGGAGTCTGGCATGAAGTGACTTATCTCCTAGTCCCGCGGGAGCTTTTAGAAACCTCGAGGAGCTTATTTTCCCTCCAGCATTGCCAATAATCTGTGCATCAATTTCGTTTTCGGTCTTGACCGGGGGCTTTGGTGTAATATTCGAGGCTTTCATCCATCCGTTAACGATTTCTTCGTGTCTAGCCAGAGCCATTGAGACTTTATTGTCGATGACGTCTAATTCTTCGATGGAGAGGCCAACATGCTTGCTCTTCCCCCCCTCGGGCGCCATCGTGAAGGAGGGTGCTGCGAAATTTGTTTTTCTGCTGGTGATTATTGTAATGGCGGGGAGGGAGCTTGAGAAATCCACGCAGTAGATTCAGGGTTTCCGGGAGCATGTGGTCCTCCCGGCTGCCGTACAAACTTAAACCGAGAGCTCGCGGGTCCTTCCGAAAAGACCAGAACCTCAATAATATCAAAACAACTCTTTTTTTCTCAATCGACGGCGTTGTGCATTCTCATTGCAAGATGTTCAAGCTCGCTCGTAGCCGGCCTTTCACGGCTGCTTTCAAAGCCAGCAAGATCTCCTCGCCATCCCGTTTGGCTGCCGTCGCCCAGCAAAAGAGAGCTTTGAGTATCCACGAATACCTCTCCGCAGATCTCTTAAAAAAGGCAGGTTGAAGCCTGCTATATTAGAGTACGAAGCTTATACGTTGATAGTACGGAATTGGTGTTCCTCAAGGTTCGGTCGCGACAACGGCAGCAGAAGCTGAGGCTATTGCGAAGAAGATTGGTGGAGGTAGCCAGCCCTTCTACAAGTCCCCAACAAAACATAGTACTGATAAGCCGCAGATGATATGGTTATTAAGGCTCAAGTGCTAGCTGGTGGACGAGGCAAGGGAACGTTCGACAATGGCCTCAAGGGAGGTGTCCGAGTTATCTACTCTCCAACGGAGGCCAAGATGTTCGCAGACCAGATGATCGGGCACAAGCTTGTCACAAAGCAGACTGGCGCTGGCGGCCGTCTCTGTAACTCTGTGTACATCTGCGAGCGCAAGTTCGCTCGTCGAGAATTCTACCTTGCTATTCTCATGGACAGAGCTTCCCAGGGGCCCGTTATCGTATCCTCATCTCAGGGTGGAATGGACATCGAAACAGTTGCAAAGGAGAGCCCAAGTGCCATAACCACCACATACATTGACATCCACAAGGGTGTCACCGACGACATTGCGCGAAAGATCGCTACCGACCTTGGGTTCAGCGAGCAATGCATCGAAGACGCCAAGGACACCATCCAGAAGTTATACACGATTTTCATGGAGAAGGATGCTACTCAAATCGAGATCAACCCTCTTTCCGAGACTTCAGATCACAAGGTTCTTGCGATGGATGCCAAGCTTGGCTTTGATGATAATGCGGACTTCCGTCAGAAGGAGATTTTCTCATGGCGAGACACTACCCAAGAAGATGCGGAGGAGGTCCGCGCTGCCGAATCCGGCTTGAACTTCATCAAGCTTGGAGGTGATATCGGATGTTTAGTCAATGGCGCAGGTCTTGCCATGGCTACCATGGATATCATCAAGCTCAACGGAGGCGAGCCTGCCAACTTCCTCGACGTTGGTGGCGGAGCTACCCCTCAAGCCATCAAGGAGGCTTTCACCCTCATCACCAGTGATCCCAAAGTTACCGCTATCTTTGTCAATATCTTCGGAGGTATCGTCAGATGTGATGCTATCGCCAAGGGTCTTATCAGCACCGTGGAGAGCATGAATCTCCGCATCCCAATCATTGCTCGTTTGCAAGGAACAAACATGGAAGCAGCACACAAGTTGATCAACGAATCAGGTCTTAAGATCTTTTCCATCGATGACTTGCAAAGTGCGGCAGAGAAAGCGGTACAGTTCTCGAAGGTTGTGAAGATGGGTAAGTTCTGCTGGCTTTTAACCTGAATGCTTGCTAACGATGATAGCTCGTGATATCGACGTTGGTGTAGAGTTCTCCCTTGGTATTTGAACGGTTTCTACGCGTCCGTGCTTCTCCTTGTGTATTGATTCCCTCGCCTTTAGAAGATAGGTTGAGCATGTATAATGCATTGTGTTCTTGTGCCATAACTTATCAATTCATAACGTGTACTAAGATTACAAATTGCTTGGTTGAAATGCCTTACGGTAAGTTTCCATCGCTGATCATTGGGAGGTAAGTAGCACGCCCTGTGAAGAAAGCAAATTATCTCTGGAGGTCCAATGTCTTGGATGGCTTTATGACTTTCTGGTGCAAGCGGCTTATGCTTCGGTTTGATTTCGACTCCTCTCGTTAATCCCTCTTGTGCATGGACACTAGGCCAATTATTCAAGGGTTACAGAATTGAGGTTCGTTGTGACAATCTTATCCCTACCCAAGCTCCCATATCAATGACTGATGCTACAAAGCAGTCCGTGTGCTCTTCTATCATCGCTATGAGTCTATCAAAAACTCTATACATCCACTCGCAACCCAAGCAATCGGTCAATTGTTTCCTGGCCGGTGGTTCAGCTCACTGGTTGAAAGACAGGGCCGATTCCTGTAGCCGTCAGGAATTGAAAAGGGGGAGAACGAAACAATCATTGGCTTACTTAACCTCTCGCCCTCACGGATCATGAGCACATACACCGGATTATCTAGTGGCGCTGCCTGTTTCGCCTCTTCGCCCGTCATTCCTGGCAGCCACCGTACAATAAAGAGCGCGGTGAGCGCAGCAACCACGTGCTCCAACTGCACGCTTCGAACTACCAAAAACAATTTTACTGGCAACAAGATGGTCCAAATTAGAACCGTCCTGAAAGACTTCCAAAGGAGGCCAGCCAGTTGGCAGAAAGGCTTGGCTACTGTGCCAGCGATAGTGACAAGGAAGGCCCAAATTGCCAAGACGCAGCGTTGGAAGAGTGGATAGGTGGGTGGAAGATCATCATGATGGAAGGCCCAATCTGGAACCGGTCCTTCCCATGGGCGGGCCAGTCGTTGCTGCTCCAAATAGTAGTCGGTTGGGTGTCTTTTGGGTGGCATTCGTTCATCCCAAAGCTGCTGAACCCGAATTACATACTCGTAATGGAGAGGATCCATAGCCACAAGTCTCTTGCAACCTAGGTCAGGATCTGCGGACTGGCAGACTAGGCAACCGCGGAAGTGGATAAGTTTAAAGGTTTGGACGAGGTTGAAGACTCCTCGGGGAGGAGTAGTGATGATGTGCTCCGTGAAGTTTTGAGAGTCGAGCCTATGCTCAACTCTAAATAGCATCATTGCCGATATGAAGTAAGCGAGAGTGTTGAAGAGTTGTGTGCTTGTGTGAGTTTGAGTAGGTCTCAGATGATTCGAATGAGCCAGAACAGTTTGATAACTGTGACTGCGAGGTTTGCAGTCAAGTACGATATCAAACTGTCTGAAAGAAGGATGCTGTTGTTCAGACCACTGCCCCGACAGTTCTCTTAGAACTTTCATAATTACTCCCCTCATCGTCTGCATCAGACACAAGCAGCCGTACAATAAATGTTGTTGTTTCAGTTAACAAGCATGTTCGCCTGTTCACTCTCTGCAGGGTATGTTCTGGAAGAATGGTCAACAATCAACTTCATCGTCTATTCATCTCTTATTGTACTTTCTGTCGCAGAATACTGAGACATTATTCGCCTGAGTCAGGGAGTGGTTGCCTATCACGGGGGTATCATGTGATGCCTTTCTTTGCCTGGTTTGCAATCGTCACGCCCTTTTGGGATCTTTTATGACTCATCTGGGCTTCAGGATTTTCTGTTTTATTTATAGTTACATTCATTTAGTTTTATATCTACTGGATCGCTGGGTCTCGTCGCTCTGGCTGCTTTCAGTAAGGGCTTAGCCTCTATGGATCAAGTACATGCCGGAGAGACTAAGAGATTACCTACACAATCGATTAGCCAAAGTACACTCAAGATTTAAAAGGAGTACTTACCACCATCAGGATAAACGACTTGTCCATTCAAAAATGTACCCGCCGGCCCCGCCAAAAACAAGGCACAAGCAGCCATGTCACTGTCTTGTCCAAATCTCCCAGTTGGGTTACTAGCTTCTCTCTCTATGCTCGATTTCTGGCTTTCATTACTATCTCCAGTAGTCATCTCACTTGGAAACACCCCTGGTGCAATACAGTTAACCCTGATCTTCGCTTTGAGGAAAGTCATTGCTTGCATTCTAGTGAAACGCTTTCTCTCGCCGTCCTGTGATATACACCTTCGCTCCATTTGCGACCAAGCTCTGAGTGATCATCAATCCAATACCACTTCCCCCTCCGGTGACTATGGCCGAATAGTCAGAGACGTCGAACAATTTATTGGCCTTCAACGCATCGTTGCTTGATGACCCCATTGTGAGTGTTCTGGTCACTGCGGGATCGTTGGTTTTATGAAGTTTCCGCGAAGTGAAAGACTTCTGGGAGTTTTTGATAATAATGAAAACATTTTCAAGGCAAGAAATTCTTTATGGATCTTCTTTTGAGACATCGGAAGTTGCTGTTGTCATGACGATGGGATTTATTGATGACGTTGATGATTCTTTAGGCCGAAAACGGCAACGTTAAATCCACAACTATCACATTGCGACGAGGGCTCTGCCAACTTTTCATCTTGCTATAGAATATTCACAGTCCTTTCAATGGAAGAGCTACAAGACTGGCAAAAACATGCGAGGTGAATTGAGAAACTAAAGATGTCTTCCAACTATCTAGTGTATGCATTGCCTTTATCCGCTGTGCTTTATATAGAGAAGGATTTTGCAAAGGTATATACATCCCTCACTACCCTACTTGAAAGATGAAGACTCTGTCTTTCCCTCGGAGCTCCCGTTGGAAGCATGCTCCCCTACCGTAGTAACTCTACCGATCGCGTCTCCGACAACTTGCCCATGCTCAACGTAATGGTCTGCAGGCACGGGTGGTCCCTTGAAGTGACTTCTACCCCTGACGATATACCAAAAGACACTGATAAGTGCGAACCCCATGAATACGACGGACGCATAGTTCATCGAGACCGGTGTGACCGGAATAGCCGTTGGCATGCAGAAAAGGACGATGGCAAGAGCGATCCAGATGATGGTACATATATTGATAAAGTAACCGAATTTTCCCAAGGAGAAGGTTGAATGCTTCACGGCTTGTCTCCCGCGGAGGACAGATACCAAAATGGGGATTCCGTAAGAAACCGAAAGGCAGATCGTAGCGACGCCAGTGAAGGCGTTGAACGCTGAAGTAGATCCAAAGTAAATGCACCCGAGAATGCAGTCAACGATGGTGGAAAGTGCCAACCCCAACAAGGGAATGTCGAAGCGCTTGTCGACTCGAGCCCATAATCGAGATCCGGGAATGGCCCCATCACGAGCGAAAGCATATGTACAACGGCTTGCTGCTGTTAAGGCACCCACACCGGCAAAGAAAAGGATGCCTAGGATCAAGAAGAGCAAGGCAAATCCTCCACCAGCAGATCCGGTTGCGGTCTTGAAGATGAGACCGATTGGTTGGCCATTGGCGACAGCGAGAAGTAGGGACACATCTGGAAGGACGAACAGAATGGGAATCAAATAAATGATACCAGTAATTCCCGCTGCTGCGACTGAAAGTACCATCGCCCGGGGCACCTCTCGTTCGGGCATTTGAACTTCTTCACACTTTCTTTGAATCAGCTACTGAAATACCACCTTATATGCGTATAAGACTTACCATGGAAGCAACCATTCCGTATCCGGTCAGAGTATCTTGTCTAGCATTAGACATTGCGGTATGCATAGGGGCTTGAGCGACTTACAGGCAGCTTGAAGCAGGCCCACGAACCATGCCCACCCTGAAGGCCAACCACTCTTGGAAGCATCGAAGTGAGAAAAGACGAACTCGGCGTTTCTGCGATCATCTGACATAATCAAAATTGTAACAACAATAATAATTACAGATGCTCCAGTCCAGTAAATGCAAATCTTGTTGATCAGGTCTAGGTATTTGGCACCAAAAACGTTCACTGTGAACGCAATAGCCATGACAGCCCAGAACATGAGGACGACCTGCCATTGCGTAGCCACGAAGTCCTCTTTCCAAAGTGTTATGGCAGAAAGGATCAACTGGGCGCCTGAGAAATTGATACTCAAGGTGACGGTCCAGTTTCCCACAAGTCCAAGCCATCCTCCAATCCACGACATTATGGGCGCGTACTCTTTTGTTGAAAGCATTGCTGACCAGTAGTACACCCCGCCAGCAGTTGGGAAGACAGCACAGATCTCGGCCAAGGAGGCTGCAATACTGAGGGAGATAATGGACACAAATATCCATCCGTATAGTACAGTCACAGATTGGCCATCAGTTAAAGATATGGCTAACGTTGTGGACAATCCAAAGGGAACAGCCATAATGGCAAAAGATCTGCCGTTAAGTTAGCAGGTGTTGCTCGAAATATCATAACACCCCATGAGAAACGGAACGGCCCAGAACTAAATTGCTCGAGATTCGAATTCGTTCGAGATCACCAGCGATTTCTCAAAATTGATTCCACCACGAGATGATTCTTCCCCCGAATTTCTCAGGGTATAAAGCGTAACTGGGAAAACTCACAAGCCCAAAATACTCATCATACTCAGTGATCTCGGAAGCTCACTCTTGTAACCCATATTTTCCAATGCCGCATTCGGTTTGGCCGCGCCATCACCGACGGAAGATGTTCGGATTGTCATGTTGAACGTAGACTTGAATCTTCTCCTCAAAGTAATACAAAGGCCTCGTCCCTTCTAGACGGAACCCCACGAAGAAGGGCAAGGTAACTGAAGTAAATACACAAGATGAAGAGAGCAATGACTTCTGCAGCTACCCGCTACTTGGAGGGAGATATATGAAGGATCAACCATCACTTGGCACAACATGCGATAACGGGTATCGTGTAAATATCGGGACTTTGATAGACGCGGTTCTGTGTCAAGCGCATCTGTCACTATTTCAGGGAAGAGCTCTGGACCGGAGTGGAGAAAAATTAGTTTCGTCATAGCGTAGCCAGGGACATGCCACTACTTGAGCAAGTGCCTTGGCGATGAGTAACATATCTGGAGAGGGATGTATCAACAAGTTCAGCAGCCAAAAGTGAAAGGGGTATTCTCTTGGGAGCGACGCCGGACAGAAGATTATTCTTATGATCAGTGGACATATTCGAGGCGTTATTGAGTGCCAAAATGCAGTTGCATGATAAGTGTTAGGCGACCGGGTCTTCACCGGCCGGAAAAGATCCATGTAAAAGTATCTGATTCTGATTATGGTGCACGACAGTCTACTTGGGACCCTTACATTGCACAACACCTTGTCCTGAAGGCTTGAGTTTATAGCTTGAGCCGACGATGAGAGGGATCTCGCAGGTCTCGCAGGTCTCGCAGGCCAAGCATGTCAAGCCACGCTCAGGGGTTCAGGGGCAACTCGCTTAGGGCAATGGAGAGCTATCAGCCATAATCTTATAAGAACTTTGACATGGTGAGTTCTCCCGAAATGCAGAGGTTAGCCAATTGCCATTCTGAATTATTATGTAATAAATGATCACGGTATACATTCTATGCAACATCTCCGTCAAAAATTGAATCGAGAATGTGTCATGTGATGACCGAACCCAGCCAGCTAGCCACTCGATTTTGACGGTGTGGCTTGAGCGGATCAGATGGCAATTTATTATTCGAGATAGCTGCATCACCGGTCCCAATCGCAACGTCACAAGCAAAACACATTCATTATCCTGTTCTTGTCCACTTGTTTCTTCGCCTTCCGCCATGTCCTCTGCAGCAAGCCCCCAGGTAAATGGGCGCAGACCTTCCGCTGCCGCCAGATCAACAGCTCCTTCCATAATGACGATGAACGGCCACTTTGCTGCTGTTGGGGATGCGCCAACAAAGGCGCAGTACGAACATGGCATTCAGGTTATCGATGAGGAAAAGGCATTCACGTAAGGAAATGAAGTTCTTGTTTGGTTTTGTTTCTTACTGACGGGAAGCTTGAAAGGCCGAATCTTAATACATATCTCCAACTTACCGGCGCCGCACAATCTGGCTTCAACTACCACCTCATCTCAGTCTTTGGATCGCAATCCACCGGCAAGTCCACCTTACTAAACAACCTTTTCGGCACAGAGTTTGGCGTCATGTCAGAAAGCGAGCGGCGGCAGACTACGAAGGGAATATGGATGTCAAAGAACAAGCGAGAAGGGGGCTCGGAATCCGAGAAGATGGCAGACAACATTCTAGTAATGGATGTCGAGGGTACGGATGGCCGAGAAAGAGGAGAGGATCAAGACTTTGAAAGGAAAAGTGCTCTATTTGCTCTAGCTACCAGCGAGGTTCTGATTGTTAATCTTTGGGAACATCAGGTTGGTTTATACCAGGGGGCGAATATGGGGTTACTTAAAACAGTATTTGAAGTCAACTTGCAGCTATTCCTAAAAGACAAACAGTGAGTCCTCACGCCCTGGGAGCGCAACCGAATTACTAAATGTCTAAGGTCAAATCCACGGTCCCTCCTCTTCTTCGTGATCCGAGATCACATCGGGGCAACTCCTTTAGCGAATCTTCGAAATACCCTCATCGCAGATTTAACAAATATATGGGCCAGCCTCTCGAAGCCGCCGGGTCTTGAGAAGTCGAGGATAGAGGATTATTTCGATTTCGCGTTCTCGGCATTGCCGCATAAGATCCTACAGCCAGACAAGTTCGTGACGGAAGTCCAGAGGTTAGGAACAAGGTTCAGGGTTGGGCACCGAGCTGCGAAACAGCATGGCCTCCACGTGGACCATGAGCTTGAGGGTGGCGTGTTCCTCCCCGAATACCACAGACGGATACCTGCAGATGGGTTCTCAGTATACGCAGAGGGAATCTGGGATCAAATTGTCAATAACAAGGATTTGGATTTGCCGACACAGCAAGAACTTTTGGCGCAATTCCGATGCGACGAGATTTCACGGGAGGTGCTCGAGGCCTTTGACGTTTCGATTCTGCCTCTCGAAGAGAAGCAAGCTGAGGGTGTTAGACTTGGAAAGCCGACTGTATTGAAGGATCTAGGTGTCTCCGGGAAAGCCGCGCGTGTGAAGACTGTCAAAGCCTTTGAAACGGAAGCTAGCAGATACCACAAAGGAGTCTACACAAGGAAGCGCGTGGAGCTCGAGGGAAAGATTGATACTCGTCTCAAGGCCTTATACCAAGGCCAACTGTCAGCTGCACACAAGTCAGGAGTTGCATCTTTTAGTGACGCTGTTGCTGGTGCTGTCAAGGCCGGTCAAAAGAAAGGAGCTTCATATGAATTCGCGGACATCGTGGAGCGTGAGAAGCTAGTTGCTTTGAAGCAGTTTGAAGCGGAAGCGAAAAGCCTGGCTATTGAAGGGGTGCCGTGGAGCAACTTCAAGCAACAGTACCATCTTTACGAAAAAGACCTAGACGAGGTCAGCGCGCGCTTGCGCAAGGAGGAAATGAGGCGGCTTGCAACCCGCGTAGAGAGATGGGTCAGGTCGAGATTAGGGGAGTCTGTGGGATTAGAATTCAACAAGCTCGGATCTGGCCGTGGGGGCAGCGGTGCGCCAGAAACCGGCGAGAAGCCAGCAACAGAGAAGGATCTATGGGACAGGATATGGAACCTCTTTGTTGCTACCGTCAAAGAAGCCGAAACACGCTTCGTCGAGAGAGCTAAGTCTTTTGATGCCAGTCAAGATGAGATCGATGTGGGATTATGGCGATTGAGACGGAAGAGCTGGGGAGTCTTGCGAGCGAAGATCGACGAGGAGGTTATGGAAGGCAACATCCTTTTAAAGCTTCGCGAAAACTTCGAAGACAAGTTCCGATACGATGAGGCTGGTGTTCCAAGGATATGGCGCCCGACAGATGATATTGAGGGCATGTACACGAAAGCCAAGGAATCCACGCTCACCCTGATTCCTCTACTGGCGCGATTCAGACTTGCTGCCACTTACGCACCACCTGATCTCCCAGATTGGATCGGAAATGCACCAGCGAGCGTGGATCCAAAAGACGAGGAAGACCTCGCTCCAATCGGTGGCGTCGACGAAGAAGAGGGCAAGAGTCTAGAGGAAGAAATGACAATCCTCAGCGAAGCCAAGCGTCAAGATCTTGTCGTGAGATTCAAGAAGACTGCTGATGGCGTTTACGTGGAAGCCAAGCGAAGTGCTATTGGTGGTGTTGCGCAGGTGCCTTTGTATTTCTACGGTCTGCTCCTGGCGCTTGGTTGGAATGAGATTGTTGCTGGTAAGTCCCCCTTTTCCCGGATTCATCTATGTCTACTAATGTTGTCTGCAGTACTACGCAACCCTGTCTACTTCATCTTCCTCATCCTCCTCGGTGTCGGCGCCTACGTAACTTACACCCTCAATCTCTGGGGCCCAATGCTCCGCATGGCCAACGCAGCATCCACACAAGCCGTCGAGATCGGCAAGGAGAAGCTGCGAGATTTCCTTGAGAACTCGGAAACTGGCCGTCAGGCTATTGGTATGAAGGCGAGGGAGGACAGTGATAGCATTAGTCTGAATACCCTGGACAGTAGGGGAAAGCGGAGAACGGTTGAGGATGAGGATGATGATGATGAAATTTAGGGGGAATGGGCGCTGCTTTTTGTAAATTGGGGTTGGGGAAATTGCCTAGAGCATAGCGTGTGGGGGTTTAATGATTGGCTGATGTATATGACGGGAATGAAATCATGGATTTCTGAATGTCTTTGACAATTCCTTTGAAGTTGATTGGTGCTGTGCCAGTAAGAGATACCTGTGAATGGTATCACGTCTTCGACTTCAAGCTGTGTAACTGCGCATGACAGAGCAGATTTGTGGAGGATATTGATTCACTAATTCAGGCATCACGAGCTAATACTTCAGCAGATAATATTTTCGTTAAGAAGGTCGCCGGGCCAAAGTTCGCAGGGTGGAGGATTTAGTTCAGCCAGTGGACGACTGATTTCCTTTTTAGGGAAAGTGGGTCAGTCCCTTATACAAAAGTACACATGGTCTGCATATGCTGAGTATATGGTTAGGGTTAGTTCCGGGGTTGAGGGGGCGGTGGGAGCCCCCCAAGGTTTTTATATATGTTTTTAACAGCGTACTATACTAGCATATGCTGAATATAATTTCGCTTAACCCTGTAAGAACCCTATAAGAAAGTCCTCCACCTCGTTGAACTAAAAACCCGAAGGTCGCATCGAAGGACCCGGAATCCGCAGGGAGAAGAAAAGGGGTTATCTCGCGCACCACATTCCATCACAAAACACAATCACAAACAAAAGCAAGGCCCAAAATCATTGAGTTGAAAAGTTCCATTGGTATCACCCCCTATGAACAAGAAATCCCGTCATGTTCTCCATATGTACCCAACTCCCACCATCTATATACACCTTAAAACGCCCCACCCTAAGATTTGAAAAGAAGTGAAACTTTCCCTCCCTAAAACTACCTTCCCATTTACGCCTCAAAGGCCACCTCCCTCTTCCCAGCAGCCTCCTGATAGACCTTCACCGAATTCACCAACCAAAACGCACTCTCAAAGTCCCTCGGGTTAGCCGCAACATACTTATCACAAGTCGGCGCCAGAGCCTTACACGCGGGACTTTTATCCCAGACCTGACCGGCCCATTGTCCGCAAAACGTGGTATCGAAGACGATGTTGTGGTTCTGGAAGTGCTGGTCGATGTTGCAGCCGTTGCCGCTGAAGACGGCGACGGGTTGCGTCCAGCTGGCTGGGTTGGGCGTGCCGGAGGTGATGTCGGAGGGGATGGAGGTCCGGGGGAAGAAGTAGACTTTTATGGCTTGGGATGTCCATTCCATGGCGTAGACGCCGCCGCCGATGGCGTTGAATCCTGTGCCGTAGCCAGCGGTGTTGGTGGTGCTGGTGCCGCAGCCTATATGGCCGCTCTCAGCGCCGCAGTCACCGTTCTCGAGTTTGCTGGATAAAAGAGCGCCGGTTGACTGCATGGTGCAGCCCGAAGAGGTATGTAAAGTCACCAAGTCGGTTTTTTGGTCATTGACACCTTCGAGAATGTCGATTTCGCCGGATGAAGGCCAGCTAGGACCAAAGGTCCAGAATGCAGGCCATACACCGCAGGTGCTGTTAGGCATATGCACTATGTCTGCAATGAAGAGTCCCTTGGTGTAAGCTTTGTTCGAGGAAACTCGGACGGCGCCGCGTCCACCGGCTGGGTTCATGGTTGTGTGGTCCACGCCCATATATACGGCATCGTTGTAGTAGCCGACAAGTCCACTGCTCTTTGCTGTGCTTGGGGATGCAAATTTGACGAAGCCGTCGGTTGGGTCGGCGTCGGTAAAGAAGGTGAAGTCTTCGAAGAAGTTGGTATGGTCGTATGTGTCTTTGAGTGTATAGGCCGAGTTTGCGATGCCTGCAAGGCAAACGATGGCTGCGCTGAGGCGCGTGAAAAGGGTTGAGGTATGCATTATTCGCAGCGTATTGTAGTATTGTCTTGAAATGTTTGAAAACGTGCGGTTGTGTGGCTTTAATAGAAATTTTTTTTGAATATGGGCTGTATGTACTAATCTAGCGTACCGAGCAAGATATAGAAAGATGACGAAAGCTGTTTCAATGAGTGTGAGGTCTTTCATGTATGAATGAGAAGGGACAAAGGTATTGTGATGCTCTGCTGTTATTGTGCGAGACAATCAATGCCTTTGTTATTGTCAAAGACTGAAGAATAGAAACAGCCACTTAAGGAACGATGGACTGCGGTGAACGTGAAGAACAACAGCAAGAGCCTCAAGTAAACTAGAAGGGGAAATGGGCAAGTAAAATACTCTGAAGAAAGCTGCCCAAATGACTTGAGGACCAGAGGAACGGCGTGCCAGACCAGGGGAGCTTTCTCCTGGTCCCCAAGGGTCGTGGGAGCTCCAGCCAGCTCGTGGACGGCATGTGCACAAGCATTGAGAGCTCCATCCAGCTTGTGACAAGGCATCCCCGGCGTGGTCATTCCGGCAAAGAGGGCAATTGGGCTCCTCTTTTGGTACAACAGTCGTTGAAGGGTCTGGAAGCCTGAGGGTCGTGGAAGCAGAAAAGGGCTCAAAAGGGAAACGAGTGGCTGCGGCTGCATAGACATAGACATCCTTTGCCGCGTCGGAGATGTCGTCCATCGGATCTGCTGAAGGGAGATTATTGCGCAGCCAGTGATATGGCCAATATGGCTGATATGGCCATGGACTGTGTCTCGTATGTCGTGTGTTTGGAGTTGCGCTTGTTCCTGAGGCATGGCAGCCAGTGATTTGAGGGGAGCCAGATCTGTGGGCGATCGTGTGGGTCTTGCCGACGACCATCTTGTCAATCTTGAAACACCACAGCGAAACTTCAAACAAACGCTCCATTGGCCACCCACGTAAGCTGTGAACGACGTTTATCGAGTCTAACCTTGAAACTCGTGGAAAATGAACTCGCTGCACAGATGAGTTGTGGCAGATTCCAGCCACAGCTCCCCGCGATGCAGCTCTCGATATCGATAGCCTTGGGAAAGAGATCAACAGAGCATGTTTCTTTCAAGGGGTCAGGGCCCTGCCGATAAGTAGTGGCTACTACGGTCCGAATGTCAGTTTGGAATCATTCCGCCTTGCCTGGCAAAGTTTTAAGTTGTAAATGAAGTGTTGATAGGAATCTATGCTTTCAAAGCATAAACTATCAGACGAACTGAGCATCCTTGCTACAAGACCCTCGCTACCGCTTCCGGAGATGGGGTCCCTGTTGTGGCAGGAGAAGGATCCGAAGGAGAAGTGCCGATTCGGCCTCTTGATGTTTCTGCAAGGGCAGTGAGCCCGTCGTCTGAGCCTCTTTATGCCTGATTCAACAATAACCCTTGTGGGAATGATTGTAGCATTTATATTATGTCTGTCGCTCTTTTACTTGACTGAGCCGTTGTTCCTTCATGGACTCCTTGAAATATTTTGGGATTAACAATCGCGATACGTTTTTTTTAGCAGTTCCGTGTTCGATAATTTCAGTATGCAATATTCATTGAACAGAATACCTCGTTTTCTAGCTACTCCTTTCATAATGCTGATCAAATCTCATGAATGCCATTTCACATTATAATTTCAGGCCTTAAACCGTTACACATCTATGCCCTGTCGCACTTGTCTCCCGGATTTAAGTTCAGTTGTCTGTCTCATTTGGATCTGTGGTAAGCTAGAACTCCTAGCCTTCACCTTTAGTCGAGATTCCACGACACTCCCTTAAACAATTCGATCATGTTTTTTGCCATCCATCATTTACATTTCAGTTCTTGATCAGAACGTAGACTTCACAATTCTCAGGCATTCAACCACGCACAGCAATACACGAGCGCCAACAGCTCACAATGCTTTCAAGATGCCCGAAGCTCTTATCAATCAGGCCTCTGGTACTGATCAGGAGACCCCGATACGCATCTCAATGTATCGCACAGTTCATAAGACAAGTGGACACTCACCAGAAGCCTACTACTTTGCCAGCGACTCGAGACGGCAATTGCAATTCTACCGGCACAGGCAAACACGTCCAATCAACTCAGACAAGCGCAAGAACCTGGAAAGATCGGTTGATAGCCTGAACTATTGCTACATCATTCACTTCAGTATATATGGCTTGTATCCTAAGGAATAAGCATACGGCCAATGAAAGAGAGTGGGCGAGGAAAGAGAAATGCGTCTCTGTTTGGGAGGAAGTTTGGGAGGAAGGGTCTCGTCATATACACGAAGAGTTTGCATACTCTCAAGCTCAGTGGAAGGAAAATGCATGATCAAGTTCATGGTTTGATGATCTTGAAATGGTCTTCCATTGCCTAACATCTGATAAAGTCCTCTTCAGGCTCAGGGGCAGATCGGCAGATCGTTTTCTTCGATTCTTCGAGTCTGTTAAGATCCATTCCAACGTTCAAGAAGCCTTGGGACATTATCAGCTTGCACACCTTCCCGGAAGTCGATATTGTCATCAATTGCTCCTGCTCGCATTACTCTCGTAAGTCTTCCCGTATACACAAGACATATTTACAAGTAATACTGAGCGCGCTGGGATCTTCACCGAAAGAAGAGGAAAAGAAGTCAGCGCTAACCTCGGAGATCCTAGCCGTAGAAGATGCTTCAAGTTCTCCTTATGCCAACTGTGCATTGAGAAGGAGAGCCGCTATCCATTAACAACAACATTCCTCGCCAGTTTTTCAACACGGTGATATAATTGACGAATCAGAGTTGACTCGTTGTCTAGCAAGCTGGGGATAAAGCTTGCTTCTAAAAGCGCAACGGTCAGCCTCTGAAAGTCCCATTTGAAGTAGAGGTTCTCCTTTGCAATATTCCTCAATTCCCACTCCAGCGTCAGGCTCAGCAGCTTTCGCATTCTCCAACATCTCAACCACTCTCTTCAACTCTCGATTTCCATTTTCCAATTCCATCCGTTCCCATAGCTCATAGCCGATGATGAAAGGCATGGCGCGGAGGGTGAAGTTTGCGATGGGTCCGATTTGGTAGCTGCGGAGGAGGAAAGGCGTGATGCGTGACATGGTGAGGGTTTTTTTTTTGTAAATTGGATAGTGTGAGAAGATTGGAATCTTGATTTGAGAAGGGAAAGTCAAAAGGGAAGAGAAATTTTGCTGGGCGTATGATCGAGAAGGAACGGGCCGTTGCTAGACCAGGCATTGGAGATAGCTAGCGATCGGGAAAGAGGTCTCTTGCTCGTAGCTAACGACGAGGTAGGAAAGACTTCAGCAGCATGTGAAAAAAAGATTGAGAAAAAACTGTGTTCGTGGACGCGCATTTACAGAAAGGTGCGAAACCGTTGCTGTCGAGAAAGAAAATGAACAGGATAACCATAAAAGGTATAAAACACAAGCCCAACTTCCTTTTTTAGCCATCTCATATATATGCACCCATCCCATCCCATTCCATTTCCCCTCACGAGTTCCACCCAATCTAGTCCAATACACCCAAGTCCCACCACGTACTCAGAAACACTTCTCCTCCGCATCCCCCTGACCCGAGTCTTCCTCTGCGCTGACCCTCGCACGAATGGTTGCAGTATTTTTATGACATTCATCGCTTTTGTCCTTACTTGACAGAGTCACTCCTCCCTCAAAAGACTTCCCGAGTCGTTCTGCAAGTAGCAGTGCCGTGGGTTCTTCAAAAACAATTTGCAGCCACCATCATCACAGCGCTGAGCAAATTCCATGAATGCCTTTTCACATTTGTCGTCATATAGTACATAATATCCTCTTACAAACTCCATAGCATGCATGCAACGTCAAACTAGCAAAATGCAATTGCAAGCCCCCCCCTCCCAAAATGTTCAGCCCGCGGGCCATCTAATATGGAATGCCAACTGATACATACAGACATAGCACGTGTGTTGGAACATCAAGTAAGAGAAAAAAAGAGGCGGGGTATTTCGGCAAAACGCACGCAGCACAAAAATCCCAAACGCGGCTCCAAAGCTGTCCCTCCCTCATAGTCTGACCTTGTGCCCTGTGATCTTGAACCAGATCACGGCAACCAGATCTTCCTTGAATCGCTCCCACCACGTTCGGTTCAGGTAGTTGCTCAACTCCCGGTAATTGTACATTTCTCCCCAGCAATCACGTCCCCACTCGCAACCGGCCATGTTGACTACGAAATCGCGGTCGTGCTCGTTGTAGTGGATTCGCGTATCATTTCCGTTCTCTGAACATGCTCCTGGAGGGAAGCTGTTGATCTTTCGTTGCGGGATGAATGCTGTGTGCGGTCGGATCCAGGGCTGGTTGATGTAAAGAAACTCCAAAGCATCCTGCTCCTTGTGCTCCCATTCCATGTGCTTCTGCTCGTAACCAACAGGATCCCACCAGACATCTAGGAGACGGTCGGTCCATGCACTTCGCCTAATGAAGAACGATCCCAAGTTGAAACCACTGCAATCTTGGGGAACGATCAAATTGATTGAAGATGCTTTTCCGTCACCCACAGGACTGCGCGCTTCATCGTCCAAGTATGGTGAGGGGAATGGGTGTGTGATATTTAAAGGATTGTATTCGTTGATGTCGCGGTAGGTGTTTGCTGCAAGATTATTGAAAATGTGCGATTGCAGGGAGTAGGAGGGTTCCATCACAAATGTATTGAGATCCATCCACCAGAACCTGTCAAATTAGACTTGGGGCTCTCGGTACGAAAGGGGCGAGACTTACCATTCAGCATCTGGGTATTTCCGCAGGCAATTTCGAATAGTATCAACCTTCTCCCAGCTCTCCCTCCATTCGTGTGCATATCGTTTCTTCGTGCTCATATCCACAATTTCCAACTCGTATCCCCATCTATTGGCATATTTTCGTTTATTTCGTACACTGTCGCGCTCGATTGCCCACTCTCGAGGTCCTTTCCACTCCATTACACCACCACCCTGATTTGCAGCAAGAATGATAACATGCTTCTTGCCACCTCCAATGAATTTCGCCCTGCGCCAATAGTAATGCAATGCTGTGTTCTGTTAGCGGTTTTTCTAAAAGGACTTTGTTCGTAGCAGTGCTTACGCGTTACATAGAAGAGAATGATCATGACAATGAGTGCCAAAATCCCAAGTAATCGTATGCGCGTTTTGCGATTAATGCGCCCTAAGAAATTCCTCACTCTCGCGAGCTTGCTGCCATTGCTCGGCATCCACCGCCCACGTCCAAGCTTCTCCCTTTCCGCATAGGTCTTTTCTGGGCCCATTCTGTAAACATAAGATTAGCATTACTTCATGAAACGTGTGCAAAAGCGGTTTGGAATTGATGAGGGAGGGATGTTGAGAAATCCATGACGTTTTTGGATGTCAAGGTGTCAAACAGGCTGAAATAGGATGATCAACGTACCCCATGCTAAACCGCGGTAAACTACTTGAGAGTTTCCTTATATGCCTATTGAAGAAGCCTTGATTCTGCGTCGAAAATGAGGGATAGCCATTGACACCTTCACTCTTGGCCTTGGCAGATTCCCAGGTCACTGTATTTCCATTCCCTCTGTAACCACTGGCAGGGCTCGCGCGCCCGCTGACGTCGACATATGGGCTATTGAGTCCTGGGCTTGCCCATCCGCCTCCAGGTCTTGGAGACGGACTGCGCGACAAAGACATAGGTATACTTGGTGTCCCCGGAATTGTAGGCAGCGTCTGCGTACCGCTCCGCGACGGAGACGTGTCCGTATCAATGCCAGACGCCTCTTGTGTATTCAGACTCGCGGGGACGTTGCTACTCGATGCTGAGGAGCGTCGCCTGCGGTGAGAGAAGGAGCCGCCGCGGGAAGAGGAGAAGGAGGAGGGGGTTAAGGACGCCAGGTCGAGGTTGGAGGTCCAGAGGGCAACGGGGCCGTCTGGGGACTAAGTTGAGGTGAAGACTCCCGGAATGCGGCGACACGGCAACACAGTCGCAGTTTGGAGAAGCTCGCCTCGTATTACAGCCGTCGCCTTTAGATATCGGATGCAAGCGCAGGCGACGAAGCACTGCGGCGTTCTGGTGCGATGGGTGGTGAATGGGGTGTAGACAGATTTATTGTGGATGCAGCAGAAAAGAGGCTTGGCAGTTCGTATTGATAACGGGAGGTCAGTGTCAGCACCAAATAGTGTAATGCGGGCTTTGGCAAGGCAGCGCAAAACGAATTGGCTGATGGAAGGGTTTGCAGAGAAGAGTAGAGAGGATATTTAGCACGGAGACAAGAGTTTTACGATTGAATTGGGTGTGGGATTCACCAGGGGGAGCTGAAATAGTGAGGTTCTTGTTCTTGGCATCAATTTCGAACTGAAAATTGTCTGCTCCATCGCGGTCGCCTTTCTGCATAGGGGTCTAGCGTGGCACTGGGCTTATCAGCGCGTGTACTACAGTACCTCCGTAGGTAAAATAAGCATAAGCTCAACACAATCTCCTCGAAAGTAACGCTGACATGACATCCAGGGTTGATGCTGAGTTATAGAAGTAGTTCTAATATTGACAGTTCGCCTGGCGAAGAGGTTTGAGGAAACTCTCGTCAAGGAGGAAAAATAAAGACTCGAGTCTTTAAAGTCGTCTGAGTTATGCATGCTTTCAATGATACTTGCTTGATACTTGATACTTGATACTTGATACTTCCCTTACCCCTATGTTCACTCCATCGGGTGTTTCGTGGACCGAATGCGGGAACTACAGTACCTATTTATGATCGCGGCGAGGGTAGTAAATCAGCTAAATAATCTCTCAAAAAGTCCAAAACAGCACAGCACACGTGGAATGCAGCGAGAATTTTGCTCTGAAAAGTGCAAATAAACCCCGGCGTTCAATGAAAGTATCTCTACCGTATCTCTACCGTATCTCTATGCCTTACCCTCTCCATCTCAGGGGCACAGCAGTCAAGCACAAATATTCAGCGCAGAAAACATGTGGTGGCTTCTCTTAAACATGCACATGCCAAGCCTTCAGGGGGGGGGCAGATTTCGCTAGAGTCTTTCGAGAAGCGGTGACATGGCAGAATCCAGACAACAACACCAGCGGCACATGCGGATGATATGGCTCGACTTCATCCTCATACTCCACAACAGAGCAATCAAAGGCTCATGTAAGTACCGCCAATCATCAAAAGCCGTGCAAAGCCGGTCATTCTGCCTTTGCTTTGCTCAACCATGAGAAAGCCAATCATTCCGTGGTAATGTCCATTGACCCTGGCGGTTTCTAAGCGCCGACCAATGTGGTGTCACCGATCACTTCGACGGGCGCGTATTGCAACGTCCGGCAGCGAACGACGGCGATGACAGGTCTGAATAGAGCCTCCAAGAGACTGCATCTGCGACTGTTGACGAATGAGAACCTTGAATCTTATTTTGGGTGGTGTCCAGATGCCACCGCGTCCTGGATCTGGGGCCGCGATAGAACCCGGCCCTGGTCGTGCGAGACTTCATTCAAAGAGGCTGTGGCCTTGTTCTAACGGCCATGAATCCTCTGTTTCATTATTTCCTTCAAGCTTTCAATACGTCCTCTCTTTTCGTGTTTCTTGTCGCAGATGTCCCGGGCTGTGTCGTAACCGGATCACATCACTGTCGTTACCTGATCTTTGTTCTCGTGCCTCAATTCACCAACATTGTCTTCCATTGTCCTCTGATCTCAATAGCTATTGTCCTCACCACAATGCTAGACGCATCTCAATAGCTTCCCAGTGTGTTGTTGTCTCGCACAATGCTGCCCGTCCGCCATTTTCGTTCTTAGTCCCTCGAGTTTTGGTCACTCCTTCCCAATAATCAATCGAACCTTTTCGAACCGCAAAAACCCAATACCTAAACTTCAAATCGACAGCGAAGCTCTGCAGAATCCAAAGATCTGCCACCAATCATCACATCGTTCGATACGGTCTGCTTTTCTCACGGATCGCAGCCTCCAACTCTTTTGATATCCACCTTTACTAGCATGGCTACAACAACGGGCCCACGCCTAGCGCCCAATCATACGACAGATGCTCCTTCGACAAAATCCGCCCACAATCCGTTCGATACTGTTTTTGATGGGGAGAGTAGCGAAGATGAATGGTGGGATGAAGACGATACTGGCTCCCTGAGTCCAGTCAAAGCTGCAGATCCCGAACGGACAACACCATGGCCAAAGCCTCCAGAGAATGCTGGCACCGCGGCGAGTTCCAAGCCTGCGAGTCGGACAAACACGCGGAAATTAGACAAGAGATATTCTGTACACAAACCTACTCGAGACAAGTCGAAGGGCAGACAGAAGAAACAAAATGCCCAGGCGGGGATTAAACTTGTCACCACTTTCTCTAGGCACCAGGCGGCATCTCCCCCGGTACAATTACAGCCCTCCAAAACCATGCCACACATGGGATTATTTGTCGATTGGGCTGCTCTCCAAGCACTCACGGGGGACTCGACACAGTCCTCTGGGAAGTTTTGGAGGTCAAAGTCAAAAAAGAGCAAGGGACTGGGCCTGATGAGAGCGCCAGAGACTATGCCTTCGATTCCTGCAGGTTCGTCTGGCCCAGGATCTTCAAACTTGATGAACGTCCCACAAAGGCAGAATCAATCAAACCTTATGGTCTCCCCTGTTAGGCCAAGTGAGGACCTGAGCCCTAACGACAGACCAATCATGATTGGTCTCTCGATTCCTTCCTCCGACGTTTCTCAACACTCTTTAAGTCCTCAGACCGCATCTTCAGATACGTCAAAGATAATACGAAGTTACGACCGAACACATCAAACTCCCGACACGCCGACCATCATAATTACGCCTGCTCAAGAAGCATACGGCTGGTCACCTATCAATACACGCCCTCGTCCTGCATCGAGCATATACTCGCAAGTCGTCAATGGTGAAGATGTTTACACGAGCCGGGGCGCGCCTCCTGTTCCAACAGTACCGGCTTCTGTGCTTAGAGATGAACAGCAGAGAGTAGCAGCCCAAAAGAGTTATTTCTCTCCAGACTCGGACATCAGTACGTCTTGGGAGGATGAAGATTCATCTGATCTCTCAAAGTCTCGCGTGATGTCAAGTTGCACCGTTTTCGAGGAAGACGAAAGCCCTATAATTGCGAGAACAGCACGTGCGGTTTCAATCAATGCAGGCACCAATAAGCATGCAAGCGTCAGTACTGTTGGAACGCGTCGGCGCTCAAAAGGGTGGTGGAATTATATCACAACTCCATTCTTGACTCGATCAAATACGTTTGCGAACCAAAGTCCCCAAGATGAGCATCCACCCGCTCTTCCCAGTCTTGCTATTGCTGCTGCAAAAGCTCGAGAAGTTGAGAGAGATGATAAGTCATGGGAGAAGCAATTTTCACCACTAACTCCGGAGACGTCGACCACCATCCAATCAGACCCGTGGTGGACTGTGGACCCGAAAGTTTCCAAAGTAGCTGGAGAATCGCCAGTCCTCCAGGAGACGAGGCATAAGGTTCAAGAATCGACAGGCTCACTTCCAATCATCTTGTCCGAAGTTGCAGGATTTGGCGCAGTTTCATCTGTCTCTAGTCTAGCGTCAGATGACTCACCTCACCTCAACTCGACGAGGTCGGTAGATGAGAACATAAATGACAGAGCGGTTCCCGTCTTGTCTGATGCGCCGGTCGCAAGGACTATTCAGAGCAATAATCCGTTTGTGCAGCCACGTATGGAAGATCTAGAAGAATCCTCAAATACCAGTCCATCTTCCCGTGGACCAGTCGTGCAACACGCCCAAATCACTGTTCTTCAGCGCGCACAGCTTCCTCCCGTTCATAGGACCCAATCTCCTTCAGGAACTCCTCCTCCTCCGCCCTACTCGCCATCACCAGCTCGCAATCCTAGGTATCGTGCGGTCTTCCCGCCGGGCCATGGTCTTAACATTCAGCAACCTGCTTCCCCGGGACCGATATCCCCAGGCATGCAACAAGCCATGGCATCCTCAGGTGCCATTCCAATGTCCACCGTGCCATTAGCCGCACAGGAACGAAGACCAATCAACTTGAACTCTTCGTATCCTGCTGAACTACCTCCCAGGCAGGAAAGAATGTTCTTCACAACTGAGCATCTTCAAAATGGTTCTAAGAAAGCCAAAAAAGCAAAGAAAGCAGAAGCAAAGCGCCGCCGGCACGAGAAGGAGGACGCCATCGCTCAGAAGGCTGGTGGTTGGTGGCGAGGTCGCGGGTGCATTCCAAAGAAAGGGTGCTATGGGCGAAAGGGAGCTGAAGGTCGAAAGAAGCGTCGATGGATCTGGGGGCTCGTTCTTCTATTTCTGTTGATGCTCATTCTGATTATTGTTCTCGCCACTATGTTGACTCGAAAGCCAAGTGCATCGATCGAGCCTTCTCAGTGGGCCAACTTGACTGGATTTCCTCCTATATTTACGGGCCTCTCAACAGTAATTCGCCCGGATAATCCTGTAACGAATACCGGTTGCGTTTTCCCTGCAACTGTATGGAGCTGTTCTTTGCCAAAGGAGGTACAAGCATCAGTTGCTCCCAATCAACGGGACCAGCCAAACTTTCTTCTCCACATCCAATGGGATAACAGTAGCTCAGCGAACGACACTTTCAAAAATGTTACCGGCAACCCAAATCTTGGAACTCGCGCTGTGGGTGGCAACGCCGTTTCGGCGGGGCAGTTCATCAAGGGGATTCTGCTCAGGGCTCGGCAAATTGTTACGTTTGTGCCTTCACCGCCGGCCCCCTCATTTGGAGATGGGTTCTTTCTGGGTAATACGACGGACAACATTGTGTCTAGCAATAAGGCTGGAGAGCCAACGCCCTTCTTTATTTCCTTTTTACCAACATCAAATTCTTCGACTAGCAAGAGAAGTCTAGTTGAGCGCCAGTCTCCAGACAACTCCTCGGACAGTTTCCCCAACATCTCATCCATTATTCCGGCACCTAGCCTCAATTCAGACGGTACAGCCCAGGCTGCCAATCTGTTTCCTTTACCAACACAGCAGCCAATTCGGCTCTATGATCGTGGGCTCCCCACCGAACACTACGGCTTTTACACTTATTTCGACCGCTCCATCTTCCTCAAATCCCTTGACCTTCTCAACTCATCCAACTTAGCTACTGGCGCGGTTCCCGACGACGAGAACGGTGGTGCGCGAGAATCCGAGGCCGCATTCCGCTGCACTTGGGCGCAAACCCGCTTCCTGGTACAAATGTGGACACGGAAGAATACTACTGCCCGTCTTCTGAACGGTACACATACCGCTAGCAAAGATTCCGCGCATGACTTCTCGCAACCTGGTTCGTTTCCGTACCCTATCACGATTTCGATCGACAGACATGGGGGAAATCCCGACACCAAAATGCTGTACTGTTATTCCATGGATGATCGAGAGGGTATTGTGAAGGGTAGTGCCAAGTTCCATCCCGAGGCCAGAGATTTCGGGGGAACGCTAATTAATCCGGCTGCGTTACTCTTTGATCCCTCTCAGCCTCCGGATCCGACTTTGGGCGGGTTCGATGGCGGTAATGGGGGATGTGGGTGTGCATGGCAGAATTGGCAGGGAGTTGTTGGTGCTTAGAATTAGGGCATACAACTCACAAGACAGCAACAGCAATACTTGAAGAGGATGAACATAACTAAAAAGTAAACACATTGGGGGAGTTTAGCATAGCTTTGAATGCATTTTAGGGGCTTGGGCATGTTAGGTTATTACTTGAATAATGAGTAATTGAATATATGAACAATGCTGTCCTACTTCCACCATTCGTGAATTTTGATTCAAATGAAGCGAAGTCAAAAACACAGGGGGAAGTTCATGGGCAGGGGCGCTGCGCAGTAGCGCCGGGACTAGCCGGCCATTTCACAAGGTTGCCAAGCACAGACACCTTCATAAACAACGACCTTCATCCTCGAACATCAAGGTCTTCCACCAGTTGACCAACTTCGTTAATTTCGCTATCGAGCTGTGGGCATCTCCTTCTGCTCGCTCCTTGTTCCTATCGACCGTCGCTTCCATAAGTCCTAGGATAGCTTCCCAGCCACCGCACGCTCTCTCGTCAATCGGCCTCCAAGTACAGCAATATCGATATCCGCGGGCAGGATGCCGTCAATCGCTCAAGCACCGCTTTCCCCTTTGAACGGTCGGAAAAGGAGGAGGGAAGATGAGCCCAGTCTTGATATACAAATGAAGCTTTCCAGGTTCGCAATGCCATCATCCCAGGCCCCAGCGCTTGCTGACTCCATACACAGCAGTCCTCGCCACGCCGAGCTCACAGCCATTCCCTCGAACGACTTCAGAGACGAGATCCAGCATCTAGAAAGACGACACATACCGCCGCACCCGAAACGATATCACGAGAGCAAAAGGCTACGCGTTGAAAGGACATATCCTCCGGTCAATGACGTTTACTTTGCCCACATTTCTCCCTCCGACACCGTTCACCAACACACAAACGAAACAGCAAATATACCTTCCCCGAAAAAGAGCGTGGATCTCAGCCCCTGCCATATTTGCCGCCGCAAACCAACTGTCAGATCTGAGCTCGATGCATTTGCTGATTGTGAGGGCTGCGGGAAGAGGACTTGCTATATTTGTATACGGGAATGTCTAGGTTCTGCTGTGGCTGTGAGTAAAGATACGGAGATGATTGATGGGCTGTCATTTGCTTTACAAAGGGAGGATAGTTTGAAAGCCGATTCAGGGAAGCAAGTTCTTGAGGGGAAGATTTGGGGAGATGGGACGGAACGTGGGCATAAGGGTATGGTTTGCAGTCGGTGTTGTGTAGAAAGAGGGACGGAGGGAGAGGTTTGGTGTTTGGGGTGCTTGAGAGCTGAGGAGGGAGGTTGAGGGAGTAATGCCATGCTGGGTAATGGATGCATTCGGGGGAGAGTCATGAATTTATGAGGCACGGCGTTTGGGCATTGAGGGGGCATACATTGGCATTTTTGGTGGGACGTTATTATGATTCTGGGAACTGCACGAATGAGTTCGGTGCTTTGATATCCTTTCAGGTTGACCACAGGCCCCAGTGGCTGGCAACTGTAATTAATACACGTGAATACAAGAGATGGCTGTATTTCCAAAGACGAGTTTCGCTAGTTTGACGCCGTTGCAATTTGTTTTCTCTGATATGTGTATCCACCAACATGGTCGACCGTTTTGCGGCCATCCATTCAAGTGACTAATTTGCATTTTGTAGTGGTGCCCAGAGGCATCAAGCTTGCGGACTTTTACATTTCCTTTCTCGCCAAATGGGGAGCCTATTTGATTGAACTCGAATCAAAGTCGTATCCAATATTTTCAGATATGTAAATCATCGAATAGGTCTTAGCTAGCCTTCGAAGCCCAAAATATCTAGGCTGACACTACTTATTTCAGACCTCCCATTCCCCCAAATCCGCTTGTTCCAGCCTCAGTCCAATTGCTTCTGCAATTCCAACGCAAGATTACTCTTCTCCATGCCCTCTAACCCCGTCATGTTTCTGACACGCCAAACCACTTGGATCGGCTCCTGGAGGACAAGAACCAGCGGCACTAATTCTGAATGTGTCTCGCCGAGTGAGATACTCGAAATGGGTAATAACTAGTGCAGCTTTTTATGTCCATCACAGGAACGCGATTGTAGCCGAGGCTGGATGGAAGGATTTGTGGTATTTGGAAGTTCATGCTTAGATGTTGCATGGGATGATCCTTCAGTTCGAAGATGAGAGCAATGCTGGCTTTTTATTACGACAAGGAGGGGGTTCACATTCAAGATTGTGGTCAGTGAGCGAGAAAGGGGTAGGATTGATCCATGGTACGTGCTAATCAATCACTTGTGAGGTGGGCTGATGAGTCAATGTTCAAACGGAGGAAAACTATTGTTTGGCTTGTGTAGAAGAGATACTCTAGACGGTTGAGGCTACTTCTAAGGATGGCATGAGGTGCAGGGTGGGTGTGGACTCTTTCTTAGGTATTTGAAAGGTTGATAACTTGATTTGTCTCAAAGGAGAAGCACTTGTAGGATCGAAAGAAAATTGATTTTATGTATAATGTATCGGGCGACTACGATTTAGGAACACTGATTCAAGCTGAGCAGGTGAAAATGCAGCCTGATGGGCAGTTGAGAGTGAGGAAAGAGCGACAGAAAACTGCGTAAACATTAATACCAGACCTGCACGTCGTTGCAGCGCTGTAGAAGCACCGATTGAAGCTCTGACGCGAGAGACGGTAAGTATTCAGCTTTGTAGACCCAAGAATGCTGCCAAATATGTATGTGAGACTCGCTGCCGTAGTGTGGTGGATTTTGTAAATCCCGCCTTGTGACCCCTTTTCCGGTAGCTGCCCTTGGAGATTGATTTGGGCGAAAGAAGGGAGGAACTTTCCATTTCACTCACTCTGACTGTTTGATTTCAAGAGTGACTCGGTGAACAAATCCCTGGTGGCAAACTCTTTACTGAGGGAGAACGTGGGCCCGCTCGGGTTGAAAGTTTGGCTGGTGGCTCCTTCCTCAGATACGTCTATGACGATAGAAAGTAAACAACGCAGTTCCAGGAAGGCATGAACAACAGAACAGCTAGGACATAAAAGCCTTTCGCCCCTTCATCTCTCTCTTCTCTCCTTCATCTCTGTTCACAACCCACCACCACCACCACTGCACACTTCAACACTGCTGCAACAACATGCCTTGCCAAGCAACCTCCAAATCATTCTTTCAAAGTGCATACAGGATGCTCGATCCTCCATGATTGCACGACTTGTAAGTTCCCTCTTTCTGTGCTCCCCAGCTCCCTGTGCAGCCACTTTCTTGCATCGACGAGAGATTTGCTAACAGCGATGAGCAGGCTTCTGCTCAATACCATTCGACCACACTGTCGCTGAACAGCCCCGAAGCCCTATTTCCCAACACAACAATACAATTGGTTTTGCAAGTAAGTCGCTCCTTCCCTTCGGTCCACACAACCAAAATATAGCACGCTTACATCTGCCACAGTTGTTCGCCGTCGGAGTATCAAGTCAAGAAAGCTTCACAGCTTGTGGAACTTTTGTACCAACATGATCTCTCACCCACTCTCACACCGTGACGCTGTCACTGGACGGTCTCAAAGCTCTGTGCTCCCGCAACAAGTGCAGTTGACCAACCTACAAGTAAGTCTCGGAACCCACCTGATCTCCTTAAGTAATATATACGTCGCTAATACTTGTCAACAGAGCACAAACTCAGTGATGAGTCGCCCCAACTCGCAAGCCTTTATGACTGGCCTGACGGACGGCTCCGCATGGAACTACACCACTCTTGCGACTCCTTGCTTGCACATCAGACCTATACTCTCCCCAACGGCCTCTTTCCAGTCTCAGAGTTGTCAACCATGTACCAAGCCACCCCTAGTGGAACGAATGAACGAAAATATCCGGAGTGATGGCATAGGCTGACTTGTGAGGTCATCATTGACGGAAGGAGATTGTGAAAGTTGAGTAGTGCCTTCCCACTTAGTTATTAGATCCCCAACTTGCTGATGATGAAACCCTCCGCGCCTGCTTCTGAAAATAATTTGATGAAAAAATGGACAGCCCTACTCAGGGCACTGATGGCTCAAAACCCCAAACACCTCTCTCAGTCTCTTTCCCTCGAACGTTCAGATCGCTGGCAATCCCACACAACTCTCTAAGTATGATCTCAGCTTTTGCGCCACAAGTGGTCACGCCTTCGACACAGAGTATCGCATGACAGACTCATTCATGGGCAGTATCATCATTGATCTTGGGTGGGAGAACAATTCTTTGGCATCCGACAAGCTAACATATCTCTCTAGGTACGATCTCTGGTTTTGCACCACCAGTGGTCATGTCTTCGGTCCATTGTATGGCAAGACACACTCCCTCATGGGCAGTTCTCATCATTAATCTATCATCGAAGGATCATTTTGATATCGAAGAATCAAAGAGAAGCGGTTTGGTATTTCAGGTATTTGTGGGAGGTCTAGCGCGTGCTAGCGCTAGGCCATATTGACAGCAAGCGCGGGAACGGAGGACTTCGGTACCACAAGGCACTAGCCATAGGAACAACTTGTAAAACATTCACACTTAGATCAGAAAATCGAATGATGATTATCAGCATGCACCATAACAATGCGTTTTTGTGAACTTTTGGTGGCCAACAAGCACCGTTCCGTCTTCCAGTTGTCCGTTTCAAAAGATAGTAATTTCTTCGGACTGCCGGAGCACCACTCGATGTTGGGCAATTTGGCATTCCCAGATGATGGAAGATTTTTCTGGGACAAATTTGAAATGACGCAGAATGTTCCCAGACCATCTCCGTGTTCTCTGGAACCCAAATTAGTTGAACTCACTAACATATGACTCACAAACCACCGATACCCATCTCCAAATCGCCTTTCCGTTCTTCACATCTCAATGCCAAGTTGTGGGGTGTCATGTGAAAGCCAATGTATTTTTTTACTTTGCCTTCCACGTTGAAAATAGGTTGGTGGAGCTACCTAGGTCAACGGTCTTCGAAACGATACCGAGACGAGCAGTATACTAAACTTGCCTGGGTACTGTGGAAGCTACCTAACTCTTTCTCCATTGCAAATGCTAGCTTGCTGGTATTGTGAAGAAGATATTTTGGTATGAGGAATGGGGAATTGGAGATTCGTGGTGGGTTTTTGGGAGAGGAGGTGATGTTCGGGCAACAGAAAATAATGAGGTTGCTTAATATGTTTTGTTAATGTTTGAAAGATTCATAGTGTGCCATCTTCGAGAAATTATAAAATGTAGCGTGCGTCATATTAAAGCTAGATTCAGTATTAGCGGTACAAAGACTGGCATTCACTTGAGAATTTCTCAGCAGCAAATCTTTTCAAGCAGAAATTCAAGCATACCGCACGCGAGAAGCAGCCTGGAGATTCAGTAAAACATGTTTCTAATTTAAACCCATGGCTGAAAAGTTTTTACATACTTTTCGCTTCCTGTCCGCCTGCTTCGCAAAGGCCCAGCAGCACCGAGCTTTCTACGAGTTCATAGCTCATCTCACCGCCTATGATAAAACACAAACCCACTAAGGGCATACATGTACGAGAGATTAGAGCCGAGTCGCGTTCTGAACCGTTTCGAGCGCCTACTGAAGCGATTCACATTCACACCCTCCTGCGTCTGTTCTCCACAAGTTCACAATGGAACTTGCCCCACACCCCGCATCCACTCTTCCTCCTGCAGCGTCTTCTGGAAATTCCACTCTTCAACGCACAGAACATGAAACGGGATGTGGTGCACGGGGCACACTTGAGCTAGAAAGAACAGATACAGGGCTCGAATTCCTACGCCAACATTTCTGGAAGTCCTCACATGCCAACTACCGCTTGTAAATGTTTCATGAATGAATAACGGCCACAACAACAGAAGATGAGCCTCGGAAGACTAAATGAAAAAGGACTGGCGGCTAGAATTCCTCCCGCTGGCTCTGGTAGCCTGTGTATCTTCATGTATTGTAACGATCGCGGAGGACGCCCATGAGCTATCATTGGAAATCCTACGATGATAAAATCCCGTGCCAAGTGGTATATGAATGCTTATCTTTAGAAAGTCAAAGCTGGAGCTCGATCGAGGGGGAGATCATCAGGAGTTTACTGTTGCTCCTGTTTTCTGTCAGACTGTCAAGTTGCCACCCACAAACTTAGTGGCCTCAGAACATGTTGCTTGCCTCGAGCAACAAGGTGTTAGTTCGAAAGGCGTTTCTAGATTCTGTCAGCTCAAAGTCAAATCGTCCTGACATGCAGCGAGAAACTTAAGCACGGGCTCGGTCTTCATGACGAATATTGGTTTGTTGTCTGTGGGTACAGAAAGTTGACAAGTCTGCAAGGGAAAGTCGCTTTGACCAGAGTATGCCACATTTGGCACAAACTTCCCCTCCTTCGGGGGGCTCCTTCGGATCTAGAATACTCCGGAGTATTGGCAGACTTCAGACGAAAATCTTCCATCGTTGGTGTATTCCGTAAGTTTATCAACTTTAAAGTTCAACCGAATAAACTTCCGGGACATCGGCATTTCACATGGACGAGTGCCAGTTTGAAGTCACAAGGCTATGCCTGGGAGTTAGCAGCTGCCTGTTCCCGTAAATCGTGTTGACCACGTTTGAAGCGGGCAAGTACAGCAGTTGCAACAGCCTGAGCCACAGCCTTCTCTCACCGGTTGATGTCCGAAGTGACCTGCCTGAAATAGAGCTGCACTTGTCCGTACCTGACATGGGAAGTTTCACACTTGGCTAGTCGCCGGGTAGGTTCATCCCCTCGGTGCTAGCGGAGAAACAACGTGCTCTGAACCTGTAAAAGCTATGACAGCCAGACAGTGCCTCTGTTTCACGGGTATCTACATCTGCTGAGTGGCAAATCGCAGCAACAACGTGGTGATAAGCCTTATGAAACGCTTTACCCCACTCTGCAATCCAGGAACTCGTGAAGTGGACGGCCATTTCTGGCCCCTGACCGCCGACTCGGCTATTTTATACTCATCCAGATTTGAGCCGTCCTTGAGATACACTTTAAGTGAAGTAGAAATGCCAACGGTTTTAATGAGGCCGAGTTCGCGGGTCTGCCGCTTTTGTAGGCGTCGTTGTTATCGGGTTGAGGGCATGGTTTGCGTTGTTAAACTCGTTCGGATGTGAGGAAAAGCAAAAATGTGGCTAGAGACATTATTATTGCTGTATTATTGAGTGCTGCATCCACTGTGCGTTTGTTGTTCAGACCCCTCTGCAGCGCTCTGTTCGCTGATTTGATTTGATCCTCCATCCCACCTCATGCAATAGTTATTCGGAGATATTGTCATATTGGAGTCTTCATACTTCTCGCAAGGGCTCAAATGCAAGCCACTACCGCAGACTGGTAATCTGGAGTGGAGCGCGAGGCTGCATCGGCGGCTGGTTGCTGAAAATGCGTCACGGTCAAAAGGTGATGCTTGACGCAGGGGCGGTTGGATGAACAGTTCATTCTTCCCTCTGTGCCCAGTGCCCACAGACCTGCCGCCAAGCGGCGACAGCGGCACACTGAAGGAGCGCTGATACCAGAGAGTGCTTCCAGCTTCCTGCGCATATTGTAAGATTTTAGGATGATATCACGATACGTCGCTGGAGAAGCATTAAAGATATTTTAATCTATTCTCGTGTTGGTCATCCGTGGAATCGAGAGATTGGAATCCGAAGAACGCCGTAATTTTGAGTCCAAGCATGCGGCGTGAATCTCTACCGCTGACATGGTTTCGATTGGCAGGAGCTGATAGCCCTTGCATATTACCCCTGGAGGTGACCCAAAAGAAGACCAGTAGCTGGCGATCCTCGCCGTCCATCAACAAAAAAAGCTCGACTCCTGGGCGCTCGACAGGGCGTCTCCAGGCCTTTTGTGGATATCCAGAACCCTTGAAGGCGGCTCCTTATTGGCTAGAAATGCATGATTTCGTGAATATTGAACCCATTGGATCATTATCAAAATCCACGCGTCTACAAGTCGTGCTTCATCACACTGCATTGTGTCTTCTGACAAACGACAGCCAGCAAGCAAGCAGCAACGCAATCCTCAGTTCGTCCACAGATTTCCCGATTCCACCAATGTCCTTGGGCAAACACCTTGGACCCTGAAGGTTGGGAGCACCGGCGCCAACGTTTTTGACGTTTCTGGCAATTTTGGTTAGCGGAGCCCTCCTGTGCTGGCCCTGTCAGATCAAACCCCTGGGGAAGGTATTGCTACCCCTGCTCATATGCGCGTTGAACCCACCGGGTCGGCCGTGTCGGGGGTATCCCATATATCAACAAAAAGCACCTCCTGTGCCAGAGTACATTGCATTGCATGAATGCCATGAGAGCTGCGATATTACGCCAAAAACATCTCTCCTCACTCGTCAAATCCAATCATGGCGCCGTCGCTCTCACAGGGAAGCGGCAGACTTGAGGCCCCTCCGCCGAATCCTTTCTATTCCTCATCATCCCTCTCCAGTTCAACCTCGGACCTCAGTTTTCCTGTCCTCTCACCTCGAACTCTCTACGCCCAGACGTTCGACCGGCCAAGCTCTGCACGCAGCTTGCCATCAGCACATTTCAGGAAGAATATGAAAGATTTCACCGGTGCTGGAACCACGGAAGACGAGTTTGAAGCCTTACCTCTTGCTGTTCGGAGAAAGGTGTGTATATCCTGTTTATTTTGAACTAGGAGAAACGCGAGACGGGATCTTGGAACGAAGACATCAAATCTCCTCTACTCAAGTGACTTATTATAAGAACTGTAGAAATTTTACAGCCTTATAATCTCAGTCGCTCACTCGAGCAGCCGAGCTAGATGATCTGATCTTTTGACTTTCGTACTCCGTATCCGGATGATCTAAACTTGACGTCTGGTTCGGTCTTCAAAATTCGGCACTTAGCATGGACTTAGTAGTCCAGAATTGTCTCTCGACGACCTCGAGCTATTCGACGCGCCGTTGATATGCTATGCTCAAAACTGCAAAATGGCGGTGTATTGCGTCCCGCGGCCATAGCGCGATGCACCTCCGCCATGACGCCGTCCCATCACCTGCATTCAACAATAGTTTCTCCTTTCGAAATTCATCTTTACCCCTGGCTAAGAACTGACGTTCCCCCCGCAGTATTTTTCAACATTGGAGCGATTGAGGTTCGCACAAAACAGTAGAGCCAACGCACTCGATGAGCTACCGGTACCAAAGCCTCGAAAAGGATCATTGGCAGATCGTCGAGGATTAAACACCCCCATTCTCGAGCCTCGACGGAAACCTTCTCGACGACTTCGGAAGTTTACAAAGAAACAGTCAGTCTCGAGTACTGAGGCATCGTGGTTCCTTACGTTACCGGAAAAGATCAAGAAGCAACAATTCACGAGAGAGGAGCAAGTGATATTGGCAGGACGATTAAGGGAAAGTGTGATCCTCGACGCGGCGGACGAAGCAATATACAAAGCTGTACGACGACCAAATCGACAGGTAGTCGACCCTCCCACCCCGGCAGCTTCTACCCCAAGAAGCAGTACCTCGAGTCGAAAGAGCAAGGATATGACCGGCATGACAGACGCTATGTATGAGAGTTTTAGATGGATGGATGAGGAGAGTGATTTAGATCTGCGATTGGTGCTCGATGATTACCATGCCAACCTCGATGGCGTTGTGATACCTACCCCAACAAGCACCCGAAGGCCGTCGTTTCGAAGACAGATGTCAATTTCAAAAATGCCGTTTGGCAGGAGCTCTCTTTCATCACTGCACCCTCGCAGCTCTCCCAAAACCGAATCTCCGAACAATCACAGCCGACAGAAGTCACGAGCTCGAGCGCTCTCTCTCATACAACCGAAACATGTCACAAATAACTCGGTGTCCTCGATAGACCCGAATGCGACACATTATCAAGACCCGGAGGCTCGATTGAAGCTGCGGGTATACCTTGCCTCTCCGCAGAAGTTCGACGAGGCTATCGAATTTGGATTTCCTTCGTTGGATGGAGTGACAGATGGCGCTGATAAGGAGAATAAACCGCCAAAACGGACGTCGAAGGAACATACCTCAAGAGGACTTTCTTCGAGGGATACTCCAGGTATCAAAAGTTCCTTTGCCACAGACGGTGGCAGATCATTCCTGGATGATACTGCATCCTTATTTGAGGACGACATTTCCATGGCGGACCCTGAGTCTCCAATCACACCTCTGGGTATGGATACGGGCTACCGGCCACCGAGAACCTCTACTTCTGCATACGGCCCTAAAAGCAACAAGACCTCGGCGGATTACTCACATCTTGGTATAACGAGGCCTACGGTGGTAAAGCCACAGGATGGCTACACACAAGCCATGGCAGGAAGCAGAGAGATGACGCTAAGGATGACTTTGACACGACCAGACTTACGAGCTGACGAGACGACCATATATGGGTGGCAGTCGACGAAGAGCCCTCTGAAAGAAAGCTCCCCCGTCATAGCGGAGGACATGGAAGAGAAGATTGGAGGCCGGGGCCCGTTTGGAGGTATAGATGGATGGGGACCAATGGAGAAGGAGAATGGAGTCGTGAAAAGATTCTGGAATAGAGTCAGGAGCCGGCCCTAAGTGTATGACACTATAGATTCTGCTTGTGTTTGATGTAATTTTAGCGGGTTCAAACGGTGTTTGGATGCTTCATTGGTTCATTGGTGGCGGCATTGCATAGCGATGGTTGCATCAGATTGGGTTGATAACTAGATACCACTTTCATTGATTAATATATTCAATTCTCTCCTTCGACTTCTGAGCCAGACATCTAAACTTAGGTAGTGCAGAGGCTTCCATTCGAGGCAAGTTCTGTGCATAAAGAGGCTGAGATCTAGTCCATCGCTCGGAATTGAATGGGAGGAGATTAATTATGTTTACACATTACATATGCAACTGCTTTCATTCAAAGGTAATATTTGGTTTCTATTTGATTTCAAAAAGTACAAGTAGAAAGTGCAAACAATAACAATATTGGCAAGGCTGAGCTGAAAACCAACAATAGACGAATCCTTCATGGTAGTCTTGGCCAACCCCTGTGTTTCAACGGACCCACCGCAAAGTGACGCGCACCAAAGCTGGCTGACCTCTGCCCTCTGCCGTACCTCGTACATGAGAAGAAGACAAGTTGCGTGCAACCAAATTGATCAACATCTCCCGTTTCCATCAGCCCCGAATCCAAATCCAAATCCGAATCAACAGATACTCTGCCGGATACCGGTCGTCTTCAAACCGCTGCATCTACTACTTGATCACAAACCTCCAAGCTTAATGCGCTTCCACAACACCAACTCGCGATCATGAGGCTGCAGTGGCGGAACCTATGTCTGTCCAGTGTCCTCTTTGGAGCATCCTGGGCAAAGAAGGACGGCCCAAAAATCGATATTCAGGATTTCAAGTTTATCCCCTTCAACTTGAGATACTTCGATGACTCGGATGTGGTCCTGTTTGAGAGCGAGCTGGACCGAAATGTCTACCGCTCAGAAGATGCCGGCGTTACCTGGGATATGGTAGACGGAGTCCCAAAGGGAAAGCTCTTGGAGCTGACAATGCATCCCTTCGATTCCGATAGAGCATACATCATTACAACCGAAACGACTCACTACAGGACGAGTGACAAGGGGAAGTCATGGCACGAGTTTTCTACAGATGCGCCGGCGACCATATTTCGAGAGGCTCTGACATATCATGCTGGGGATCCGGATAGGATTATTTTCAATGGGATGGACTGTACCGGGATATTCTGCGAGGAAATGGTATGATTGCCATCAAGATAGGATTTGACTGAGCTGACCTCTTTAGACTATGTATACCACGAACGGGTTCTCCAAAGACGCCAAAATGCTACGATCTGATACTATGGGTTGTCATTGGGCCAAGGCATCAGAACGGTTTACAACTGGAGATAAGGACAAGGACGATAACAGGATTCTTTGCGTGGTTAAGGGCCGCTTCTCTCCGTGGAGGAAGGACTATCGAATGGTCATATCTGATGATTACTTTGGATTCGAGGGCGACGTTGTCCAGGAATTCGAACCGGAACTTGAGCCGGGCAGAACGGTTCAAGGGATTGTCAATATGGCCGGAGTTACAAATTATCTCATCGCTGCCGCATCAGCTGAAGGCACAGATGAGATGGCTATGTATGTCACGGACGATACAGTCAGGTGGCATCGAGCAATGTTCCCACACGACGAAAAACACAAACTGACCGAGGACGCGTATACCATCCTGGAAGGCACCAATTATAGCATTCAGGTTAATGTTATGACCGGAAGACCTTCTAGCCGCATGGGCGTCTTCTTCCAGAGCAATTCGAATGGCACATACTTCACTCGCAAGATTGAGCATATGAATCTGAACAGGTGGGGACTCGTGGATTTTGAGAAGGTGTATGGCATACAGGGGATCGTTTTGGTAAACATCGTCGACAACGCCAAAGAGGTCGAGGATGCTGGTGCAGAGAAGAAGATTATATCTCAGATCAGTTTCGATGACGGCAGGAATTTCAAAGACCTTAAATGCGATGGCAAAAATCTGCATGTCCACTCAGTCACCGATCTCTCAAACTCTGGCCGAGTCTTCTCCAGCCCTGCGCCAGGTATCCTGATGGCAATCGGCAATACTGGAGACAAACTCAAGGATTATGACGACGGCAACCTTTATGTCTCTGACGATGCTGGCATGACATGGCGACAAGCCCTCAAGGGACCCCATAAGTACGAGTTTGGAGATGATGGCTCAGTTCTAGTTGCAGTAAAGGATGAGCGTGGAGAACTCACGGATGAAATCCAATACTCGATCAATCATGGGAAGGATTGGAAATCAGTCGACATTGGGAAAAAGATCAGGCCAGTTCAGTTGACTACGACCCCAGACTCGACGAGTCTCAAATTTATACTCGAAGCGATCGACGGTGAACAGGATAATCCAGCTGGTTATATCATTGCCATTGACTTTGACGGCCTGCACGAAGCCCAATGTACCAAAGATGACATGGAGAAATGGGATGCCAGAGTTGACAAAGACGGCAAAGCTACCTGCCTCATGGGCCATATGCAGTGGTACAACCGGCGAAAGGCCGATGCTGATTGCTTCATCAAGAAGGCATTCGAAGATCCCGAGCCTCATTTCGAGACCTGTGAATGTGAAGACAAAGACTTTGAATGCGATTTCAACTTTGTAAGAAGCGAAGATGGCAAGGAGTGTACTCTCGCCGTTGGTGCCGCCTTTATACGCCCCGAAGGTGCTTGTGGGGAAGATTCAAGTCCAGATGACACTTTCCTTGCAACTTCAGGTTGGCAGAAGATTCCCGGAAATCAGTGCAAAGGAGGTCTCGACAAAGACAAGCAAAAGGAATGGAGGTGTGGAGATACCGGTGGCGTGAAAACACCATCATCGGGCAAAATCGAACAGACTTTGCAACGCATCCCGGGCAGCAGATTCCAGAACACAGTCTATCTTGAGAGAACATCAGTCAGTTCTGGCGACGACGAAACTCTTCTTATGCGCACTGATAAGGGAGTTTTCCTCTCTCATGACCATGGCAAAAACTGGGAGCAGATACTGGAAGATGAGGATATTGTTGCTATCTATCCACACCCGCATAACAACGACATGGTATTCTTTATTACCGCCACCGAGAAAGTTTTTTACTCCACTGAACGTGGCAAACATATCAGGTCTTTCAAGGCTAAAACCCCACCCAACACAGAAGGTCATCAAATCATGAACTTTCACTGGAAGAACAAAGACTGGATAATTTGGATTGGTGCAAAGGATTGCGACAAAAAGTCCACCTGCCACTCTGAAGCATCTGTTACTCGAGATCGAGGTGACACCTGGCTAACTCTACAACGCTACGTTCGAAAATGCGAATTCGTCAAGGAGAAGGCCAGTCTTTACCAAGACCCCCCAGAAAAGAAGAACCAAAACAAGGAGGAAAGTGACAAGCTCATTTATTGCGCTGTTCGCGCAACAGAAAACAACGAGGATGATACTTGGATCCTTAAATCAAGTGAAGACTGGTTCCAGGAAGGAGGGAAAGTCGAATTTGAGAACCTCGTGGACTTTGCTACCATGTCTGAATTTCTCGTCGTGGCCACGAAAGATTTGGAAAAGAAGACCCTGAAAGTTGACGCCAGTGTGGATGGCCGGACTTTTGCAGATGCCCAATTCCCTAGTAACTTTCAACAAGACCATCAAGTCGCCTACACCGTCCTCGACAGCTCAACGAATTCGGTATTTATGCATGTCACGGTGGAGAATGAGAGAGACTTCGAGTATGGAACTATCATCAAGAGCAATTCCAATGGCACTTCATACGTGAAGACTTTAGAAGCAGTCGATAGAGATCCTAAGGGTTATGTCGACTTCGAGAAAACCTTTGGACTCGAGGGCGTGGCCATGGTGAACACAGTTGAGAATTATAACTCGAAAAATTACAAGAAGGAGGGTAAGAAGATGAAGACCCAGATCACCCATAACGATGGCGCCGAATGGGATTACGTCACACCTCCAGTCAGAGATTCGGAGGACAAGAAATACAGCTGCAAGGGCAGCAGCCTCAAGGACTGTTCTCTCAACATTCATGGATACACAGAGAGAAAAGACAAATCTCATACTTACTCATCTTCCTCTGCTTTGGCCCTAATGGTCGCCACCGGGAACGTTGGCCAATATCTCAATAATGATGACGGGGACACTTTCATGACCTCTGATGGCGGCGTTAGCTGGCGGGAAGTCAAGAAAGGAAAGTACATGTGGGAATACGGGGACCAGGGCTCAATCGTCGTCATCGTCAAAGACAATGAACAAACAGACACCATTTACTTCACGCGGAACGAGGGCGCCGATTGGGAGCCCTTTACCTTTTCAGACCATGAAATCATGATAAACGATCTTACGACTGTTCCTAGCGACAACTCACGAAACTTTCTTCTATGGGGCAGGGATGGTGACGACCTGGTCACCATTAACCTCGACTTCACAGGCCTTACCGACACTCAGTGCAAGTTGGACGAAAACAATGTTGAGGCAGGAGACTACTATCTATGGACACCGCAGCACCCGAAGCAAAAAGATGATTGTTTATTCGGACATGTCTCCCAGTACCACCGCAAAATACTTGGCAACGATTGCTACAACGGACGGATGATTCCCAGCTTGCACAACGTTGCGAAGAACTGTTCGTGTTCAAGACGAGACTACGAGTGGTCAGTCGGCTCACTAACTTCCTTTCATTGAGCCCTCGCTAACTCTAATGCAGTGACTTTAACTACCAGCGCCAAACCGACGGTTCTTGTGCACTCGTTGAGGGCTTCACACCCGCAGACCATTCTCTCCTCTGCACCAATGATCCCGAAAAAGTCGAGTGGTACGAACCCACCGGCTACAGAAAGATCCCCGTCGACACCTGCCAAGGCGGCAAGGAGATGGAAGTCAGCATTGCTCACCCCTGCCCCGGCCACGGCGATGAGTTCAACAAGAAGCACGGTCCATCGGGCGTGGGCATCTTCTTCGCCATCATCATTCCTATCATTGTCGCTTCTGGTGTTGGATACTATGTTTGGAAAAATTGGGCCTCCAAGTTCGGCCAGATCAGACTTGGTGAACAATGTAAGCCACTTCGGTCCTATTGTATTTAATGCCCTTACTAACAATGACATAGCTTCCTTCGACAGCGAAGCACCATGGATCAAATACCCCGTCCTTGTCGTCGCTGGCGTCGTGGCCGTGGCACAAGCCCTCCCACTGCTTGCATCCAGTCTCTGGCGCTCAGCCAGCACAGCGATTGGTAGGGGCAGCGGCAGGAGATTCACGACGAGAGACAGCTTTGCGAGAGGAAGAGGCGATTATGCGATTGTGGATGAGGATGAGGGCGAACTGTTGGGTGAGGAGAGTGATGAGGAGGTTTGAATACTTTGTTTTCATATGATGTAAAAAAACAGAAAAAATCGGGGAGTTTTTGGTTTAGGCGGGGGGGGAAGGGCATGAGTGGATAGGTGGGGATGATGGATATAGTCTCCTTGGGTATACTAGATTAAAGCGTCGTTTTGCATTATTCCCAGAGCGCGTATATCAAGATTGTTGCTTTGATATTTTCGCTCTGTGATCGCTTCTCTCTTCTTTTTTCATGACCATGCTTGGAACAGGTGATTATCAACGATTTGATATCTGTACTATTTGGGTATAATTTTTTACCAGCACAGTCTATCCAGGTACACCCGGAAATGCACCACAGCTACGATGTCAAATTTCCTTGGAGAGAAAGTTCGAAAGCGGGTCCCCAGCCTCATCGCCCTTCAAAGAATGCAACAGATCAAAATACTCATAAACCTTATCCTCCTCCTCCCTTCCCGTTACATCCGGCGCCACAAACCTCGAAATCCCCGTCTTGCGATCATAGCTCTGATAGCTCGCCGCCAGACGCTTGCCACCGCCGCCCGGGAGGTCGACGACAAATTGAGGCGTCATGAAGCCTGCGATGCTGCCACGGATTTCAGTTTCCAGGTCGAGGATTGTGGATAATGGAGTACGGAGATCTTCGACGCCTTTGATGATGTCGCTTTGGGAGATATAATACTGGAAGTGTTAGTTAAAGGTAGAGGGGAAATATGAGAGATTTACGGGCGTGATGTTGTTATCCGCGAGTTCACGTATTAAGGCGCTCATTGTTTGGACGTCATCGTTGACTCCTCAGGAGAACGGAATGGTTGCGAACAGTCACGCCGTTTTCGAAAAGCTTTTGGGCTGCTTCGCGGGTGACCCAGGAGAATTCATTGGGATGATTGAAATGGGCGTGCATGGCAACGTGTTTGCCCATCTTGCGGCCCAAGTTGGAGATATGGATCAATGCATTGGTCCACCCATCCTCAGGATCTAGGATTCGAGAGGGTGTCACTGCGAAGCCTCTGGTGGTAAAGCGGAATCGTCGCACGTGGTCGCTCTTGAGCAAGCTTTCACCGATGAATTTCAGTTGTTCTGGGGATAAGTCGTATGAGTCGCCGCCCGAAACAACAATGTCCTGAAGGGCCGGTGTTTCTTTGATATACTTAAGTGCTGTATTCCAAGGCGAATCTGCTGGTCTCAAGGTGGCTTTCGTCATAGACTCGGCATTATCTCCCACTGCGTATGAGCGAGTGCAAAGTCGACAATGGTGTGGGCCAACACAATTCACTTCAGATCGAGGTCGGAATTTTTGCACTCAAAGGAGTTGGAGACCAAGACATGACCGACCCAAGAAGAGAGCTTTATCTGGATAGCGATGGACCAAGCCTAAGCATGGAGAGTCCGGTGTTCCGTAGAGAGGGTCAGAAGACAGCTGAGGGTGATCGGGGAGCAGAGCTGACTTGATGGGAATAAATCGCCGGCGCATGGGGTCATCGAGAGGCTTATTCCAATTGATGAGGCTCATGATGTGAGGCGTCAATCGGATTGACATAGGGGCAGCCTCGATGCCCTCTATGACGTCTTTGACGAATGCTTCGCGAGTGTTGATATGTTCAAACTCAGCACTAGTTGTGATGTTTTCGGGTAAGACTTCATTGAGAAATCTAGCAAGCTCGTCCTTTGATTGGATGCTCATTTTTTTCTGAACGGAAAGTCTGAGTACATGTACTCGAATGGTCACTCACGTTCCACTCATAAGACAGGAATTGCCTTTCTGGGACGTCCTTCCAATGTGGAATGCTTTGCCAGTATGGCACTCTCTCAAACTTCCAGCCACAGTGATATAGAGGAATGGTCCGGACTTTCTCAAGCAGACTTAACGAGAGAATTGGTCTCCCTGTTATCTGAGTGAGGTCTCTTCTTACATTGTGAAGCTCTACAGTTGGCTTCGGGCTTGGGATAACGCCCTCAACATCGTTCTGGGTAAGATCTGGTTGACTACGCGATAGTTTGGCTTTAGCAATAGGAATCAGACGACTGCGTGCCGGATCTTTGATACCGGGCAAGAGCCGATTAAGGGACGAAGGCATAAGTCCTTTGGTTGAAGGATGGTTCCTGTAACAAAATTTCGGTACGAAGAGAAGCTTGCAAGAACGAGTGGAGGACGGAGTTTCTGAAAGGATAATTTATAGGGGAAAGAAAATATGCAGCGTATTTTTCAATTTGATAGGAGGAGGTTGTAGGCGAGAGTTGTACAAGATGCAAAGCCCGACTCGAGGGCTCCTTCACCGTGGTCAGTCAGTCGGTTGGTCCTGCCAAAAGATGCATTTCTCGACTTCGGTCTCTGGGAAGGAGCTTCTCTACCAGCCAACTTCTTGCTAGACCGACTTTGGTCAAGACAAAGTGACAAAGAAGAGCGACTCCACTCCTACACTGAAGTCATCTGAACCAAATCCGCAAATGGAATGCTGGCTATCTGTTGGACCGTGACGCTCCCACGTCTGGGAGAGATTGAAATACCCAACCTAATTCTTTTGGATCCCAGTTCTCTTCAGCTATTAAAAGCAAGATTCGCATCATAGAGTAAACAAATACGGAACCAAAATTGTTTTGTTGACCAAATGTCTTAGAAGGAATCAACGAATCTGGAATGCAGTGCCATAGTGAGAAGGTATTGTGGTATCAAGGCATGAAGAATATAATAGTAAATGCAATTAAGAATGCAGAAATGACTAGACTCTAATTGCTATACTAATTGATATCGATGTATTTCCCAGCATATACTTGAAGTTATACTTGAAGTTAAATGATGGATCAAAATACCAAAGCTCGGATGCTTGATGAGATTTTTCCGTCGGGAGATATCGGTAAGCCTCCCACGTGATCCGCTAGCCCCTAGCGTGCTTGCGAGACTTGAGCGAGGCAGGAAGCATCGTCTTTTGCACTCCGACTCCCAGAGTGAAGGTCTTCAAACCAACACACCCGCGCCCGCACATCCCATCTCCCCTCTCAATTGCGACTGCAGTTGATTTCTCCTCTTTTCCTTAATCCCTAGATCCAACCTCACCATGTTCCGACAAGCGTTGAAGACCGCGGCCCCCCGGGTGGGCGCAATCTCTTCCAGAGCAGCAGTATGTATCTCCATCAACCCCCCCAGGGCCCGCTGTCCAGCTTCAATCGACGTCGATGCATCCGATGGTCCTCTGCGAGCCTCTCCGAGCTCAATTGGCGTGAGAGAGCGCTCGATGGTGATGTTCAGGAGCTGTTGATTGAGCTTCGACAGCTCCCTCAGCGTTTTCGGCCTGCTCTCGGCTAACGTATCATTTTCCCAGGCACGAAAAGCCTCTCCAGCGGCATTCAACGCTGCCTCGAACCAGATCCGAACCTACGCCGCTGATACCAAGGCCTCGCCGACCGAAGTCTCGTCAATCCTCGAGCAAAGAATTAGAGGTGTGCGCGATGAGGCCGGTCTTGCCGAGACGGGACGTGTCTTGTCTGTCGGGTACGTCAATCAACAAATAAAAGCCTCAATGGCCAACAACAGCTATAAAGGGGGTAATTGGCAAGGAGTCAAGTGCTGACTGGAGTCTATAACAGTGATGGTATCGCTCGTGTCCACGGTATGAGCAATGTCCAGGCTGAGGAGCTTGTTGAGTAAGTTTTACGACTTCGGTGGAGAGGAGGTCTAGCTAAACAGGATCAGGTTCGCCTCCGGTGTCAAGGGCATGTGCATGAACTTGGAAGCTGGCCAAGTCGGTGTCGTGCTTTTCGGTTCCGATCGTTTGGTCAAGGAGGGCGAGACTGTCAAGCGTACCGGAGAGATTGTGAGTAGCGGAGAAGCGATGACACTATGGAAAAATGCTCATTGAGTATAGGTCGATGTTCCTGTCGGAATTGAGATGCTCGGCCGTGTCGTTGATGCTCTTGGAAACCCAATTGATGGCAAGGGACCCATCAAGACCACCGAGAAGCGCCGTGCTCAGTTGAAGGCCCCCGGTATCTTGCCTCGACGATCCGTCAACCAGCCCGTACAGACTGGTATTAAGTCTGTTGACGCAATGGTGCCCATCGGACGTGGTCAGCGTGAGTTGATCATTGGTGATCGTCAAACTGGAAAGACTGCCGTTGCTCTCGATGCTATGTTGAACCAAAAGCGATGGAACGACGGAAACGACGAGACCAAGAAGCTGTACTGTGTTTACGTTGCCGTTGGACAAAAGCGATCTACTGTTGCCCAACTTGTCAAGACCCTTGAGGAGAACGACGCCATGAAGTACTCCATCATTGTTGCTGCTACCGCCTCCGAAGCCGTATGTATCCCACCCTCCTGTGTCTGATGCATCTCTCTGACAGGTTTACACAGGCTCCTTTGCAGTAAGTGATAACGGGGCCTTACATTCTTGGCTGCCCCCTCCTACTACGTTCCGTCTTATGAATCTTACTTCCTCTTGTCCATTACCCAAAACAGCAAATATCTCTTCCTCCACCCCGAAAAATTCTCAAGGAAGCAATTACTGACTCCTCCGTTATCTAGATACATCGCGCCCTTCACTGGATGCTCCATGGGCGAGTGGTAAGTTACATCTTTCAATCTTCGAAAAAACTACTTCTAACTCTATCTAGGTTCCGTGACAATGGAAAGCATGCTGTAATCGTGTTTGATGATCTCAGCAAACAGGCAACTAGACCCCACTCTCCTTAAAGTCTCACAACTACTGACACATTTATCTAGGCTGTTGCATACCGTCAAATGTCTTTGCTTCTCCGTCGTCCTCCCGGACGTGAGGCCTACCCAGGAGATGTATTTTACCTCCACTCTCGTCTCCTCGAGCGTGCTGCCAAGATGAGCGACAAGCACGGTGGTGGCTCCCTCACTGCTCTTCCCATTATCGAGACCCAGGGTGGTGATGTGTCCGCTTATATCCCAACCAACGTCATTTCGATTACTGATGGACAAATCTTCTTGGAAGCCGAACTCTTCTACAAGGGTGTCCGACCTGCCATTAACGTCGGTCTGTCCGTGTCCCGTGTCGGTTCCGCTGCCCAACTTAAGGCCATGAAGCAAGTCGCTGGTTCCCTCAAGCTTTTCTTGGCCCAATACCGTGAGGTCGCTGCTTTCGCCCAATTCGGTTCCGATTTGGATGCCGCTACCAAGCAAACCCTTAACCGTGGTGAACGTGTAAGTTTTAAACCTGGAAAGAAAATCTACCAAATCTGGACGTCTGCTAACTAAGTTCTACAGTTGACTGAGCTCCTTAAGCAAAAGCAATACTCCCCCATGGCCGTCAACGAAATGGTTCCCCTCATCTATGCCGGTGTCAACGGACACTTGGACTCCGTCCCAGTCAACAAAATCTTGTCATGGGAGGCCGACTTCATCGCACACTTGAAGACCAATGAGAGCGATCTGCTGGCCACGATTGACAAGGAGGGTGCATTGAGCAAGGATCTCGAGGCGAGATTGAAGGACGTCGTCACCAGCTTCACTAAGAGCTTCAATTAAGCGGTACATAAAATCACAAATGCGCTACTCCGTCTATCGTCTCTTTTGTTCTTGGCATGGGAAGTTGTGGGGAGGAGGGGAGTGAATGTATTGAAAGTGGTGGAAGATGTGAAGCGGGGGCGGTTTTTCGTTGCTTGAGGGAAGGTTGATAGATAGTGTGGAGCTGTAAAATAGATGACAGTCGATACTTCCTGATTTCTTTTCTTAGCTGGTTTTTCTTGTGCATGCGTGATATGAATTCATCAAGAAACGAAGTGATGATCTCTTGCCAAATTGTGCCATTTAAAGTCGAACATTCTGCTCGCTTTCCTGGAATCAAGTAGTCTGCAGGTCTTGGTGGCATGATGGCATATGTCCCAGCGCCCACTTCTTCCAAGAACCCCTATGAAAAGACGATATATTTATTCTTGATTGAGCAGTTGCGTTCCCTCGAATAGGACTCCCCCTGGTTTCTTAAGTTCCATGCGCCCAGCTAGGTAAAGATGTAACAACTAAGGGAAATGTCCTTGAGGTGTCACGATTGGGCATGAGGAACTTTAAGATTTCACAGGAGCGAGCGAATGTCACATCGAAAGCACCCCAAATCAAAAGCACATTTTGAGAAGTCTATTTCTCGTAAAGACAGCTACATACAAGCATGTCCATCGTGTCATCAACCATTCCACCGCCTGCAATACAGAGAGACAGGTAAGTGTCCACATGCAATTATCGTATCAGAAGAACCCAAAAAGCAAACTCAACGAACTTCCTTCAATCCGCAAGATCAACAGCCGGGTCCGATAGGAAAATGAAAACATGTGACGGGTATCATGGCGAGCGCAAAGAGTGGGTGCATGGCGATGAAATCAAGTATCATAGTTTCGTCGTATACGTGAGGGTGTGAGTTTTGTATGACAGCAGATCTGGAGACAGACGATTTTAGGGGAAAAGATCCTGACATTGATTTTTTTTTCGCAGGCATGAGTGGCAGAGATGTGTTGACAATCATCAGGCTCTGAGAATCCTAGCTAGATCGGGATAGGAAGAGGCACCTCCTTAGTCCTCATCATTCGATCTGATTCGGAGGAAACATAGGCGCAGTAGAATCCTCACCTCTTTCTATAACCAAAACGAGTGTAGACGGAAGGGTTGTTGGGTTTTTGATACCTGGTATTCACAGGAGGGCGGCCAGGAGATGGAGGATTCCGCACTTCCTGTGCTTCATTGGCTAGATAGCGCGGCGAGTCTTCAGTATCGTCGACGGTTTGTGTGATTTGAAGCTTCTGCGCTCGTCCAGGAAACAGAATCCCGGTGAGAACCTCAATGGCTTTCTGGAAGCTTTGTATATCAACAGCATCGCCATAATTTCTCGCATCACGACCAGGCAATCGATAGGCGCAAATGACAGTGCCATTGCTGCGAAGCGACCGTGGACCACTTTCAGTCCAGGAAACGCATTGTAGAAGGCCATAAAGATAATCGCCTTGTTGAGGATGCGGGTTGTCCCAAGTAACCGTACCACGAGACCGTACAGCGCAAAGATGCTGTTTAACATCGAATTCAAGGGGCTCCTTCAGACCGTACGCGGCAATCACGCGGAATCTCATCGCTCCTGGTTTCTCAAGTTCCTTCACAGTCATTCTTGGTGTTGATGCCCTGAGTTCTACGGCATAGATGAGATCGTATCCAAGGTTCCTAGCGGTATCTGCGAATGCAAAAGCAGTCCCACTTATGGAGTCTTGGGGATCCGGTAGGTAGGAAGGAGTGGTTGGACTGGATGGAACGGATGTACCTTTGACCCGCGTCGGTAATTTAGGTAGAGGCGGAAAATTGGCAGGTCCATCTTCTAGAAAGGGCAATCTGTCTGGGACGGGAGTGCGTTGTGTTGGAGAACCAAGAAGAGGTCGCATCTTGTGGATTTCCGTGGCCTGATCTTCCGAATGACACTCATCTTCAACGTCATCTGCATGGGATATGGACTCGTCTTGGTCGGGCTGTTCTTCCGCACAATCGTCATCACGCAATTTCAAGAAATCTTCGACTGTCAAGCTATACTGGTTTTGCTCAAACTCCTCCTTGAGTGAGAATGCAGGCGTGTTCGGTGGATGTGGGTGAAGGGATGTGATATCCGAGGAAGACCAGGGACGAGGTGAGCTGGAACGGTAATCATCAGAGTCTGGAGTGACTAGATCATGACGGGGTGTGTAGTTCTCGAAGCCGGGCTTGATTGCAAGCTCCATATTGGAGTTACTGAGCACCTGAGGATTTCTTCGAGTTTCGTCTGTAGAATTGATAGAAGGTGGTGGTGTTTCGTCCGCGTAGCCAGAAAAATATTCTGGGTTGTTGTGTTGCGTGAAGGCTTCCGTCGATACGGTCGGCGACTGATCCGAATGATGAGAGCGTAAAGCTAAAGGCCGAACGGCATGCTCAACAGGAACGGCCTCTACATCTTCGAAGGCTTCCTCTTCGAAGGGATTATGTGTTATTGCCGCCTCGTGACCATTATCATTAGCGGATTCCTGTTTGACGGGTGATGTTGGTCGCACGTGCTGATTCAAGGAATCCATAACGTGTCGACCTAGATCCCGGAGTAGCGCCCGTTCATGTTCTACAAATGTGTCTCGTGGGTAAGGATCGAATATAGCCAAAACGCCAATGGCATGCTCAGTCGGGGAGAGTAAGGGCACTGCGGCGAAGAATCTAATATTATCAAGCTCGCCGATGACGAGAGGATTTCCCCTGAAACGCCAGTCCTATGATGATCAGCAAGAGCTTGAAATTTCGAATGACCATGACAAACCTTGTAGGCGTCCCCAATAACCATCATCTCCGTCGTCAAAAGCGCATGCGCTCCAATGCTCACGTTACGTAGGATCGGTTTATAGTATCCCAATCCAGCTCTCACATACTCATTCTGATCGTCGAAGCAGGTGATAACCGCACATTGCACACCTAGGTTTTGTCGAAGGGAATCGAGGCCAACCCTAAGATTGTCTGGTCCCAAGTCATCCCAGGCAAGACTGTATTTGGTGGAGATCAAGTGTCTCATAGCTTCATTTGGAGGAGGAATGGCTGGGAGCCATTCAAAACGCGGGTTCATGTTGGGTGGTGGCGCGAGGCGGCTAAGATTTTGATGGCCCTGAAAACAGTTAGCAAAGATCATGCGGAAAGTTGGTTGCCAACAAGATTCATGTTGTTCTCAATGACCAAATATGAAAGGTAGAACTTACGTTTGCGTAGAGATTCAGCCAAAACTCCCAATGTTTGACGTAATCTGCGTTTTCAGCTGCAATAGAAGCTATGTAACGGATTTGACCGGCAATGAACGTTTTGATCTCCTCATGGCTGTAATGAATATCTTGAGGATAGTAATTGCCGTTTTGAGCTTCTTCAGTATCTACAGTAGGCTCGTCCACAGCATCTCCACACTCGGAGTCTGCAACGTAGCTCGCCCGCGTGATATCGCGGTCAGTTTTGTTTTGAGAGCTTAGAAAGACCGTACTGTCACTTGAAGGGATCGCAGAGGAGCCCACTCGACTGAATGGGCTTGCTTCAACGCGGGCCTCAAGTTTGTATCCTAAAGGCCGGATATAGGGACATGGCTGTACTATTCCCCTGTCCCTGAGCTCCTGCTGTATGTCCGGGAGTTCTAGCTCATTTGAGTCAGACGATCTTGATGATTCTGAGAGTTTGCTTCCTTTCTTGAAGAGCTTGGAGAGGAGGCGGCTTCCTTGCTTCTTGTTGGCACCTGGAGCGGAAGCTGTCGTTGTTGGAGCGGCAACCGCTCCATTTGGAGGAGTCGTTGTTTCGACAACTACAGCTATAGTGGGGGCGGCAGGAACCTTGCAGAAGGCTTGGGAGGCATACATGTTGGAGAACGGTAGATCGAGCGCCCGTTCTGCGGCTGGTACCAAACGCGAAGGTTAGCAAGATGCAGGACCCTGGCAGCAAGAAACTCCGGTCTCAAGACACGAGAAGAAATCACTACTCACAAACCGCTCTGTCGCTGGTTCTTGATCAGATTTCGGGATTCTGCTTGATCCGGATTGAATTTGGGTTCGGCGCTAGGCGTGGCTCAAAATTTAACTCCACAAAAGTGAATCTACTTTGAAGTTAGGACTTGGTAGACTCCATGACTAGATACTAGTTCCTACGCGCGGAAGATCTGCTTTTGAGGGAGGGTTAGAGGATTTTGCTTACATGGTAATTGTTGAGTGGCTTGAACGGTTGAAGGCTGAGACAACGTCCGAGATCTGGACTGTGTAAGTAGACAAACCATCTCTCCAAGACAACGGTGATTCAATCACCGGGAAGTATCCTACCATCAGAGAATGTGCCCAATTCAAGACTCCCACCGCATCACAAGGTAGACTCCGAGGCTCGCCACACAAGTCGACGTGGTAAAGACTGCTCTGTGAAGGTACTGGATGTCTTTTAGATGTATCCTGAACTTGAAGCGGGGTTGGTCGAGTTATTAAACAAAGAGGCTCTGTTCAAATGCGGGGCGATGAACACAGCTAATTGGTAGAAAGAGTTAGTGAATTGAATCAGTGGGATTGAAGTCAATATTGATGAGTTGCAAATATCGAACGTTCTGGAGAGGCACTTGGATAGAACTCAGCGATCCCAGGACTAAGCTTCACATGAAGATAGCCATGCGAGCCCGAGGGATGGACTTGGGGTTGCTTTCATAAAGGTAACTTATGAAGTGAGGACCTACCCTTCGTACCCACTGAATGTCCTAGCGTGGAAGTACCAATTCTGGGGCAAGACAATCTGAAGCATGTGAGAGCTCTACCATAGACGTGGGACGAAGGAATATACCCGATTATACGGGGCGTTATGATCGCGGAAAGGCGCAAGAATGGCCCGGCAAGTCAAAGTGAAAAGGTATCTGTTCTCGATGATTTGCCCCAAAGATAAGCAGCTCCGAGGCGGATACTTGAAGATCTGAAACACATGGGAAAACGACAATGACGGCGAGCAGGACTCTCCCGACTGAGAGGTAAAAGATCCCCAGAAAACTTTGTGCGACGCCGTCTTCCCTGCGAGATGTGCAGTTCATGCGAACCTGCGGTGATCTGGTGGGGATTCTCGGTCAGTCGCTGACTAGTAGATGTTGTGTAAATGTCGTACCCTCCAGCTGGGCGGAATTTGACATTACCTAGGGAGATTCTCATCGCTTTTCATATGTGAGGTTGGAGAAGATGGCTCGAGCTGAGTATCTTGCGGATGTCATGAATGCGGCAGCCTGAGCGTTTTTCTGTCATATATGAGAAATATGAGAAGTCTAAGGGCGGAAGATTAATGGCGACTGCAACCCTGTGCGGGGTCAATTGCTGCGCAGAGACGTATTGACTACAATATTTGGAGCATGAGGCTGCTTTCATTCGTGATCTGGATCTGGATTTGGATTTGAATTTGAATAGTCTTCATTTTCAATTGCGGCAACCTCACAGGACGCGCTTTCCTTCCGGGTCTCCATTCGGGTCCGATTTCCCAAAGCTCACAAAAATGCGCATTGAAGGCAACTGCAAATGAGATTCAAAAGACGACGAAACATGGTTGCTTACCTAGATCCATGATGACTCCATTGGGGCTCTTCAAAACGAATCCATGCTCCTTGCTTCACCACTCGAGAGTCTGAGACAATATCCTGCAGTCTTTACAGTCATCGCGGACGCTATCTTGCAGCAGGGTCTCATGGCGCCCTCTTGTGTACCGTGGGGATGTTGGACTACAGATGCTGCACCGGGAGAAAAAGCAGATGAGGTGGGATGGGGATGGGGATGGGGATGGGGAGCGAGACGAGGCGCCGATCCGGGATCTCGTCCCGAAAAAGGGGCGGCAAGGATCAAGAGCAGGTCACCAAGTCGCTGCGATCTCGCTACACCCCAACGACAACTTGGCTGAGCTGGACGCGATATTGAGATGCGGCATCTTTGCAAGTTGCACAGAAGCAGTGATGGATATCTTCAGACCAAACCGCAAGTGCTGGCTCTGACGCTTGAGTCAGCGTCCGAGCTTCTCATCTTTTGAGCCATTGTCATCCCGTTGCTTTTGTTGCTCATATTCGTCACCAAGTCTGTCATAAGTCTGGACACCTCTCTGATTCATGTTGCTTTTTCCTGTGGCCTATGATTGCCATCAATATTAAGATCCCCGGTAAGAAGGATACCGTCACGAGCTGTTCATCCATGCTGCCCTCCTTTTGGTTCAATCCGTCCCCGCATTTCGGAAGGCGTCCGGAGACTATCATCAAGGCGAGACTTCAGTATCATCACCGAGGCAAGGGTATTGAGTCCCCAGACCAAACTGAGACTTGCCTTATCTCACTCACCATCTATGCTGCTCCTGTTAGAAACACAGAAGTCACAGTCCACGTTTTATGCCAATGGCGACGGCGAGATGTACACGGAATTCCAAATTCTGAAGGTTTTCTAGAAGGTCGTTCAGATCGTCGCTGCACCTGGATGTAAATATCGGTGGACAAGTCGGCGAAGTGATCGTCTCCTGGTCGTTACCAGCCCCTCATCTTATATATCCCTCTCGCTCTCCATGACTTGAAGGAATCGCCGAAAAACTCACCGGATGTAGCACAAATATGTATCTTCCCGTCTACCCGTTTGTCGGGACCCTACTTTGGGACGCCCACAAGAGGTTTGACAAGATGCAAAATCCCGGTGTCACATTTATTTGCTAATCTAATCTGCTGGTAAACCCATGTGTCGTGGGCGAACCTCCGCGTCGATCACGGAAGATAGAGGCTCACTGCGGGGACTCGGGTCTTCTTCGTCAGCGTATCATCCCGTGGGACACGAAAAACATACTCAAGTGCTATTTTGTCTCCTGTGGACCTGCCAAAGGCCTTCGGCTGTCTCGTGGATCAGACTTTTCACAAGTGTTCATTTCGCCGAGGCTCACCGATTCTTCTGGCATATGGTATTCAGTACTCATCAGGGGAGAGCAGTACAGAGTAGCGAAGGCCACAACTTAACATTGAAGGCTGCCGCAATTATATTGGAAATACCCGCGGTTCTGTTCGAGATATCGTGACATTCATAGTAAGCAATCTATATCAGGAAAGAAGACAAGTTCATAGGATGAACTCTTCCGGCTTGTGGTCTCACAACCTTCTTTCCACAATGGCAGCTTTACTACTAAGTATCTCCTCCCTAAAGTACACATGAGTTGTTACTTGGAAACAAAGTATATATGCCTCGACTGGTCAAGTCTGGACAAGAGGAAAATGTCCGACAATAGCTGATTCTTTGGAAAACGTACTGATGATCTTTTCCAATTCAAATCGAACAACAATGGCAATCTACGAACAAAAATTGTACAGCCTACGGAACCCTTGGAAGGAGCCAGAGAATGAAATTCTGCAGTAAGACACACCAGAATGTACCAGGATTAATCAGACATCTATCCCCTCATAAGTTGTGAAACGTTAATGGCTGCGGCCATCTTCATCATAGGCGAAGAAATTCAGCCCCATCATAGCAAAATCCGCAAAAAGACGTACAAAGTAACCAGATCATTGGTGCTGACCATGAGATGGCCTTAAGGGGGAGGTGAAGGACAATTATCTAACACTGGTTCCAAATGAGAAGCAAAAGGAGCAGAGTGTATGATTTGAAGATCTAACCATGAACGCCAACACAAAAGTCATTCCTACGAAGAAGCTGTGAACAGTATCTGGGGTCATTATGATTTGATTATTGGGGGATCCCTGTAGAAGCATTACTCTGCAGATAGTAAGTATTAAGAGTGCCTGTACAACTAGAAAACACAAACTGGTATTCGTCAAGACTAAACGCCATACATACAATAGCTCCCATCCATCACTCTTCGTCATCTTCCTCTTCATCTTCCTCTTTAATAGCACACTCCTCCTCAATCTGCCGAATCTCCTCCTGATCCACAACCTCAATACTCGACGACCTATGATACAACACCGGCGGATCAACATCCGTCGGCTTCCAAGCCGTGCTATTTGGGCTCTGCAAAGACTCTAGCCTCTCAATCGAATGCCTAGGCGTACTGACAGGGGCTAGACCTCGACTCCAGGTTGTCTTGCTTGGGTCTTGCATTATGGTAAGCGTCTCGATTTTGTTCGTGATGGTAAGGATGTCAATAGCAGCCGGCTTTGGAGGCTCAGCTTCGCCCACGCCATCGAATGTCTCCACGGGGGCCTTCTTCTTGCTATCCTTCGCCTTTTGTGCTGCTTCTGCGCCTGCTTGTCGTAGCGCGAGGGATATGGCTGTTGGAGCCGCGCCGGGCGGTGGTTTTGACTCTGCTGGCTTTTCTTCGTCTGATTTTGCTGGAGCTGGTGGAGCAGCTGGAGCAACGGCGGGCTTCTTATTCTCTCCCTGAGGAGGGGCTTTGGCAGCTTGTGCTTGAGCTGCGTCTGAAGCTCTGGAGAGGGGTGTCGACGGACCGGATTTCGGGGGTGCGGCGGCGGGCTTTACGATTGTGATGTGTTGCTTTAACTCGCCGTATTCGTTCCATTCTTCGACTTCTACGAGGTCCTGTCATGAATAAAGTCAGTAAATTGTGCAAGTGGTGGTGTGATGCTGTGGGGATTTACGCCGAGAACCATGCCCATTTGCACCAAGCCGGGCAGTTTCCTGGGGCGACCCGTCTCATCTTTCAATGCTCGTCTACCCCATAGCATGCGAGCTTTCTCGTCGGTGGCGACATCGAGGGCTTTGAATGGGATTCTGTTTGCTTTGAGGATGGTTTCGAGACGGGAGGTTGCGGTGACGATGTGGGATGAGCCGGAGGTTAGAGACGTGTAGAGGTAGAGTGCTGGATCTGTCGAATAGGATTTAGATGCTGATTCCGCCATGGTGGAATGTGTATCGTGAAGGCGTTGTGGGGTAGAAACAGAAGCAATACAAAGTGAGCTGTCGTTGAGTTGATGCTCCAGACGATCAACGTCTCGTTTCACAATGGAGCGGCCATGACCTTATTCTCTGCACAAAATGACTCACTGGCATTCACAAAGCTTTGGGACATAAATGACACGTCCAACCGTTTAAAAATGAACGAGATGCAATTGGCACACGTCTTTTGACAACAAATTATTTATGCATTATCGGCGCGATAAGGAATGGCTTCACTGAGGTCATCATGGAAGCCGAGGTCTTGTCTTGTGCTCATCTATTTGGCTCTGTACCACTCAAACAATAATGGCCCCGCCAGCCGGAGCTGCATTGATAGCTCGGGCTTTGCATGAGTTAGGTGTCAAGGTCATATTTGGACTTGTTGGAATTCCAGTTGTTCAAATCGCAGAAGAGGCAATTGCTCTCGGTATCCGATTCATCGCCTTCAGGAATGAACAAGCTGCTTCCTATGCAGCAACGGCTTATGGGTACTTGACGGGCAGACCGGGTGTTTGCCTGGTCGTTGGAGGGCCGGGAGTGCTTCATGCTATGGCTGGAATTGGCAATTCCTCTGCCAATGCTTTCCCATTGTTGCTATTAGCAGGGTCCAGCGAAACGCATCTTGTTACCAAGGGGGCTTTCCAGGAGATGGATGCGATATCTCTACTTACTCCTCATACGAAGATTTCTATTCGTTCAATTCTCGATTCGATTCCCCAGAGTCTAACGAATGCGTACAGAACGTCTTGGTACGGAAGAGGAGGGCCAAGCTTTGTTGATCTTCCAGCAGATGTTATTCAGGGTACAGAGGAAGATCAGACCACAGCCCACGTTGTGCCAGCTCCCCCGAGAGCAGCTTCAGACCCCGAGAAAATCCAAAGCATCGTGGAGCTGCTCAAGTCTGCCAGGGCTCCTCTTGTGATTGTTGGCAAGGGGGCAGCATATTCGCAAGCAGAAACTGCCATTGGAAAACTAATCAACCAAACCAATATCCCATTCTTGGCTACGCCCATGGGCAAGGGAGTTTTGCCGGATTCTCATCCTTCGAACACGGCTACTGCTAGATCAGCTGCCCTCAAGGGAGCGGATGTTGTTTTGATTCTTGGAGCTAGACTGAATTGGATTCTACATTATGGAGAAGATCCCAAATGGAATTCTGCCGTCAAGATCATTCAAGTTGATATCTCAGCAGAAGAACTTGGTAAGAACCATGGTGATCCAGCTCTAGGTATCATTGGAGACATCAAAGCAGTTACTACCCAACTCACCGAAGCCTTTGGAAGTTGGCAATACAATACTTCTTCAGAGTATGTTAAAGCCCTGAAGGCAAGCGCTGCTAAGAATGAGGGCAAAGCTGCAAAGGCGGCAAAAGTGGACAAGAGCCCAATGACTTACGCAAGAACATTTGATGTCATCAAGGAGACTTTGGACAGACTATCACCACCAGAAGACGGCGGTGTTGTTTACGTGTCCGAAGGTGCCAATACGATGGACATCTCGAGAAGTGCTTTCCCAGTTGAACATCCACGACTACGTCTTGATGCCGGCACATACGCTACGATGGGAGTTGGTCTTGGATATGCAATTGCAGCACACTGTGCCTACAACCTTCCCTCCCCAGAAGCTGCTTCTGGGCCAAAATCAGGCCATAAGAAAGTCGTCTGTCTAGAAGGAGATTCAGCATTTGGGTTCTCGTTGGCGGAAGTTGAGACAATGGCGAGATACCGGATGGATATCCTGATTTTCGTGATCAACAATGGAGGCGTGTATCACGGAGACAGCGAGGACTCAGATGCTTGGCTACGGTTACAGAATAATACGATTGAGGGAAGAGTGCAAGGTGGGCTTCGAAGTTCGAGCTTGGGCTGGGAAGTGGGATATGAGAAAGTTGCTGAGATGTGTGGAGGAAAGGGGTATCTGGTTCGCACACCTGAGGAGCTTGCCAAAGCTACAGAGGAGGGCTTCAAGGCTTCTGTCCCGGTGGTGGTAAATGTGATCATTGAAGCTGGGGCAGCTCATAAACTTGTAAGACATTCCGTTTGCTCTCTCGGATGGCTTTTCTATGGGTCCGTGACTAACGTTTGAGTAGGAATTTGCATGGCAAAATAATTCCAAGAAGATAAAGAAGACAGAGTCAAAGCTTTGATCATTGCTTCTAGAAGTTTAAGAATGGGGTAATGCGGCTGCGTGCATGTACAAAATATCTCAAGCGAGAATAGACATCTACATATTCTGAAATAGAAGAACGAAGAAATAATACCTGCTGAAGCATCAAAGTCGCAACGTGCACTTGTGAGTACCGTTTCTATTCGTCTGTCTTTGAGATCTCAGAACCGGAGGATGCTTGCACTTTGGGCATGAAACCGTTTTGCAGGCATTAAGCAAGGGCATGTGCTTCCGCTTTGGAGTTTTCTTGCAGTAGCTCAAGCTAAAGGTATGAACATAGCTTCAATGAGATCTCAACTTATAATACTCTCTTGCCCAAACTCTTGACTTCTCTCAATTCTACATCTTATCAAAGAAAACAGCAATTCATGCCTACAATGTGTTTCCTAGGCCCCATCAGCAGCCGCAGAAACAGAACCAGCTCCAGCCGCAAATACGTCAAAGATCCCTTCTCCAGAATCACATACCCAGTCTCCCCACCACGCCACGAGTCCTGCAGACACAACATCCGCCCCATAATCGTCAACGCAAGTCCAATAACCATGAATCCCCCAACTATCTGGCCCTCCCTTTCCTCCGAAACAATCTGGGACTCCTACGAATCAGCACAAGCTCCCATCTTCATGCCCCCACCACAACCACACGCACGCCCTCACTTCCACCCCCAACGTCCTATATACCAAGACCGTGCTCCTGCTCCTGCTCCTACCCCACAATACCGCGAAATCCAATCCTACCGCACGCAAATCCTCGAAGAAATAGACCACCACCAGCTCATAGCCTCAAAGCTTTACCCCCCGCCTAAAGAAGACAAATTCGCGAGCTTGGAAAAGTTGTTTAAAGAGGGATTGGGGAAGTTGGATAAGAAGTGGGAGGAGAGGGAGAGGAAGGAAGAGTTGGCTCTTGCGGAGAAGAGGGGATGGGATGCTGCGGCTAGGGAAGGCGAGGAGAGGGAGAGGTGGGGAAGAGTGGAGGGTATAGGTGCGGGGAGAGGAGGATTTATGGTTGAGGGTGGAAGAGGTGGGCTTGCGTTGGAGGGGTTGGACACTACGAGGAGGCTTGGGAGGTTGGAAGATGCTATTTTGCTTGATAGGGAGAGGGAGAGGGATAGGCTTTGGGTTGAGGAGAGGGAGAGGAGGGGTGGGAGTAGCTTTGATGGAGGATATGGGCGGAGGTATTGAGAGTCTGAGCAAGATCGAGGTGTGGATGAATAGATCGATGAAGGCTAGATGACGGGTTTTCGAGCGCTGGCGTTCTTGCTTAGAAGGTTGCGTTGGGTTCATTTTACAGGGAGTTAAAGAAAGGAATCGATGTCACTTTCATGTTCAGTCATTATGTTTTATGTGCTTTATTGAGACCTATTGAGTACAATCGCTTGCGCCGATGTAGTCTAAAGCCCCTCTCATTCCATCGCATGCGACCATTCTAGATTCCATTCCCGCAAGAAAGCAGAAAAAAGAAAGATCGGCCACATAGCGAAAAGTAGCAAGATGTCACTCCTAAAACTCCACAATTTGTGCAAATACCAAGCTAGGTTCAGTCCATATCTCTCCATCCTCCCCAAGTCATTAAGTCCTCCTAAAATGCCGGTGCAAATTATGTACAAACGGTGAATGATCAATGCGAAAAGATCGAGGTCGGAGGGTGAATGAGTAGCTGTCTATCCGAGGAGAACAGCGGCGACAGCGAGGAGACCAAGGCTGAAGCCGGAGACAGCCATGCGGCCAGCGGCAGCAACAGCTGGGGTGGAGGTTGAAGGCTTAGCAGCTGGGCTAGATGGTGACGGGACGGTAACCACGCTGGTGGTAAGTGATGGAGTGCCGGTTGCAGTAGGGCCAGTGGCAGGTGAAGTGCTGTTGCCAATTGGGTAGCTTGGACCGCTGGGACCAGCAGAAGGGCAGTTTGGTGCACCTGGGCAGGATGGCGTAACAGTAACGCTGGCTCCTGGGGTGCTGGATTCTGGAGTGCTGGTTTCTGGGGTGCTGGAAGTGACCGGGCATTCAGGTGAACCTGGGCAGACTGGCATAACAGTGACGCTGGTTGCTGGAGTAGGGACAGAAGAAGAGGAGTTAACGATTGGGTAGGTGGGAGTCTCGACAGGGACGTAGGTGGTAGAGACGGTAGAGGATGGGCCGGCAGGAGGGCAGTTAGCAGCACCTGGGCAAGTAGGGGTAACGGTAACGCTAGCCGCAGGGACTGGACTGGTGAGCGAGCCAGCTGGGGGAGTCTCCAAGCTCTCAGTGCAAGGAGCAGTTGGAGCGGTGAAGGTCTCAGTCGTCGGAGCTGGTGGAGTGACTACAGCAGAAGTGCTGGCTTGAGTCTTTCCACTGTTCTCGGAGTCAGCATTGCTTTAGTAAGAAACGTCCAGACACCTCGCATGTTTGGATGCTCCTTCCGAAAGTCCCAGGAGTCCTAGGTCAATCTGAAAGGGTACCAAAGCTCGCAAGATGTTGGAAACCGTAAGGAACAGCTCTGGGGAGTTACTTACGGGCACTCTGGGTGCTCAGGACCGCAGGAAGTGATGGTAACAACATCAGTCTCGATGACGGTTGACTGAGCTGCGACGGACGCGACAAGGCCACCAAGGGCGACGACAAAGATTGAGGTACGCATTGTCGAGATGGACTTGCGGAGAGGTGAGAGTGGAGGATGAAGAGGGTATGAAGGTATGTAGAGTTGATTTGGGGTATTAACGAGCGTGTAACACGAAGATGTTCTTGAGTTGTTGATGAGGAAGAAGAGTTCGTGTGTTGGAAGTGATGTGGAGGAAGGAAGAATTTTCTGTGTGCGAGAAATTGCTTTGTGGGAAGAAATACTCGGGACTGTGGGCGGTGACCGTGGATTGACGAAGCGAAGGGGGGAAAAGTCAACAAACTTCTGGTGAATTGGACACAACTCAGCCCACAATCACGTCACCACGTCGCTTTTCCTTTCCTTTCCTTTTCACAAAAGCTAGAATCCCCAAAATCGAGGCGAGCAAGGGGGTAAATGTATGAGCTATTTACTTGTGGCCGCAATCTTGGTCAAGTGGCTCGGCGAGGGGCATGAGGAAGGACGAAAGTGCCACGCAACCACGGAAGGATTCACACGGATGAGGACAGTATAACAGCACAACAGTACGCAAAGAGAAAAGCAACGGTACTGGAAGTGTAAGACAAAGTTCGAAGGCAAGAGCAATGTACTGATCCGTTCCCACACTCAATTATGCTTACATTCCTGTTTCCAAGGCCACGCAGCACCCGTCTATTTTCACTTCTTTTCAGAAAAAGGAGGTCGTCGAGATCTTGTAAGTGGTCGTCCCAAAGTGCGGGGTGGCTTAATCGCTTCTTTTACCCCTGAAATACTCTCTGGAAAGGGGACAGAATGTCCTCTGGGTCAGCTCGGGAGCATGCAGCTCTCCCGTTGCCTCGCAACCTCGGAATAACCAATCATCAGCGTCTATATTCAGTATTTGATGGCACGAAATGCACAAAATCTTGGTCGGGTGATGTCTGGTATGTTTCAAGTATGCCTAGCAGGAGCAAGCAAACAGACATCGCTTACGTTCGTACCTGGATTGCTGCTGATTTCTGCAAACGTCTGGGGCAGATCTGGTCTCTGCTGACTGCTGTTGCGCCCTGCGGCCATGCTCTGCGACGTCTGACCAGGTGTCTTTCTCAAGCTTGGCACCATATTCGTACAACATCTGGTGGGTCGCGATTCCGAGGTTTTGCTGGAGGTCGCTGGCTATCTGCGACTGGCCGAAATTGAGGCGGGTGGAGGATTTGGGTTGGCGGCGAGGAACGACCAACGGAGATGATCACATGGAAGTGGCTCATCGGTCATTACTGTAAGCTGTCCTATTGGTCAAGGTCGTTTGTTGGTGTTCTGTCAAATTTACCAGAGAGAGAGAAGTCGTTTGAGCAATTTAACTTGGTTCCGGTGCCATGGTTGTGGCTGCCTCGGCAGACGCTGTCCAAGTGCCAGAGATGGGGGAGAGGTTGTAGGAGTGAAATTTGAAGATTATGGGTGAGACTAATGATGTTTTGGAAACTTACGGGTGATAATTCCTAGCGAGTCCATACATTGTTACACTTAATCACTCAGATAAATCCGCTAGAGACAAGAATTTAATAAGATGAGGAAGCCTGTCCGATGCACGTAAGAAAAGTTGGAGCTTTGAGCATGGAAAGAAATGAAATTAGACTATGTATTCATGGAGAAAAAAGTCTCGTCCCGTAGTAAGTCAACATTAAAAGGGTTACCTCTCTACTTCGCATTTTCTCTCCCAGAAGTAGTAGATCTGATTCCCTCACGTGTTTACGCGTGAGTGCGTTTTTTACCTGACTTCAAATGGCGGTGACTAAAACTTTATACACCCTGGACATCGCGATGATGGCAACGAAATATTCAATCTCAGGAAATTTGGATGATTACGGTAATTCAATAGTACGGTAACCTAGAACTTCAATTAAAGTATCATATCATAAAGTCTTTTTTGAAATTTCCCTTTCCTCAGAGCCGCGGGGACTCGCTCCCCTCCTAAATCGGCATGGTCAGCACTCCCAGCTTCCTCCTCGACTCTTACAAGAGGTATAAAGCCGAGACGCAGACCTTCGTCTCCTGGATTGCAGAAACAGCTCGCAAATACGGCCAGGAAATCACTTTGGAGATCGGGAATGCCCCCACCAAGAAATCCAAGTCCAAGAAAGCTCAGCCTCCCACCGTTACCAAATTCATCTTCCAGAGTTCATCAATCTCGCCACTGCAATCTCTCAGGCTGAGCCTGCAGTCGAGATTCCCAATAGAATCCTACAAACCTTAAGGTTCGTCATTGCGAAGCGCCAAAAGTGCGCAGACTGGTTTGCCCAGTAGGCAGGCGACGAATCAGACGATTAAGAGAACCAAGGCCATGTTCACTTCATCAAAATCTTCGAGCAGGTCCTTGAAATTCTCTCCCCTAGAAAGAGCGCCAGCACAGAGTCCGAGAAGAAAGTGTCCGTTGAAGACGAGAAAGATGTCGGATTTGTCAACTCGTTTGCGGGTCTCGAGGTTGAAGATGCGTTGTCCGAGGACGACATCAGTGATTCATATGGCCCAGCTGCGCCATCCAAAAAGAAGGAATTCACCAACACGACAAAACATCACTACGAGACAGAAGAAGGATTCGAGGAATTGCTGTTCGCCATATGTTGTTTCTACTCAGATATCGACAATGTAAGGGACTATTTGAAAGGTCTTTGGACGGAGTACAGAGACGGAAAGCTTAATCTCATGGTAAGGCGCTCACTCTCTATTTCTAGATCGCAGCTAATTATGACAGACTGTGTCTATGGTAACTGACACCGCTTTTGATCTACTTGAAAAAGCAGAGGAAGAATTTGCCCCTCTCCTCCCTGAGAATGGGGCCGAGTCATATGCCAATAGTGCTCCTCTGATGTTCAGCATGCTAGGGGACCGTACAGGACTTGATTTCGATGCCCCATACACCAAGAAATTATACCCTCTTGCTGACTGGCTTGGGCTGCATACTTCCAAGGCCCTGGTTCTGAACCTCGAAATTCTTGCCACCGACGATATCTTTGTCCCTGCAATGGAATTTGGAACTGTCGACCACAGCATACCTCGAGATACATTATCACCGCATCAGAAGGTCCAGCAAGATGACACTATAATCCAAATTACGTGCTATCTCACAGGCATGGGTGGGTTAGGTCATGAGAAATCACCAACATAAGTCAGAATTTATGTTCTTCACTGAGCTGGTCGATGCTGCTCTGAAAACAGCCACGAGTCCGTTTCACGACAAATTTTGCAAGGGTCTTTCTACTGCTATGATCGCTTTTAGAAGATGGGAAGACCCTCTGCCAATTTGGCTCGCGTTTGCCCTGCAAACGTACGTTGATGTCCACCACATCTTGAAAAACAACATTGGCCGAGGACTTGAGCATATGCGAATGACAGCGATACGATACATCACCTCGTCACCCGGGCACATTGTCCACACATGGAACTGCTCAGTACGTCCCTTGAACACTGGAATGCAGACCGAGAAAACAAAGACTTCAATGATCTCTCGATATGCATTATACGCTGGGTTCGGGAAGACCTCATCGGCGAGCATCGGGCTCGGATCATCAGATATCGAGGAACTGTTCGACAGCGAATAGAAGAAGCAAAGAAAAAGCCACAGCCGTTTCAATACTTCATCGGTCATCCTCTATTCTGTGGATTCATCACCGCGAGCATTACACTGTCTTTGCAGAAGCATAGCATTGCCTTGTGCGATGCCTGGTCTGTCATCATGTCTGTAGCACATCTTTATAATACTTCGATTCAAATTGGGTACAATAAGGAGATCTGGCGGGATATGGAAACATTGGTATATGGAGAAGTGGAGCGGGCTTCTGGGAAAGTAGAGCTAACTTGGTTATCCTACAGATTGGTATTCCTGACCCTGTCAATGTGTTCATTGGTGATCTTCCCAAAAAGCCGTTGGATTTTTATGTGAGTCGCAATCGTGTCCCCATTTGCTGATGGAGGCGGTGCCTTTTTCAGATTAAAATCATGCTCATCATCCGTAGAGACGATTTGGTATGGCTGCCTCCGGCGTGAGCGCTCAACCCCACGCAGTCAATAAGACCGACCGCCGAGGCAAGTCAAAAGGCGAAGCTACATATAGCAACAAGAAACGAAAACTAGCAAGCACCTCAACAGTATCCGCGATATTTCTCCACCGATACGCCCCATGGTGACCGACCGATGAACGTTTGCAGCTCACTCTCCACTAAGTCGAAACCGTCCTGAACAAATCAGCTCAGCGTCAAGAAGTCGAGACTCAAAGTCCAAGCATCTTTCCCTCGGCTCCCCCTCAACCGCCAAAAGCGACTCCGCACCCGGGACCATCAAGACAGGCATCTGCCAGGTTGGCCAAGCGGTTCCACGAGTCCCACAACTTTACATAAATCGAGCTGCTCGAAGCGCTATGCGCAACGATATAAGCCGGAACACACTGCCCTTCATTTCGACTATCTTGGCCTGCACGAAAGAAGTACATGCTTCTCTTGGCGACTGACCAAAGAAATTGTTCCCTGAACATACTATTTTTTGGTCTAGCAATTACAAGAGTCTTCCGCACACTCCCGTTTGGACCCTCCTAACCGCGTACTCGACGGCCGAAAGGCAAGGGAAAGTGGATGCTGATGCTTACGAATATTATATGCGGTGGATGATCAAGGCTTCCAAGATTGTGGAGAAATTTGCAAAGGAAGAGGGAACCGTGGGTCTTGATGCAGTTGAGAAGATACGGGAGTAGGGGATGGGGAAGAATAGGAGGATATACACTCAGAGAGAGATTGGAATTGGGTGTTATGGTGAGGAAGGACCGTTTGGAAATGGCACTTGGGTGCACCCAGAGGTACTTGCGGAAGAGGAAGCAGTTTCAAAGTTGAAGGTTCCGAAGAAGAAGAAGAAGAAGAAGAAGAAGCCTAAAAAGAAGAGTACCATAGTTGCCGAAGTGATGTTATTGAAAACGAAGAAGACGAATTTGTTGGAGATTGGGAATAATTTATTGGCTTAAATACCAGTTGAGTAATTTGGATATACTCAAAACTTAATAAGATATCCCTGAGGAATACAAGAAGCTTAATTATCTTAATTCATTTTCAAAGGCTGCAATGCGATATAACCCGTAGGATTCAAGCTCTACTCACAAGTGAATTCGAGGTGGTCAGCGACCGTCCTCGCTTAATAATGGAATAAAGGGGCAAGGCAAATATCCATAAGAATTGCAGAGAGACTCGAGGAAAATCTACAAATATTACACTCAAGATTATGAGATCTATAGATTCATCTATTTCATTAAATAAATCATATTATATGAAGTCTACACCGACATCAATACAAAAAATAAAGGCGGAAAACTAAATCTGAGAAGGAAAAGCAAAACTCGGAGTAGCATATCTAATATGCTACCCTTAGAAACTCTCTGTGTATCATAATTGGTATCAGATAGTTTTGAAGAAGGCCCCAGAATGTTTTATTCGACCCCGTCGGATACGAGAGAACCACACTTTTTTAGTGCAGGGCAAACGTGAGTTCAAGCAAACACTTGGTTCATTACTAATATTTATGTGTGAACCCTGTTACACGACAGTTGCCCGCCACACTGAACAACTGAAGGATCGTTTATGGGCGTTATATTTATCGATTGCTGGAAAGATGTTAGTTGGAAGAAGAGAAGAGGAAGGGAAGAAGAAACTTACTCGAGTGAATCCGCCGGCCGTTCGATGTTAAGCGTAGAATATCGATCGCGTTTGCGTGTGTTTCCGCCGTTAGTTTCCTGTCATTGCGGACGAACTGCATAGATATTAGTGGACGTCGTTGGAGGCTTTTTCCTTATTTTGATACATAAGGGAGTTAAAGATGGTATTTTGCCGGTGCCGCGAGGCGAGGGATTGAGATTGGTGGTTGTTATTGTTGAAGTATCGGTTGTGGGTAGTGGCTTTGAGATTCAATTTGTTGTTGTTGTTGAGGAAGTTGATGCACCAGATGCAAACTTGATGTCTCCAACGCGATATGATGATTAAGAGAATTACCGGTAGAATCAAATGAACATTCGCTCTTGAATGAGGGTGATTTATGTTGTAGAGGCGGGAATTCCATATGTGGAAGGTTTGCTTCAGGTCCCTTCCGTCGTGACTCGCCCTCGTCCATTGTTCTCCAGCTTCTCTACTTACGTGGGCGGCTCAATTTCAGCTTCAATTCGGACATCATTCTCACACATCCTTCCCGAATTTATTTTGGGGCATAATTTCATCTTTGGCGGTCTTAGTCCCTTCTCTATTCTCGGCGCTTCCCCCAGCAAATGATGCTAAACCTACGGACATCATCATGCACAGCCCAATATTGAGATCTACCTCACTATAAAATCCCCCTGGTTTCCGAAGGTGACATAAGCGCGAATTTACAGGTGAATAGTGTTGATCGAAGAAGTCATGTTCTCGGTTGCACGTAGCTATGCACCTGCTTGGAAGGAAGTAATGGTGGGCCGGGCAGGAGATGCTTTCTCATCTCTCATTATGATACAAAGCCTCTACCAGAGAATTTAAAATTACATGTTTTTCGTCGTTATCGTACACAGCCGTACTGTCATATACCGGCTGTTACTTTCCCATATGCCCCCAAATATATCGAAAAATATCTTACAAGAGGAACGACCAGACCGACCCCTCTACATCCGTCACCTTCGGACTATCCAGGTTTTGAATATTTCAAGAGTGTAGCGACCATTTATCTGGCTTATCTTCAACAGCATGCGGCTGCGACTCTCCCATATCTTTAAGGACCAACGGCTCCGGAGTAAACGAGAGGTCTCCGCTGCATGCTTCCTCGAGCTGACTAAAGTTACTGAACCTAGTAACATGATCTGCAGTATGAGGCGAACTAATAGTAGTGGATGTGTAGTACTCTGAAGAAGAGGAGCCGCATATCCTAGGAGCAATCACTCGCAATAGCCTACCCCAGTCAGTGTCTGCCTCGGTGGCAAGAGTGTGGACTTACGGTCTCATTAGAGGAAGATTCGCACAGAGGTAAGCAACGCCGACTTCTAGAGTGGACCAGAATGTGATAGAAACGTTCTCATCTACTCGATTAGAAATGTCTATCTGTTCAGGTATAACAGGCACTTACATGTTGGATCCGTGCTCCGTGGGTTATACTTCACAATATACCTCAGCCGAACCATGCTAGTAACGCATGCACTGCAAGGGTTAGATGGCATAAGAGATTTTAGGCGTTGACTCACAAAATCCCAATATTGAACATTAAGACTAGCTGGATCTTTTTCTTCTTGTTCAATTCGAGTTTCAAAAGTTGCGGGATCGGCAAAAGGAGAATCCAGATGTCTTCTGCCATACTGAGACCCGCCCCAGTAAGTATTAAGGCCTCAAATGATAAACATTGAGCGTTTGGATCGATATCTGGAAATGTTTTCCAAGTATTGTTCCACGGAGTGCATCGAAACATCAAGCAGAAAAAGAAAACCAGAAAATTGATCGCCACAAAAATTAGAGTTCCCCGGTACCAATTGCGAAGTTTTGTATCTCGAAATATTCGAAGATACAAGAAAAGGATTGAGGCTTTTATCATTCCAAGATGGACGACGTAGAGAACGTTGATTACAAAGTAAAGCTAAATCGAATTAGCGTATTCTCGTAGGACGCCGGTGGCTTTACCTTTTGTAGGGAGTTGATGTTGCTGTATTTCACATCCCAGACGTGTTTCCCTAGACCCTTTGCTATCACTTCGACGTGTTAGCATCATTCACGCTGAAATTACCGGAATCAACCCACCTGCATATTCGACTCCAGTGCTCGTGATAAAAAATCCCTTGAACAGTCAATATGTTGTTGTCCAGAACCAGAACAAGGAGCTCACAGTGGCGATCATCATACACCAATCATCCCACCAAAATTTCCTTGTAATACGCCAACGTATGAGGAACCTCAGAGCAGTGACGGTCCATAATACAGCAGACAGAACAGTCAAAGTCACAAATAGGAAATTGGCTCGTGATTGAATCGGAACTCCGGCGCAACCGACCTGTTGGCTTTTCAAGGCAACTATTATAAAAGAATCAGCATTATTTCAATATTTCTTGGGCGAGAACTCACTGGCTTGTTCCGTAGAATTACAGTGGAGTAGAGTACAGCTTGTAACGTTGTATTGAATATTAACATTGGTACAGTAACATGTTTGAATATTTGAAGCGTCGCATCCAGTTGCAGTAAATCCATCCAAGAGACAGGACACCTAAAGTGTTAGCCAGAGCTCATTTAAGAGTGAGAATACTTACTACGCAACTTGGAAGCGTGCCAATAGCTTGCACTACTGTGGATGGATCAGCCATCACCAAAGGCTGCACTCATCAATCACGCATATGTTTAGATTGCACTCCAGCTCTAAGTCTAGCTCGAGCGAGTATCGTAGGATACTTATTTACTTCTCCCTAAGTTTTGAGGTCTGAAAACCAGTAAAACATTGCCATAAACTGACAGCAAGATTGATAAGGAGCAAAAGCGTGAGAGATTGCGGGGCCCTTGCTTAATGTAAATTATTTCATGTGATTGAACTGGGTCAATGCCGGGTCTGTGTCTTTGGAAGAGCTGTTGGGCCGCGAAGTGTAACATCGGCGCCCAACAGTAGACTAGATCTAACCATAGTCGGTTCCTGTCGTCCCAATGGACATGAACTTTGCGGGGAATGCATAGCTTCTTGAATCTTGTCTCATAAAAGTAAAAGAAATTAATAATTGGTGCAGGGAGATCCCGTCCCGACTTGATCCAGGCACGGCTCTTTTAGACAGACTTTAGTGCTTACAGCCTACAGCTTTGAGCTTTGAGATTTGTAGACTAGCTTCGCGCTCAGACGACGCCACAGAGTACCCGTAGCTAGCTAAGTGAGGATCATCTGCTCAAAAATAAGGTTTAGTACCATGATTGGAACCGTCGGAACGGAAGACTCCCCCGAATCCCACTCTTTACTTTCGCTTCTCCGAGAGTACTAGGAGTCGGGAATGTCCGGTCACTATTGGGTCGGACCAGAATTGCCGGAGTTTGCGCTTGCTCCATATCAAGGTGCCATGCAGGGGACTACTGTCAAGATCTACGAAATAGATCTCCAACTATAACCCGGGCGTCAGATGGGAATTCACCGAACAATTTGTATCCCGGCAGCCCGAGGCGATTCCTATGATGCCAACTCGTAGCCCGAGAACTCTATAATTTCGACAACGATCAGCCGTTATAAGGCAGTTGGGTCTCCCTTGTTCGGGAGCTCCAAACATTTCGTTAAATATAAGGGTTAGAGAGGGGTTACGCTCGTGGTGATGGCCGGAAAATCGAAAATTCCCACCAAATTGTAGCCCAATTCCGCAGGTGGGGGACAACAAAAATTGTTCATGACCGTCTTTCATATCGAATGTTTCTTACCTATCTTTGACTGCATTTTTCTAAGATTATTCGTTGCTCAGCCGCACAGTACTTTTCAACCTTGCAAATTTATAGAGCTTAAGAAGGACGCCGAGGCCGCCGTAACGCCGAGGTTTTTGAATGATCAGCAACCGATGAGGTCTTTGGAAAGTTTGCCATAAGAAAGTGCGAAAGAGACAAATAGAATTTGCAAAATTAAAATCGAACTAAAGAAGAACGCCCACAAGTCCTCAGAGAATGTCGGCAATCCATCAATTCATGCAAAGGAAAACCAAAGAAGGTAATATATTCCCAATATGTCTGTAATTCACACATCGGAATATTCCAAGATGGAATTGCTCGTAAAACAATGTTTCAAGAAGTACGTCTAAGGGGTTACGTGTGAGGGGTACATCCAATCAGATGAGCGAGGGCGGGGTAACATGGAGTACTGTACCTTCGTAAGCCCGTAGCTAAGTTCTAAACTTGCGAGCTTCTGTCCCGTTGACCTTCGTTCAGTTCGAAATACTGAGCAGCTTGACTGCCCTCGACTTCGTACGATATGAAGGGTGAATTTAGAGCAAAATACCACAAGCCTGTTCTCACACTTGTGATCGCGTGCCATACGAAGTATTAAGTACATCAAAGGGGAAAATTCAGATTTCAAGATAAAGGGGTCCGTGTTGACCTGGCAATCTCGCGTAGCGTAGTGTTGGGCTAGTTTTCTCGACTTGTGACAACCTCAACTTGACTTTGAGACATATCTTGAGAAGATTCTTGAGCGATCACTCGAGGTTCTTTATCTTCCCGAAAACTATTCTGACTGGGAAATGACATCCATTTCAACCCGAGGCTTCACCCGAAGCTGAGTGGCTTTGAATGACTGCGCTGCTGAAACACTACATTTTGGATGCGCCTGCAAGATCCCGCAAAGACACGAGGAAGAAGCGTGGATCGGATGCAAGCGCTACTTTTTGAAACTATGTTTCAGAATTCTGCTATCTGTCGTCTTGAGCCTTGAAAAAGACCCTAGCAAGCTCGCTGGACTTCGATTGAGAGCCCCAGACCAACGTTCGGAATGTCAAAGTATTCACGGCGAAGCAGCATGCCTCACTTACCACTTACCACCAACTTCTATTTGTAGCAAGACGTTCTCATGAGCCACTGCAAACAGCGTCTCATGGTGCCACAAGTCACAAGATGTCGGCTCGCGGTGGAACTTTGATTGCTGCAGCTTTCCTTTCGTTACACCACAGGCCTGAAATATTGGAAGTGGCTGTCGCTATCTATATTGCAGGGTCTCATCGCGTTTCACGTCGTAATTGACGCGACAGCCTCGACTCTCCAGTCTGATCCTTTGGGCTGAAAGTCACAGTACTCGCAGCATGGACATATCACGCGACCACTTTTTATTGTTGGATACCGTATCATCCTCGCTTTTTTTCACGAGAAGGAACTGAGTGACAGCCCCCGAGAACTGTCATGTACGGGATCTAACGAGTTGTTCGTTGGCGAGCTTACAGTGCATAGCCTCCACCGTGTATCGGGCTGAGATGCGAGGCCACTGGCCGTAGGAGTGCATGCATATTTGCGGCGCCCAGCATGTTATATTGCCTAATCGCCAGCTCATCTTGATCTTTTCGTCAGACTCTCTGGTCATCATTTTTGATGCCTCTTATCTCGACCGTCAAAGTTTTGGTTCACGATACCTCGCGAGTCGCATAGCTCACATCATGACAGAGAGAGAACGAGAAATAATTTCGATAAGTCGCCAAGGTATTCGAGGCTGGAGTTATGGCTTCAGATGAACAGTCAGCGCCTAGGCTGTCGAAGCTTTCGATAGTTGACAATGAATGGTCTCAACCAGAGCTGTCGTTGGGGGCCCCAAATGTATCAATGGATATTGTGGACAAATATAAATTCTGGGAAATCAAGAAAAATAGTCCAGCATATGAGTTATGGGGGATAGTCTCGGAACCGATGGTCAGCCTTCTTGAAGACCAATTTGAGCATTTGGATGTAGAGGACACGGATATTATGGTGGAAATGTTCATGATTTCTCGGAAGATGGGAAACCCCAACCCGACGATCCTCGTCCGGTCGCAAAGCAAGGCCGCACGCCATACAACTATGGAAGTATTGAGTAAATGCTCATTTCTTGCTCCATATCCTGGGGTCATGATGGCATCATGTTCACTCCTTCCCAGGTCTTTAGTGATAGAGGACGTCCTGGGGATACCATCTTTACCGCCTGGCGTGTACTCTTCGGACGCTTTAAGGCATTGCGGTGTTTCGGTTATCATCTCTGGAGGCCACGGAGGCTCATTGCAAAAGGCTACCCTTGGAGGAATCGTTTGCATAGATGGGCTATTCTACGGGATGACGACTGCTCGCGCTTGCTTTGGGGGGCCTGAACTAGCTATTGATGAGGAAGCGGACCTCGATTTTGCTTTCTATGGGCTGGAAGGGCTCGACGAAGCCACTGAAGAGGAATACGAAGGTGTAGAAATGACGAGTAAGGGTAAGTCGGCAACATCCAACAATCAACCTGTCTAATCATATTCAGGAAGCATCTCATCAAACTCAACGTCCCAACCAGAAAGTCAAGTAAGCCTATCCCGGTCAAACCTCATTTTAAGCCGTAGTTTCCCCATCCTATTCCACAACCATGGGATCGTAAGGGCGATAGAACCTGACTCAGATTTTCTACAGAGAGGGAGTGCGTCTAGCAGACCACATTTAAGCCCCTTCATATCGCCAACTAAAGACAAATCTTCCGGGAGCAGCCCCGGAGATAAAAGTAAGCCCAGCCATTATGGCAGATGTCTCTATCTGAATACCTGGCTGATGTTACCTTTACAGGCTCTCCAAGATTCGGAGGATTTTTCTCTTCTAGCTCCGAACGGACTTTTAATAAGTACGCAAAAATTGGAGACTCCAGTGGTGAAATATCTCCCAGACTGGGGAGTGTCTTCGTATCAGCCCCTGAACGGGGTCTGAACTGGGCCCTTGTGGCAATTGAGAATTCCGATTTGATGCTTGAAAAAATATCCCTGAACAACCGCAGTGAGTGATACTTGGGATTTCCTCACCGGTTCGTGCTGATTTTGTGTAGGATTTATGGTAAACAGTATTTATTGGCGCAATCAAAGCTTGCACACGATTGCACTAAATCCAAAACGTTTGGCAAGTGAGCCGGCGGACATCGAGGTGTTAATTTGCACCGGAAACAGAGACGATCCTTTAGAGGGAAGACTTTCGGCATCACCATCATTCCAAAGGATACCAGGAAAGAACGCATTTCAAGAGCTTTGGGTTGTGAAATGTATCAATGGAAAGTTCTGTAAGTTTTTGCAAACATCGAATTGTTAGGTATTATGTATTCTGACTTCACAAGCCGATGGAGATAGTGGCGCATGGGTGGTTGGCTGTGAGAGCGGGGATCTGTATGGCATGATCAGTTCAGGATATCCTGGAACTGAAACTGCATATATTACCCCTGCAGTCGAAATATTTGAGGATATAGATAATTACTTTGGGCAGCAAGTCGACTTTTCGACTCCTGAGCTCTGGTCTTCGGCAAATAGGCCCGTTCCAAATCGTGGAAGAGAATTACCAGTCCGGCCTCATATAAATTTGTCAACTTCTGTAAGGCCCCAACAAAGAAGACAAGAATCATTCCCAAGAGTACGGGAATCGCCTCCGAGAACCCCGATACACCAGAGAAGGGCCAAAACTCAGAGGCCCCAGAGTATTAGTTCAATTCAAACAGCCACTGAACATTCATCTATTCACCCGAATTCTGAGCCCGATGAGAAGCCCCAGGGTTTAGAGCATCGCTCTCCTACAAATATCAACACGTCACCTACGAAAGGATTATTGGCCGAGCCCATGGACGAACGACTTCTGACAGCTACACCCCCTTGGGCTTCAAAGACTTCAGGAAGCTCAGTATCAGCTTCGTCAACAGGATCAGCACCATCACCACGCGCAGCACTGCGAGCATCATATCGGGCTTCCCACCGCGCCTCTGCATTTGGCAATGAGTCAATAGATTCCGGGTATCAAAACCCACCCTGCAACAATCTCTATGTCCGCAATCTACCCCCAACACCCTCCGAATTCGACCTTCGAGCTCTCTTCTCCCAAATGCCAGGCTTTAAAGGTCTTCGCATGAAACTCACAGAACCAGAATGCTTCGTCTTATTCGAAGATACAATCAGCGCTTCCCAAGCGCTTCATAAACTCGACGATTACCGTTTCCGTCCCGAGGACAGATGGGGGATTATGGTTGGCTTCGCTCGCAGTATTCCTCGGTCGGGCCAAACAATTCTCACGATCGAGGAAGAGGAGTGTGTGCTACCTGAAGTGTATGTGCCCAAAGAAAGTTCTTTACCAGAAGTATATTACCCCCCAGAAGACAGTTCGCTACCGGAGGTCCATCATCCGGAGCCGTTGCTTGAAGAGCGTCAGTTGAGCTTGGATATGGAAACACCGAGTTCAGCTACGAATCGGAGAGGGAGATTCGCGCAGTTGCTTGCACCAAGACGCTCGAGCAGTAAGAGTAGGAGAAGGAGCATTAGTTCATTGAGTTTTTCGGATGCGGGGTCCATGACTGGAGTTATCCCGCCTGTGGCGGTGTTCGATAAGAAGAAGGAGAAGCAAGAGCGGGAGAAGAGAGAGAAGCAGGAAAAGAAAGAACGGAAGGCGTTGGAAAGGAAGAAAGCGAGGGAGCTGGAGAAGAAGATGATGGCGACGACTGATCACAATGTGCGATGGGGGCCTTGATTGGGTTTTGGAACAAAGTGACTTTGTGAGAAGGTAACCAGGTATAGATCTTTGAAATTAAGAGGGATAATGAGCTGTAAATATAGCCTTCCTTGGGCTGGAGGAATACCCATTCGAACCTTCGCATTTGTAATTTACCTCGATCTTAGCATGAGCATCATGATTAAAACATCAAACGTATCTTATGTGTAAAAGATCTCGCAGTGACTGAATAATATATTGAAGTAGAAGTCTCAGCTTGGGGCTCAGCTAACATTGCGGCAGATAGGGTCTGGGGTACAACAGCAAATGAATTTATATAAAATACAATGGCTTGCAGACAAATCATTTGATAAGATCAGGAATGTCATTTGTCTCATTCTGGATTAAAAATGCGTCGTCTACCCATTGCTTGCAAAGTATAGGTTGCCCTGCAAAACTGGCCGCTTCTGATAACTCCATACACGACTCCTCTCATCCTCTAGGCGCCACAAATCATCTATCAAAATTTCTACCACCCGTATGAATGCCCTTTTCTTCAAATCTAGCCCTTAGGTCTTGTTGCTTCGATCAGCCTTGAGCCGGAAGCTCGCCTGGCGGAGGGAGGGCTTCTGGGCCAAATGATAGTGGGAGTAACTGCAAAAGCAACAAATTAGCATTCCTTCGATCAACATTAGAAATGGAGTCACTCACCTGCTCCAGCTTCATCACCACAAAAGCTCCATCCTTATCAAACATGTAAATCGGTATTTCCAGCTCGCAGAACTCTCGAATACTAAAATCACCACAGTCAGCCCTTCAGTTCCGAACCCACCCTATCCAGCATCTACTGCACCCTACGAGCACAGGGATTCCATTTCCGCAATGGAGAGCAAACTCACAACTGCCTGCACATCCCACAAGGACTCGCCGGCGGGCTAATATCCGTCGAAACAGCCACCGCCTTGAATTTCTTATGTCCTTCCGTAACCGCCTTCCCAAACGCGACCCTCTCCGCACATGTTCCTACCGGATAACTCGCGTTCTCCACATTTGCGCCATCGATAAATTGTCCATCTTCAGTCAGGATCGTAGCTCCAACGCGGAAACGCGAGTACGGGCAGTAAGCGGTGGCTTTGGCGGCGGCGCAGCGCGTATGTAGGGTTGCGAATTCGGCGGGGGTTATGGAGTGGTCTTTGCAGGCTTGGGAGACGTGGGAGTCGTTGGAGGATTGCAGG